>Ga0081539_10000007_pt1 | contig 532790 bp, 468 predicted proteins | sample TabmetS4T2R2_FD_71023 | JGI IMG/M metagenome (GOLD analysis project Ga0081539, IMG submission 71023) | Tabebuia heterophylla rhizosphere microbial communities from the University of Puerto Rico - S4T2R2 | ecosystem: Host-associated > Plants > Roots > Rhizosphere ...
GCCGCCGAAGCCAAGGCCGCCGCCGAAGCCAAGGCCGCCGCCGAAGCCAAGGCCGCCGCCGAAGCCAAGGCCGCCGCCGAAGCCAAGGCCGCCGCCGAAGCCAAGGCCGCCGCCGCGAAGCAGGCACCCAAGCCATCCACCTCGGCAGCAACCGTTTCCGTCCCGGTGCTGAACACCGGCAGCACGACGACCTCTGCTCGCGTGCACAAGCCGGATGACGAAGTCCTCCTGATCTGCGACACCGCCCCGGTGAGGAAGCTCGAAGTCTCCGAGGAAACCTCCTTCGAGCCCGAGCTACCCGCGCCGCCGGCCCTCAGCGTCGCCGAAACCGCCACCGATCTAACGCTGTTCGTGCAGGAGCTGATCAAGCTGCGCTCGAGCGGCCGCACCCGTCGCTACGAAGTGCTCGCTCGCTCACAGCGCGACAAAGGGCGGAACGAAGTGCCGACCGCCTTCCTCGCCGAGTCCACCAAAGGCCGCGACGGCGCGGCGCTCGATGAGCTGGTCCTCGAACGCCTGATGCAGTGGCTCGGCAAGCACGGCGAAACCATCTGGGACTCCGAGCCCGCAAGCTTCTCCGTGAACCTCTCGATCGGCGCGCTCGAAGACGAATCGTTCCCGCGAAAGATCGGCCAGTGGCTCGAGCAGTACAACGTCCCGGCCGAATACGTGGGCTTCGAGATCAGCGAATTCGCCTGCGTTCAGTGCCGCCCGGCCGTGCAGCGCTTCGTGGAAGCCTGCGAGAAGCTCGGCTGCTTCCTGGTCATCGACAACTTCTCCTTCGACTCGAACATGTTCGAATTCCTCGGCTCGAAGGCCCTGCGCCACGTGAAGATCGATCCGAAGCTCACGAGCGCAGCCATGAAAGAGAAGCTCCCTCAGGCGCTCGTCGTAGCGATCCTGCAGGCGTGCAAAGTGCTCGGCGTGCATTGCGTTGCCAAGCGCATCGAATCGCAGTCATCCCTCCAGTGGCTCACAGCCGTGGGCTGCGATTTCGCGCAGAGCTTCCAGCTCGAGAAGCCCACGGCTCTCGACACACTGGTGTCCGGCAAGGCGATCAAAGCGCTGCGCGAGTAAAGCGCTCGCGCCAATTCCTCGAGACCAATGAAAAGGGCCGGGCGCAGGTCAAGTGCGCCCGGCCCGCTGTTGCCCGCCGCGTTATTGAGGCGGGGTCGTGGATGAGTCGGGAATCGTGCTATCCGAGCGAGGTGCGGGGGTCGCACCGCTCGTGTCGCCCGTCGAGCCCTTGCCCAGGTTCGAGAACTCGGCCTTCGAGAGATAGCCGTCCTTGTCCAGGTCGGCCTGTGTGAAGCCTGCGGCCACCTTCGAATCGTTCGCCGCTTCGATCGCCGATACGCGGCCGTCCGCGTCCGCATCGAGCTTCGTGAATGCCGCGGAATCCGCGGCCGCCATCCTCGAGGTGTCGCTGTCCTGGGCGAAAGCCACTCCAGCCAGTAGCGCTGTCGCGCCCAATCCGAGTACGAGTTTCTTCATTGATCACTCCTCACATCAGTCAAAAGGGGTCCACGCCGGATCTGTATGGCAAGGTGCGTTCCGCGATCGGACCCGCGCCATTTATCAATGGCTTGGAAGCCGGAGCGTCGGCCTGAGCAGTCCGCCCGAAGCTAAGCAGGTCCTTGATTTGTTTGGGATTGGCGACACAACGGGCGCCGGACGGGCGCTTTTTGCAATCGTGAGCGGCGCGCGGCGAAAAAAGCCCTGCTGCTCAATCGCTTGAGGGTCACCTCAGCAAGACACTGGCTGTAACGGGTGCAGAGACCGGTTTCGAGGCGAGGCATGCGACAGGGCGACCCCCGCGCGCGAGCGGCGGATCGATGCGCCCGGGCGATATCGCCTAAGCTCTCGGGCGATGTTCACGCTCGATCCCCTTCGCTCCAACCGCGACGCATTGTTCTGGACGTTGCATGCGGGAGGCTGGGGCGCCTACGCGATTGCGCAGTACTTCGGCGCGCTGCTGATCGAAAGAAACTTCCAGTACCAGCTCGTCATCGGCATCGCCGCGGTGTCCGGCTTCGTCCTGACCATCCCGCTGCGCTACCTCTATCGCGCGCTGTTCGGGAAGTCCCTGCGCATTGTGGTGATCACCGTGCTCGTCTCGTGCTACATCATCGCGCTCGCATTGCGCATCATCATCAACTATTCATACCAGCTGCTCGTCCTGCCGGACTCGCAGTTCAGGACTTTGTTCGAGCTCTTTGGCGGCGCGGTGTCGATGACCTTCCTGCTGGTGTGCTGGAGCGCCATCTACTTCGGCGTGAAGTATTACGAATCGCTACAGCGGCAGCGCGAAGCGGCGCTGCGCTCGGCGGCCCTGGCGCAGGAAGCGCAGCTCAAGATGCTGCGCTATCAGCTCAATCCGCATTTTCTGTTCAACACGCTGAACGCGATTTCCACATTGATCCTGGACAACCAGAACCGCACGGCCAATCACGCTGTCACGCGGCTGTCGGACTTCCTGCGCTACACACTGGATCAGGATCCGATGAAGAAAGTGACGCTGCGCCAGGAGATCGAGGCGCTCGATCTCTACATGAACACCGAGCGCCTGCGATTCGGAGGCCGGCTGCGTCTCGAATACGCAGTAGAGGAGCCGGCTCTGGATGCGCTCGTGCCGAGCCTGCTGTTGCAGCCTCTCATCGAAAACGCCGTGAAGTACGCCATCACGCCTCGCGAGGAGGGCGGTTCGATCCGCATCGAGGGCCGCACACGCGGGGCGATGCTGGAGCTGACGGTCATTGACGACGGTCCTGGTCTGCGTGATGGCAATGCGCTGATCGAGGGCCGCGGCGTGGGTCTGCGCAATACGCGCGAGCGCCTTGCGGTCCTGTACAGCGAGAAGCACCGGTTCGCCGTGCTGAACAGCCATCCGGGTGTGCGCATCGAGATCGGCTTCCCGCTGGAGAAAGCTGCGACAGGCACCATGCCCGCAACGGCGAAGCCGGCCGCTGCAGGTACGAGGGTCGCATGAACGCGAAGATCCGCACGATCATCGTCGACGACGAGGCGCTCTCACGGCGCGGGCTCGAGATTCGCCTGCTGACCACGCAGGATTTCGAGATCGTCTCCCAGTGCGCGAATGCGCGCGAAGCGATCGCGGCGATCACCACGCATCAGCCGGATCTCGTCTTTCTCGATATCCAGATGCCCGGCATGTCGGGGTTCGACGTGCTGGCGCACCTGCCGAGCGAATCCATCCCGATGGTGGTGTTCGTGACAGCCTACGACCAGTACGCGATCCGTGCATTCGATGCGCGTGCCGTCGATTACCTTTTGAAGCCCGTCGACGACGCGCGCTTCGAAGCGGCGCTCAACAAGGTGCGTGAGCGAGTGAGCTCACAGCAAGCCGTCGATCAACGCGACCAGCTATTCAATCTCATCGCAGAGATCACCGGTTCCGGTGAGCTCGTTCTCGATGAGCTGCTCACCCACGGCCGCAAGGCACTCGAGCCCAAACACGCCGAGATCTTGCCGGTGCGCCAGGGACGCGAGATCGTGCGCGTGCCCATTGCGTCGATCGAGTGGATCGACGCCGCCGGCGACTACATGTGCATCCACGCAGGCGGCAACACGCACATCCTGCGCGGAACGATGAAGGACCTCGAAGGCTATCTCGACCCGAAGCTCTTCCAGCGCGTGCACCGCTCGACCATCGTGAACCTCAGGCGCGTAAAAAGCCTGCGGGCGCACATGAACGGCGAGTACTTCCTGACGCTCGACGCCGGCCACGAGCTGAAGCTGTCACGCACCTATCGCGACAAGGTCGAGTACTTCCTCAAGGGCAATCAGAGCAACGCGTGAGTTCCGCCTACCACGTGTAGCGGACGCGATATCGCACGATCGTCTCGCCATCCTTCGCGACCTTCACCGGAAAGTGGATCGTGCGCGCGTCTTCCTTCGTGAAGTCGTGCGTCTTCGAGAGAATGGTCCACTTGCTCCAGCGGTAGAGGTTCTCCTTCACGATCACCTCCACGGGCTGTTCCTTGTGGTTGCGCACCTTGATCTCGAAGGCCTCTTCGAGCCAGCGCGCCTTGGTATCGACCGCGAAATCGGTCTGGCGGCGTTCGCCTACGACATCGAACGCTGACCCGAGCTTCACCCGCACCGTCTCGTCCTTGGGCGTGTGGTCGATGCGGTCCTCGCCGATGAACTCCAGGTTCGCGTCCGCTGCGTCCAGCTGCGACACGCGGATGCGCCCGGCCGGCAGCGGCACGCCGAGGCCGAACTGCTTGTCGTTCTTGAACTCCAGATAGACGTCCACTTTCTTGTTCGATTCGACGCCGAGATTCCGGTCCGTGACGGGATTCGGATAGTCGTACGGGCCCATGTTGAGACCGTAGTACACCATTACCTTTTTCGCCGGGATCTGCTTCGCCTGGTCGAACAGCTCGATCTGCTTCGTAGAGTTGTTGGGAAGCGTCGACGGGCGGCCGAGCGTGTACAGATGGAATTCGAAGAACGATTTCTGCTCGAAACCCGGTGCGGCTGCTGCCAACGCATCCGCCTCCTGAAACGCACGCCGGCCCGTCACGATGACCTGACTCGGATCGGGCGCACGGTGCACGTCGCCAGCGATCAGCTTCAGTTTCGCATCCGGATACGTTGCGCCGGACTGGTTGATGATGCTCACCCACGCGGACAGATCCAGCACGCCGCTGTTCGCTTCCTTCCCTTCGTTGAAGATGAGGTTGTAATCGGCCCACCACGTGACGCCGCCTGTCTGATACGTCACGCGAGTGCGTTGATCGCCAGCGCGCGGCGAGAGAATGTCCCACACGAGCGTTGGCTTCGTGTTGAGCCCGCCGGGCAGATCCGGGAAACGCACGGAGCTATATCCCTGCAACGCGTGGATGCTGCCATCGTTCGCGCGAAGAACGAGCCCATCGATAGAGGACAGCAGCGTGCCGCTCACGGTGCTGGATTGATTGCCCACTGCACGCTCGACCGTGATCGGACGATCCAGATACTTCAGCAGCAGTTTGTCCGTGCTCACCAGATCGAACTGGAAGTTCTGTTCCAGCACACGCGTGCGCGGCTCGCTCAGCGATGTGAACGTCACGGTAGTGGGATCGATGAGCGCCGCCACCTCCGTGAATTTCACCGTGGACCGACCGTTTTCGAGACGCATCGCGCGCTCCTGGCGGACCATTGCGTACCCCGGAACAGCCATCGCTGACGGCACACCGGCGCCGGGAATGGGTCGATACAGTTCAGGCGGCACCGCTCCGGGTGCGGCGGCACTGTAGATGGTGATGGCAGTGGCATCGCCATCCGCCGCCTGCGCGGCACTTGCCAGCAATGCGCTGAGGACGGCCAGGGAGACGGGGCGCAGACGGAACTTGCTATCGCGCATGTATCGCGAACCTTTCATAATGAGTTGGGAAGGGTCGGTCATCGCGACATTGAAACGGGAGTGTGCCTCGCCGGGGGTTGAGGGGATATCGCACCCCGAAGTGAGACGTAGGTCGTGTTCTGCGGCCAGTTTTGAGCCTTCTGGCCTCCCGTTCTGTGAGACGGAGCCCGCGATGGTGTCCTTGGACGTTGCACGATACGCCCGATTCCGCCGTTTTCTGCGGTGAAGCCCACACAAAGAGCCTGGATTATGGAAGCTGCGTCGCTTGCTCCTCTCGAACCTTTGAGCGAATCGGGGCCGGAAATGCCGGCTGCCCCGGCCTCCGCCAACCGATCCAACCAGAGCACCACGGCCGCGCGTCCCGTGCCCCTCGAAGGGCCGGACGCGGCGATTGCGCCGATCATCCTGGGTACTGCGACCGCGCCCGTTCCGCCCCAGGCACCCACGGCGGCGCCAGCAGCGCCACCGCAGCCTACCGCGCCGGCAATGGATCGGGACTTCATCGCGCGTAACCAGATCGTCGAGCGCTATCTCTCCGGCCGGCTGCCCATCAAGGGCGCCACCGACTTCGAACGTTTCTGCAAGGAAAATCCCGGCATGCTCGATGAGCTCGGTCTGCCCGAGCGTGTGAATGCCGGCTTGCGCCTGCTCGAAGCGGCCGGTAAGCCCGAGCCATGGCAGGAAGAGCCGAAGAAATTCTGGGAGAAGCCCGCGCTCGCCATCGGCCTCGGAGCCGCAGTGCTGACGCTCGTCATCGCACTCGGCATCGTGTGGAGCGGCAGCAGCTCCAAGAGCCAGCAGATCGCGAAACTCAAGAAGCACGTGGCCGAACAACCTCTCGAACCCGCGACGAAGACGCGCGCGATCCGCCTGTTGCCGAGCTACCAGGGCAGCTCCAACTCACCCGCCGTCGTCATCGGCGGCAGCGGCGAAACCCAGCTCGCCGACCTGAAGATCGACATGTCCCGATCTCAGTACCGTTCCTTCCGGGTGACCATCGACCGCATCGATCAGGGCCGCGTCGCTGTACTCCACAACCTGATGAAGGACTCGAACGGCCACATGCGCGTCGCCCTCAACACCTCCGCGCTCGGCCCCGGCAACTACCAGTTGTCGATCGACGGCATGACGTGGAAAGGGGAGCCCGTGCCGGAAGCGTGGATCACGATTGGTGTCGTGCACTGAGCACCGCGACATAGCTTCGTCGCTTTGCGCTAACACTCGAGCAAGGCCTCCTCAGGCCGCTCTGAAAAGAAAATCAAGCATGGACAAGTGTCCGTGCTGCGCCGCGCGCCTGCTTCTGATCGATTGCATTTCTGGCCAACCACATCGCCTTTCTGCTTGCAAACGAGAGTCACGTGGTGCAGAAACCGCGTACTACTTGGCTTGAGCGCTCAACAACGCAACTGCTGCACAGCGACTTTGCGCACATTTGTGACCTTGCCGACTCGTCATGAACCTTTCGAACCATCGAACGCTGCAAAAGAGAACAGAGGTACCCAAGCGAACTCGTCACCAAGAAGCACGCCTTGCCGCGAACCTCCGGCTTCTATTGCTCGGCCTCGCGAGATATCTGCTTAAGGCTGGAATTACACCTAAGTTCTTTGGCGAGCTTGCATATGGCGCGTTCGTTGAGGCGGCAGCCGACATTTCCCGATGTCGCAACGGCCGTGTGAACCGATCTCGAATTGCGGTTCTCACTTCTCTACGTCGAGCCGAAGTAAAGCACTTCCTTTCGCGAAACGTCGCCTTTGCGGCTTGGCGCATCCACCAGCCGCGAACACACAGGGTCATCGCGGCATGGACGGCTGATCGACGCTACTTAGATTCACGAGGGCTGCCACGCAGACTCCCGCTCCGTGGAGGTCGCGCGTCGTTCGCTTCATTGGTGAAGGAATTTGCAGGAGACGTGCCGCCTCGCGCAGTGCTCGAAGAATTACGCCGACTCAAGGTAGTGCGTGAGGTCTCTGGCTACATGGACCTGCTCCGCGCAGGACGCGTGTCAAGCCAAGCAGCAGATCCGAGCGTCCTGGAATTGATCGACATTCTGCTGGATGGGCTTGAGGCTGTCGATCAGTCAAAGCCTTCTGAACCTTCCTCGCACCTCTACAGAGCCGCCTTGAGCGCCCGGGACGCCATCGATCTGACTCTGATGCGGAAACGAGTCGCGAACGGCGCAAGCGTGTTCTTGGATGGTCTCGAGCGCTCGCTCAGCACGCCAATCAACTCCTCAATGGGAAACAAGAAAATGAAACGAGGACTAACCGTCACAGTTCTGGTCCGACAACATTCTGGTCTTCCTCGTAAGGGAGTGCAGCGATGACCGCTCGAGCGGCGGAGCAGACGCAGACTGACTACATGCAGTTGCTGGCATCGATTTTCGATTTCATGCGCAAGTCAGGTATCCGTGATACGGAAGTGAGGAACGTGTGCACAAGAGCACTTCGAGCTTCCGCGCGCGATGTCCACTGCAGTCCTCGTCGATCCGCAACTCTCTCAGTCGCAGCGCTCACGCTGGATGCTTGGCATCGCAACAGGCGTTATCTGGATAGAAACGCAGAGCCGCGCGCCATTCCCTTACTAGGGCACGCGCCAAGTGTTGAAGCACTGATTCGAGCTGAAAAGGCTCATGCGGATCCACGTGCGTTAGCGCGCCGCTTCAAATCGCTTGGGCTAGTGATCCGTAGTGGGCGCAATCACTACAAGCCGGCAAACCGCATCGCATTGATCAAAGGATTGGATCCGACGCTCCAACAGTACGTCGCACGATCGTCTGCAACATTGCTTAAGACAATTCGGCACAACATCAAGCGCGAGCGCGATTCATCGCGACTCATCGAAAGATTCGCCGAGATTCCCGACTTACCGCAGCAGAGAATCGCTGAGTTTCGAAATTTCGCGCGAACGCAAGGCTGGGAGTTTCTCAGAACCCTGAATGACTGGCTCGAGTCGCGGCGTGCTCGAAGGCTTACGAAACGCACCGCGCGTACGGTGCGTGCGGGCGTTCATCTGTACGCATATATAGAACCATCACGGAAGTGAACGCAGTCGTGTGGATCGAGGCCCTTACGACTGCTTCACAATCTCGTCCCTGAGCGCCCGCCTCAAAATCTTCCCCACGTTCGTCTTGGGAAGCTCATTCCGGAAATACACGTGCTTCGGCACTTTGTAGCCGGTAAGTGATTTCTTCGAATGTTCGATGATGTCCTGCTCGGTCAGTGACGGCGACTTGCGCACGACAAACACAGCTACCACCTCACCGGAGTGCTCATCCGGCTGCGCGACGGCGGCAGCTTCAATCACACCTGGGTGTGTGACGACCACGGACTCGACCTCGTTGGGATATACATTGAAGCCGGAGACGAGAATCATGTCTTTCTTGCGGTCTTCAATGTAGACGAAGCCACGCTCGTCCATGTGCCCGATGTCACCAGTCCGCAGCCAGCCGCCCGGGAGCATTACCTTCGCTGTCTCGTCTGGGCGGTTCCAGTACCCGGCCATCACTTGCGGGCCACGCACGCAGATCTCACCGACTGAGCCGATCGAAAGTTCCTTACCGTCGTCGTTCATGATGGTCACTTCAGTCGAAGGTATCGGCAGGCCGATGGAGCCGTTGAACTCTGCTTCGATCGGATTGATGCACACCGCCGGCGAGGTCTCGGTGAGACCCCACGCCTGAGTAAGGCGGTTGCCCGTCGCCTTCTTCCAGCGCTCGGCAACCGCTGCCTGCACGGCCATGCCGCCACCGAGCGTCACGACGAGATGACTGAAGTCGATGCGCTCGAATCCCGGAGTGTTCAGAAGCGCGTTGAACAGCGTATTCACCCCGCTCATGAATGCGAACGGATACCTTTTCAGCTCGGCCACGAAAGCGGGAAAGTCGCGCGGGTTTGTGATCAGAACATTCTTCCAGCCGAACAACATGAACAGCATGCCATTCGCCGTCAGCGCGAAGATGTGATACAGCGGAAGCGGTGTGATGGCGATGGCCGGTTCCCGCGGAAACGCGTACTCGATGAAGGCACGCGCCTGCACCACGTTCGCCACGATGTTCCCATGCGTGAGCATCGCGCCTTTGGACACACCAGTCGTCCCGCCAGTGTACTGAAGAAAAGCCAGATCGCCATGACTCACTGTCACGGGCGAAAGCGAATGACGTCGTCCGGCATCAAGCGCCTCCCTGAAATCCATCGCGCCCGGAATATTCCACGGCCGTACCTGCTTGCGCCGATGCCGCACGACAAAGTTGACGATCCATGACTTCGGCCAGTTCAGCATGTCCCCCACCGCTGTAACCAGGACTTTGCGGACGTCCGTGTGCGCAATCACCTCTTGCAGCACATGCGCGAAGTTTTCGAGGATCAGAATGACCTGGGCCCCGGAATCCTTGAGCTGATGTTCCAACTCGCGCGCGGTGTAGAGTGGATTGGTATTCACCACGACGAGCCCGGCGCGCAGCACGCCGAACATCGCAACCGGATACTGAAGAACATTCGGCAGCATGATCGCCACGCGATCGCCGCGCTTCAGGCCGCAGTCGTGTTGCAACCAGGCAGCGAAATCGCGCGTCAGAGCGTCGAGCTGGCGGTAAGTGATCTCGGAGCCCATCTGCACATACGCGACGAGGTCCGCATATTTCTTGAAGCTTTGTTCGGCGATGTCGATCAGGGAGCCGTAGACCGAGGGATCGATTTCCGCTGGCACACCCTGCGGATAGGATTTCAGCCAGATCTTCTCCATCGAGGCCCCCTTCAGCGTTTCTGGAGCAACGGTGTGAGCTGTGGCCATACCGTGTCCAGCAGTGCGGACTGTGCTTGCGCGGTGGGGTGCAGTCCATCCGCTTGCATCAGGCCTGGCTTCAGCGCCACCGAGTGAAGCAGGAAGGGTACGAGCGCCACCCGGCTCGCGGTCGCGACCTCGCGGTACATGCGCATGAAGTCGTTTGTGTACCGCGACCCGTAGTTGGGCGGCAGCCGCATGCCCACCAGCAGGACCTTGGCGCCCGCTTCTCGGGCACCCGCCACGATCTTCGCTAAGTTGTCGCGAGTCAGCGCCAGGGATAAGCCGCGCAGCCCATCGTTCGCGCCGAGCTCGACGATTACGACCGCCGGCTTGTGCGTTTCGAGTGCGCGCGGCAGGCGTTGTAACCCACCTCCGGATGTCTCGCCGCTTATGCTGGCATTCACCACCCGGTACTCGTAACCTTGGGCTTGCAGTCGCTTCTCCAGCAGGGCGACCCAGCCCTGCGCGGGCTTGAGGCCATAGCCGGCGCTCAGGCTGTCGCCCAGCACGAGGACCGTACGATCCGACGCGGCTGCCGCGTCGCTGACCGCGATGAGCCACCAGCAAACAGCGAGCGCCCACGCGCAACCGAATCTCGAAAGTGTTCTCAAGGCTGAAGACCTCACCAAGCAGGTTAGCAGCCCGGAAGGTTTGCTGACCATCGTCCGCTCCGTCTCGTTCGAGATCGCTGCGGGGGAGCCGGTCGCAATCGTCGGGGCTTCGGGTGCCGGGAAATCCACATTACTCGCGCTCCTTGCAGGCCTGGATACGCCGACATCCGGCAAGGTCTGGCTGGCCGGGACGGACATTACAAAGCTGGACGAAGATGGCCGCGCCCGCCTGCGTGCACAGCGCGTCGGTTTCGTTTTTCAGTCGTTCCACCTGGTTCCGGCCCTGACTGCGCTGGAAAACGTGATGCTGCCCCTCGAGCTCGCTTCGCGCCCTGATGCGCGTCGCACCGCGCGTGACGCGCTGGAGCGCGTTGGGCTGCGCGATCGTACCAGCCACTATCCGAGGCAGCTCTCAGGTGGCGAGCAGCAGCGAGTGGCCCTCGCGCGAGCATTCGTCACACAGCCAGCCGTATTGTTCGCCGATGAGCCGACGGGGAACCTGGATACGGTCACAGGCTCTCGCGTCGGCGAGCTGCTGTTCGAATTGAACGCCACCTCGCGAACGACCCTCGTTCTTGTCACTCATGACCACACGCTCGCTTCGCGCTGCGGACGAATTCTCCGAATGGAAGCCGGAGGGTTGGTGGAATGAAGCGGGCGCTCGCATTCGCTTTCAGAACGCTCGGACGCGAGTGGCGTTCCGGTGAATTGGGCGTGCTGCTCCTGGCGCTGACGGTCGCCGTTGCCGCTCTGACGGGTGTGGGCTTCCTCGTAGGTCGCGTGGCCACGGCCGTGGACCTACAGGCGGCAGAGGTTCTCGCTGCGGATCTGCGCCTCGGCTCGCCAGAGCCAATTTCTCAGAAGTATCTGGACGAAGCGGCGCGCAGGCAGCTGAGCACGGCTCGCGTCATCGCCATTCTCAGCGTGGTGTTCAATGGCGAACAGAGCCAGCTCACCAATCTTCGTGCGGTGGGCGCGGGCTATCCCTTGCGCGGCAAGGTGCTCGTGGCCAACGAGGCGTTTGCACCGGGCGAGCAGGCAAATGGGATTCCAGGGCGCGGCGAAGTGTGGCCGGACTCGCGACTTCTGGCTGCCCTCGACGCACGAGTGGGCTCGGAGCTCACGATCGGTGCGGCGACCGTTCGCATCACACGCGTACTGATCTCGAGGCCGGATCAGGGAGGCACGTTCTCGGAGCTCGCGCCCGGTCTCCTGATGAATCTCGAAGATATTCCGGCAACCCAGCTCATTCAGCCGGGAAGCCGGGTGAGCCACAGGGCTTTGTTCGCCGGCGATCGTGACCGCATCGATCTGTTCAAGACCTGGCTGCTTGCAAACAAGACGCGCGGCGAACGGCTGCTCGACATCACGCAGGAGAGTCCGCAAATCAAGAATGCGGTCGAGCGCGCGGGGCGTTTCCTGAGTCTCGCCAGTCTCGTGAGCGTACTTTTGTGTGCCATTGCCGTGGCGATGTCGGCTCGTCGATACGTGCAGCGACATCTCGACTCTGTCGCACTCCTGAAAACCCTCGGGGCCACGCGCTCATTCACGCTGGGTGTAAGCATCCTGCAACTGATGATGATCGCTGTGGCGGCAACCATCGTTGGTTCAGTCGCGGGTTTTATCGCGCAGGAATGGCTGGCTCGTACGATCCGAGGCCTGCTGAATGCGGATCTGCCGGCGGCAGACTTGAAGCCGCTGATCATGGGGTTCATCACGGCAGTCGCCGTACTTGCGGGCTTCGCGTTGCCACCGCTGCTGCAGCTTTCGCGAGTGCCTACGATCAGAGTCTTGCGACGAGACGTCGGTCCGCCGCCGCTGTTGGTCCTGCTCGCCTTTGGTCCGGCAATTTTCGCAGTGGGATTCCTTATCTACTGGGTCGTGCGCGATACGTTCCTGTTCATCTGGTTCACGATCGGGCTCATCGCGTTCCTTGCGGTCCTTTCTGGAGCGGGTGCGCTGCTCGTCGCGCTGGCCGGGCGCTTACGAAGCAGCGTGGGTGTGGCGTGGCGTTACGGTATTGCGAACCTCAGCCGTCGTCGCGCAGAGAGTCTCATTCAAATCGTCGCATTCGGCACCGGCATCATGGTCCTCCTGTTGCTCGGTCTCGTGCGCAACGATCTCGCGAACGACTGGCGTATCAGTCTTCCCAACAATCTGCCGAACTATTTCTTCATCAACATTCCGACGAGCGATCGCGACGGCTTCATCAACGCGCTCCAGGAGCGGGGCGGCACACCCGCGCGCGTTCTTCCGATGATTCGCGGGCGCATGACAGCTATCAATGGCCGGCCGATCGAAGGCATGCGTTTTGGAGAGCAGCAAGGCGAAGACAACGCGTCGCGCGAACAGAACCTCTCGTGGGCCGCCGAGCTCGGGCCGGACAACCGCGTGGTCGAGGGCAAGTGGTGGGGCCCCGAGGATGCGGGCAAGCCGCTCGTTTCGCTGGCTACGGAATTTCAGGAATCGCTGCGTGTGAAGCTCGGCGACACGCTCGCATTCGACATCGGCGGTGAGACGTTCGAAGTCACCATCGCGAATTTCCGCAAAGTGAAGTGGGACAGCTTCCAGCCGAATTTCTTCATTGTGTTCGCGCCGGGCATTCTCGAGCACGTAACGGGCACGTACATGACCAGCGTGCATTTCGACGGCGGACGCGCTCGATCGCTTGCATCACTCGCTCGTCAGTATCCAAGCGTGTCGATCTTTGACATCGAGGATTTGCTCCAGCGCGTGCGCTCGGTCTTCGACAAAGCGGTGCTTGCTGTACAGAGCGTCTTCTTCTTCACGCTGTTCGCCGGACTTACCGTGATGATGGCTGCTGTGCAAGCGAGCCGGGACGAGCGGCGCTACGAAAGCGCGATGCTGCGGACGCTGGGCGCGAGTCGCAGCACCGTCTTGCAAGGCGTGCTAGCGGAGTTCACTACGTTGGGCCTGCTCTCTGGAGTGCTCGCGGCATTCGGCGCATCCATCGGCGGCTATTTCGTCGCAACGCGCGTGTTGGAAATGAAATACGGCCTGGACGAGCGTGTATGGCTCGTCGGCACAATTGGCGGCGCTCTGCTCGTGGCATTCAGTGGATGGTTGGCAACGAGGTCGGTCATCAATCATCCGCCGGTGACGACACTACGCGCCGGATAGCGAGCGCCGAGCGCAAATCATCCAGCACGCTGCTGCAAAGCGTATTTCAGATCCGTGCACGTAAGGATCGAAAGCAGCGCGGACCTGTCCCATCACCTGCGTGCGAGTCCGCTCGTCTGCCTCTTGAAGGATCTGACCGACGGGACCCAGCCGCGTCAAGTAGCGGACCAGATCCTTCTCAGGGAAGGAGCAGGGAATATCGATCGGGTGCATGTCAATCTCTGCCCAGCCGCTCTCCTCCAGAATGCGAGTCACACGCCGCTGATCCGCGAAGGCAAACTGCCCTGGCGCGTCCGGCCGACGGGGAGGCATGTTTGGCAGAAGCGGTGCCGCGGCACGCTCGGCTGTAGTCATGAATGGATTTTCCGCAGGACTCCGCCAAACGATGAACCGCGTTTCGGCGTCATCGCTTGCAGCATGCAGCAGGTTCGCAAAAGCGCGCACAGGATCTTCGAAGAACATGACGCCAAAGCGAGAGATGAACATGTCGAAGCTTGCGGGCTCGAACGCGTGGGTCTGTGCGTTGGCGCGGATGAAGGTTGCTGGAGATTTTTCGCGTTCGGCACGGGCCTGTGCGACGGCGATCAGCGGTTCCGAAAGGTCGATGCCGACAGCTTGGCCTTGCTCGCCGAGAGCGCGGGCTACCGCGAGCGTTGTGCTGCCACTGCCGCAGCCAACGTCGAGCACCCGGCGCTTCGCTCCGGCCAGAATCTCCCGAACGAACAGATCTTCGATCGGCTTGAACATCCGGTCGAGCGGCTCTTGCAACTCGACCCAGGCGTTCCCGGACGGGCCATTCCAAAGTCTCGTTTGCTCGTCATCTGTCTCGCGCGTTGCATCCATGATGATCTCCTGATACTTGCCTTCGGCTACCGATGGCAGCACTGTGCCAGTTCAAGTCGACTTGAGGTCAAGAGCGTGAGAAACCTGGACATCACAGAAGTCGCGCAGCGCGCCGGGGTTCCGGCGTCGACGCTTCGGTATTACGAGGAGAAGGGGCTGATCAACTCCATTGGCAGACGGGGGCTGCACCGTCTCTTCGCAGCCGGTGTGCTCGAACGGCTGGCGATGATCGCGCTGGGGCGCGCCGCAGGCTTCTCACTCGATGAGATCGCGCACATGTTCGCGCCGGATGGCCGCGTGCGCATCGATCGACAAATACTCGCAGCTAAAGCGGACGAGCTGGACAGGACGATCCGCGAGCTGAGCAGCATGCGCGATGGCCTGCGGCATGCCGTTGCATGCCGAGCGCCGAGTCACATGGAATGCCCAACGTTCCGTCGGATCCTAAGGGCCGCTGCGTCGGGGGCTATAGGAGCACGGAGAAAGAAGGTTCTGCACGTACGCTAGCAGAGTACGGACTCTGCAGACGTTAGATGACACGGCCAAAACGAAAGAGCGTGGCCGAACTGACGGCTCACGCTCTTTAAATTTCGGAATACGAGCCTGCGATAAAGCTGGTGGTCAGCCGCCGCCGCTAATTCCTGTGGCGTTCGTCGTAAGCCCCCCGCCACTGATGCCCTTATCGGTGAGGCCACCGCCGCTGATGCCGGTGTTGGTGAAGCCACCGCCACTGATGCCCTTGTCGGTGAGGCCACCACCACTGATTCCGGTGTTGGTGAAGCCACCGCCACTGATGCCCTTGTCGGTGAGGCCACCACCACTGATTCCGGTGTTGGTGAAGCCGCCGCCACTGATGCCTTTGTCGGTCAGTCCACCGCCGCTGATGCCGGTGTTAGTAAAGCCACCACCACTGATGCCTTTGTCAGTGAGGCCGCCACTGATGCTCTTATCGGTGAGGCCACCGCCGCTGATGCCGGTGTTGGTGAAGCCACCGCCACTGATGCCCTTGTCGGTCAGTCCACCGCCGCTGATGCCGGTGTTAGTGAAGCCACCACCACTGATGCCTTTGTCAGTGAGGCCACCACCGCTGATACCGGTCTCAGTGAACCCGCCGCCACTGATCCCACCGGCCAGCATCAATCCGCCGCTAGCTGGCTGTGTACCTACGAATTGGACAAAGGATCCAACGGAGAATCCCGCTGATTGATCGAGGGCGATCAAAGAGGTGACATCGACGCTGACACCTCCAACAACAACGAGTCCGAGAGCCGTGCTGGTCTTTTGAATAACGCCTGTGAGCAGAACGGTCGTCGCGCCAGGTACGTACAGGCCTTGGCTCTGTACTCTGTCGACCTTCAATGACCCATCTGCGGCGACGCTTCCGAACACCGCCAGCGTGTCGCCGACTTGGACATTGCCTACAGCCCGTTGCGGAAGCTTTTGTCCGAGTACGGTGACAACTCCGTCCCGCTTACTCAACGCTTCTACAGGACCCAAAAGAATCAACTCGGAATTGCTGACACTCAGCCTACCGCCACCGCTGATCCCACCACCTAGTGCACTCGATGCAGCGAGCGCGCTAGCGACAACCGCTCCCCACAACAAACGACCCTTCATCGAAATCTCCTAGCGTATTCATTCTTTTCGAGCCACAGCCGCCAAGACATCTATCTCCTGCGGTGCGGGTTTGACGCGCTCACCTTTTTGTTCAGCTGGTTTGTCGCGTTCTATTGCGTGCTCAACCGATTCATCTTCGAAGAAATAAATCCCCACTCCGTATCGCTTGCCACCCTCAAGCTTCTCCGAGGCTGCGAGCCCGGTGAGGAAGGTGTCGAGTTCGACTACCAACTCTTGCCCTCTCTCTGAGACTGCTGCGAGTAACTGGTCCCGCCCGCGTTGCGAGAGCGACTCATCTGACACTACCGTACGTTCAAAATAGGAAGGTTCTGTGTCAGTACGTAGAAGGTTGTGAACGAAATTTCCCGTAACAACGCCCAGGAAACGGCCCATCCTTTCGATCCGTGTCGTGTCTGCGCCGCGTGGCATATACGTTCGCGAAAGACATCGGACCGTAGTGGCGTCGATTACCTCGACGGACCCTGCGGCGATCAACTCGTCCAGTAAGGCGTCTCGATCCACTTCAGGGCAGGCTATCTTCACGAGTTCATCGAACCCCCGCCGCGGGGATTCGGGTATCGGAACCAAATCCAAATCCATCGCCAAACCGTAGGCGCCAGAGAAATTCGAGTGCGTATGCCAGACGGTGAGCAGGTTGGTTATCTGGTCGAGCCCGACACCGGAACGCATGCTATGCGGAGCGCCCGCTCGCAGAGCTTCCCTGAGAGCGGTGACCTCGGTTCTTGACAGACCCGCGACTATTGCGAGACGTGCGTCGGTGGTTGGACGACGTTGTTCAAGCAGGCGCGCTTCGAGCGATTGGATGTATGTGCGCCGTACAACACCTGCGATCTCGCCTGCAGTGATGCCGTACTCGAACGCAACACGCATCAACGGTCGAATCAGTGCTGAAAAGACATTCAGCACAGCTTCTTTTTCTTTCGCAGACCCGCCCACGAAACTCCCCGCGTTTCTTTGACATAACCGTAGGCGCGTCAACCACTTATGTCAACATTGGATGCCGAACTGTCCTAAGTAGTGGCCACAATTCCGCCGTTCAATAATCAAAACAACGAGTTGTATGGCGGTTTGACCAAAGTCGGGGACACTTTCAGATGCGAAGCAGTCGCATCTTGACGTGATTTAAGCCCTTGACATATAGGGAAGTAGGGAAAACCGAAGGAGCGCTCCGATCGAACCTTATCGAGGTACGCCGGAGTTAAACCCGCTCCCCCGCATCAAAAATGCGCCGATGCTCGAGTATCGCGTAGCGGTCCGTCATGCCTGCGATGTAGTCGGCGACGGTCCTCGCGCTGCCGACATCGCCGTGGAATTCCTTGGCGCGGTGGGCGGCGTCGCGATGCTCGGTGGGCATGAGATTCACGTCCGCCATGAAGGCTTCGAAGAGCTCCGTGATGACGCGACGGGACTTCGCAGTCATGCGGAGCACCTTGTAGTGGCGGTACACGTGCTCGTTGAGGAATTTCTTCAGCTCGAGATGTTCCTCGCGCACTTCCGGGCTGAAACCTGCGAGTGGCTTCGTGCAACTGCGGATATCGTCGATCGACGATGGCGCGGCAGCGTCGAGCTGTGCCTGCGTCGCGCGGATCACATCGACTACGACGTAGTTGATCATGCGTCGTATGACTTCATGCACGAGCCGGCGTTCGCCTAAGTCGGGATAGCGTTGCATGACGGCGTCGTGCTGACGGCGAAACAACTGAACATCGCGCAGACCTTCGATGCCAATCAGCTCTGCGCGCAGGCCATCGTCCACATCGTGATTGTTGTAGGCGATCTCGTCCGCAAGATTGGCAATCTGCGCTTCGAGACCTGGCTGACGACGCTTGAGGAAACGCTCGCCTACCTCGCCAAGATCCCGCGCGTTGCGCACTGAGCAGTGTTTGAGAATTCCCTCTCTGCATTCGAACGTCAGGTTCAGCCCCGGAAACTCCGCGTAGCGCTCCTCCAAGGAATCCACCACGCGCAGCGATTGCAGGTTGTGCTCGAATCCGCCGTATTCGCGCATGCAGGCATTCAGCGCATCCTGCCCTGCGTGACCAAATGGTGTGTGGCCGAGATCGTGCGCGAGACTGATGGCCTCGACGAGTGCCTCGTTCAATCGCAACGCTCGCGCGATGGAGCGCGCGATCTGCGCCACTTCGATGGAATGCGTCACGCGCGTGCGATAGAGATCCCCTTCATGATTGACGAAAACCTGCGTCTTGTAGACGAGCCGACGGAAGGCGTTCGAGTGGATGATGCGATCGCGGTCCCGCTGGAACTCGCTTCGATACTCGGGCGGCGGCTCGGGATGCTGGCGACCGCGGGACAACGCATCGTGGGCGGCGAAGGGCGCGAGAGAATCCGGGCCTCGGTCGATGTCGTTCACTGCGCTATCCGAGATGTGCCTCGAGTGTGCGTTGCAGGGCTGCATCAGGGTAGTCGGCGGTCACGAACGACGCGCCCACCGAACGCAGCAACACGAGCCGAATGCGGCCGCTCTTCACTTTCTTGTCTATGCGCATGTGCTCGAGCGCGGTTGACGCGCGCACGGCGCGCTCCTCGGTTGGCAACCCCGCACGCACGAGTAGCTTCCGCAATCGTTCGACGGGCTCCGCGGGAATCAGCCCCGCCTCGTGGGACATGGTGGCTGCCATCAGCAGGCCGGCTCCCACCGCTTCGCCATGCAGCCACTTCGTGTAGCCCGTGGCGGACTCCAGCGCGTGTCCGAAGGTGTGGCCCAGATTCAGCAACGCACGATCGCCCTGCTCCCGTTCGTCGCGCCCGACGATATTTGCCTTGATCTCGCAGGACCGCCGAATGACGTGCGTAAGAGCAGCGGCATCGTTGCCAAGCAGCTTCTCCATGTTCTTTTCGAGCCAGCAGAACAGCGTCTCATCGATCATCAGGCCGTACTTGATGACTTCCGCCAGCCCGGCGCGCAATTCGCGCGGCGGCAGCGTCTGGAGCGTCTTCGTGTCCGCAATCACGGCGCTGGGCTGGTGAAACGCGCCGATCAAGTTCTTCCCGCCGGGGTGGTTCACGCCCGTCTTGCCGCCGACGGAAGAATCGACCTGCGCGAGCAAGGTGGTCGGCACCTGAACATACGCAACGCCGCGCTGATAGCAGGCGGCCGCGAAGCCGGCCATATCTCCGACCACGCCGCCCCCGAGAGCGAGAACAGTGCAATCCCGCGCGAAGCGATTCGCGACGAGCACGTCCAGCATTCGCGCCACCGTGCCGAGGGACTTGTGCGACTCACCGTCGGGCAGTGTGACTTCGACTACCCGCCGGGTACCCAGGCCTTGCTTGAGGGCGGAGGAATAGAGCGGGCCCACGATCGTATTGGTCACGAGCAGCACATCCCGCCCCGGAACGTGCTGCGAGATCAGATCCGCGCGCGCCAGCAGGCCGCTTCCGATAAGGATCGGGTAGCTGCGACTGCCAAGGTCGACGTTCAGGATATCCACAGGGGATAGCGTAGCTCGATTCAGGCGGTCGGGAGGGAGCTTCCTTGCAACGCCTTGATGATCTCCTCGGCCACGCTCCGGACCCGCCTGCCGTCGGTAACGACCGTGAGGTCCGCGATCTCCGCATAGAGCGGGGCGCGCTCGCGCATGAGTTGCTCGAGTTTCGCAGCCGGATCCACGTTATTCAGCAGGGGCCGGTTGCGCGCATGGCGAACACGGTGCGTCTGCTGCGCGACCGAAGTTTCCAGGTAGACGACGAATCCCCGCGACGCGAGACACGTGCGATTCTCCGGCCGGAGTACCGCGCCTCCGCCCGTGGCGAGAACCATGGGTTCGCTGCCCGTCAGCGCCTCTATGGTCTCGCGCTCCCGCTCGCGGAAGCCGGCTTCGCCCTCTTTCTCGAAGATATATGGGATGTCGACGCCCGTGCGCCGCTCGATCTCCGCGTCACTGTCGTAGAAAGGCGCATCCAGCAGACGGGCGAGGTACTTTCCGACCGCAGTCTTGCCCGAACCCATCGGGCCGATCAGGAACACGTTGCGCTTGCCGAGCATTGCGTCGGCCAGCATACCGGAAAGAAAGCGGCCGCCCGAAGGCGGCCGCAGTGGACATCAAGCAGGGACCGTACGCTTACGGAACGTCGATCGTGTAACTCTGCACAGTGACGACGCCACCCTTGCTGGTGATCGTCAGGGTGAGCGTGCCGTCCGTCGCGCCGGCCGCGGCAGTGATCGTGAACGGGAACGTGCTCGCAGCGGTCGTGCAGGGTACGGTGAATCCGGACGGTGCCCCGAGGGTGAGATTCGTGCCCGCGATCGACGCCGAGATCGTCGAGCCCTGCGGCAACGGATTTCCGTTCAGGTCCGAGAACGTGAGGTTGAACGTCTTGCTCTGTGGCAGGCCACCCGTGAACGTCAGGTTGCCGAGCGGCGTGACGAACGCGGTGCTGCCGGACATGATGATCAGGTTCTGAGCATCGATACCCGTCGTCTTCTTTGTGGCGTCGCACTGGCCGCCAGTGGCAAGACACAGCACGCCGTTGAAGATGCCGTCCGCGCCGTCTCGCGTGGAGTTGTTGTTGAAATCGTAGATGGCTTCGCCGACGTTGTAGGTGCCACTCTCGTTCGCGTCGAGGAAACGCTCACCGAGGTCCGTGAAGGTTTCGCCGTCGTCGAAGGTGCCGTTGCCGTTGGCGTCGTTGAACGACTCCTCGCCAATGGCGGTGGCCCAGATGCGAGCGCGGCCGATGAGATCCGGGAACACACCGCTGCCACCCGGACGCGGATTCGAGCTCGTCCAGTTCACCGTGCAGAAGCCTCCTTCGGTGGCATTGCTGGTGGTCAGACACTGCGACTGGATGGTGCCGCCTTCCGTGGTGAACGTGACCGCAGTGTTGTTGGGAACCGGGTTGTTGAATCGATCAGCAAGACGCGCTGTGACGGCCACCTGCACGCCGTCGACATTCCAGGCCTCGACGTTCGGGCAAACGACGGCGAGCGAGAAGCTGTCCTGATCAGGGATACCGGTCGTGACGGTGAGCTGATTCGACTGCGTGGAAATCGTAGGCGTCACGCTCGTGACCGTTGCAGTGACACGCACGCTGGTAGCAACGGTGCCCGCGTTGACAACGGTCTGAACGCGACCGTCCGTACCTGACTGCGCGGTTGCTGGCCCGAGGGTCAGGCCACCGACCGAGGTGTTCAGTGCGAACGTCACGGTCGCATTGGCGCGCGGTCCGCCCGTCGCGTCGAGCACGCGGAAAATCACGGTGGATGCTTCCGGACGCCCGGCATCACCGGTGCCTTTCAGAGCGATATTGCTGGGAGACGCGCTTTCAAAAACGATGGAACCGATAGAAGACGCGGCAACCGTTACGGTACCGGTCGCAGAGACCGAAGCACCAGAAACGGTAGCGGTGGCAGTAATCACGTCCGACCCGCTGCACCCCATCGCCGAGTACGTGGTGCTGGCGATGCCTGTTGACGTGGTGACAGGCTGCCCCACGCTCGCCAGGCCCTGGGCTGAACACGGGGAGCTGAATGTGACCGTTGCTGCCTGGGTGAACAGCGTGCCGTCACTCTGCTGGAGGACGACCTGGAGACTCGTGCTGCCGCCCGCTGAGAGCGTGCCGTTCTGAATGGCGATTACGCCCGGCTGGAAGGCACTGCCCGTACCGCTACCCATCTGCACGCTGTTCGAGCTGGAGCCCGCGACAACTTGCACGTTGACAGTGGACTGGAGGCTGCCTGCGCTGGCAGTCACGGTGATCGTGCGGAGGCTCGAGTCACCGGCGGTAGACAGCGTCGCTCGCGCAGCGCCGCTGCTGTCCGTCGTGCCCTGCGTGACAGCAATGCCGCCCGAGGTCGCGGTAAACGACACGGCGACATTGGGCAGAAGATTGTTGTTGGCATCACGCACGAGTGCCGTGATTTCGGCACTGGCTGAGCCATCAGACGGCATGGAAGGGACGCTGCTAGTAGCGTTGATCGAGTTCGCGGTTGCGGTACCGCCGCCACCGGTGCCGGGGCTCGTGCCCGGGTCCTCGAACTTGCTGCCTTCGCCACCACCGCCGCAACCCGCGAGGACGAGCCCGAGCGTGGCGAGCACTGTCACCAGTCTAAATTTATGCATGATCCCTACCACCCAAAAACTAAAACCGACGCACTCTCAAGCAAGCAACTGGCGCGGATTCCCCGCCGCGCCAGCCAAAACCATCGTCAGTAGACGTTGACCCCCTCATGCAGGATCTTCGGCGTAACGAAGATCAGCAGCTCGTCTTTGTTGTTGGTGCGGCGAGTCGACTTGAAGAGTCGTCCCAGCACCGGCACGTCGCCGATGTAGGGCACTTTCGTCTCATCGTAGCGCTCTTCCGTCTCGAGGATACCGCCGAGCACGACCGTCTGGCCGTCGCTCACGAGCACCTGAGTGGAAATCTCGCGCGTGTCGATCGAGGGCACGTTGACGCCACCGGAGGTGACGACGACCTGGCCGACACTGTCTTTCTTCACGTTGAGATCGAGAATGATGCGATTGTCCGGCGTGATCTGCGGGGTGACCTTCAGGGACAGCACGGCCTTCTTGAATTCAACCGTGGTCGCGCCGCTCGACGCAGACTGCTGGTATGGAATTTCCACACCCTGCTCGATGCTCGCCTCTTTCTGGTTGGCCGTGATCACGTGCGGCGAGGACTTGATCTCGCCGCGGCCCTCGGCCTGCGCGGCGGAGAGCTCGAGGTCCACGATGTAATCCGAACCCAGTATGGCGAAGGCAAGGCGGCCTGCCGGGCTGACGACCGGCAGGTTCACGTTGTAGCGGTTCGAAGCAGCGCCACCAACCGGCACGTCGATAGGGCTGATCGTGCCGTTGCTGGCGAGGTTGTCGATCGCCGAGCTGAGGCTGGTGTCGACGCCCGCAGCACTGCCGCCGACGATGACCGCGCCATCGTTGCCGTTTCGCTGGATACCCGTGTAGCCGGCGCGCACGCCGAGCTGACGCGTGAAGTCGTCGTTCACGATGACGATGCGCGCTTCGATCAGCACCTGCCGGATCGGAATGTCCAGCGTAGCGACGAGGCGGCGGATGTCAGCGAGACGATCCGACGTGTCCTGCAGCAGCAACGTGTTCGTGCGCTCGTCGACGGCAACAGCGCCGCGCGCCGACAGGAGCGAGCCGCCCTGGGACTTGATGAGCTCCGCCATGTCCTGCGCTTTCGCGTAGTTCACCTGCACGAACTCGGAGCGCAGCGGCGCCAGCTCCTGCAGGTCCTTGCGCGCGGCGAGCTCCGCCTTCTCGCGCGAGGCCAGCTCATCCGAGGGCGCCACGATGATCACGTTGTCCTGCTTGCGTTTGTCGAGACCCTTGGTGCGCAGAACGATGTCGAGTGCCTGGTCCCACGGCACGTTCTGCAGGCGCAGCGTGACGTTGCCGCTCACCGAATCGCTGACGACGATATTCTGACCGCTCGCATCGGCGAGGATCTGCAGCACCGCGCGCGTCTCGATGTCCTGGAAATTGAGCGTGAGGCGCCGACCGACGTATGCCGGCTTCTCTTCCTGCGCGACCTGAGCCTTGCGCCGTGGCGAGACTTCTACGACGTACTGGTCGTCCGACTGATACGCGAGATGCTCAAAGTCGCCATTCGCAGTGATGAGGATGCGGGTGTCGCCGCCGGCGCGCACCACGTCGAATGCAGACACGGCCGTGCCGTAGTCCGTGGCGTCGTAGCGGCGCATGTACTTGTCCGGCAGCTCCGTGCCCGTAAAGTCCACGACGATCTGGTTACCGAGCTGACGCTGGTTGATCGGTGTACGCGGGTCCGTGAGCCGCACGACCACACGGCCTGCACCGTCGGTGCCGCGCCGGAAATCGATGTTGCGGATCGCACGCACGTTCGAGCCCGTGGCGGCCGGAGCCGCTGCGCGCGCTACCGTGCCACCGCCGCCCGCAGCCTGCGGAGCGAGCTGGCCGAGTGTCACGACGATGTTGTTGCCATCGAGGCGCGTCTCGTAGGGCATCAGCCGATCGAGATTGAGCACGAGGCGGGTGCGGTCCTTGGCCTCCGCCGCGACGATCGTGTCGAGCCCCGCAGCCTTCACTTCAATGCGACGCGAAGGCAGCGCGAGCGCCGTGTTCGGCAGATCGAAAGAGATGCGTGCGGGGTTGTCGATGGTGAACGACAGTGGTTCCGTAGCGGGCCCGCTGAGCCGCATCGTCAGCTGCAATTGCTGTCCAGGCAGTGTCTGTACGTCGATCGCCTGGAGCTTGTTGGCGTCCTGGGCGTACGCGAGCGTACTGAGCACGAGCGTGGCAGCGATGCACGCGGCCGCACTCAGGATCCGATACATCGGGCGTTTCATGTTCTGGACTCCCTGCTCTTCGACTAGTCGGTCAGGCCGAGCGCGGCGGGACGCTCGATATAGCCGCCGAGACCGTCGGGAACGATTTCAATGAGTGATATCTTGGAGGGCGAGATGGTCGTGATGCGGCCGTCGGCCTGGCCGAGATAATTGCCCACGACCACGCGGTGCACGAGGTTGTCCTTCGTCTGCACCAGACCGTAGTAGGAGCCACCGAACTCGAGCGTGCCGACCATCTTCAGCGTATCCAGCGAGAACTGTTCGAGGAACTCGCGGTTGCGCTTCTGATCGGGACGCACGCCGGGACCGGCGGGGCCGCCGGGCGTGCCCGGCTGGAACGGCGACCGCAGGGTCATCGCGGAATAGATGAACGTCTCGTACGGCTTCACTTCGGGCAGGGGCTCGACGCGCCCGCCCGGCTCCTTCTTGGTGTCCTCGATGAAGCGCGCGAGCTCATCGTCTGCACTGGAGCACGCGGACAGCGTGGCCAGCAGCGCGCATCCGAGCGCGGCGCAGAGACTGAGACGAGAAACGTTCGCTTGCATGCAGACCACCCGAATGACGAAAAACTTATTCCGAGCTCGGCCGGCGGTTCGGCGTCTGGGCACGCTTCTCCGCCTCAGCTGCCGCGATTTCCTCTTCGTCGAGGTAGCGGTAGGTCTTGGCCGTGAGGTCGAGCGTCAGGCTGTCGTACGCGCCTTTCGTGTCGACGGGTTTGATGTCGATGTCGTGGAGCGTGACGATGCGCGGGAGCGCCGCGATACCGCTGACGAACTCACCGAACTCGTGATAGCTCCCGGAGAGCCGGATCTTGATGGGCAGCTCCGCGTAGAAATCCCGCTTCTGCTCGCCGGAGGGCTGGAACAGCTTTTCTTCGAGACCTGCCGCGAGGCCGGTCTGCGAGATGTCCACCAGCAGATTGGGCACTTCGGTCTTGCCGGGGAGCTGTCGTAGCAGGGCGCCGAAGGAGCGCTCGATGTCCTTCAGCTGCTGCTTGTAGACCTCGAGGTTCACCGCCTTGGCGTGCTTGTTGCGGAACTCGTCCCGCAAGCCTCGCTCCTCGCCCTCCCGGCGTTCGAGCTCCGGCTTCTGGTTCTGCCAGACGAAGAAATACGACAGGACGAATGTGAGCACGACGAACCAGACGGCGACCGCACCGATGCGGAACGGCAGGGGCCAGCGGCCTGGATCCTGAGGGTCTAGTGATCGCAGCTCTTCGAGCAGGTTCACGGCGTCCCCCTGCTGGCGAGCTTGCCGGGCGCATTCTTCCCGTTCTCACCATCGACAGTGCTGACCTGGTCGGCGAACAGCGTGAAGCTCGAACCGACGGCGTTGCCGGTCTTGGTCTCGACCACTTCGAGCTCCGGTTCCTTGAGCCACTCGGAGCCAGCGATGTTGCGCATGAACGCGGACACGCGCGTGCTCGACTGCGCGACACCTTCGAACTTCAGACGCTTGTCCTGCTGCTTGACCGCCGTGAGATACACGCCTTCGGGCAGCTGGCGCACGATCTCATCGAACAGGTGCACGATCTCCGGACGCGAGCGCTGGAGCTTCTCGATGATCTCCATGCGCGCGATGAATTTCTGCTTCGCGCTCTCGAGGTTGTTGATCTCCTCGATCTGCTTGTCGAGCTGCTTGATCTCGGCACGCAGCAACTCGTTGCGCTGGTCCTGCGCATCGATCATCGAGCCGAACATCAGATAGGCCGCAAACGCAGCCACCGCGGCGGCAATCGTGCCGCCACCGAGCGCAACGAGGAACCCGAGCTTGCGCTCCTTGCGTTGCTCTTCGCGCCAGGGAAGTAGGTTTATACGAGGCATGTCAGTCGAAGCTCCGCAGAGCGAGACCGCAAGCGGTCAGGAGAGCCGTGGCATCGCGCTGTACGGCCTGGGCCTTGGCGCGCGAGGACAGTTTCATCTGGCCGAGGGGGTCGCCGCGCTCCGCAGAAATGCCTACGCGGCTGGAGATCACGTCCGCGACACCCGGAATGTTGGCGCAGCCGCCGCACACCAGGATCTTCTCCGGCTGCTCGCGACCCGAGCCCGAGGCGAGATAGAACTGCAGCGACCGGCTCACCTGCTGTGTCATGTCGTCGATGAAGGGATCGAGTACCTCGGACTGGTAGTTGCCCGGGAGCCCGCCTTCCTTCTTCGCACGGCCCGCTTCCTCCATGGAGAGACCGTAGGTGCGCATGATCTCCTCGGTGAGCTGCTGCCCGCCGAACGCGAAGTCACGCGTGTACACCACTTTCAGATTGCGCAGCACGCTGAACGTGGTGCTGCTCGCGCCGAAGTCCACCACTGCGATGGTTCGGTCGATACCCCCGTCTGGCATCTGGTGCGTCATCAGTTTGCAGGCGTTCTCGAGAGCGAACGCTTCTACGTCGACGATCTTTGCAGTGAGACCCGCTGCCTTCACGGCAGCCTGACGCTGCTCGACGTTCTCGGTGCGCGTGGCAACGAGCAGCACGTCATTCGTCTCTGGATCTTTTTCGGACGGGCCGAGCACTTCGAAGTCGTAGCTCACCTCGTCCATGGGAAAGGGGATGTATTGGTCGGCTTGCAGCTCGACCTGCGACTCGAGATCGCCGGCGCGCAAAGTGCGCGGCATCTGGATCACCTTGGTGATCGCGGCATCGCCCGAGATGGCCACGGCAACCTCGCCGCTTTTCGCGCCCGCGCGCTTCACCGCGCGACGGATCGCTTCGCCGACCGCTTCAGCGTCGACTACGGCTTTCTCGTTGATCGCGTTCTGCGGTGTCGGCTCCGCTGCATAGGCCTCGACACGATATTGGCCACCGGACTCGGCAAGCTCGATGAGCTTGACCGAGGAGGTCGTTATATCGAGACCCAGCAGGGGACGGTACTTACGCTTGAGCAGGAACATTTTTTATTTCCTTTTCAATGAGGTACGCCCGAAAGCGCCCGCCCTGCGTGAATTCGGTGGCCACTATATAACAGCGCAAAGTTAAATTGAACGTGAGAACGCTCACGGAACCGCCGCTTTAGCGGCGTGCATCGCCGGAACTGTAGGTGCTCGCACAGATCTCTCGCCTCAGTGAGTGACGACGCCCAAAAATCTGGAAGGACCGTCCGGGGACATCCGGAACCTCGCTCAGCCCCAATCGATCTACAAAGCTGCGTGTACGCAACAAAGGGGAGGAGGTCGGTCGCGAAGCCTTCACTGCCTCATGGTCCATTGGGCAGGGATGGTCTAACGTTCGCGCCGGCAACCCCGCTGTCGTAGGCACACAGGCCCGTAGACCGGAGGCTTTGCGTCCTCACCTTTCGGTGAGTTTGCCCTGCAAACGCGGGCTACTATGCATAGCGGTCGGAACGAGCGCAAGCAGGCAGAGTGGCAATCTGTGAAACGGAAATACATTCGGGCAATAGGATTCGGGGCGGCCGGCGTTATGTTGCTCTCGCTGTTCGCCGCATACGCCCTGGCATGCAGTTTTGTGTACGTGGCGCCATCGCTGCCAACGGTGGAAGCGATGAGAAAAGTGGAATTCCAGGTCCCTTTGCGCGTCTTCACGGCGAACGGCGAGCTCATCGCGCAGATCGGCGAGCAACGCCGCATTCCGGTGACCTACGAGCAGATACCGCCGCTGGTTCGCGAAGCGTTCCTCGCCGCCGAGGACGACGACTTCTTCCATCACCGCGGCATCGACTATCTCGGCGTGCTGCGCGCGGTGTTCGTGAACCTGCTGACTGCCGAAAAATCGCAGGGCGCGAGCACGATCACGCAGCAGGCCGCGCGCAACATGTTTCTCACGCTGGACAAGACGTGGCGCAGAAAGCTGCAGGAGCTCTTCGTCACGCTGCGCATGGAGCGTGAATTCACGAAGCAGGAAATCCTCGGTCTCTATCTCAACGTCATCTTCTTCGGGCAGCGCGCGTACGGCGTGGCAGCCGCCTCCGAGACGTTCTTCGGCAAGTCGCTCGACGACCTGACCGTATCCGAAGTCGCCACGCTCGCCGGCATTCCGCAGGCCCCCTCGCGCTATAACCCGATCACGAATCCGGAGCTGGCGCAGGCGCGTCGCAGCTACGTCCTCGGCCGCATGCGCAGGCTCGGATACATCGATGACGCGGCATACAAGAGTGCGATGGTCGAGCCCGTGCGGGCTCGTGCGCATGCCCCTCTCTACGCGGTCGAGGCGCCGTACATCGCCGAGATGGCGCGCCTGGACGTGCGCACCCGATTTGGCGCGGCGGCCGAAGGTGCCGGCTACAAGGTGTACACCACTATTGATAGCCGCCTGCAGACCGCAGCGAACCGCGCTGTGCGCATCGGCCTCATCGAGTACGACCGGCGCCATGGTTGGCGCGGACCCATCGGGCACGCGGACATCGCCGGCGCCAAGGAGAACGAGCAGTTCGAAGCGGTGCTGGACGAGTACTCGAGCGTCGGCGTGCTCGCGCCGGCGGTCGTCGTCTCGTTGGCCGAAAAAACCGCCCGGGTGTTCATAAAGTCACGCGGCTTCGCGCAGATCGCCTGGGACGGCATTGGCTGGGCTCAGAAGGAAGAGGGCGCCGCCCCGAAGACCGCTGCCGAGGTGGTGACGGCGGGCGATGTCGTCTATGTCGTCACGGACGGCAAGGGCACCGCGCAGATCGCCCAGATTCCCGAGGCGCAGAGCGCACTCGTCTCTCTGGATCCGAAGGACGGCGCCATCGCCGCGCTGGTCGGCGGCTTCGACTACTTCTCGAACAAGTACAACCGGGTCACGCAGGCGCGCCGCCTGCCCGGCTCGGGGTTCAAGCCCTTTCTTTATTCGGCCGCCCTCGAGAATGGCTTCACGCCGGCTTCGGTGCTGCTCGATGCGCCGATCGTGCTCGAGGGCGACGGCCTGGAAACGTCGTGGCGACCGGAGAACGACGGCGGCCAGTTCCGCGGCCCCACGCGTCTGCGTGAGGCGCTGTTCCGCTCGCGCAATCTCGTGTCCATCCGACTGTTGCGGGCGATGGGAACGGGTCCCGCGATGGACTACATCAGCCGCTTCGGCTTCGCCAAGAAGGACCTGCCGAACAACCTGACGCTGGCGCTCGGCACCGTGCAGGCCACACCGCTCCAGCTCGCAACGGGATACGCCACATTTGCGAACGGCGGCTACTCCGTGAAGCCCTACTACATCGACCGCATCGAAAATGCGGCAGGCGAAGTGGTGTACCGCGCGGCCCCGCGCGTGGTCTGCGAGCTGTGCGAGCGGCCGGTGGCACTCAGCGACTACATCGGTTCCGGCAGCGGCATCGACAGCATCAATTTCGCGGACTCGCTGCGCGGCGGGCGCGGACCCCTGCCGCCTGAGCAGATCGCCGAACGCGTGATCAGCCCGCAAAACGCATGGCTGATGACGGACATGATGACCGACGTGATCAAGCGCGGCACCGGCCGGCGCGCACAGGCGCTCGGCCGTCTGGACATCGCCGGCAAGACAGGCACCACCAACGAATCCAAGGACACGTGGTTCAACGGCTTCACGCCGAACCTGGTGGCGACGGTGTGGGTCGGCTTCGACCAGGAACGCTCGCTCGGTGAGCTCGAGGAAGGCGCGAGGACGGCGCTGCCCATCTGGATGCATTTCATGCGCGAGGCCCTGAAGGGCGTGCCGCAGCTGCATCGGCCCATGCCGGATGGGCTGGTGACGCTGCGCATCGAGCCCGAGACGGGCATGCTTGCCAGCGCAGAGAATCCGGATGCGATACTCGAGACCTTCATGACGGATCACCTGCCGGCCGGTGGCGAGCCGGGAAACGAGGGCAGCGGACCGATCAACCCCAGCGGGGGCGATCCAGCAGCGTCGGAACCGATCTTCTGAGCACGGTCTGACGTCTGGCGATGTGCGATGCTGATGACTGCCGAAGCGAGCGCGACGATGCCGAAACGACACCCTGTGCGAACCGAAAACCTCCGCCGGGCGCTGGCGCAGGAAGCCGCCCGAGTAATGGCCGAGCACGGAATCCGGGACTTCTTATTCGCGAAACGCAAGGCGGCCGAACGCTTCGGCGTCACCGATAACGCGGTCCTGCCCAAGAACGTCGAGATCGAGGAGGCGCTGGCGGAATATCAGCGGCTGTTCGGCGGCGACTCGCACGTCGAAAGCCTCCACGCCCAGCGCCAGGTCGCCCTCGAAGCCATGCGGCGGCTGCAGGAGTTCGAGCCGCGGCTGGTCGGGTCCGTGCTGAGCGGCACGGCGACGGAGCACTCGGAAGTGCAGATCCACCTCTTCGCAGACCGCGCCGAGTCCGTGGCGATCCGGCTCATGGACCAGGGCATCCCGCACGAGGTCACCGAGCGGCGGGTCAAGATGAATTCCGAACGCGTGCTCGCCTATCCGGGGCTCAGCTTCGAAATCGACGACCAGCCGATCGAGGCGACCGTGTTCCCCATGGATGCGATCCGCCAGGCGCCGGTGAGCCCCGTCGACGGCAAGCCCATGCGACGCGCGAACGTCAACGAAGTGGAGCAGCTGCTGAACAGCTAGCGCTGCTCGATGGCCACGTAATCGCGCTTCTTGGGGCCCGTGTAGAGCTGCCGCGGGCGGCCGATGCGCATGGCCGGGTCCGCGATCATCTCCTGCCAGTGCGCCACCCAGCCCACCGTACGCGCGATGGCGAACATCACGGTGAACATCGAGCGCGGAATCCCGAGCGCGCTGTAGATGATGCCCGAGTAGAAATCGACGTTCGGATAGAGCTTGCGGGCGATGAAGTAATCGTCCTTCAGCGCGATCTCCTCGAGGCGCAGCGCCAGCTCGAACAGCGGATTGTCGGAGCTGCCGAGCTGCTCCAGCACCTTGTGGCACATGGCGCGGATGATCTTGGCGCGCGGATCGAAATTCTTGTAGACGCGGTGCCCGAAGCCCATGAGCCGGAAGTGGCTCGACTTGTCCTTGGCGAGTGCGAGGTACTTCGGAATGTTTTCGACGGTGCCGATCTGCTCGAGCATCGCGAGCACGGCTTCGTTCGCCCCGCCGTGAGCCGGGCCCCAGAGCGCCGACACGCCGGCCGAGATCGCTGCGTAGGGATTCGCACCGGTGCTGCCAGCGAGGCGCACGGTGGAAGTGCTCGCGTTCTGCTCATGATCCGCGTGCAGCACGAACAGCAGGTCCAGCGCCTGCGCGGCCACCGGATCCAGCTCGTAAGGCTCGCACGGCACCGCGAAGAACATGTGCAGCATGTTGCTGCAGTAATCGAGATCGTTCCGCGGATAGACGAAGGGCTGGCCGAGCGAATGCTTGTGGGCCGCGGCGGCGATCGTCGGAATCTTCGCGACGATCCGGTGCGAGAAGATCTCGCGCTGGCGCGGGTTATAGATGTCCATCGTGTCGTGATAGAACGCGGACATCGAGGCCACCACGGCCGACACCATCGCCATGGGATGCGCGTTATGGTGAAAGCCGTTGAAGAACCGCAACAGCGTCTCGTTGATCATCGTGTGATGACAGATGCTGCTGTTGAACTCCTCGAGCTGCTTCTTGTTCGGCAGGTCGCCGTGGAGCAGCAGGTACGACACCTCCATGAACGAGCTCTTCTCGGCGAGCTGCTCGATGGGATAGCCGCGGTACAGGAGCACCCCGGCGTCGCCGTCGATATAGGTGATGCGGCTCTCGCACGCGGCGGTAAAGCCGAATCCCGGGTCGTAGGTGAAGACGCCGAGATCCTTGTAGATGCTGGCGATGTCGAGGACCGAGGGGCCGATGGTGCCCTCGCGGACCGGCAGGTCCGATTTCTTGCCGGACGAGCCGTCCAGCAACTGATACTTCGAATTGCTCATGCCGCTCGCGCCAGTGGCGCACTCTGCTGTCGGGGGGCTCTCGGGCGCGCAAGCGATGAGCGCGCGAAGCCGACGCGAGGGTTACATGGTCAGCGCGCTGAAATCAAGGCGCGGCGACGCAGCCCACCACGATTGCCCATCGCCGTGGGCCCTGCACGATCAGGGCGCAGGTTGCGGTGTCGTGGGGCGTGAGCGTTGCACGCCCCACGTGCGTCATTCGACGACCTTCAGGTACTGCCCGGACTGGATCTTGCCGGTCGGATAGACACCGTTGAGCATCTGCAGCTCTTCCTTCTGGTACTTGTCCACCGGCACGGCCTTCGCGTAGTCCTCGAGCTTCGTTTTGTCCGTGGCCTGTATCACCTTCAGGCGATACGGCTGGGCCAGTGGGTACTCCGAAGGCTTCAGATTCCGCAATGTCTGGACCGACGACAGGAATAGACCATCGTCAGCCGGAAGGCCCGCGGTGCCCGAGCGGCTCGCGCCGCCAACCAGAAACGCAGTCTTGTCCCGATACAAAACGACCCAGCGCACCGGACCTTCGCCGCCATCGAGCGGTGAGCCGCGCCGCGTGACGACGGTGTAGCCCTCCATGCCGTTGACGCGCAGCTCTTCGCCCTTCTGGAAGCTCGAGCCCTTCAGCTCGCCAAGCAGGAATTCGCGAGGTGTCTTCTTCTCGGGACGTCCCGTCGTGGTGATCTGCATCACCGCGTCCTTGCTCTTCGTGTACGCAAGGATGCGGTCGCGCTGGTTCTCGATGTGCCAGCCACGCGGGAATGCGAGCGTGATGCCCATGTCGGCGTGATAGAAGCGGTTGTCGCGAACGATGCCCTGCGCGCGGCTCGACCCGTACGGCAGCCCGTCGATCGCCTTCATGAACTCGTCGCGGCCATCGATCCAGCCGCCTTCGGGCTCGTCGGTGATAGCTGCTGCACCCTTCGCGGCCTGTATGGCGCGGTCATCGGGTGCGGGGTGGGATGAGAACACGCCGTGATAGAGCATCGGCTCGCGGCCTTCATCCTTGGCTCGCTGGCGTTCGAAGGATTCCTGCGCCTTGAACACCTTGAACACGTTGCCCATCGCCTCAGGCCGGTAGTTGCTCTTCGTGGCATACAGCAGACCAAGGCGATCCGCTTCCATTTCGGCCTCGCGCCCGTAGCCCTGCATCCAGGCCTGTGCACCGATGTTGGCCAGCTGCGCGATGGCGCTGTTGCCGGTCATGATCGCGGCGGCTGTTGCGCCGATGGTCGCGAGCACGCCGCGCGTTTGCGCGCGTGCGGGATGGCGCGCGGTGATGTGGCCGATTTCGTGCCCCAGCACGGAAGCCAGCTCCGCTTCCGAATTCATGTAAGAGAGCAGACCGCGGTGAACGTATACGTAGCCGCCGCCCGTGGTGAACGCGTTCACCGACTCATCGTCGAGCACCGTGAAGTGATATTCCCAGTCCGGCAGATCGCTGTTGCGCGCAACCTTGTTGCCGACCCTGGCCACGTATTCCTGCACGGCCTGGTCTTCGTAGAGACCGTACGCGCGGATGATCTGTTCGTAATAGCGGCGGGACTGCTCCTTCTCGCCCTTCGTCGAACCCAGGACGACGTTCTTCTTGCCGCTCGCCGGGTTCGTGGCGCAACCCACGGCGAAGACACCCAGCGCGGCGAGGACGACAACGGCAAGTTGACGCTTCATGGGACAACACTCCCTCGGACGAATCTGCTCAGTCTAGAGCGATGGTCAGTCAAACAGGCAGCCAGAACCAGGCCGGGAAGGCCATGGATTACGATTCGCAGGATACGGCGGAAGTTCCGGGAGCACACGGCCGTCGGTCGGTGCCGACGGCCTGCAATGTGACGGGCCCGCTACAGAACGTGGGGCAGGCGTAACAAACCGTTACACGCGCTCCGAGCGCCTCAGCGCGCGCCCGATGCCGCGTACTTCTTGCGGAATTTGTCGACGCGACCGGCCGTGTCGACGATCTTCTGCTTGCCCGTATAGAAGGGGTGGCAGCTCGAGCACACTTCGACCTGCAGGTCGTGCCCCAGCGTCGAGCGCGTGGTGAAGCTGTTCCCGCAGGTGCAGGTGACGGCGATCTCTTTGTACTCGGGATGGATTGAGGCTTTCATGGCACGCTCGATTGTGTGTCGGTCTCAGGGACCGCGCAGAAAAAGGCGCGGCAGTCTAGCGGCAGAGGCAGGGCCGCTCAAGGCTTCCTTGTGTGGGGACCCGGAGGCGGAAAAACCAGCTTGGACCAGGGCATTTCCTTATCCACAGAAGCTGTGGATAACTCTGTGGACAGGTGCCTCCGGGTGCCCCGGATTTCCGGCCAAAATTGCACATTTGTTACTCTGGTCAAAAAATAGCCACACTGTTTTGGCCAATTATTTCAGTGTGTTACGTCACTGACATGTAGCGTTTTAACCGGATTTGAACGTAATTTGCTCATTTGCGGTAAAAGCGCCACGGGCTGTGCATAAAGCGCGTCTGCCACCCTCCGAGGATGGTCTTACGCGCCCATTGACATCGCTTGTTTTCCGGTCGAAACGGGCTTTTCCGGCAAGAATTCGAGCAGCATTTCGTTGAGAAACCTGACGCCGAACGGCGTCGGCTTGCATGTCCCGGCTGGGATTTCAACCAGTCCCCGTGAGTGGAGTGCATCGAGCTTCGGGCGCACTTCGCTGGGGTCGAGACCTGTGCGCTCGCCGAGCAGCGCCTCCGGAAAGCCGCGCGTCAGCCGGAGCGCATTCATCATGAATTCGAACGGCAGATCGCGGCGTGCGACCGTCTGCCGCGTGAGCGCGTTCGGAGATGAGGCCTGATAGCGGCGCGGCTCGCGTTGCTGGACCGTGCGCACGATCGTGCCGGCCCCCGCATCTGTGAGCTTCCCGTGCGCGCCCGCACCCGCACCGACGTAATCGCCGAAAGACCAGTAATTGAGGTTGTGGCGGCACTCATGTCCCGTGCGCGCATACGCGGACACTTCATATTGCGAGAAACCTGCGTCAGCGAGCCGTTCCTGGCAGGCGCTGAGCATGTCCGACGCCACGTTATCCTCCGGCAGCATCGGCGGATTCGCGGCGAACTGGGTGCCGGGCTCGAGCGTGAGCTGGTAGTGAGAAAGATGCGCGGGCTGCAGCGCCAGGGCCTGCGCGACGTCGCTCGCCGCATCGGCGGCCGTTTGGCCGGGCAGCGCGTACATGAGGTCGAGATTGAAGTTGGTGAGCCCGGCAGCGTGCAGTTCTTCGGCTGCTCGTAACGTTTCCTGCGGTGAATGGATGCGCCCGAGCTGCTCGAGCTGACGAGCATCAAAGCTCTGCGCACCCAGCGAAACGCGATTCACCCCCGCCTGCCGGTACTCCGCGAACCGGCCGCGCTCCACCGTGCCGGGATTGGCCTCGAGCGTGACCTCGGCATCGTCGGCCAGGGCGAACCATGCGCGCGCCTTCTCCAGCACTCGCCCGATCGACTCCGGCGCAAAGAGGCTCGGCGTTCCTCCACCGAAGAAAATGCTGATGACCGACCGGCCGCGCACGTCCACGGCCTGGGCTTCGAGATCCCGACCGAGCGCGTCGAGGTACGCCGCCTCTGGCAGCGCTTCACGAACCGCGTAGGAGTTGAAATCGCAGTACGGACACTTCCGCACGCACCAGGGCAGATGCACGTACAGCGAAAGCGGCGGCGTGACGAGCGAAGTCATTGCAGCTGTTCTACCAGCGCGCGGAGCGCCTGCCCACGATGACTGCGGGAATTCTTCTCCCCCGCCGACAATTCCGCGGCGGTCACGGTCAGACCGGCAGGCTGGAAAATCGGGTCGTAGCCAAAGCCTCCGGTGCCGCGGGGCGCGATCAGGATGCGTCCCTCCCACGTGCCCAGTGCGATCAGCGGGTGCGCATCGCTGGCGCTGCGGGCGAGCACGATCACGCAGCGATAGCGCGCCGTGCGCTTCTCCGGGCTCGTCCCGCGCAGTTCTTCGAGCAGCTTCTCCAGATTGGCAAGGTCCGTCGCACGTTCGCCCGCATACCGCGCCGAGTACACGCCGGGCCGCCCACCGAGCGCATCCACTTCGATGCCCGAGTCGTCTGCCAGTGCGGGCAAACCCGAGCCCGATGCGGCGTGCCGCGCCTTCAGCAAGGCATTTTCGAGGAAAGTGGTGCCTGTCTCGGGAGGTGTTTCAATACCGAACGAGGACTGCGGAAGCACCTCGTGACCGAGTGGCGCGAGTATCGCGGCGAGCTCGCGGAGCTTGCCGGCGTTGCCACTCGCCAGAACGATCTTCACGACTTGCCGGCGAGATCCGCGTTCAGGGCCTGCGCCTGCAATGCGAACACTTCACCCAGGCCCTCGGCCGCGAGATTCAACAGCGCATCGAGCTCGTGCCGACGAAATGCGTGGCCCTCCGCCGTGCCCTGGATCTCGACGAAACCGCCGCCGTTGTTCATGACCACGTTCATGTCCGTCTCGGCCTGCGAATCCTCCGCATAGTCGAGATCGAGCACCGGGACGCCGTTGCAGATGCCAACCGAAATGGCGGCGATCTGGCCATGAATGGGATTCGATGCGATCAACCGACGCTGCAGGAGCCGTTCGCAGGCTTCGGCCAGTGCCACATACCCGCCGGTGATCGACGCCGTGCGCGTGCCGCCATCCGCCTGCAGCACGTCGCAATCGATGGTGATCGTGCGCTCGCCAAGTGCCTTGAGATCGATGACCGCGCGCAGCGATCGACCAATGAGCCGCTGGATTTCCAGCGTGCGTCCGCTCTGCTTGCCGCGCGCAGCCTCGCGCGCCGAGCGTGTGTGCGTAGAGCGCGGAAGCATGCCGTACTCCGCTGTCACCCACCCCTGACCTTTGCCGCGAAGAAAAGCGGGCACCGTGTCCTCGACGCTCGCCGTGCACAGCACCTGCGTATCGCCGAACTCCACGAGCACTGACCCTTCCGCGTGACGCGTGAAGCGCCGTGTGAATCGCACGGGACGCAGCTCATCGGCACGCCGGCCGCTCGGTCTCGTCATTGTTGAGCCCTTACTCTCCGAGCCAGCGAAGCGCAGCTGCGGAGGTGTTGTCGCTGCTGCTGCCAGCACGCGTGGTGGCAAGCTGCGCGAGGGAGGTCAGTGCATCACGCACGGCGGCGCCATTCGTGGCGAGCTTGCCGGCGATCTCCTCATCCTTGAGCGTCGACCACATGCCGTCGGTGCATACGAAAACGACATCCTCGGATTCGAGTGCGCGGCGCCCCGAGAGCGTCATGTCCGGCAGGATCGGATCGCCGCCGATGCAGCACTCCACGAAATTCCGCATGGGATGGTTCGTGGCCTGCTCCGGCGTGATCAGCCCTTCACGCAGTAGCAATTCGACATGACTGTGATCGCGCGTGCGCTGAACGAGGCTGCCGCGGCGCATGTGATACACACGACTGTCCCCGATGTGTCCCCACCAGGCGGCATGCTGCTGCACGAGACACACCGCACAGGTGGCTCGCGGTCGCTGCTCGAGCGGCAGGTTCAGGCCGATGCGCACGACTTCTTCGTGAGCGCGACCGAGCGTCATGTGCAGGAATCCGAGCGGATCGAAGAGCGGGTGCGGTGTGTGCCAGAACGCTTCCAGCACCGTCTTCTGCGTCACCTCGGCAGCGCGAGCGCCGTCCGCATGACCTCCCATCCCGTCCACGACGAGCAGAAGGGCTGCGTGCTCGGCGACGGCCGCGACGACCCGGTCCTGGTTTTCCTCGCGCGCCCCGACGAGCGTGATGTCCGCGTACTCGACCCGCAAGAGGGCACTCGCGCTTCTGTTAAGATGAGCGGCGCTTTATATCACTCGCGAGCAGATCAGCGTAAGCCGCGCCCGGAAGCCCCGGAGCGGCGCGCCGAAAGCCAGTCCAGATGATCGTCAGCATGACCGGATTTGCCCGGCGGGAGGCCACCGGCCCCTGGGGCACGCTCGTGTGCGAGCTTCGCAGCGTCAACCATCGCTTCCTCGAAACCAGTTTCCGCTTGCCGGACGACCTGCGCGGCGCCGAGTCCGAGCTGCGCCAGATCGCCGCGCGCGAGTTGAAGCGCGGCAAGGTGGATTGCACGCTGAGCTTCCGTGCCGGTCACGGCGCCGAAATCGCGCTGGACATAGACCGTGACGCGCTCGATCGCGTTCTAGCCAGGGTACGCGAATTGGCTACGGTGCTCCCCGAGCATCACACGGTGAACCTCATGGATGTGCTGCGCTGGCCAGGTGTGGTCCGCGAGGACAGCGCCGGCGGTGAAGAGCTTCTGGAGGCAGCGCGCCAGCTCTTCGCGGCCGCGGTTTCGGAGCTGGCCGCGGCGCGCACCCGCGAAGGTGCACGGCTCCGCGAGCTCATCGAGCAACGTTGCGTAACGCTCGAAGGGCTGGTGGCTGCGGTCCGCGTGCGCTTGCCGGAGGTGCAGGCACGAGTGCGCGAGCGCCTGAACGATCGGCTCGCGGAGCTGAAAGCGCAGGTGGATCAGGACCGACTGGAGCAGGAGCTGGCGATGCTGTTGCAGCGGCTCGATGTGGACGAGGAGCTGGACCGGCTCACCGGCCATATCGCCGAAATCCGCCGCGTGACGGGCGCCGGCGAGCCCGCCGGGCGGCGGCTGGATTTTTTGATGCAGGAGCTGAACCGCGAGGCCAATACGCTGTCGTCCAAGTCTCAGGATCTGGAAACCACGCGTGCGGCGGTCGAGATGAAAGTCGTGATCGAGCAGATGCGTGAGCAGGTCCAGAACATCGAATGAGTCCGAACAGCGGAGGTTTGACCATGGGTACCCGGGCATTCGTCTCGTTTCTCGCGATCCTCGCTGCAGGCGCCGTCGTTGCTGAGGATGCACCGCCCCCGAAAACCGCAAGACCGGCGGTGGTCTACCTCTACGGCGTCGAAGCACTGGAAAAGCTGAAGGGGACGAACCCTGCCCACTACGCCCGCGCCGAGCGGATCATCGCTGCGGCGAGTGAGCTGTGCGATCCGGGGAAGGATAGGACGGAGTTCGTGCAGTTCGAGGCCAAAGAGATCTCCTGCGATGGCATGGTGCTGAAGACCAGCAACCCGCCCAAGCGGGAAATCGGCTTTACGCTCGACGACACACGGTATGTCGCACTGGTGACCATCACGAACGCGCAGCCCCGATTCCGGCGGATCCCGGGCGAGTAACCCCTCGTATTGATGGCCGCAACCGCTACATCCCGCAATCGCGGCCGTCTCTTCGTCATTGCTGCCCCATCGGGGGCGGGCAAGACATCGCTCGTGAAGGCGTTGCTCGAACGCCGGACCGAGCTGCGGCTTTCCATCTCGCATACGACCCGGTCCATCCGGCCCACCGAGCAGGAGGGGCGCGAGTACTACTTCGTGTCGGCGCCGGAGTTTCGAGATCGTGTGGCGCGGGGTGAATTCCTCGAGCATGCGCAGGTGTTCGACAACTACTACGGCACTGGCCGGGAGCCCGTCGAGCGGCAGCTTTCAGCCGGGCGGGACATGATCCTGGAGATCGACTGGCAGGGGGCGCGGCAGGTGCGCAAGGCATTACCGGAATGCCTCACCGTCTTCATTCTGCCGCCTTCGCGACGCTCGCTGGAGGAGCGCCTGCGTAACCGGCGGACGGATTCGGATGAAGTCATTGCCCGCCGACTGCGCGATGCCGTGGGGGATATGTCGCACTGGGGTGAGTTCGACTACGTGGTCGTAAACGATGATTTCGACCGTGCCGTCGGCGACCTCGCGCGCATCGTCGATGGGCAGGGCGAGGACCTGCGGGCCAATCGGCCTGGCCTCCAGCCACTGATCAAGGACTTGCTGACCTGAATGGCAGCGGCCACGCTGGCCTGAAATCAGCCGCTCCCTTATAGTTTCGCCCTTCTCGCCCGGCGCTTCCGGGCATCACCAAAGTTTGTACGCCATGGCCCGCATCACCGTCGAAGACTGCCTGCAGAATGTCGATAACCTGTTCCAGCTCGTGCTGCTCGCCTCCCAGCGCGCACGCCGCCTGGCCAACGGGGCCGAGCCCACCGTGAACTGGGAAAACGACAAGCCCACCGTGGTCGCGCTGCGCGAAATCGCCGCCGGCAACATCACCGTGGAGATGCTCCGCGAGCCCGAGCCACCGCCGGCGGACACCATGACGCTCGACGAAGCGGCCCAATCCACCTTCCGCGCTCCCCAGTTCGGCCTGGGAGACTGACCCGCGCCGCGCCCTGACCCATGGACTATGCGTCTTCGCTCCTGGGACTGCTTCCCGGTGGAAGACGTACTCCGGGGTTGAAGGAGCTGTTGAGCTCCGTCGAGACGTACCTCCCGCCCGACCAGGTCGCCCGCATCAAGGAAGCCGCCGAGTTCGGCGCTTCGGCCCACAAGGGCCAGAAGCGCCTCTCGGGTGAGCCTTACATCGCCCATCCCGTCGCCGCGGCCGCCATCCTCGCGGACCTGCGGCTGGATGCGGACACCATCGTCGCGGCCATCCTGCACGACGTCATCGAAGACACGCCGACCCCGAAGGACCAGCTCGCCGAGCGCTTCGGGAAGGACGTAGCCGAGCTCGTCGACGCCGTCACCAAGCTCGACCAGATCAAGTTCAAGAGCCGCGAGGAGGCGCAGGCGGAGAGCTTCCGCAAGATGCTGCTCGCGATGACGCGCGACCTGCGCGTGATCCTGGTGAAGCTCGCGGATCGCACTCACAACATGCGCACGATCGAGGCGATGACTCCGCCGCGCCGGCGCGCCATCGCGCGCGAGACGCTGGAAATCTACGCACCCATCGCGGAACGCCTCGGTCTCTATCGCATCAAGCTGGAGCTGGAAGACCTCGGCTTCTGGGCGCTGTACCCGCAACGTTATCGCGTGCTCGAGCGCGCGCTGAAACGCGCGCGTGGCAACCAGAAGGAATTCCTCAAGAAGATCGAGCAGCAGTTGCAGGCCGCGTTGCTGAAGGCGGACATCGCTGCCAAAGTCGAGACGCGTGAGAAGCACCTTTACAGCATCTACAAGAAGATGCGCAGGAAGCGCGCCACGCTGAACGAGATCGTGGATGTGTACGGCCTGCGTATCGTCGTGAACAGCGCAGACACGTGCTATCGCGCGCTCGGCGTGGTCCACAGCATCTTCAAGCCCATGCCGGGGCGCTTCAAGGACTACATCGCGATCCCGCGCGTGAACGGCTACCAGTCGCTACACACCACGCTCTTCGGCCCGAACGGCGTGCCGATCGAAGTGCAAATCCGCACGGACGACATGCATCGCGTCGCTGAGTCCGGCATCGCCTCGCACTGGCGCTACAAGTCCGGCGAGATGGAGGATTCGGCGCAGCAGGTGCGTGCACGCGAGTGGCTCTCGAATCTCGTCGAGCTGCAGGAAGGCGGCACGTCCGAAGAATTCCTGGAGAGCGTCAAGGTCGACCTGTTCCCCGACAAGGTGTACGTATTCACGCCACGTGGCGAGATCTTGCGCCTGCCCAGCGGCGCCACCGTGGTGGACTTCGCGTACGCCGTGCACACGGACATCGGCAATCGCTGCGTCGCTGCGAAGGTGGATCGGCGCCTCACGCCACTGCGCACGGTGCTCCGCAATGGCCAGACGGTGGAAATCATCACGGCCAAAGGCGCGATGCCCAATCCGTCATGGGTGAACTTCGTGGTCTCCGCGAAGGCGCGCAGCGCCATCCGTCACTACCTGAAGAGCCTCCGACGCACGGAAGCCATCGGTCTCGGGCAGCGGCTCATCAACCAGGCGCTGGGTGAATTCAATCTCACGCTGGAAGAGGTGACACCCGAGGCATTGGCGGCGGCGATCGGCGAGCTCGGCATGAAGGATGTGGACGAGCTGTTCGAGAAGATCGGTCTCGGCGAGCGCCTTGCGCCCCTCGTAGCGCGCCGACTTCTTCCCGCAGCCCCCACCGAAGAGGGTGCGACGGCCGCCCCCGCGCCGCTCGCTATCGCCGGTACCGAAGGACTGCTCGTCAGCTACGCGCGCTGCTGCTTCCCGATCCCCTACGACCCGATTTTCGCGTTCCTGTCCTCCGGCCGCGGAGTCGTCATCCATCGCGAGAACTGCGTGAACGTCGAGGACTATCGCAAGCACCCCGAAAAGTGGCTGCCGGTGAGCTGGCAGACCACTCCGGACCGGTTGTTCGGCTCGGAAGTGCGCATCGAAGTGGTGAACCGCACCGGTGTACTGGCTGCAGTCGCGGCCGCCATTTCGAGCACGGAGACGAACATCGATCGCGTGTCCGTCGAAGAGCGCGATACCGACACCTCCGAGCTGGTGTTCGAGCTGAAAGTGCAGGACCGCAAGCACCTAGCGCGCATCATGCGCATGATCCGCCGGATGCCGGACGTGCTGCGTGTCAATCGTTCGCTCGCCGCGCATTCGCATTCGCGCGACGAGCGTCAGAAGCAGGCGAATGCGCCGTAGAATTCTCGGTATGTTGTTGTCGAGTGTCGTTGCCGCCGCGCTCGGTGTGCCACGCATCGTGATGGGAGCTGCAAAGATGAGCCGGAAGATCGTTCAGACCGATCGCGCGCCGAAAGCGATCGGCACTTATTCGCAAGCCGTCCGTGCCGGGGACACCGTGTACCTCTCGGGCCAGATCCCGCTGGACCCCGCGACGATGGAGCTGGTGACCGGCGACATCGAAAAGGAAATTCGCCGCGTATTCGAGAACCTGAAGGCCGTGGCCGAGGCGGCGGGCGGCTCGCTCGCGCAAGCCGTCAAGGTGAATGTGTATCTCACGGACCTCGCCAACTTCGCCAAGGTGAACGAAGTGATGGCGCAGTTCATTTCCGAGCCTTATCCGGCGCGCGCGGCGGTGGGCGTGGCGCAGCTCCCGCGCGGGGCGCGCGTCGAGATCGAGGCCGTCCTCTACCTCGGCTGAGCACGGGCACATGGCAGAGCCGGCCCCCAATCGCGGACAGCGCGAGCAGCGCCCGATCACCGCGATGCGCGGTGTCGGCTCGATGCTGGCCGAGCGCCTGCAACGGCTCGGGGTCACCCAGGTTCAGGACCTGCTGTTCGTTCTTCCGCTGCGCTATGAAGACCGCACGCAGATCGTGCCGCTGGGGCAGCTTCAGCACGGCATGCGCGTCGCCGTCGAAGGCGAAGTGCAGCTCACGGATGTCGTGTACCGCCGCCGACGCTCGATGCTGTGCCGGATCTCCGACGGCTCGGGTTTTCTGACGCTGCGATTCTTCTATTTCTCGAGCGCTCAGCAGAATGCTCTGGCGCGCGGCACGCGCATTCGTTGTTTCGGCGAGGTGCGGCGCGGTCCGCTCGGGCTCGAGATCGTGCATCCGGAGTATCGGCGCCAGAACGACGCAGCGGCCGCGCTGGAAGAGACGCTCACGCCGATCTATCCCGGTACGGAAGGCATGACGCAGGGACGGATGCGCGCACTGGTGAACGAAGCGCTGCGCGAATTCGATCGGGCCGCCGTGCGCGACTGGATTCCGCCCCAGGTGCTCGAGCCGCTCGGCCTTCCGTCGTTGCAGGATGCACTGACGTACGTCCACAACCCGCCGCGCGAGGCGCAAATCGCGGAGCTCTCGGCCGGCAGGCATCCCGCGCAGCGCCGCCTGGCCTTCGAGGAATTGCTCGCGCATCACCTGAGCCTGAAGTTGCTCAAACACGCGGCGCGCACGGAACCCGCCTGGCCGCTCGCGGATGCGGGGAAGCTCGCGGATCGTTTCATCGCATCGCTGCCCTTCGCACTCACGAATGCGCAGGCGCGTGCGTTTGGCGAAGTGGACGCGGATCTCCATGGCGACCAGCCGACGGTGCGGCTGATTCAAGGTGATGTTGGTTGCGGCAAGACAGTTGTAGCGGCAGCAGCCGCTGCGCGAGCCGCAGGCAGTGGCATGCAGGCGGTGTTGATGGCGCCCACCGAGCTGCTCGCCGAACAGCACTACCAGAATTTGAACAAGTGGTTCAGGCCGCTGAACGTCACCGTCGCGCGGCTTTCGGGCTCGCAGCCCGCGCGTGAGCGAAAGAGTGCGCTGGAAACGCTGGCTTCCGGTGAAGTCCGCATCGCCGTGGGCACTCATGCGCTGTTCCAGGAAGGCATCGACTTCGCGCAGCTCGCCCTGATCATCGTGGACGAGCAGCACCGCTTCGGCGTGCAGCAGCGACTGCGTCTGCAGGAGAAAGGCCGCAAGCAGGGCCGCTTCCCGCATCAGCTCATCATGACCGCCACGCCGATCCCGCGCACGCTCGCGATGACCGCCTACGCGGATCTCGACATCTCGATCATCGATGAGCTGCCGCCCGGCCGCACACCTGTGAAGACAGTCGTCGTTCCTGAAGAGCGCCGCGAGCAGGTTGTCGCGCGCATCCTCACGGCGTGCCGCGAGGGCCGGCAGGCGTACTGGGTATGCCCGCTCATCGAAGAATCGGACGAGCTGCGTTCGCAAGCTGCGGAGGAGACGGCGGCAGCTCTCGCGGAAGCCCTACCCGACGTGCGCGTCGGCATCGTCCACGGCCGCATGCCGTCTGCAAAGAAAGACGAAGCGATGCTCGCGTTCAAGGCAGGCAAGATTCAGTTACTCGTCGCGACGACGGTGATCGAAGTCGGCGTGGACGTGCCGAACGCGACGCTCATGGTCATCGAGAACGCGGAACGCATGGGCCTTGCGCAGCTCCACCAGTTGCGCGGCCGCGTAGGTCGCGGCGCTGAAGCCAGCACGTGTGTGCTGCTCTACCGGAGTCCGCTTGCCGAGCTGGCGCGCGAGCGTTTGCGAGTGATCCGGGAAACGAACGACGGGTTCGAGATTGCCCGCCGGGACCTCGAGCTCCGTGGACCCGGCGAGCTGCTCGGCACGCGCCAGACCGGCCTGGCGCAGCTCCGCGTCGCGGACCTGATGCGCGATGCGGACCTGTTGCCGCGGGTCCAGCAGGCCGCGGAGCTGATGCTCGCCGCGTACCCGGATAATATTGCGCCGCTCGCCGCGCGCTGGGTCGGCACCGGCGAGCGTTACGGACGCGTGGGTTAGGGAATCTAGGAGCCGGATTGGCCGCTGAACCTTTTTCATTGCAGGTGAAGCAGCGCGAGGCGCCGTTCCTCTATCGCCTCAGCCGGCGCATACAGGAGTGGGGCCGCCTCATGCGGCTCGATCGTCCCATCGGCATCTGGCTGCTGCTGTGGCCGGAGCTGTGGGCACTGTGGATCGCTGGCGCGGGCCGGCCAAACCCGCGCGTGCTGATTATCTTTCTCGTCGGCACCGTGGTGATGCGCTCAGCCGGCTGCGTCATCAACGATTTCGCGGATCGCAATGTCGATCCGTACGTGAAGCGCACGAAGGATCGACCGCTCGCCGCGCGGCGCATGGATCCGCGCGAAGCACTAGTGCTGTTCGCAGTGCTCGCCGCCATCGCGCTCTATCTCGCCCTGCAGCTCGACGCTTTCACGCTCAAGCTGGCGTTCATCGGCGCCGCGCTCACGATTTCGTATCCGTTCCTCAAGCGCTTCTTCCCGCTGCCGCAGTTCTATCTGGGACTCGCGTTCGGATGGGCCGTGCCGATGGCCTATGCCGCGCAGGCCGGGCCACCGCTGCCGCGTGTCGCCTGGGTGCTCTTCATGACTGCGGTGCTCTGGGCGTGTGTCTACGACACGATCTACGCGATGGTGGATCGCGAAGACGATCTGAAGATCGGCGTGAAGTCGAGCGCCATCCTGTTCGCCGACATGGACCGGCACATCATTTTCATCATGCAGGCCATGATGCTGTTCGCGCTGCTCCTCGTCGGCCGTGCCATGAAGTTCGGTGACTGGTTCCTCGGCGGCGTGATCGTCGCGGGCCTGTTCTTCCTCTATCAACAATGGCTCATCCGCGAACGCGAGCCGGCGAAGTGCTTCCGCGCCTTCATCAATAATCAGTACGTAGGGCTCGTCATCTTCATCGGCATCCTGCTTGAATACGTTTACGCCGCGTGAAGCTGTTGTAAGCAAGCATCGATCGGCGACATTTCGTTTTTTGCGAAGACTGCTCGCGCGGATCGTCTCGTTCCGGCGCTGAAAGTGCGCTGCTAGCATCGACCCGAAGTGACACGAATTGAGGGCGTGTCACGTCCAAGGGGAAAAAATGCAACGCCTGCCGCTCGTCTGCGCCGCTGTTTCAGCGGCGCTCGCCACACCCGTCTTTTCGCAAGAATCCACTGAACCGCAAGGTGCGGTCGAGGAAGTCACGGTTACCGGTTCGCGCATCTCGGGAGCCAGCGGGTTCACCGCGCCAACGCCGGTGAGCGTGGTCGGCTCGGAACGTCTCGAACAGCGGGCAGCGACGAACATCGGTGACGTTCTCAATGAGTTGCCGTCGTTCCGCGGTACGCAGACGCCGGCAGCGCAGGGTTTGAGCGGTGGTTACGTGGGCGGGCGTGTGCTCGACCTTCGCGGCCTGGGCACGGTACGCACGCTGGTGCTGCTCGATAGCAGGCGTATAGCGCCGTCGACACCTCAAGGCACCGTCGACACCAACATGTTTCCGAGTGCGCTCGTCGAGCGCGTGGACGTGGTGACGGGTGGTGCCTCGGCGGCTTACGGCTCGGACGCAGTCGCCGGTGTCGTCAACTTCATCATCAATGAAAATCTCACGGGCCTGCGCAGCTCGGTTTCCTATGGCGAAGCGGAGCAGGGTGACGCACAGAACACCTTCGGGAGTCTGGCGGGAGGCCTGGAGCTATTCGGCGGTCGCGGCCATTGGGTCGGCGCGGTCGAATACGAGAAGAACACGGGCGTCGGCACGTGCATCGAACGCGAGTGGTGCGCGGCGGAGGTTCTGAACTTCGGCCGCCCGCCGGGCCGCAACGATCTGCCCGCGAACAACATTCTGCCGGACGTGCGGCCGTCGACGATCTCGCCGACGGGCGTCATCAACTCGAACACCATACCCGGCTCGCCGACGGGCGCAGTCAACACCGCCGGTCCGCTCACGGGCATCTCGTTCAACCCGGATGGCACACCGCGCCGCTTCGTGTACGGCTCGCTCGTGAATTCGCTGTTCATGGTCGGCGGCGAAGGCGAAGGACAGGACGGCTACTTCGAAGGCATTCCGATCATGTCGCCGACGAAGCGCTACACGTTCTATTCGCGCGGCAAGCTCGACCTCACCGACAACATCACGGCGCGTCTCGACGTCGGCTACGGATACATGAACGGTATCCACGCGGCCGCCGAGTACCGCAGCATCGGCGCCACGGTACTCAACATCAATCGCGACAACCCGTTCATTCCGACCTCGACGAACCCAGCGCTCGACATCCGCACCATCATGGATGCCAACGGCATCACGCGCTTCCAGATGGGACGCAACTATGCGGACATCGGCAATCCACCGCTCGATTCGGTGAACAAGCTGTACCAGGTGTTCGCATCCCTCGACGGCCGCATCGGCGAGGGAAGCTGGAAGTGGGATGCGCACTACGGCTTCGGCCGCAATCAGTTCGACCTCGACATCCCGAACCTCGTGGTCACCGCGCGAGCGCAGCGCGCCTCTGACGCTGTGAGGAATGGCGCAGGGACGATCGTGTGCCGCGTGAACGCGGATGCAGTCACTACGAACGACGATCCGGCTTGCGTGCCGTTGAATCCGTTCGGCAACCAGATCTCGCGCGACGCCATCAACTACATCACGGGTCAGTCCTCGCAATCGAACCGCACCACCGAGAACACGGTGGCCGCCAACATCCAGGGCGAGGTGTTCGATATGTGGGCCGGCGCGGTGTCGATGGCCGTGGGCGCGGAATATCGCGACGACAAGATCAGGGGAACGGCCGATCCAACGTCGCAGGCGCTCGGCTTCTTCAGCAGCAATGCGCAGAACATCAGCGGCCAGATCAAGGTGACGGAAGGGTACGTCGAGACCGGCATCCCGCTCGCGCGTGACGTCGCCTTCGCAAAGAGCTTCGATCTGAATGGCGCGATCCGGCGTACGAACTACGACCGCGATGGCGCGGGTAGCTCTTCGAGCGTCGATGCCACAACCTGGAAATACGGGCTCGTCTGGCAACCGCTCGACTGGTTGCGCTTCCGTGGCACGAAGTCGCGCGACATCCGTGCTCCGAATGTCGCCGAGCTGTTCGGACCCGTAACGGCGGGCTTCGGCATTCTCAACGACCCGGCGAGGAACGGCGCACAGACCAATCCGACTGTGCAGTCCGGCTCGAACGCGACACTGGTGCCTGAGGTGGCAGACACCCGTACGGGCGGCATCGTGCTCACGCCGCTGGCGGACAACTGGCTCGGCCGCCTTCAGTTCTCGGCCGACTACTACAACATCGAGATCGAGAAAGCGATCGGCACGCTCGGCGCGCAGACGATCGCCACGCGCTGCTTCCAGGGCGCAACGGAGTTTTGCGGGCTGATCACACGCGATGCGAATGGGTTCATCACGAACATCGTGGACGTACAGCAGAACGTCAATCAGCTCAACACGGCGGGCCTGGACATCGAGCTGAGCTATCGGCAGCCGACTGAAAAGGTCGGCGAGTTCACGTTCCGGCTGCTCGATACACGCGTGTATCACCTCGTGACGATCGATTCAGCAGGTCCGCTCGACCGCGCCGGCCAGACGGGCTTGCGCGGCGGCACGCTGCCGGGCATTCCGAAGTACACGCTCGACGCGCTGGTGGACTGGAAGGCAGGCGGGCTCAACCTGTCCGTGCACGGACGCTACATCCCGTCAGGCATCTACAACGCGGCGTTCATCGGGCCCGAGCAATCGGGCTACAGCATCACCCTGCCGAACAGCTCGAACACGAACGCGATGCCCTCGCGCACGTATGTCGATCTGGTGGGGCAGTACTCGTTCAACTTCGGGGACAGCGACATCGTCGTGTTCGCCGGCGTGAACAACGTGACGGATGCGGAGAACCCGCGTTTCCCGGGAGCGAACGGCAGCGGCAACAACGTGCTGTTCGACCCCGTGGGTCGCACTTACAAGCTGGGATTCCGCTTCAGGCAGTAACGCCCTTCGGAGCGGCGGCGACGCCGCTCCGAGCCGGCGGGTCCGGCAGGTGAGACTTCAGGAACGCGAGTACTTCGCGCACCAGCGCACTGTGCATCTTGGTTCCGGGTACGAGCGCCTTGAGCCACAGGCGGTGCACGGGAAAGTCCGGCAGCAGCTCGACCAGCGTGCCGGCGTTCAGGTCTTCCTGTACCAGATCGCGAGGCAGAACCGTGATGCCGAGGCCGCGCAACGCTGCCGATCGCAGTGTGCGCGTGTCACTCGCGAGCACACGTGGGTGCACTTGCGTGCTGATCGTTCCGTTCGGCCCATCGAAGTTCCAGGTTTTGCTGAACACGACGGAAGTCAGCACGTCGTGGAACGCGAGATCTGCGGGATGCTGAGGCGCCGTGGTGCCTTCGAGATACACGGGTGCGCAGCAGACGATCTGCTCGTAGGGACACAACGGCACTTCGGTGACGTTCGGGTACGAGACCGGCAGCGCGCCGATGGAAAAGTCGAAGCCCTCTTCCATCGGATTGACGGAGCGGTCGATCAGCACGATTTCCAGCGTGACGCCCGGATGTGTCGCGAGGAATTGCGCGAGCAGATCGCCGATGAACACGGAGGTGACGGTGGTGGGCGCCTTGATGCGCAGGTGACCTGCCAATGGCTCGTCTTCGTTCACCGCAGGCGCGAACATTTCCTCCAGCTCGGCGACGAACCGGACGAAGCGCGGCAGGTAACGCTCGCCCGCCGCGGTCAATGTGAGGCCGCGCGTGGAGCGCACGAGCAGCTTCGTTCCCAGGCTCTGCTCGAGCTGGCCGATGCGTTTCGTGACGACCGACGGCACGAGGCCGAGCTGGCGTGCGGCGGCCGAGAAACTGCCGAGCCGTGCGACGCGCACGAACGCGTTGATGTTGCTGAGGGTATCGATGGGGGCACTCGCGGACGGGTCGCTTCAGGGCCCCTGTTTTACCGGCCCGCGGCCCCCGATTCAACGCGCTGCCGGCAGATGGACGGAATCTAGCCGCGCAGGGCTGCAAGGGCGGCGCCGGCATCCGGGCCGATCAGCAGGTGTATCCGTCCTGGTGCGGGCCGCGCAACACCCCGCAGGCCCAAGGAACGCAGCGTGCGCTCGTCGACGGCTTTCGGGTCGACGAGGCCGACGCGGACGCGTGTGGAGCTGGCGTCGAGCTCGCGGATGTTCTGGCGGCCGCCCAGCGCGGCGAGCAGATTCCGGGCGACTTGCGGGCTGAAGCTCGCGTTGGGGACTTCGTGCAGGGCGCGGCGGATATCCGTCGCAACCTGGTCCGCAATCGGGCCGAGCACCACCTGAAGCGCATTCGCGGATGGGCGAACGATGCCACGTGCGCCGAGTCGCTTCAGCGCATCGGCGTCCACTGCACTCTGATCCTTCACGACCAGGCGGAGTCGTGTGGTGCAGGCATCGACGGTCACGAGGTTGGCGGCGCCGCCCAGCGCGGTGACGAAGTCCTTTGCCGATTGCGTTTCACCACTCGCAGCCGGCGTGACAAGGCTGTCGTCCGCTTCTCTGCCAGGCGTCTTCAGATCGAACACTTTGATGGCCCAGCGGAACACCGAGTAGTACAGCAGCGCGTACAGGGCCCCGACCGGCAGAAGAAGCAGCGGGTTTGTGGCGCGGTTGTAGTTCAACACGTAGTCGAACAGTCCGGCCGAGAAGCTGAAGCCGAGATGGATGTTCAACGTGTACATCAGCGCCATCGCCATACCAGTGAGCACGGCGTGCAGCGCGTAAAGAAGCGGAGCGAGGAACATGAATGTGAATTCGACCGGCTCCGTGACGCCGGTTAGAAACGATGTCAGTGCCATCGAGGCGAAGAGGCCTGCGACGGCCGCGCGCTTCGCCGGCGCGGCTGCGTGATACATGGCGAGGCACGCTGCGGGCAGCCCGAACATCATGACCGGGAAGAAGCCGCTCATGAATGCGCCAGCGCTCGGGTCGCCTGCGAAGAAGCGCTTCAGGTCGCCGGTGACGCCGTTGTAGTCGCCCACGAGGAACCAGGCGAGATTGTTGAGGATGTGGTGCAGGCCCGTGACGATGAGCACGCGGTTCAGGACGCCGTATGCGAAGCGGCCGATGCCTTCGGCATCGAGGATGGAGCGGCTCATGGCATCCATGCCGCGCTCGAGAATCGGCCAGCCCCAGCCGAACGCGAAGGCCAGGGCGAGTCCCGCGACGCCACTCGCGATGGGAACGAAGCGGCGGCCACCGAAAAATGCGAGATAGCTCGGCGTGCGGATGTCGCTGTAGCGGTTGTAGAGCACGCCGCCCAGCACACCGGAGATGATTCCCGCGGGAACGCTGAGTTTTGCGAGCTCCTTCGTCTTGAATGCGGCTGCGGCGAGATCGTGTGCCTGGCCGGTGAGACCGTGGAGAATTTCGGGTGGCACGGAGATGAGGACTTCGGCGCCTTTCGTGGTGACGAGATAACCGACTACGGCGGCGAGACCGGCGGCACCGTGGTTTTCTCTTGCCAGTCCGACTGCAACGCCGATTGCGAACAGCAGGCCCAGGTTGGAGAAGATGGCGTCGCCTGCTGCGGCGATGGTGGCGATGTCGAGAACGTCGGGTTGGCCTAGCCGCAGCAGCAGGCCGGCTACTGGCAGGACTGCGATGGGCAGCATTAGTGCTCGGCCCATTTGCTGGAGACCCGTTAAGAGGTTTCGCATGGATGTCACCTCAGGAGGTGCGCGACGGAACGCGCGGCTTCCTTGGATGTGCAGAAGGCTCGCTCAAGAGCGGCGTGGTGATCAGAGCACTCGCCAGTGCGCGCACTTCGGCGGGGGTTGTTTGTTCCAGCGCCTGCTGGGCGAGAGCCTCGCAATCGGCAAACGTGAGAGTGCTTATCAGCGCTTTCAAACGCGGAACCATCGCCGGGACGGCGGACAGCTCGGTGATGCCGAGGCCGATAAGGATCGGGGCAGCAGTTGGGTCGGAGGCGAGGCCGCCGCATACAGCGATCTGGCGGTGGTTGAGGCGTGCGCCTTGCGCCGCGCGTGCGATCAGCCGTAGCACTGCGGGATGCAGCGAGTCCAGTCGCGCGGCGAGCACGGGATTGCCGCGATCGATGGCGAGCGTGTACTGCGTGAGATCGTTGGTGCCAATGGACAGGAAGTCGGCCTCGCGCGCGATCTGATCCGCGATCATTGCTGCGGCCGGCGTTTCGATCATTGCGCCGAGTGGCACGGATTCGTCGTGGCCGATTTCGCGACGGACCTCGTCGAGCATTTCGCCGATGCCGCGGACCTCGGCCGGGCTGGAGATCATCGGCAGCAGAATGCGGCAACGGCCGCGGGGCTGGGCGCTGAGGATGGCGCGGAGTTGTGCGCGCAGGATTTGCGGATACAGAAGGCTCGCGCGTACGCCGCGCATGCCCAGCGCCGGATTTTCCTCGACCGGCAGGTGCATGTACGCAAGCGGTTTGTCGCCGCCTGCGTCGAGCGTGCGGACGACGACAGGGCGGCCGTTGAAAGCCGCGACGACTCCGGAGTAGAGAGCTGTTTGAGCTGCTTCGTCCGGGGCGGTCTGCCTGTCGAGGAAGAGAAATTCCGTGCGCAGGAGGCCGCACCCTTCGGCGCCTTGTGCGACGGCGGCGCGCGCTTCAGCCACGGAGCCGACGTTCGCGAACACTTCGATGCGTACGCCATCTGCGGTTCGGCATTCGCGCTGGGCGGCGGCGCGCTCTGCGGCGTGACGCGCGCGGCGTTGGACTGTGGTTGCCTCTGCGCTGGCGCGTTGCTCCGGTAGTGGCGAGACCTGCAGCGTTCCTCGATCGGCGTCGAGGATGAGGGGTGTGCCTTCGGGAATGTCGTCAATCGAAGCGCCTGCTGCGACGAGCATCGGAAGGTTTGCCGCGGCCGCGAGGATCGCGACATGCGATGTCGGCCCGCCGCCGGCGGTGCAGATGCCGACCACGCGGGTGGCATCGAGTGCGATGAATTGCGAGGGGAGGATGTCCGCCGCGAGCACGATGGCGTGCTCCGGCAGAGCCTGACCGCTCAACTGAGCATTGCCCTTGCCACCCAGGGATGTGAGCACTTGCGTCTCCAGATCCAGGAGATCCGCGGCCCGTTCGGCCATGCGTGGATCCGGCAGACCTTGCAACGCTTCGACGTTCGCACGGACCGCGTGGCGCCACGCGAAACCGGCGCTTTTTCCGTTTGCGATCTGCTCGCGAGCGTGAGCAATCAGTTCCGGGTCGTCGAGAAACTCCAGATGGGCGGCGAGGACTTCGTGGCCTGGACCCCGTTCGTTTGCCATTGCGCCACGCACCTGTGCGGCGACTTCAGTGATCGCAGTGTCCAGACGCGCGTGCTCGTTGGTTGTACCGGTGCCTGCTTCACTGACTTCGATTTCCGCGCGAGTGAGATGAACGGCGGTGCCGACTGCCAGACCCGGCACGGCAACTACGCCGTGAATGAGATTGGAGTCGCCTTGTCTTGCTGCCGCAGTTTCCGCCGAAATTCGCGAGCCTGCTTTGTTGCGCACGGCGGCGGCGGTCAAAGATGCGTCCTTGGCGACGCCTGCCGTGCCCGCTCGGAATTCACTGCCATCGCCGCGCGCGGCGCCTTCGCTCGCTCGAAGATGTCTGCCGCCGATGACTATGGGGCCTTCGGTGGATCGGGGAGTATTGCGCGCCTCGGTGGCGGTGGCCGTGCGGATCGCGGTTTCAAGCGCCGTGAGGGCGGCGGGAGCATCTGGGCCTGAGGCGGTGAGGGTGATCTCGTCGTTCTTGCGAATGCCGAGCGACATGATCGCAGTGGCGCTGCGGGCGTTGGCGGATTTGCCGCGGGCGCCGATGGCGATCGTCGCGGAGAACTGTTTGGCGCGCGAAGCGATGAGCGCCGCGGGGCGTGCGTGCAGGCCGTGCTCGAGTGGCACGACGAGACGCGCCGTGTGCTCGCCCGCGTTCGAACCTGCGCCCGACACGCGCTCGGATGCACTCGCGAGAGCCGCGCCTGACTTCCCACGAACGATTGCTTCGGAGCCGGCGCCAGCGGGTGCAAGCTCCATCAGGAAGTCGCCAACTGCGATTTCACGGTCCGTCGATCGGCGAACGATCTGGAAAGGCGCTTCGTCGGTCACGATCATCGGTGTGAGCAGGCTTTTCGCCCGCTGCGCGAGCAGATCCAGATCGAAGCTGAGGAGCCGATCGCCCGCTTTCACGCGCGCACCTGCCTCCACATGCTGCTCGAACCCCTCGCCTCCAAGCGCCACTGTGTCGATACCAACATGCAGCAGAATCTGCGCACCGTTCGCCGCGCGCAGGGTGATCGCATGCTTCTGCGGCGGAACCGTGACGATCTCTCCGTCGCACGGCGCATAGAGAGTCGAGGCAGTGGGATCGATGGCGACACCATCGCCCAGCAAACGACCCGCGAATACCGGGTCAGGCACCTCGTCCAGCGGTGCGCTCCAACCTTCAAGCGGTGCAATCAGGACGACGTTGGACATTGGTTACTCGAACAGCCTGACGGATTTCAGGACCCAGATGGGGTCCACAGTGCGCCTCGTGAATCGCAGGCACAAATCGTGTGTGCCCGGCGCCTTCTGCGCGAGCTCCACGCGCGGGAGCGATGCGATCGCGTCATTGCGTGTCGCCGGCGCGAGCGGCAGAACGGCAATGCGCTCGCCAGTGCAGGAGTCGAGGCGGACTTCCAGCTCGCCTGCCTGGGTTTCAGGGGGCGAGAGAGGAATCTGTTTCACGGCGTCGCCTACCTGGAAGTTGAAGGGTACCTGGCCCACGGAGGCTGTGATGGCTGTGGCGCCGGAGAGGTCGGCTTTTTCCCAGAGCCAGCATGGATCGAGGATGTCTACGCTGAAGATGGCGCGGTTGCCGGTGCGAGGGGCGTCGTCTTCGAGACGCAGGATGAGTTTGTTCGAGCAGCTTCTCAGCTCGACATCCGTGCGGGTCAGGGTCGAGGCGCGATCGAAGGTTTTCGCGCGGGGCGCGGACATCGCGATGCCGTTGATGAATGTGGTGGCCTTCACGGTGGCGTTGTTGGGCGCCGCGAACGGCGCTGTGTAGAGCATTGAGCTGCTCGTTGGGGTGGCGCCGTTGAGGGTGTAGCGGATTTCGCCGGTGTTGACCTGGTTGGAAAGCTCGACGCTGGAGTTGCCTGCAAGTTTCACCGCGAAGGCGCTGTCGGCGTAGTGGATGCCTAGCTTTTGATACCGTGCAAATTGCGCCGGCATTCTTCGGAGGAAGCTATCCCAGGTGCGGTAGTTCGGCGCAGAGGCGCTGGACCACACGGATTCTGCGAAAGCAGCCATACGCGGGAAGGTTGCGTGTTCGACGCGCTCCGTGGTGCGCATGTGCTCGGTCCATGCGTTGAGTTGAGCGCCGATCACGTGACGTGCAGCGTCTCCCTGGATGGCATCGGGCAGCACGTTGAACGAATACATATCGCGCAGAGTGATGTAGCTCGGCCGGCCCGAAGGCTCATCGGGCAGATCGCTCTGCAGATAATCGAGATAAAACGTCGGCGCGGGCGACATGACCACATCGTGCCCGTGGTTCACCGCTTCGATTCCGCCAGCCGTCCCGCGCCAGGACATCACCGTCGCGGATTCAGGCAACCCGCCTTCCAGAATCTCATCCCAGCCAATGAGCCGGCGCCCATTCGCACTGAGGAAGCGTTCCATTCGATGCGTGAAGTAGCTCTGCAGCGCCACCTCGTTCGCCACGCCCAGCTCGCGCATCCGTTGCTGAACAGCCTGTGACGTACGCCAGCGATCCTTCGCCGCCTCATCGCCACCGACGTGAATGTACGGCCCGGGAAACAGCGCCATCACTTCCTTCAGAACGTCTTCCAGAAAGGCGAAGGTGCTCTCGTCCACGTTATATAGATATGTATGGACCCCCCAGTCCGACGAGACAGGCGGCGCCGCACTATCCGTGCCAAGCGCGGGATAGGCAGCAATGGGGGCCTGCGCGTGTCCCGGCATTTCGATTTCAGGCACTACGGTAATGAAGCGGCTAGCCGCATATGCGACGATCTCGCGAACTTCGTCCTGCGTGTAGAAGCCGCCGTAACGTCCAGCCTTCCCCGCCGCACCCGCCGGCACGCGCCACGCACCCACCTCCGTGAGGCGCGGATATTTCTTGATCTGCAGCCGCCATCCCTGATCGTCCGTGAGGTGCCAGTGGAAGGTGTTCAGCTTGTGAAGCGCCATCCAGTCCAGCATCTGCTTGATGAAAGAGACAGGCTGGTAGTGCCGCGCGCTGTCCAGCATGAAACCGCGCCACGCGAAACGCGGCGCATCCGCGATGTGCACGGAGGTAAGCGTCGCGGACCGCGACCCAAGCGCTGCCGGGTCCGCAGTCATCAGACTCCACAGCGTCACCGCGCCGTAAAAGAGCCCGCGCTCCTCGCGAGCCCGCACAACGACGCCCTTGGCCGAAACGTCGAGGTCGTATCCCTCGCCCGCAGCCGCACCGGCATCCAGCTCGAACGCGATGTGCGCATCGGCAACGCCGTCAGCACGCACACCAAGCTTGATCGATCGAGTCCGCGCCACGAGATCGGCGAAGTACTGCGCGACGCGCTCGGCCTCGCCTTTGGCCGCCACAACAGGTGTACGCGAAGTAACCGTAAACGACCCAACCGCCGGCACCGCGCTCGCGGGCATAGGAATGACCGACGGCATCCCTCCCGCGCCCCCAGCCGAACCGCCGAGCGCACCCGCCGCTTCAGCGCGTTCACCAGCGACCCCAAGCGACCCGAGCGCGACCACACACGCGACAGACAGCAGCACCGCAGTGAACCCAGCGCGAACACCTCGCAGGTTCCCTTTAGGATCCGCTTCGCTCATGCGAGACGCTCCTCCGCCACCGTCCGCTCTCCGCGACTACCCACGGACTCCATGAAGCGTGCACCATATCCGAAGTCTGCACACGGTCTGCAACCGACGCTCGCAACGACAACGCCATGAACCGGCCTGCTCATCCGCTCGTCATTCGCGGCCGCGAGGCCCTGAATCGCGGCGACCTGAACGCAGCGTCCGCGGCGGCGGAAGAGCGCCTGCGCAGCGACGCGCGCGACACGGAGGCGCTGGAGCTGCGCTATCTCGTCCAGCAGGGACGAGGAGAGATCGGCAAGGCCGTCGAAACCCTGCAGGCAGTTATCGGGATGGACCCCACTGCCGACTGGGCGTTCAACGATCTCATCACCCTGCTGTCCGCACACGGTCGAGGTGCGGACGCCGAACAGGTAGCGCGCGCCGCCCTGCGCGCGAATCCCGCGAATGGCCAGGCGCACTATCTCTTCGGCACGCTCCTGTCGGAGCTGAACGATCTGCCCTCCGGCGAATGGCACTTCCGACGCGCGCTCGAGCTGGTCGGCGCGCAAGCCCCCATCCTGACGAACCTCGGCCTCAACCTGATGCAACAGGGCCGAACGAGCGAGGCGGATTCGTGCTTCGAGCAGGCGACCGCCGCGGCGCCGGGCGACGTGAAGACACTCGCCTACTGGTCGAAGCTTCATGAAGTGCGTGGGGACATGAAGCGCGCCGGAGAGTTGCTCGACCGCGCGGAAAAAGCATCCTCGCCAGCCGAGGTGAACCTGCTGCGCGCCAACTATCTCGAGCGCACGGGCCGCGCGAACGACGCGCTCGCCATCCTCAACGCAGCTCCGGCGTTGAATGGCGATGGACAGTTGCAGCGTGGCCGACTGCTCGATCGTCTTGGCCGCTACCAGGATGCCTGGCGAGACTTCGTCGAAGCCAAGCGCAAGCTCGCTGCGGCCGCAGGCGGAGCGGAGTACCGCGCAGACGCCGTGGAGACGTTCTTTGCGCGCCTGAAGCGATTCTTCACGCGCGAACGCATGGCGCTCCTGCCTCGCGCCGACGTTCGCCTGGACGTGCCGCAACCGATTTTCATCATGGGCTTCCCGCGTTCGGGCACGACTCTGCTGGAACAGATCCTGTCGAGCCACTCGGCAGTGCGCGCGGGCGGCGAGCTGCCCTTCATCGCGGACCTGCGGCGCATCGCGCTCAACCTGCTGCCCGCGAATAACGAGCCGTTTCCCGAGAATCTCGCCCAAAGCGCAACGGCGGACAACCGGTACACAGCCACACTGTTCCGCGACTACTACTTCGCCCGCGCCCAGCAATACGGCCTGATGAATCCCGCGCCAGGCAGAGGCGCGCACGCGTTCTTCACCGACAAGATGCCCTTCAACGAGATGTGGTTGCCGGTGCTGCGAATGGCATTTCCGCAGGCGAAGATCGTTCACATAGTGCGCAATCCGCTGGACGTGTGCGTGTCGATGATGTCGAACCACTTCACGCACGGTTTCAACTGCGGATATCGCATCGAGGACATCGTCCACCATCTCGTGGCGGTGTCGGACCTGCTCGACCACTATCGCACGCAGCTGGGACTTAAGGATTTCACGCTGCGCTACGAGTCGCTGATTGCCGATCAGGAGGGTGAGACGCGGCGGGTGCTGGACCATCTCGGTCTGCCGTTCGAGGAAGCGTGCCTGCGTTTTCACGAGAATCGCCGCTACGCGCCGACGCCGAGCTATGCACAGGTGACCGAGAAGCTCAACGATCGCTCGCTCGGCCGCCACGCGCACTACGCTGCAGAGCTGCGGCCCTTCCAGCCGCAGCTCGCGCGTCTCGTTGAAGCGCAGCTACGCGGCTAGGCAGGCGGCAAAAGTCGCGCCTTTTGCCGCCGGCGCCCGTGTAGCGTCTCGAAAAAAGCGCCGCAGGCGACTTTTTTCCCATTGATCAGAACTTGAATCGGGCGCCTGCGAAGTAGATGCGACCGTTGTCATAGATCGCACGCGGGCGGAATTCCTCGCCGGCAAACTGCTCGAGCTTCTCGTTGGTGAGGTTCTGTCCTTCGAAGGTGAGCGCGACGTTGTCCGTCAGGTTCACCTGCACCGAGGCGTCGAGCTGCTGGAGCGCTTTTTCGTTCAGCGGCGTGAGCCGGTCGAACGAGACGAAGAACTCCGACCGATAGGTCCAGGACAGCCGCGCGCTGAACCGCGCATTCTCGAAGTACCCGGTGAGATTCGCCTGATGCTCCGAGGACTGCGGCAGCGGATCGCCGTTGTCTGCCTCCGCGTCTGCATAGGTATAGTTCGCCTGCACACCGAAGCCGCCATAGATCGGCTTGGTCACCGCGAGCTCCGCGCCCTTGATCGAGCCACCGCCACCATTGGAACGCTGGTTGATCGTGAACGGACAGTTGAACAGCAGCGTCCCTGCCGGCGTGCACGCCGTGTTTGGCGCGGTGGAGCCGGAGATCGGGAAGATCTGTTGCACCGGCCGGTCGGTGATGAAGGACTTGATGTCCTTGTAATAGAGGGCCACCGCCACGGCCGTGTTCGAATCCGGATACCACTCCAGCGAAACGTCCGCCTGGGTCGCGCGATACGGATCGAGGTCGGGGTTGCCGCCCTGGCCCGAAAGCGCACCGATGTTCAGGTTCACGCGCGGCGCGATGTCGGTGTAGTCCGGACGGGCCATCACTTTCGCGGCCGCGAAGCGCACCAGCAGGTCGTCCTGCAAGTCGTACACGACGTTGAAGCTCGGCAGCACGTCCGTATAGGTGCGGTCGACATCGATGGGATCGTAGTTACCGAAAGGATTCGTGACCGAGCCGTTCGGATTGATCAACGCGCCGACCGAGTTCTGCTTCGTGCGCACGACGCGCGTGCCGACGTTGCCGCGCCAGCGATCGCCCTTCAGGTTCGCCATCACGTAGCCGGCCGTGGCCTTCTCCCCCACGGAGAAGTTCTGTTGCGGATAGGAGAAGCGGCCCGGGCTGGCTGCGAGCCTGGCGAACAGGAACGCATCCGTGGCGTTGGTATCGATCTGCCAGTACTGCTTGAGCGTGTTGACGTCTGCGATCGAATTCAGGAAGTTGCCGGGCGTCGGTGCGCCCGCGAACACGGTGCCCGACGTGTTGTTGATGGGCACGTGGAAGCCGCCGTACGTCGTGGCATTGAAAATGAGCTCGCGCTCGTGGTCCGTGTACTTGGCGCCGAACTTGATCGAGTCCAGCACGCCGATTTCGAGCTTCCGTTCAGCGTCCGCATACGCGTACTTCTCGTCGTCGTTGTTCAGGATCTGGTGCAGGGAGCTGAAGATGAGCCGCGCCTGGGCCGGATTCGTCGGATCGATGTTCAGGAACCGCACCGAGGGCGAGCGGCCGCGCAGGTCGTAGTCGAATGTCGCCGGGGCGCCGAGCTCCGCGAAGGGCTGGGAATCCGTGTTGCCCTCGGCGTCCGTGTAGCCAATCTTGAAGTGTGCCGTCCAGTCCTCCGTCGGCGTCACTTTTGTGTCGAGGTCGATCGAGCGGGTGTCCGCAGACGCGAAGCGATGGATCGCGTCGTACACCATGCCGAAGTCCGCCGTGCCATTGTTCAGCGAGGCGATACGGCCCGCGACGGCCGTGTCGCCCACGACGGTGGCATTCGTGAGCGTGCCACCATTGCCGACGGCGCGCGTGCCCCAGGCAATGAAGTTCTCGTTGAGATTCTCACCCTCGAACTTCGAATAGAGCCCGCTGACATTGATGTCCACGATGTCCGACGGACGGAACTGCAGGCTGATGTTGCCGCCTTTGCGGATGCGCTCCTGCTGGAACAACGCGGAGCCGATGAGGGACGGAGCCTGCAGGGTCGCCGTGGCACTCGGGTTCGCATCGAAGTAGCCGAGCACTTCGACACCATCGCGTCGCAGATGGCGCTTCTGGTAGATGCCGGCAACCAGCACACCAAAGCTCTCCTCCGGGTTCTTCCAGCTGAACAGCGCGGACCCGTTCGGATCGGTCTTGTCCGCGAGGCTCGAATGCGCAGCCTGCAATGACCCGAAGAAGGTCAGCGACTGCATATCCAGCGGATTGCGCGAAGCCACGTCGATGAGGCCGCCGATACCGCCTTCCTCGAGGTCCGCCTGCGGGCTCTTGTAGACGCTCACCTTGCCGATGAGGTCCGACGGCAGCATCAGGTAGTTGAAGCTGCGTGTGGCGGAAAGCTGATCGAGGATGAACCAGTCCGCGGTCGCGAGCGAATGCCCGTTGAAGAGCGTGCGCGTGAGATTCGAAGCGGTGCCGCGCAGGTTGACGCGCTCGCCTTCACCGAACTCGCGGTTGATCACGATGCCGGGCACACGCTGCAACGACTCCGCGAGATTCTTGTCGGGGAATTTGCCGACATCCTCCGCGGTGATGGCATCGACGAATGCAGTGGCGTTGCGCTTGGTCTCGAGCGATTCGCGCAGGCTCGCGCGAATGCCGGTGACCACTACCTCCGCAAGACCGCCTTCGTTGGCGGTGTTGGCTGCTGCGACCTGCTGGGCTTCCGCTGCGCCATTGCGCCCGAAGAGCGCCATGGCGACTGCCGTACCGATCAACGTCGACCTTCGGATGCTCATAGCTTTCCCGTCCCCTGACATGTTGTTCTGCGCCTGACCACTTACGGTCCAATATAGTACCAGTAGATGGAAAATGCTAATCCTGTTGCGTACCACTTTTACCACAAAATATTAGTTCTTTCGGAACAATAGCTTGATGACGATGCGCTGAACGACGCAAGACAAGTGGTACGAAAGTGGTTATATTGATTTCGCGCAGATAGGACCGGGGACCATGAACAGAATTGCCGAGATGCTGCAGCTGGATTCGAAGAGCACGCTTCCGCTGTACCAGCAATTGCAGCGCTCGCTGCGCGAAGCGATCGAGCGACGCGTGCTCGGCCCGGACGATGCGCTGCCTGCCGAGCGCGATCTCGCGACGGAACTGGACGTTTCACGCATCACAGTGCGCAAGGCTATCGACGGTCTCGTCGGCGAAGGTCTGCTCGTGCGCAGGCAAGGCTCCGGCACATTCGTGTGCGCGCGAGTCGAGAAGAATTTCTCGAAGCTCACTTCGTTCTCGGAAGACATGCGTGCGCGCGGCCGCACGCCGCGCAGCGTGTGGCTCAAGCGTTCGGCTGGCACGGTGACTCCGGAAGAATCCCTCACGTTGCGATTGAGCCCGGGCACTCCTGTTTATCGCTTTCAGCGTATTCGCTTCGCCGATGAAGCGCCGATGGCGCTCGAATACTGCACCGTGCTTGCGTCGTGCCTGCCTTCGCTCGAAGCGGTGGATTCATCGTTGTACGAGGCACTCGAGCGCACAGGTAATCGTCCGGTGCGCGCGCTTCAACGCCTGCGCGCGGTGCTGCTCACGGCGGAGCAGGCGGAACTGCTCGGAGCGCAGGAGCGTGATGCAGGCCTGCTCGTGGAGCGCCTGGGTTTTCACAAGGATGGTCGCGCCGTCGAGTTCTCGCAGTCCTTCTATCGCGGCGACATCTACGACTTCGTCGCCGAGCTCAGCGCGATCACGTGATCTCTCCCGAAGACACACGAATGTTTCGCGAGGCCGCCGAGGCGGCGGCAGCGGTGCGCGCGCAGCTCGCACAGAATCGGGAGGTCGTTGAGGAAGCGGCGAAGACGCTGCGCGCACGCGCGCCACGCGTCGTCGTCACCTGCGCACGCGGCAGCTCCGATCACGCGGCGACGTTCGCGAAATATCTAATCGAGACGCGCGCGCGTGTCCTCACCTCCTCCGCTGCGCCGTCTGTCAGCTCCGTGTATGCAGCGAAGGCCGATCTCAGGGATGCACTGTTCCTCGCAATTTCTCAGTCCGGCGCGAGCCCGGACCTCATTGCAACGGCCAGGGCGGCGCGCGAAGCGGGGGCATTCGTGCTCGCGCTCGTCAATGCGCCATCATCGCCGCTGGCAGACACGGCCCATCTGACGATTCCGCTGCGCGCTGGAGCCGAGACGAGTGTGGCCGCGACGAAGAGCTATATCGCTTCGCTCGCAGCGGTTGTGCATCTCGTGGGTTCGTGGACGCAGAACGCAGCCCTGCTCGAGGCGCTCGGCAAGTCTCCGCTGCAACTCGAACGCGCGTGGCAGCTGGACTGGAATGCTGCTGTCGACGCCCTGGAATCGGTGGCCGGCCTGTATGTCGTCGGCCGGGGACTCGGGCTCGGGGCAGCGCAGGAAGCAGCGCTGAAACTCAAGGAAACCTGTGGCCTGCACGCGGAGGGCTTCAGCTCCGCGGAGCTGCGTCATGGACCGATGGCACTCGTGGGCGATGGCTTCCCCGTGTTTCTGCTTTCCCAGAGCGACGAAACTCGCGCAGGCAACGAGGCTCTCGCTGCGGATCTCGTCAAGCGCGGCGCGGTCGTCCTGCTTGCGGACGCGCGCGTCACCGCTTCGACGACCCGTCGCGTGGTGGCCCTGCCGGCAATCGCAGCGGATGCCGTCATCGAGCCGATGCTGCTCGTGCAATCGTTCTATCGCATGGCGAACGCGCTCTCGATCGCGCGCGGCCGCGATCCGGATCGGCCGCCGAATCTGCAGAAAGTGACCGAGACGCTCTGATGCTCACCGCGCTGATCAATGGCCGCGTGATGATGGATGCCGGTGTCGTCGAAGGGCGCAGCGTGCTGCTCCAGGGCGATCGCATTCTCGACGTGGTGCGCGACACGGATCCGCGCTGCCGGACGGCGCGACGCCGGGATCTCGAAGGGAATCTCCTCCTGCCCGGCTTCATCGACACGCAGGTCAACGGCGGCGGCGGAGTCCTCTTCAACGACGAGCCGAATGTCGACGCGATCCGCGCCATCGGCAGCGCGCATCGCCGCTTCGGTACCACCGGTTTTCTACCCACGCTGATCAGTGACGATCTGGACGTCGTCGCGCGCGGTGTAAGAGCCGTACGAGGCGCCATCGAGGCACAGGTGCCTGGCGTGCTCGGCATCCACATCGAAGGGCCGTTCCTCAACGAGGAACGCAAAGGCGTCCACGACCCTGCGAAGCTGCGCGAGCTCGATGAAAGCGCCGTCGACCTGCTCACTTCACTGAAGACAGGCAAGACGCTCGTCACGCTGGCCCCTGAAATGACCACGCCGGACATCATTCGGCGGCTCAGTGCGGCCGGCGTCACCGTGTCAGCGGGCCACACGAACGCGAGCTACGAGGAGATCTCCGTCGCGCTACAGAACGGGCTCACGGGGTTCACGCACCTCTTCAACGCGATGTCACAGCTCACGGGCCGTGAGCCGGGTGTCGTCGGCGCGGCGCTCGACCATGCCGAGAGCTGGTGCGGTCTCATCGTCGACGGTCATCACGTCGCGCCAGTCGTGATGCGGCTGGCCCTGCGCTGCAAGCGTCGCGACCGTTTCATGATCGTGACGGATGGCATGCCGAGCATCGGCACGACGGACACTTCGTTCGATCTGCAGGGTCGCTCGATCTCGGTGAAAGACGGGCTGCTGCTCGATGACAACGGGCGGCTGGCCGGGTCGCACACGGACATGGCGCAGGCCGTGCGCAATGCCGTGGGCATGCTCGCCATCAACCTGCCCGAAGCCATCCACATGGCGACACGCAATCCCGCGGCATTTCTCGGCCTGGAAAAGGATGTCGGCCGCATCGCTCCCGGGCTGCGCGCGAGTCTCGTGCTCGCCGACGAGAACCTGAAGGTGCTGGACACCTGGATCGACGGACGGGCGCAGTCCGAGGACTGATCAGTCCAGCGTCACGCGCGCGACTGCCCAGACTTCCACATGGCGAACGCCGGCGTTGCTTAACGCCTCTGCAGCAGCGCGGGCCGTGCTTCCGGTGGTGAGCACATCGTCCACCAGCGCCACACTCCTCGCTTCGATGGGCCGCATCACTTCGAACGCGCCGCGCACATTCCTGCGTCGCTGCGCGAGAGAAAGCCCGCTCTGCTCCAAAGTTGGTACACGACGTCTCACATACTGCGTTCCCACCGGAATCCGCAACAGCTGAGCCGCGTACCGTGCTATCTCGTGCGCCTGATTGAAGCCTCGCTCGCGATAGCGCAGCGGGTGTAATGGGATCGGCACGATGAGCTCGGGCACAATCTGTTGCAGTGCTAGCAGCCTTTCGGACTCGCCCGCCCGGGCGCAGCTACGCGGCGAGGCAGGCGGCAAAAACCACGCTTTTTGCCGCCGGCGCCCGTGTAGCGTCTCGAAAAAAGCGCCGCAGGCGACTTTTTTCCCATTAACTAGAAAGGCGCGTGCGAGTAATGTTCCGAGCACGCGGGCATGCACACGCTCGCCGCGAAACTTCAGGGCACGAATGAGGTGATCTACGGGATACGCGTAATGAAACGGGACGAGTGTTCGTACTACATTTGAGCCATAAGAAGGGAACGCACCGTTGTCCCGCGCATTCAGGGGAAGAAGACTGACGCACCCTGCACACAGGTCCAGCACCGGAAACTGGCCCTGCTCACCGCACAGGCAGCAAGTGGGCGGCAGGAGGGCGCGCGTCATCGTGTCCAGCAGCGACCTCGCAATTGTCGACATGAATGACCATTCTTGGTTGACAGGGAAAGTGGGGCCCCGGAACATGTCCGCGCCGGTGAGGATCGCGCGCGCCCGGGGGCCGCGCACCGGCCATTTCCGGGGCAATCGTCGAGATATCCGCATGCAGGCCACTCTTGCCGGCGCCATTCGTCACGACTGGACGCTCGCTGAAGTCGAATCGCTCTTCGCGCTACCGTTCATCGAGCTCATGTACCACGCGCAGCGCGTGCACCAGGCGCATCACGCGCCCAGCACCGTGCAGATGAGCACGCTGCTCTCCATCAAGACGGGCGCATGCCCGGAGGATTGCGCGTACTGCCCGCAAAGCGTGCGCTACGACACCGGGCTCGAGCGCGAGACGCTGCTCGACCTCGAGGAGGTGCGTCAGGCGGCCCAGCGTGCGAAATCGGCCGGCGCCACGCGGTTCTGCATGGGTGCGGCGTACCGGTCGCCGAAGCCGAAGCAGCTTGCGGCGATCGCAGACATGATTCGCGAAGTGCGCGCCCTCGGACTCGAAACCTGCGCCACGCTTGGAATGTTGACGCCGGCACAAGCGACTGAGCTGCGCGACGCGGGGCTCGATTACTACAACCATAATCTCGATACCTCGCCGGAGTACTACGGCGAGATCATCACCACCCGCACATACCAGGACCGGCTGGATACGCTGGACGCCGTGCGCGAAGCAGGGTTGAAGGTGTGCTGCGGCGGTATCGTCGGCATGGGCGAGACGGTGGCGGATCGGGCGAAGCTGCTGCTGACCCTGGCGAACCTGCCCACTCATCCGGAGAGCGTGCCAATCAACCAGCTCGTGCAGGTACCGGGAACACCGCTGCATGGTGCCGCGCCGGTCGATCCATTCGACTTCGTGCGGACGATTGCCGTGGCCCGCCTGATGATGCCCGCGGCCTACGTGCGCCTCTCCGCTGGGCGCGAGGCCATGAGCGATGAGCTGCAGGCGCTGTGCTTCATGGCCGGCGCGAACTCCATCTTCTATGGCGAAAAGCTCCTGACCACCGGCAACCCCGATGTCGAGCGCGACCAGAAGCTGTTCGCGCGCCTGGGCCTGAAGGCGGAAGGCACAACGCCGCCTGCATCGCGGGAAGAAGAGGCTGCATGAGGCGGGATGCGAACACGCTTAAGGCTGCTTTGGCGGAAATTGATCGTCAGCACCTGAAGCGTACGCGTCGCACAGTCGAGGCGTTTCCAGTCCCGAACGGGCGCGCCGAAGTCGTGTTGAACGGCCGGCGCCTCGTCGACTTCTGCAGCAACGATTATCTCGGACTCGCGCGGCATCCGGACCTGGCGACGGCCATGGGCGAATGCGCCGCCTTCGCCGGTAGCGGCAGCGCCGCCTCCCATCTCGTCACCGGGCATGGCGTGGAGCATCAGCGCCTCGAGGAAGAGCTCGCCGAGTACCTCGGTCGCGAGCGCGTCCTGCTCTTCTCCACCGGCTACATGGCCAATCTGGCCGTCATCACCACGCTGGCCGATCGCGGCGAAGTCGTCGCGCTGGATCGCCTGAATCACGCATCGCTCATCGACGGCACGCTACTGTCCGGTGCGCGCTTCAGCCGCTATGCGCATGGAGATCCCGGAGACGCCGAGCGCGTGCTCAAGGAGCACAACGGCCAATGCACCGTGCTCGCCACTGACGGCGTGTTCAGCATGGACGGGGACGTCGCGCGCCTGCCAACGCTCGCGCGAATCGCGCGCGCGTACAAAGCGTGGCTCGTCGTTGACGATGCGCATGGCATCGGCGTGCTCGGCCCCACTGGCCGCGGGCTGGTGGAGCACTACGAGCTGGGCACATCCGACGTGCCCGTGCTGGTCGGCACGCTCGGCAAGGCATTCGGCACGTTCGGCGCGTTCGTTGCGGGACCCGCGGACCTGATCGAGCTGCTCGTCCAGAAAGCACGCACGTACATCTACACCACAGCGCTTCCCCAGCCGATCGCCGCGGCCACTCGCAAATCGCTGCAGATCGTGCAGAAGGAATCCTGGCGTCGCGAGCGTGTGCTGGCCCTCGCTTCACGGTTCCGCGCCGCCGCCCGCCAGCTCGACCTGCATCTCGCGCCGTCCGAGTCCGCGATCCAGCCGGTGATTCTCGGCGGTGCCGACCTGGCCGTGCGCGCGCAAAATGAGCTGATGGAAGCGGGTTTTCTCGTCGTTGCAATCCGTCCCCCCTCAGTGCCTGCGGGCACAGCGCGTTTGCGCATCACGTTCTCCGCAGCCCACACCGAGAACCAGGTGGACGCGCTGACGGAAGCGTTGCGCCGGATCCAGTCACAGCCCCTCAAGAGGTCGGAAGCACAGGGATGAGCGCCGGGCCCGCAGAGGCTGCGCGCCTCGACGCGAGAGGCGTGCGCAGTTCCTTCGATCGTGCGAGTGCAGCATACGAAGCGGCCGCCGTGCTCCAGGCGCGCGTGGGCGATGAGCTCCTCGAGCGACTCGACTTTTTCAAGTTCGAGCCCGACGTGGTGATCGATCTCGGCGCAGGCACGGGCCGCGTCACCGCCGCGCTGAAGCGCCGCTACAGACAAGCGTCCGTGATCGCGCTCGACATCGCACCGGGGATGCTGCGCGAGGCGCGCCGCCACTTCGGCTTGTTCAGGCGCTTCGAACGCGTGTGTGGCGACGCGCGTTCCCTGCCTTTCGCGGACGCAAGTGTCGACGTAGCCGTGAGCAACTTGATGCTGCAGTGGTGCGACGAACCGGACGCCGCGCTCGCCGAAATCCGGCGCGTGCTGAAGCCAGACGGATTCTTCGCCTTCACGACCTTCGGCCCCGATACGTTGCAGGAGCTGCGTGCCGCGTGGGCAAGCGTTGACGATTACACGCACGTGAACACGTTCATCGACATGCACGACATCGGAGACGCTCTGGGTCGCGCCGGCCTCACCGAGCCTGTGCTGGACGTGACGCGCGTGACGCTCACGTATCCGGACGTGCTCGCCCTCATGCGCGACCTAAAAACCATCGGCGCACACAACGTGACAGCGGGCAGACCGCGTGGCCTCACAGGCCGGTCTCGTTTACGAAGCATGGAGGCTGCGTATGAAGCGGCGCGCACGGACGGACGCATACCGGCGACCTATGAAGTGATTCATGGCGCGGCCTGGGGCTCCGCGGGTCGTCGTGGAGCGCCGGCCATCGCTGGTGAGGTGCGCATTTCGCCCGCCGCAATTCGTCGTCGCGGTCGCGAATAGCTCATGGCGGCCCACGGGATTTTCATCGCCGGCACCGACACGGAGGTCGGCAAGACCTACGTGGCCTGTTCGCTCGTCCGCGCGCTCGTGCGCGAAGGAATGCGCGTCGCCGTCATGAAACCGGTAGCCGCGGGCGCCGAGGCCACCCCAGAAGGGCTGCGCAACGCAGATGCCCTGGCGCTGGCAAGGGCCGCGAACATCCAAAACCCGTATGAAAGAGTGAATCCTTTCTGCTTTCCGCTGGCTGTATCTCCACATATCGCGTCGCGAACTGCAGGGATCAGCATTGATCTGGCTGCAATCTGGCGCCAATTCGATGAGCTATCGAAGCCCGCGGACGTGGACGTAGTAGCCGTAGAGGGCGCCGGCGGATGGCTCGCCCCCATCAGCGAAACCGAGACCATGGCGGACGTCGCCCAGCTGTTGCAGCTGCCAGTGGTTCTGGTCGTCGGGCTGCGGCTCGGTTGCCTCAATCACGCACTGCTCACGGCGCAGGCAATCGCGTCCTCCGGCCTGCCTCTCGCGGGATGGATCGCGAATCACGTGCAGCCGCAGTTCGCGCACGCCGCGGAGAACATCGCGCTGCTGGAAAAACGCCTCAGCGCGCCGCTCCTCGACGAGGTCGCATTCGGTGCATCGGCCTTCGCCTCTGTCACAGCGGTGAGACGGCTGACCGCGATAGTGAGATGACTGTTTCCTTGCTGTACCATCGCGCGCTCTCGCAAGACTCGCGTTTTCAGCGACTTTTTATAAGATTTGGCAGCCGCTTGCAGCGTATCGAGATCGCACCGAACTGTTCGCTCAGCACCCGTGGAGCGCTGCTGTTCTTCGGCAGCATCTGCATCGTTTCATTCGCCGTCGCCGCCTTCTGGGCGATGCGTGGTTTCTGGCCGGTGCTGCCCTTCGCCGGGCTCGAGATGCTGCTCCTTGGCTGGGCGCTGAAAGTCAATCTGAAGCGCCGTCATCACCGCGAGACGATCACCGTGTCCGAGGCCGACGTCCGGGTCGAGTCCCGGGATGCCACCCATTACGTAGAAGTTGTGTTTCCGCGGCATTGGGCCCGCGTTAAACTTCGCCGCCCTGATTCGCCCCTGCATCCGAGCCGCCTGACGATCGAGTCGCACGGTCGCCGGTGTGAGGTCGGAAGCTTTCTGACGGAGCAAGAACGGCGCGGGCTCGCACAGCGCCTCACGCGCCTGATTGGGCGCATCGACGAGTCGCCCACGCTGGCCTGACTCGCTCGGGGGCACCGGGACACGGGACCTTTTGATTTTGAACGACCAGGCGCGTCGTGGACGTTGCGGCGCGCGGCAGGCACAGGAACGATGATCCGAAAACTATTGCTCGCTCTCGGCGCCACGCTCGCGGCGCTCGCTTCCCCGGCCTACGCCGAATCCGGCTGGCATCTGCTCAACATGACTGAAGGCGTCACCGCCATCAGCCGCGAGATCTACCACCTGCACATGATCATCTTCTGGGTGTGCGTGTGGATCGGCATCGTGGTGTTCGCGGTGATGATCTGGTCGATCGTCAAGTTCCGGAAGTCGCAGGGCGCCGTTCCCGACACCACGATGGTCCACAACACCAAGGTGGAAGTGGTGTGGACGGTCATCCCGGTCGTCATTCTCGTCGTCATGGCCGTGCCTGCGGCGAAGACGCTCGTGCAGCTCGAGGACACGCGCAACACCGAGCTGACCATCAAGGTCACCGGCTTCCAGTGGGGCTGGCAGTACGAGTATCTCGACACGGGCGTGCGCTTCTTCTCGCGGCTCGATCGCGTGAGCGACGAGGCGCGCCACCTGGGCTCGGGCGCCGACGTGAACGCGATCGAGCATTACCTGTTGAACGTAGACAAGCCCTTGATCGTGCCCTCGGGCGCCAAGGTGCGTCTGCTCGTGACCGCGGCGGACGTGATTCACGCGTGGTGGGTGCCGGCCTTCGGCCTGAAGAAGGACGCGATCCCCGGCTACGTGAACGAAATGTGGTTCAACGTCGATGCGGACAAGACCGGGCTCTACCGCGGCCAGTGCGTCGAGCTCTGCGGCCGCGATCACGGCTTCATGCCCATCGTGGTCGACGTCCGCAGCAAGGCCGAGTTCGATGAGTGGCTGAAGACCACCGCCGAGCAGCAGAAACAGGCGGCCGCCCCGCAACCCGCTGCCACCGCCAGCACCGCATCGACCGGCTGATTTTTCGAGGAAACGAGACACCATGGCTCACGATTCGCACGCCGCTCCCGGGCACTCAGCCGGCCACGACGATCATCACGACCACAAGCCGCACGGCTGGCGGCGCTGGGTGTTCGCGACCAACCACAAGGACATCGGCACGATGTACCTGGTGTTCGCGGGCCTCATGTTCTTCATCGGCGGCGTGATGGCCATGATCATCCGCGCCGAGCTGTTCAAGCCCGGCCTGCAGATCGTCGACCCGCTGCTCTTCAACTCGATGACGACGATGCACGCGCTGTTCATGATCTTCGGCGCGGTGATGCCTGCGTGGACGGGCCTCGCCAACTGGCAGATCCCGCTGCAGGTCGGCGCGCCGGACATGGCGCTGCCCCGTCTCAACAATTTCTCGTTCTGGATCCTGCCGTTCGCGTTCACGATCCTGTTTGCGACGATCTGGGTGCCCGGCGGCGGCCCGGCCGGCGGCTGGACGCTCTACCCGCCGCTCGTGCTCCAGGGCGGAGATTCCTTCCCGATGGTGATCTTCGCGATCCACCTGATGGGAGCCTCGTCGATCCTCGGGGCCATCAACGTCATCGTCACCATCATGAACATGCGCGCGCCGGGCATGACGCTGCTGCGCATGCCGCTGTTCGTGTGGAGCTGGCTGATCACGGCGTACCTGCTGATCGCGGTGATGCCGGTGCTCGCCGGTGCGGTCACGATGCTGCTGACGGACCACTTCTTCGGCACCACGTTCTTCACCGCCGCCGGCGGCGGCGATCCCGTGATGTTCCAGCACATCTTCTGGTTCTTCGGGCACCCCGAGGTGTACATCCTCATCCTGCCGGCGTTCGGCATCGTCTCGGAGATCATCCCGGCGTTCGCGCGCAAGCCGATCTTCGGCTACGAGGCGATGGTGTACGCCATCGCGTCCATCGCGTTCCTGTCGTTCATCGTCTGGGCGCACCACATGTTCACGGTGGGCATGCCGCTCGCGGGGCAGCTCTTCTTCATGCTGTCCACGATGCTCATCGCCATCCCCACCGGCGTGAAGGTGTTCAACTGGACCGCCACGATGTGGAAGAGCTCGATGACGTTCGAGCCACCCATGCTGTTCGCGCTGGCGTTCCTGTTCCTGTTCACGATCGGCGGCTTCTCGGGCCTGATGCTCGCCATCGTGCCGGCGGACTACCAGTACCACGACACGTACTTCGTGGTGGCGCACTTCCATTACGTGCTCGTGCCCGGCGCCATCTTCGCGATCCTCGGTGGCGTGTACTACTGGCTGCCGAAGTGGACGAGCCGGATGTACGACCTGCAGCTCGCCAAGTGGCACTTCTGGTTGTCCGCGGTCTTCGTGAACATCCTGTTCTTCCCGCAGCACTTCCTCGGGCTCGCAGGCATGCCTCGCCGCATTCCGGACTACGCCACCCAGTTCACGGACTGGAACATGGTGTCGTCGATCGGCGCGTTCGGCTTCGGGCTCTCGCAGATCCTCTTCCCGATCATCGTGTGGAAGTGCGTCCGGAGCGGTGCTCCGGCACCGAGCCGCGCGTGGGAAGGTGCGCACGGTCTCGAGTGGGAGCTGCCCTCACCGCTGCCGTATCACACGTGGGAAACGCCGCCTTCGGCTTCCGTCATTGCGCGTGGTGCTGAACATTGAACCAAGCTCCTGTACTCAGCCCGGGTGAAGAAGCGGACCGCCGCCGTCGCGTGCGGCGTTCCGTCATCGCGCTCGCGCTGGTCGCGGCCGCGTTCTATGTCGGCTTCATCCTGCTCGCGGTCACTCGTGGCATTCACGGATGAACGCGCACACTCAACGCGCCAATCGGCGGCTTCTGGCGAAGCTGCTCCTGTTCACGCTCGGCGCGTTCGGGTTCGGCTATGCACTCGTGCCGCTGTACGACGTGTTGTGCGACATCACGGGGTTCGGCAACGAGAAACGCCTTGCGCAGCGTTCGGTGATCGCAGCGAAGCCGGACGCCTCGCGCGTGCTGACCGTGGAATTCCTCGCGGAGCTGCCGAGCAACGGCAATTGGGAATTCCGCCCCGTGCTCGGCTCGATGCAGATCCATCCGGGGCAGCTCTACACGGCGGATTTCATCGCGAAGAATCTCACTGGTCGGGACACGGTCGCGCAGGCCGTGCCGAGCATGGCGCCCACGAAGGTCGCGCCGTACTTCCACAAGACCGAGTGCTTCTGCTTCGTGCCCCAGAATTTCAAGCGCGGCGAAGAGCGCGCGCTCCCGGTGCGGTTCGTGGTGGATCCGGCCATTCCGGCGGACATCGATCGCATCACGCTCGCCTACACCTTCTACGACGACATGACGCGCCCGGTCGCGTCGCGATGAGGACCTGAGAAACCCTATGGCACACGCACCTGCCCATACCCCGGCACACACGCACGCACACGGCGAGCCGGACAAGTACTACATCCCTTCGAGCAGCCACTGGCCGATCGTCGGCTCGGTCGCGCTGTTCACGCTGATGCTGGGCGCGATCTCGTACCTCAACGACTGGTTCGGCGCGTGGTCCTTCCTGCCGGGCGCCGCGCTCGTCATCTTCATGTTCATTGGCTGGTTCGGCACGGTCATCGGCGAGAGCGAGCGACACACCTACAACCTGCATGTCGACCGCTCGTTCCGCATGGGGATGATGTGGTTCATCTTCTCCGAGGTGATGTTCTTCGCCGCGTTCTTCGGCGCGCTGTTCTACGCGCGGCAGCTCGCGGTGCCGTGGCTCGGTGGCCATGGCGTGAAGTTCTTCACTAACCTCGAACTGTGGAAAGGATTCGAGAACGCGTGGCCGACCAACGGCCCGGGCCGCGTCGGCGGCCGCGAAGATTCGACGTTCGACGTGATCCCGGCGTTCGGGTTGCCCGCCATCAACACGGCGATCCTGCTCACGAGCAGCGTCACGGTGACCATCGCGCACCACGCGCTGCGCGAAGGCAAGCGCGGTGTGCTCGGCGTTTTCCTCGCCGCCACCTTCCTGCTCGGCTTCATCTTCGTTTACCTGCAGGCCACCGAGTATCACGAGGCGTACTCGGAGCTCGGCCTCAGGCTCTCGACGGGCATTTATGGTTCGACGTTCTTCATGCTCACCGGCTTCCACGGTCTGCACGTGACGATCGGCGCCATCATGCTCACCATCATCTGGCTGCGGGTGATGAAGGGACACTTCACGCCGAAGCGCCACTTCGCGTTCGAAGCGGTCGCCTGGTACTGGCACTTCGTCGACGTGGTGTGGCTCGGGCTCTTTATTTTCGTGTATTGGCTCTAGCGCCCCGGCGGTATGCCGTGCGGCTCGATGAGCCCGGCGTACCACGCGAGCATCAGTAACAGGAACAGCACGAGCGAGAGACCGATGCGCACGGTGAGCGCGCGCGCCATCTTGCGCGAGTCCTCGAGCGTCCGCTCGGCGCCGCCGCGAGTCAGGTGATAGAGCGCCGATCCGAGGCTCACGAGAATGCCCAGGAACACGACGATCGCGATAATACGGACCAGGTCGTCCATTGCTTTGAATCAGGGCGTAGCTACGTGGCGAGGCAGGCGGCAAAAACCACGCTTTTTGCCGCCGGAGACCGTGTAGGGTCTCGAAAAAAGCGTCGCAGACGACTTTTTTCCAATTACCAAGAGTAGCAAATCCGGCTCCCATCATGTCTCTGCGCATTGCCTTCGGCTCCCGGGTGTTCGTCGCGTCGTGGCTGCTGACGGCGCTCACCGTGGCCTCATGTGCCGCGTTCCTGAGCCTCGGCAAATGGCAATGGGACAAGGGAACCCTGCGCCAGGCGCAAGCGGAAGAGTTCGCGCGCGGTGGCGAGCAGCCCACGGCGATCGGGGCGCGGCCGCTGTCGAGCATCGATCGGTTCCAGCGTGTGCGCGTGAACGGACATTTCGACACGGCTCACCAGTTTCTGCTGGACAATCGCACCTATGACGGACGCGCGGGCTACGAAGTGCTCACCCCGTTCGATCGAGTGGACGGCACCACGATCCTGGTGAACCGCGGCTGGGTTCCGTTCACGGGTTATCGCGACAAACTGCCGGACGTGTCGTTCGCCGCACCCGAGCTGGATGAGGTCGTCGGGCGTGTGGATGAGCTGCCTGTGGCTGGGCTCGAAGGTGGTCGGTCACCGCCGGATGCGCAGGCGCCCTGGCCGAAGGTGACGACGTATCCGCACGCCGGGGAACTCGCGACTGCGCTCGGCCGGCCGGCAGAAGCTCGCATCCTGCTGCTCGATCCACGCGCCACGAATGGGTATGTGCGCGAGTGGCAACCGCCCGGCCTGCCGGCGATCCGTCACTGGTCGTACGCCGTGCAGTGGTGGGCTTTCGCCGTGCTGGCGGTCGCATTGTGGTTGATTCTGGGGTTCAGGAAGAGACATGGCGGATAAGGCGTCAGACGAAGCACAACGCGCGCAGCTCGTGTCGAGAAACCTGCGCACGGTGGGCGCGCTTGCCGCGGTATTCGTCCTGCCGCTGCTGATCTCCTTCTGGATGTACTACGGCAACGCGTGGCGGCCGGTCGGTCGCACGAACCATGGCGAGCTGATCGAACCCGCCCGTCCGCTGCCGGGCGCGGCCAACCTGTTCGAGCAGAAGTGGGCCATCGTGTACATCGGCGACGGCGCATGTGACAACGCCTGCCAGAGCAGCCTATATTTCATGCGCCAGACGCGACTGGCGCTCAACAACGAAATGACAAGGGTGTCGCGCGCATTCCTCGCCACTGCGAACTGCTGCAATCGGGAGTTTCTCGAGCGCGAGCACGCGGGTCTCATCCTGATCGATGCGACACGCTCCGACGTGCGGCAGATACTGACGGTGTTCCCGCAAACAGATTTGCCGCATTCGCTATTTATTGTCGATCCGCTCGGCAATCTCGTCATGCGTTACGACGCACGCGAAGATCCGAAAGGTCTGCTGACGGATTTGAAGAAGCTGCTCCGGCTCTCGCACATCGGATGAGTGCATGGCTTCGTTCGGCACACACTCTGCGACTTCTACCTGGATCAGACGCCTCGCACTGGCAGGACTGGTCCTGTGTTTCGTCGTCGTGGTCCTCGGCGCATACGTACGGCTAACGGCTGCGGGCCTCGGATGTCCCGACTGGCCGGGCTGCTACGGACATTTCACACCCATCGGCGCCGAACAGAACGAGGCCTCGCAGGCGGCGTATCCGAGCACCCCATTTCATGCCGGCAAGGCGTGGCGCGAGATGGTCCATCGCTACGCCGCGTCGACGCTGGGACTCATCATCGTCGTCATGACGGCGATGGCCATCGCTGCGCGCCGGGAGCGCATCGTCAGCATTCCCCTTGTCGTGCTGCTGCTGATCACCGTGGTCGTGCAGGGTGCGCTCGGCATGCTGACGGTGACGTGGCAGTTGAAGCCGCTCATCGTGACGCTCCATCTCATCTTCGGCCTCACGACGCTGTCGCTTCTGTGGTGGCTATGGCTTTCGCTGCAGGGGAGCGAACGGGGCGGCATTCGTTTCAGCGGCAGCGGGTCGGCCACGAGCGGCTATCCGTCGAGCGCGAAATTGCCGCGGCAACTTGCGCTGATCGCGCTGATTGCGCTCGGCTTCCAGATTGCGCTGGGCGGCTGGACGAGCAGCAATTACGCCGCCGTGGCGTGTCCGGACTTCCCGGAGTGCCAACAAAGCTGGTGGCCGGAGATGGACTACGCGGATGCGTTCGTTCTCTGGCGCGGACTCGGAGTGAACTACGAGGGCGGCGTGCTCCAGCACCCCGCACGCGTCGCCATTCATTTCACCCATCGGCTCGGTGCGGTGCTGGCCAGCATCGTGCTGATCTGGGCAGCCATCGCCACACTGCGCTGGCGAGCCCGCCCGACACGAGCACGCGCGGCAGCTTTCGCCGTGCTCGGCGCACTGGCGCTGCAACTTGGAATCGGCTCGTCCATGGTTCTCGAAGGGTTCCCGCTCGCGCTGGCGACGGCGCATAACGCGGGCGCGGCCGTGCTGCTTTTAACCTGTGTGATGCTCTTTTGGTCAGCCCGATACCGGACGTAGGAATCGGCGCCGCTTCTGCTACCCTTCGTCCGCAAACGAACGGGCCTTTACCAGAGCCCGAGGCACAAGACCCGGAGTTACCATGCCCAGCGCGACGGCACCGTTGGATCGAGTTCTGGCGAATGAGCAGGAAGTGCTCGGCGATTGGGTGCAATTGCAGCTTGCCTCCGCCACGCTTCGCTCGGATCTGATGAGCGAGCGGGAGCTGCGTGAGCAGTCACGCGAGTTCATCAATCTGCTGCGCGCGGCGCTGGCGACCGGCGGCTTCTCCATGACGGCCGACGCCTGGGCTTCGGTACGGGAGTTTCTCACCACGCTTTCGCGCTCGCGTGCCCATCAGGGTTTCTCACCAAGCGAAACGGCAACGTTCGTGTTGTCGCTCAAGCAGCCACTGTTCGTGCGTCTGCGCCGTGATCTCGAAGGCAATCCCGCTGCGCTCGCCGATGCGTTGTGGACCGCCACCACCGAGCTGGACAGGCTCGCGCTCTTCACGACCGAGATGTACCTCAAGAGTCGCGAAGAAGTGATCATGCGACAGCAGCAGGAGTTGCTCGAGCTGTCGACACCCGTCGTCGAATTGTGGGAAGGCGTTCTCGCGCTGCCGCTGATCGGCACGCTGGACAGTGCGCGCACGCAGGTCGTGATGGAAAGTCTGCTGCAGGCCATCGTGCGCACGGGTGCGGGCCTCGCGATCATCGACATCACCGGCGTCCCGACGGTCGACACACTGGTGGCGCAGCACCTCTTGAAGACCGTCGCGGCAGCCCGATTGATGGGCGCGGACTGCATCATCAGCGGCATCCGGCCGCAGATCGCGCAGACCATCGTGCATCTCGGCGTGAACCTGTCGGATGTCACTACCAAGGCAACATTGGCCGATGCATTCACTCTCGCGCTGCGCCGGCTGAACGTGTCGCTCAAATCCGCGCAAGCGTAGGGCTCGCCCATGGAAAAGATTCCGATCCTGAGGATGGGGCAGTTCCTGCTGGTGACCATCCAGGTCGACATGCACGACCGCCTCGCCCTGCAATTGCAGGACGATCTCACGGATCGCATCGTGAGGGATCGCGCGCATGGCGTGCTCATCGACATCTCGAGCCTCGAAGTCGTGGACTCGTTCATCGGCCGCATGATCAGCAATATCGCGGCGATGGCGCGCGTGCTGGATGCACAAACTGTCGTCGTCGGCATGCAGCCGGCGGTGGCGATCACACTTGTGGAGCTCGGCCTTTCGCTCGAAGGTGTGCGTACGGCACTGAACGTGGACAAAGGCATGGCGCTGCTGCGCGAGCAGGTCACGGCGTCGGGACGGCACTGATTTGGCTGCCGCGCCTCGACTGGACATGGCTCCCATGGACCGCACGGTACAGCCGATCCGCAGTCCGGAGGACATCGTCCGCGTGCGCCAGATCACGCGCGAGCGCGCCATTGCGCAGGGATTTTCGCTGGTCGATCAGACGAAGATCGTCACCGCGGCGAGCGAGCTCGCACGCAACACACTCGATTACGGCGGTGGCGGTGAGGTGATCTTCCAGCTGCTGTTCGAAGGCGCGCGCAAAGGCGTGCGCCTGTCGTTTGTCGATCGGGGTCCCGGTATCCCCGATATCGAGCAGGCGTTGAAGGACGGCTTCACCACCGGCAACGGGCTCGGTCTCGGCTTGAGCGGCGCTCGGCGTCTGTCCAACGAGTTCTCCATCGAATCGAAGCCCGGCGAAGGCACGCGGGTCACGATCGCGCGCTGGCGCTGAGCGATCCGCACGACGTCGCCCTCTCACTTCATGCCGCCGCAGTCCGTCTTTGCCATCGACGATCCGAGCCAGGTCGGCGGCGCACGGCGTGCCGCACTGGAGCTCGCTGCGAAACTCGGATTCGACGACACGCAGGCCGGCAAAGTCTCGCTCGCGGTCACCGAATCCGGCACCAACATCGTGAAGCACGCGGGACGGGGGCTGCTGCTCCTGCGCGGCATCGAGTGCGAGGGCATTGTCGGCATCGAAGTGGTTGCGCTCGACAAAGGTCCCGGCATCAGCGATGTCGCCGCGAGCCTCCGGGACGGGCACTCGACCCAGGGCACGATGGGAGGCGGGCTCGGCGCGCTGTCGCGCCTCTCTCCCAACTTTCAAATTTTCACGCAGCCGGGCCGCGGCACCGCCTTGCGTATCGAGCTCTGGAGCAAGGCGTTGAGCGATCGCCCGCTGCCGTTCGAATACGGCGGTGTATGCCTCGCGAAACCGGGTGAGCCGGTTCCCGGCGACGGCTGGAGCGCGCAGACATGGCGCGATCAGCTCACCGTGCTGGTGGCCGATGGGCTCGGTCATGGCGTCGACGCGCATCGGGCGGCGCGCGCCGCAACGGAAGTCCTGGCCGCGCACCCACAATCCGAGCCGCTCGCCTTGATCGAAGCCTGCCACGGTTCACTCGCGCGCACGCGGGGGGCGGCAGTGGCCGTGGCCAAGCTCGTGGCATCGGGTCAGCGCGGCACCTTCGCCGGCGTCGGCAATATCGTCGCACGCGTCGAAGGCACGTCCGCGAGCCGTCACCTCGTGTCGTACAACGGCACCGTCGGCCATACGCTCCGCAAGGTGCAGGAGGTGAGCTTCCCCTGGCCCACCGGGGCGCTCCTCATCCTCCATTCGGATGGCCTCGGCACGCACTGGGAGCTTTCAGCCTACCCGGGCCTGGCGACCCGGCATCCTGCATTGATCGCCGCGGTGCTGTACCGGGACTATGATCGGGGCCGCGACGATGTCAGCGTCGTTGTGGTCCGCAATTGCGGAACGGGGTCATGAGCAAGCCGCTCCTCACAGTCGCCATTCAATACGAGCAGGATGTGGTGGTCGCGCGCCAGCGGGCGCGTCAGATCGCGGCGCTCACCGGCTTCGACGGCCAGGACCAGACGCGCATTGCCACCGCGGTTTCGGAAATTGCGCGCAACGCGTACCAGTACGCACGCGGCGGCCGCGTGGAATTCCTGATCGAAGGCGAGCGTGAACCGCAGCTCCTGGTCGTGAAGGTCTCGGACAAGGGACCCGGCATCGCAGACGTAGACCATGTGCTGAGCGGCCAGTACCAGTCGCGTACGGGCATGGGCATCGGCCTGCTGGGCGCGCATCGGCTGATGGATCGCGTCGACATTCGCACGGCGCCGAACGCCGGCACCGACGTCACGCTTCGCAAGATACTGCCCCACCGAGCGCCGCTGCTCACGTCGGCGCGGATCATGAAGCTGGTACAGGAGCTGACCAGCAAACCGCCCGTCGGGCCGAACGAGGAGCTGCAGCAGCAGAACCAGGAGTTGCTCCGCGCTCTGTCCGAGCTGCGCGAACGGCAGGACGAGCTCATGCACCTGAACCGCGAGCTCGAGGACACGAACCGTGGTGTCGTGGCGCTGTACGCCGAGCTCGACGAAAAGGCGGACCACCTGCGGCGCGCGGACGACATGAAGTCGAAGTTCCTGTCGAACATGAGCCACGAATTCCGCACACCGCTCAATTCGATCCGCGCTCTGTCGCGCATTCTGCTGGACCGCGCAGACGGCGAGCTGACGGGCGAGCAGGAGCGCCAGGTGCGTTTCATCGCCAAGGCCGCCGAGGACCTCACCGAGCTGGTCAACGACCTGCTCGATCTCGCCAAGATCGAGGCCGGCAAGACCGACGTGCGCCCGGTGGAGTTCGCCGTCGGGAATCTGTTCAGCGCACTGCGCGGCATGCTCCGCCCTCTCCTGGTGAGCGACGACGTGAAGCTCGTGTTCGAGGAACCGCCCGCAACGCTGCTCATGTACAACGATGAGGGCAAGGTTTCGCAGATCCTGCGCAACTTCATCTCCAACGCCATCAAGTTCACCGAGCGCGGCGAAGTGCGCGTGACCGCAACGCCTGACGCGGACAACCGCAACATCGTGCTCTCCGTCGCGGACACGGGCATCGGCATCCGGCCTGAAGACCAGGGCCGCATCTTCGAAGAGTTCACGCAGGTGGCCAATCCGTTGCAGGGACGCGTGAAGGGCACCGGCCTCGGGCTGCCCTTGTGCCGCAGGCTCGCACGACTGATGAATGGCGAGGTCGGCGTGCAGAGCGAATTCGGCGTGGGCTCCACGTTCACAGCGACGCTCCCGATCCATTTCGACGATCGGAAAGTGGCCGTTACCGTGCCGGCGACGGCGGACATGATCGTCGACCCGTGGCTCGTGCCGGTGCTCATCGTGGAGGACGAGCCGGAAACGCAGTTCATCTACGAGAAGCTGCTGAAGGGCACGCGATATCAGCCGCTTGCGGCGCGGAGCCTGCGCGAAGCGCGGGACATCATGACGCGCGTTCAGCCGCAGGCCGTCATTCTGGATATCCTCCTGCGGGGCGAGGACACCTGGCGCTGGCTCGCCGACCTGAAGAAGGACCCGGTGACCGCCTCATTGCCGGTGCTGATGGCAACGAACCAGGAGGACGAGCGCAAGGCCCTTGCGCTGGGCGCCGATGCCTATTTCCTCAAACCGCTGTCGCGCGTGGCGTTGCTGGACAAGCTCGATGCGCTCGTCTCGCGTGACGTGCTCGTGATCGATGACGATCCGGCCTCGCGCTATCTGCTGCACAAGTGCATTGCGAACGGCCGCACTCGTGTCATCGAAGCCGTAGATGGCAACAGCGGCCTGCAGGCGGCACGCTCCGGCCGCCCCGCGATGATCTTCCTCGATTTGCAGCTCCCCGATAGCAGCGGCGAAGACATCCTCGGCGCGCTGCGCCGGGATTCGCGCTTGAAGCAGATACCTGTGGCGATCGTCACGTCGCGCATGCTTTCCAACGAGGAGCGTGACCGGCTCAGCGAGCGGGCGCAGGCCGTGCTGCAGAAGAGTGAGCTGAACGCCGACACGGCGCGTGAATTGCTCACGCGGAACGGCCTGTAGGACCGGCGAGTGAGCGCGACGCCCGTTACCATCGTGAACGTCGACGACACCGCGTCTTCGCGCTACACGAAGTCGCGCATCCTGCGCCAGGCTGGATACACGGTGATCGAGGCCGACACCGGCGTGGAAGGATTGCGCCTCGTGCGCGAGCTGCTCCCGCAGCTCGTCGTCATGGACGTGAAGCTCCCGGACATGAGCGGCATCGACGCGTGCCGCAGGATCAAGTCCGATCCGCTCACGCGCTCCATTCCCGTCGTACAGATCTCCGCGACGTTCGTCACGCCGCACGACCAGATCGCGGGGCTCGAAGGCGGCGCGGAAATCTATCTGACCGAGCCCGTGGAGCCGATCGAGCTCACGACCGCGGTGCGCGTGCTGCTACGCCTGCATAGCATCGAGCGCGGACTCGTGCAGAGCGAAGCGCGCTGGCGCAGCTTCATCGACTCCAACATCATCGGCGTCGTGATCGTGCAGCACGATCGCATCGTCGAAGCGAACGAAGCGTTCCTCCGCATGATCGGCTATTCGCGCGAGGAAGCCCTGTCGGGCAACTTCACCTGGCGCTCGCTCACGCCGCCTGAAAGTCTCGAGCGGAGTGAAGCCGCGCGCGCCGAGCTGCGCATGCGCGGCACGTGCGCGCCGTTCGAGAAACAGTATCTGCGCAAGGATGGCTCGCGCGTGTGGGTGATGATGGCCGCCGCGGCGATCATGGACGGCGAAGACCAGTGGATGTGCTTCGTGCTCGACATCAGCGATCGCAAGCACGCCACCCTCGAGCGCGAAGCCGCGTTCCAGCGCGAGCACCAGGCGCGCACGCACGCCGAGGAAGCCACGCGGCTGAAAGACGAGTTCCTCGCGAATCTCTCGCACGAGCTGCGCACGCCAATGAACGCGATCATCGGCTGGACGCACCTCCTGCGCTCGGGCCGCCTCGAAGAGAGTCAGCGGCAACGCGCGCTCGAATCGATCGACCGTGGCGCGCGCTCGCAGGCCAAGCTCATCGAGGACCTGCTGGATGTCTCGCGCATCGTCAGCGGCAAGCTCAACCTGAACATGCAACCGGTCGACCTCGCGGCCGTCATCGATGCCGCTCTCGAGAGTCAGCGACCCGCGGCGCAGGTCAAGGGGCTCACGCTGGAAAAATCGGCCGCACCTGCGGAGCTGGTGGTAATGGGCGACGCGGGCCGGCTGCAGCAGGTGTTTCTGAACATCCTGACAAACGCGGTGAAGTTCACGCCCAGCGGCGGTCGCATCGAAGTGACGATCGCACGCAAGGGAGGCGATGCGCAGGTGGCCGTGACGGACACCGGTGAGGGCATCGCCCCCGCTTTCCTGCCGTACGTGTTCGACCGCTTCCGGCAGGCCGATGGCACGAGCACGCGCAGTCACACGGGCCTGGGGCTGGGACTCGCTATCGTCCGGCACGTCGTGGATCTCCATGGCGGCATCGTTCGCGTCGCCAGTCCCGGCGAAGGCCAGGGAGCGACGTTCACCGTCACGATTCCCCTTGCGACGACGGTGGACGGCCGGCCGCGCAAGCCCGTGGCGGAACGCATGCCCGGCCACTACGGGCCCTCCGGCGGGCTCGGCATCCGCGTGCTCGTGGTCGAGGACGATCCGGAGACGCGCGACATCGTGGGCGCCATCCTGGAGCGCGGCGGCTTTTCCTATCGCGTGGCGACCCGCGCCAGCGAAGCGCTCAGCGTGCTGGACGACTGGCAGCCCGATGTCATCGTGTCCGATATCGGCATGCCGGGCGTGGACGGTTACGAGTTCGCGCGCCAGCTTCGTGCGCGGCCCCCTCACCTCGGCGGGGCCATTCCAGCGCTCGCTCTCACGGCCTACGCGCGCCCTGCCGACCGGGATCAGGCGTTGCGCAGTGGCTATCAGGCTCACGTGGCCAAGCCTGTGGATCCGGTGGACCTGGTGCGCGCTATCACGGAGCTCACTGCCCGGCCGGTGGCGTAAATGGCGACCGAGACCAACCTGCCCGCGCCCGCCGCGGGCCCCACCTGGCGTCACTACTTTGAGCTCACGAAGCCAAAGGTCGTGGCCCTCATCACCTTCACGGCCATCGTGGGCACGCTGCTGGCGAGCCCGGGCTGGCCGCCGCTGGACGCACTCGTCCTCGGGAACCTGGGCATCGCGCTGGCCTCCGCGTGCGCGGCGACCATCAATCACGTGCTCGACCGGCGCATCGACGAACAGATGGCACGCACCCGCTCGCGCCCGCTCGCCACCGGCCAACTGAACGAGCGACAGGCGCTTTTTTTTGCTGGGGTCCTTGGCGTCGCCTCGATGGCCATCCTGACATTCTTCGTGAATCGCTTGACTGCGGTGCTGACGTTCGCATCGCTCATCGGCTACGCGGTGATCTACACCGTGTGGCTGAAGCGTGCGACGTCACAGAACATCGTGATCGGTGGCGCCGCCGGCGCTGCTCCGCCCGTGCTGGGATGGACGGCAGTTACCAACAGCATCGATCCGCATGCGCTGCTGCTGTTTCTGATCATCTTCGTGTGGACGCCGCCGCACTTCTGGGCGCTCGCGATCGCGCGCCGCGACGATTATGCGAAGGCCGGCATTCCGATGTTGCCCGTCACGCACGGTGTGGAGTTCACACGTCTGCATGTGTTGCTCTACACGGTGTTGCTGTTCATCGTGACGCTGTTGCCGTTCCTCACGCGCATGAGCGGGCTCATCTACCTGGCAGCGGCACTGATCCTGAACGCGGGATTCCTGTACTACGCGCTCGCGCTGAAGATCACGGCCCGCGAGGAATTACCCATGCGGGTGTTCAAATTCTCGGTGACGTACCTGATGTGGCTGTTCGCGGCGCTGCTGATCGACCACTACGTGCCGATCCTGGGCTGATTCTTTCTACGGGCTGCGCCCGGGTATTAACGGGGTCGAAGCGACCCCGTCCGGATAGCGGCGCTGCGCGCCGTGAAGAAAAGATATTTTCTTTATTTCTCGAACTCGAGCTTCTTCAGCACGCCTTCTTCGAAGGTCATCACGGCTGGAAACTTGCCGGGCGAGCGGTCATAGCGCCAGATTTCCTTCGTTGCCGTACCCACCTGGTATGTGGTGCCGTTCGGCCGGCGCGCCATCACCGGCTCATTGACGTCCATCTTCGAAGCGGGCGGCCCGCATTTCTGGAGCACGTAGTCCTGTGAAGCGCCCGGGGAGATGAGCGAGCTCTTGCAGCGGAGCGTCTCGGCATGTGCCGTCGCAGCCAAGGCAAGTGCGACAACCGCAAGCCAGAGAAGGCGCACTTACTTCTCCCGCACGAGCTGCACGCGCCACGAAGAAAGACGTCGCCCTTCGAGGAACAGCACGCCGCACGCCTCATACCGGTGCGGATCCAGCTGCAGAAGGTGCTCGGTCCCGTAGTAGCCAGCGGTGCCTTCGCAGCGGTAGAGCGACACGATGGAGGGCCCGACGATGGAGAACGAGCCCTTGAGCTTGCCGATGGCGGAATTCTCCGACGACCACTTCGTGCTCAGCGCATCGGGCGCAGGGGGCTCGATGAAATAGTGATTGACGAATTCCACCGGCGGCGAGGACAGCACGCGCAGCGACCCGGCCAGCAGCCAGCATTCGCTCCGATGCGTGATCTCGCTGCGTCCTTCGGCGTTGGTGGCCTTGCCGTCCTCGGTCCAGAACGTGCCGGCGCCCGACCACCGACCCGGCTCGAAGAGAAAGGTGTGTGTCATACCCTGCCCCTGTAGCGGGCATTATGGCTTGAGGCGGTGCTTTGGGGTACGGTGGCCGGACAAATTCGTGGGACGCCAGGCTCCTGACATGCTCATAGAGCGCATCTGGGCGGCGAACGCCTACCGGAATTTTCACTACCTCATAGCGTGCCCTGAGAGCGGCGAGGCGCTCGCCATCGATCCGCTCAAGTGGGAGTTATGCAACGAAACTGCGCGCCGGCGCGGCTGGCAGATCACGCAGATACTGAACACGCACGAGCATGGCGATCATACGGGCGGCAATGCCGGCCTCGTGGGCGCAACGCGAGCCAAGGTCCTGGCGCACGCCGGTGCTGCTAACCGCATCGGCGGTGTGGATCGCGGCCTGAAGAAGGGGGACGTGATTCGCGTCGGGCGCACGGTGGAGCTCGAGTGCCTCGACACGCCCGGACATACGATGGCTCACATCTGTCTCCTGGCGCACGGCGAACAGCCAGCGCTCTTCTGCGGAGACACACTTTTCAATGCGGGCGCAGGGAATTGTCACAACGGCGGTCACCCGGAAGCGCTGTACGAGACATTCGCGTCCCAGCTCGCTCGGTTACCAGACAGCACGCGCATCTACCCGGGGCACGAGTATCTGGCACGCAACCTGGAATTCACGCTCGATCGTGAGCCGGGGAATGCCGATGCACAGGCCTTGCTCGCGCGTGCAAAGGGCGATCAGCCAGCCGATGCGGTCGTCACGACGCTGGCCGAAGAGAAGAAGGTCAACACTTTCTTTCGTCTGCAGAACCCGACTGTGATCGCACGAATTCGCGAAGCCTTTCCGGACATCGGGGAGCAACCGGACGCGCGCACCGTATTTCTGAAGCTCAGGGAATTGCGTAACCGCTGGTAGAACACTTTGAACCGCGCAGGACGCGCATCGGAACTCAGGAGCAGTTGGCGGTCACCACCGCGAGGAGAACACCATGCACAGAGCCCCCCACTGGTTGTTGAGCGCGCTGCTCGTTGCGGCCGTCGCTCCGGCCGCCTGGTCCGCATCCAGCGGCCCATCGAGCATGCCCTCGTCCATGCCCAATGTGCCCGAGCGGGAGATGACGCCGGAGGAGAAGGGCAAGATGGCGTACAACTCGGGCCTGCGCGCCGTGAAGAAAGGCGACAAGAATGCCGCCAACGCCGAGAAGGCGACGGACGAACGCAAGAAGGAGAAGGCGACGAAGGAGGCCACCGAGCAATACTCGAACGCGCGCGCGAAATTCGAGCTGGCGGTGCAGCTCGCGCCGTCCATGCCCGAGGCCTGGAACATGCTCGGCTACACCCGCCGCAAGCTCGGCGACTATGACTCCGCGCTCCAGGCGTACGACAAGTCGCTCTCGTTGAAGCCGTCCTTCCCCGAAGCGATCGAGTATCGGGGCGAAGCGTATCTGCGCATGAAGCGGCTCGATGAAGCGAAGCAGGCGTATCTCGACCTGTTCGCGGGCGATCGCAAGCTCGCCGACAAATTGCTGGGCTCGATGAAGAGCTGGCTGGATACTCAGCGCGCAGCCGGCGGCGATGCGGCCGGTCTCGAGGATTTCGCAAAGTGGGTCCAGGAGCGAAGCCAGATCGCGGGCCAGACCGCAGCGCTGACGCGCGAAGGCGCCGGCGAGAGCTGGCGTTAGTCTTCACAGGTTTGCTGCTCGTCGCGCTGAACTTCGGCGCGACGGCAGCCCCGACCGCGTACGAGTGGAAGCTGCCGCGCGGTTTTCCCGCACCTGCCGTGCCGGCCGACAATCCGATGTCGGACGCAAAAGTCGCACTGGGCCGGCGACTCTTTTTCGAAACGCGACTGTCGATCACTGGCGACTACAGTTGCGCCAGCTGCCACGACCCGGCGCGTGCGTTCACTGACGGGCGGGCGATCTCGCAAGGCGCAACCGGTCAGCCGACCGCGAATGGCGCGATGGCGCTGGTCAACGTCGCGTACAACATCAGTTTCGGATGGACGAAGCCCGAGGTGCAGTCGCTCGAAACGCAGATGCTCGAACCGCTGCTGAACGAGCATCCGGTGGAGCTGGGCGTGAAGGGCCGCGAGACCGCGGTGGCGGACATGCTCTCGGGCGATCCGACCTACCGCGCGGGCTTTGCCGCAGCGTTTCCGGAGTCCGGCGGTCAGGTCACTTTCGATCGCATCGTGAAAGCGATTGCAGCATTCGAACGCACGCTCATTTCCGGCAACTCGCCTTTCGATCGTTACGTGTTCGCCGGCCAGCACGACGCGCTGACGCCCGCGGCGAAGCAAGGGATGGGGCTCTTCTTTTCAGCGCGTCTCAACTGCGCGGAATGTCACTCCGGCTTCAACTTTTCCGGCAACTGGCGCGATGCGCAGGGCGCCACCGGATTGCCGGCTTTTGCGAGCAATGGCACCACGGCAACGCCGATCCGTGTGCCGACGTTGCGCAACGTCGCACTCACTGCGCCGTATATGCACGACGGAAGATTCTCGACGCTGGAGGCCGTCGTGGCTCATTATGAGCACGCAGGTCAACGCACACGTGCGTTCGTGCTGGATGCGCCCGAACGGGCTGCACTCATCGCCTTCCTGCAGAGCCTGACCGATGTCGAGTTCACTACGGGGTTCGATGGTGAGCGCACGCATCCTGTACCTGGACGATGAAGAGCCGCTGGTTTTCCTGATGAGACGCATGCTCGAGCACCTCGGGCACCGGGTCGCGGCGTTTTCGAATTCCGATGCAGCCTTCGCGGCGTTCACGGCCGCGCCCGCCGAGTTCGACCTCGTGCTTTCCGATATGTCGATGCCCGGCATGAGCGGCATCGAATTTGCGCAAAAGATTCTCGCCGTGCGGCCCGAGACTTTCGTCGTGATCGCGACGGGTCACGTGCAGGACAAGGACCTGGCCCGCGCGCGCGCGGCTGGCGTCCGCGAACTGATCCAGAAGCCCGGCACCATCGAGGAGATGGCGCGGACCATCAATCAACTGCTGGAGATCTCGGGCTTTACTCCGGCGGCCGGTACGTGATCGTTATGTGTCGCGGCTGCGAGGCCACGCGACCCATCCACGACAGCACGTTGGGATACGCCGAAAGATCGAAGCCCGCCTGCGGCGCGACGTGCGTGTACGCGTACAGGGCGATGTCCGCGATCGAATAGCGCTCGCCGACGAAGAAGCTCCGCGATTTCAGATGCGAGTCCATCACCGCGATTGCATCGCGACCGCGCTTCATCCGGTCCGGCAGCTCCGCGCGGCGCGGTGAATCGGCCGGCAGGTGACGAACGATGTAGCGGGGCGTCGCGACATACGGCTCGTGACTGTACTGCTCGAAGAACATCCACTGCAGCACCTGCGCGCGGCCGAGGCGGTCCTGCGGGATGAAAGGGGTGTTTTCGGCCAGGTACCAGAGAATCGCATCGGACTCCGCGAGGAACGTGCCGTCGTCCAGCTCCAGCGTCGGGATGCGCCCGTTGGGGTTCTTCGCCAGGAACTGCGGCGTGCGCGTCTCGCCCTTGTCGATGTCGAGCTCGGTCCAGCTGTACGGTTGCTGGATCTGTGCGAGGAGCAGGCGGATCTTGTAGCCGTTGCCGGAATCGAGGTAATCGTAGAGTCTGGGCATGTAATGGAGTATCCAGCGACGCCGCCGTCCCTGCCATTAGAAACACTGAAGCCAGTGTTCGCATCGTTTAGTTTTCATGCGTGTTGTACGCTTCGGCGCCTATGTACTCACGCTTCTACCGTCGCTGCTTCCTGATCGCCACGGTCGCGGTCCTCGGCTGGGTGCTGCTGCAGTTCCTGGAGCCGTTCTGGGCGCCGCTCGGGTGGGCCGCAATCCTGGCCTTCATGCTGTATCCCCTGCACGTGCGTCTGTCGCGCAGGCTCGGGGGCCGCGTGGGGTACTCGGCCGGCATTCTCACCGGCCTCACGCCCTTCCTCATCATCGCGCCCGTCGTGTCGTTCGGGATCATTTTCGCGCAGCAGGGCGCATTGCTGGTCGATTATCTGCGCACCCGCCAGGTCGCCACGTCGTATCCCGCGCTCGTCGAGAAGGTGGAGAGTTTTCCCGTAGTCGGGCGCGTGCTCGGCTGGCTCGGAACGAATGTTTCCGTCACTGCCGAGCAGGTGGAGCAGTGGCTCATCAGCGGCGCGCAGTCGTTGCTGCGGCAGGCGGCCGCAGTCGGCGGCAACGTCGCGATCGGCGTCGTCGGCACGCTCGTCGGCTTCTTCCTGATGCTGTTTCTGCTGTTTTTCCTGCTGCGGGATGGCCAGACAATGCTCCAGCACATGCTCCGCCTCATTCCCATGCGCAGCGCGCGGCGCACGGAATTGCGGGACTACCTGAGCAACGTCACGCGTGCGGTGGTTTTCGGCCATGCGCTCACGGCCGTCATCCAGGGCACGCTCGTGGGCATTGGGTTCGCCATCGCAGGGCTCCCATCGCCCGTCGTGTTCGCTGTGTTCGCAGCCATTGCCGCATTCATTCCGGCTGCGGGCACGGGGCTGGTGCTGGTGCCCGCTGTGCTCTATCTACTGTTCGCCCGGCATTGGGGTGCCGCGATTTTTCTCGGAGTGTGGAGCGTCGGCGTCGGATTCTCGGATAACCTCCTGCGGCCGTATCTCACCCGGCAGCGCGCGCAGGTCTCTACGCTCACCGTCTTTGTCGGCGTCATTGGCGGTGTGGCCGCGTTTGGGTTCATCGGCTCGCTGATCGGACCGGTCGTGCTGGCGCTGATCGTCGCCCTGCTCCAGTTCGCCGAAGAGGAAGTCGTAAAAACCGATTGAGATCAAAAGGCTGCGGGCAGGGGGCGCCGCTCGCCTGTACAATGCGCCGCTTCATGGATCTGTCGCCGATTCTGAATCCCCTGAACGACGCGCAGCGCGAGGCTGTTACCGCCCCGCTCGGGCCCGTGCTGGTGCTCGCAGGCGCCGGCAGCGGCAAGACGCGCGTGCTGACGCACCGTATCGCTTGGGTCATCCAGGCCGAACGCGCCTCCCCGCACGGCATTCTGGCCGTGACGTTCACCAACAAGGCCGCCGGCGAGATGCGCGGGCGCGTGGAGAAGCTTCTCGGGCTGCCCGGGAACTCGCTCTGGATCGGCACATTCCATGGCATCGCGCACCGGCTGCTCCGCCTGCACTGGCGCGAGGCCGGCCTCGTGCAGAACTTCCAGATCATGGATGCCGATGACCAGAGCCGCCTCATCAAGAGGATGCTGAAGGCGCAGGACCTCGACGAAACCCGCTGGGTGCCGCGCGAGATCCTCTACTTCATCAACGGCAACAAGGACGAGGGCCTGCGGCCGAAGGACCTGAAGGACCAGGGCGACCCGACGCGCCGCATGTTCATCAAGCTCTATCGGGATTACGAAGAGCTGTGCCAGAAGTCCGGCGTCGTCGACTTTGCGGAGCTGCTGCTCAGGGCCTTCGAGCTGTGGCGCGACAACCCTCCGCTCCTGGCGCATTATCAGCACCGTTTCCGTCACGTGCTGGTCGATGAGTTCCAGGACACCAACGCGATCCAGTACGGCTGGATGAAGCTGCTCGCGGGCCCGGACGGATTTCCGTTCGTGGTCGGCGACGACGACCAGTCGATCTATCGCTGGCGCGGCGCGCGCGTCGAGAACCTCCATCAGTTCCGCAGGGACTGGCCGCAAGCGAAGCTCTTCCGGCTCGAACAGAACTATCGCTCCACGGGGTCCATTCTCGACGCCGCGAATGCGCTGATCGCCAACAACGCCGGGCGGCTCGGCAAGACTTTGTGGACCAGCGGCTCGCGCGGCGATCCCATCCGCCTCTACTCCGCATTCAACGAGCGGGATGAAGCGGATTTCGTCATCCAGCGCATTCGCGACTGGTCGAATCATGGCGGGACGCGGCGCGAAGTCGCGGTGCTCTATCGCTCGAACGCGCAATCCCGTGTGTTTGAAGAAGCATTCATCTCCGCGCGTGTGCCGTACCGCGTGTACGGCGGCCTGCGGTTCTTCGAGCGTGCGGAAATCAAGGATGCACTCGCGTATCTGCGGCTGATCTCGAGCCGTCGCGACGACGCCTCGTTCGAGCGGGTCATCAACCTGCCGACGCGCGGCATTGGCGCGAAGAGTCTCGACATCATTCGCGAAAACGCGAAGGGCGCCGGCATTTCCCTGTGGGAAGCCGCGGGCGCCTGCATCGGCAACGATTCGCTCGGCGGCAAGGCTGCCACGGCGGTGCACGGCTTCATGCATCTCATCGAGCGACTCTCGCGGGACATCCAGTCGCTGCCGTTGTACGAGCAGGTGGATCACGTGCTGCAGGCGAGCGGGCTGATCGAGCACCACAAGAAGGAGAAGGGCACGGATCGCGGCGAGGCGCGGGTCGAGAACCTGAACGAGCTCGTCAGCGCCGCGCGCGGCTTCGAGCCCGAAGCAGGGCCGAACGAGCTGCCGCCGCTCGAAGCGTTTCTCGCGCACGCGGTGCTCGAATCCGGCGAAGGCCAGGCGGATGCGTGGGAAGACTGCGTGCAGATGATGAGCCTGCACAGCGCGAAGGGCCTCGAATTCCCGGTGGTGTTTCTCGCCGGCATGGAAGACGGCCTGTTCCCGCATCAGCGCTCGTTGAACGACCTCGATGGGCTCGAGGAAGAGCGGCGCCTCTGCTACGTCGGCATGACGCGCGCGATGAAGCAGCTTTACCTCACGTACGCCGAGTCACGCCGGCTGCACGGCGTGGACAGCTACGGCATGGCGTCCCGCTTCATCAAGGAGATTCCCAACGAGCTGATCGAAGAAGTACGGCCGCGTGTGCAGGTGTCGCGGCCCGTCACGGTCAGTCGTTTCCGCCAGGAAGAACCGGCCGCCGGTGTGCGCCTCGGGGCGCGCGTGCGGCATCGCAAATTCGGCGAGGGCGTAATCCTGAATGTCGAGGGGAGCGGCGCGCACGCGAAGATCGAAGTGAACTTCGAACGGGAAGGACCCAAATGGATGATGGCTGAGTTCCTGGAACCCCTCAGGTGAAAATCGTCATCCTCGGGGCGGGTCAGGTCGGCCGCACCGCTGCCTATCATCTCTCGCGCGAAGAGGCGAACGAAGTCACCGTCGTCGATACGAACGAAGAAGCGCTCCGCGACCTGCAGGATCGCCTCGACATCCGCACCGTTGCCGGCAATGCCTCGTATCCCACCGTGCTCGAAGCGGCCGGTGTGCAGGAGGCGGACATCATCGTCGCGCTCACGAGCAGCGATGAAGTGAACATGATGGCGTGCGAAGTGGCGTACACGCTCTACCGCACACCTACCAAGATCGCGCGCATCCGCTCCGCCGAGTACACGAGTCGCAAGGAGCTGTTCAGCGAAGAAGCGCTGTCGGTGGACGTGTTCATCAGCCCCGAGCAGCTCGTCACCGAGTACATCGAGCGGCTGATCCGCCATCCGGGTGCCTTGCAGGTGCTGGACTTCGCCGATGGGAAGGTTCGCCTGGTCGGTGTGAGAGCGAAGCGCGGCGGGCCGCTGGTGGGTCGCGCCTTGCGCGAATTGCGTGAGCATCTGCCGAAGGCGGACGCGCGCGTCGTCGCCATCTATCGTGCCGGGCGCAGCGTTCGGCCGGACGGCGAGACGATCATCGAAGAAGCGGACGAGGTGTTCTTCCTGGCCGCGCGCAACGACTTGCGCCGGGTGATGAGCGAGCTGCGCAAGGAAGACAGTCCGGTGCGGCGTGTGGTGATTGCGGGTGGCGGCAACATCGGATTCCGGCTCGCAAAGGCGCTGGAGAAGGAAAACCAGGTCAAGCTGATCGAGCGCGACCAGAAGCGCGCACGCAAGATTTCCGAGCTGCTCGAGAACACCATCGTGTTGAACGGCGATGCGGCGGACGAAGAGCTGCTGATCGAGGAGAACATCGACAGCGCGGACGTGTTCGCCTCGCTGACGAATTCCGAAGAGGCCAACATCCTGTCAGCGATGCTCGCCAAACGGCTGGGCGCCCACAAGGTGATGGCGCTGATCAACAAGCCCTCGTACGCAGAGCTGATGGAGAGCGGCAGTCTCGACATCGCGATCTCGCCGCAGACCATTACCATCGGCTCGCTGCTCGCGCACGTGCGCCGCGGCGATGTCGTTCGCGTGCACTCATTGCGCCGGGGCGCCGCCGAAGCGCTGGAGATCATCGTGCATGGGAGCGATCGCAGCTCGCGCGTGGTCGGCAAGCGCATCGAAGAGATCAAGCTCCCCGAAGGCGCCACCCTCGGCGCCATCGTACGCGGCGACGAGGTGATCATGGCCCACCACGACACCACCATCGAAGCAGACGACCACGTCATCCTCTTCCTCGCCGACCGACGGCAAGTGGAAGCCGTAGAGCGCCTGTTCCTGGGCGCTGTCACTCGATAACGGGAAGCAGCCAGACAGTCGCAACACATGTTGGGCGTTGCACACGTCTTGGGGTCTTTGCTGGCGATATTCGGCGGCACGTATGCGCTGCCGTTCGTGTGCTCGCTCATCACACGTGACGGCACGACACTCGCGTTCATCCTCTCCGCAGCCATCAGCTCTGGCGGCGGCTTGCTGATCTCACTCGCAACCCGCGGCCACCGCCGCGAGCTGAAACCCCGCGACGGGTTCCTGCTCGCCACCCTGAGCTGGGTGCTGATGTCCGCCTCGGCGACCATTCCCCTGGTCATCGCGATCCCTGGCCTGTCCTTCACGGACGCGTACTTCGAAGCGACGTCCGGCCTGACGACCACCGGCTCCACCGTCCTGGTCGGCCTCGATCAGCTGCCGCCATCCATCAATCTGTGGCGCCACACCCTGCACTGGATCGGAGGCCTCGGCATCATCGTGATGGCCGTCGCCGTGTTGCCATTGCTCGGCGTCGGCGGCATGCAGCTCTACAAGGCCGAAGCCCCCGGCCCTGTCAAAGACGAGAAACTGACTCCGCGCATCACCGAAACGGCGAAATCCCTGTGGGTCGTCTACACGGTGATCACGGTGATCGGCATCTTCGCCCTGCGCCTCTGCGGCATGGGCTGGATCGATGCGATCTGCCATGGTTTCTCCGCCATCTCCCTCGGCGGCTTCTCCACGCACGACGCGAGCGTCGGCTGGTTCAATTCCTTCTCGATCGAGCTGGTGCTGACCGTGCTGATGTGCATCGGCACGCTCAATTTCGCGCGCCACTTCGTGGCGCTGCGGCGGCTGTCGCTGCGGCCCTACCGTCAGGACGCCGAAGCCAAGGCGATCGTGCTCGTGCTCCTCATCAGCGTTGTCTTCATCGCGGTGATCCTCACGGTCCAGGGCACGTACCCGAGCTTCATGTCCGCGCTCCGCCATTCGACATTCAACGTCATCTCGATGGGCACGACGACCGGCTTCGTCTCGCAGGACTTCGAACAGTGGCCGGTATTCGCACCGATCTGGATGCTGTTCCTCAGCTGCCTGACATGCAGCACCGGCTCCACGGGCGGCGGCATCAAGATGTTTCGCACGCTGCTGCTCGCCCGGCAGGCAGGTCGCGAGCTGAAACTCCTCGTTCATCCCAATGCAATGTGGCCCGTGCGCATCGGCGGCAAGCCGATCCCCGATTCCATCGGCGACTCCGTGCTCGCCTTCATCTTTCTCTACTTCATGACGGTGGTGTCGCTCACGTTCGCGCTGCTGCTCAGCGGGCTCACTTTCGATTCGGCTTTCAGTGCGATCGTGGCCTCCGTCAACAATGCGGGCCCCGGCCTCGAGGCCGTGGGTCCGGTGCGCAACTACCAGAGTCTCACCGACATCCAGACCTGGATCTGCACCGTCGCGATGCTCATCGGGCGCCTCGAGATTTTCAGTGTGCTGGTGCTCTTCACACCGGCCTTCTGGCGCAAATGACCTGAATCACGTTTCCGCGACGTCTTGTTCCTTACACTGATCCCCTCCGCACGGCGACTCGTCCCGCTCCGGAACGCGTCGATCTCAGGCCTGCGGATTGGTCGTGTCGGCGGAGCAATTCGCCGCATGTGACTGCAACTTGGGGTGGTCTTTCCGCATCCTAAGTGGGCGCTCGAGGGGGACAATCGGGCGCCCGTACAGGTTTGGGGGCTGCTGTAGGGGTTCCTCCTGCTTGGGTTGGTTCGCTGGGGACTTAGAGCCGATCGAGCGTTTTCTCTCGCAGCAGCCTCCAATCGTGTGCGGGCGTGCCGTTCGTTGTGATCCGCAACGGCTCGAGCGCAAGATGAGGAGGCCCGAAGACGCTCGGGCGAACAACTCCAATGACGCCATCAGTCGCGGCGCGGACCGAGCTCGGTCCGACGGCCCATTCCGACAGCCCGCCGGTCCCGGCAGGCAGCGGCGCTCCCGATTCTGCGGTTCTCTGGAAGCCGTGGCGGCTGGTCCTGATGGTTACCCTGCCGTTCTGGGCTTATCTCGCGATCATGCGCGTGGTGGTCTTCCAGCTCATCAACGCTGGCAATCCCGGCATCATCATCGCGCCTCCGCATCTCCGGCTCCTGCAGCACGCCCTGCTGCTGCCGCTGTTGTTGCTCTTTTACCGATGGGCGATATCGATTGGCTGGTCGAACCACGCGCGCGTGCGGGGACTCATCATCCACACTTGCATGGGCGTCCTCTTCGCCCTGCTGGCACGCCCGATCCTGTTGGTGCTCGTGGCGGCGGAGCGCGGCGAGTGGCACCTGCTGGGCGAGCTAGTTAACTCCGCGTTCGGTGTCCGCCTGTCCGTCGATCTCTGGGTCACGAGCTTCTCGGACTTTCTGCTCTCCTATGTTCTTGGCCTCGCGATCCTGCTGGGGGTCAAGAATTACCGCGAGCTGAAGTACACGCAGCTCCGGGCCGCGAACCTGCAGGCGGCGTGGACGCAATCCCGCCTGCAGGCGCTGCGCATGCAGCTCAATCCCCACTTTCTGTTCAACACGCTGAATGCGGCCGTCGCGCTCGTCTCGAGCCGGCCGAAGGCCGCCGAGCAGATGCTGATCCGGCTTGCGGACCTGTTGCGCCGGACGCTTCGCGACGGCGAGACGGACTTCATCAGCGTGGCGCGCGAAGCGGACTTCGTCCGCAACTATCTCGAAGTGCAGCGGCTGCGATTTCCGGACCGCCTGAATTTCACCATCGATGTCGACCCGAACGTGCTGGATGCCGCCGTGCCGAGCCTGCTGCTCCAGCCGCTGGCGGAAAACGCCGTCGTGCACAGCGTTTCGGCGGAGACCACCAGTGTGCGCATCGAGGTTCGAGTCAATCGCGTCGTCCAGGGGCTGGAGCTGTCCGTGCGCAATTCCGTATCGCGACCGCGAGCCAACGTTCGCATCGGCGTGGGGTTGAGCAACACGCGGGAGCGGCTGCGCACACTCTTCGACGGGAACTACGAGCTGGAGCTCATTCACTCGGACGACGGCTCGGTGCTCGCGCGGGTACGCATTCCGTACATTCCGTCGGGCGAGCAGGAGGCTGCGTGAATATCAGGGCCCTCATCGTCGACGATGAGCCGTATGCGCGGGAACGGTTGCGTGAGCTGTGTGCCCTCGAACCCGACATCTCCGTCGTCGGCGAAGCGACGCACGGCGTGGAGGCGCTCGAGCAGGTGGAGGCGACGCGTCCGAACCTGCTGCTGCTGGATGTCCAGATGCGCGGCACGAATGGGTTCGACGTGCTCGAACGATTGACCGGCGAGCGTCCGCTGGTCGTGTTCGTCAGTGCCTACGATCAATACGCGCTCGCCGCGTTCGGCGTCGAAGCGGTGGACTACCTGTTGAAGCCCTTCGATCGCGAGCGATTCCGGCAGGCGATGAGGCGCGTGCGCTCGCGGCTGTCCGGCGACCAGAGCTCGGAGCTTGCGGATCGCATTTCGAGCGCCGTGCGCGAGACGGTGATTTCAGTCACCGGTCGCACACCGCCGCCGGCGAACACGGGACCGAAGCGAATTGTCGCGGAGCGGGACGGGCGGCTGTTCTTCATCGCCCAGCCCGATATAGATAGTGTCGAGGCCAACCGGAATTATGTGAACATCAGTGCGGGGGCGGAGATCTTCACGATCCGCTGGACGATGCAGCAGGCGGAGTCGACGCTCGATCCCAACATGTTCCTGCGCGTGCATCGCTCGGTCATCGTCAACACACACAAGATTCGCGAGATGGAGCGGCGGTTCCATGGTGAGTACGTGCTCACGCTTGCGAACGGACAGAAGTTCACGTCGGGCCGCGCGTACCGAAGGCATATCCAGGCGCACTTAAAAAACGCCCGCTGATAGTTCAGCTCATCAGGGAAAAGTGGGGGTTTTGCGGGGGCTTCGCCCCCGCGCCCCGTGAGCGGAGTCGCGTGGTATCAGCGCGCGCCGAGCACAGCGCGATTACTCGGGCGGGACGGGGAGCATTACGCGGGCGATGGTGCCGGTGCGGTCCGTTCGGTTCTGGAGTGTCAGCGTGCCGCCATGGGCTTCGATGATCTGTCTGGAGAGCGCGAGGCCGATGCCGCTTCCGCCTGGCTTCGTGGTGAAGAACGGGACGAAGAGATTGTCCGGATTGGCCACGCCGGGCCCGCTGTCGCGAATCTCGATGAGGGCGGCATCGCGTGCGCGCGCCACGGTGACATCAACGCCTTGCGCGCCGGTCTCGGCGGCCTCAACTGCGTTCTTGAGTAGATTGATCAGCGCCTGCTCGAGCTGACCCGCGTCTGCGGGGAGCACTGTTTCGAACGGCGCTTCTACGCGCACTCCGGTGAAGGCATCGAGCGCTACCAGTCGGCGTAGCAATCCGTTGAGCGACACCTGCTGCTTCGTGGGCGCAGGCACGCGCGCGAGCTGGCTGTACGTGGCGACGAACTTCGTGAGCGAGCCGGCCCGGTCGCCAATCAGATTCAGGCCTTCGAGCACTTCGCTGTCCGGGGTTGCTGCCGGCTGTTTGCCGAGCATGTCGCGCAAGGTGCCGGCGAGGGATTTGATGGGCGTGAGCGAGTTGTTGATCTCGTGGCCGATGACGCGGATCAGCCGCTGCCACGCGCGGCGTTCTTCGTCGCGTAGTGCGCGGCTCAGGTCGGAGATCATCAGCAAAGTGTGAGGAGCGCCGTTCTCGCGGAAGGCGCGGGTGCGGACTTCGAAGCGGCCTGTTCTGCCTGTCAACGACAATGAGACGACCGCTGGTGTTTCGTGAGCCAGCAGCTCTTCGACGCCTATTTCGCGGGCGGTTCTTCCCAGGAGACTTTCGCTTGATCGGCCCAGGAGATCTGCGGCGGCTCTGTTCAGGAGCTTGAGGCGGTTGGCGTCGTCGAAGGTCAGTACGGCGGCGTCCAGCTCTTCCAGCACCGTGTGCACCAAGGCCGTGGCTTCGAGGGATTCGAGGCGCTGGCGCTGGAGCGTTGCGCCCAGTTTGTTTATTTCGCGGACGACTTCGCCGAGCGTGTCGCCGGGGGCGGCCCGGCGGCCTCTCAGCGTGTAGTCGCCGGAGCGGACGGCTTCGATCAGGTTGGCCAGTGTTTGCAGTGGAAACACCAGGCGACTTCTGACTGCCAGTGCGCAGCCTATCCAGAAGCCCAGTAGCAGGACGACGAAGATGACTTTGAGCTCTGCCGTCGGTCCGTAGGTCCACGCGAACCAGACGGCGATTGCGGTTGCGGGGACACCGCTTGCGAGTGCTATCAGCGCCAGCTGGTTTTGGAAGGCGATGTTCAAGCGGGCCGGAGTTTAGCTCGTCAGCCCCCTTTAGAGGCCGTCGGTGCGGACGCCGAGTTTTTCGAGGCGGCGGTACATCGCGCTTCGGGAGAGGCCTAGTGCCTCGGCGGCGGCGTTTACGTTGCCATCGGCGCGGCGGAGCGCGGTGCGGATCAGGAGGCGCTCTGCGTCCTCCAGGCTCATCGCTTCGATGCTGGGCGTCGAGGCGGGTGCGTGCAGGTCCACTCGCAGGTCGGTGGCAGTGATGGTGGTGCCGCGGGCCATCAGAACGGCGCGTTCGATGACGTTCCCCAGCTCGCGCACGTTGCCGGGCCAGGAGTAGGTGCGCAGAACCTGAAGCGCGCTGTCGTCGAAGGCTTCGATCCGGCGGCCGTATTTGGCAGCGATGGCGGCGAGGCGTCGGTAGGCGATGGGAACGATGTCTTCGCGGCGCTCGCGCAGGGGCGGCAGACGCACTTCGATGGTGTTGAGGCGGAACAGGAGGTCCTGGCGGAAACGGCCCTGGGCGACGAGCTCAGGGAGATTCGCATTCGTGGCTGTGACGATCCGCACGTTGGCGCGCTGGGTGCGGGACGAACCGACCCGCTCGAACTCGCCGCTCTCGATGATGCGCAGGAGCTTCGCCTGCTGGCTGATGGGGACGTTGCCGATCTCGTCCATGAACAGCGTGCCGCCGTCCGCGAGCTCGTAGCGTCCGACGCGGTCGGCCTTGGCATCGGTGAAGGCGCCCCGCACGTGGCCCATCATTTCGCTCTCGAACACCGTCTCGGGGATGCTGCCCATGTTGACCGAAATGAAGGGCTTCGGGGCGCGCCGGGAGAGATTGTGGATCAGCCGGGCGATGAGCCCCTTGCCCGTGCCGTTCTCGCCGGTGATCAGGACCGAGGCATCCGAGGGAGCGATGCGCTCCAGCGTGTCCAGTACCGCGCGCATGGCCGGCGCCTCGGCAATGAAGTCCTCGTCGGTGGCCGCGCGGAGCAGCTGATTCTCCGCTTCGAGCCGCCGACCATTGCGCACCTCGCGGCTGTAGCTCACCTGGTTGCGCACGAGCGTGAGCACGCGATGGTTGTCCCAGGGCTTTTCGAGAAAATCCCGCGCGCCACGACGCATCGCTTCCACGGCAACGTCGATGGTGCCCCACGCCGTCATCACGATGACCGGCAGCGACGGATCCGTCGCATGAATCTGCGGCAGCAGATCGAGCCCTTCGCGGCCGGACGTGGTGTCGCGCGCGTAGTTGAGATCGATGATCGCAACGTCGAAGGCTTCCGAACGCACGGCTTCGAGCAGCCCGGCAGGCGAGCTCACGATGGTGACCTGCATGCCGTCGTTCTTGAGCAGCAGGCGCAGGGCCGTCAGCACATCCTGCTGATCGTCGGCGACGATGACACGGGGTGAATCCTGCGGACGGCTTTCGGTCATCGCATGACTATCGCGGAAAACTACTCGTCCCGCAAAGCAAGCAACGGGCTCAAGCGGAGGGCGCGCCGTGCGGGCATCCAGCTGGCTGCCGCTGCGGTCACGCCTAGCAGGACGAGCACGGAAAGATAGACCCATGGCTCATCCGGCGGCATGCCCAGTAGCTGATCGCTCAGCAGGCGCGGGACCAGTACTGAGAACAGAAGTCCCAGTGCGAGCCCGATGGCGAGTTGCAGGACCACGCTCTTCAGGACAGTGCGCACGATCACGCCATCCGGCGCGCCCAACGCACGACGCAATCCCAGCTCGCGATTGCGGGTGCTCGTCGTGAAGGCGAGCACGCAATAGATTCCCGCCGCATTGAGTACAACGGCAATGATCGCGAAGGCACCGAGTGCGGCGGCAAACACACGCTGCCCGCCGCGATTGGTGATCTGCTCGTGCTCGATCGTCTGAAAATCCGCCATCGCAACGTCCGGGTTCAGTGCGCGCACGGTCTTGCGAATCAAGGTCGCATAGGCCAGCGCGTCGCCGCTGCCCTTCACTGCGATCGCGAGCGACTGCGGCGCGTTTTGCGCGATCGGTGTGTAAATAGCCGGAAAATACTGGCCGCCTGCGGCCCATTGCGTCCCATGCTGCATGTCTGGCGCGACGCCGACGATCGTCAGCCATGGTGCATCGGAACCACTGCCTGCACGAATGCGTTTGCCAAGCGGGTTCGCACCTGCGAGCTCCTTGCTCAGAAAAGCCTGGTTGATGATCGCCACGGGCAGCTTTCCGGCACGATCGCGCGTGTCGAAATCGCGCCCGCTTCGCAGTGCTCGTCCGAATGCGCTGAAGTAGCCCGGCATGATCCGCACGATCGGGATGCGCGGCGCGACCTCCGGATCGGGAACCGGTGCACCTTCGAGCTGCCAGGTGCTGTCAGCGGTGAAAGTACCGGGCATAGACTCCGCAGCAGCGACTGCGCCGACGGTGGGTTTCGTGCGCAGCGTATCCACGAGCTGTCCATAGAACCGCGCCCGCTCGTCATCGCTGAATTGCGCTCGCGGCAGCCGCACGCGTGCGCTCATGAATCCCGTCACATCCGCACCCACGTCGCGCTGAAGTGCGAGCAGTGCGCTTCGCGCTACGACGCTGGCCGCAGTGATCAGCACGGCGGCGAGCGCGAGCTGCACGATCACCATCGTCGTCGTGAACCGGCTGAGGCGCAGACCGGAACCCGATCGCCCGCCGTCCCGCAGGACCGTCATCAGGTCGGGGCGTGACGCGCGCAGCGCCGGCACGATACCTGCGAGCAATGCGGAGAGCAGCGCCGCGATGGCCGACAGCACCGCCACCTGCGGATAGATGGAGAATCGCCACCAGGATGCATTGGAGGAGTCGAACAACGCGGCAAAGGCGCGATCCAGTGCATACAGGCCGAGTGCTGCCAGCGCGATGCCGAAGACGAGACCGAGCACGCCGATGATGACGCTCTCCGCCAGCATCTGCGTAATGAGTCGGCCGCGCGTGGCTCCGAGTGCCACGCGCATGCTCGCTTCGTAGACACGGAAGTTCGCGCGCACGAAGGTAAGACTTGCGACGTTGGTACAGGCAATGATCAGCAACAGCCCGACGGCGCCGAAGTACACATAGAGCAGGCGCACGCTGCCCGGGCCGATGAGACCCGCCGCGAACGGAATCGCGCTGAACGTGGTGCGCGCATTCGTCCGCGGGAACTGTTTGGCGAGATCGGCCGAAATACGGCTGAGATCTGCATTGGCCTGCTCAGCCGTCCAACCCGGACGCAGCCGCGCGACGGTCCACACCGTCATCGGGTCGGAACTCCGCTCGGTGATGGGCCCCTCTGTGGACAACGGCAACCAGAGCTGCTCCTTCAATGGAAAGTAGAAGCCCTCCGGCGCCACCGCGACGATCGTGGTCGGCCGGCCGTTCACGGAGACGACACGGCCTATCACCCTGGGGTCGGCATCGAAGCGCGTGCGCCAGAGATCGTAGGCGATCATGACCACCGGCTCGGCGTTCGCCGTGGCGTCCGTCGGCATGAAGCTGCGGCCCAATGCAGGCTTCACTCGCAACGTGCTCAGCAGATCGTGAGAGATCAGCACGCTGTCGAAACGCTCCGAATAATCGACACCCGACAGCACCGCCTGGCCCGAGGAGCTTGCGGCCATACCGTCGAACCCGCGCTGGCGGGCGCGGATTTCCAGAAGGTCCGCATATGGGATGTCGTTCGCACCTTCTACATTCGCAGGCTGGTGCGCCAGAATCATGTGGAGCCGCTCACCTTCGCTGAACGGTGGCGGCCTCACGGCCATCGTGTAGACGATGTCGTACATGAACACGGTTGCCGCGAGCCCGAGCGCAAATACCGCTGTCGCACCGACGAAAAATCCCGGCGACGTGCGCAGGCTGCGCCACGCCTGCGCGAAATCGTTGAGCAGGAACACGTTCCTACTCGCAGCGCAGAGCCGTGGCTGGCTGGACGCGCAGCGCGCGTCGCGCCGGGATCCAGCTCGCCACGAGCGCGGCGACGATCAGCAGCCCGAACACGATCGAGTAGATCACCGGATCGTCCGGTATCCCGAGCAGACCGGCGGCGACGACGCGGCCCATGAGTGGCGCGAGGATCGAACCGAGCGCGAGTCCGAGCACGAGCTGGAATACGGCGCTGCGCATGACCGACGCGAGAATCTGGCCATCCTGCGCACCGAGAGCCCGGCGCACGCCGATCTCGCGATTGCGCTGGCCCGTCGCGAATGCGAGCACGCCGTAGATGCCGACCGCGGCCAGCACGATGGCAATGCCCGCGAAGATCGAGAAGATGTGCGACAGCAGGCGCAGCCCCGCGCGCTTCTGCGACTGGAACTGCTCGAGCGTCTCGATCCAGTAGGGCGCCAGGTCCGGGTCCAGGTGCCGCACGACGTCGCGGATCACTTTCCCGTAGCCCATCGGGTTGCCCTGCGTGCGGATCGCCACGGTCATGAACCGCCACGGCTCCTGGCTCGCGGGCCGATAGAGCGTGGGCCAGAAATCGCCGGCGTCCCAGTTCCGGCTGTGATTGATGTCGGGCGCCACGCCGATGATCGTGATCGTCTTGCGATCCTGTTCGTCTGCCGACATCAGCCGCCGGCCGATGGGATTCTGATTCGGAAAATAGCGGCGCACGAGCGCCTCGTTGACGATCGCGACCGGCTGTGAATCGAGCCGGTCCGAGCTGTTGAAGTCGCGCCCTTGCCGCAACGGGCGCCGAAAGGCCTGGAACATCCCCGGCGTCACGGTCACCGTCTGTGCGCGCGGGTACTCCGCGCGACTCGTATACGCCATGCCTTCGATCGCGAAACGCCAGGGGTCTGCGACCGTGCCCGGCATTGCAGTCGCCGCCACTGCCGCGAGCACACCGGGCCGCGCGCGCAGCTCCTCGACCAACTGGTCGTAGAACCGCGTCTGCGCTTCCTTCGGATACTTGGCGAGCGGCAGGCCGATGCGAGCGCTCATGAAGCCGCGCACATCAGCGCCGTAATCACGCTGCAGCGAGATGAAAGAGCTGCGCGTCATGACCCCGGCGCCGGTGAGTAGCGCCGCGGACAGCGCAATCTCCACGATGACCATCGCGCCCGTGAACTTGCTGAGCCGCATTCCGGTGCCTGTGCGGCCGCCGTCACGCAGAATCCGCATGACGTCCGGACGGGAGGCACGCAATGCGGGCACGATACCCGAGAGCAGCGCGGCCAGAACCGTGGCTCCTGCGGCGAACAGCGCGACGCGCGCATCGATCGAGAATGACCACCACACCGGGAAATCGGTTTCGACGAGGCTGCGCGTGGCGACGGCCATGAGATGCAGCCCGATGGCCGCGAGCACGAGGCCGCCCGCAACGCCGATCACGCTGATGATGAAGCTCTCTGCGAGCATTTGCAGGATCAGTCGCGGACGCCGCGCGCCCAGCGCCACACGCATGCCCGCTTCGTATACGCGGAAATTCGCGCGCACGAAAATGAGACTGGCGACGTTCGCGCACGCGATGAGCAGCACCAGCCACACAGCTGCGAACATCGAGTAGATGATCTGCTTGCCGTCGTTGATGTTCTCTGCGGCGATGGGCACGACGGGCGCGAGCACTCCCGCGTTCGTGCGCGGATGCAGTTTCGCGAGCCGCGCGGCAATCGCACCGATGTCCTCCTCAGCCTGGCGGCCCGTGACTTCGGGTGCCAGGCGACCGACACCATTGACGCCGATCGAGTTCTCGAACGATTGATCGCCGCGGCGGAAACGCCCGCGATCCATGGCGAGCGGTACCCAGAGTTTCTCGTTCGCCGGGAAAGCGAAGCCGCGCGGCATGACGCCGACGATGGTCGTGTTCTGGGCGTGGACGCGAATCGTGCGCCCGACGATGTCCGGGTCCTGGTTGAACCGCGTGTGCCAGAGGTCGTACGAGAGCAGCACGACCGGCTCGGCACCCGGCAGGTCGTCCGTGGCCGTGAAGTCACGACCCAGCAGCGGCTTCTGCCCAAGCACGCGCATGAAGTTCCAGGTGACCGTGCCGCCCTGATAACGCTCCGGCCGATCGTCACCCGAGACGATGGCCGTGCCGGTGTAGTACGCCGCGAGATCCTCGAACGTGCGCTGCTCGTCCGCGATGTCCACGAAGTCGACGATGGACATAGGCTCGAAGGACTGATTGCGCTCCGGCTCGGAGGCGCCCATCACATACAGTCGATCGGCGTTGGGGAACGGCGGCGGCTTCAGCATGATCGTGTTGATCACGCCATACGTGAAGATGGTGGCGCCGAGACCCAGCGCCAGCACGGCGGCGGCCAGGAACAGAAACGCCGGCGTGCTCCGCAGCCCGCGCCAGGCGTTGAGGAAATCGTCGATCACGAACATGGCGGCTGTTCCTTATGCCGTCGCAAGCGTGGGAGTGACCACCGGCCGCACGCGATCCTCGAACAGGATGCGGCCATCGAAGAGTTGCACGCGCCGCGCGGCAAAATCCGCGTAACGCGCATCGTGCGTCACCATGCAGATGGTGGCGCCCTCGTCATGGAGCTTGCGGAGCAGCTCCATCACCGCCTCGCCGTTCTTCGAATCCAGGTTTCCGGTCGGCTCATCCGCCAGCAGGATCGAAGGATTTCCCGCGAGCGCCCGCGCCACTGCCACGCGCTGCTGCTGACCACCCGAGAGCTGCGAAGGATAGTGACTGATTCGATGTGCCATCCCGACGCGCTCGAGCGCCTCCGTAACCGCTTTCTTGCGGGCATCGCGTGTGAAGCCGCTGCGGTAGGTGAGCGGCAGCTCGACGTTCTGATACACCGTCAGGTCGCCGATGAGATTGAACGACTGGAAGATGAACCCGATCTCGCGATTGCGGATGGTCGCGCGCTCGTTGGTATCGATCTCGCCGACCGGCCGGCCGTTCAGCAGGTACTCGCCGCTCGAGGGCGTGTCGAGCAGCCCCAGGATCGCAAGAAGCGTCGACTTGCCGCAGCCCGAAGGCCCGGAGATCGAGACGAACTCGCCGCGTTGAATGTCGCAGTGGACGCCGGACAGTGCGTGCGTCTCGATCTCGTCGGTGTAGAACACTTTCGTGATCGCACGCATGCGGATCAGCGGCACGCTCTCGTCGTTCCTATCGGATGCGTAGCTCATCGGATGCACTCCACTGCGAAACGTCGGACACGATGATGCGATCGCCGGCCTTGAGGCCTGCGATCACCTGAACTTCGTTGACGGAGGCCTTGCCGAGATGCACGGCGATGCGATGCGCGTGCACGCCATCGGCGTCGACCTTGAAGACGCTGGCTTTCGATTCGGGGTCCCCGGTGGCCGGGCGCGCGACATAGAGCGCATCGGGCGTGCGCTCGATCTCGATGACGCCATCCACTGAAAGGTCCGGACGAGCGCCGGGCGGCAGCTCGCCAGTGAGCTCTACTTCCACGCGCACCGCGCCGTTCTCTACGGCGGGATCGACGCGCGAGACATTCCCCGTGACGATGCCATTGCGCGTATCGATGCGGGCCTGCAGTCCGACGCGCAGATCGCGCGCCTGCAGCTCCGGAACCTTCAGTTCCGCGACCAGCTCGTGAAGCTGAGCGACGCGAGCGATCTGCGCACCAGCTGAGACCTGTTGTCCCACTTGTACCGGCAGGGCCTGAACCACGCCTGTCATGCCGGCGCACACCTGAAGCGAATCGAGTTGCTGGCGCCGGCGCGCGAGCACGTTACGCAGCTGCTCGAGGCGGGCGGACTGGGCGCGCAACTGGGCGCGAGTCGCATCCGCGAGATTGGCGAGCCGGTCGTCTTCTACCTGGAGCCGTACTGCGAGCTGGTCTGCCATGATCTGTGAGCGCCGCGCCTGCAAATGCGGGAGCGCGTTGAGCCGGGCGGCCTCCGCTTCCGCCTCCGCCTGCAGGCGGGTGCTTTCGAAGGTGGCCCGCGCTTCGGCAACGCGCGACTTCTGGTCCAGGACCTGGCTCTGGAGCTGGAGTTTCATCGCCGCGACCTCAGCCTCGCCCTGCGCCAGCGCCCACTCGGCTTCTTGGACGACTCTTTCGAGCTCCGGGTTTGCAAGCACGGCAATGACGGACTCGGGTTTCACGATGCTGCCGGGCTTCAAAAGGATGCGTTCGACGCGACCGGGCGCCTGGGCGGCAAGCCAGCGCGAATCCTTCGGGACCAGGACGCCGGGGCCGCGTACCTGCCGGACGAATTCCCCGTGACGGACGCTTTCGATGAGCAGCGCCGAGCGGTCCACGGCCGCGACCGGTTCGAGGCGCACGATGGCGTAAGCAACGCCCGCGAGCGCGAGACTGCCGATCGTGCCGAAGACGATGCGCCGCTTGCGCCTGGCCGCCAGGAATTCGGTTCGGGGGACATCCATTGCCCTCAGGGAAAGGCAAGCGTTGTGCCAAGGAACACGCTGGCGCTGACGAAGTCGCAACCGCCTGATCGGATGAACTAAAGACTGCCGGCGCCGAGGGTGTGACGGCGCTGTGACCGCGCGCCCGTCGCGATAGCGGGACGCGCTGGACACTGCCCTTCCCATTATTGGGACGAGGCCATTGTTGGGACGATGGCGCGAAATCCGGTCGCGGAGGTGTCCGGCGCAGTGTCCGGGTGTCCGTCCCGCATGCGGGATCGGACGTCCGCGGACGTCCCGCACCCGGGACGCGACTTTCTCTCGCAGCTCGTGTTCTCGACTTGCGCCCGGGGAACACGACGAAAACTTTCGGCGGCAACTCAGGCGCTTGGCGGCTCTTCAGTGTCGTGAGCCGCGACGGCTGACGCATCTGGCATACGCGGTGCTTTAAGCCTTTCGCGGTTCGCACACATCGAAGTGAGCGCTGAGTGTCGAATCGCAGTGAGTTGAAACGTCTTTCAGGTTGCCACGGACAAGTTGTCTCAAAGTAGGAGAAGCCATCATGCGTAACGCCATGCACTCTTTCATGCTCGTCGCGGTCGGTCTGCTGCAGGTCGTGATCTTCGCGTCGATGTTCCTGGGTGTTTGAAGTTTGGTCGTGCATCGGAGACACGCTCAATTGCGACACATGCGAGCCTGCACACAGTTCGCGAATGACTTCGCGCGCGCGAGCGCTTTTCCGGTACATTTAGGGACCGCCGGCGCTCCGCCGGCCCTGCCCGGCACCGCATGCCGACCACGACGCATCGAGAAGTCACCGTCGCACCCGACCGCTTCGAGGTCGTGTCGGACGATGCCGTCCTCGTTGCAGAGCTGCACTCTGCGTCGGCAGTGTGCATCTACGACGCAGTCGAAGAAGCGGGCGCGCTCCTGCATCTGCGCTTCATCGTGCGCACCGCGAAACCCGCGGACGTCACGGACACGACGCTCGCAACGGAGCTCCTGCTTCTGGATCGATGCATCGAGTCGCTGCGCGAAACGATGCCTGCTGCCAAGAATCTGCAGGCGAAGCTCGCAGCACACTTGCCGGAGAATCCGGATGCACAGCGCGCGTGCGACAACGTGCTCACGCTCGTGCGGCATTTCCTCGACGACTCGGGCATGACCGTCGTCACGTCCGACGTCGCAAGCGGCGATGCGCCGCGCGTGCTTCGATTTCGGCCCAGCATGGGGTGGCTGCAGATCCGCTGATCCGGCGGTCAACCGCCCGGCCCGATTTCCGTTCCTGCTCCCAAGTACACGAATCCACCCTGGGAGCAGACATCATGTTGAAGAAGCTTGCCTTGATCGCCCCTATCGCGGCCGCAGCCTTGGTCGTTGCAGGACCGATATTTGCTGGCACACCCGGGCTGAATGCCCGTGAACATAATCAGGCGCAGCGCATCCGACAGGGCGTCGCCTCCGGCGAGCTGACCCGACCGGAAACGCGGCGGCTGGTGCGCGGCGAAGCCCGGCTCCATCGCCACGAGGCGCTGGCCAAGTCGGATGGTGTCGTGACGGCGCGCGAGCGCGCCCGGCTCCAGCACGAGGCGAATGTCGAGAGTCGGCGCATCTATCGCCAGAAACACGATGCGCAGGATCGCAACTGAAATCGCGGCCGACCCTCGACGTAGTCCCGACAGGGCCCGCCTCGCGCGGGCCTTTTTATGGGCTTCGCCCAAGGATTCAATCGGGGTTCGCAGACGAACCCCGTACATTAGCGTCGCGCTGCGCGCGCCGATTTTCGGAAGGCCTGCGGTGAGACTCAAGGCAGAGGTACGGGGGTAGGGATGAAGCGACTCGTCTGCGTATCCAATCGCATTTCACTCCCAGGGAACGCTGGCAGCAGCGGTGGCCTCGCCGTGGGGCTCCTCGCGGCAATGGGACACACCGGCGGGCTCTGGTTCGGATGGAGCGGCGAAACATCCGCGACGCCCGACGAGGAACCGAAGCTCATCGTCGATGGACGCATCCGGTTCGCGACCATCGATCTGACGCCCACTCAATTCGACGACTACTACAACGGCTACTGCAACGGATCGCTGTGGCCGCTGTTGCACTACAACCCCGAGCTGTTCCGGCACGAGCAGCGGCACTACGATGCCTATCAGTCCGTCAATGCGCTCTTCTCGCGGCAATTGCTGAAGCTCATCGAGCCGGGCGATGCGATCTGGGTGCACGACTATCACCTGATCCCGCTCGCGCGTTTTCTGCGTCAACACGGGTTCACGGGCCGCATCGGCTTTTTCCTGCACACGCCATTTCCGCACATGCAGGTGCTGCGACTGCTGCCGAACCATGCCGAGTTGATCCGCGACCTGTGCCGGTACGACGTGGTCGGCTTCCAGACCGAGGACGATGTCGCGTCTTTCCGTTCGTGCTTCGAAGTCGGCGGAGCGGATGCGGCGGATTGCCGCGCTCGCGTGGGCGCATATCCGATCAGCGTGGATGTGGAATCGATCGTGGCGGAGGCGACGGCCGCCGTGGCCGAAGAGTCCATCCAGCGCTTGAGCGCGAGCCTCCTCGGACGAAAGCTCATCATCGGCGTCGATCGCCTCGACTACAGCAAAGGGCTCACCGAACGCTTCGCGGCGTTCGAGCAATTCCTCGAAACCTTCCCGGACAGTCAGGGGAAGGTGACGTTCCTGCAGATCGCACCGCTCAGCCGCTCGGACGTGCGTGCGTACTCGGAGATCCGGCAGGCGCTCGAACAGAGCGCGGGCCGCATCAATGGGACATTCGCCGAAGCGGACTGGACGCCGATCCGCTATCTCAACCGCAACTTCTCGCACGCCGCCACGATGGGCTTCCTGCGTGCGGCGCAAGTGGCTCTCGTCACGCCGGTGCGCGATGGCATGAATCTCGTCGCGAAGGAATTCGTCGTCGCGCAGGACCCAAAAGATCCCGGCGTGCTGATCATCTCGCCCATGGCCGGCGCTGCGCGCGAGTTGACTGGCGCTCTGCAGGTGACTCCGCACGACAAGCGCGGCATGGCGCTCGCGCTTCAGAATGCCTTGCACATGCCGCTCGATGAGCGGCGTCAGCGGCATCGACAGATGCTCGATGCGATCCGGCGCAACGACATCCACAACTGGTACAGCCGATTCTGCGCGGACCTCGATCGCGTGAAGCTCGACCAGGGGCAGGCACAGCCTATCGAAGAGGACGATGAGCCGGGCGAGCCGCCACCGGGCTGGTGGCGTCGCACGTTCGGGCGGCTGTTCAGCCCGCGGGTTTCGTCGTGAGCGAGAGATCCTTGCTGTAGACAACGTTCATCACGTTGTCGTACCAGCCAGCGACTTCTGGTTTCACCAGGCGCTTGTTCACGTAGAAATAGAGCGGCAGCAGCGCGTGGTCGCGCAGCGCGACGCGTTCGGCCTGCTGGAGCAGCTCGCGGCGCTTCGACACGTCGACTTCGGCGGTCGCGCGCGTGACGAGAGCGTCGTATTCCTTGCTCTTGTAGTGCGGGAGATTGATGCCGAAGTCGCTCTTCAGGTATTGCAGGAACGTGTAGGCGTCGTTGTAGTCGCCCACCCAGCTCGAGCGGAAGGCATCGACCTGCCCGCGATCGATGTCCTGCAGGAGCGACTTGAACTCCACAGCGGCGAGCTTTACTTCGAATCCCAGCGCTTCTTTCCACATCGAAGCGATGGCGATGGCAACGCGTTCATGCACTTCTCCTGCGTTGTATCGCAACTCGAAACGCAGAGGCTTCTGCGCTGAGAAGCCTGCCTGTGCGTAGAGTTGCTTCGCTTCGGTGATTCGCTCCGCAAGCGGACGTGTGGCGTAGTCGAAGGACTGCGCGGTGTAGTCAAACACGCCGGGCGGGACCCAGCCATACGCGGGAAGCTCGCCGACGCGCAGCACGAGCTGCGCGAGGCGCTCACGATCGATGACCTCGGAAAGAGCGCGACGCAATCGCGCATCGTTGAACGGTGCGTGGTCGAGGTTGAAGCCGTAGTAGTACGTGCTGAGCTGCGGGTGCACGTGCAGCTCCTGCGCGAGGTTCGCCTTGATCCAGTCGAACTGACCGCGCGGCACGACGGCAGTGACGTGCATTTCGCCGGCGCGAAAGCGGGTGAGCTCGGCGTTCTCGTCTGCGATCTGCAGGTACTTCACCGCGTCGAGGCGCGTGGCCGCATCGTTCCAGTAATGGCGATTGCGTTCGAGAAGGATGTGCAGGCCCTGCACCCACTCCTTCGGCACGAATGCGCCGTTCGAGACCATCACGCCGGGTTTCGCGATGTCGTTCGGGCGAGTAGCGAGCGTGGGTCGATGCACGGGACAAGTGCTGGGGTGGGCGAGCAGCGCCGGCAGGTAAGAAGTGGGTGTCGTCAGCTCGATGATGACCGTCGCGTCGTCGGGCGCGCTCACGCCAAGTGAGTCTGGCGGCTTCCTGCCCGTCACGATGTCAGTCGCGTTGACGACGGTGTCGATGATTTGCGCGTACTGCGATGCTGTGGCGGGATCGACCAGGCGCCTGAGGCCGGCAACGAAGTCGGCCGCGACGACGGCGTCGCCGTTCGACCAGCGGGCGTCGGTGCGCAGCTTGAAAGTGTAGGTCTTGCCGTCCGGGCTGATGGTCCATTCTTTCGCGACACCCGGCGCGGTGCTCGCATCCTTCGCGAGGATGGTGAGCCCCTCACATGCATCGCGCAGGATCGTTTGCGATTCGTTAGACCGCGCGCGCTGCGGGTCCAGCGAATCCGGCTCGGGGCCATTGCCGCGCAAGAGCACGGCGGCGCTGCTGCCCGATGAGCTGGTGGTCGATGAGTTGCTCCCTGAGCAGGCAGCGAGAGTCAGCGCCACGCCGACGAGAAGCGCGGCGGCGAGCGACCTGTTACACGCTCGCGCGGCGGCTCGCATTGATCTGGTCGCGCAGCGTTTCGGTGGCCTTGCGAGCAGCGGCGGCGAAGTCTGTACCGGATGAAGCGTAAAGAATGGCTCGCGAGGAGCTGATGACGAGGCCGGTGCCATCGCGCGTGCGGCCATTCTGCACGGCTTGCGCAACGTCTCCGCCTTGGGCGCCGACGCCGGGGACGAGAAACGGAATGTCGCCGGCGATCGCGCGGATTTCTGCGAGCTCGCGTGGGTAGGTTGCGCCGACGACCATCATGCAATTGCCGCGGCTGTTCCAGCGCTGCGCGATGAGCTCGGCGATGACGTGATACAGGCGACGCGAGCCGATCTCCAGATCCTGGACGTCGCGCGCGCCCGGATTCGACGTGCGGCAGAGAATGACGACGCCCTTGTCTTCGTACTTCAGGAAGGGTTCGAGGGAATCGCCGCCCAAATACGGATTGACGGTGACTGCGTCAGCGGCATATCGCTCGAACGCCTCGAGTGCGTAGCGCTCGGCCGTATTGCCGACGTCGCCGCGCTTTGAATCGAGGATCACGGGGATCGCGGGATAGGCGCGGTGGATGTATTCGATCGTGCGCTCGAGCTGATCTTCCGCTTCGTAAGCCGCGTAGTGCGCGAACTGTGGCTTGTAGGCGCAGACGAGATCCGCGGTGGCGTCGACGATCGCCTTGTTGAACTGGAAGATCGGCGAGGCTTCCGCAGCGATGGATGCCGGCAGGCGCTCGATTTCCGGATCGAGGCCGACGCAGACGAGCGAGTCGTTCGCTTTCCAGGCTTCCTCGAGTTGCTGGATGAAAGTCGTCATGCGACGCGGGTGCGCGCGCTGAGGCTGCGCTTCTTCAGGTGCACGAGCAGGATTGAGATGGCTGCGGGCGTTACGCCTGGGATGCGGGCGGCCTGGCCCACCGTTGCGGGCTTGATCTCGATGAGCTTCTGGCGAACTTCCGTCGACAACCCGGTGATGACGAGGTAATCGAGATCGGCCGGCAGCACCGTTTCCTCGTTGCGGCGCTGACGATCGATCTCGTCCTGCTGCCGCTCGATATAGCCCGCGTACTTTGCACGCACTTCGACTTGCGCGCGTATCTGCGCCGGCAGACGGTCATCGATGTTGGCGTGAGCCGGAGGACCAATGATTTCGATCAACGAGTCGTACGTGACCTCGGGTCTGCGCAGCAAATCGAACGCGCTCTGATGCCGTCCCGGCGGTCGTGTACGAGTCAGCCGCTCAACTTCCTGCTCCGAGAGCGCGACCTTTTGCTCGAAGAGCGCCCAGCGCTCATCGTCAACCAGGCCGAGCTGGCGGCCGATTGGCGTCAGTCGCAAATCCGCGTTGTCCTCCCTGAGCAGCAAGCGATGCTCAGCCCGACTCGTGAACATGCGGTAGGGCTCCCGCGTTCCCTGAGTCACGAGGTCGTCGATCAGCACGCCGATGTAGGCCTCACTGCGCTTGGGCACCCACGCCTCACGCCCCTTCACCTCGAGCGCAGCATTGATCCCGGCTACCAGCCCCTGAGCAGCAGCCTCTTCATATCCGGTGGTCCCGTTGATCTGCCCGGCGAAGTGCAGCCCGCCGATGAACTTCGTCTCCAGCGACCCCTTGAGGTCGCGCGGATCGAAGAAGTCGTACTCGATGGCATACCCGGGCCGCGTGAGGTGCGCCTGCTCGAACCCGCGAATCGTCCGCACGAACTCGTACTGCACGTCGAACGGCAGGCTCGTCGAAATGCCGTTCGGATAAACCTCGTGCGTCTCGAGCCCCTCCGGCTCGACAAAGATCTGGTGCGAGGTCTTATCGGCGAACCGCACGACCTTGTCCTCAACGGACGGGCAGTAACGCGGCCCCACGCCCTCAATCACCCCGGTGAACATGGGTGACCGATCCGTAGCGGCCCGGATTATGTCGTGTGTACGCTCGTTAGTATGTGTAATGAAACAATCGACCTGCTGAGGATGCTCAGTGGCGCGCCCAAGGAACGAAAATACCGGTGCCGGCGTGTCGCTGGGCTGCCGGACCATCACGGAAAAGTCGATCGACCGCCCATCGATCCGCGGCGGCGTGCCGGTCTTCAGCCGGCCGACCCGAAACGGCAGCTCACGCAATCGCGCCGCCAGCCGATTCGAGGGAGGGTCGCCCGCACGTCCACCCTGGTAGTTATCCAACCCAACGTGAATGCGTCCGCCGAGGAACGTGCCCACCGTGAGCACCACCGCCGGCGCCTCGAAGACGATCCCGGTGACGGTCACCACGCCCCGCACCTGCTCCGCCTCGACCACGAGGTCCGCCACCTCCTGCTGGAACAGGGACAAGTTCGGCTGGTTCTCGAGCATCGCGCGGACGGCGCGCTTGTAGAGCTGGCGATCCGCCTGCGCACGCGTGGCCCGCACGGCGGGGCCTTTGCTGGCATTGAGCGTGCGGAACTGGATTCCCGCGCGATCCGTGGCGCGCGCCATCGCCCCGCCCAGCGCGTCGATTTCGCGCACGAGGTGGCCCTTCCCGATCCCGCCAATGGCCGGGTTGCAGCTCATCTGGCCGAGCGTTTCGATGCTCTGGGTGAGCAGCAGCGTCTGCGCACCCATGCGCGCGGCCGCGAGCGCGGCCTCGGTGCCCGCATGGCCGCCGCCGATTACGATGATGTCGAATGAGCGCGCGAAGCGCATCGAGTCCACCCAAGAAAACTGACCCGGAAATCGGGCCGCGTATTGTAGGGGACGTGGGCTGTGCGTCCCACCTCCCGCGGGCGTCATCGATTACGCTTGCGCCCCGCTTGTCTACCACCCACTCCAAAGCCGCCTGGACCCTGGCCATCGCCCTGGCATTCACCGGCGTGGCGGCGGCGGACTCGATCCGCGAGGACGAACCCGCCGAGGGCCTGCAACTCTCACCCTGCCAGATAGAAGACGCCGCGCGGTTCTCCGTGCTGAGCGCCGAGTGCGGCACGCTGCTGGTGCCGGAAAACCCGGCAGCTCCCGATGGGCGCAAGATCTCTTTGCACGTTGCCCGTGTCGCCGCGATCAATCGGCGCAAGGCGCCCGATCCGCTTTTCATCCTGGCGGGTGGCCCGGGCATGGCTGCTACGACCATGTATGCAGGCACATCGCCGGCGTTCGCTCGCATTCAGCGTAATCGGGACATCGTGCTCGTCGACCAGCGCGGCACGGGCCAGTCGAACGCTCTCGACTGCGCGCTGGATGACAACGCGCTGTTGCGCTCGACGCCAGCCGAGATCGCAGCCGATACGAAGCGCTGCCTCGCCGAGCTGAGCAAGCGCGCCGATGTCGCGTTCTACACGACGAGCGTCGCAGTTCAGGACCTGGACCGCGTTCGCGCCGCGCTGGGTTATGAGCAGATCAACCTCTACGGCAGCTCGTATGGCACGCGGGTGGGCGAGCACTACCTGCGCCGATTTCCAGATCGAACGCGCGCTGTGATTCTCGACGGTGTCGTGGCACCCGAGCAGGCGCTGGGCCCCGCCATCGCGCTCGATGCCGAAAATGCCTTGCGCGCCGTGCTCAATCGTTGCGCTCGGGACGGGGCCTGCACAAAGCGTTTCGGCGATCCGATGGCCACGTATCGCGCGCTGCGCGAATCGGTCGAGACGCATCCCGTTCCGGTGGACTTCACCGACCCAACGACGGGTGAGGCGATTCACCTGGCATTCGGGCCGCTGCAGCTCGCAACGGTGTTGCGCCTCTCGACGTACACATCCGAGCAGGCCGCCGTTCTCCCGTTGATGCTCCACCTCGCACGTTCGGGCAATTTCACACCGCTCGCCGGGCAGTTCATGCTCATGCTCCATAACTACGGCGACGCGCTCGCGTATGGCATGCACAACTCCGTGGTGTGCACGGAAGACGTGCCGTTCTTCAAACCCGAAAGCATCGATCGCGCGAAACTCTCGCAGACGTTCCTCGGGGTCGTGCAGGTCGATGCGCTTCAAAGCCTGTGCACGGACTGGCCGCGCGGCCCGATGGACGCAGACCTGCACGCGCCGCTGAATTCGAATGTACCCGTCCTGCTGCTCTCAGGCGGCAACGATCCCGTGACACCCAAGGAGGGCGCTGAAGCGGCTCGCGCAGGGCTGAAACAGAGTCTGCACCTGGTGCTCGAAGGGCTCGGCCACGGCCAGCTCGCCGCGCCGTGCATGGATCGCGTGATGGCGCAGTTCATCGAGCGCGGTTCCGTCGCAGGGCTCGATACCTCGTGCACGAAGAACGCGAAGGCGCTGCCGTTCTTCCTCTCACCCGCCGGACCGACTCCCTGAGAGCGCGCCGATGATCGAAGCCCGCGCGCTCTCCAAGAGCTTCGGCACCGTGCAGGCCGTGCGCGAGGTGAACCTGCGCGCGCCGGATGGCCGCATCACCGGCCTGCTCGGTCCGAACGGCGCGGGAAAGTCCACCACGCTTCGCATCCTCTACACCGTTCTGAAGCCGGACGCCGGCGACGCGCTCATCGACGGCACGAGCGTCGTGCAGGCGCCTCTCGAAGCGCGACGGCGCATCGGCGTGTTGCCGCACTCAGCAGGCATCTATCAGCATCTGTCCGCGCGCGAGAACATCCTTTATTACGGCGCGTTGCATGGACTCTCGCGTGCGGAGCGCACTGCTCGTGCGGATGAGCTCATCGACCTGCTCGAGATGCGGGACTTCGCGACACGTCCTGCAAAGAAGCTGTCGCAAGGCCAGCGCATGAAGACGGCGCTGGCCCGCGCACTCATCCATCGCCCACGCAATGTATTGCTCGATGAGCCAACGAACGGCCTGGACGTGATGGCCGTGCGCAGCCTGCGCGCATTGCTGGTACGCCTGCGGGATGAGGGACATTGCGTGCTGTTCTCGAGCCACGTGATGCAGGAAGTGGCCGCGCTGTGCGATGAGGTGATCGTGATCGCGCGCGGCAGCGTGGTGGCCGCGGGGACGCCGAATGAGATTCGCGCACGCACCGGCCAGGACAATCTCGAAGAGGCCTTCGTGCAGATGATCGGGACGGACGAAGGGTTGCAGTGATGCGCTCGATTCTCACCGTGTTCAGCAAGGAGTTTCGCGAGAACCTGCGCGACCGCCGCACCTTGTTCACGGCGCTCATCTTCGGCCCGCTGTTCGCACCCTTGCTGTTCGCTGCCGTGCTGTCCCTGATGATCCAGCGCGGCGATGCGCAGAAGGACCAGCCACTCTCACTGGCCGTTGCACACTCTGAACGAGCCCCGAATCTCGTCGGGCAGCTCAAGTCGTACGGCGTCACCGTGATTCCAGTTGCGCACGGAGACGCAGAGGCGCGCGCGTCCGTGCAGCGCCACGAGCACAAGCTCATCCTGATGATCCCCGAGGAATACGCAGCGCGCTTCGAGGCCGGCCGGCCGGCGCCGCTGATGTTGTATTCCGATGCGTCGGACAACTTCGTCGAGCGGGATATCCGGCGAGTGAAAGGGATACTCGCGCAGTACAGCTCGACGCTCGTGCGCCTGCGCATGGCGGCCCGCGGCGTGGATCCGCTCGTTCTTGCTCCCATCGCCATACACGATGTGGATGTCTCGACGCCCGCGAGCCGCTCGGTACTGGCACTGGGCACGATGAGCTACATCATCCTGCTGACGATGCTGATGGGCGGCCTGTACCTTGCCATCGACGCCACCGCAGGCGAACGCGAACGTGGCTCGCTCGAGCCGCTGCTCACCGTGCCCGTACGCCGGGATCACCTCATCTACGGCAAGATCCTGGCGACCTGCGCGTACATGGCCTTGTCACTCGTGCTGAGCGTCACCGCACTCTCGATCCTGTTGCGCTTCGTCGGGCTCGAAGGATTCGGGATGAGCGTGAACTTCGGACCGCTGACCGCGCTGAAGGTGATTCTGTATTGTCTGCCCCTCGTGCCGCTGGGCGCTTCGATCATGACCATCGTTGCCGCGTACACGCGCAGCTACCGTGAGGCCCAGACCTATCTGGGACTCGTTTTGCTGGTGCCGACGCTCCCGCTGGTGTTTGCTGGGGCGCTCGGCTTGAGGCCGACGTTACCGTTGATGGCGGCGCCCTCGCTCGGTCAGCACTTCCTCATTACCAGTCTGCTGCGCGATGAGGCCCTGCCGCTGACGTACACCGCGCTATCAGTCGGCGCCACTCTCTTGCTCGGGCTCGTGCTCGCCGCTCTGGCGGGGCGGCTCTATCATCGCGAGGCCTTGCTGGGGTAATGGCCGGGCGGGCCCGGCAGATTCCGGGTCAGCAGTGCCCGGAACCGGTAGAGGTTGTCCGCCGCGAACTCGCGCGCTTCGATTTCGAAGCGGTTGTCCCAGTAGCCGCGCCGTAACCATTCGCCGATGTAGCGTGCGGTCGTGAGCAACCCGGGTTCCCATTGCTTCAGCACGTGGCAATACTCGTGCAGCATGAGCGTAGGATTGTTGAAGAATGAGTCAGCGCTGCCGCGCAGGTAGATGCGCCGGCGCCGGGTGGTCGCGACGGCCCGCATGTGCAGGCGCGCGAACCAGGAGTGCTCGATGACCTTGACCAGGCCCACTCCATCGCCAAAGAAGCTCGCGAGGGCGGCGTGCACGTTGGCTGGCAGTGGAACCTGGCGGCCCATGAGCACATGGTACTCATGTGACCGCTGACTCCACCCCAATTTTCACCATCGGGCACTCGACGCATCCGATCGAGAAGTTCGTGGGACTGCTTCAGCAGCACGGCATCCAGGTGCTCGCCGACGTGCGGTCGACGCCTTTCAGCCGCTTCAATCCGCAGTTCAATCGGGCTTCGCTCGCACACAGCCTCGCGTCAGCGGGAATCCAGTACGAGTTCCTGGGCGAAGAGCTAGGCGCCCGAAGCAGTGATCCGGGCTGCTATGAGAATGGGCGGGTGAGCTATGCGCGGCTCGCGGCGACACCCTTGTTCCGGCGCGGACTCGAACACGTGTGCCACGTGGCCAGGACTCAGCGGGTCGCCATCATGTGCGCGGAACGCGAGCCGCTCGACTGCCATCGCACGATCCTGGTGACGCGTGAACTGGAAAGGGCAGGCACCGCGGTGACGCACATCCTCGCGGACGGCTCGCTCGAACCGAATCGCCACGCCATCGGGCGGCTGGCCGAAAAGCTCAAGATTCCACGAGATGACCTGTTCGGCGAATCCGACGAGGTGATGGATGCGGCCTATGACGCGCAGGCCGCCAAGGTGGCATATGCGCCGCCGAAGGCAGGCAAGCGCTCGAAGGCCTGATCGTGGAGTAAACGCCGCACGATCGCGTTTGCCTGCTCGCGCAGCTCGGGAATGCCGGTCACTTCCCAGCGCGTCCCGCGCGTGAGCGAGCCCGCTGCGTACAGCGAAGAGTGCGCTGAGCCGTTCGGCCCGACGACGCGCGATTCCGCATCCACGGCGAGCCCGAGGCCGAGTGCGTCAGGCCGCGCGATGCGATCACCGATCAAGCCTTGCAACAATGGATTGGCGGTGCGGGCCGGATTGGCTTCGGGGCCGGTGCAATTCACGATGCGCGCGACATCGATGGTTTGCGTTCCGCGACCGTACCGCACGGACACGCGCAGACCGTCTGCGCCCAGCGGCTCGATGTGCGTGATGCGACCCTTCACGACGATCAGGCGTCCGTTAGCGAGCGCTCGCTCGATGCGCGCGTGCACGCGCGGTGCGAGGCGATGCCGATGCGCATCCCAGAACGGACGCACATGGCGCAGGAATCGCTTTCTTTCCGCGATGGTCCAGCCACGCCACAACGACGGCCCGATGCTCCGCAGCTCGGTGAACACACGGCGCCATTTTTCGCCGGCCGGATCGTTTGCCGTCAGGTCGCGAACATAACGCACGACTGCTCGCAGCGACGCGGGCACGGCGTGAACGAAACCTTCAGGCGCGGCGGCGATCGGTCCGTGCGATCGAGGAACGAGCCCGCGGCGTGACACCGCGATGATCGGGCCGCTGTGTCCGCGATCGATGAGGTCGAGCGCGCAGTCGACGGCGGTGAGACTCGTGCCTGCGAGCAGCACGGGCTCTCTGCGTGGAATTTCCGCTTTCTGGTCGACGTCCCACGGGTCTTCAATAATGAGTCGCTGCACGGACGGCAGCAGATGGCCACCAAGCACGCGCGGCGGCTCGTTACCCGTGGCGAGCACCACCACGTCTGCTGGCACTGGGGCACCATGAGCCGGCACGACCTCCCAGCCGTTCTCGAGCGCGTTCACGGAGTCCGCGGTCGAGTGGAGCCACGTGATGTTCAGATTGGGAACGCCGCGGAAGTCGGCAAGCCGCGTCTGCAGGTAGTCAGCGAAGTAAGAACGAGGTGCGAAGTCCTCGCGAGTCCAGTTGAGAATCCGGCGCGACCGCTCGGTTCGCAGCCAGCGCACGAAATCGTCCGGGTCGTCCGTCACGGACATGTTGCACGCCCGGGTGTTCAGAAGATGAATCGGACACGTCGTCGAATACGCGACGCCCGTGCCCAGCCGCGCGCGCGGCTCGAGAACCGTGACGTCCACGGCGCGCCGTGACTGCTGCTTGAGGGCCTGCAGAATCAGGATTGCCGCCGCGCCTCCGCCACAGATGACGAGGCGAAGCGGGGACCCGGAAGCAAGCGGGGAAGTGAGGTTCATGCGGCCCAGAGTAGTAACGGGGCGGTGACAAAGTCGGTAGCCGGGCGATTCCAATCGTGTCACCCGCAGCGCCCGCGCTCGTGTTACTTGCCGATACAGAAGCTCGAAAAGATGCGGCCTAGCAGGTCGTCCGTGGTGAATTCGCCGGTGACTTCGGCCAGGGCCTGCTGGGCGGCGCGAAGCTCTTCCGCGACCAGCTCGCCGGCACGACGTTCTTTGAGCTGACGGGCCGCCTCTTCTACACAGGCTCGTGCGCGGGTGAGCGCGTCCAGGTGACGCTGGCGCGCGGACACCGTTCCGCTCTCCGCCGTCGTGAAGCCCATGCTGGACTTGAGGTGCTCGCGCAGAACGTCGATGCCTTTGCCGTTCAGCGCCGAGACGGTGACGCGCGGCGGACCCGAAATGGTGTCGGCAACCGGCAGCCCAATGGCGAGATCGCACTTATTGAAGACGAGTGTGACGGGAACCTTCGGCGGGAGACGCTTCGCTTCGTCCGTGAATGCGCGCCCGTCCGGGTCCTGCAGCGTGTCGATCACGAACAGCACGCGGTCTGCGCGCGCGATCTCGTTTTCCGCGCGCCGGATGCCTTCGCGCTCGATGTCGTCGGGACTTTCGCGCAGGCCGGCGGTGTCCAGTACGTGCAACGGCATGCCGTCGATATCGATGCGCTCACGCAGAACGTCACGCGTGGTGCCGGGAATGGCGGTCACGATTGCCGCGTCGTAGCCCGCGAGCCGATTGAGGAGACTGGACTTGCCTGCGTTGGGGCGGCCCGCGATCACGACGGTCATGCCCTCGCGCAGCAGGCGTCCCTGTCGTGCGCTCTGCTCCACGCCATCGAAGTGATCGCGCACGGTGGTGAGCCGATCCTCGAGCTGACGGTCGGCGAGGAAATCGATCTCCTCCTCGGGAAAATCGATGGCCGCCTCGACATAGGTACGCAGATCGATGACGGCTTCCGTGAGGCCCTGAACCATCGCGGAGAACTCACCCTGCAGCGAGCGCATGGCGGCGCGTGCCGCCTGGCGCGAGCCCGCGTCAATGATGTCCGCGATCGATTCCGCTTGGGTGAGATCCAGCTTGTCGTTGAGAAACGCCCTTTGCGTGAACTCGCCAGGCAATGCGCGACGCGCGCCGAGCTGCAGGATGCGACCGATTACGGCCTCGACGACCACCGGACCGCCATGTCCGTGCAGTTCAAGCACGTGCTCGCCGGTGTAGGAATGTGGCGATGGGAAGAACAGCGCCAACCCTGCATCGATAGGCTGCTGCTGCGCGTCCAGGAATCGCGCGAAGGTCGCCCGCCGTGCCTCCGGCACTTCACCGCCGAGCACGACCGCCGCAATCTCCGGCGCCTTCGGTCCCGACACCCGCACGATCCCGACACTACCCCGCCCGGGCGGCGTCGCGGCTGCCACAATGGTGTCGATGCGTGTCACCGCACGAAGGCTACGCCTTCTTGGCTGACGCGTTAATCCTGCGATTGATATTCCACTGCTGCGCTATCGACAGCAGTGTGTTCGTGACCCAGTACAGAACCAGTCCAGCCGGGAAGAATGCAAACATCACCGACATCACGAACGGCATGAACATGAACACTTTCTGCTGAACCGGATCGGCCCCCGGCGTCCCCTGCAGCTTGTACTGCCCGAACATCGCCGCAGCCATGATGGCCGGCAGAATGAAGAACGGGTCCTTCGACGAGAGATCGTTGATCCAGCCCATGAACGGCGCCTGCCGCATTTCCACGCTCTCGAGCAGTACCCAATAGAAAGCGAGGAACACCGGAATCTGGATCAGCATCGGTACGCAGCCCGCGACCGGATTCACCTTCTCGCGCTTGTACAGATCCATCATCGCGCGGCCGAGCTTCTCGCGATCGTCCTTGTAGGTCTCCTGCAGGCCCTTGATCCGCGGCGAGAGCATTTTCATTTTCGCCATCGAGCGGCCGCTCGTCTCCGACAGCGGGTAGAACAGCAGCTTCAGGAGGAAGGTCACGAACACGATGGCCCAGCCCCAGTTGCCGAACAGGTCGTGCACCTTCTTCATCAGCCAGAACAGCGGCCACGCGAGGAAGTAGAGCCGCCCGTAGTCGGCAACGCGATCCAGCTCCGGCGTGATCTCTTCGAGCTGCTTCTGGAGCTTTGGCCCGACGAACAGGGTCTGCTCGAGTTTCCCGGTCTGACCGGGCGCGACGCTCGTGAGCGGCCCCGCTGCGGAAAGCCGGTACTCGTGTCCTTCGGCCGTCAGCGTGATGCGATACAGATCGTCCCGCGGCGGCACGATGGCGCCGACGAAATGGTGCTGAAGCGCACTGATCCAGCTGTGCTTCACCTCGATGTTGAGCTGCTTGTCTTCATCGTCGGTGATGGTGAGCTTGCGGTACTTGTCGCCATCCCAGATGGCGGGACCGTGGAACGAATAGTTCTCGACGTCCGTGGTGAACATCGAGCGCTTCGTCGCGGGGTCCTGCCGCTGGATCTGCGCGTACGGCGCGGCCTCCCACGGCATGCCGGACTTGTTATCGATGGCGTACTCGAGATCGATGCGATAGTTGTTCGGCTTGAAGACGTACTTCTTCGTGACCGTGACGCCCGATTCGTCCGTCCAGGTGAGCGGCACACGCAGCTCGGGCTCGCTGCCGAGCACGTATTCGCTCTTGGGACTCGTAAACGTTGCGAGGTGTGTGGGGCGATTCGCGCCTGCGGGTCCGGTGAGACCGGTCCGCAATAGGTACAGCGTCTCGGGCCTCGTGTTCATGAGGCGCACGAGCTCGCTCTGTCCCTTCACCTTCGGATACCTGAGGAGGTCCGCGCGCTCGATCGTGCCGCCCTGCAGGTTGATGTCCATGTCGAGCACGTCCGTACGCACACGGACCTTGCCACCGCTCGGCGCCGCGGCGGGGCTCGCCTCGACGGGACCCACCGAGCTGGCCGTTGCACCCGAGGCAGGTGCCGCTGGCGGCTTGTCCCCCGAAGCGGGAGCAGGGGTCGATGCCTCGGGAATCCCGTCCCCGAGAGCGCTGGGTGCGGAGGAAGCAGCGGGCTTGCTGCCGTCGCTGGCAGCAGCTGGCGTCGATGGCGTGGCGGGCGAGTAGTCCCGCATCCACGCTTCCCAGTTGAGCCACAGGATGAGCGCCAGGGCGATCCAGACGAAAACTCTTGGGTTGCCGGTCATCATGGCCGAAATTCAGTGTGCCCGTGGGCACACGGCGGCGGATCGAATCCGCCGGGATGGAATGGGTGGCACTTGCTCAGCCGCTTGAGCGTGAGCCAGCTGCCCTTCGCGGCGCCATGCAGCTCGATGGCTTCGAGTGCGTAGTTGGAGCAGGACGGATAGAAGCGACAGGCGCCTCCGAGCCAGGGGCTCAGCGTCCATTGATAGAGGCGGATCAGGAACCGGGCGAAGAAACGCATTGCTCTTTGACCTTGCGCCACAGCTCTTCGATCCCCGCGCGCAACTCTTTGTTCGGCGTACCGCGTGCGCGCGTCCGCGCGCTCACGACGATGTCTGCGGCGGGAAGCTCGTGCTGATGGAGCCGGAACGACTCGCGCACGACGCGCCGGATGCGATTGCGCTCCACGGACCCGCCGGCCATCTTCGCCGCGACGGCGAGGCCGAGACGCGGTCGACCTTCATCGTTCAGTCGCGCAGTCACACCGAAGAACCCGTTTCCCATGCGCCGGCCGCGCGCGTATACCGCTTCGAAATCCGGCTTCCGCCGCAAGCGCCGTTGCGCGGGAAGAGTGAGTCGCTGGGGGTGCGTGCGCAGGCCCGCTAGGGGATGAGCTTCTTGCGGCCCTTCGAACGACGCCGGCTCAGCACCTTGCGGCCATTCTTCGTAGCCATGCGCGCGCGAAAGCCGTGCGTGCGCTTACGGCGCAGCTTGCTCGGTTGATACGTACGCTGCATGTCTTACAGGCTCCAGGAAGGCCGGTCGGAAAAGGCCGGGAAGGCTAAGCCCCGGCCCTGCACGTGTCAACACGGAAGGCTTCGCGAAGTGCGTCTTCAGGTATAGACTCCGCACCCCCTTTCTACCTCCGCTCGAAGAGCAACTCGCGGGAGACCCTTGCCTGTGGAAGCGTCGCTCTGGACTCGTTGTGTTCACACGCTCGAAGCGGAGCTGCCGGAGCAACTGTTCAATACGTGGGTGCGACCGTTGCAGGTGATCGAACGCAACGGGTCGCTCAAGCTCCTGGCGCCGAATCGCTTCGTAGTCGACTGGGTTAATACAAATCTGCTGGCGCGAATCGGGGAGCTGCTGAGAGACAGCAGTACCGGCGACGCGCCGATCGTTACGGTGGAGGTCGGCTCTCGCTCCAACGGCAACGGCTCGAACGGCGTGGGAACCACGCATGTGCTGCCGGAGCTCGCGGATGCACGGCCCCGCCGTACCGAAGGCCTCGTCGTCGGCGCGCGCATCAACCCGGACTTCACGTTCGCGAGCTTCGTCGAGGGCAAGAGCAATCAGCTTGCCAAGGCCGCGGCGCTCCAGGTGGCTGAAAATCCCGGCCATGCATACAACCCGCTGTTCCTCTACGGCGGCGTCGGCCTCGGCAAGACGCATCTCATGCACGCCATCGCTCATCTCATCAAGGAGCGCGATGAGGACGCGCGCGTCGCGTACGTGCACTCCGAGCGTTTCGTCGGCGACATGGTCCGCGCGCTCCAGCACAACAAGATCAACGATTTCAAGAGCGCGTATCGCTCGCTCGATGCGCTCCTGATCGACGACATCCAGTTCTTCGCGAACAAGACGGGCTCGCAGGAAGAGTTCTTCCACACTTTCAACACGCTGCTGGAAGGCCAGCACCAGGTGATCCTCACCTGCGATCGCTATCCGAAGGAAGTCGAGGGCCTCGAGGAGCGGCTGAAATCGCGCTTCGGATGGGGACTGACGGTGGCCATCGAACCGCCGGAGCTCGAGACGTGCGTGGCCATCCTGATCACGAAAGCGCGCGCTTCGGGTGTGGCGCTGCCGGAAGAGGTGGCGTTCTTCATCGCGAAGCGCATTCGCTCGAACGTTCGTGAGCTCGAAGGCGCGCTGAAGCGCGTCATCGCGAACTCGCGTTTCACAGGTCATCCGATCACGCTGGAATTCACGCGTGAAGCGCTGAAGGATCTGCTCTCGCTGCAAGCGAAGCTCGTCACCATCGAGAACATCCAGAAAACCGTCGCGGATTACTACAAAGTGCGCATGGCGGATCTGCTGTCGAAGCGGCGTAGTCGTTCGGTCGCGCGGCCGAGGCAAGTTGCGATGGCGCTCGCGAAGGAATTGACGAATCACAGCCTGCCCGAGATCGGCGATGCCTTTGGCGGCCGCGATCACACGACGGTGCTGCACGCCTGCAAGCGCATCAAGGAGCTGCGGAGCGAAGAACAGCGCATGACCGAGGACTACTCAAACCTGTTGAGAACCCTGGCAGGATGATGTGAGTTTCGTTGTTCGTTTCCTGTGGACGAAACTGGGGATAAAGTTACGCACAGGGCATGCACAGAAGATCAGCAGGTCGTCCCGGGATTCCGCGTCGGTCACTCCCGGGTCAACGTATTGAACGATCTCGATAAGTCTGGCTATCCCCGCTATCCACAGGCCTTACTGCAATAACAATCTGAATTTTGAATCCTAAGAGAAAGAGTGATTCATGAAGCTCACGGCGTCGCGCGAAGACATCCTTTCGCCCCTCCAGAGTGTCATCGGTGTGGTGGAACGCCGGCAGACGATGCCGGTCCTGGCGAATGTGCTGCTCTCTGCACGTGAGGATCGGCTGAGCGTCACCGGTACGGATCTGGAAGTGGAGCTCATGGCCACGAGCTCCGTGAGCGTGCAGTCGGGCGGGGATATCACCGTGCCTGGCCGGAAGCTACTAGACATATTCAAGGCACTGCCCGAGAAGACGAGCGTCTCGGTGAGCACCGAGGGCGATCGCCTTTCGCTCAAGGCGGGGCGGAGCCGGTTCACTCTCTCGACCTTGCCGTCGGCGGAGTTTCCGCTCGTCGATGAGATCAATGCCCAGCAGACGTTGACGGTCAGCCAGGGAGAGCTGCGTCGGCTCATCGACAAGACCCACTTTTCCATGGCGCAGCAGGACGTGCGGTACTACCTGAACGGGATGTTGCTGGAAACGGAAGGGAAATCGCTGCGAGCGGTCGCGACTGACGGCCATCGTCTGGCATTGTGCGAAACCGAGCTCAGCGCGAGAGCGAAGAACGCGCAGCAGGTTATCGTGCCCAGGAAGGGTGTGCTCGAGCTGCAGCGCATCCTCGGCACCGATGGAAACCTTGAGCTGGCGGTCGGAACCAATCACATTCGCGCCCAAGTTGCCCACGTTCGCTTCACTTCGAAGCTGATTGACGGCCGCTTCCCGGAATATGGCCGAGTGATTCCAGCCAATCCCACCAAGTCGATCGAAGCCGATCGGGAAACCCTGCGTTCGGCGCTGCAACGCACGGCGATCCTCTCGAACGAGAAGTACCGCGGGATTCGGCTCGTCCTCAAATCGGATCTCCTGACACTCCAGGCGCACAACCCGGAACAGGAAGAGGCGGAGGATCAGATCGAGGTGACCTACAAGGGCGAGGAGCTCGAGGTGGGTTTCAACGTCAACTATCTCCTCGATGCACTGGCCGCCATCGAAAGCGACAAGGTCGAACTCGGCCTCACGGACGCGAATAGCAGCTGCCTGATCAGGTCGCCCGGCACTACTGCAGCGCGCTACGTCGTGATGCCGATGCGGCTCTAGCCGCCGGCGATCCCATGAGTCTCGCGGAGCTTGCCCTGGAGGATGTCCGATGCCTCCGGCGAGCGGAGCTGCATCTCCACCCCGGCCAGAACCTCATCTGGGGTGGCAACGCCTCCGGTAAAACCTCCCTTCTGGAAGCCATCTTCCTGCTCGGCCGCGGTCGATCGTTTCGCACGCGAAACAGTGAACGCCTCATCCGCCACGGAGAGTCCCGCCTGCGAGTCATCGGAAAGACCGCAGGTCCTCCGCCTGAGTCCATCGGCGTCGAAGTTTCCCGGCAGGACGGCACCACCGCGAAACTCCGCGGTGCCTTCGTGTCATCGCTCGCAGAGCTGTCCCGAGCCTTCGCCGTCCAGGTCATCGAGCCTGGTGCACACAAGATCATCGAGGAGGGTGCGCAGCGGCGACGTCGCTGGATGGACTGGGCGGTGTTCCACGTGGAACCCGAATTCATCGATGTCTGGTCTCGTTACTCCCGAGCCCTCAAACAACGCAACGCAGCCCTGAAGTCCGCCCCCGATCAAGCAACAGCCTGGGACTCTGAGCTGGTCAAGCAAGGCGAAGTCATTGCCAACCTCCGTCAGCAATTCATCGAACGCCTCCAACCTTACTGGTCCGAATCAGTCGGCGAGCTCACCGGACTGCAAGTGGACCTGCACCACGCCCGCGGTTGGGCTGCTGACATCACTCTGGCTGAGTCACTGGTGGCCGCCCGCGAACGAGACATCGCCCGAGGCGTGACCCATGTCGGTCCTCATCGCGCAGACGTGGTTGTCCGGCTGGAGAAGGGGCTCGCCCGCGAGACCTTGTCACGTGGACAGCAAAAGCTGGTCGCTGCCGCGATGACCCTCTCCCAACTTCAACTCATCCATGAGCAAACCGGCACGCTGCCAACCCTGTTACTCGACGACCCCGCTGCCGAACTCGACCGCGATCGTCTGGCTCGCTTCGTCGCACGCATCACGCGACTCCGCTGCCAACTGGTAGTGACCTCGCTCTCTCCCGAGATCCAACTCTTCGGCGCCCCCGACCGCGTGTTTCACGTGGAACACGGAGTCGTTGCCGACGCGTAACGAACGCAGTGAAAACAGCCCCTCGAATCCCCACTTAAGGCCTTGTTTCCATGGCCAGAACACCCCCCGCGTCGCTATAATGGACGCCTCCTCGATCGGGCCACTTCATGTCAGACAACGACGTCTACGATTCCAGCAAAATCAAAGTCTTAAAGGGACTAGAAGCAGTCCGAAAACGCCCCGGCATGTACATCGGGGACACCGACGACGGCACCGGTCTGCACCACATGGTGTTCGAGGTCGTCGACAACTCCATCGACGAAGCACTAGCTGGTTTCTGCGACCGGATTGTCGTCACCATCCACGCCGACGAGTCCGTCACCGTCACCGACAACGGCCGCGGAATCCCGACCGACATCCATCCCGAGGAGGGTGTCTCGGCAGCCGAAGTCATCATGACCGTGCTGCACGCAGGCGGGAAATTCGACGACAGCTCGTACAAGGTTTCGGGCGGACTCCATGGCGTAGGCGTGTCCGTCGTCAACGCGCTCTCGGACTACCTCCAGCTCACGATCGAGCGCGACGGGAAACTGCACAAGCAGGAGTACCACCTGGGTGTACCCGCTGCCCCCCTGGCCATGGTGGGTGACACGCAGCAACGCGGCACGACCATCCGCTTCAAGCCCAGCTCCAAGATCTTCACGAACATCCAGTTCCACTACGAGATCCTGGCCAAGCGCCTCCGCGAGCTCTCGTTTCTGAACTCCGGTGTCCGTATCGAGCTCGTCGACGAGCGCGATAACGTCTCCGACGTGTTCGAGCACGCCGGTGGCCTGCAGGCCTTCGTGAAGTACCTGAACCGCACCAAAACCCCCATCCACGAAACCGTCTTCGGCTTCAAGACCCCGGACGGCACGACGGTGGTGGAAGTGGCGATGCAGTGGAACGACTCCTACCAGGAGAGCATGTTCTGCTACACGAACAACATTCCGCAGAAGGACGGCGGCACCCATCTGGCCGGATTCCGCAGCGCTCTGACCCGGACCCTGAACGACTACATCGAGAAGGAGCTCTCCGCCAAGCGCGAGAAGATTCCCACCAGCGGGGACGATGCCCGCGAAGGGCTCACCGCCATCCTGTCCGTGAAGTTGCCGGACCCGAAGTTCTCATCGCAGACCAAGGACAAGCTCGTCTCGTCCGAAGTGAAGGGTGTGGTCGAGAACATCGTGAGCACGAAGCTCGGGGAGTTCCTGCTGGAGCATCCGCAGGAAGCGCGCGCCATCGTGCAGAAGATCATCGAGGCGGCACGTGCGCGCGAGGCAGCTCGCAAGGCGCGCGAGATGACGCGCCGGAAGGGTGCGCTCGATGTAGCCGGCCTGCCGGGCAAGCTCGCCGACTGTCAGGAGAAGGACCCCGCGCTCTCGGAAATCTTCATCGTCGAGGGTGACTCGGCCGGTGGCTCCGCCAAGCAGGGCCGCGATCGACGCACCCAGGCGATCCTTCCGCTGAAGGGCAAGATCCTCAACGTCGAGCGCGCGCGCTTCGACAAGATGCTGTCGTCCGCCGAGGTGGGCACGCTCATCACGGCGCTTGGTTGTGGCATTGGGCGCGATGACTTCGACATCGAAAAGCTGCGCTACCACCGCATCATCATCATGACCGACGCGGACGTAGACGGCTCCCACATCCGCACGCTGTTGCTCACGTTCTTCTACCGGCAGATCCCGATGCTCATCGAGCGCGGGCACATCTACATCGCGCAGCCGCCGCTCTACAAAGTGAAGCGCGGCAAGCAAGAGCAGTACGTGAAGGACGACACCGAGCTGAATGCGTTGCTGCTCAACACCGCTCTCGAGAACTCGGCGCTGTTCGTGAATTCCGGCGCGCCGGCACTGCAGGGCGCGGGTCTCGAAGGGCTTGCGCGGAAGTACATGGAGGTACAGGCGATCATCAAGCGCTGGTCGCGACGGTATGACGATCGGCTGCTCGAGCAGCTCATCTACATGCCAGAAGTGACGCCCGCGGAATTCGATCGCGTGGACTGGCTGCGCAACTGGGCGAGGCAACTAAACGACCGCCTCAATGCATTGAACGACGGCACGCGCACGTATCGAGTGGATGTGCGGGGACCGAACGATCAGCACGCCGCTCGCGTGGTCGTGCATAAGACGGAGCACGGCACCGCGTCTCAGCGTTTCCTGCCTCGCGAGTTTTTCGAGAGCGCGGAGTACCAGCGCATTGCGGATCTCGCGCGCACACTCGCGGGCCTCATCGGCGAGGGCGCCTATGCTCGACGGAGCGACGATCGCCAGGACGTCGGGTCATTCAAGGAAGCGATGAAGTGGCTGTTCGACCAGGCGCGCAAGGGTCAGACCATCCAGCGCTACAAAGGCCTGGGCGAGATGAATCCCGACCAGCTCTGGGAGACCACGATCGACCCGGCCAGTCGCCGCCTCATGCAGGTGAAAATCGAAGACGCGCTCGCCGCGGACGACATCTTCACTACGCTGATGGGCGATCAGGTCGAGCCGCGACGCGAGTTCATCGAGAAGAACGCACTCTCCGTCACGAACCTCGACGTTTAAGCCAGAAATCGGCACGATCCCCGCACGATGGCGCCGCGTTATGCGGCGATATTCGTTCTGGCCACCCGCGATACCAAATCGCATCCTTGTTGCCAATGCGGAAATCCGCCAGCTTTGCGCGCCTCATGAGAACGACATGGTGGGCCGCGGTTGCGGCCTTGAGCGCGCTTCCCCTCATGGCTTCAGAGCCGATCAAGAACCCATTGATTCAGCAGCGAGCCGATCCACACATTTTCAGGGATGGATTGGGTCTCTATTACCTCACTGCCACCGTTCCAGAGTACGACCGGATCGTCCTGCGCGGCTCGGAAGCGCTCGCCGGCCTGGCAACTGCGAAAGAGAAAGTGATCTGGCGGAAGCATCCGACCGGCACGATGGCCGCGCACATCTGGGCGCCCGAGATCCATCGCATCGACGGCAAGTGGTACGTCTACTTCACTGCCGGCCGCAGCGATGACATCTGGGCGATCCGTCTTTACGTCCTCGAGAACGCGAGCGCCGATCCGCTGCAGGGCGAATGGCAGGAGAAGGGTCAGCTCAAGACCGCGTTCGAATCCTTCACGCTCGACGCGACCACGTTCGATCACCGCGGCCAGCGTTACCTGGTGTGGGCGCAGCGGCCACTCCAGCCGCGCGACGCCGGCACCGACATCTACATCGCGCGCATGAAGAACCCCTGGACGATCGACGGACCGCAGATGTCGATCTCTTCTCCCACGCTGGACTGGGAAACGCGCGGCTTCAGGGTGAACGAAGCGCCCGCCGTGATCGTGCGGAACGGCCGCGTCTTCATCACGTACTCAGCAAGCGCGACCGACGCGAATTACTGCATGGGACTGTTGAGCGCGGCGGCGGATGCAGAGCTCGTCGACGCCAAATCCTGGACGAAGTCGCAGCGCCCGGTGTTCGTCAGCAGCGAGCGCAACAAGCAATTCGGTCCGGGGCACAACAGCTTTCTCCTCGCCGAGGATGGCAAGACCGACCTCATCGTCTATCACGCCCGCAACTACTCGAAGATCGAGGGCGATCCGCTGCACGATCCGAATCGCCACACGCGCATCCAGCCTTTCCGCTGGAAGCCCGACGGATCGCCCGATTTCGGCGAGCCGGTTGCGGACGGTGTGCTCGAGCTCATACGGTAATCCGTATAGTTCGGGCGTTTCTTTTCATTGGAAGTCGGGCAAGCCCATTCCTATCCTCGCGCCCATGCAAAACAAAATGCATTGGCGTTCACTGGCGGTCGCACTGTGCTTCACGACAGCGCCGACCTTCGCGGCGGTTGAAGCACAAGGAACGCTGCAGGCTGACAAGCCCGGTGCATCCATCAGCCGCTACATCTTCGGCCAGTTCGCCGAGCATCTCGGCTTCGGCATCTACGGCGGCATCTGGGTCGGCGAGGATTCGAAGATCCCGAACACGAACGGCTACCGGAACGATGTAGTCGGCGCACTCAAGAAACTCGAAGTGCCGGTCGTGCGCTGGCCCGGCGGCTGCTTTGCCGACGAATATCACTGGCGCGAAGGAATCGGTCCGCGTGACAAGCGGCCCACCCGCGTGAACACGCACTGGGGCGGTGTCGAAGAAACGAATGCCTTCGGCACGCACGAGTTCATGAACTTCGCCGAGCTCATCGGTGCCGATGCATACGTTGCCGGCAATCTCGGCGATGGCTCGCCCGAAGAGATGGCACAGTGGGTGGAGTACATCACGTCCGACACTAAATCGGCGCTTGCCAATGAACGTCGCCAGAACGGCCGCGACAAACCCTGGAAGCTGCCGTGGTTCGGCGTGGGTAACGAGTCGTGGGGATGCGGCGGCAACATGCGTGCCGAGTACGCAGCGGATCTCTATCGTCGCTATCAGACCTTCGTGAAGAGTCCACAGGGACAGAAAATCCAGAAGATCGCTGCGGGCGGGTACGACGAGAACTATCAATGGACCGAGGTGTTCATGCGCGAGGCCACGCGCTACATGAGCGGTCTCTCGCTCCACTACTACACTTCGCCCGGCCCGAACTGGAACACGAAGCGCTCATCGACGGACTTCGACGAAGAGCAGTGGATCGAGACCCTCTCGAAGGCGCTGCGTATCGACGAGTACATCACCAAGCACAGCGCCGTGATGGACAAGTACGACCCCGAGAAAAAAGTCGGACTGATGGTCGACGAGTGGGGCACGTGGTACCAGGGTCTGCCCGGCATCAATCCGGGCTTCCTCTATCAGCAGAACAGTCTGCGCGACGCGCTGGTCGCCGCGGTCCACATCAACATCTTCAGCAACCACACCGAGCGCGTGAAGATGGCCAACATCGCGCAGATGGTGAATGTCCTGCAGGCGATGATTCTCACGCAGGACGAGAAGATGGTGCTCACGCCCACCTATTACGTGTTCGAGATGTACAAGCCGTTCAAGGACGCGACGCATCTGCCGCTCGAGATTTCCTCGCCGACGTATGAGCACGGGCAGTACAAAGTGCCCGCCGTGCACGCCGCCGCTGCGCGCGGCCAGGACGGAAAGATCTACCTAGGCCTTGCGAATCTCGATCCCGACAACGCGGCGTCGCTCACATTGAAAGTTGCCGGCGCGCAGCCCCGCAGTGTTGCGGGCCGGATACTCACCGCTGGCGCGATCAACGCCATCAACACGTTCGACAAGCCGGAGGCGGTGAAGCCGCAGAGCTTCACGGGTGCAAAACTCAAGGCGAATCAGCTTTCGGTACCGCTACCAGCGAAGTCCGTTGTGGTCCTCGAACTTCGGTAGCCTCAACAATCTCGATACTCATTGTTGTATCTAATCGCGGATTTTTTTCATTAGACGGTTATCAATCCCCTCCTTAGGCTGCGTACATCCAGCAAATAAGTGATCGCGGAACGCCGAGATCACACAAAACGGGCCTAGCTGATTCGCACAGCCGTTCGGTTTCGACTGTCAGGAGGGGGCGATGAGGATCACCACGAGCACGGTGCTTTCGACAGTCCTGTTCGGACTGGCGGGCGGGAGCGATGCATTAGCGCAGGGCGCTCCGAAACCTCAGACCGAGACTCTCGAGGAAGTCATCGTCACGGGCGTGCGTGCCAGCCTCGCTCAGGGCCTCGAGAACAAACGTGAAGCGACGCAGGTAGTCGAGTCCGTGGTTGCCGAAGACATCGGCAAGCTGCCGGACAACAACGTCATCGAAGCTCTGCAACGAGTCACGGGCGTGCAGGTGACGAACCGCGGCGGCGGCGAAGCGGATGGCATCGTGATTCGCGGCCTGCCGGACAGCACGACCACCTGGAACGGACGAAACGTCTTCACCGGCGTCGGACGCGCGCTCGCTCTGCAGGACATTCCCGCGAATCTGATCAGCCGCATCGACGTCTACAAGACGCGTTCTTCCGATCAACTGGAGACCGGACTGGCCGGTCAGATCGACGTGCGCTCGCGCCGGCCGCTGGATCTGCAGGGACTAGAGCTCTCAGTCAACGCGCGCGCTGTCACCCAGGAACAGCGTGACGATTCGCTGGATCCGAACCTGAGCTTCCTTGCCAGCAACGCGTGGGACGTCGGCGACGGCCGGTTCGGTGCGCTCGCCAACGTGAGTTATCTGCGCACGCGCTATCGCGATCAGAGTGCGACGGCGGGCGCGCTGGTCCCGTTCGTGACCGCAACAGGTCCTCTGCCGGCCGGATTCACGCCTCTCCAGCGCATCTTCAACGGCAACCCGCCGATCTGGGAAGCGGGGACGGACCGCGGCCTGCCAACGGAGCCGGGCTCGACGCTGAACTTCAGGGGTACGGCGTTCCCCTACCTGCTGGCGCGAGATGCGCTGTTCGCCAGTGACTTCGAGGGCGATCGCAAGCGCCCCGCGGCGAATCTCGCCTTCCAATGGGCGCCCAACGATTCCTCGACCTACACGCTGGAGGCCTTCTATCAGGGGTACCGCGAAGAGCTGTTCAACAACCTGCACTTCACCTTCGCGGACTGGTGGGGGAATCTCGGCCCCAATCCGGCTTCGACGATCACGACGTATCCGGATAGCAATCTCATCAAGACACGCGTGGTCGGCGCGCCCTTCGGTTTCAACAGCGGCGATTCGACCGACCAGTCCACGGACACCTATGTGTACGCGTTGAACGGACAGTGGCAGGTTGGCGACCGACTCACTCTGGCGGCCGATCTGGCGATCCAGGACAGCGAGTTCGAGACCCAATTCATCGCCGTACGTACGGAGCGCGTGCCGGCTTCGATCACTGTGGACTTCAATCCGGGGTCGGGCTTCCCGTCCTGGCACTTCAACGACGATAGCGAGATGCTGGACCCCGCGCGCTGGAACGTCGGCCAGCTTTTCGAGAATGCGGGCCGCGACGAGGGCGGCGCCACAACAGTCTCCTTCGATGGGGACTACGCACTCACCGACGAAGGCATCTTCAGGACCCTGAGCTTCGGCGTGCGGTACGACGATCGCGACGCCACTCACTTTCAGCCGCGCACGACCCCCGCCCTGTCGCTCCCGTCACCGCGGACCCTGGCCCAGCTTCCGGCGGGGATGACCTGGACCAACGAAGACTTCCTCGATGGCGAGGCCGATGTTCCGACTGCCTGGGCGGTCGCCAACGGCTACTACATTCACGACCATGCCGACGAGGTGCGCGCCCTGTACAACGCGCAGGCCGGCGGGCCAACGCTCATCAGCTCGTACGACGTCCAGGAACGCACTTCGTCCGCGTACGTGCAAATGGACTTGCAGTTTGGCGAGAGAGTCCAGGCACAGGCGGGCCTGCGCTACGTGGATGTGAGCACGCCTCTCAAATTCACGAACCTGGTGGATCCGGCGCTGCCAGAAACGAGCGACAAGGGCGAAGTGGACGACCTGCTGCCATCCGTGACGGTCCGCTATCGCGTCACCGATGACTTTCGGCTGCGGTTCAATTACGGCGAGACGCTGCGTCGACCGACTTTCGCGGATCTCAACCCCAACTTCACGCTGGTGCAGGATCTCACCGGCGTGGGGTATGGCTCCGGTACTGGCGGCAATCCGGATCTCGAAGCCGCCAAGGGCAAGAACCTGGACCTCACGGCTGAGTGGTATTTCGCGCGGGACAGCGCCGTGTACGGCACGTTGTTCCGGCGGGAGATCGACGGGCTCGTCGTTCCCTTCGTGCGCACGCTCACGATCAACGGCACCGGGCTCAACGTCAACCTGTTCAAGGTCACCCAGCCGGTGAACGCCTCCGATGGCAAGCTCACTGGCTTCGAGCTCGGGTTCGTGTACTTCCCGGAAAACCTGCCGGGCATCCTGAGAGGCCTGGGCGTGCAGGGCAGTTTCACGAAGCTCAATTCCTCGCAGAACATTCCGCGCTTCAACAGCAACGGTGACATCGTCGGCGAGGACCGATCGGAGTTCTTCGGCGTCTCTGACTTTTCCTACAACGTCACGCTCGCGTATGACCGCGCCGGTCTCGGCATGCGGCTGTCGTACGTCCGGCGCGACAACTTCCTCAACAACAACGAGGCGCGCCTGTTCGCGAACCCGATCGGCATCTGGAGAGAGCCGGAAAGCAGTCTCGACTTCCAGCTCAACTACGACTTCAATGAGAGCCTGGCCGTTTCGTTCGACGCAGTAAACCTCACAGAGGAAGTGCAGCGCTCCTACTATGCCTTCGCTGACGCTGGTGGTCCTGACCGATTCAACTTCGGCAACACATTGCTCAGCCGACAATTCGCGCTGGGCGTGCGCTGGAAGTTCGACGGTGGCCGCCGGTGAAGTGGACGACAAGCGCCGAGAACTGTTGAAGACCCTGGCAGGGACCGCGGCCGGACTCGCGTCCGTGTCCGCGGTGCCTGGGGTCGCCTGGAGCGACTCGGCTGCTTCGGGTCCTCTTCGTTCGTTCGATCTCACGGCGGTGCGTCTCTTGCCCGGGCCGTTCCTGACGGCGCAGCAGCTCGACGCGCGCTATCTCTTGTCACTCGAACCGGACCGGATGTTGCACAACTTCCGGGTCAACGCGGGCTTGCAACCGAAGGCGCCGGTCTACGGCGGTTGGGAATCCGTCGAGCCCTGGATCAACATTCAATGTCATGGGCACACGCTCGGTCATTACCTGAGCGCGTGTTCGATGATGTCCGCGTCGACCAGTGACAACGCGTTCAGGCAGCGCGTCGATTACATCGCCGCGGAGTTGCAGGCGTGTCAGGCGTCGCAAGGGCACGGCATGGTCGTTGCGTTTCCTGCCGGAGTTGCGCCGCTCGCGGATAGCCTCGCGGGCAAGCCGTTCGACGGCGTGCCCTGGTACACCACGCACAAAGTGATGGCTGGGCTACGTGACGCTCACTTGTTCACGGGCAGCGGGCCGGCGTTGAGCGTGCTTGCTCGAGTCGCAGACTGGATTGATGACGCGTGCCGAGACGTGGCGGACGCACGGATGCAGAAGATGCTGGACCGAGAGCACGGTGGCATGAGCGAAGTGCTCGCGGACGTGCATGCGCTCACGGCTGAGCGAAAGTACCTCGCGCTGGCCGAGCGCTTCGTTCATCGCGCGGTGCTCGAGCCGCTGGCCAACGGGCGGGACATTCTCGACGGGCTGCATTCGAACACGCAGATTCCGAAACTCATCGGCGTTTCACGATTGCAGGGTATTACGGGTTCCGCGCCATATGGGTCGGCACCGGCGTTCTTTTGGAAGACCGTGGTTGAGAAACGCACGTTCGCAACCGGTGGGAACGGCGATCTCGAGCATTTCTTTTCGCCGGCGGACTTCGCGAAGCATCTGCAGTCCGCGAAGACGATGGAAACCTGCTGCGCCCACAACATGCTTCGGCTCACTCGCGCGCTGTTTCTGAGCGAGCCCTCGGGCGCGTACGCGGACTACTACGAGCGCGCCCTGTACAACGGAATTCTGGCTTCGCAAGACCCGCAGTCCGGAATGATGACGTACTTCCAGGCGACGCGGCCGGGGTACGTGAAGCTCTATCACACGCCGACCGACTCGTTCTGGTGTTGCACGGGCTCGGGCATGGAGAACCATGCGAAGTATGGCGATTCGATCTATTTCCATGATGCGGCGTCGCTGTACGTCAACCTGTTCATTGCGTCCGAGCTCAATTGGGACGAGAAGAATCTGCGCGTGACGCAGGCGACGAGCTTTCCCGATGAGGCTTCCACGCGGCTCACCGTCCATGCGAAAGCACCTACGCGGATGACGCTGAAGGTCCGGCATCCATCATGGTGTGAGCGCGCTAGTGTTGCCGTGAATGGGCGACGGCAGGGCGTGAGCCGCATGCGCGGCGGTTACATTGAAGTCGATCGCACGTGGAACGACGGTGACGTGGTCGAAGTTGGGTTACCAATGACGCTGCGGCTCGAACCGCTGCCGGGCGCACCCGAATTCGCGGCGCTCATGTACGGGCCGGTCGTGCTCGCCGGGCGGTTCGGTACGGAAGGAATTACGCCGGGCTCGGACATCATTGTGAATGAGCGAATGTCTGGCGAGATGCTTCACGTCCCCATGTACGTTCCGCACCTGGCGCTGAGTGCAATCAAGCGTACGGACGCTCGCTCGCTTACGTTTTCGGCACGCGCCTCGTTGCCCGACCGGGAGATCGAGCTGGTGCCGTGGCATCGCATCGCGCACGAGCGCTACAACCTCTATTGGAGAGCGAATGCGCATCGTGAGGCATGAGATTGCGTGTTTCGCGCTGTTGCTGAGTGCGAGTGCCGCCGCCGCTGAGGTGAAAGAGCACGCACTGGTTTCGAGTCCGAACGGTCGCGTCGCCGTGCAGCTCAGCGTCGACGGCGATGGCGTTCCACGTTACGCAGTTCAACTCGATAACAAGCAGGTCCTGCTGCCATCGCGGCTCGGGCTCATTCGTGAAGATGCGGACTTCTCGCGTGGACTCAGCGTCGTCAGCGAATCGCCCGTCGAGCGGCTGACGGATGACTACGAGTTGCTGACCAGCAAGCGTAGGAAGAATCACTACGTCGCGAATCAACGCGTGGTCGACCTCGTTGGGCCGAAACGCGAGCACCTGCACGTCATCTTCCAGGTTTCGGACGATGGCGTTGCATTCCGATACCAGTTTCCGCGCACCTCGACGGCGGTGCATCGGCTGAAGTCGGAGGCGTCGTCCTTCAAGTTCCTGCCAGAAACGCGTGCGTGGTTGCAACCGATGTCGGCCGCGAAGACTGGCTGGATGAGCGTTAATCCCTCGTACGAGGAAGTCTACGAGAGGGACATTGCTGCAGGCACGCCGTCACCGAGTGGCGCGGGGTGGGTGTATCCGGCGCTCTTTCGTTCGGGCGATGTGTGGTTGCTCGTGAGTGAAAGCTCTCTGCCACGCAACTATTGCGGGACGCGGTTGCGGTCCACGTGGTTGAGCACGGAATACAACGTCAGCTTTCCGGATCCGCTCGAAGGGATTCGCGGCGGTCCGGTGAATCCGGAGTCGACGCTGCCGTGGCTCACGCCGTGGCGGTTCGTTGTCATGGGTTCTCTGAAGACGGTCGTGGAGTCGACGCTCGGGACGGATCTTGCGGACAAACCTGCGCCGAATGCGAAAGTGCCTGTCGATGGACCGGGCAAGGCGTCATGGAGCTGGCCGCTGTTGGGCGACGATCAGACGAACTTCACCGTGCAGAAGCAGTTCATCGACTATGCCGCGCAGATGGGGTGGCGCTATACGCTCGTCGATGCGATGTGGGACAAGCAGATTGGGTGGGAGAAGCTGCAGGAGCTGGTCGAGTACGGAAAGAGCAAGGGCGTGCGCATTCTCGTCTGGTACAACTCGGCGGGGGACTGGAACTTCGCGCCACAGACGCCGCGCAATCTGATGCTCACGCATGAGAGCCGGGTGGGGGAGTTCGAGCGGCTCTCTCGCATTGGCGTCGCAGGCCTGAAGGTCGACTTCTTCGGTGGCGACGGGCAGTCCGTGATCGCGTACTACCGGGACATTCTCGACGACGCTGCGACTTACGGGTTTCTGATGAATTTTCACGGCGCGACCTTGCCGCGCGGCTGGCAGCGTACGTATCCAAATCTCATGACCACGGAAGCGGTGCGCGGGCTCGAGTTCGTGACGTTCGACCAGAAGAATGCGGAGGATGAGCCGGCGCATGCCGCGATGCTGCCGTTCACGCGCAATGTTTTCGATCCGATGGATTTCACGCCGGTGGTGCTGGATCGGATTCGCGGGATCGAGCGGCGCACTTCGAGTGCGTTCGAGCTTGCTCTGTCCGTTCTGTTCACGTCCGGCATTCAGCACTACGCGGAGATTCCCGAAGGCATGGCCAAAGCGCCGGACTACGTGCGCGAGTTCCTTCGTGGCGTTCCTGCCATTTGGGACGACGTGAAATTCATCGATGGGTTCCCGGGCCGACATATCGTGGTGGCCAGGGAGGGCGGAGGACGTTGGTATTTGGCCGGTATCAATGCGCAGCCCGCTGACGCGAAGCTCACCTTGTCCCTTGCCGATCTGCCGGTTCGCGGCGGCACGCTCATTACCGACGGCGATGGTGGGAACCTGTCGTTCCGTCAGGAACGTGTGCAACTCACCCCGGACCGGAGTCTGGTCGTGACGCTGCGGTCGCGCGGAGGATTCGTCATCGTCTTCGACTGAAGCCAGCGCGCGCGCTGAAGAGCCCACTGCTTTGCCGGCTCGCTTCGCCGTGGCGCGTTTCCGCGGAAACGCCAGATGTCCTAAGCGACAGAGTGCATCCGGGCCGGACGCTCACATGAACTGCACACTTCGAACAAGCCGCGCGGCAGCGCGTGCCTACTCGCCCGTCCTCAGCTCGGAGCGCGCGCGTCGTCGCTTGCGCGGGCGGACCGCATGGCGCGCATCCCTTCGCAAAACGATCCTATAGCTGAGCGTCCACAACAGGCCATCCATCGCTATCCCACTTCAGCTCCATGATTCTCAGTTTTGATTTGCCGCCGTCAGAGGCGTCATAGGCGTGGAAGACGAGGTAGTCCTTACCGTCGAAGGTGTAGGCACTGTTGTGTCCGACGCCGGGCCATCGAGGGTTACCGGCGAGAAGCAGCGTGCCGCCACCTTCGGCGAGAGATTTCCCATCGCGGTCGAGATAGGTGCCTTTGATGTCGCGACTGCGGCCAATCATGATCTTGTAGTTGCTGCGAGCTCCACGGCAGCAGTGGTCCCACGACACGAACAGGTAGTAATAGTCACCCCTGCGAAAGATGAACGGCGCTTCGATGGCAGCAGGCTCGGGATCTACATCGGCGCGAAGCACGGAGCGTTCGCGCTTCGCCAGCGCATACCATTCCTGCGGCTCCGCCAGGCGCAGAAAATCCGCCCGCAGCCTCACGAGCTTCAACCCGGACCAGAACGACCCGAATGCCAGCCACGGCGTGTCGTGCTCATCGATCACGAGTTGTGCATCGATGGCGTTCCACAAGTCCCTGTTCAGCACGGACTGAATCACCATGCCGCGGTCCACCCACCCGAACGCTGGCGATGAGCGATCGAGCGTCTTGTTGGTCGCAACGCCGATGGCCGAGGTGATCTTGCCTCCAAGAGAAATCGCGTAGTACAGGTAGTACGTGTCGCCGTGCCGGGAAATGTCGGGCGCCCAGATGTGTCCCTTGAATCCTGGAACCGCAGCGAACGTCCACTCAGGTGCCCGCTCGAATACCGGCGGCTCCTCTTTCCATGTCTGCATGTCCTTCGAGCTGCGCACAGTGATGCCCGCGCCCGTGCCGAACACGTAAAACGTGTCCCCTTCGCGGATCATCACCGGATCGTGTATGCGGATGGATTCCGCGCCATGAGCTGCGCAGGCGCCCGCCAGGGTGACTAAAGTCACCGCAGCGGCCAGCTTCATGTTGGCCTTCTCGCTTCGAACAGTCGCTGCAGCAGGCAGAACGCGAACAGCAGCGCACCGACGGCAATGCGTGTCCACCACGAGCTCAGCGTGCCTTCGAACACGATGAGCGTCTGGATGATTCCGAGAATCAGCACACCGAACAGCGTGCCGATCACGTAACCGACTCCGCCTCGGAGCAGCGTGCCGCCGATGACGACAGCGGCTATCGCGTCCAGCTCCAATCCAACCGCGTGAAGGCTGTAGCCGGAGAGCATATAGAACGTCATCACGACGCCGCCCAATGCCGCGCAGAAGCCGCTGAGCATGTACACGCGAACAACCGTCGCGCCGACGGGCAGGCCCATCAGCTCAGCGGAAGATTCACTCCCGCCGATTGCGTAGACCGTGCGGCCGAATTGCGTGGCCTGCGCGAGCCACATGCCGGCCAGCACTACGGCGATCGCGATGATCGCGCTGACCGAGATCGAGGCATCGCCACCAAGTGGCATTCTCGCCTGCGCTATGGAGCTGTAGACGGGGTTCGTGATGCTGATCGATTCGGTGCTGATCAAATAGCAGAGGCCGCGGGCGAGGAACATGCCGGCGAGCGTGACGATGAAGGGCTGCAGCCTGAAGCGCTGCACGAGGTAGCCTTGGGCCGCGCCGAACGCAGCGCCGATCGCGAGCACCAGCGGTATCACCCACAATGGACTCGCGCCGTTGCGCTCGACCAGCTGCGCCGAAACCATCGTCGTCAACGCGATGACGGCGCCGACTGACAGGTCGATGCCGCCAGTGAGAATCACGAACGTCATGCCGACCGCGACGATGCACAGGAACGCGTTGTCGATCAGCAGATTCAGAAAGACCTGCGGCGAGAAAAACCCTTCGTAGCGAATGCCGCCGATCCCCGCCATCACGACGAACAACGAAACCGTCACCGCCAACGGCACAAACCGCTGATCGATGCGCGCAAAGCCGGGTATTGCCAGCCCGCCCCGCAACGACCTTTCGTCCAGCGGCATTTTGCCGGCGCGCTCGCGCACATCCGTAGTCATGCCATGGTCCCCGGCAATCGCGAGCGCTGGATCTTGCCGAGGATCAGTCCTCGAAACTCCCCCGACTGCAACAACATCACCGCAAACACCAGCACCGCCTTCACAACCATATTCACTTCAGGCGGCACGCCAATCGAATAAATCATCGACGTGAGCGTCTGAATGATCAGCGCCCCAATGATCGTGCCAGCCAGACTGAACCGGCCTCCCGTCAGCGAAGTCCCGCCCAGCGTCACCGCGAGAATCGCGTCGAGCTCGAGGAGCTGCCCCGCATTGTTCCCATCCGCACTCTTCACATTCGAGCTGACGATCAATCCCGCGAGTCCGGCCGTGAAACTGCAGAACACGTACAGACACACCGTGATCAGCCTCGATCGCACACCCGCCACGCGCGCGGCAACCGGATTCACCCCAATACTTCGAACGAACAATCCCAGCGCGGTGTGCGTGAGCGCCAGATACACGGCGGCCGCGACAACCGCCGCGATGAACAGCGCGAATGGCAGTCCCGCGAGGAAGCCATTGCCGATGTAGAAGTAAGGCGAGTAGTAAATGGTGAGGATCTGACCGTCCGTGATGAGCTGGGCGATCCCGCGCCCCGCCACCATCAGAATGAGCGTCGCGACGATCGGCTGCATGCCCGTTTTCACAACGAGCAGTCCGTTCCAGAATCCGCAGAGCATTGCCACGCCGAGCGCGCTCGCAATCGCAACGCTGAGCGGGAAGCGACTCACCTGCTGGGCCGCCGTCGCATCCATTGACCCGCCAATCAGCAACGCTGCGACGGCGGCGGAAATCGCAACGACTGCCCCCACCGAGATGTCGAGCCCGCGTATCGCGATCACCAGCGTCATGCCGATCGACACCAGCATCAGCGGCGCCGCGCGATTCAGCACGTCGATCAGATTGCCGCGCAGGTGCCCATCGACCCATTCGATCCGCAGAAACCCCGGATTCGCCACAGCGCTCACCACAATGAGCGCCACCAGCGTCACCGCCGGCCAAAACAGCTGATGCGCCACCAGCCGCCGCATCACGGGCATTTCCAAGTCGCCATGCGACCAGCCGCACAGCTCGCCATGCGGCCAGCCGCACCGCCCAGACCAGCCAACCTATGTGGAGCCCATTCTTGAGCGCGCGCGCCGCGCTCAGCAGAACCGCGCCCAGCACACCGCGCGACCACCGCCCCCGAGGCAAGCGCCTCCGTCTTCACCCATGCCTCGCAATCAACTCATACACCTCGTGCTCGCCACAGCCCCCAGGCAGTTCGCCAACCTTCCTACGATCGCGCATAACCACAACGCGATCAGACAAGCGCACCACTTCATCGATCTCGGCCGAAATGAACATCACCGCCATGCCGCCCCGTGCGAGCGACACGATCTCGTTCATGATTTCCTGCTTGGCGGCTACGTCGATGCCGCGAGTGGGCTCATCGAGGATTAACAGTTGAGGCTGCACCGCAAGCCAGCGCGCCAGAACCGCCTTCTGCTGGTTGCCTCCGGAAAGCTGTCCGACAGGCGTATCGAGAGAAGCCGTCTTGATGCCGAGTGCCTTGACCAGTCGCTCTGCCATCGCTCTCTGCTCATCGAGGGACAACGACGGCACCAGTCCGCGCCTGGCTTGCAGAGCCAGCACGATGTTCTCGCGCACCGACAAATCCGCGATCAGTCCCTCGGTCTTCCGCTCCTCGGGACACAACGCCATTCCATGCGCAATCGCCCCCGCCGGATCACGTAGCAGCACACGCTCGCCTGCCACGAAAACTTCACCACAGTCCGCCGCATCGAGCCCGAACAACAACCGCGCCAGCTCCGTGCGCCCCGATCCCAGGAGTCCCGCGACCCCAACGATTTCCCCGCGCTTGAACTCAACATCCGTCGGCTCAACGAGCCCCTTACGCCCAAGCCCTTTCGCTTGCACGACAACAGTGCCACCGGTCGCAGCAGCATCATCACTCCGCGTCTGAGCCAGGGCCGGCGCAATCTCCCGCCCCACCATCGCGGTGATCAACGCACTTCGACTCAACTCACTCGCACGCCACTCCCCAACGAACACGCCATTGCGAAGCACGGTGATGCGATCCGATATCGCATAAACCTGATCGAGGAAGTGCGTCACGAAGAGAATCGCCATTCCCTGTCGACGCAGCCCATCGAGCACGGCGAAAAGCTGCCGCACCTCATCCGCATCGAGGCTGGACGTCGGCTCATCGAGAATGAGCACCCGCGCGGACACACTCGTCGCGCGCGCAATCGCCACCATCTGCTGAATCGCCACTGGATAGCTCGACAAAAGCCGCGTGACTTCGATGTCGAGCTGCAGAATCCCAAGCACGCGCCGCGCTTCGCGATTCACCGCGCCCCAATCGATTCCGCCGCCCCGCCACCAGGGCAATCGCGGATAGCGCCCAGCGAAGATGTTCTCCGCCACGGTGAGATTCGGGCAGAGATTCACTTCCTGATAGACGGTGCTGATGCCGAGCTGCTGCGCATGCAGCGGCGAAGCAGGCTGGATCTCCCGCCCGTCGAGCTGAATCGTTCCCGCTTCCGGCGGACACACGCCCGTCAGCACCTTGATGAGCGTCGACTTGCCCGCGCCGTTCTGGCCCATCAGCGCGTGAACTTCGCCCGCGCGCAGACAGAGATCCACGCCATCCAGCGCCCGCACACCCGGGAACCCACGACGAATGCCCTGCGCCCGCAGGACGCAATCGGCTGGCTCGGTCATGGCGGCTCGAGCAGCATGGCGTGCTCAATACTTGCGTGTGGGAAAAACTTCCTTCGCCGTTTCCATCGGGAAGATGGATTCCTCCGTGACGATGCGCTTGGGCGTCGGCCGCCCCGCCACGACGTCCTTCACTGCCGCCATCAGCTGCGGCCCGAGCAACGGGCTGCACTCGACGGTGACGTTCAACTTGCCGGCGATCATGGCCTCGAAGGCACCCTTCACTCCGTCCACCGAGATGATGAGGATGTCCTTGCCCGGCGCGATGCCGGCTTCCTCGATGGCCTGGATCGCGCCGATCGCCATGTCGTCGTTGTGCGCGTAGAGCACGTTGATGCGCCGGCCCTCCGCCTTGAGGAAAGCCTCCATCACTTCCTTGCCTTTCGCGCGCGTGAAATCACCCGTCTGCGAGCGAATGATCTTGTAGCGCGGATCGGCCGCGATGATTTCCTGGAAGCCACGCTTGCGGTCGTTGGCGGGAGCCGAACCCACGGTGCCTTGCAGCTCCACGATGTTGATGTCGCCCGGCCGATCCTTCGTGTTCTCGAGCAGCCACCGCCCCGCCTTGCGCCCTTCCTCCACGAAGTCCGAGCCCATGAACGTGACGTAGAGCGAATCGTCCGTCACGTCCACGGCCCGATCCGTGAGGATGACCGGGATCTTCGCCGCCTTCGCCTCGCGCAACACGGTTTCCCAGCCCGTCTCGACGACAGGCGAGAACGCGATGACATCCACACGCTGCGCGATGAACGAGCGCAGCGCCTTGATCTGGTTCTCCTGCTTCTGCTGAGCATCGGAGAACTTCAACGTGATGCCCGCCTCCGCGGCCGCGGTCTTGATGGAGTTCGTGTTCGCCGTGCGCCACTCGCTCTCGGCACCGATCTGGCTGAAGCCCAGCACGATCTCATCCGCGCCGGCATTCTTCTTCTGGCAACCACCCAACGTCACGAGAGCCGTCACGACGATGACGACCGCCGCGGCCAAACCACTTCGAGCTCTCATGACCTCACGTTCCCCCTCGATGATCGGCTCACGCCATGGTGTAAGCCGTCTTCACCTGCGTGTAGAACTCCACGGCGTAGCGGCCCTGCTCGCGCGAGCCGTAGCTCGAGCCCTTGCGTCCGCCGAACGGCACGTGCGGATCCACGCCCGCGGTCGGCAGATTCACCATCACCATGCCGGCCTGTGCATGGCGCTTGAAATGAGTGGCGTGCTTGAGCGAGGTCGTGCAGATGCCCGCGCACAACCCGAACTCCGTGTCGTTCGCGAGCTTCAGGGCATGCTCGTAATTGTCCGCCCGCATCACGCTCGCGACGGGACCGAAGATTTCCTCGCGCGAAATGCGATCGGTCGGCTTCGCGGCGACCAATGCCGGGCGCATGTAGTGGCCGCGGTTCTCGAGCGAGAGCGTCTCGCCGCCGAACAGCACTTCGCCGCCTTCCTGCCGCCCGATGTCCAGGTATTTCAGGTTCTGCTCGAGCTGCGGCTGACTCGCCACGGGCCCGATGTCCACGCCCGCCGTGAGAGCGTTACCAATCTTGAGCGACTGTAATCGCTTCACTGCGCGCGCAATGAATTCCTCGTACACCGGCTTTTCGACGATCAGCCGGCTCGAAGCCGTGCAACGCTGACCCGTGGAGAAATACGCACCCTGCACAGCCGCTTCGACCGCAACATCGAGGTTCGCATCCGCGAGCACGACGAGCGGATTCTTCCCGCCCATCTCGAGTTGCACCTTGCCGCCGCGCGCAGTCACTTGCCGCAACACTTCCCCGCCAGTTGAAACGGAACCGGTGAAGGTAATGGCATCGACGCGCCGATCCTTCAGCAGCGCAGAACCCACCACGCTCCCGCGACCCACCACGAGATTGAACACGCCCTTGGGCAAGCCCGAGCGGCCGATGATGTCCGCGAGCGCGGCTGCGCAGCCGACCACGATCTCAGCCGGCTTCAACACCACGGCGTTGCCAAACGCCAGCGCAGGCGCGGTCTTCCACGACGGAATGGCGAGCGGAAAATTCCACGGCGCAATCGCGCCCACGACGCCGACCGGTTCGCGCGTAATTTCCACATCCACACCCGGCCGCGTCGACGCGAGCTTCTCGCCGGGAATGCGCAACGCCTCGCCCGCGAAGAACTTGAAGATCATGCCGGCGCGCACGGTCTCGCCGACGGCCTCCGGCAGCGTCTTGCCTTCTTCGCGCGCGAGGAGCCGCCCCAGCTCATCCTTGCGCGCGAGCAGCTCGGTGCCGATGAAGTCGAGCACATCGAAGCGCTTCTGCGGAGTCGACATCGCCCATCCGGGCGCTGCCTCGCTCGCTGCCGCGATGGCCTGGTCCGCGAGCTTCGCGTCGGCCTGGCGGTACTCCCCGACGATGTCCGAGAGGTCGGAGGGGTTGTCGCTCGCTCCCGTGTCTCCCGATCCGGCGATCCACTCGCCGCCGATGAAATTCTGGATCCGTGTCGCCATGGTCGCGTCCTCTCGCTGCAGCTCAGGTCACAACGCCTGAACGCCGTAGGGTGCGAAACCACCGGGGGTGACCGCAAGGGGATTGAGGAGAGGTGCGCCGAGCGCCGGCAGGTCGATCTCGAACACATCGCCCGGCTCGATGCGAATGCCATCCGCGAAGCTGAGCGTGGCCGTGCCGAAGAAATGCAGGTGTGCGTCGCCCGGCACCCGGTGCGCCGCGTACTTGAAATGATGGAACTCGAGATTGGCCAGCGAATGGCACATGTTCGCTTCGCCCGTCAGGAACGGCTTTTCCCAACGGATCGTGTCGCCGCGACGGATGCGGCTGCGCCCTTCCAGATGCGCGGGCAACGGGCCGGTCCGCAGCTCCGGCCCGACGGCGCACTGGCGCAGCTTCGAATGCGCCAGGTAGAGGTAGTTCTGGCGCTCGGTGACGTGATCGGAGAACTCATTGCCGATCGCGAACCCGAGGCGCATTGGCCGGGAATCAGGCCCGATCAGGTAAAGCCCCACGACCTCCGGCTCCTCACCGAAATCCTTCGCGAAGTCCGGCGCGACGAGCGGGCTGCCGCACCCGACGACGATCGAGCCGTTCCCCTTGTAGAACCACTCAGGCTGCGCGCCCATCTGGCCCTCCGGTGGACGCCCGCCTTCGATGCCCCACTGGAACATGCGCATCGAGTCCGTGAGCGCTGGCGCGTCGGCCGTCTTTGGCTTCGCATGCATCGCATCGCGCGTGGAGGCGCTGCCCAGATGCGTCAGCCCGGTGCCCGAGACGTGGCAGTGCGCGGGGTCAGGATGGGTCAAAGGCGGCAGCAGGCGGCCGGACTGCAGCAGCTCGGGATAGGACCTCTCGGTCTCCACTTTGACCACGGACACGATGCTTTCGAGCGTTGCGTTCCGGGCGATGGCCGCGGCCGCCAGCTCATACGTCGAGGAATACCCGGCGAGCACGGCGACCGTCGTGCCGGGATCGTTGACCTGCCCCACCCGGGGCCGGCCCTGCGCATCGAGAAACTGGATCAGTCGCATCGTGTTTGTCCGATTGTGAGCGTCGGAGGGATACGGAACAAATGCGAATTCCTGCCGAATCGATATACTGATTGGCATATCGCACAGGACGGTCCCATGCCCAACAGCATGCCTTGGTTTCTGCGTGCCCGCCTGAAGACCCGCCAGCTCATGCTGCTGATCGCGATCGGCGACGAGGGCAACATCCATCGCGCCGCCGAGATCCTCAACATGTCGCAGCCGGCCGCGTCGAAGCTCCTCAAGGATCTCGAAGACGTGCTCGGCATCTCGCTGTTCGAGCGCCTGCCGCGTGGCATGCGTCCCACCTGGTACGGCGAAACCATGATCCGGCATGCGCGCATCGCGTTGTCGAGCCTGTCGCAGGCGGGGAGCGAGCTCGAAGCGCTGAAGACCGGGCGCTTCGGCGAGGTGAGCGTCGGTGCGATCACAGGTCCGGCGCTCAGTCTGCTGCCGCAGGCCGTCGCGATCGTCGCGCGCGAGCATCCGGACCTGCGCGTGCATCTCATCGTCGAGTCGAGCGATGTGCTGCTCGAGCGGCTCACGCAGAGCAAGCTCGACATCATGATCGGCCGTCTGTTCGAGACGCACGACAAGACGAACCTTTCCTATGAGCGGCTCGCGGATGAGCCCGTGTGCGCGGTGGCACGCCCGGGTCATGCGATGCTCGGGAATTCCGCGCTCACACTGAAGCAGCTCGAGCAGGCGCCGTGGATCGTGCCGCCGATGGGCAGCGTGCTGCGCCATCGCTTCGAGCTGATGTTCCAGGAGGAAGGGCTGAGCATTCCTCCGCATCTCATCGAGACCTCTTCACTCCTCTTCACCACGAAGATGTTGCAGCAGAGTGATTTCATCGCGGTGGTGCCGACGGACGTGGCGCGCTACTACGCTTCCTACGGCATGGTCTCGATGTTGCCGATTCAACTTTCGTGCACGATGGACGCGTTCGGCATCATCATGCGCAAGGACTGGCTGTTGTCGCCTGCTGCAAAAGTAGTGCTGCGGGCGCTGAAAACAGCCGCGATCAGCACATACGACTATGTGCCGGAGACGCCGGATCTGAAAGTGGTGGGCAAGGCGCTCGCCTCGTAGCGCTCAGGTCCATCCTGCGTCGACGATGTATTCCTGCGCCGTGCATGCGCCAGCATCGTCGGATGCGAGGAACACGACCATCGCCGCGATGTGATGCGCCTGGATCGGATCGGGCACGCATTGCATGCGCGCGAGCTCCTTGTCCATCTCGGGCACGGCCCACAGTTTCAACTGGCGTTCCGTCATCACCCAGCCCGGCGACACCACGTTGACTCGGATTCGATGCGCGCCAAGCTCTTTCGCAAGCCCGCGCGTGAGTCCACTTACTGAGGACTTCGCGGTGGCGTAGGCCGCGTAGCCATTGCCCTTCGCTTGCCAGCCCGTCGATCCCATGTTGATGATCGAGCCAGCACCCTGCGCCTTCATGCCCGGTAACACCGCCTGAATGGCGAAGAACGCAGGCCGCTGGTTGACGGCCATGCGGTCATCCCAGTATTCCGGTGTCACGTCTGCAGTGACGTGACGATCGTCATGGGCGACGTTGTTCACGAGAACGTTGAAGTCGCCGAGTGTTGCAGCGGCCTCACGGATCGCAGCTTGCAACGCGGGGATGTTCTTCACATCGCAGACGCGCCACCACGGCGCGGCGAAGCCTTGTGCCGCAAGCTTTTCCACCAGACTGGCGGAGGCCCGCTCAGCCAGGTCGACGAACGCGACACGCGCGTGCTGTCGCGCAAACGCTTCGACCAGACACGCGCCGATTCCCGAGCCGCCCCCGGTGATGAACACGCGCTTGTCGCGCAGGCTTGGGTACTGAGCGCTCCAGGGAGGCACTCCTGTTTCCTCTTTCACGGTCGCCATAGTCATGCTCCGGGCATATGAAACTGGTTATGTGTTTTCGTAAGAATGTGATTATTCACATATCAATATGCCGGTAGGATGCCATTCATGGATTCAAAGAAGAAGCCGCCCCTGCGCAGCCAGGCGTGGTTCGGGAAGGCGGACCGCGATGGCTTCATGCATCGCAGTTGGATGAAGAACCAGGGCTATCCCGAAGACCTGTTCGACGGGCGCCCGGTCATCGGCATCTGCAACACCTGGTCCGAGCTCACGCCGTGCAACGGCCATTTCCGCGAGCTCGCGGAGTTCGTGAAGCGCGGTGTCTACGAAGCCGGCGGCTTTCCGCTCGAGTTCCCCGTGATGTCGCTCGGCGAGACGCAGTTGCGGCCCACGGCGATGCTGTTCCGGAATCTCGCCAGCATGGACGTCGAAGAGTCGATCCGCGGCAATCCGATCGACGGCGTCGTGCTGCTGATGGGCTGTGACAAGACGACGCCCGCTTTGCTCATGGGCGCCGCGAGCTGCGACCTGCCGACGATCGGGTTGTCGGGCGGACCCATGCTGAGCGGCAAGTTTCAGGGACATGACCTCGGGTCCGGCACAGCGGTGTGGCGGATGTCGGAGCAGGTGCGCGCCGGCGAGATGTCGCTGGAGGAATTCAATTCCGCCGAGTCCTGCATGCATCGCTCGAAGGGGCACTGCATGACCATGGGCACGGCCTCCACCATGGCGAGCATGGTCGAAGCGCTGGGCGTGGCGCTTCCGGGTAATGCCGCGATTCCCGCGGTCGATGCGCGCCGTGCGCGGCAGGCGCAGCTCACCGGGCGGCGCATCGTCGAGATGGTGAGGGAGGATCTGCATCTATCGAAGATCCTCACGCGTCCGGCGTTCGAGAATGCGATCAAGGTGAATGCCGCCATCGGCGGTTCGACCAATGCAGTGATTCACCTGCTCGCGATCGCCGGGCGGATCGGAGTGAAGCTGGAGCTCGATGACTGGGATCGGCTCGGGTCGACGCTCCCCTGCCTCGTGAATCTGCAGCCGTCGGGCAAGTACCTGATGGAGGACTTCTACTACGCGGGTGGCTTGCCGGCGGTGATGAAGGAGATTGCGCATCTCCTCAATCGCGATGCCCTGACTGCGAATGGCAGGACCGTTGGGCAGAACCTCGAGGACGCGCCGTGCTGGAACCGCGATGTCGTGCGTCCGTTCGGCGAGCCGTTCAAGGCGGAGGCGGGGATTGCCATTTTGCGCGGCAATCTCGCGGTGAATGGGGCTGTGATCAAGCCATCCGCGGCGTCACCGCACTTGTTGAAGCATCGCGGACGGGCGGTGGCGTTCGAGAACATCGAGGAGTTCAAGGCGCGCATTGGCGATGAGAATCTCGACATCGACGAACGCTGCATCATGGTTCTGAAGAATTGCGGACCGCGCGGGTACCCGGGCATGGCCGAGGTGGGCAACATGCCGTTGCCGCCGAAGGTTTTGCGCAAGGGCATTACGGATATGGTGCGCATTTCGGATGCGCGCATGAGCGGGACGGCTTACGGCACTGTGGTGCTACACGTCTCGCCTGAAGCGGCCGCGGGTGGCACGCTCGCGCTCGTCAAGACCGGAGACATGATCGAATTGGATGTCGCTGCTCGCCGCTTGCACCTGGATGTCAGTGATGCAGAGCTGGCGAAGAGGCGCGCGAGCTGGGCGGGGGTGCCTGCGCCTACGCGTGGCTGGTACAAGCTATACGTGGATCATGTGCAGCAGGCGCACCTCGGCGCCGACCTGGACATTCTGGTTGGGGGCAGTGGCACCGACGTGCCGCGTGATTCGCACTAGAGCGTCTGGATCGTATTTTCGATCCAGGCTTGCGCTTTCTCATTCACTTCACGCGGGTCGGCACCAGTCGGGTCGATTGGCTTGCCAATCACGACGCGAATACGACCGGACTTCTTGAACAGCCCGCGTCGTGGCCAATAGTGCCCGGCGTTATGTGCCACTGGCACAACGAGCCTTCCAGTCTCACGAGCGAGTAGCGCACCACTGACGCCGTATTTGCGGGTCTGGCCAAGCGCCATCCGCGTGCCTTCAGGAAACACCATCACCCAGTCACCCTCATCGAGCCGCGACCGGCCCTGATCCACGACCTGGTGAACCGCCGAGCTGCCTGACTTGCGATCGATCGCAATGGCATGCAACTGCCGAATGCCCCACCCCACGAACGGAATCCACAACAGCTCCCGCTTCAACACCCACACCTGCCGCGGAAACACCACCGCCATCGCAATGGTTTCCCACGACGATGAGTGCTTCCACAACGCGATGTGATTCCCTTCGGGCAGGTTCTCGCGCCCCTCGATCACGTAGTCGAGCCGGCACGTGAGTCGCAACACGCCAAGCAGCACCAGCGCCCAGAACCGCGCGAGCACGAAGCGCCGGCGAAACGGCAGGAAGCAGCACGCGATCACGAAGAAGATCGCGTAGAAGAACGTCCACAGGAACAGGAACGCCGTGAAGATCAGCGAGCCCACGGCTCGCACGGTACCGCCCTCCGAACTCACGGCACGCGCGCTGTCGTTCATTGGCTCAGCCAGGCAGGCGCGACAGGTCGGCCACGCCGCCGAACAGGTCGCGGAGACTCACGAGCAGCGCCAGCCGGTTGGCGCGCAATTTCGGATCCTCGTCCATCACCATCACCTGATCGAAGAATCCATCCACGGCGGGGCGGAGCTGTGCGAGCTGCCCGAGCGCCGCGGTGTACTCACGACGCGCAGTCGCCGTCGACACAGTTTCGCGCAGCGCGCGCATGGCGTCGAACAGGCGCACTTCCGCGGACTCGCGCAGCGTCTCGACGGAGATCTCTGTGCCCACAGCGCCATCCGCCTTGCGCAGAATGTTCGCAATGCGCTTGTTAGCCGCCGTGAGACTCGCCGCTTCCGGCAATTCGAGGAACGCACTCAGCGCGCGCAGACGCGCATCGAAATCCAGCGGCGAGCGCGGCTTCATGGCCAGCACGGCGTCGAACATTTCCGTTGTGATCGTTTTGGCATCTGGCGTCGCGGGCCGATCCAGGTAGTACGAGCGCAAGCGTTCCATCACGTATTCGTAAACGTCGTCGGCAACGCGTTCGCTCTGCACGGGTTGACTGGCAACGGCTTGATCGATGAGCGCGCGCAGATCGATCTCAATGCCTTTCTCGATGAGTGTGCGCAGAACGCCGATGGCCGCGCGACGCAGGCCGAACGGATCCTTGGCGCCGCTGGGTTTCTGCCCGATCGCGAAAATGCCTGCGAGCGTATCGAGCTTGTCGGCGACCCCTACGGCAATTCCCGCGTCCGTTTCAGGCAGCGCGTCGCCGGCGCCACGCGGCAAGTAATGCTCACGAACTGCCGCCGCGACTTCGGGCGTTTCGCCATCCGCCAGCGCGTAGTAGCCGCCCATCACACCTTGCAGCTCGGGGAACTCGCCGACCATTGCTGTGAGCAGGTCACACTTGCAGAGCTCCGCCGCGCGCTCCGCCGCCGCGCGATCTTTTCCCAGATCCGCAGCGATTTGCCCGGCGAGCGTGCGCACACGCCGCACCTTGTCGCCCACCGAACCGAGCTTCGCCTGAAAAGTAACCTTGTCGAGCCCCTCGCGACGCGCAGCGAGAGGCTGCTTCCTGTCCTGCTCCCAGAAGAACGCCGCGTCTGCGAGACGAGGCCGCACGACGCGCTCGTTTCCCGCGCGCACCTGTGTCGGATCGAGGCTCTCGATGTTGCTCACCGTGATGAACCACGACATGAGGCTGCCGTTCGTGTCCTCGACGGGAAAGTAACGTTGATGCTCCTGCAATGTGGCGATGAGCACTTCGCGCGGCAGGGTGAGGAAACGCTCCTCGAATCGTGCGGCGAGCGGTACGGGCCATTCGACCAGCGCGGTCACTTCGTCGAGCAACGCCTCGCCCATCACCGCGCGACCGCCGATCTCCTCTGCTTTCGCGGTGACGCCGCCGCGAATGGTTTCGCGACGCTCGGCGAAGTCCGCGATGACCCGACCACGGTCGCGCAGCGCCTTAGCGTAAGAAGAAGGACTCGTGATCCGGATCTCCTTTGGCGCGAGGAAGCGATGACCGCGAGTGAGGTTGCCGGCTGGCACATCGAGCACCGATGCCGGCACCACGTCCTTCCCGTACAGCATCACCAGCCAGTGCACGGGCCGGACGAACTCGGCATCGCCGGCGCCCCAGCGCATGCGCTTTGGAATCGGCAAGGCGTCGAGGGCGGTCTGAACGAGGCCCGGCACCAGCGCAACGGTCCCGGTGCCCGGTTTGGTCCCTATATAGAAGAGAAAGAGCCCTTTGCCCTCTTCCTGTCGCTGCAGTGCAGAAATCGGGACGCCACAGCTTTCCGCGAAAGCCGTGGCGGCACGGGTCGGCTGACTGCTTGCGTCGAACGCAGCGGTAACCGGCGGCCCACGGCGCTTGATGTTCTGCTCGGGCTGCCGCGACACGAGTCGCTTCACCAAGACTGCAAGTCTGCGCGGCGTGGCGAACGACACCACATCGCCGTGAGCAAGCCCCGCCTGTGCCAGGCCGTTCTTGACTCCGTTCGCGAATGCCAGCTCCAGCTCGCGAAGCGCCTTCGGGGGCAACTCTTCGGTGCCCACCTCGACGAGAAAATCCCGTCGCTCGGTTTTCGCCGCCTCGGCCATCACGATGCTGCCTTTAGCTGTTGCTGTTTGAGCATCGGGAAGCCGAGCGCTTCACGGCTGGCGTAGTACGCCTGCGCCACTGCGCGCGCGAGGGTGCGGACGCGCAGAATGAATCGCTGCCTCTCCGTGACTGAGATCGCGCGACGCGCGTCGAGCAGATTGAAAGTGTGCGAAGCCTTCAGCATCTGCTCGTAGGCAGGCAGCACCAGCTTCGCGGCGAGCAGGTCGTTGCACGCCTTCTCGTGATCGTCGAAATGACGGAAGAGCACGGCGACGTCGGCCTGCTCGAAGTTGTAAGCCGACTGCTCGACTTCGTTCTGATGGAACACGTCCCCGTAGGTGACACGGCCGAGCGGTCCGTCCGTCCATACGATGTCGAACAGGCTTTCCACGTTCTGCAGGTACATGGCGAGGCGCTCGAGGCCGTACGTGATCTCGCCGGAGACCGGCTTGCAGTCGAGGCCGCCGACCTGCTGGAAGTAGGTGAACTGGGTGATTTCCATGCCGTTCGCCCAGACTTCCCAGCCGAGGCCCCAGGCGCCGAGGGTGGGGGACTCCCAGTTGTCCTCGACGAAGCGGATGTCGTGGATGAGCGGGTCGAGGCCCAGCGCGCGCAGGCTCCCCAGGTAGAGGTCCAGGATGTTCAGGGGGGAGGGTTTGATGAGGACCTGGAACTGGTAGTAGTGCTGGCCGCGGAAGGGGTTTTCGCCGTAGCGGCCGTCGGTAGGGCGGCGGGACGGCTGGACGTAGGCGGCGCTCCAGGGCTCGGGGCCGATTGCCCTCAGGAAAGTGGCCGTGTGGAACGTGCCCGCGCCCATCTCCATGTCGGCCGGCTGCAGGATCACGCAGCCCTGGTCGGACCAGTACTTCTGGAGCGCGAAGATCAGTTCCTGGAACGTGCTGGGAGGACGGCCGACTTTCATGTTCTGGGCTTCGTAAAAAGAGGCGCGCGAGTATAGCGACCCTCGGGCCTGCTGCCGGCTCGGCCCGAAGACATCCACGTCGCGCACCACGGTTGGGCGCTGTCCTCGGCATCACGAAGTGCGGCTAGAATCGCCGCACGCTTGCGGTGCGCGTTTTGGTGCGCACGCACCGCCGGCGTGCAACGCCCGCATCCGAATACGTCAAGTGCTTGATTTGGCTGAGGCAGTGGTCTGGCATGGTGCCTGCACTGCCAACACGCTCTGCACGGGCAGGGTCCGGCGCGTGGTTGAGGCATCGCTTCAGAAAGAAAGCGGTCACCGCTTCGCGCCAGCAGAGCATTTCCTTTTTCCCGGAGGCCGATATGACGACGACACCGAGTGACGTGATCAAGCTCATCAAAGAAAAAGAGGTCAAGTTCGCTGACCTGCGTTTCACCGATACCCGCGGCAAGGAACAACACGTCACGATCCCGGCACGGCTCGTCGACGAAGAGCTGTTCCGCGACGGCAAGATGTTCGACGGCTCCTCGATTGCCGGCTGGAAGGGCATCAACGAGTCGGACATGATCCTGATGCTCGACCCGGCAACCGCCGTCATCGATCCCTTCTTCGAAGAAACGACGGTCGACATCCGTTGCGACGTCATCGAGCCCGCCACCATGCAAGGCTACGAGCGCGATCCGCGTTCGCTCGCCAAGCGCGCCGAGGCCTATCTCCGCTCGACCGGCATTGCGGACGGCGCGCTGTTCGGCCCCGAAAACGAGTTTTTCATCTTCGACAGCGTCCGTCACGGCAGCACCGTGAACGGCACGTTCTACGAGATCGATTCCCTGCAGGGCGCGTGGAACAGCATCAAGGATCTTTCGGACGGCAACAAAGGCCACCGCCCCGGACTGAAGGGCGGCTATTTCCCGGTGCCGCCGGTCGATGCGTTCCAGGACGTGCGCTCCGCGATGTGCCAGGCCATGGAAGAGATGGGCCTCAAGGTGGAAGTGCATCACCACGAAGTCGCCACGGGCGGCCAGGGTGAAATCGGCGTGGGCCCGGGCGGGCTGGTGAAGAAGGCCGATGAAGTGCAGGTCCTGAAGTACTGCATCCACAACGTCGCGCACGGCTACGGCAAGACGGCCACGTTCATGCCCAAGCCGCTCGTCGGCGACAACGGCAACGGAATGCACGTGCACCAGTCACTGCAAAAAGAAGGCAAGGCGCTGTTCGCAGGTGACAAGTACGGCGGGTTGTCCGACCTCGCGCTGTACTACATCGGCGGCATCATCAAGCACGCAAAGGCTCTGAACGCGATCACGAATCCCGGCACGAACAGCTACAAGCGTCTGGTGCCTGGCTTCGAAGCGCCCGTGATGCTCGCGTATTCCGCGCGCAATCGTTCGGCGTCCATCCGCATTCCGTGGGTATCGAATCCGAAGGCGCGTCGTATCGAAGTGCGCTTCCCGGACTCGAGCGCGAATCCCTACTTCGCGTTCGCGGCCATGATGATGGCGGGCCTGGATGGCATCCAGAACAAGATCCACCCCGGCGATCCGGCGGACAAGGATCTGTACGACCTCGAGCCGGAAGAGGCGAAGCACATCCCGACCGTGTGCCACTCGCTCGACATGGCGCTCGAGCATCTCGACAAGGACCGCGAGTTCCTGACGCGCGGCGGTGTGTTCACGAACGACGTGCTCGACGCCTACATGCAACTGAAGCTGCAGGAAGTCACGAAGTTCCGCATGTCGACGCACCCCGTCGAAATCGAGATGTACTACAGCTGCTGATATGGAGAAGACGTGACCGGCAAGTCCCTATCGTCGAACGCACCCTGCACGGTGAGGGGACCCTGGTCACAGTTCCACGGTGAAAGCGTGGCCGGATGCTCTGCGTCCGGCCCGCTCCTTTTGTCGTATGGCATGCGCGGGGCTATGCTCCGTTGCTATGCGCATCTCCACAGTTACCTTAATGTCCTGCCTGGCCCTGGCCTGCGCGACCGCGATGGCCACCGTCTACAAATGGGTGGACGAGAACGGGGTGACTCACTACAGCGATCAGCCCCATCCGCAGGCGCAGGAAGTGGACGTGAAGTCCGCGCAGACCTATCAGTCGACGGGCGTGGCATCCGCGCCTTCGAGCAGCTCTGCCTCATCGACGCAGCCCGCGGTTGCGTATCGGGTGTGCGAGGTCTTCCGGCCGGAGAACGACGAAGTCTTCATGAACACCGACACGATCGTTGCGAAGGTGCGCACCGATCCACAGGTGCGTGGGGGCGATCGCGTTGCCTTCGGGCTGGACGGCAAGCGCGTGCAGACCACGAGCAGCGCCGAAGCTTCGCTGAAGGTGGAGCGCGGTACGCACACTTTGATGGCTGTGGTCGAGGACGCTTCCGGCAAGCCTTTGTGCACGAGTGGCAGCGTCACGTTTCACGTGCGGCAGCCGTCGGTACAAGCGCCGAATCGGGCCAATCGCCCCAGGTTCTAACTGCCCGCGCCACGGAGGTACTCCGTGGCCGTTGAGTTCAACCTCCCCTCCGCTCTCTCGCACTTCGATCCAACGGATCTGTTCGACGCGCTTGCCACCGGCATCATCGTGCTGGATGCGCAGCTCTGCCCCATCTACGCGAACGTCGCCGCGCAGGATTTGCTCGCCTTCAGCCTGAATCAGGCACGCGGCCGTCCATTCGGAGATTTCCTGCACGACACGAACGGGCTCATCGGCACCCTGCGGCGCTCGCTGGAAACCGGCCAGGGCATCGCGGAACGTGAGATCACCGTGCGCCCGATCGGATCGCCGCGCGAGACACGCGTGCTCGACATCACCGTCACGCCGCTCGAAGGCCAGATCACCGGTACGCACTTGCTGATCGAGCTGACGGACGACACACAACGGAGTCGTATCTCGCGCGAGAACGATCTGCTGGCGCGTCTCGACTCCAGCCGCATGATGATTCGCCAGCTCGCGCACGAGATCAAAAATCCGCTCGGCGGATTGCGTGGCGCTGCTCAGCTCCTCGGCCGCGAGCTTCAAAGCGCCGATCTGCAGGAATACACGACGGTCATCATCTCCGAAGCAGACCGCCTCGCCGCGCTCGTCGATTCGATGGCGGGCCCGCAGCGGCCGCCGCAGAAGGACATGATGAACGTGCACGAGCTGTGCGAGCACGTGTACCACCTGCTGCGCGGAGAGGCCCGCGCGAGCATGCTCATCGAGCGCGATTACGACCCGAGCCTCCCGAGCGCCATGCTCGATCGCAACCAGATCATCCAGGCGCTGCTGAACGTCGCGCGCAACGCCATGCAGGCGCTCGGCGATCGCGGTCGTATCACACTCCGGACACGTGCGTTGTCTAACGTGAGCATCGGTTCCGTGAGGCACAAGCTCGTGGCAAGTGTTCAGGTCGAAGACAACGGGCCGGGCGTACCGGCCGAGTTGCGCTCCAGTCTTTTCTATCCTCTCGTCACCGGACGGGCGAACGGCACGGGTCTGGGTCTGGCCGTCGCACAGGATCTCGTTACACGCCATGGCGGGCTGATCGAATTCGAAAGCGAGCCGGGGCGAACCATTTTCACTTTGTTGTTGCCACTGGGTGATGCCACATGAGCATCCAGTCTCTCAGGGTCTGGCTCGTCGACGACGATGCCTCCATTCGATGGGTTCTCGAACGCGCCTTCCGCAATGGCGGAATGTCGCCGCGCGCGTTCGAGGCGGCGGAACCGGCGCTGGATGCCCTGCGCCGTGAATCGCCGGACGTGCTCATCACGGACATTCGCATGCCGGGACAATCGGGCCTCGACCTGCTGAAGAAAATTCGCGATGCGCGGCCCGCGTTGCCGGTCATCGTGATGACCGCACACTCGGACCTCGGCAACGCCGTGTCCGCGTACGAAGGCGGCGCATTCGAATACCTGCCCAAGCCTTTCGACATCGACCAGGCGGTGGACCTCGTGCGCCGCGCGGCGCGCGTGCAGCCGGGTGGTGCATCAGAACCGCAGCCGTTGCCGCGCATTCCGGAGCTGCTCGGTCGCGCGCCTGCCATGCAGCAGGTGTTTCGCGCAATTGGACGTTTGGCACGGTCCAGCGTCACTGTGCTGATCACTGGCGAATCCGGCACGGGCAAGGAGCTGGTAGCGCGTGCGCTTCACGACCACAGCCCGCGCTCAGGCAAGCCCTTCATCGCGCTGAATACTTCCGCGATTCCTGCCGACCTCCTCGAGTCCGAGCTGTTCGGCCACGAGAAGGGTGCCTTCACCGGCGCAGATGCGCAGCGCCGCGGGCGCTTCGAGCAGGCGGATGGCGGCACGCTGTTCCTCGATGAAATCGGGGACATGTCGACACCGCTGCAAACTCGCCTGCTGCGTGTTCTGGCCGAGGGCGAGTTCTATCGTGTCGGCGGCCAGACGCCGATCCGCGTGGACGTGCGAGTGATCGCCGCGACTCACCAGAACCTGCAGGACCGCGTGACTCGCGGTCTGTTTCGCGAGGACCTCTATCACCGCCTGAACGTGATCCGCATCGAGTTACCGCCGCTGCGCTCGCGCGCGGAAGACGTGCCGGAGCTGCTGGAGCACTACATCAACGCCGCCGCGCACGAGTTGGGCGTCGAACCGAAAGCGTTGTCGCCGGATGCGCTGGCGAAGCTGAGCTCATATAGCTGGCCTGGCAACGTGCGCGAGCTGGTAAATCTGTGCCGGCGCCTGAGTGTGCTCGCGCCGGGCACGCAGGTGCAGGTCGAGGACCTGCCTCATGAGCTCGTCGCCGCAACACCATCCGGGCCGGTCGACGCGGACTGGGCGAGGGCGCTCGCGAGTTGGGCGGATCGGCACGCGATGTCAGGCAAGAAGCCACTGCTGGACGAAGCGCTGCCCGAATTCGAGCGCGTGCTCATCCGCGCAGCGCTGAAGCGCACGCAGGGTCATCGCCAGGAGGCCGCCAAGCTTCTCGGCTGGGGTCGCAACACCCTCACGCGCAAGCTCAAAGAGCTGGACATGAACGACATTGACCATTCGGCCGACGACGAAGGCACCGAATAGCTATCTATAATGCCGCCCCATGCCGACGTGGGACGAGCTGTGGAAAACGCAATTTCTGTGGAACAGCGTGGGTGCGTGGGCGCTCGCCACGATCGCGTTCCTCGTCACCTTTACGGTACTGCCGCTGCTCAAGGGCTACATCAGCTCGCAGCGGAAGAAGTGGGCACAGGCCGGGCGCGAGCTGCCGCTAGCGGTTGAAGTCGTCGCGCTGCTCGTCGCCCGTACGAGCAAACTCTTCCTGTTCGCCGTCGCAGTCGCGTTCGCGTCCACGCAGCTCAAATTCCCGCCGAACATCGAGCGCGTCATCCAGGTTGCGATCGTGCTCACCTTCTGGTTCCAGGTGGGCCTGTGGGGCATGGCGGCCGTGCGCTATGCCATCGAGCGGCGCGGACAGCACCGCGGCCTGGACCCGGCGCTCGCCAGCTCCATCGACATCATCAACTTCATCGCCGGGCTCGCCATCTGGGCGATGGCATTCCTGCTCGCGCTCGACAATCTCGGCGTAGAGATCAAGCCGCTGCTCGCGGGCCTCGGCATCGGCGGCATCGCCGTGGCACTGGCCGTTCAGACGGTGCTCGGCGATCTGCTCGCTTCCATGTCCATCGCCCTCGACAAGCCCTTCACGATCGGCGACTCACTGCAGGTGGACGATATCAACGGCACGGTCGAGCACATCGGCGTGAAGAGCACGCGCATCCGCAGCCTCACCGGCGAGCAGATCATCGTCTCCAACGCAGACATCCTGAAAAGCCGCCTGCGGAACAACAGTCGCCTGCGCGAGCGCCGTGCCGCGTTCATGCTGAACGTGGCTTACGGAACATCGGCGGACAAGATGCGCGCCATCCCCGGCATCGTGCGCGAGATCGTGGCGGCCCAACCGCACACGCGTTTCGAGCGCTGCCACTTCCTCGCCTACGGCGAGTGGGCCCTGCGCTTCGAAGTGGTGTTCATCGTCACCGACACCGATTACAACGTCTACGCGGACACGCTGCAGACGGTGAATCTGGCAATTCTCGAGCGCTTCGAGAAGATGGGCGTCGAGTTCGCATTCCCGGCGCGCCCGTTCGATCCCACGCTCTTTCCGAAGAATCAGCCCGAGACGGGCAAGTCCTGAGTCTCTTTGCCGGTGCGCAGTGTGCCGATGAGCTGCGTGACGTTGCTCATGCCGTTCGCACGCAGATAGTCGCCGATGCCGGCATTGATCTTCTTGCACACCATCGGGTCGTAGAACAGTGAGGTGCCGATGCCCACGGCGCTCGCGCCCGCGACGATGAACTCGAGCGCATCCGTCGGCGTGGTGATGCCGCCCTGCCCGATGATCGGGATGCCGTGCGGCTTCGCCACCTCGTACACCTGATGTACTTTCAGCAGCGCGATCGGTTTGATCGCCGGACCCGAAAGTCCGCCCTGGATATTCCCAATGACAGGCCGGCGCGACTTCACGTCGATGGCCATGCCCATGATCGTATTGATCACGGACAACCCGTTCGTGCCGGCCTCGATGCAACGACGCGCGTTCTCGCGGATGTCCGTCTGGTTTGGCGAGAGCTTCGTGATGAGGGGCTTCGTCGTGACCTTGCGGCACACCTCGACGACGCGCGCTGAAGCGTCCGGGTAGTTACCGAACGCGACGCCGCCTTCCTTCACATTCGGGCATGAGATGTTGATCTCGATGGCATCGATCGGCGACTGGTCGAAGCGCCGCGTGACTTCCGCATATTCCTCGAACGTGGAGCCGGAGACGTTCGCGATGAAACGCGTCTCGCTGAAGTCGAGCGTCGGCAGGATCTTCCGCACGACGTAGTCCGTACCGGGGTTCTGCAGGCCGATGGCGTTCAGCATGCCCGATGGCGTTTCGTAAACCCGGTGCGGCGGGTTACCGAGCCGCGGTGCCAGCGTGGTGCCCTTCAGCACCACCGCGCCAGCGTCGCGATTCGAGAAACCTGCGACGCGCGTGTACTCCTCGCCGAATCCCACGCATCCCGAGAGCAGGACGATGGGCGAGGCGAAATCCATTCCGCAGAAGGAATAGCGGAGCGGGTTATCGATGTTCTGGGGGACGGCAACCATGGGTCGGCATTATCCCGTTAGACTGCCGCATGTTCCACGTTGTGCTCGTCCAGCCTGAGATTCCGCCGAATACCGGCAACATCATCCGGCTGTGCGCGAACACGGGCTGCACGCTCCACCTCGTCAAACCCATCGGCTTCGACATCAGCCTGAAAGCCGTGCGCCGCGCCGGGCTGGACTACAACGATCTGGCCGAGGTGCGCACCCACGTGGACATCGACGATTGCCTGGCAGCGCTCGAGGGTGCACGCCTCTTCGTCATCGAGACCACCGGGGCACACACCTATAGCGACGTGCAGTTCGCTCCTGGGGATACCTTCATCTTCGGACCGGAGCATCGGGGACTTTCGCCGGCCGTTCTGGAGAAGATTCCGCACGACAGGCACCTGTCGATTCCGATGCGCCCCGCGAACCGCAGTCTCAATCTCTCGAACGCGGTCGCGCTGGTGGTCTATGAAGCGTGGCGCCAGAACGGCTTCGCAGGGAGCGATGCGGCTACTCGTTCTCCGCCTTGATCGGCCGGCTCATCAGCCCGCGCACCACGTCCTTGGCGGGCAGCTTCTGGTAGAGCACTGAATAGATGCCTTCGCAAATTGGCATGTCGACGCTGGCGCGCTTCGCGACCGCCCGCACGGCCTTCGCGGCCGGATAGCCTTCCACCGCCTGGCCGATGGCCGCGAGCGCCTGTTCAGGCGTCTTGCCACTCGCGAGCAGCAAGCCGAAGCGGCGGTTGCGGGACTGATCGTCCGTGCACGTGAGCACGAGATCGCCGAGCCCGGCGAGCCCCATGAACGTCTCGCGGTGTGCGCCAAGTGTGACACCCAGCCGCGTCATCTCGACCAGCCCGCGCGTGATCAGCGCGATGCGTGTGTTCGCACCGAAGCCGAGGCCATCGGACAGCCCGGCGCCCACCGCCAGTACATTCTTCACGGCGCCGCCGACCTCGACACCTACGATGTCGTTCGACGTGTAGGCGCGGAAGTTGTTCGACGAGAGTCCTTGCGCCAGCGAGTGCGCGAAGCGCGCGTCGGGCGAGGCGATGGTCATCGCCGTGGGGAGCCCGGCGCCTACTTCCTTCGCGAACGTCGGTCCCGAAAGAACCGCCATCGGCCGATCGGAGCCCAGCACCTCGCGTGCAACCTGATGAGGAAGCTTCCCCGACTCCAGCTCGAACCCCTTCGTCGCCCACGCCACGCGCGTTTCCTGGTCGAGTCGCGGGGCGATCTCCTGCAGGAGCCTGCGGAACGAATGGCTCGGCACCGCCACCAGCACATCCAGGCACCCGTGCAGAACGATGGGCAGATCGGCCGAAACCGCGAGCGATTCAGGGAACGTCGCGGCCGGCAGATACCGGGCGTTGCGCCGGTCGGTGGACATCTCGCGGATCTGCACGCCATCGCGTCCCCAGAGACGCGTGGCGCGGCCGCTGCGCGCTAGCTGAATGGCAAGGGCCGTACCCCAGGACCCGGCGCCCAGCACCGCGATGGGTGCTTCGCGCTCGGCAGCGGGACTCACGGACCGCTCCCTGCCATGTGCGTCGGGCGCTTAGTTGGCGGCTGCCGGCTGCTGCTGATCGCCCGCACGCGTATACAGCGCGTCGAAATTCACGGGCGGCAGCAGGAACTGTGGGAACCCGCCCTGCGTGACGAGCTGCGATACAGCGGCGCGCGCATAGGGAAACAGCACGCTCGGGCAGATGCTCGCGATCGAGCGCTTCACCTCGGGCTCGCCCAGGTTGCGCATGACGAACACGCCGGCCTGCTTCACTTCCACGAGGAACAGCGTGGTCTCGCCCTGCTTCGCAGACACGGTGACGGTCAGCACAACCTCGCGCACGTCCGTGGTCAGCGGGTTCACGCCCGTGTGCAGATCGAGGTTGATCTGCGGATTCCATTCGCCCTGCACGCGCGGGCCGTTCGGCGCCTCATACGAGCAGTCTTTGAGGTACACGGCCTGCAGCGAGAGCTGCGGAGCATTCGGGTCCTGCCCTGCTACGCCGGTGTCATTTGGATTTGCGCTCATCTCTCAGTTTCCTTGCTTCAGTAATGGGTCGAGCCTGCCGGATGCCTCGAGCTCCATGAGCTCATCGCACCCCCCGACGTGGGTCTCGCCGATGAAAATCTGCGGCACCGTTCGCCGGCCGCTACGCGCGATCATCTCAGCGCGCGCTTCCGGCGCATCGACATCGATCTCTTCGATAGTCACGTTCTTCGACTTGAGCAGCGCCCGCGCACGCGCGCAGTAGCCGCACCAGCCCGTGGCGTACATCACGATCCGCGGTGTGCTCATCAGCCGCGGGTCACCGGCAGGTTCTCGGCACGCCACGCCGTAATCCCGCCGCGCATGTTCACCGCTTTGGTGAATCCCTGCTCGGCCAGTTTCTTCGCCGCCGGCCCGCTCATCGTGCCCGTGTCGCAGTACACGACGACCGGTTTCTCCTTGTACTTCTTCAGCGTCTCGCCCGCCTGCGGAAGCTGCTCGGCGGGAAAGCTGCGCGCGCCAGCCAGGTGCCCGGCGGCATAGGCTTCGGCCGGCCGTAGGTCCAGCACCAGCGCATTCTGGTTCATGAGCCGCACCACGTCCTGGGGACCGATGGCCATGAAGCTCGACGCCCGGGCGCGGATTTCCATGACGATGGCGGCGATCGCGACCACGATCGCAGCCCCCGCCAGCACGGGGTGGTTGCCGATGTACTCGATGAGCCGATCCATCCGGGGACTACGTCCTGCACGCAAAGGGCGCGCATTATAGAGCCTGGAGTGTCGGCCGGGCGTCCGGGGTGAATCTGGCGTGAATTTCTCTAAGAAGGGGGCCCTTGCGCTCGCAGCCGCCGTGGCGTTCGCGCTGGTGGGCAGCGCCTCGAGCCCCGCCCAGGATGCGAAAAAGACTGAAGCGGAGCTCAAGGCGATCAAGGCCGAGATCGAGAAGGTCTCCGGCGAGGTGAGCCGCGATCAGATCGCCCGGGACCGCCTTGCGAAGGAGCTGCGGACCGCCGAGCTTTCCGTGAGCGACATGCGGGCGAGTCTCGAGGAGGTACGCCGGGAGCGGGCGGAGCACGCCACCCGCCGCACGGCGCTCATCGAGGAGAAGCGGCAGCGCGAGACGGACCTCGTCCGCGAGCGGGATTCCCTGGCCGGGCAACTGCGGGCCGCCTATCTCATCGGTCGCGAAGAGCCGCTGAAGCTGCTGCTGAACCAGCAGGACCCGACGCGCGCCGGGCGCATGTTCGCGTACTACAGCTACTTCGGCCGGGCCCGGGCGGAGCAGGTCACGCGCATCTCGACGAATCTTACGCGGCTGGGGCAGCTGGACATGGAAATGGCGGCGGAGGACGAGCGGCTCGCCGCGCTCGAAGCGCAGCGGCGCGATGAGCTTGCAAGGTTGGATGAGGCCCGCCAGAAGCGCGGCCAGGTGCTGGCGAGCCTGCAGGTGGAAGCGAAATCGCGCGCGCAGTCGCTGGACCGCATGAAGCGTCAGCAGTCCGGGCTGGAGAAGCTCCTCAAGGAGCTCAAGCGCGCCATGGAGAAATTCCCGGTCACCGTCGATTCGAACACGGCCTTCGGGCGTCAGCGCGGGAAGCTGGCGTGGCCGGTCGCGGGTCGGCTCGTGGCTCGTTTCGGGGAGGGCCGTGTGGGCGGGCTCAAATGGGACGGCGTGCTGGTTGCCACCGAGCGCGGCAATCCCGTGAAGGCGGTCTCAGAGGGACGCGTTGTCTATGCGGACTGGCTGCCCGGTCTGGGACTGCTCACGATCGTGGACCACGGTGACGGGTATCTCAGTCTCTACGGTCACAACGATCGTCTCTACAAGGCCGTTGGCGAGAAGGTGACCGCTGGCGAGCCGGTGGCTGCTGCAGGCGATAGCGGTGGGCGCACACGTCCCGAGCTGTACTTCGAGATCCGAAAGGGCGGTCGGCCTGTCGATCCGCGGCCGTGGTTCCGGACGGGCAGTCCGCCGTAGCGGAAGCTCGGCCGGAGGGCCGTATTAAGTCCAATCGTGCCACCGCGGGAGCCTCGCCGGCGGCACTTGCATTCGCCAACTCGCGCAACATTTCGCGCGCCTGTATCTGAGAAGGTTCGGACCTGTCCCTCACACGCAGCGCGATGTACCAAGAATGAATACAGGCGGTCGCAGCGGAGAGCGACCCGATCCCTGGGGCTCTTTTGAACCGTATGTCCAGCTCATACGGTCCCTGTTGCCGCGCGCCACGAGCGTCGCGATTTTCGACGCGGACGGCGAGATGCGCTGGACGAGCGAGACGACGACAGGGCCGGATCTGGTCCACCTCATCGAAGAGATTCTTCCGCAGGCACGCGAGGACCGCACCGGCGCCGGCGATCTGCGCGTGCTCGGGGGCAACATGCCCGTATATGCGTGCTGGCTACGCGACGAGTCTGGAGATCTCATCGCGATCGTAGCGGTGGTTTGCCGGGCCGGCGGCGCTGCGGACACGGACGGTCGAAGCTTCTCTCTGACACACGCCTTTCTACGCCCCGCCCTCGAATGCATGCGGCGCGACCTGCTCGCGCGTGCACTCATCGACGATCTCACCGGCACCGTCACCGAGCTCGACCGCGATCTCGAGCTCCTGCTTGCCGAAGGTTCGCGCGCGCCAGCGGGCAACGACGCGGACGAATTGAAGGGAGTCGTGCAGCAGGCGCTCGATCACATGCGATGCGTCGTGGCTGCGCTGATCGTGCCCGACAAGGGCATCGTGCTGCTGCGGACGACGAACGCTCAGGCGACCGCAGACAACCAACTCGTCGCGCGCACACACCGACAGCTTCTGTCGATGGCTCAGATGCGTCGCGAGCCCGTCATCATCAACAAGTTGAACAGCGCAGCCGGTACGGCTACTCCATACCGCATTCTCTCGTGCCCGCTGCAGCAGCCCGGTGGCAAGGTCATCGGTGTGCTTGCCCTCTTCCGCGACGTGAATACCGACGAATTCACTGCGCGCGACGCGCGTCTCGGCGACATCCTTGCTCGCAAAGCCCAGGGTGTCATCGAGAGCAACTACGATGCGCTGAGCGGCCTTTACACGCGGCCTGCGTTCGAACAGCGTGTGCGCGCTGTCGTGACCGGTGCGAAGAAGAACACGCCGTGGAGCGCGCTCTACATCGACACCGACCAGCTCCACGTCATCAACGACAATTTCGGCATGCACATCGGCGACAGCGTCATCGGTCAGCTCGGTGACCAGGTGCGCCGACGCCTGCCTCCGGGAGCTTTCGCGGCGCGCATTTCCGGTGACCGGTTTGCAGTACTGCTCCCCACGGCGCTCGAGGACGCGGCACAGTTTGCCGAGTCGCTGCGCGAAGGCGTGGAGCAGATCGGCACGACGCATGGCGAAGCGCGCATGCACGTGTCCGTCAGCATTGGCGTGGCGTTGCTCGACACCGAATCCGGTGAGCTGATGCATTCGCTGGCCGCCGCAGAAACTGCGTGCAAGGCGGCCAAGGATCGCGGACGCAATCGCGTCGAGTCGTACCAGTCCGCCGATCTCAGCATGGTCCGGCGCTTCACGGACATCAACATCGCCGCGCGACTGCGCGAGGCGATTGCCGAAGACAGGCTGCGCCTCGAAGCGCAGCTCATCACGCCTCTCTCCGCCGGTCAGCATTCGCGGCCCCATTACGAGTTGCTGTTGCGGATGATCGATGAGGACGGCCAAACGCTCGGCCCCGACCGGTTCCTGTCCGCAGCCAACCGCTACCAGCTCATGCCGACGATCGACCGCTGGGTCATCGAGAAAGCCATCGAGCTGCTGAAGCCGCATGCCGAGCTCCTGGCGGGGCATCCGGTGAGCTTCGCGATCAATTTCTCGGGGCAGTCGCTGAACGACGAGGACTTCGCCGACTTCCTCCTGTCGCGCGTCGAATCGAGCGGCCTCGACCCGGCCGTGTTCTGCTTCGAGCTCACCGAGAACGCGACTGTTGCAAATATCGCTCGCGCGGAAGCATTGATGCGCCGGCTCCGGCGCCTCGGTTGTGGCGTGGCGCTCGACGACTTCGGCACGGGTCTGTCATCGCTCGCTTATCTGCGGCAGCTGCCCGTGACGATGCTCAAGATCGACGGCAGCTTCGTGCGCGACATCCTCAAGGACACACGCTCGGAGTCGATGGTGCACGCGATCGCCCAGCTCGCGCGCAGCATGTCGATCGTCACCGTTGCGGAGTACGTAGAGACCGAAGAGATCCATCAGCGCATCGCTGCGATGGGGGTCGACTACGGCCAGGGATTCGCAATCGGTCGACCGATGCCGTTTGGCGACGTGCTGGCCGAGCTGCCGTTGCTCGCCGCCGCCACGCCAGTGACGGGTAACGACGACACGCACACGGGACTCGTCGCCGCAAACCTGCACTGACCCCTTCAGGGATTCCTTTCATCGGGACCTGCGTCCCAAACGTCGGAATCCGATGGCGGTTTTAATTGACCCGTGGCGCACGCCTGTAGTATTCCGAATGCACGGTTCGGGGGTCTGACAATATGCCGATGCGATCACGCACGCTGATCGCTCTCGTCGCGGGAGCGGTGTTTGGTTTTTCCGGCGCCATAGCCGGCGACGTGCAGGCCGAGCGACGGCCTGACGAAGCGTTGCAGGGCGCGAAGCAGCCGCTTCCCTGGGAACAGGCCCGCCTGTTCGCCGAAGTCTACGAGCGCATCAAGCGCGAGTACGTCGACGAGGTCGACGACAAGCAGCTCATGGAGAAGGCGATCCGCGGCATGGTGGCCGCGCTCGATCCCCATTCCGCATTCCTCGACAACGAAGAGTTCGAGGAGATCCGTCTCTCGACCATGGGTTCCTATCCGGGCGTCGGCATCGAGGTCGTCGCCGAGGACTCAGCCGTCAAGGTGCTGCGTCCGATCGAAGGCTCCCCTGCCGATCTCGCCGGCATGCAGTCCGGCGATCTCATCATCAAGATCGATGACAAGGACGTTGGCGCGGACCTCGCTGGCGCGATCACCCAGATGCGTGGACCGGCGGGCAGTATCGTGCGTCTCACGGTGCGTCGTCCGACCTCGGGCGAGAAGCTCGAGTTTTCACTCCGTCGCGCCAAGGTGGACGTGCGGAGCGTGATGCAGACCACGCTCGAGCCTGGCTTCGGCTACCTCCGCATCACCAGTTTCAGTGAGACGACCGCGGACGACGTCGCGCGCGCGGTCGCCCTGCTCAAGCGTGAGAATCCGAAGGGCTTGAGCGGGCTCGTGCTCGACCTGCGGAACAATCCGGGCGGCGTGCTCGAAGCAGGCGTTGCCGTCGCGGATGCATTCCTCAACGAAGGTGTCATCGTCAGCGCGGACGGCCGCACGTCCGATGCTCGCTTCCGCATGGAAGCGACGCCTGGCGATCTGATCGACGGCGCCGAGCTCGTGGTGCTCGTGAATGGTGGCTCGGCCTCGGCGGCCGAGATCGTTGCCGGCGCCCTGAAGGACCACAACCGCGCCGAGCTCATCGGCCACAAGACGTACGGCAAAGGCTCCGTGCAGACGGTAATGCCGCTGTCACACGGCGGTGCCATCAAGCTCACCACGTCGCGCTATTTCACGCCGTCCGGCGTTTCGATCCACGGCAAGGGGATCAATCCGGACATCGTTGCACAGGGTCCGGAAGAGGCGCCTGCTGACCTGCGCGTCTCGAATAAGCAGAACCTGCCCCTGGCCGCCCGCGACCGTGAAGTGCAGCTCGCGCTGGATACGCTGAAGGCCCACGACGCGCTCCCCGGCCGCGTCGCGCGCACCGATCCGCTGGCGACGGCACAGAAGTAACGACACGGGGCGCTGTCCCCTCACGTAAGCTTCGCGTTCTTACCGTCGTCGCGACGAGGTCAGTCTTTGGAATTCCTTCCCTGGATCGCGGGTCTGTTCCACGCGTTCGTCGATCTCGTTCTGCACCTGGACCGCCACCTCGTCGAGCTGCTCGAGCAGTTCGGGCCGTGGATCTACGTCATCCTGTTCGCGATCATCTTTGCAGAGACCGGTCTCGTGGTGACGCCCATCCTGCCGGGTGATTCGTTGCTGTTTGCGGTGGGTGCGCTCGCTGCGGTGGATACGAGCGGCACGCTCAACGCACCACTCGTCTCAATTCTGCTGTGCGTTGCTGCCGTGCTCGGCAACACGGTCAACTACTCGGTCGGGCGCGCCATTGGGCCGCGTGCTTTCAGTGGCCGAATCCGGTTCCTGAAGGTCGACTATCTGCGCCAGACGGAAAAGTTTTTCGAGCGGTACGGCGGCATGACCATCGTGGTCTCGCGCTTCATGCCCATCATCCGCACGTTCGCGCCGTTCGTGGCGGGCATCGGGCGCATGGCCTACATGCGCTTCCAGGCCTACAACGTTACGGGCGGAGTCTCGTGGGTGCTGCTCTTCGTGTGGGGCGGTTACCTCTTCGGCAACATCCCCCTCATCAAGAACAATTTCGGCATCGTGACGATCCTGATCGTCGTCGTCTCCGTGATGCCCGCCTTCTTCGCGATGCTGAAGCGGAGACGCGCAGAGGCTTAGGTGTCGGAGAGGTCGTGGCGGCCGGCGATGGTGACGCGGTTGCGGCCTTCGTGTTTGCTGCTGTAGAGGGCGGAGTCGGCTTCGCGGAGCATTTCGGCGGCGGCGGCCTCTGCGGTTTGCTGTGTAGCCGAGAGGGCAGCGACTCCGAAGCTGCAGGTCACCAGCAGCTCACCGGTTGAAAGCGGCATCGGGTTGTCAGCACAGGCGGCGCGCACTTTCTCCGCCGCATGGCCAGCGCCCATTGCATCCGTCTCAGGCATCACGATCACGAATTCCTCGCCGCCGTAGCGGGCGATCCAGTCGCTCGGGCGTAGCACGGATTTGGCGAGGTCCGCGAACAGACGCAGCACCTCGTCCCCACTGGCGTGGCCACGCTCATCGTTGATGCGCTTGAAACGGTCCAGGTCCGACATGATGGCCGCGAGCGGCCGACCGTAGCGGCGCGCCCGCTCGACTTCCTTTACGAGCTGGTCGTTCAGGTAGCGACGATTGAACGTACCCGCAAGCGAGTCCGTGATCGACAACAGCTCGATCTTCTTGTTGGCCTCACGCAGGGATTGCTCGAGCTGCACGATCCGACTGCCCGCGCTCAGTCGCGCGAGCAACTCCGCCGGGTTCGCGGGCTTCCTGATGTAGTCGTCAGCGCCCGCGCCGAGGCCCGCCACGACGTCATCCGTCGTGAGATGCCCGGTGAGCAGCAGAATGTAAACGTACGTGCTGAGCTTCGCTTCGCGCACGCGCTTGCAGAGCGTGGGCCCGTCCATACCAGGCATGTCCCAATCCGTGAGCAGAATCTGGAACTCGCCAGCGAGAATCTTCTTCAGCGCTTCCTCGCCGTTTTCCGCGGTTTCGACCATGTAGCCGGCGCGTGTGAGCTGCCGCTCGAGCATGAGTCGCTGCGTGGGCTCGTCCTCTACGAGCAATAGCCGGAACTTGGTATCCGCGCCGCTCACGCCGCGATCTCGGCGGTGACGTAGCCCGCCGCGTCGTCGAACGCACGGCGCAGCGATTCCAGGGACTGCTGCAGCTCCGGCAGCGATTTTTCCTTGGCGTCCTTTTCCAGCGTGGCAGCGAGCCTTGCCAATTCATGCGCGCAGATACTCGCGCTGCCGCCTTTCAGCTTGTGCGCCATGGCGCTGACGACTGCGCGATCGCCAGCAGACAGCGCGCGCGTGAGCTCTTCCACGATGCGGCCGCTGCTCGACACGAACGTCTCGCACAGCTCGTTCATGAATGCGCGATCGTCGCCGACGATCATGCGGAGCTGTTCCAGATCCACGGGCTTCACGGCGAGCGTGGCGACCGGCGCCTCAGGCACTGCAGGCTCGGGCGCTGCTTCGGAAGTCACGCCGGCGCGGAACCCGTAGCGATCGAGGATCTCGCACAACCGGGCGAGCTCCAGAGGCTTCGCGAGCATCGCATCCATGCCGGCGGCCGTGCAGCGTTCCATCTCGTCCGTCATCGCGCTCGCGGTGAGCGCAATGATCGGGACGCGATGCCCGGCGAGCTCGCGGGAGCGAATCTCGCGCGCGGCGGCGAGACCGTCCATCACAGGCATTTGCACATCCATCAGCACGAGACCGAACTGGTCGCGGAAATATTCCTCGACGCCGCGCTGACCGTTCTCTGCAACGACCGCTTTGCAGCCGAGCCGCTGCAGGAAGCGCTTCGCGACCTGCTGATTGACGACGTTGTCTTCGATCACCAGCACTTTGCCGTGGTATTGGCCCTGCCCCTGATCCGCCGCGAGCGAGGAACGAGTGACGAGCCCTTGATGGCGTCCGGTAGCCGCATCGAGCTCACGTTCCAGAACGCGCTCGATACACGCGCGCAGTTCAGCACCACGAACCGGCTTCGTCATGTAGGCCGCGAAGCCCGCACGCGCGAGGTTGCCGACGCTGCCGTGCCGATCCATCGACGTGAGCAGGATGAGCGGCGTCGGCGGCAACTCCGTTGCAGAGCGCACGCGCGCAGCGAACGCGACACCATCGCTGTCCGGCATCTCGTCGTCCGCGATCACAATGTCGAACGGATTGCCGGCCCGCTGCGCATCGCGCAGCGTCTTGAGCGTCTCCGCGGCGGTTGCAGCGGCGACAACATCGAATCCCACTGGTTGCAACTGGCCGCACAACACGCGGCGATTCGTCGGGTTGTCATCCATCACCAGCACACGCTTGCCCCGCGTGATAACGCGTGACGTGGAGACAGGGTCCGCGGCGTCGTAGATGGCATCGAACGGCAGCGAGAAGGTGAACACCGAGCCGCCACCGGGGCGCGAGGAGACATCGATCTTGCCGCCCATGAGCGTGGCAAGCCGGCGCACGATCGCGAGACCGAGCCCCATGCCGCCGTAATTGCGTGTGTTGGAGTCGTCTGCCTGCACGAAAGGCTCGAACAGCCGCGACACGATCTCGTCCGGCATGCCGATGCCCGTGTCGCGCACTTCGAAGCTCAGCAGCGCGCGGCCATTCTGCAGGGCCAGCGGAAACACCTCGACGACAATCTCACCCTGGTGCGTGAATTTCACCGCGTTGCTGATGAGGTTGGTCAGCATCTGGCGCAGGCGCGCCGCGTCGCCGAGCACTCGATCCGGCACACCCGGATCGACGTTCACGATCAGCTCGAGATCCTTCGCCGCCGCGTGCACGGCCATTGCCATACCGACATCCTCGACGCAGTCGCGCACGTGCATCGGCACGCGTTCGATCTCGAGCTTGCCGGCTTCGATCTTCGAGTAGTCCAGGATGTCGTTGATGATGCCGAGCAGGCTCGTGGCGCTCGTGCGGATGGTCTCCGCGAACTCGCGCTGCGAGGACTGGAGCGGCGTGTCGAGCAGCAGCTCCGTCATGCCGATCACGCCATTCATCGGCGTGCGGATTTCATGACTCATGTTGGCGAGGAAGTTGCCCTTCGCACGGATCGCGGCGGCCTCCGCATCCTTCGCAGCGATGCGCGCTTCCTCCGCTTCGCGCGGCTGCGTAACGTCCTGCAAGGCGCCGGACAAACGCGTGACGACTCCGTTCTTCGTTTCGCCCGCGCCCATCACGCGCACCCAGAGACGCTTGCCCGTGCGGGTCACGAACGGAACGGTGAGGTCGTATGGTGTGCCGTACTTCAGCGCGCGGCCAACTGCCTGCTCGACCTGCGCGCGCGCCGCGCCTGGAAAAAAGTTCAGTGTGTCTTCGAAGGTGGGTGGGCTCGACGGGTCCAGCTCGGCGATGCCATACGCCTGGTCGGACCAGATGGGCGTCATCGTGGCGAGATCGAGCTCCCAGCCGCCAATGCGCGCCATCGTGGCGACTGTATCGAGAAGGTGCCTGCCCCGCCGCACCTGGGCCTCGGCAGCCTCACTGCGCAACAGCGCGGCCTTCAGCGCAGCTTCAGATCGCTCGCGCTCGCGCGCTTCCTGCTGCGCGAGGCGCTGATCGCGCTCGGCGCGCTTCGCACGCACGAACAACCCGATGCTGAAAGCGACAAGCGCAAGCGCGCCAGCGCTCAAGTACACCCACGCCAGATTCAAGCCACAAACCTGTATGCAGTACGACCAAGGCCCACGCCGCCCGCCTCGAAATCAATGCATGCGACCGACTGGAGGAGAGCTGAACATAAGAATAAACGAGGCCGGCCTGCACGGGCACTAGGTGGGCGCGACTGCCATCACACGTTCGAGAATTCACGGCCCGCGGCCCCGTTCGCGCCGCGCCCGGCATGGATACCAACTTGGCGGCGATGAGGTGCCGGATGGCACAATCCCCGGCATGGCAGATCGCGGCAGGGGCTACGCTCATCGGGTGGATATCGCACGGGACGTGCAGTCGGTGTGGCGTGCGTTGACGGATGCGGTGCATCTGGCCAGGTGGTGCGCGCCGGGAGCACAGATCGGCGCCCGCGCCGGCGGCCTGTTCCGCGCGAGTGTGGACCGCGTCACAGAGCTCGAAGCGCACATCGACGTGTTCGAGCCCGGGCGGCGGCTGCGGCTCATCTACCTGCCTTCGGCTGCGCTGCCCGCCACCGATTCGGCCGTCGTGGCGGACTTCATCATGGAAGCATCACCGGATGGGACTATCGTCCGTGTGCTCGGCTCGGGCGTGCCGGACGACCCCGCCTGGGATCTGCCGTTCAAGCGCATGCGTACTGGCTGGGAGCGCGCCATGGCACGCCTCAAGGTGTACGTCGAGAAGCAGATGGGATCCCAGGGGCCGGAAGGCACAAAGTCGGGAGGCGGTAAGCGGCCATGATCGGTTTCGTGTTTCGCGCGGTGATTGCTGCGCTCGGCCTGTGGATCGCCACACGCTGGGTCACTGGCATCTATATAGATACACCGGCCACGCTCGTGCTGGCGGGGCTGCTGCTCGGCGTCGTGAACGCGGTGGTGCGGCCGATTGCCGTGATTCTGACGTTGCCGTTCACGGTACTGACGATCGGGTTCTTCCTGCTCGTCGTGAACGCCGCCATGCTCGGGCTGGTGGCACTGCTGCTGCCAGGCTTCCACATGAACGGGTTCTGGACCGCGTTGTTCGCGGCCCTCATCGTGAGCGTCACGAGCTGGATCGGGTCTGCCCTGATCGGCTCGCGTGCGCGGGTCGAAATCTACAACCGCAAGGGCCCCTAACGCGACTCACGGGCCGGCGCCGCCCCCTCGCTCAGCGCGGCCTGCGGGTTCACGGATGTTCCAGTCCGATACAGGACGTACATCAGGCCGACGAGCAGCAGGAACCCGAGCCAGCCGCCAAACTGGAAGGCCTCGGGCAAGGCAATCGGCTCGGCGCTGCCGCTGAACACGATCACGATGGCGATCGCCACGCCGACGAGCGCCTCACCCGTGATGAGTCCAGCGGCGAACAACATGCCCTTGCGGTTGAGCCGTTCGATCTCTTCAGGTGAATGCGCAACGCCGGCCGCCCCCGCGAGCAGGCGCCGCTGCACGTACCACGAAAGCAGACCGCCGAGGAAAATGGGCACTTCCAGGTCGAGCGGCAGATAGATTCCTACCGCTGCGGCGAGCACCGGCGCGCGAATGCCGGTCTTGCCAGCCTTGAGGATTTCGTCGACCACGATGATGGCGGCGCCGATCCCGATGCCCGTCACGATCACGCCCCAGGGAAGATGCCCGCCGAACATGCCTTTCGCGACGGACTCCATCAGTGTGGCCTGCGCGGCCTGCAGTGAATTCGGGTGATCGGGGGTGGCCGGCCCCATGCCGTAGGCCTTGAGGAGCAGATTCAACGTCGGTGCCATGACCACCGCGGTGGCGAGGGCGCCCACGCCGATCATCACCTGCTGGCGCCACGGCGATGCGCCGATCATGTGGCCAGCCTTCAGGTCCTGGAGGTTGTCGCCGGCGATCGAAGCTGCACAACAGACGACTGCGCCGATCATGATGGCCGCGACGGGTCCGGATGTGGAACCGCGGCCGAGCATCAGGCTCAGCACCACTGCGGCGAAGAGGATCGTGCAGATCGTGATGCCCGAGATCGGGCTGTTGGACGAACCGACGAGCCCCGCGAGATACGCGCCCACCGAGCAGAACACGAAGCCCGCGAGGATCATGATGATCGTCATCGTGGTGGCGACGCCGAGATTGCCCACGATGGCGAAGTAAAGAGCGGCCAGCGGCAGCGTGAAAATGACGATGCCAGCCAGCACGTACTTCATCGGCAGATCGCGCTCGGTGGGCGGGATCACGCCGCTGATGTTGGCGCGCGTCGCGGCGAGTCCGCTGCGTACACCGGAAAGGATCGAGCGGCGGATGGTCCACAACGTCCAGACTCCGCCGATCAGCATCGCGCCGACGCCCAGATAGCGAATCTGCGCGCCGCGAATCGCGCCAGCGGCGTCGGCCGCCGACAGCCCCTGCACTGCCCGCGCGAGCTCGGGATTACCGTCGAGGAAGTACACCGCGTAGATCGGAATGCCGAAATGCCACGCGATGATGCCGCCCGCGAGCATCACTGCTCCGACGTTGGCGCCGACGATGTAGCCGACACCGACGAGGGCAGGAGAGAGATTGGTGCCGATGTACGCAATGCCTTTGCCGACCCAGGTGGACCATTGCGCGGTGTCGGGAATGATCTTCAGGCCGCTCGCCGCCATCAGCTTCAGACCGCCCGCCGCGGCCGCCGCGCCACCCAGTACTTTCACGCCTTGCGCAGGGTTGGCGCCTGCTTTGAGCACCTCTGCTGCGGCCTGGCCTTCGGGGAAACTCATGGCCTGCTCGACAACGAGCGAGCGACGGAGCGGCACCGAGAAGAGCACCCCGAGAAGCCCGCCGAGGCCGCCGATGGCGAGCGTCCACCAGTAGTCGAACTCCTGCCAGGCGCCGAGGAACACCAGTGCGGGGATGGTGAAGATGAGGCCGGAGGCGATCGAGCAGCCGGCGGATGCGCCGGTCGAGACGATGTTGTTCTCGAGGATGCCGCCCTTGCCGAGGGCGCTCAGCACCGCCATCGAAATCACCGCGGCGGGAATCGCGGAGGCGATGGTGAGACCGGCGAACAGGCCGATGTAGGCGTTCCCCGCTCCCAGCACTGCCGCGAGCACGATGGCGAGGACGATCGCGCGCAGACTCATCTGCGGCGGGTTGGAAATCGTTTGGTTCATGCAGACTCCGCAGGGAGCAGCTCAAAAGGCGGCTAATGTACCGCCGGCCCCGGCCGTTTACGAACCCACGGTTATGACCGGGGCTGGAACAGGCGCTCCAGGGCGGTGGTCAGCGGCTTCAGAAAGAAGGCGTCGGCCGGCATGAGCTCGACGGGCACCCCGTGGCTCGAAAGCGTTTCAGCGACCACGGGGCCGACGGCGGCCACATGGGTTGCGGCCAGGGCGGCTTTCACGGTGTCGGCATCCGCGAGCGAAAAGAGGCGGGCGACCTGCGGGGTGCTCGTGAACGCGATGGCGTCGATGCGGCCGGCCTGCAGGCGCTCGAGGAGGTTGCGGACGGCGTCGTCGTCCGCCTTGTCTGCGTACACGTACGGGGCAACGGTCGAGACGCTGGCGCCCGCGCCCGCGAGAAAATCGACGAGGACGCGATTGGGCTCAGTTCCGTAAAGCTGGAGACCGACGCGCCGGCCGGTCAGCTCGTGTGCCTTAAGGCTTTCGATCACGCCGGCCGTGGTGGGCGTCTCTGCCGCGATGTCCGGTTTGAGCCCCAATTCGCGTAGCGCCTTCGCGGGCTTGGGGCCGCGGGTGATTTTGCGGACCCGGCCGAGCTCGGCAACGAACGGCTCGCGGAGTGCGGGCTCGTGGCGCTCCATGCAGCCGAGCAGACGGCGCAGGCCTTCCCCCGTGAGTAGGATCAGATCGTCGAAGTGTGCGCCGGTGAAATCGCGGCACCACTTCAGCACGGGCTGCGGATCCGGCGCATCGCGAATCGCCACGAGCGGGCAGCGGATGACCGTCGCTCCGCGGCGCTCGAGCATCGAAGCGAACACCTCGAGCTCGCGCGTTTCCGGAATCGCGATCGTGCGGCCGGAAAGCGGGCCGGTGGGGGCAGGTTCGCTCATGCCCGGGATCGTAGCAATTTCTGCAAAGCGCAGTGCTCACCCGGCGCGTTCCAATGCCAGGCAACGCGACACCGGAGGAACGCCATGTTTCATTCATTCGAAGAGGCTTTGCATGCAGCTACACCTGCGGCTGATCGGGCGGACAGGATGGGGCTGTATGCGTGGTTGATCGGGAACTGGGAATTCGATGCGGTCGTCACGCTCGACAATGGCACGCGGCACGAGGGGCGCGGCGAGATTCATGCGCGGTGGGTGCTCGAAGGGCGGGCGCTTCAGGATGTGTGGATTCTGCCCGGCATGTTCTATGGGACCACGTTGCGTGTTTACGATCCCAAGCTCGATGCGTGGCACATCGTCTGGACCGATCCGCTGCGGCAGGTTTATCGGCGGCAGATCGGGCGGGCGCGCGACGGTGAGATCATGCAGGAAGGTGTCGATGATGCCGGCGTGCCGACGAGATGGCGATTCGTCGATCGCACCGACAACAGTTTCCGCTGGTTAGGTGAACGCGCCCCCGATGGAACTACCTGGCAACGTCAGGCGGAGTTCTTGGTTCGCCGGGCGTGACCCAGAGGGTCACATCTTTCAACGCCCTCGGTGCGCGCCAATCGCAGCCGCATGCCAGCGGCGGTAGCGGGGCGCGCAGGAGTGGCACTCTCCTGCTTTGTTTCGGGAATCAGCTAAGTCGAGGTGGCACGCGACGCCGCCACTCTGCCGACGTCGCGTGCCATTGCGGCCCAGGGAGGCGAGCCACAATCAGGAGCTCTTCTTCCCCGCGCTGCTGTGACATTCCTTCACGAATGCCGAACGGTCCGTACCCGTCAGCTTCTTCTCATCCGCCTGCTTGTTGCAGGCCTTCAGGGACATGTGCTTCGCAGGCGGCGTCGCCGCAGTCGTGCCCGCCGTGTTGTCGGCGGCGACTGCTGCGGAGGTGGCGAGCAGAGCCGTCAGCGTCAGCGCCGAGAGCAGTTTCATACAGTCAAATCCTCTTGTATCCAGGGGGTCGTCGGGGCTGCATCGGTGCAGCGGGACCTACCTTACGCGAGGTGCTCTCTCGCCTCGCTTACGAGGCAATTAAGAATTCGTAATTCCCGGTGTCGCCAGGAGCGTACGGATTTCGGGCAGGCACGAGCCGCAGTTCGTCCCGGCCTGCAATCGCCTACCGACATCGGCTGCGGTCGCCAGCCCGTGTTTCGCTATCGCCTCGGTGATGGTGATGCGCCCAACGCGGAAACAACTGCAAACCAGCGGCCCGGCATCGGCGGCTGCCTTCAGAGGCTTGCCCGCAAGCAGTGCACGCCGATCGGCGTCGTCGAGCCGCGGTTTGGCGAACAGGCTCGCGATCCAGGTTCGCGAAGGGAGCTGCGGGCTGCGCGCAATACACAAACACGCAACGAGTCGATTGTCGACGAGGAACCCCGCGCGATAGACGCAGCTCGCCGGATCCTCGTAGTCGAGATAATCGGCGCCCGCATCCGTAACGTTGAGAAGCCTGCGCGCCCAGTGATGTCGCGCGCCATTGCTTTCCTTCGCACCCTTCCCGCGCCCGGCGAGCTCGTAGCGCACGAAGCCGTCGCCGCGGATCTGCGTCCACCACGTCGTATCGGGCTCGTCGATGGGCTCGCGTGCGTACAGCACGCCATACCAGTCCACCGGCAACGGCTCGACGCGGGCCGGTGTGTGCTTGAACTCCGGCTCGCCAGAGATGGCGTCGACCACGGGATTCACGAGCGCACCGACACGCGCATCGGACGAGTTCACCGCGTTCCAGTGGATCGGCACGAACACCGCACCTCGCGCGATCTCGCCGCTGGTGCGGAGGCGCCCGGCCATGGAACCCCATTGCGTGATAACGCGCACGAGCTCGCCATCGCGAATGCCCGCCAGCAGTGCATCCTGCGCATGCAGGTCGACGTACGGCTCGGGCAAGTGATCTGACAGTCGTGGCGCACGGCCCGTGCGCGTCATGGTGTGCCACTGGTCGCGAACACGGCCTGTATTGAGCACGAGCGGAAATTCCTCGCTCGTCGCATTTACCGGCGGGCGTAGCGGAGTCGAAACGAATCGCGCCCGTCCATCAGCGTGATAGAAGCGGCCGTCCCCGCCGACACGCGCGGTGCCCGCGTGACCGTGCGCCGGCACCGGCCACTGCACAGGATTCAGCGCCTCGTAGTCGTCGGCCGTCAGATCTCCCAGGCCACTGATGTCGAACACGCGTGCGCCGCCCGTATCGACTCCCGAAAGGCGCGCGTGCTCCACGAACACGTCGCGTGAGGATTCGAACTGGAACCCGGCGCCGAAGCCCATGCGCTTCGCGACTTCGCAGACGATCCACCAGTCCGCCTTCGCGTCACCGGGCGCGGGCAGAAACGCGCGTTGCCGGCTGATCCGGCGCTCGGAATTCGTGACCGTGCCGTCTTTTTCGCCCCACGCCGCAGCCGGGAGTTGCACGTGGGCGAAGTCGAGCGTGTCCGTGCGCGAGACGCAATCCGAAACCACGACGAGCTCGCACCCCTGCAGGGCTTCGCGCACACGGTTTGCGTCCGGCAGGCTCACGACCGGATTCGTCGCCATGATCCAGATCGCCTTGATACGCCCGTCGTGAACGGCGTCGAACAGATCGACGGCCTTCAGGCCGCCGCGAGCCGCGATGCGCGGGCTGCCCCAGAACGACTGCACCGCCTGCCGATGCGTCGCGTTCTCCAGATCCATGTGCGCGGCGAGCATGTTCGCCATCCCGCCGGCTTCGCGCCCGCCCATCGCATTCGGCTGGCCCGTGATGGAGAACGGTCCCATGCCGGGACGCCCGATGCGGCCGGTGAGGAGGTGACAGTTGATGATGCTGTTCACCTTGTCCGTGCCGGCGGAAGACTGGTTCACGCCCTGGGAGAACGCAGTCAGCACGCGCTCGGTGCGCGCGAACAGCTCGTAGAACGCCTGAACGCGGTCCGCGCCAATTCCGCACTGAGCGGCAACCTGCGCGACATCGGACGCAGCTTCGAGCGCAGCGTTCAATGCGGACGTCGCGCCAACGGTGTGCTCGGCGACGAACGCCGAATCCGTGCAACCCTGGGCGTGCAGAAATGCCAGCAAGCCTGCGAACAGCGCGACGTCGGTGCCCGCCCGGATCGGCAGATGCAGGTCTGCGATCCCGCACGTCGACGTGCGACGCGGATCGATCACGACGATCTTCAGCTCCGGTCGTTGCTCCTTCGCGCGCACGATGCGCTGATAGAGCACCGGATGGCACCACGCAGTGTTCGAGCCCACGAGCACGATGAGATCCGCGAGATCGAAATCTTCGTAACACCCCGGCACCAGGTCTGCGCCGAACGCGCGCTTGTGACCGGCAACGGCCGACGCCATGCAGAGTCGTGAATTGGTATCGATGTTCGCCGTGCCGATGAAGCCTTTCATCAGCTTGTTGGCGACGTAGTAGTCCTCGGTGAGAAGCTGCCCGGAGATGTAGAACGCGACGGCGTCAGGCCCATGCTCGCGGATAACGCGCGCAAAACCTTCCGCAACGTGTGTCAGCGCCTCGTCCCAACTCACGCGCCGTTTGTCGATCACCGGATAGAGCAGACGATCCTGCGTGCCGAGGGTTTCGCCGAGCGCAGCGCCTTTGGAACACAGCCGCCCCGCATTCGCGGGATGCTCGGGATCGCCGCTGATGTCTACGCCGTCGGATCGCGCTTTCGCCAGCAGGCCACATCCGACACCACAGTAAGGGCAGGTCGTGCGTACGGCTGCAGTCATGATTCCGCAGGTGGCGTCGGGCCGAACAGCAGCTCGTCACGGATAGCGGTGACGTCCTTGCCCGCCGACATGATCTCGAAGTACCAGGGACCCGCGCTGGCATCGCCGTACAGCACGGCGCCGCGCAGCTTGTTGTCACGAATGACCAGCCGCTTGTAAACCTGCCGTGCAGGGTCGCGCAAGACGATGTCCTCACCGTTGTCGACGTTCTGGAAGTCTCCAGCGGAATACAGCTCGATGCCCGTGACCTTGAGTTGCGTGGCGGGCAATGTGCCGCGGTAGTGCGAGACGCCGAGCTCTGCGAGATGTGTCGCGCAGACGCGCGCCTGTTCCCAGAGCGGCGCGACCAGGCCGAACGTAACGTTGCGATGCTGAACGCATTCGCCCACCGCGTAGATGCTCGGGTCGTACGACTGCAGCGTGTCGTTGACCAGCACGCCTCGGTCACAGCGCAAGCCGGCCGCACGCGCGAGCGCTGTGTTCGGTCGCACCCCGACCGCCATCACGACGAGGTCCGCCGGAATTTCGCTCCCATCGGCAAAGCGCACGCCAGTGACGGCGCTATCGCCAACAATGGCTGTTGTTTGCGCCGGCATCTTGAAAGTGATGCCGCGGCTCGTGAGCGAGGCGCGCAGCAGGGCGGCGGCGGCCGCATCGAGCTGACGCTCCATGAGCGTTTCGAACAGGTGCACGACGGTGACGCTCATCCCGCGCGAAAGGAGACCGTTGGCGGCCTCGAGACCCAGCAGGCCGCCACCGATCACCACCGCTTTGCGCCCGTGCTTTGCGGCCGCGAGCATCGTTTCGACATCGGCAAGATCGCGGAACGTGATGACGCCGGGCAGGTTCACGCCCGGCACCGGCAGCATGATGGGATTCGAGCCGGTCGCGAGCAGAAGCCGGTCATACGAAATCTCGACGCCGCGCGCTGACCTCACCTTGCGCCGGCGCCGATCGATTTCGACGACGGCATCGCCCGCATGCAGCGTCACGCCGTGCTCTGCATACCATTCAGGTGCGTGGAGCACGATTTCGTCCGCGCGCTTCTCGCCAGCCAGCACCGGCGACAGCAGGATGCGGTTGTAGTTGCCATGGGGCTCGGCGCCGAAGACGACGATCTCGTATTCATTCGGCGCGAGTGCCAGCAGCTCTTCGACGGTGCGCATGCCGGCCATGCCGTTGCCGACCACCACGAGCCGGCGCTTGCCAACACGGCGGGGCTGAAGCGCCCCAACGTCCAGGCACACCTGGCCGTCCGTCACTCGCGCGGGATACACGTTCACGAACTTCGCGCTGTCTTCGAGGCAGCGTCCCGTCGTGAGGGAGTAGTGGTGTTTGTAGAGCGGCGATGCGACGACCAGCTCGCCCTTGATGTCGCCCACGATGCCACGTGAGAGCACGTTGGCACCGCTGGCCGGATCCGTGTTGTCGAGCGCGTAAACCGCATCGTTGACGCGAAACACTGCGATCTGGCGGCCGGCGATCAGAACGCACCCGCCCATGTCGGGCAGGATGTCGTCGAGCTCGCAAACGGGAGTCCAGCTCATCCGACTTCCTCCGCCAGCTCTTTGCGCTCCGCTCGTGTCGCCGGGCGTTTCTGACCGCGCTCACGAACGAACTTCACGCCATCGTCGCCGGAGTCGCTGTTCACGAAGTGACGGAAGCGCTTCAGCGTCGCAGGATCTTCCACTGCCTTCTTCCACTCGCACTCATAGGTCTCGATGACTCGCGCCATGTCGGCTTCCAGCTCAGCGGCGATGCCCAGGCTGTCTTCGCACACGACCTTCTTCAAGTAGTCGAGGCCGCCTTCCAGGTTGTCGCGCCATGTGGAGGTTCGCTGCAGCCGGTCGGCTGTCCGGATGTAGAACATCAGGAAGCGATCGATGTAGCGGATGAGGGTTTCGTTGTCGAGATCGGTGGCGAGCAGGTCCGCATGACGCGGCTTCATGCCGCCGTTCCCGCACACATACAGATTCCAGCCGCGCTCGGTGGCGATCACGCCCACGTCCTTGCTCTGAGCCTCGGCGCATTCGCGCGTGCAGCCGGACACGGCGAGCTTGATCTTGTGAGGCGCGCGCAATCCCCTGTAGCGATTCTCGATGGCGATCGCCATGCCGACGCTGTCCTGCACGCCATAGCGGCACCACGTGGAGCCCACGCAGGATTTCACGGTGCGCATGGCCTTGCCGTACGCATGCCCGGATTCGAAGCCCGCTGCGATCAGGTCCTTCCAGATCAGCGGCAGCTCGTGCACCTGTGCGCCAAACAGATCGATGCGCTGGCCCCCGGTGATTTTCGTGTACAGGCCGAACTTCTGGGCGACCGCGCCGATCGCGATAAGTTTTTCCGGCGTGATCTCTCCGCCCGGAACGCGAGGCACCACCGAATAGGTGCCGTCCTTCTGCATATTCGCGAGGAAGTAGTCATTGGTGTCCTGCAGGGGATGGCGTCCGCGCTCCAGCACGAACTCGTTCCAGCACGAGGCGAGGATCGATGCGACCGCCGGCTTGCAGATGTCGCAGCCGCGACCGCGGCCGTGCTTCGTGAGCACGGCCTCGAAGGTGCGCAGCTCGCCGATGCGCACGAGATGGAAAAGCTGCTGACGCGAATACGGGAAGTGCTCGCACAGGTGGTTGTCGACGGCCACGCCTTTGCGGGCCAGCTCCGCCTTCAGCACCTGCGTGAGCAGCGGCGCGCATCCTCCGCAGGACGTGGCGGCTTTCGTCCTGGATTTGAGCGCGCCAACCGTCGTGCATCCCGCATCGATGGCCTTGCAGATGGCGCCCTTCGTGACGTTGTTGCACTGGCAGATCTGCGCCGTGTCCGGCAGGACGGCGCGACCGACCGCCGGCGCCGATGACGCTGACCTTGGCACGAGCAGCTCTTCCGGGCATTCCGGCAGGTCCATGCTGTTCAACATCAGCTGGAGCCAGGTGCCGTAGTCGCTGGCATCGCCCACCAGTACGCCGCCGATCAGGCGTTTGCCATCTGCATCCACGACGAGCTTCTTGTAGACCTGCCGTCGCTCATCGTTGAAGGAGTACGCCTTCGCGCCCGGCGTCGAGGCATGCGCGTCGCCGATGGAGGCGACGTCGACGCCGAGGAGCTTCAGCTTGGTGCTCATATCGGCGCCACGAAACGCCGGTTCGCTCTGGCCGGCGATCTGTTGAGCCGCGACCTGCGCCATCTGGTAGCCCGGCGCGACGAGGCCGAAGATTTTCCCGCCCCAGAGCGCGCATTCGCCGATCGCGTAGATATTCGGGTCCGACGTGCGGCATGCGTCGTCGACCACGATGCCGCCGCGCTCACCAACGCTCAGCCCGGATGAGCGCGCCAGCTCGTCGCGCGGCCGGATGCCGGCGGAGAACACCACGACGTCCGCATCGAGTCCGCTCCCATCCGCGAACTCAAGCCGATGGCGAGCGCTTGCACCCGCGCTGATGCACTTCGTATTCATGCCCGTGTGCACGCGAACGCCGAGCGCTTCGATCTTCGAGCGAAGCAACGCTCCTCCGGCGGTGTCCACCTGCACGGCCATGAGGCGAGGCGCGAACTCCACTACGTGCGTTTCGAGGCCGAGGTCGCGCAGGGCTTTCGCGCCTTCGAGGCCGAGCAAACCGCCACCGATGACGACGCCAACTTTCGCTTCGCTCGCACCTGCCCGAATCGCTTCGAGATCTTCGAGCGTGCGGTACACGTGACAGCCTGCGCGATCGCGGCCGGGGATCGGCGGGACGAACGGATATGAACCTGTTGCGATGACGAGCGTGTCGTATGCGAGCTGCGCGCCCGAGGATGTGTGCACGCTCTTGCGCTCGCGATCGATGGCGATCGCTCGTTCACCGAGCCGTAGCTGGATGCCGTGCTTCTCCATGAAACCTGCGGGCACGACGGAGAGATCCTCAGCCGTCTTGCCGGAGAAGAATGCGGAGAGCTGAACGCGGTCGTACGCGGCGCGCGGCTCTTCGCCCAGCACCACGATCTGGAATTGCGACGTTGCCTCGACCAGGTGCTCGAGGAAGCGCTGCCCCACCATGCCGTTGCCGATGACGATCAGTCGCGATTGCCCACTCATCATTCGAACTCCGCAAAACAAAAAACGCCGCCCGTCGTTGCATGCGGACGCTCAGAGCAGCGGTGCACGCGCGAATGGCGGCGTTGCCTCCCGGCCTGGCGGCAGGCTGGGTCGTGCGGATACAGCTGCAACGTGCATGCCATGCGGACGCGCGGCGCGAGTGCGAGTCGCAGCAAGCACTTATGAACACTGGCGACCGTCGGCGCGGGCCTTTTCTGATCCGTAAAGGAGCAGAGCGATGGGGTTGTGCACGAACATCGTGCACGGCGCGAGCCAGCGAGCCTGTGGATCAAGGCGCTCGGGACGCACATCGATGGCATAGCGGTTGCAGCCGCGCTTACTGGTATGAGCGAGCCATCGCTACGGATTCTCGTTGTCGATCAGAACGCGGATCGTGCGGCCATCCTCGAGGAGGGGCTGCGCGAGGCGGGCCTGTGCGACATAACGGTCGTGCGCGAGATGCACGGCCTGCTCCGCCGGATCATCGATCTCGACCCCGAGGTGATTTTCATCGACCTCGAGAATCCGAATCGCGACGTGCTGGAGCAGATGTTCCAGGTGTCGCGCAGCGTGCGCCGGCCGATCGCGATGTTCGTGGATCAGGCGGACACGGACACGATCCGCGCCGCCGTCGAGTCCGGCGTGGGCGCGTACGTGGTCGATGGCCTGCGCAAGGACCGCGTGAAGAACGTCCTCGACACGGCTGTCAGCCACTTCAATACCTTCAACCGGCTGCGCGACGAGCTGGAGCGCGCCAACAAGCAGCTCGAGGAGCGCAAGTTGATCGAGCGTGCCAAGGGGATTCTCATGAAAGAGCGCGACCTCACCGAAAGTGCTGCGTACGCACTGCTGCGCTCGGCTGCGATGAACGAGAACAGGCGGATCATCGATGTCGCGCGCAGCGTGGTTTCCACGATCGGTCTGATCAAGTGAGCGGGCCGTGACACGCGCAAAAGTGAATGTCGGGTTCATTCCGCTGCTGGACTGCGCGAGCATCGTCGCAGCGGTCGAGCAGGGATTCACGGCTGCGGAAGGTCTCGATGTGGTGCTCACACGCGAGACGTCCTGGGCCAATATCCGGGACCGGCTCATCGTGGGGCATTTCGATGCGGCTCACATGCTTGGGCCGATGGCCGTGGCGTCGTCGCTCGGTGTCGGACACGTGAAGGTGCCGTTGATCGCGCCCTTTGCTCTTGGGCTCGGTGGAAATGCGATCACGGTGTCCACATCGCTGTGGCAAAAGATGGTGCTCGAAGGCGCGACGCTCGGCGGCAATCCGCGCATGCAGGGCACTGCGCTGGAGCGCGTGGTCGCTACCCGCACGCATGAGGAAGAGCAGCCGCTGACGTTCGGCATGGTTTATCCGTTCTCGTGCCACAACTACGAGCTGCGTTACTGGCTCGCGGCTGTTGGCATCGATCCCGATCGGGACGTGAGGCTCGTGGTGATTCCGCCGCCGTTTCTCGCGGACGCGATGCGCGAGGGACAGATTGATGGTTTCTGCGTTGGCGAGCCGTGGAACAGCGTTGCGGTGGACGCGGGCATTGGCACCATCGTGACTTCGACCACGGCGATCTGGCCGCGCAGTCCGGAGAAGGTGCTTGGGTGCCGGGCGTCGTGGGCGCAGACGAATTCGTCAAAGCTGGATGCGTTGCTACGGGCGCTGCATCGGGCTTCGTCGTGGTGTGAGGATCCGGCGAATCATGCGGATCTGGCGCACATGCTCGCCGCGAGTCGCTATATCGGAGCGCCGGCGGATCTGCTCCACGCGGCGTTAGCGAATCGATTGCCGCTTGCACACGGCGCCGCTCCCACTGCGATTCCCGATTTCTATGTGTCCGCGCGGCACGCGGCGACGTTTCCGTGGGTGAGTCATGCGTTGTGGTTCTATGCGCAGATGGTGCGATGGAAGCAGATCGACGAATCGCCTGAGCACGTTGCCGCCGTGCGTGGCACTTACCGCCCTGACATCTATCGCCGTGCCCTGAAACCTCTTGGCTTAACGCTACCCGCAGCCGATCTGAAACCCGAGCACTTCTTCGACGAAGCCATCTTCGACGCGGCATAGACGCTGAAGAGGCGCCGCCTTTGCGCGCCTCGGTACCGCCGTCGGCCCTCGCCGCGATCGAGGCCCACGAAAGGCGTTGAAAGATGCGCTTTCTCCGAAGCGCCGAAAGGTCAGAAGGTACGCGCCTCTTCGCCGCACGCCGTATTGCGCTGGCGCGATGGTTGTGCGCGCAGGTTTGCCCGCACGCCGTATTGTGCCGACGCGAGGCTGTGCGCGCGGCAGCGCGTGCTCTTTCCCCGCCGCCGCTCGCACGATCATCGTGCGAACGTCACGCGCATTGCCCGATATCGGAACATCTTCAGCGCGCAAAACTCGCGACCGCTGACGGCGAACAGTCGTTAAGTGCTTGGCGCGCTTCGAATGACGCCACCACCGCGCAACATGGCATGCCGGTTGCAGCACACGAATCGAACATGGGCCCAACACAGGGCCTTCCGGGCAAAGCCGCCGACTTCCGCGCACTAACACGTGCGTGAGGAGTCGGCGGTTTTTTTTTTGCCGCAGGAAGGCCGATGGCCCGCCACGCACAACGGGGTCGACGTGAGACGCATCGGTAGCAAGAACATCGCTTCAATCCTCGCGGTCGCGGCACTCGCGCTCGCCGCGAGCCTGTCATTCACCACGACGGCATTCGCCTCGGCAATGCGGCTCGAGAAAGAGCAGTTGAAGCTCGGCTTCATCAAGCTCACCGACATGGTGCCGCTCGCCATCGCCTATGAAAAAGGCTTCTTCGAGGACGAAGGTCTCTACGTCACCCTCGAGCCGCAGGCCAACTGGAAAGTGGTGCTCGATCGTGTGATCACCGGCGAGCTCGACGGCTCGCACATGCTCGCCGGTCAGCCGCTCGGCGCGACAGTGGGCTTCGGCACGAAGGCCGACCTCATCACCCTGATGGGCTTCAGCATCAACGGCAAGGCGATCACCGTGTCCAACGATGTCTGGTCGCGCATCAAGGCGAAAGCACCGCTCGATGCGCAAGGCAGGCCGGTGCACCCGCTGAGCGCGAAGTTGCTCGAGCCGGTGGTCGCAGAATCGCGCGCAGCGGGCAAGCCCTTCCGCATGGGCATGGTGTTTCCCGTCTCCGGCCACAACTTCGAGCTGCGCTACTGGCTCGCGGCGGGCGGCGTGCATCCGGGCTTCTATTCACCCAGCGACGTGTCCGGCCAGATCAAGGCGGACGTGTTGCTGTCGGTGACGCCGCCGCCGCAGATGCCCGCGACACTCGAGGCAGGAACGATCAGCGGTTACTGCGTGGGTGAGCCGTGGAACCAGCAGGCGCTGTTCAAGAATGTGGGCACGCCGCTGGTGACGAGCGACGAGCTCTTCCCGCGCATTCCCGACAAGGTGTTCGGCGTGACGAAGGCATTCGCCGACAAGAATCCGAACACCGTGCTCGCGCTTACGAAAGCGCTGATCCGCGCAAGCATCTGGCTCGACGCCAACAAGGGTGCGAACCGCAAGGAAGCCGCGCAGATCATTTCGCGGCCCGAGTACGTGGGCGCGGACTACCGCGTGCTTTCGAACAGCATGCTGGGCACGTTCGAATACGGCCGCGGCGACAAGCGGCAGACGCCTAACTTCAATGTGTTCTTCCGCAATAACGCGAGCTTCCCGTACCTGAGCGACGCGGTGTGGTCGCTCACGCAGATGCGTCGCTGGGGCCAGATCACCGAAGCGAAGCCCGACGAGTGGTACCACGAGACGGCGAAAAAGGTGAATCGCATCGATATCTATCTCGCCGCCGCGAAGCTCCTCGTCGCCGAAGGCAAGGCGCAGAAGGAAGATTTCCCCTGGGACACCGATGGCTTTTACGCCCCGGTGAAGGACCTGATCGACGGCACCGAATTCGACGGCCGCAAACCCAACGCCTACATCGACAAGTTTGCAATTGGCCTCAAGGGCAACGAGCGAGTGGAGAGCGGCAATGTCGTTGGCAAGTAAACGCGCCGTGCTGAACGAAGCCGTGGAGGCACGGAAAGGCGGCATCGGCGCCGCTTCCGGCGACAATGGCGCGTCCGCCGAGCCTGGCGTCGCGGGTGCGTCCCATGCGAGCAGCGCCGCGGGCTACACGTCTGCGACCGGCGCGACCGCAAACGCGCCATCCAGCGAGCCGGCACGCACGTGGAAAATGCCGCCTCCGTCACTCGTGCTCGCCCAGCTCTGGCGAAATCTGGGGATCCCTCTTCTCGCAATCGCGCTGTTCCTCATCGTCTGGAGCCGCATCTCCGTCGGCATCCAGACCAGCCTGGGCCAGATCCCCGGCCCCGCAGCCGTCCTGGCACAAACGAAAGTCCTCTGGGCCGACCATGTCACCGAACGCGAAAAGGCCGCAGCGTTCTACGAGCGTCAAAAGGTCCGCAACGCCGCCCGTCTCGCCGAAGACCCCAACGCAAAAATCGTCACGCGCAAATACACAGGCAAACCCACCTACATCGACCAGATCTTTACGAGTCTGAAAACCGTCTTCGCCGGCTTCGTGCTCGCGACACTCGTCGCCGTCCCGATCGGCATCTTCTGCGGGCTCTCACGCTCGGTGAACCGCGCGCTGAATCCCTTCATTCAGCTCTTCAAGCCCGTGTCCCCGCTCGCGTGGCTGCCGCTCGTCACGATGGTCGTGAGCGCGCTCTACGTGACCGAGAACCCGATCTTCGAGAAGTCTTTCGTGAACTCGGCCATCACCGTAACGCTGTGCTCGCTATGGCCGACGATCATCAATACGGCGCTCGGCGTGTCCTCCATCGACAAGGACCTCATGAACGTCGCACGCGTGCTGCAGCTCGGTGTGGGCACGCGTCTCTTCAAGCTGGTGCTGCCAGCGTCGCTTCCGCTCATATTCACGGGGCTCCGCCTATCCCTCGGGGTAGGCTGGATGGTGTTGATCGCCGCCGAGATGCTCGCGCAGAACCCGGGTCTCGGGAAGTTCATCTGGGATGAATTCCAGAACGGCAGCTCGAGCTCGCTCGCGCGCATCATGGTGGCGGTCTTCACCATCGGGTTCGTCGGTTTCCTCCTCGATCGAATGATGTACGGGCTGCAGAGCCTGTTCAGCTTCGGCGCGCGGCGTTGAGGGGAACGCGCATGCCATTGCTGGAAGTCTCGGGGTTGAGCAAGTCCTACGGCACGGGTGCGACTCGCACTGAAGTGCTGCACGAGGTGAACCTGTCGATCGAGGCAGGCGAGTTCGTCGCCATCGTCGGTTTCTCCGGCAGCGGCAAGACGACGCTCATCAACACGATTGCAGGTCTGCTGCAGCCGGATTCAGGGGAAATTCGACTGCGCGGTGAGCTGGTGACGACTGCCGGCCCGGACCGCGGCGTCGTGTTCCAGAGCTACTCGCTGATGCCGTGGCTCACGGTGGAAGGAAACATCGCGCTCGCCGTCGACGCTGTGTTTTCGCACTGGACGAAGGAGAAGCGACGCGAGCACGTGGCTCGATACATCGAGCTGGTCGGCCTCTCTCACGCGGCGCGTCGTCGCCCCGCGCAGCTTTCCGGCGGCATGCGCCAGCGAGTCGCCGTTGCGCGTGCACTCGCGACGGACCCGGAGATCCTGCTGCTGGACGAGCCACTGAGCGCGCTCGATGCGCTTACGCGCGGACGCCTGCAAGACGAAATCGAGGCGCTGTGGCGCAAGGACCGCAAGACCGTCGTGATGGTCACGAACGATGTCGACGAGGCGCTGCTGCTCGCCGATCGGATCATCCCGCTCTTGCCGGCTCCGCGCGCAACGCTGGGCAAGGAGTTCCGTGTGAGCCTCGCCCGGCCGCGGGACCGGCATGCCGCAAATCACGACGCCGGTTATCGGCGGCTGCGCGCCGAGATCACGCAGTACCTGATGGAAGCGGGCCACATGCGCGAGCACGTGGCTGCCGAGAGCCGCGTCACGCTGCCGGACGTGATCCCCATTACCTCGAGCGACTTCGTGCCGAAGGCCGTGCGCGCCGTTACGCGCACCAAGGTGGCCACCAACGTGGAGAAGTTCGCCGAGTTCTACAACGTGGAGAAAGTCTTCCCCACTCCGCAAGGACCGCTCAAGGTCGTCGACGGATTCACGCTGGACATTCGCAAGGGCGAGTTCGTCTCGCTGATCGGGCATTCGGGCTGCGGCAAGTCCACCGTGCTGTCGATGATCGCCGGGCTCACGGAAGTGACCGATGGCGGCATCGCGCTGGACGGGCGCGAGGTCGCAGCCGCGGGTCCGGATCGTGGCGTGGTGTTCCAGGCGCCGAATCTCCTGCCGTGGCTCACGGCGCGCGAGAACGTGGCGGTGGGCGTGAATCGTGTGTATCCGCACGCCTCCGCTCATGAACGGCGCGACATCACCGAGTACTACCTGGCTCGCGTCGGACTCTCGGATGCGCTCGACAAGCGTGCGAGCGAGTTGTCGAACGGCATGAAACAGCGCGTGGGACTCGCGCGCGCGTTCGCATTGTCGCCAAAGCTGCTGCTGCTCGATGAGCCCTTCGGAATGCTGGACGCGCTGACGCGATGGGAGCTGCAGGAAGTTCTCATGGAGATCTGGCAACGGACGCGCGTCACCGCGATCTGCGTCACACACGACGTCGACGAAGCGATCCTGCTCGCAGACCGCGTGGTCATGATGACGAACGGGCCGCGGGCGCGAATCGGCAAGGTGATGAAGGTGGATCTGCCGCCGCCGCGCACGCGCAAGGCGCTGCTCGAGCATGCGCACTACTACGCGTATCGCGAAGAGTTGATGACTTTTCTCGAAGAACACGAGCGTCACTCGGCCACAGCGGCCTGAGGACGCGGGGAGCATGTACATGAAATATCGGTCTCAGGTTGCAGCCGGGGTTGCCTTGGCTGCGTTGGCGGCATCCGCCGCGTCGTACGGCGAAGGGCTGCAGCCCGCTTTGAGCGCAGCCCGCGAATCGAAACCCATCGTGGATCTGCGCCTGCGCTCGGAGAGCGTGGACCAGGACGGCATGGGTCACGACGCGCACGCGATGACGCTGCGGGCCCGCCTGGGCTTCGAAACGGGCAAGGCGTGGAACACCACGTTCCTCGCCGAGGGCGACCTGCTGTGGCCATTCGATTCCAGCTACAACAGCACGGTGAACGGCAAGACCGCCTGGCCGGTGGTGGCCGATGCGGAAACGTACGAGCTGAACCGGCTGCAGCTCACGAACACGTCGATTGCCGATACCACACTGACGGTAGGGCGGCAGCGGATCAACCTGGACGACCAGCGCTTCGTCGGCAATGTCGGCTGGCGGCAGAACGAGCAGACGTACGATTCCGTGCGCGTCGTCAACAGGTCGATTCCCAACGTCACCGTCGATCTGTCGTATGTCGACCAGGTGAATCGCGTGTTCGGCAAGGAATCCCCGGTGGGGCGCTACCACGGCTCGAACTACCTCGCGAACGTGGCTTATCAGATGCCACTGGGCAAGCTCACGGGCTTCGCATACCTGCTCGACTTCGAGGAAGCGCCGCGCGATTCCTCAGAGACGTTCGGGCTGCGGTTCACGGGTGAAAAGCCGGTGAAAAAAGTGAAGCTCGCCTGGGTGGCGTCCTTCGCGCGGCAACAGGAGCGGGCGAACAATCCGCTGAACTATGAAGCGGATTTCTACACGCTCGAGCTCACCGGCACGTTCCGTCAGTACAGCGTGGGCGCGGGCTACGAGATGCTCGAAGGGAATGGCGTGAAGGGCTTCGCGACGCCGCTCGCAACGCTTCACAAGTTCGACGGCTGGGCGGACAAGTTCCTCACCACGCCGCCGAACGGGCTCGAACGGCGCTACGTGACGCTCGGTTACCTGACGAAAGGCGTCGCGGGGCTGGACACGCTTTCATTCAATGCCGTGTATCACGACTTCAGGTCGGATCGCCTGAATCTCGACTACGGCTCGGAGGTTGACTTGCAGCTCTCCGCGAAGTGGCACCGCTTCTCGGGTCTGCTGAAATATGCAAGCTACGACGCGCAGAGCTTCGCTACCGACACGGGCAAGTACTGGGCGGAGATCAGCTACGTCTGGTAGCCCGGCAGCATGAAGTGTGCGCGGGCGACTGTGTCGTTGAGGATGTCTGGCGAGTAGACCTGGAAGAAGGGGCCGTTGCGGAAGGACAGGAGGTCTGAGTGCTCCGTTGAGAACGTGTGCCAGTCCTTCAGGTGTGGAGTGTGGGCGATGCGTTCGTAGACGAGAAGCAGGTACGCGAACGTGATGGTCTCGTGGTAGAGGTTTGGTTTGCCGTGATGAGTTGCGTAGGCGCGCAGCAGTCTGCGGAATTCGGTCATCGCTGGTAGCAGCGGCCGGCTGCGCAAGCATGCCCACGCGAGGCGCACGTGTTGCGCGTGGTTGAAGGCTTCCAGAGGGAAGGACTTCGAGTCGATGGCGGCGATGAGGTCGTTGTCGGTCATGGCGATTCCACCAGTTTGTGGCTGTGGCGGGCGGCCAGGTCCAGGCCGTACAGGCGTTTGAACTCCTTGATGCGCTCGAGCGTGGCGTCGCTGAAAGGCGTTTTGCCTTCGAAGGCGTGCAGGACGATTCCTTCGATGAGGTCGCCGAGGCTGATTTCGTGGTACTCGGCGATTGCCTTCAGGACCTTGAGGATGCGCTTTTCGATGCGGACGCCGGTTTGGGAGCGTTCGATGGTTACTTTGCCCTGGGTTGGGACTTTGGAATGGCGGGGCATATACGTACTCTGGTAACTTGGTACCAAGGTAGCAAAGAGCATCCGGAAAGGCCAGTGGAAGGCCTGCATTTCGGCAGGATGCTTTTTCAGCGCTTGCGCGCGGCCTTTTTTTGCGGCCTTTTGCGGGCCGCGGGCTGCCGGGACGTGGGTTTGGATTTGGTAGTGCGCTTGGCGGCGGCGGGCTTTGCGGAAGCATTGCGCTCGCTGGGGGCGGCGGCGCGAGCGGGTTTGGCGGTGGCGAGGGCGACGGCGACGGACTTGCGCGCCCAAGTGGTCAGCTCATCGCGGTCTTCGAGGGCGTCGGCGGGGACTTCGAAGTAGGACATGCTCTGGTCGGGGCGGTCGGGGAAGGGGCGGAACGCCGCCATGCCGCGCGCCACGTAGTCGGGGCGGTTCGAGTCGTCCACCTTGAAGAACAGGGTGTCGTTGTCGATCAGGCCGAAGAACAGACCGTCGCAGTAGAGGCCGATGCCCCCGAACATTCGCCGCGAGGTGACGCGCGGCAGGCCGGAGAGCTGCTCGAGCACGTATTGCAGGTATTCGCTACGAACGGCCATGACCTCAAGACTCCGTGCTGAACTCCACGACCACGCGCAGTCCCGGCCCATTATCTTCCAGCGACAGCCGTGCGCGATGCAGGCGCGCGATGGCGGACACCAGACTCAAGCCCAGGCCGCTGCCACTTCCGTTCGGTGCAGAGAGCTGCACGAACGGGCGCAACACGCGGTCGCGATCTTCGGGCCGGATTCCGGGCCCGTTGTCGGCAACCGTGAGCCACGCGCTATGACCGATATCGGCCACCGAAACCTTCAGCACCCCGCGACCCACATGCTTCAGCCCATTCTCGATGAGATTGACCAGCAGCTGAGTGAGTAGCTGACGGTTCCCATGCACGCTGACCGTGTCGGTCTGACACGTGAGGGCGAGCCCCTGCTCGCGCGCAACGGGCTCGTACAGCGCGCAAATCTCGGACGCCAGCGCGCCCAAATCCACCGGCGCGCTCTCCGCCAGCGGCACCCCGGACTCGGCATGCGCGATCTGCAGCAGCACTGCGAGCGTGCGTTGAAGCGAATCGATGTCGTGCAGCGAACGGTCCAGCGCAGCCCGCGCAGACTCTTCGGTGGCGGCATTACGCAGCTGTTCTTCGAGCCGCGCGCGCAGCCGGAACAACGGTGCACGCAGATCGTGCGCGGCGCTCTCGAACGTTGCGCGCAACACACCCGTCTGCTCATCCAGGCGTTCCAGCACGCGATTCACGGCAATGGCCAGTGAATCGAATTCATCGTCGGCGTCCGCCACCGGCAAGCGCCGCGACAGATCGCCCGCCATGATCCGCTCGCACTCCACGGAAACTGCGCCCACACGCGCGAGGAGCCGCCGGCTCAGCCAGAAGCCCATCAGCGCGCCGAGCAGCGCCGTCCCACCGATGCCCCACAACGTGGCAATCCGAAACCGATCCTGAAACACGCGCCGCTGCGACACTTCCGTGCCAACGAGCAGATAGCCCTCGGGCAACGTCAGAATGCGCGCGCGCACAGGATGCCTCCCGGTTTCGCCGGCGCGCCCCGCTGCGACGCTGAACTCGAACCATGTCTCGTTCGGCACGCCCTGGAACGGCCAGGCCTCGACATTCCCGGCCACCTTCTGCAAATGCGTGTCGACGAGCAGATACACCGCGCGCGCACGACCCCACGTGCGGTCGAGCCTCGTGAGCTCGGCACTCATGCCTTCGAGGCCCCCACGATCGTATTCATCCGCCAGCGTATCGAGCTCGATGCCGATGACCCGATCGATTTCGTTCGCGAGCACGGTTTCGGTGAGCAGGTAGATCGAGCCGAGCAGCATGCCCACGCCGATCGTGAAGAGAGCGCAGTACGCCAGCGCGAGCCGGAACGTGCTGGTGCGCAGGGTGCTGCCAAAACGAGGGTCAGTCATCCCGTACGACGTAGCCTGCACCGCGCACCGTGTGAATGAGAGGCTTCTCGAAACCCCTGTCGACGGCTTGCCGCAAGCGGCTGATGTGCACGTCCACCAGGTTCGTCTGCGGATCGAACTGCAGGTCCCACACTCCTTCGAGCAACATCGTGCGCGTAACGACCTGGCCCGCGCGACGCACGAGATATTCGAGCAGCGTGAACTCGCGAGCCGTGAGATCCAGCTCGCGTCCCGCGCGCGTGGCACGGCGACCGAGCAGGTCCAGCTCGAGGTCGCCCACGCGCAGCGTCGTGGTGGCTTGCGGCCCGGACTTCCGTCGCAGCAGCGCTTCGACGCGTGCCAGGAGCTCGGCGAACGCGAACGGCTTGGTCAGGTAATCGTCCCCGCCCGCGCGCAACCCTTTCACCCGGTCATCGACCGTGCCAAGTGCGCTCAACACGAGCACGGGCGTCGATCGGCCCTGCTGCCGCAGCACCTGGACGATCGCGAGACCGTCCAGATGCGGCAGCATCCGGTCCGTGATGATGCCGTCGTAATCCGTCTCGGTAGCGCGGAACAACCCGTCCCGCCCGTCGGGGGAGTGGTCGACCGTATAACCGCTTTCGCGCAGGCCCTTCAGGATGAAGTGCGCGGCTTCTTCGTCGTCCTCGATGAGCAGCAGACGCACGCGGGCAGTACCTCTGATTGCAGGCTCTCTTGTTAATGGGAAAAAAGTCGCCTGCGGCGCTCTTTTCGAGACCCTACACGGGCGCCGGCGGCAAAAAGCGTGGCCCAATCTATTGTAGAAAGGGCCGCCTGCCTTGGCGCGTAGCTGCGCCCGGGCAGGAAGTCCGACAGGCTCGCAGCGCGAAAGTTTACTCCCAACCGCACTGTCGGCCCTCGTTCTGCTTCTTCAGCCACGCAATCAACGGCTGGAAGTATTCGATGATCGCGCTGGCGTCCATCGCGCGCGTGCCGGTCAGCTTCTCCAGTGTGTCCGGCCAGGGCTGGCTCATTCCCAATGACAGCATCTGCGCATAGCGCTGCCCGGCCTCCTTGCTGCCGAACACCGAGCACTCGTGCAGCGGCCCCTTGAACCCCGCGGCTTCGCACAGCGCCTTGTGGAACTGGAACTGCAGGATGGTCGACAGGAAGTAACGCGTGTACGAGGTGTTGGCAGGAATGTGGTACTTCGCCCCCGGGTCGAAGCTCGCCTCCGTGCGTGCCACGGCCGGCGCAACACCCTGATAGCGGGTGCGCAGCGCCCACCAGGCCTGGTTGTAGTGATCCGGTGCAATCTCGCCCGAGAACACCTGCCAGCGCCACAGATCGATCAGCCGCCCGAACGGCAGGAACGCGATCTTGTCGAGCGCCACTTTCATCTGCTGATTAATCACCGCTTCGGGGCTTGCCTTCACCGGCGAGATCAGCCCGATCTTCGCGAGGTATTCGGGCGTCACGGACAGATTCACCGTATCGCCGATCGCTTCGTGGAAGCCATCGTTGGCGCCGCCGCGGAAGCGGTTCGGCAACGTGTTGTAGTGGAGGTAGTAGTACACGTGCCCGAGCTCGTGATAGATCGTGTACAGGTCTTCCTCCGTGGGCGTCGTGCACATCTTGATGCGCACGTCGTTCTGCGATGCGTTCATCTCCCACGCGCTCGCATGGCAGACCACTTCGCGATCGCGCGGCCTCACGAACATCGATCGCTGCCAGAAGGTTTCGGGCAGCGACATGAATCCGATCGAGGTGTAGAAGCTCTCGGCCGAGCGCGTCATGCGCACGGCATCCCACTGCTGTGCGCGCAGCTGCTTGTCCGCGGTTTCGACGCTCGCCGCAGGGTACGGCTTGAGCAGATCGTCGAAGAGCATCCCCCACTGCTGCGCCCACATGTTGCCGAGCAGGTGCGCAGGAATGGGCTTGCCGGCTGGCACCTTGTCCTCGCCGTATTTCTTTGCGAGCTGCGCGCGCGTGTGGCAGTGAAGCTCGTCGTAGAGCGGCTTCACCTGCTGCCAGAGTTTCTCGGCAACGGCGTCGAACTCTTCCGGCGACATGTCGTACTTCGCGCGCCACATGACGCCGAGATCCTTGAATCCCAGCTCGCGCGCGCCTTCGTTCGCCAGCGCCGCGAATTTTCGATAGGGCTCGCGCATCGGCGCCGCGATGTCGTGCCAGCCGCGCCAGGCTTCGAGCAGCTCATCGTAGTTGCGGCTTTCAGCGAGCGTCTTCGACAGCGCATCGAGATTGCGGCAGGACTCCGGCTTCTCCTTGCCCGCCGGGCAGTACTTGCCCTCGCCATACATCGCCTTGAGGCGCGACATGAGTTGCGTCATCTCGGCGCGTCGCGCGGCATCTCGCGGCGCCGGCGCTGCCACGTTCACTCGCAGGATCTGGATCGTGCGTGCGGCGCTCGGCGAAAGCTTTTGTCCGTCGAAGCGCTTCGATTCCTCCGCTGCCGCGCCGATGTACGCGAGGTAGCGATCGTTCGCGCGCGCGGCCAGCAGCTCGCTGTCCACGCTGATATCGGTGTTCTGCACCCACTCCGCTGCGTTCTTCTCGAGATCGATCGCGTCGAGATCGCGATTCACGCGCGCGACGAACTCATCCGCCGTTTCGGTCTTCGCAGCGCTTGCGGTCGACGGGTTATCTGCGGGCTTGCTGCAAGCGGTGAGCAGCAGAAAGAGTGCCGCGACCGTCCCCGCGAGCAGTCCGTGTTCGATAGGGCCGGCTGCCCGAGGCTGGACGATCGCGGCGCTCGTTTTCATTTTGGCTGGCGCTCCATGCGCGATCGGCGCTCAGTGTGACGGATGTATTGCAGCAGCGGCAAGGTTGCAGTCAGTTGCGCAGTGAGTCGAAAACTGGTCGGCAGACCGAACCAGTCTATTTCGAATCCTTGTCCTCAGGCTTCTCTTCGTCGTCGTCCGGGCGCTTCATGCGCATGAGGACGCGCGCCATGATCAGGCCGCCCTCGTACAGCAGATACATGGGAATGGCCATGATGCATTGGGAGATCGCATCCGGCGGTGTGAGGAATGCGGCGATCACGAAGATGCCGATCAGCACGTACCCGCGCGACTTCTTCAGCTTCTCGAGCTGCACGATGCCGGTCAGCACCAGCAGCACCACCACGATCGGCACCTCGAAGGCGACGCCGAAGGCGAGAAACATCGCCAGCACGAAGTCCAGGTAATTTGTGATATCCGGACTCCACTCGACGCCTTTCGGGGCCGTGGCGGCGAAGAACTCCAGCATCACCGGAAACACGAACGTGTACGCGAAGGCCACGCCCAGGTAGAACAGCAGGATCGACGAGAGCACGAGCGGGATCGCAAAGCGCTTTTCGTGCTTGTACAGGCCCGGCGCAACGAATGCCCAAACCTGGTAGAGCACGTACGGAATGGCGATGAACAGCGCGACGAAAAACGACAGCTTGAAGGGCGTGACGAACGGCGACGTCACAGAGTAGGCGATGAGCTTGAAGCCGTGCCCCTGCGCGGTGGCCAGGAGGGGCTTCGAGACAAATTCGAAGATCGTGTTGGCGTAGTAGGCGCAGGGCAGGAACACGATGGTCACTGCAATGAGCGCGCGCACCAGCCGATTGCGCAGCTCGAGCAGATGGGAAATCAGCGTGCCTTCGGCCAGCTTCTCAGATTCCGCGCTCATGCGTGGTCGTGATTACATCGCCGGGGCGGGCGGGCCGCTCTCCCGCGGCGTTGTCGTCGTTCGATGCCGTCTGGTAGACCGATGTCGTGCCGTTCGCTGGAGACCCGGCGGGCGTTCCCGCGGTTGATGATTCTGTTGCTTGCGCCGGTTCGGAGTCCGGCTGGGACGCATAGGCCGGTGGCTGATACACCGCGGCTTCCGGCTCCGGCGGTGGCCCGGAGTTATGACCGGATGAGGCGCCTGGGTCGGTGGACGATTCGGCCGCGCTCGACTCGGTGGTCGATTCAGCGCTCGGCGCGTCCGACGCTGGTGGCGAAGTGGAGGTGGACGGCGGCGGGTCGCTCGTCTCGGAGCGGGGCGGCGGCTGGGAGGTCTGCTCCCATTTCTTCATGTCGACGATGTTCACTTCGTCTTCGAGCTGCTCGCGGAACTGCTTCGCCATTGCGCGCGCACGGCCGATCCAGCGCCCCACCTGCTGGGCCACGCGCGGCAGCTTCTCCGGCCCCAGCACGATCAGGGCCAGCACGAAAATGACCAGCAGCTCGGTGAAACCGACTTCGAACATCGCCGCGGGCGATCAGGCGACGCGGTCTTTCTTGTCGGATTTCTGCCCGTCCGACTTGTCGGTGAACTCGGCGTCAGGCTGGTCGCTCTTCAACTGCTTGCGGCCCTCGTCCTCGCCTTCCGACATCGACTGCTTGAAGCCGCGGACGGCGGACCCGAGGTCCGACCCGATGGTGCGGAGCTTCTTGGCTCCGAACACCAGCAGCACGACGAGCAGGATGATGAGCAGCTCTTTCATCCCGATACCCATAGTCTCGACTCCTGCAGGAAAACAGTTGATGGATCATAGGCCAAAGAGCCCGGATGGACCCATAAAGTTCGGCCTCGACGGGGCCGTGGTTCACATGTCCGGCAGCCGGCCGCCGCCGGGAGTCTCCAGCCAGAACGTTACGGGCCCGTCATTAATCAGGGACACCTGCATGTCGGCGCCGAATTCGCCTGCGGCGACCGTCGGATGCGCGGCCCGCGCCTTTGTTACCAGTTGCTCGAAAAGCTGCCGTGCCTCCTCCGGCGCGGCAGCAGTACTGAAGCCCGCACGCGTTCCCTTACGTGTGTCAGCGGCAAGGGTGAATTGCGAAACGAGCAAAAGGCCGCCCTGGATATCGCGCAGGCTCAGGTTCATGCGGTCCGCCGCATCCGGAAAGATGCGGTAGGTGAGCACCCTTTCAAGCAGTCGCGCGGCGGATTCGGCGTCATCGCCGCGTGTCACGCCGATGAACGCAAGGATGCCGCGATCGATAACGCCGGCCACTCGCCCGGCGATGCGGACTTCGGCCCGGGTCACTCGTTGGATGAGGGCAATCATGGGGTTGGAGACTTAGGGTAACTACTTAGGGCGGCGTCCGGGTTGGCTTTTGCAATACCGAGTCCGTAAGATTCGGGCCCGTTTTGGGGTCGGTCGGAGCGTGGAAATGCGGGTTCGGGTGCGTTCGGGCGTTGTTTTGTCGGTTTTGGCCTTTGGGACGCTCGCCGTCACCGCCCACGCTCAGGACGCCGCGCCGGCAGGCGCGGGTGACGCAGCACGCGGGAAGCAGATCTCCTACACGTGCCTCGGGTGCCACGGTGTGCCGGGGTACAAGAACGCGTATCCGAACTACAGCGTGCCGAAGCTCGAGGGGCAGCATGCTGAGTACATCGTCATCGCCCTGCAGGCGTACCGCTCGGGTGAGCGTTCACACCTGACGATGCATTCGCAGGCGTCCACGCTGTCGGATCAGGACATGAAGGACATCGCTGCGTTCTTCTCGGGCAAGCCCCTCATGCCGAATCCTTCGTCGCCGGCGAAGGCGCCGGATGCAGCGCAGGTTTGCGTTGCGTGTCATGGGCAGGATGGCGTGGGCATCACTCCGATGTATCCGACGCTTTCCGGTCAGCACGAGGATTACATCGAGCGCGCGATTCACGACTACAAGAAGGGCGGACGCAAGAACGCCATCATGGCCACGTTTGCGCAGCAGATTAAGGAAGCAGACGTGCGCGTGATCGCCGACTACTACTCGAAGCAGCAGCCTGCACTCAAGACGGAAACGCGGCCCAACACCATTCTCAGTGCCGGTACCGACGCCCACTGATCACTTCTTCGCGAGCTTCTCCAGAAACATCGCGGTCGTTTCGAGGTAGAAGTCGCGGTTCGACTTCTTTCTGAAGCCGTGGCCCTCGTCCCTCGCCGCGAGATACCAGGCCTCGCCGCCGTTGGCGCGCACGCGGGCAACCATCTGTTCGGATTCCGAGGCGGGCACGCGCGGGTCGTTCAGCCCCTGCACCACGAGCAGCGGGCGACGGATTGAAGTCGAGTTGTTGAAGGGCGAGATGCGCGAGAAGAACGCGCGCATCTTCGGATCCCGCTCGTCGCCGTACTCTTCGCGGCGCTGATCGCGGCGATAGGCGGACGTGTTGGCGAGGAACGTGTTGAAGTTGCTGATGCCCACCACGTCCACGCCGCCACGGAGCCGGTCGCTGTAGGAGACGAGCGAGGCGAGTGTCATGTAGCCGCCGTACGAGCCGCCCATCACGACGACACGTTCACGATCCAGCATCGGCTGCACACCGATCCACACGAGCAGCGCGCCGATGTCTTTCACCGAGTCTTCGCGCAGCAGGCCGTCATCCAGCTTGAGGAAGCTCTTGCCGTAGCCGGACGAGCCGCGCACGTTCGGCGCGATCACCGCGTAGCCCAGCTCGTTCACCAGGAACTGGAAGAAGGGCTCGTAGCCCGGGCGGTACTGCGACTCCGGACCCCCGTGAATGTTGATGAGCACAGGATGCGGCCCGGCGCTCTTCGGCCTGTAAATATAGGCGGACAGCATGCGCGGCCCGCCGGACGCGCGGTCCCACGTGGGGTAGTGAACCAGCTCCGGCGCCACGAACGTGTTCGTGTCCACGGGCCCGGCTTCGCTGCGCGTCCAGCGTTCCAGCGCGTTCTTGCCCAGGTCGTATACGTACGCATCGCGCGGCGACTGCGCGGATTCGGCGGAAAACGCGAGACGCTTGCCCGCGTTGTCGAATTTCAGGTTCGAGACGTTCCCATCGGGGATGCCGGGCGGCGCGAGCTCCAGCTTCATCGTGTTGTCGAGAACGGTGAGGCGACTGCGGCCATCCTCGTTCACGACATACGCGATGTACCGGCCGTCGGCGCTCACATCGAAGTCGTAGACATCCCAGTTGATGTCCGGCGAGATGGTGCGCTTGTCCTTCGTGACCGGATCGTAGTAGCGAAGTTGTGAGAATTCGCCGGCTTCATCCGAAATGAGATAGACGCCGCGGCCATCCGGCGCGAACTTCGCGCGCGAGATGGCGATCCGGTCGTTCGATTTCCTGCCGCGCGCGTTGCGCCGGTTGTTCTTCTTCTCGTCCAGCTCGCCTTCGAGGGGAGTACGGAGACCCGTCGCGACGTCTGCAACGTACAGGTAACTCTCGTTGATGGAGACGTAGTGCCTCAGGAGCAGCCGTGTGTTGTCCGGCGACCAGTCGAACACGTCCCAGATTCCTTCCTGCCCGCCGCTGAGCAGGCGAGGCGCCGTGTTCGCGTCCACGTCGACGACATAGATGTCGTAGCTCCTGCCGTCCCGGGCAGTGCTGTAGAACGCCAGCCGCTTGCCATCGCGCGACCACACGGGCGTGCCGTTTTTCGACTTGCCATCCGTCAAGAGGCGCGTGGATTTGTCGGTCGTGCGGTAGTAGTAGAACTGGTGGTTCTCGTCGCCACCGCGATCCTTCATGAAGACGAAGCCGTCCGCCGTGGCCACGATGGGCGCGCGCGCGTCGGCGATCGGCTCCGGATAGAACGTGAGCTGATCGCGCGAGCCGAGAGGCGTGGCCACCCGGTGCACCTGGTCCGCATCGCCAAAGCGCGTGGCGATCAGCATGGAGCCGTCCGGCAGCCAGTCCAGGAACTTCGCGTTGCGGCCGTTCTGGTAGCGGGCGAGCTTGTCCGCCAGCGCCGCATCCCGCGGTGGGATGCCTTCGAGCACGAGGTTCCCGCTCTCACGCCGCAGCGTCGTTGGCGACTGCTGGGCTTCGGCAGGGCTCGCAAGCGAAAGAAGCGTGAGGACGAGGACCGGGGGAGCGGTGAGAAACCGCGCGAGATGTCGGGTATGCATGCTTTTGCTATGGTGCCCGAAAGGCGCTCGCGGACGAAAGCTCTCATGCCCGAACCGAGAATCACACGACATCCGGACGGCATCACGGCCGTGGACACGGAGTACGTTCGGCCGGGTCTGGCGGCCGCGCACGTCATCCAGCACGCGGGTCGCGCGGCATTCGTGGACGTGGGGACGAGTCACTCCGTGCCCTATCTGCTTGCCGCGCTCGAGCAACTCGGCGTGCCGCGTACCGCGGTGGACTACCTGTTCCTCACGCACGTTCACCTGGATCACGCTGGCGGGGCGGGCGCATTGATACAGGCATTGCCGAACGCCAAGGCCGTTCTGCATCCGCGCGGCGCGCCGCACCTCATCGACCCTGGCAAGCTCATTGCCGCGTCGAAGGCGGTGTACGGCGAAATGCACTATCACGCGCTTTACGGCGACATCGTGTCGATCCCGGCGGAGCGGGTGATCCTCACCAGGGACCAGCAACGCATCGATCTCGCCGGCCGCGAATTGGAGTTCATCCACACACCCGGCCACGCCCTTCATCACCACTGCATCGTGGATATTGCGCATGCGGGTGCGTTTACCGGCGACACGTTTGGGCTGTCCTATCGTGAGATGGATACCGCGAACGGCCCATTCATCGTGGCCACGACTACACCGTCGCAGTTCGATCCGGACCAGCTCATCGCCTCGATCGACCGCATCCTTTCGTACAAGCCCGAAGCGCTGTACCTCATGCACTATAGCCGCGTCACGGACGTAGCGCGGTTGGGCGCGGAACTGAAGGTCCAGGTGCGACAGCTCGCAGACATCGCGCTTCGGCATGCGGGCACTCCGGATGCGCATGCAGCCATGGTGCGCGACCTGAACGCGCTCTGGCTGCGACTGGCTCGCCAGCACGGCTGCACCCTTCCCGACGAGCAAATTGCCGATCTGCTCTCGATGGACGCAGAGCTGAACGCGCAAGGCATGCACGTTTGGGTCGAACGGCAAAAGCGTGCGAGCTAGCGCGCGGGAGGTGCGGTGATGCGCTTCAAGGCGTTTCGCATTCATGACGAGAACGGGAAGATCGCCTCGCGGTTCGATGAGCTGACGCTCGACGATTTGTCCGCCGGCGAAGTCGTCATCCGCGTGACCTACTCCGGTATCAACTACAAAGACGCGCTGGCGGCGACGGGCGCGGGTCGCATCCTGCGCAAATATCCGCTCGTCGGCGGCATCGACCTGGCCGGTGTCGTCGAGTCATCGAGCGATGCTCGCTACAAGCCCGGCGATGAAGTGCTGGTCACGGGATGCGATCTCTCCGAAACGCACGACGGCGGGTACGCGCAGTACGCACGCATGAAGGGAGACTTCGTGATTCCCTTGCTGCCGGGTCTCGATGCCCGGTCGGCGATGGGACTCGGCACCGCCGGATTCACCGCTGCGCTCGCCATCCATCGCATGGAGCAGAACGGCCAGCTTCCGGCGAACGGACCGGTCGTCGTTACCGGCGCCACCGGCGGCGTCGGCAGTCTGGCGATCGACATGCTGGCGGCGCGCGGGTACGAATCCATCGCTGTCACCGGCAAGCCGGCGGAGGACTACCTCAAATCGATCGGCGCTTCGCGCGTGCTGGCGCGGCAACAGATCGATTTCGGGTCACGGCCGCTCGAACGCGCCCAGTACGCCGGCGCCATCGACAACGTCGGTGGCGACATGCTCACGTGGCTCACGCGCACGGTTTCCTACGGCGGCAACATCGCGAGTGTCGGGCTCGCCGCCAGCGCGAAACTCGAAACCACCGTGATGCCGTTCATCCTGCGCGCCGTGAATCTCCTCGGCATCAACAGCTCAGCCACCCCCCGGGACTTGCGGCTCGCCGTCTGGAAGCGCATCGCGGGCGACCTGGCCCCGCGCCATCTTGGTCGCATCGTCACCCGTGAAATCGGGTTCGATGAGCTGCCGGCGGCGTTCGATCCGTACATCAAGGGCGAAGTCATCGGCCGCACGGTCGTGCGCATCGGCCAGCGCTGACCCTCGATCAAGGGCGCCGGCTGAGCCCAAGTCCTACCCGTCGGTAGCATTTCGGGTGGTACACTCGCGGGCCTCTGTCGAGGCTCCTTTGCATGTCACCCAAACCTTCCTCCGGAGCACGCCTTACGGCGGCGCTCGAGGCCGAACGCCCCCTGCAGCTCGTGGGCACCGTGAATGCGTACGCCGCGTTGCTCGCGGAACACAGCGGGTTTCGCGCCATCTATCTTTCGGGCGCCGGCGTGGCCAACGCCTCGTTCGGTCTGCCGGACCTCGGCATTACTTCATTGAACGATGTGTGCGAGGACGTGCGCCGCATTTCCTCGGCCACGGACCTGCCACTGCTCGTGGACGCGGACACCGGCTGGGGCGGCGCGTTCAACATTGCCCGCACCTGCGCGGATCTCATCAAGGCCGGTGCAGGCGGGATGCATCTCGAGGATCAGGTTGCCACCAAGCGCTGCGGTCATCGGCCTGGCAAGGAGCTCGTGCCTGTCGACGAGATGGTCGATCGCATCAAGTCCGCGGTCGACGGCCGCACGGATGACTCATTCATCGTCATGGCGCGCACCGACGCACATGCGGTCGAGGGACAGAAGGCTGCGCTCGAGCGCGCAGCCAAGTATGTCGAGGCGGGCGCGGACATGATTTTCGCCGAAGCGCTCACGACGCTCGACGAGTACCGGCAGTTCACGTCCGCCATCAAGGTGCCCGTGCTCGCGAATCTCACCGAGTTTGGCAAGACGCCGTTGTTCACCGTGCAGGAGCTGGCGTCCGTCGGCGTGCGGATGGTGCTGTATCCGCTCTCCGCGTTTCGCGCCATGAGCAGGGCGGCGCTCGAGGTGTACCAGACCATCCGGCGCGAAGGCACCCAGCGCAACGTCGTGGATCGCATGCAGACTCGCGCCGAACTATACGACGTGCTCGGCTATCTCGATTACGAAAAGAAGCTCGACGAGCTGTTCGGCGCGGCGAGCAATCCACCTGGCAGCAAGAAGTAACGCCATGAACCAGCAAGCCACGGAAGCCGCAACGAACCTTGCCGGCCCGAAACCGAAGAAGTCCGTTGCGTTGTCGGGCGTGCTCGCGGGCAACACTGCGCTTTGCACCGTCGGCCGCACGGGGAACGATCTTCACTATCGCGGGTACGACATTCTCGAGATCGCAGAGAAGTGCGAGTTCGAGGAGATCGCGTTCCTGCTCGTGCACGGCAAGCTCCCGAATCGGGCGGAGCTCACCGCGTACAAGGCGAAGCTGAAAAGCCTGCGCGGGTTGCCCGCGGTGGTGCGTGAGGTGCTGGAGAGTCTGCCGGCTGCTTCGCATCCCATGGATGTCATGCGTACAGGCGTGTCGGCGCTCGGTTGCGCGCTGCCTGAGAAGGACGATCACAGCGCTGCAGGTGCGCGTGACATCGCGGATCGTCTGATCGCCTCCCTCGGCCCGATGCTGATCTACTGGTACCACTACAGCCATTCAGGCCAGCGGATCATGGTGGAGACGGAGGACGATTCCGTCGGCGGCCACTTCCTGCACCTCCTGCATCGGCGGCTGCCGTCGGCATCGTGGGTGCGGGCGATGCACACGTCGCTCATTCTTTATGCCGAGCACGAGTTCAACGCGTCCACGTTCGCGGCGCGGGTGATTGCCGGCACCGGGGCCGACATGCACTCATGCATCACCGGCGCCATCGGAGCGTTGCGCGGTCCGAAACATGGCGGCGCCAACGAAGTGGCGTACGAGATCCAGAGCCGCTACGCGAACCCGGACGAAGCGGCAGCGGACATCCGCACGCGTGTGGGCAACAAGGAAGTGATCATCGGGTTCGGGCACCCGGTGTACACCATCTCGGACCCGCGCAACCAGGTGATCAAGGAAGTGGCGCGGCGCCTCGCGAAGGAAGCCGGCGATGTGCACGGCTTTGCAATCGCCGAGCGCATCGAGAGCGAGATGATGTCGTTAAAGAAGATGTTCCCGAACCTGGATTGGTTCTCGGCCGTGTCGTATCACATGATGGGCGTGCCGACGTCCATGTTTACGCCGCTGTTCGTGATCGCGCGCACCACAGGTTGGGCCGCGCACGTCATCGAGCAGCGCGCGGATGGCAAAATCATCCGGCCCGCCGCCAACTATGTCGGCCCGGAGAACGTGCCGTTCGTTCCGATCGAGAAGCGCACCTAAGGTCATTGCATGTCGAGCCACGATTACAAATCTGCGCAGCGCCCGGACCCTGACTCCGCACTCGTTGCGATTGCGGACTACGCGCACTCCGCGAAGATCACCAGCAAGACGGCTTACGACACGGCGCGCTATTGCCTCATGGATACGCTCGCGTGCGGTTTCCAGGCATTGAAATATCCGGCGTGCACGAAGCTGCTCGGCCCCGTCGTGCCGGGCGCGTCGATGCCCGGCGGCGCGCGTGTTCCAGGAACGTCATACGAGCTGGATCCGGTGCAGGCGGCGTTTTCGATCGGCGCGATGGTCCGCTGGCTCGACTTCAACGACACGTGGCTCGCGGCGGAATGGGGCCACCCCTCCGACAATCTCGGCGGCATCCTGTCCGTGGCGGACTACCTGGCGCGCAAGAGCGTGATGGAAGGCGGCAAGCCTCTCACCGTGCGGGACGTGCTCACCGCAATGATCAAGGCGCACGAGATCCAGGGCGTGCTCGCGCTGGAGAACAGCTTCAATCGTGTCGGACTGGATCACGTGATCCTGGTGCGCGTTGCCTCCACCGCCGTCGTCACCGCGATGCTGGGTGGTACGCGTGAGCAGGTGATCAATGCCGTGTCGAACGCGTGGCTCGACGGCGGCGCGCTGCGCACCTATCGCCATGCGCCGAACACGGGTTCACGCAAGAGCTGGGCGGCAGGCGATGCCACCTCGCGCGCCGTGCGTCACGCGCTCATCGCGCTCAAAGGCGAGATGGGCTATCCCTCGGCGTTGTCCGCGAAGACCTGGGGTTTCTACGACGTGCTCTTCAAGGGCAAGTCGTTCTCGCTGCCCCAGCCGTTCGGCAGCTACGTGATGGAGAACGTGCTCTTCAAGATTTCATTCCCCGCGGAGTTCCACGCGCAGACGGCCGTGGAGTGCGCGATGAAACTCCACCCCCTGGTGCGCGACCGGATCGGCGAGATCGAGCACGTGATGATCGAAACGCAGGAACCCGGCGTGCGCATCATCGACAAGACCGGTCCGCTCGCAAATCCCGCGGATCGCGATCACTGCATCCAGTATATGGTTGCCGTGCCGCTCATCTTCGGCCGCCTCACGGCGGAGGACTATGAGGATGCGGTGGCGTCAGACCCGCGCATCGATGCTCTGCGCACCAAGATGCAGGTGCGCGAGAACGTTACGTTCACGCAGGAATACTACGCGCCGGACAAGCGTTACATCGGTAACGCCATCCAGGTGTTCTTCCGCGATGGCTCCACCACGCCACGCATGCAGGTGGATTTCCCCATCGGCCACCGCAAGCGCCGCGAAGAGGGCATGCCGGTCCTCGTGAAGAAATTCGAGGACTCCGTCGCCGCTCACTTCTCCTCGAAGCAGGCCGCGCTCGTCAGGGAAACCTTCGCCAATTCCAGCCGCCTCGATGCGATGCCCGTCAATGAGCTCGTCGCAGCAATGGTCACGAACTGAGGCGCTGATCACGGGCGCGCAGGCGCTCGGCGTCGCGCTGTCTCCCGAGCAGGCGCAACGCTTACTGCTTCTTCTCGATGAGCTGGAGAAGTGGAACCGCACCCACAACCTCACGGCGATCACCGCTCGCGAGGAAATGATCACGCATCACCTGCTCGACAGCCTGTCGGTACATGCGGAATTGCGCGGCTCGAGGATCGCGGATGTGGGAACAGGGGCAGGATTTCCAGGACTTCCGCTGGCGCTCGCAAATCCCGAGCGCGCGTTCACGCTGATCGATTCGAACAACAAGAAAGTGCGTTTCGTCTCGCATGCCGCGCGCGTGCTCGGGCTCGCGAACGTCACAGCTCTGCATGCACGCGCCGAGACACCAGGGACCGACAAGCCGTTCGACACCGTGATCGCGCGTGCCTTCGCGGCACTTCCCTCGCTGCTCGAAAAAATCGCGCCCTTGTGCGGTCCGCAGACGCGCGTGCTGGCCATGAAAGGAAAGCGGCCGGACGAGGAGCTCGCTGCAGTCCCGTCAGGTTGGCGCGTGATCGAGACGCGGGCACTCAATGTGCCGGGGTTGAACGCCGAGCGGCATCTGGTGATCCTTCAGCCATGACCCTGACCCCGTTTCACATCGCCGTGCAGGTGCGCGACATCGACGAAGCGCGGCGCTTCTACAAAGACGTGCTCGGCTGCACCGAGGGCCGTAGCGATCGCCTGTGGGTGGACTTCAATCTGTTCGGCCACCAGTTCGTGTGCCACATGAACCCGGCGCTCGGTCCGGACGGGCAGATCCGGCAGCATCACAATCACGTCGACGGACACGGTGTGCCCGTTCCCCATTGCGGCGTGGTGCTGGAGATGGAGACGTTTCACGCACTCGCTGAACGCATTCGGCGCGCGGGCGTGAAGTTCGTGATCGAGCCTTACGTGCGTTTCAAGGGTCAGCCTGGGGAGCAGGCGACGATGTTCCTGACCGATCCCTCGGGCAATGCGCTCGAGTTCAAGGCCTTCCAGAACATCGCCGACCAGCTCTTTGCCACGTGACGTCAGAACTTCACATCGCCGTGGATGACCCGGGGCGCTGAAGTGACCGCCGGCTTCGTGCCGATGTAGACCGACGAGGCCGGATCCGAGGGATCCTTCAGGTCAGAGGCCGTGGGGAGCGTTACGTTGGCCGGCACCGTGAGCCCGGCCGCGGTGCACGCGCTCAGCGGCTTCTTCGCAAAGCGGATTTCGCGATCCAGCCACTTCACGAGGTAGGTTTTCGTTCCATCGCTCACCTGGCCTGCCGTCGAATCATGCGGAATGACGAACGATGGCACATAGCGTGAGCCCTGCTCGTTGCAGTTCACTACCGCATTCGTTAGCCGCGATACGCACACACCCGGAATGCCCCATAGATCGCCGAAGGCACCGTACTGAAGCACGATGCTCTTGCCAGCGTACTGTCCGTACGCCGCGCCATTCGGCACGTTGTATGAGACCTGCAGTGGCGCATCGAACGTCACGAAGTTGCCGCTCGAATCCTTGACGGCGGCGAACTGGTTCCAGGGGTTCGGGCCGGTCTCCCACTGGTAGTACACCTCCGCGCCGTTCACTTTCCAGTCGCAGTAGGTGCCAGAGCCCACGGCGCACTCGGCCTCTGCAGGCTGCGTGAACAGGCGCCCGGTGCGAACGCCTTGCTGGTACATGGGATGTTCGCGGAACGCCTCAAAATCGCTGAACGCGACCACCGCATTGGCCCCATCCCGCAGCGTCGCCGTAGGAGCGTCTGTCCCGTAGGTCACAACGTTGGCTGCCAGCGTCGGCTGCCAATTGTTGAATGTCGCTGGCACGAACGGCGAATCTGCACTCGATCCATCGGCAAAGTACGCGGCCAGCGACGCCGCGGTCGGGCAGTTGGACACGCAGAACAGCGTGGCCGGCAAATCCGCGGGATACACGAGATCCTGGGTGCGATAGACCACCTGCACCGAGACGGCATCGACCGGCTCACTCACACCCTGCAGGTTGATGAACAGCTCGCCGCCGAGCGACTGTGACCAGCCCTGCGCGCCACCCCGTGTGCTCCAGTAAGCAAGCGAAACATCCTGCGGCGCCGGCAAATCTTCGGTCTGGCAGCCGTTTTCGCCGCAGCTCATCCGGGCCGTCGCCACGAAGCGCCCGGCGGCGTCATCCCAGTAAAGCTCGTACTGCGTATTCGGAACCGCGCCCGGGAAGAAGTTGCTGGCATTCATGTCCACGAAGGTCGTGAACTTGATCTTGTCCATCGCGCGCAGCGTGCGCGTCTTGCGCGTGTACTTCAGCAGCTTCCCGGGCGCCTTCAGCACCGTGTAGCTGGTGCGCGTCGGCGAGTTGCCGCCGGAGTAATCCACTTTGTCCACGGTGCTGCCGTTCGCCAGCGCTTCCATCGCTTCGCCGGGCAACGACAGGCCGTAGTAGCCGAGATAGCCGTGGTACTTCTGGCTGCCGGCGGTGAACTCGATCGGGAAGCCGGAGTTGCGCGTGATGCGCGCGCCGCTGTCGAAATCGTAAAGGCCGTAGCGCCACACCGAGAGCCCGGTATCCGGATCGGAGGCATCGCGCGAGAAACACTGATCGCCGTTATCGTCTTCGCGCCGATAGAGGTTCGCGTCGTACCCGAATGTGAAGGCGCTGTGCTCGAATGGATTGTCCTGCTGCAGCCGGCCACTGCCACTCGTGGCGTTGGCCGTGACGAGGCGCAGCGCCGTGGTCTGCGAATTCTGTCCGTCGTCATCGAGCTGGTAGAAGTTCAGGCCGCTCGTCGTGCCTTCGAGATAGCCGCGCGAGGGGCAGCCGGTCATGCCGTTCGCCTTGCCGCAATAGTCGAGGCGGAACACTCCGTACGCGTTGCCGGCAGAGGGCGCCGCCGTGGCGGAGATATGCACGAAGATGCTCTGGTGCCTGCCTTCTTCTTCGATGTCGAGCCAGGTCTTCACGATCATCGGATCGTTGTTGGAAGCACGCGTCGAGTTGACGACGGCGTTGATGTACGAGGCCGCCTGCGCGCCATCGCTGGTCGAGCCTGAGTTCGCAGTGCTCGCGCGCTTCTCGGAGTCGCACTTGTTCTTGTCCACGAGCGCGACATACGCACCCTGATTCACCAGTGCGTCGGGGCGCAGCGCCGACATGACGCACGTGATCATGTTCACTTCGCCGATGCCTTCCGAGGTCGCGTCCTCGACGCGACTCGATTGCGGATCCGTCACGTAGGCTGAAGAAGAAGGGGGGACTGCAAACGCCGGCGACGCAAACGTCGCGGCCACCACGAGCGCCTGACCGCTCGTCCGAACGATGAGCTTTTTCACGGGACCTCCGGGCGGCAAGCGTTAGTTGGCGTTCGTGGCAGTGACCACGGACACGGAGCTGGGTGTGGCGATGCCCTGGATGGTTTCGGGTGCGGAGGGCGGGCTACCGCCGCTCGGGGTTGGCGCGGTTACCGCGTCACCACCGCCGCATGCTGAGACGAGACAAAGCAGCGCGACGGCAGCAGCCGCCACGAATGTGACTCTTTTCACGTACATACTCCCACAAGAAATCGCGACGAGCGGCGGATCATCCGGCTGTCGCTAAGCGATGCGCAGTGACTGGTTATGGAAACGGGGAGTCAGCGCACGCAGGTTGCGCCTTATGTCGTACCTAAATCGAGTCAGCGGCGCGAAAGTGGGAGCGCCGTCGTTTCCTTGATTGTCGACAGCGCGATCGAGGAATGCACGGATTCCACGCCGGGCATCTTCGAGAGGTGATCGAGGAAGAACGCCTCGTACGCCTTGATGTCGCGCACGCAGATGCGCAGCAGGAAGTCGGTGTCACCCATCAGCGTGTAGCACTCGAGCACTTCGGGGTGCTCGCGTACGGCCGCCTCGAACTTGCCGAGCGAGTCGCGGCCGTGAGCCACGAGCTTCACGCGCGAGAACACTGTGACGTTCAGCCCCACCTTCTCGCGATCGAGCAGCGTCACACGCGCCTTGATCACGCCCTGCTCCTCGAGACGCGTGATCCGGCGCCAGCAGGTGGAAGTCGTCATGTCGACTTTTTCGGCGATATCCGCGGCCGAAAGGTTGCCGTGGTGCTGCAGGACTTCCAGGATCCTGAGGTCCCCGCGATCGAGCTCGACTTGCATGGCACGTTCCGTGACAGGGCTCATCAATGGGATGAATATTTCACCCAAGCCATTATTGAAGCAAGTTTTGTAACACCCTGTGCGAGGGGCCGGGCGTAGGCTGGCCCGCATGAATCCCTTCGACAACCGCGAATTCAACGGCCACGAGCTGGTGGTGTTCAGCAGCGATGAGTCCACGGACCTTCGCGCCATCATCGCCGTGCATTCCACTGCGCTTGGCCCCGCCGCTGGCGGATGCCGCATGTGGCCTTACGCGAGCGCCGCCGAAGCCGTGACGGACGCGCTCCGCCTCTCGCGCGGCATGAGCTACAAGAACGCGATGGCCGGGCTGCCCTTCGGTGGCGGCAAGGCCGTCATCATCGGCGACTCCCGCCGCAAGACGCCTGCCCTGTTCGAGGCGTTCGGTCGCTTCGTCAATTCGCTCGGCGGTCGTTATGTCACCGCCGAAGATGTGGGCACGACCACCGCGGACATGGAAAGCGTCGCTCGCCACACGCGGTTCGTTTCCGGCCTGCATCGTCGCCAGGGCGAATTCGGTGGCGATCCGTCACCGAAAACCGCGCTCGGCACCTATCTCGGCATCAAGGCCGCCGCGAAATTCCACCTCGGCCGGTCGGATCTCGCAGGTCTGCGCGTCGGGGTCCAGGGCATCGGCGGTGTTGGCTACCACCTCTGCAAGTTGCTCGCAGCCGAAGGCGCGAAGCTTCGCGTAGCGGACGTGCGCGCGGATGCCGTCGCGCGCGTGAGCGATGAGCTCAAAGCCGAGCCCGTCGCGGTCGAGTCAGTGCTTCGCGAAGACGTGGACGTCCTCGCGCCCTGCGCACTCGGCGCGATTCTCAACGAGCACACCATTCCAGACATTCGCGCTCGCGTAGTCGCCGGCGCAGCCAACAACCAGCTCGCCCACGGCCGCGACGGCGCCGCGCTCCAGGCCGCCGGCATCCTCTACGCCCCCGATTACGTCATCAACGCCGGCGGCATCATCAGCGCCACCCGCGAATACCTCGGCGGCAGCACCGAAGCGCACGTCGTCAACGAAATCCACGCCATCCCCGCGCGCCTCACGGACATCTTCGATCGCGCCAAACGTGAGTCCCGCCCGACCAACGTCGTAGCCGACCAACTCGCAGAAGCGCGAATTCACGCCGCGCGCAGACGACTCGTCGCCTAACGACGACACTTCGGTTCAATTCAGAGGGAACAAATAGTTTTCTTGGGCCCGCGGCCCAAACCGCTGCTGAGCTTCAAGGAGCCCTCGGATCGCGGCTCCGCCTCGCACATCGCGTTACACTGCACGCGAATGAAGCGCGTGATGGCAATCGCGAATCAGAAGGGCGGCGTCGGCAAGACGACGACCGCCGTCAACCTCGCCGCGTCACTAGCCGCAACCAGACGCAAAGTCCTGCTGGTCGACATCGACCCCCAAGGCAACGCGACCATGGGCTGCGGCGTAGACAAGTCCCAGGTCCAGCGCGGCACCTGCGAAGTCCTGCTGGCTGAGGCCCCAATCGACGAGGCCCTGATCCAACTCGACTCCGGCTTCACCATCCTGCCAACCAACCAGGACCTGACAGCCGCAGAAGTCCGCCTCCTGACAATGATGGCCGGCCGCGAAACGAAGCTGGCCACCGCCCTCCGCCCAGTCCGCGAGTCCTTCGACGTAATCCTGATCGACTGCCCACCCGCGCTGAACATGCTCACCGTGAACGCGCTGGTAGCCGCCGACAGCGTGCTGATCCCAATGCAGTGCGAGTACTACGCACTCGAAGGCCTCTCCGCGCTGATTTCAACAATCGAACAGATCCGCGAAGCAGTGAACCCTTCACTCCAGCTCGAAGGAATCCTGCGCACGATGTTCGATCCGCGGAACAATCTCGCGAACGAAGTCAGCGCACAGCTCATCATGCATTTCGGCGACAAGGTGTTTCGCACGATCATCCCGCGCAACATCCGTCTCGCCGAAGCCCCCTCCTTCGGCAAGCCCGTGCTCCTGCACGACAAGGAATCGCGCGGCGCGCTGGCGTACCTCGCCCTGGCCGGCGAAATGATCCGCCGCGAGGAGGAGCAGCCGATCACCGTCGAGCCCGAACCGGAAGAAGCCGCGGCCGACCCCGCAACGGCCGGCGAATCCGCCGAACCCTCAACGCTCGGTTGAGTTGAAGTTATGATCCGGGCCCCATGAGCCTCAAGAAGCCGACCCTGGGCCGCGGCCTCGCTGACCTGCTCGGCCAGAGCGTGCGCCCGGCGCCGCTCGCCCCAACGCCCACGCCCTCTCCGCCTGCAGCGCCTGCGCCGGAAGGTGAGGAGCTTGCGAAGCTGCCGCTCGATCTGCTCCAGCGCGGCAAGTACCAGCCGCGCGTCGACATGCACCAGGAATCGCTCCAGGAGCTGGCGGATTCGATCAAGGTGCAGGGCGTGGTTCAGCCCATCGTCGTGCGCCCGCTCGCGGCGCCAGGAATCGGCGAGTCGCAACGTTACGAAATCATTGCAGGCGAGCGCCGTTGGCGTGCAGCGCAAATGGCGGGGCTCGAGCACATTCCGGCCATCATCCGCCGCATCCCGGACGAAGCCGCCATCGCGGTCGCGCTGATCGAAAACATCCAGCGCGAGAACCTCAATTCTTTGGAGGAAGCCCGCGCACTCGACCGGCTGATCAACGAGTTTCAGCTCACGCATCAGCAATGCGCCGATGCCATCGGCCGCTCCCGCGCAGCCGTCTCGAATCTCCTGCGTCTGCTCGAGGCTGCACCGGAGGTGTGCGAGCTGGTGGCCAGCCACTCGCTGGAAATGGGTCACGCACGTGCACTGCTCGGACTCACCAACAAGCGCAAGCAGGCGGAGGTCGGCGCACTGGTCGCAAAAAAGGGGCTGTCGGTGCGCGACACCGAAGCGCTCGTGCGGCGCATGCAGCAGCCGGACGGCAGCAAGGGAAGCGACTCCGCCGGTCCCGGCGACCCGAATGTTGCCCGCCTGGAGCAGGAGCTGGCCGAAAAGCTCGGCGCGAAGGTCCTGATCCAGCATGCCTCATCGGGCAAGGGTAAGGTCGTGGTGAGCTACAACAGTCTCGATGAGCTCGACGGCATCCTCGCCCATATAAAGTAAGTCCTTACCCAAAGGGTAATCGCCAGACCGTAACGCCCCCGCCACACTCGTACGCGGTGTGGCATTTCGAACTTCCGCTCTCTATAATCCCGCGGCTTTGCGCCGGGCCGTCTAAGTCACTGTCCGGACAAATTAAATTGAGCGGGATCGATGTGGTCGCAATAGATGCCTCGCAGGCACGGCGGATGGCGTATTCCATCGTGCTGTGGCAGGCGATAACGACCGTCGTCGTCGCGCTCGTGAGTTGGGCAATCGCCGGGTGGCTCGCTGCGCTGTCAGCGTTCATCGGCGGGGGCATCAGCACAGTCGCCAGCCTCGCGATGGCGTTCCTGGCCTTCAGGAACGTAGCCGCTGCGGATCCGCAGCTCGCGGTGCGTGGCTTCTACGTCGGCGAAGCCGCGAAGGTGGCCGTCGTAGTCGTGCTGTTTACGCTGGTTTTAAAAACAATGAAGGTCTCACCGCTCGCGCTGTTCGCAGGTTTCGGGGCGACCTTCTTCGTGTACTGGGTGGCGCTCTTGAATGCGCTGCCGACGCTCGGTGGGAAGAGGTGAAGCTGAACGATCATGGCCGCTGAAGAACACGCTGCTGAACACACCCAGAGCGCTGGCGAGTACATCATTCATCACCTCACGTTCCTCGCCAACAAGAAAGCGGGCGGGATCGTCGATTTCTCGGTCATCCACTGGGATTCCATTTTCTTCTCGGTGCTGCTCGCGGTGCTGTTCGGTGGCTCGTTCTACCTGGCCGCGCGCAAGGCGAACGCCGGCGTGCCCACGAAATTCCAGAACTTCGTCGAGTTCGTCGTGGAGTTCGTCGACACGCAGGTCAAGGACACCTTCCATGGCACGACGAAGCTCATCGCGCCACTGGCCCTCACCATCTTCTGCTGGGTGCTCCTCTTCAACGTGATGGACATGCTGCCGGTGGACCTCCTGCCGGCGGTGGGCAAGAGCTTCGGCGTCGGGTACCTGAAGGTGGTGCCGAGCACCGACGTGAACGTCACGTTTGCCCTCTCGATCACCGTGTTCCTGCTCATCATCTACTACAGCATCAAGATGAAGGGGGTCGGCGGCTTCCTCGGCGAGTTCGCCTTCAACCCGTTCAAGAGCAAGAACATGGTGCTGCAGCTCCTGATCATGCCGATCAACCTCATCATGGAGGTCGTGCCGTTCGTCGCGCGTCCCGTTTCGCTGTCGCTGCGACTGTTCGGCAACCTCTTCGCCGGCGAGATCATTTTCCTGCTGCTCGCGCTGATGACGCTGCAGGGCTTCGCCCAGCTCACGAGCGTGGGCGGCTGGCTCGGCGTGCTCGCACACTTCGTGCTCGGTTTCGCCTGGGCCGTCTATCACATCCTTGTGATCTTGCTGCAGGCCTTCATATTCATGATGCTGACGATCGTCTACTTGTCGATGGCGCACGAGCATCACTGAGCACGGGTTGTTTCCGGTTTCTTTGTAGGAGGGTTGAATGGATCTTTCGCACATCTACGGCATGACGGTTCTCGCTGTCGGCATCATCTTCGGCATGGGCGCGTTCGGCACGGCCATCGGCTTCGGCGTGCTGGGCGGCCGCTTCCTCGAGGGCGCGGCGCGCCAGCCCGAGCTCATGCCGGTCCTGCGCGTACAGATGTTCGTCGTCGCGGCGCTCGTCGACGCGGTGGCGTTCATCGGCATCGGCTTCGCGCTGTTCTTCACGTTCGCCAACCCGTTCGTGGCGGCGGCGCAGACTGCTGCGCAGGCTGCGGGCGCACAGTAAGTCGAGAGCGAGCGACGCACGTGGCCGGCTCGGGAACGATGCCCTGCACGTGCGGATAGCGAGGTAGGACCGTGAATATCAATCTCACACTCGTCGTCCAGATGGTGATCTTTGCCGTGCTCATCTGGTTCACGATGAAATACGTGTGGCCGCTCATCCTCGGTCCGATGGAAGAGCGCTCGAAGAAGATCGCGCTCGGGCTCGCCGCCGCTGAAAAGGGGCAGGCGGAGCTCGCGCAGGCGCGCACGAACTCGGATGCCATCATCCGTGAGGCGCGCGAGCGGGCGACGCAGATCATCGATCATGCGCAGCATCGTGCGAACGAGCTCATCGAGCAGGCGAAGAGCACTGCCACGCAGGAAGGTCAGCGCCTGGTCGCGGCGGCCCAGCAGCAGATCGATCTCGAGGCGCATCGCGCGCGCGAGGTGCTGCGCAAGGAAGTGGCGGACCTGGCCGTGACGACCGCGTCGAAGCTCCTCGAGCGTGAGATCGACGCGCGCACGCACGCCGATCTCATCAGCAAGCTGGCGACTCAGATCTAGCCATGGCTGCAGACAAGAGCACCATCGCGCGGCCGTATGCGCGCGCGGCGTTCGAAGAGGCGAAGAAGACGAAGCGCCTGGCCGACTGGGCGCAGGCGTTGCAGGTTGGCGCCGCCATCGTGCGGGACGAGCGCGTGCAGGACCTGCTCGGGAATCCAGCAGTAACTCCGGCGCAGCTCGCGCAACTCGTCACGGACATCGCCGGCGCGAAGCTCGATGAGCTCGGCCGCAACTTCGTGCAGACGCTCGCGGACAACCGGCGCCTGGCGTACCTGCCCGAGATCTCGAAGATCTTCGACGAGCTGAAGGATGCCGAGGAAGGCATCGTCGACGTCACGGTCACCTCCGCCGCGCCGCTCGATCCGCAACAGCAGCGCACGCTCGCAGACGCGCTGGGCAAGAAACTGAAGCGCGAAGTGCGCCTCCACTGCGAAACCGATCCGAAACTCATTGGCGGCGCGGTGCTCCGCGCCGGCGACCTGGTAATCGATGGCTCACTGCGCTCGCGGCTGGACCGCATCGCGTACGAGCTGACTGCGTAAGGAAAACACGATGGCGATCAAGGCAACCGAAATCAGTGATCTGATCAAGCAACGGATCGAGAATTTCAAGTCGGTCACCGAGGCCCGCAACGTCGGCACCATCGTGTCGGTGACGGACGGCATCACGCGCATCCATGGCCTGGCCGACGCGCGCTACGGCGAGATGCTCGAGTTCCCCGGCAACAGCTTCGGTCTCGCGCTCAACCTCGAGCAGGACTCGGTGGGCGCGGTGGTGCTCGGCGAGTACAAGCACCTGCGCGAAGGCGACAGCGTCAAGACCACGGGCCGCATTCTCGAAGTGCCGGTGGGCCCGGAGCTGCTCGGTCGCGTGGTCGATTCGCTCGGCGCGCCGATCGACGGCAAGGGCCCGATCAAGGCCAGCAAGACCTCGCCGATCGAGCGCGTGGCGCCCGGCGTGATCTATCGCAAGTCCGTCAGCCAGCCGGTGCAGACCGGGTACAAGGCCGTCGACTCGATGGTGCCCATTGGCCGCGGCCAGCGCGAGCTGATCATCGGCGACCGCCAGACCGGCAAGACCGCGCTCGCCGTCGACACCATCATCAATCAGAAGTCCTCCGGCATTAAGTGCATCTACGTGGCCATCGGGCAGAAGGCCTCGACCATCGCGAACGTCGTGCGCAAGCTCGAAGAGCACGGCGCGATGAAGCACACGATCGTGGTCGCTGCTTCCGCCTCCACGCCGGCAGCCATGCAGTACATCGCTGCCTACTCCGGCGTGACGATGGGCGAATACTTCATGGACAACGGCGAAGACGCGCTCATTATTTATGACGACCTGTCGAAGCAGGCCGTCGCGTATCGCCAGATCTCGCTTCTCCTGCGTCGTCCTCCGGGCCGCGAAGCGTTCCCCGGCGACGTGTTCTATCTCCACTCGCGTCTGCTCGAGCGCAGCGCGCGCGTGAACGAGGAGTACGTCGAGAAGGCCACCAACGGCCGCGTGAAGGGCAAGACCGGTTCGCTCACGGGTCTGCCGATCATCGAGACCCAGGCGGGCGACGTGACGGCATTCGTGCCGACCAACGTCATCTCGATCACGGACGGACAGATCTTCCTCGAGACGGACCTGTTCAACGCCGGCATCCGGCCTGCGATGAACGCGGGCATCTCGGTGTCGCGCGTCGGCGGCGCCGCGCAGACGGACATCATCAAGCGACTCGGCGGCGGTATCCGTCTCGCCCTCGCGCAGTACCGCGAGCTGGCGGCGTTCTCGCAGTTCGCGTCGGACCTCGACGAAGCCACGCGCAAGCAGCTCGAGCGCGGTCAGCGCGTCACGGAAGTGATGAAGCAGAAGCAGTTCGCGCCGCAGTCGGTGGCGCAGATGGCCATCAGCATCTATGCCGTCAACAACGGTTACATGGACAAGGTGCCGCTCAACAAGGTGGTGGATTTCGAGGCCGCACTGCAGGGATTCGCGACCACCAACTACAAGCAGCAGATCGATGCGATCAACTCGAAGCCGGTGCTGAAGGAGCACGAGGCCACGCTGAAGAAGATCATCGAGGACTTCGCCGCCACGGGCACTTACTGATCGAGGCCGCCGATGCCGGGCACGAAGGAAATCCGCACCAAGATCGCGAGTGTGAAGAACACTCAGAAGATCACCAAGGCCATGCAGATGGTGGCCACGAGCAAGATGCGTCGCGCGCAGGACCGCATGAAGCTCGCGCGTCCGTACGCGGAGAAGATCCGCGATGTGATCGGGCATCTGAACGAGGCGAATCCGGACTACCGGCATCCCTTCCTGCAGTCGCGCGACCCGAAGGCCGTCGGCATCATCATCATCTCGACGGATCGCGGCCTCGCCGGTGGCCTGAATGCGAATATCTTCAAACAGACGCTCACGCTGCTGCGCGAGTGGGACGCGAAGCAGGCGCCGGTCCAGCTCTGTCTCATCGGGAGCAAGGGCCTGGCGTTCTTCCGGCGCCTCGGTCTCCCGATCCTCGCGAACGTCACGGGCCTCGGCGACCGCCCGCACGTGAACGACCTGATCGGCACGGTGAAGGTGATGCTCGACGCGTATCGCGAAGGCAAGATCGACCGGCTGTTCCTGGTGCACGCGCAGTTCGTGAACACCATGACGCAGAAGCCCAATGTCGAGCAGCTCCTGCCTGTGGAAGGCGTGGACACGTCAGGGCTCGCGGAACACTGGGACTACATTTACGAGCCGGAGTCGCGGGATATCCTGGACGGGCTCCTCATGCGGTACATCGAATCGCAGGTGTACCGCGGCGCCGTCGAGAACGTCGCCTCCGAAATGGCGGCGCGGATGGTGGCCATGAAGGCCGCCACGGACAACGCCGGCAAGCTCATCAGCGAACTGCAACTGGTCTACAACAAGGCGCGCCAGGCCGCGATCACCAAAGAGCTCGCGGAAATCGTCGGTGGCGCGGCGGCTGTTTAGGTTTAGAGGAATCGATCCATGGCAACGGCAACCGGCACTATTACCCAGATCATCGGCGCGGTCATCGACGTGGAGTTTCCGCGCGAATCCATTCCGCGCGTGTACGAAGCGCTGAAGCTGAAGGACGCGGACCTGACGCTCGAGGTGCAGCAGCAGCTCGGCGACGGTGTGGTGCGCGCGATCGCGATGGGTTCTTCCGAAGGCCTGCGCCGCGGACTCGCCGTCGAGTCCACCGGTAAGCCCATCAGCGTGCCCGTCGGCCAGGCCACGCTCGGTCGCATCATGGATGTGCTCGGCGTGCCGCAGGACAACCGCGGCCCCGTCGCGGCGAAAGAGCATCTGCCGATCCATCGCCCCGCGCCTTCGTTCGACCAGCAGGCTGGCGGCGGTGACCTGCTCGTCACCGGCATCAAAGTCATCGACCTGCTCGTGCCGTTCGCGAAGGGCGGCAAGGTCGGCCTGTTCGGCGGCGCCGGCGTCGGCAAGACCGTGACCATGCTCGAGCTCATCAACAACATCGCCAAGCAGTACAGCGGTCTGTCGGTATTCGCGGGCGTGGGTGAGCGCACCCGCGAAGGCAACGACTTCTATCACGAGATGATCGAGTCCGGCGTCATCGACAAGGACACCCTCTCCAACTCCAAGGTGGCGATGGTGTACGGCCAGATGAACGAGCCGCCGGGCAATCGCCTGCGCGTCGCGCTCTCGGGTCTCACGATGGCCGAGTATTTCCGCGATGAAATACAGGCGAACGGCAAGGGCCGCGACGTGCTGTTCTTCATCGACAACATCTACCGCTACACGCTGGCCGGCACGGAAGTGTCCGCGTTGCTGGGGCGCATGCCGTCCGCGGTGGGCTACCAGCCGACGCTGGCCGAAGAGATGGGCGTGCTCCAGGAGCGCATCACGTCCACGAAGACGGGTTCGATCACCTCGATCCAGGCCGTGTACGTTCCGGCAGACGACTTGACGGACCCCTCGCCGGCCACCACGTTCGCGCACCTCGACGCCACGGTCGTGCTGTCGCGTCAGATCGCGTCGCTGGGCATTTACCCGGCGGTGGACCCGCTCGATTCCACGAGCCGTCAGCTCGATCCGCTCGTCGTTGGCGAAGAGCACTACAACACGGCGCGCGGCGTGCAGGCCGTGCTCCAGCGCTACAAGGAACTGCAGGACATCATCGCGATCCTTGGCATGGACGAGCTGTCGGCTGAAGACAAGCTCATCGTGTTCCGCGCGCGCAAGGTGCAGCGCTTCCTGTCGCAGAATCTCAACGTCGCCAAGGCGTTCACCGGTCAGGATGGCGCGATCGTTCCGCTCAAGGACACCATCCGGGCTTTCAAGGGCATCATCAGCGGCGAGTACGATTCGCTGCCGGAGCAGGCTTTCTACATGGTCGGCGGGATCGAAGAAGCCGTCGCGAAGGCGAAGACCCTGCAGTAATCGTTCAGGCAAGCACCCATGGTCGAAGCACCTCACACCATTCAGGTCGACATCGTCAGCGCCGAAGGCGAGATCTTCTCCGGGCCGGCGAAGATGGTGTTCGCGCCCGCTTCGCAGGGCGAAATTGGTATCGCGCCCCGGCATGCGCCGCTGCTGTCGATGCTGAAGGCCGGCGAAGTGCGCGTGCAGACGCCCGAAGGCGAAGAGCAGTTCTTCTTCGTCGGTGGCGGAGCCATCGAGATTCAGCCCAACAAGGTGACGGTGCTCGCGGATACGGCGCTCCGCGCCAAGGACATCGACGAGGCCGCGGCCCTCCAGGCCAAACAGCGTGCCGAAGAGGCACTCAAGGACAAGTCGGGCCTCATCACTCAGGCCGAAGCGCTCGCCGAGCTGGCACGCGCCGCCGCCCAGCTGAAAGTGCTGGAAAGGCTGCGCAAGCTCCGGGGCTGAGCGCGCCGGGCGACGCGCCGCCGCCCGCCTCCATTACAATTCCGGCATGCAGCTGAATGTCGTAATTCTGGCGGCCGGGCAGGGCAAGCGGATGAAGTCCGACCTGCCCAAGGTCCTGCAGCCCCTCGCCGGGGCGCCGCTTCTCAAGCATGTCATCGACGTCGCGCGGTCCCTGCAGCCTGCGCAGATCCAGGTTGTTTACGGACATGGCGGCGAGCGCGTGCGCGAGGCACTACGCAACGAGAAGGTCGCGTGGGTGTTGCAGGCCGAACAGCTCGGCACGGGGCACGCCGTTTTGCAGGCGGTGCCGGAAATCCCGCCGGACCGGATGGTGCTCGTGCTCTACGGCGACGTGCCGCTCATCAAGCGCTCGACGCTGGAGCAACTCGTCGCACTCGCCGGCCCGAAGGCGATGAGCCTCCTGACCATGACGCTGGACGATCCCACCGGCTACGGCCGCATCGTGCGCAACGCGCGCGGCCAGGTGCAGAAGATCGTCGAGCAGAAAGACGCCTCCAAAACCCAGCTCAAGATCCGCGAGTGCAACACCGGCTTCGTCGCCGCGCCCGCGAAGCTGCTGCGCCAATGGCTCGCGCTGCTGAAGAACGACAACGCACAGCGCGAGTACTACCTCACCGACATCGTGGCGATGGCGGTGAAGGAAAAAGTGAAAGTGACGCCGCTCATCGTGCGCACGCCCAGCGAGGCTGCAGGCGTGAACGACAAGATCCAGCTCGCTGAAGTCGAGACTCTGCGACGCGCAGACGTCGCGCGTGAGCTGATGCTCGCCGGCGTCACGCTTGCGGATCCGGCGCGCGTCGATGTACGCGGCACGCTGAGCCACGGCGCAGATGTGTTCATCGATGTGAACGTCGTGTTCGAGGGCGAGGTCACGCTCGGTAACCGCGTGCATATCGGTCCGAATTGCGTGATCCGCAATGCGCGCATCGGCAATGACACACACATCTACGCGAGCTGCGTGGTCGACAGCGCCAACATCGGCGAGAAGTGCCAGATCGGCCCGTTCGCACGCTTCCGCCCGTCATCGACGCTCGCCAACGACGTGCACATCGGCAACTTCGTCGAAGTGAAGAATTCGGCAATGGGCGACAACTCGAAAGCGAATCATCTCGCCTACGTCGGCGATGCTGAGGTCGGCAGCCGGGTGAACATCGGCGCCGGCACGATCATCGCCAACTACGATGGCGCGAACAAACACCGCACGACCATCGAGGACGACGTCCACACAGGCTCGAACAGTGTGCTCGTCGCGCCAATCACCGTCGGTAGCGGCGCCACCATCGCCGCTGGCTCTACCGTCGCCCAGCAGGTGCCCCCTGGGAAGCTCACGGTAGCGCGCGCCCGCCAGGTGACGATCGAAGGCTGGGTGCGGCCGAAGAAAGCGGACAAGACACCGAAGAAATAGCTCGTGTTACAGCGACGTCATAGTCACCTGATAAAACCTGCCGCGGTCGCATGGGTCTATCGGTGTCATGAAGACTTCGGTGATGCTCGAGAGTTACTGGGCCGACATCGAGCGTCTGGTGCGCGACGGAGCGCTGCGCCCGGCGCTACGCCTGAGCGCGGCCATGCCCGATATCTGTGCAGCACTCGAAGACGCACAGATGAAAAGCTCGTTCGAACGCTACGTCGCCTGGTGCAAGGCGTGGTTGCGAATTCGCGCGGGCGTTAGCGCCAAAGCCGAACCCGGCGAACGTCTCTATCGGCTGTATGACGGCCAGACGGCCGCGGCACTCCGTCGCATGCGCATGTCCCGCCGCGCACGGCGTGAGCGCTCGTTGGGGCGGCCGCGTGTCGGGCATCCCGTCAATCGTCTGCAGGCATTTCAGATCGAGCTGGTCGAAGCGCTGGTCGATGCAGGTCGCCGCTGGTACCGTGAGCAGGGCGCGCAAAACGCGCTCGTGCAACGAAACCTCGGGCGACTTCTCGTCAGCGGATGAGCAGAACACGACGCTCTTTTCTCATCGCTTCCCTGGCCTCGCTCGGCGCAACGGCACTCACGCCCTCACACCCGCTGCGCGCGTCGCCTCCGCGCTTCCGCCAGGATCCTTTCACGCTCGGCGTCGCATCCGGTTATCCGACTGCGACTTCGGTGGTGCTGTGGACGCGGCTCGCGCCATCTCCTCTCGAGCCCGGTGGCGGAATGCCCGGCGCCGTGGTGCCAGTCGAATGGGAAGTTGCGACGGATGAAAAGATGTCGCGCGTCGTGCTCAAGGGCACGGACTACGCGACAGCGGACTGGGCGTATTCGATACACGCCGAACCCTATGGGCTCGAGCCCGCACGCGACTACTGGTACCGGTTCACGGCAGGCAACGCGCGTAGTCCCATCGGCCGCACGCGAACCGCGCCGGCGTTCAACTCGCCTCTCGCACAACTCAAAGTCGCCGTAGCCTCGTGCCAGCAATACGAGCAGGGATTCTTCACAGCTTACCGTCACATGCTGTCCGGCAATCCGGACCTGATCGTTCACACCGGTGACTACATCTACGAGGTGAGCTGGGGTGACGAGCTGGTCCGCAGCCATGGCGCGGCTGAGGCCTACACGCTCGACGACTATCGTCAGCGTTACGCGCTGTACAAGACCGACCCTGATCTTGCCGCCGCTCACTCAGCTTGCCCGTGGCTCGTCACGTGGGACGATCACGAAGTCAGCAACGACTACGCGGGTTCCATCGACGACGACAACGACGAGCCCGAGCTCTTCATCGCGCGGCGTGCGGCCGCATACCGCGCGTACTACGAACACATGCCGCTGCCCCGGCGCGCGCTGCCGTTCGGTGCACTCATGCGCTTGCATGCGAGACGCGCCTTCGGCGATCTCGCGGCGTTCTTCATGCTGGACCAGCGTCAGTACCGTTCGCCGGATGCCTGCTCGCCTTTCGGTCGCGGCGGCGGTGCTCGCGTCAAGCTGAGCGACTGTCCGGAGATCGATCAGCCGCAGCGACAGATGCTGGGCGAGCGCCAGGAGGCGTGGCTGTTCGGTGCGCTCGGAAATTCCCGCGCGCGCTGGAACCTGCTGGCACAAGGCACCGTGATGGCGCACATCAACGAGCAGGCAGGCGAGAGTCCGCGTTACTGGACGGATTCGTGGAACGGCTTTCCCGCTGCCCGCGCGCGGATGGTCGACTTCCTGGCCGAGCGGAAGGTCGCCAATCCGGTCGTGCTCAGTGGCGACGTGCACGCGTTCATCGTGAGCGGGTTGCGGCGTAGTGCACGGGACCTGAGCTCGCCTGTCGTCGCCTCGGAGCTCGTGACCTCATCGATCACCTCGCAAGCGCTCAGCCAGCGCACCTTCGACACCTGGACCTCGCTCAACCCGAACCTGCTGATTGCGAACGGCGAGTCCCGCGGCTACCTCCGACTCGATCTCACCCGCGATCGCCTGCAGGCCGACCTCATCGCCATGGACTCGGTGAAGAAGGCGAACGCCGCCGGGGCCAGGACCCTGAAGTCCTTCGCCATCGAAGCCGGGCGCCCCGGCCCCGTGGCTCTATAAAAAGTCTCGTTAATTCCGTAGCTTGCAACTGAGACCGGGCCGTGGGGGTTTCGCCGCAGCGCCGCGAACGGGTTCACGCTTGGCCGCTCGAACCCCACCTCAAGTCCGCGTTTGGGGCAAACTTGCGCCCCAAACGCGAATATCGGGAAAGCTCAACAGCCATGTGCGGAATCGTAGGGGCGATCGCTGAACGCAATATCGTGCCGATCTTGATGGAGGGGCTGAGGCGACTCGAGTATCGCGGCTACGATTCGGCGGGCATCGCAGTGCTGAACGGCACCCAGCACCTGAAGCGCCTGCGCACCGTCGGCAAGGTGAAGATGCTCCAGGAAGCGCTGGAGCAAACCCCTGCACACGGCAACCTCGGCATCGCGCACACGCGCTGGGCCACGCATGGCGTGCCGAGCGAGCGCAACGCGCATCCGCATATCTCTCGCGATGGCCTCGCCATCGTTCACAACGGCATCATCGAGAACCATGAAGAGCTGCGTGCGGACCTGATCCGCGTCGGCTACAAGTTCGCGTCCGAGACCGACACCGAAGTCATCGCGCACCGGATCCACTTCCACCTCGAAACGGTGAAGGACCTGTTCAAGGCGGTGCGCGCCACCGTCGCCGAGCTCGAGGGCGCGTATGCCCTCGCCGTGGTGAGCGAGCACGACCCGGAGCGCATCATCCTCGCGCGCGAGGGGTGCCCGGTGGTCATCGGGCTCGGTGTCGAAGAGAACTTCGTCGCTTCGGACGTCGCGGCGCTCCTGCCGGTGACGCGCCGATTCGTGTTTCTGGAGGAAGGCGACGTTGCGGAGATTCGCCGCAAGTCCGTGCGCATCCTCAACAAGGAAGGCACCTCGGTCGAGCGGCCCGTGCGCGAAAGCGAGCTGTCGGCGGATGCAGCCGAGAAGGGCCAGTACCGCCACTTCATGCTGAAAGAGATTCATGAGCAGCCGCGCGCCTTCGCCAACACTCTGCAGGAGCGAGTGGCCAATGGCCGGCTCCTCGAGGCCGCTTTCGGACCGGCGGCCACCGAAGTGTTCAAGCGCACCGAGCACGTTCACATCGTGGCGTGCGGCACGAGCTATCACGCGGCTGCCGTCGCGCGCTATCTGATCGAACAGATCTGCAAGCTCCCCTGCTCGGTCGAGATCGCCAGCGAATATCGCTACCGCAGCCCGGTCGTCGTGCAGAACTCGCTGTTCGTCACGATCTCGCAGTCTGGCGAAACAGCGGACACCCTCGCGGCGCTACGCCTCGCCAAGGAAGCGGGCTACCTCTCGACGCTTGCCATCTGCAACGTGCCGGAAAGCTCGCTGGTGCGTGAATCCGAGCTCGTGATGCTGACGCGCGCGGGGCCGGAGATTGGCGTCGCCTCGACGAAAGCGTTCACGACGCAGCTTGCGGCGCTCGGCATGCTCATCATTGCGCTCGCCAAGCACCGCGACGCCGACGCCGAGCGCGAGCGCGGGCTCGTGACGCGCCTCATCGAGCTGCCCTCCATGATCGAGAAGACGCTGGCGCTCGATCCCGTGATCGAGCAGCTCGCCAAGCGATTTGCGGACAAGCACCACGCGCTGTTCCTCGGCCGGGGCGTCCTCTATCCGATCGCGATGGAAGGCGCGCTGAAGCTGAAGGAAATCTCGTACATCCATGCCGAAGCGTATGCGGCCGGCGAGCTGAAGCACGGTCCCCTCGCGCTCGTGGATGCGGACATGCCGGTCATCACCGTGGCCCCGAACAACGACCTGCTCGAGAAGCTGATGTCGAACCTCATGGAAGTGCGGGCGCGCGGCGGCGAGCTGATCGTGTTCGCGGACCCGGAGTCCGGCATCAGGGAGAGCGACGGCGTCACCGTCATCACCATGCCGAAGCACGTGACGTATTTCCAGGCGCCGGCGGTCTACACGATTCCGCTGCAGCTCCTGTCGTACCACGTGGCCATCCTGAAAGGGACAGACGTGGATCAGCCACGCAATCTCGCGAAGAGCGTGACCGTAGAATAGAGTCGCAGCCCGTCAGCTCGGGACGGCGCTCCGCTCAGGCAGCGCAACCGACAGCTCGAGCACTTCCTGCCCTTCTTCGCGCTCGACATTCACCTGGATGGCATCCGGGTCCACGTTCACGTACTTGCGGATGACCTCGAGCAGCTCACGACGAAGCAGCGGCAGGTAATCCGGGCCCCCACGGGCACTGCGCTCCTGCGCAACGATGATACGCAGACGTTCCTTGGCTACGTGAGCGGACGTAGGCGTGCGGCGAAACAGTGCTAGCAGCCCCATCCGTCAGCCTCCAAACATGCGGGTGAAGAAGCCCTTCTTCGGCTCTTCGGTGAAACGCAGCGGTCTCTGCTCCCCCAGCAAGCGGGATACCGCATCGTCGTACGCCTGCGAGGCATCGCTGGTCTCGTTCAGGATCACCGGCGTGCCGGCGTTGGAAGCCGTCAGCACGTCCTGCGATTCCGGAACGACGCCAACCACGTCGAGGCCGAGGATCTCCTGCACGTCCGAGACACTCATCATCTCGCCGGTGGCGACGCGCTTGGGGCTGTAACGGGTCAGGAGCAGATGCTCCTTCACGCCGCCGTTGCCGAGCTCGGCCTTGTGGGTCTTGCTCGCGAGCAGGCCCAGGATGCGGTCCGAGTCGCGCACCGAGGAGACTTCCGGATTCACGACCACGACGGCGCGGTCCGCGAAATACATCGCGAGGTGGGCGCCTTTTTCGATGCCGGCCGGTGAGTCGCAGATGATGTACTCGAAGCCGTCGGCGGAGAGGTCATCCAGCACCCGCTTCACACCTTCCGGCGTGAGCGCTTCCTTGTCGCGGGTCTGCGAGGCTGCGAGCACGAACAGCGTGTCGAAGCGCTTGTCCTTGATCAGCGCCTGTTTCAGCGTGCAGTCGCCCTGGATGACGTTGACGAAGTCGTACACCACACGCCGCTCGCATCCCATGATGAGGTCGAGGTTGCGCAGCCCGATGTCGAAGTCGATCACGGCGACTTTCTTGCCGCGGCGGGCGAGCCCGCACGCGAGACTGGCCGAGGTGGTCGTCTTGCCGACGCCCCCCTTGCCCGAGGTCACAACGATGGTTTCAGTCAATGCTTGGATCTCCTTCGCTAGTCATGCCCCGATACGGGCGAAACGCAGGTCATCCCCGGCGAGCCAGGCCTGCACGGGTTTGCCGGCCAGGTCCGGAGGGATGGTCTCGAACACGCGAAACACGCCGGCGATCGACACGAGCTCGGCGTGAAACTCCTGGCAGAAGACGCGCGCGCTGATGTCGCCCTTGCCACCCGCAATGGCGCGCCCGCGCAGCGGGCCGTACACGTGGACGCAGCCGTCGGCGATGACTTCGGCGCCGGCGCCTACGATGTTCGTGACGATGAGATCGCGATGGCGCGCGTATACGCGCTGGCCTGAGCGCACCGGCGTTGGGTGCATCAGCGCGGGCAGCGACATTTCCTGCGTTTCAGCGGGCTGGAGTACCGGTGGCGCCTTGTTCTGCGGCCGGTAATACGTGAGCACCGGCAGTTCGAGCTCGCGCGCCAGAGCGTCAACGGTGGCGGTGCCGTGTGCCAGGCCGACCGGCAGCATGCCGGCGCGACTCACAGCGTCCACCACGGCGCGCACGTCAGCGGCTTCGGGTTCTTTCTCGAGCGCGCTCAGGTCGAGACAGACGGGAGCACGCTCGAAGAATTGCGGAGCGGTGGCGACGCGACCGGTGAGCTCATCGAGGATGGCGCCCGGATCGATGGTGCGAATCCGAACCTGCGCGAGGCCGACCTGGCCGAAGCGAATTTCCAGCGGTGGAGTGGCTTGTGTGGGGCGTATGGCTTCGGCTGGCTTGTTCATCAAGAGACGGACTTCGCTCGAGACCGGAACGACGCGGAGTGTACCTGTCAGCGAGCGAGTTTGCCCCTGAGGTCGTATGAATCGGCGGCAATGATTTCCACGTCCGCCCAGTCGCCGACCTTCAGCCCGCTTGCACCCTCAATGCGCACGACGCCGTCGATCTCCGGCGCATCCGCTTCGCTTCTTCCGATCGCCAAACCCTCTTCAACCGAATCCACCAGCACGCGCATGCGCTTGCCAACGCGCGCGGCAAGCCGCTCCGCGCTGATCTCCGCAGCGAGGCTCATGAATCGCTCGTAACGCTCCTCCTGAACGTCGGGCGTAACGTGATCCGGCAACGCATTAGAGGCAGCGCCCTCCACCGGCGAATACTTGAAGCACCCAACGCGATCGAGCTGCGCCTCCTCCATCCACGACAGCAGCTCCTCGAACTCCGCATCCGTCTCACCCGGAAAGCCAACGATGAACGTGCTGCGGATGACGAGATCCGGGCAGTCCCGCCGCCAGGCCTGAATGCGGGCGAGCGTGTTCTCCGCGTGCGCCGGCCGCCGCATGCGCTTGAGCACGCTCGGGCTCCCGTGCTGGAACGGAATGTCCAGGTACGGCAGCACGCGCCGCTCGGCCATCAACGGGATCACGTCGTCCACGTGCGGATATGGATACACGTAGTGCAACCGAACCCACGCCCCGAGCGACCCGAGCCCGCGCGCCAGGTCGATGAAGCGCGTCTCGTATGGCTGCCCGCGCCAGTTGCCAGCGCGGTAGCGGATGTCGGCCCCATATGCGCTCGTGTCCTGCGAGATCACGAGCAGCTCCTTCACGCCCGCCTTCACCAGGCGCTCGCCCTCGCGCAGCACCTCGTCGATGGGCCGGCTCGCGAGCCGCCCGCGCATGGCCGGGATGATGCAGAAGCTGCACTTGTTGTTGCAGCCCTCTGAGATCTTCAGATAGGCATAGTGTCGCGGCGTGAGCCGGATGCCCTGCGGCGGCAACAAGTCGAAGAAAGGGTCGTGCGCGGGCGGAACGTGCTCATGCACCGCCGAGACAACGTCCTCGTACGCATGCGGCCCAGTCACCTTCAACACGCGCGGATGGCGCTCGAGAATGCGCTCCGGCCTCGCTCCGAGGCATCCGGTGACGATCACACGCCCGTTCTGTTCCAGCGCTTCGCCGATGGCATCGAGGGACTCGTCGACCGCGGAGTCGATGAAGCCGCACGTGTTGACGACCACCACGTCCGCCGCCTCGTACGTCGGCGCGACCTCATACCCCTCGGCACGCAGGTGCGTGAGGATGCGCTCCGAATCCACCAGAGCTTTGGGACAGCCAAGGCTGACGAACCCGACTTTCGGGGGGCGTTGAGTCATAGGAATCGAGCCGCCCGCCTCAGTCGCGGTCGGCGCTTTCAATCGGCGCGGTGGCCGCGGGCGTGTCCCGGTGACGACCGGAGCTCGACGGCATGATCTCCCCGTACTTCAGCTTGAACAACACGAAGAACAGGGCGAGCGTCACCAGAGGTATCAACAGCCACGGCCACAGGGGCTGGCGGCGCTCGGCCGGCGCGGTTCCAAGGTGAGTGGGCTCGGATGTCATGGCGGCGAGAGGGTACGCCGCGACCCGCGCCCGGGCAACCAAGCCCGTCCCGGTTCTGACGGCTTTGCAGTATTGTCCCGGCCCGGGATTCCGGCCACCGATCGATCGGGGATGCATGAGCTTCGACCGCGACTACTACCAGCGCTTCTATTACAACCCGCGCACCGCTGTGACGACGCGCATCGAGGTGCGCAACCGTGCGCGCATGATCGCCGCGCACGCGGATTACATCGGCATGCCTGTCCGGCGCATCCTGGATGCCGGCTGCGGCACTGGCATGCTCCGGGCACCGCTGAAGCGCCTCCTGCCGCGTGCTCAATACGTGGGCATGGAGACCAGCGAATACCTGTGCCAACGCTATGGCTGGGACCATGGTCTCATCCAGAGCTATCGCACGAGCAGGCCGTTCGATCTCGTAGTCTGTTACGACGTCGTGCAGTACCTGGATGCACCCACCGCGCGCCGTGCACTCGACAACCTGGCACGCCTGTGTCGCGGAATGCTTTATTTCACGGCACTCACGCGCAAGGACTGGGACGAGAACTGCGACCAGAGCCGCACCGACTCGAAGGTGTACCTGCGCAGCGCGAACTGGTACCGGGCCGGTCTGCGCGACCACTTTCGCGAGATCGGTGCCGGCATCTGGCTCCGGCGTGGGCTGCCGCTCACAGTCTGGGACCTCGAATCCGCGGCATAGTGTGCGCGCCACCGCTCGAGCACTCGCGTGAAGTTCAAGGACCATTTTTCGCGCCTCGCCGCTGGATATGCGGAATTCCGTCCGCGATATCCCGGAGCCCTGTTCGATTTTCTGGCGAAGGAAAGCCCCGCACGGACGCTGGCCTGGGATTGCGCCTGCGGCAATGGGCAGGCGACGCTCGATCTGGCGGAGCGCTTCGACTCCGTGATCGGTACGGACGCGAGCGCGCAGCAGATCAAGGCGGCGAAGGCTCATCCGCGCGTCACCTACGCCGTGGCGAAGGCGGAAGAGAGCGGTCTCGAAGACAACTCAGTCGATCTCGTGACTGTCGCCCAGGCTCTGCACTGGTTCGACCTGCCGCTGTTCTACGCGGAAGTGCGGCGTGTCCTGCGCCCCGGTGGCGTGCTGGCCGTATGGACGTACGGCGTGCAGCGTCTCAACGACGCCAATATCGATAAGCTCGTGCACGTTTACTACTGGGACATCGTCGGCGAGTACTGGCCACCCGAGCGGCGCCATGTCGAAGACGGCTATCGCTCGCTCGATTTTCCGTTTCCCGAGATCAAGTCCCCCTCGCTCAGCATGCGCGAGAACTGGACGCTGCCGCAGTACCTCGGATACCTGCGGAGCTGGTCCGCATCGGCCCGCTATGCCGACGCGCGAGGCGTGGATCCCGTAGCCGAGCTCGAGACGAAACTGGGTCCGCACTGGGGCGACGCCCAGCGCACGCGCACGGTGAGCTGGCCCTTGTCACTGCGTGTGGGTCACAAGTGACAATGCGGGAGCCATGACGACTCCGTCCGAGGTAGTGCGCTTTCCGGGCTGGATTTCTGTTCGCCGGGACGGTGAAGGTCCACTGGGCCTGATCCTCGTCGGCCGCACGCAGGATCGTCCGGAAGAAGCCGTGCAGATGGCGTTCACGTGCCCGGCGCCGCTCGACATGCCGGACGCCCTCGATGACGTCACCGTCACGCGGCTCTCCCCACGGCAATACCGCGTCTCGAGCGGACGCAAGAGCTGGACACTCGATGCCGTCGCCCACGTGCATCGGGAAGTGGCCAGCGCCTTCTACAAGGCCCTGCCACCCCGGCTGGTGCCGTTGCGTAAGCGTTTGTTCTGGCGAGTAGTTCTTGGGCTTGCCGGTAATCCGGTGGGCCGCTGGCTGCTTCTGCGCTAGGGCGCGACCCTCCTATACAATCGCCCGCCCCCATCGTCGATAGCAGAGTCCAAATGGCGAGCGACAGCCGAGTTCCAGTCACGGTCCTCACGGGTTTCCTTGGATCGGGCAAGACCACGCTTCTGAATCGCATCCTCTCCGAGCGGCACGGCAAGCGCATCGCCGTCATCGAGAACGAGTTCGGCGAGGTGGGCGTCGATCACCAGCTCGTCATCGGCGCGGAAGAGGAAATCTTCGAGACCGCCAACGGCTGCATCTGCTGCACCGTGCGCGGCGACCTGATTCGCATCCTCGGCCAGCTCCTGAAACGCAAGGACCGCTTCGACTACGTGATCGTGGAGACGACGGGGCTCGCCGATCCCGGCCCGGTCGCGCAGACCTTCTTTATCGACGACGACCTGAAGGAGCATTTCCAGCTCGACGCCATCGTGACGCTGGTCGACGCGAAGCACGCCGAGCGCCATCTGGAAGAGGTGCGTGCCGCGAACGAGCAGATCGCGTTCGCCGATGTCGTGCTGCTCAACAAGACGGACCTCGTCTCGGGGCAGGACCTCGCCCACATCGAGCAGCGCATCCGCTCGATCAATCGCACGGCGAAGATCCACCGCACGCAGGCCGCGCAACTGCCGATCGACAAGGTGCTGAACGTGGGTGCGTTCGATCTGGAGCGTGCGCTGGCGGTGGATCGCACGTTCCTGGAGCCGGAGTATCCGTTCGAGTGGGCGGGAGTGTTTGCGCTGGGAAGCGGCAAGGTACGCGTGCGGACGGGTGAAGAACATCACCATCATCACGACGACCACGATCATCACGAGCATGATCACCACGGGCACGCGCACGCCGGTCTCGGCATCACGTTCCTGCGTGTCTCTGAAGCTTCCGAGTCCGTGCTCGATGCGCAGATCGAACAGGTGCTGCGCGCCTTCGCCGAACCGGCCATCGACGTGCCGTGCGGTGGCACGCTCGAACCCGGCGCGCATCTGTATCGGCTCGATGTGGGCCACGACGGCGCCGAGTTCACGTTGAACGTCAAGGACCCCGGTACCTATGCAGTGTTCTGCGAGCACCTGCCACAAGAGTTCTCGCTGCGTTTCGAAGGCCTGCAGCCAGCCGCGGAGCGCCAGTACGCCTCCCAGCATCATCACGATGACGAGATCACTTCCATCGGCATCTCGGACCAGCGCGCGCTCGATCCGAAGAAACTGGACGAGTGGCTCGGCTACCTGTTGCAGAGTCAGGGCCAGGACATCTTCCGCATGAAGGGCGTGCTGAACATTCGCGGCGAGGACCGCCGGTATGTCTTTCACGGTGTGCACATGATGTTCGACTCGCGGCTCGAACGGCCGTGGGGCGGCACGGCGCGCGCCAACAGCCTCGTCTTCATCGGGCGCAAGCTCGATCGCAAGGAAATAGAAGCCGGCTTCGAGTCCTGCATCGCATGAGCAGCGCCATGCTGACCGAGCGTTCGAGCGTTGCGCTCGACACGTATGTCGTAGACATCGCCTGGGCGCCGGACAACCGCGCGTTTGCAGTAGCGGGTGGCGAGGGCGCGGTTGCGCTCGTGGAAAACGTTGCGGAGAAACCTACCGCCCGTGTGTTGGGCGAGCACGCGATGGGTGCGATTGCCGTCGCGTGGCAACCGGGCGCAAACGTCGTCGCGTCGTCCGGTCAGGACAGCGGCGTCGTTCTTTGGAATACCGCAAGCAGCGAGACGAAGCGGCTGCGGCCCGGCACTGGGTGGACTGAACATCTTGCGTGGTCGTCGAACGGGAAGGTTCTCGCGACCGCCACCGGCAAAGTCGTGAGCCTGTGGAATGGTTCTGCGGAGCTCGTTCACAAGTTCGAGCCTCACGCCGCAACGATCGCCGCGCTCATGTGGGACAAACCCGGGCGAGATCTGGCGGCCGCGACCCAGGGCGCGGTCTGCGTTCACCGCGTCGAGCCTCCGAATTTCAGCCTGCGTCGCTACACGTGGCCGGCGGCGTTGCTGACGGCTGCATTCAGTCCGAACGGCAAGGTGCTCGTGAGTGGGACACAGGATGGCACCGTGCACTTCTGGAATCTTGCGACCGGCAAGGATTCACAGATGCGTGGCTACGCGACCAAAGTGACGCTCACCGAGTGGAGCGCCAACAGCCGGTTCCTTGCCACCGCCGCGGGGAACGATGTCATCGTGTGGGATTTCGGCGGCAAAGGCCCGGAAGGCACGCATCCAATCGAGCTTCGCGGCCACACCGAACGGATCAGCGCGCTCGCCTTTCAGCCGAACGGTGTGTGGCTCGTTTCCGCAGGACGCGACTGGCGCATCTCACTCTGGCAACCCGGCAAGGAAACGGTTGCTGTCGATGCGCATCTGACTTCAGGTGAGATCACCGCGATCCGCTGGTCGCCGGACGGCCAGCGTCTCGCGGTGGGCGAAAGCAAGGGTCGGGTGACCCTCTACGACCTCGTGAGCCGTGCCGCGCCTGTGAAGCGCTGATAGAAATATAACAAGCGCATGGAGGCCGTCAGGGCGGTCCTGCGACTTTAGCGGGTTGGCCGCATAGTGGGGCAGGGCTGCAGGTTGGCGCGCGCAGGCGCTTCGCCTGGCAACCCCCGCCAGGTCGCCGCGCGTTAAGCGCGTGAATCACGACGTGGGTGAGCCGAAGTCGATGACGGGCTGAGCGGGAATCTGAATGCGCTGTGCGCTCGCGAGGCTCGCGTACACGTTCACTTGCGCGCTGAATGCGCGAGCCCACGTGAAATGCTTGAGCACACGTGCGCGCGCCGCTGCACCCACCGCTTCGAGGTTTCGTTCGTAAAGCGCAGCGATGGCCTCGGCCATGCTCGCGCCGTCCGCGGGCTTGGCAAGCACGCCGACACTCTCATCTACGATCTCGGGGATCGCGCCCGCGCGTGCCGCCACGACCGGACGGCCGCACGCCATGGCTTCCAGTACCACGAGCCCGAACGTTTCCTTCGTTCCCGCATGAACCAGGGCGTCGACCGACGCGAGCCATTGCGCGAGCTCGATGCTGTCCCGCCGATACGGCAGCATCATGACGTTCGAGGTGGGACGCGCGTGCTGGTCACCGCCGATCAGCAACAAATGGTATGGCTTGCCGAGACGGGCGAACGCCTGCAGCAGCACATCCATGTTCTTCTCACCCGAGAAGCGGCCTGCGTAGGCAAGCAGTCGCGTCTCTTCGGGCAGGCCCAGCTTTGCGCGCAGCTCGGGAATGCGGCGGCTGGGCGTGAAGATTTCGGAATCCACACCCAGCGGTTGATGCACCGTGTGACGTACACCGAGGCTGTTGAGGAAATCGCACATCAGCCGGCTCGGCACGAACACCACATCGAAGCGCTCATACAACCAGCGAACGTAACGCCCCAGCACGCGCTCGCTCAGCGAGCCGATTCGCCGGGCGATGATCTGCGGCATGTTCGAGTGATAGAACGCGGCCAGCGGAATCTGCCGTCGCTGCGCTACACGCCAGGCGCACCACGCGGGATGGAACGCGTCACCGGCCTCGATCAGGTCCGGCTGAAGTTCGTCGAGGAGTCGGGTCCAGCGCCGCGGGTTCAGCGGCAGGCGGTAGTTGAATGTCCCGGGCCAGGGGTAGCCCGGCACGTTCGAGACGGTGCCCTGTTCCACGTGCTCGGTTTCGCCCGGCACGAGAATGGAATGTTTCCAGGAGGTGTTGGCGCGAAGCCAGTCATGCTTCGCCGTGAGGTAGCGCTTGACCCCGCCGCTCGTCGGTGAATAGAACAAGGTCGTATCGACGAGATGCATGCAGTCCCACCAAAGATTTGCGCGGCCGACGGAGCAGCAAACTTTGGGCCCGCATTGCACCTTTCCGACATTTACATGTCAAGAACATTGCAGAGCTTGCGGTGGATCGACGCGCAGGGAATCGACACCTGCGCGCAAAGAAACTGAAACAGAGCTCAGTGAGCGATACGAGCCGCGCCAAAGAAGCAGGTGCGCTTGCGCCTCACGCGCACGGACGTGCGTGACGTGAGCCCGCACGTGGCCGGTCGTCGTTCAGCCTGGGCTGCGCGGCCTGCGCACAGCGAACGACGTGAATCGGCACGCTGCTCATCGAGCAGGCCCTGGCGGCAGTGGTCGGGTTTGATGGTGATCATGCGAGCAGCGTAGCTCCTCGCGCGTGCGGGCGGCAGAAGGGTTGCTCACGAAATCGAAGTCGCGGACGCGCGACGTTCCGCACGCGTATAGGTATTAGCGACAGTCCGCGCGAGTTACGTCAACTTGCACTCGTGAGATTCGTCGCAATCGGTAGCTTGCGGATACGTTTGCCCGTCGCTGCGAAAATCGCGTTGCAGACCGCGGGAGCGATGCATGGCGTGCCCGGTTCGCCGAGCCCGCCCATCGGCGCTGCGCTTTTCAGGAAGTGCGTCTCGATGATGGGCATCTCATTCATGCGCAGCGGCGCGTAGTCGTTGAAGTTGCTCTGCTGTACGCGGCCGTCCGCAATCGTGATCTCGCCACGAAGTGCGGCAGACAGACCGAACACGATCGCGCCTTCGATCTGCGCCTCAGCCTGATCCGGATTCACGACCTGCCCGCAGTCGACTGCGCACACGACTCGATGCACGCGCACGTCGTCTCCGTCGATGGACACTTCGGCTACCTGTGCGACGAGCGTTCCGAAGGATTCGTGAAGCGCCACGCCATGGAAGTGACCTGCGGGGAGAGCGTTACCCCAACCGGCCTTTTCAACTGCCGTATTCAGGACGGCGAGATGGCGTGGCTTGTCTGCAAGCAACGCGCGCCGATACTCCACCGGATCTTTCTTCGCAACTGCAGCCATCTCGTCCAGAAAACAGTTCACCGCGAATGCGGTGTGCGTATGCCCGACGGAGCGCCACCACTGGATCGGCACGACGTTCTCGGTGGTGTGCAGCTCCACGTGCAGATTCGGCACGGCGTACGGCATGTCCGAAACGCCTTCGACGCTTGCCGGATCTACACCGTCCTTGATCAGCGGCTTCAGCATGTCCACGGTCGAAAAAATCGATTGCCCGACGATCGAGTGCTGCCACGCGTGCGGCATGCCGTGCTCGTTCAACATGGCTCGTGCGCGATGCACGAAGTAAGGTCGGTAGTAGCCGCCGCGCGTGTCGTCCTCACGCGTCCACACTGTCTGCACCGGCTTGCCGACGCCCTTCGCGACATGCACGGCCTCGACGACGATGTCCGAAACACCGTTGCCGCGACGTCCGAATCCGCCGCCGAGGAACGTCGTATGAATATTTACCTGGTGCGGTTTGAGTCCGAGCGCCTTCGCTGCGTTCTCCTGATCTCCCGATTGCCACTGGGTGCCTGTCCAGATGTCGCACCGGTCACCCGATACGTGCACGACGCAATTCAGCGGCTCCATGCACGCATGCGCCAGAAACGGTACTTCGTACACGGACTCGATCACCGGCTTCTTGCCCGCCATTGCGGCGGACACATCGCCGACATTCGCGGCTACGGCGCCACCCGGCATTGCGGAGCGCGCGCGGTACTCTTCCGAGAGCTTCTCCGTCGAGAACGTGGCGCCCACGCCCTCGTCCCACTCGACTTCGAGCGCGTCGCGCCCCTTGCGCGCGGCATAAGTGCTCTTCGCGATCACCGCCACGCCCGTGGGCACCTGCTTCACGTCGATCACGCCTGGCACGGCACGCGCGGCCTGGTCTTCGAATCCCTTCAGCGTTGCGCCGAAGACCGGCGCGCGCGACACCATCGCGAACAACATGCCGGGCCTGCGCACGTCGAGGCCGAATTCCGCCTGCCCGGATACCTTCGCCGGCCCGTCCAGCCGATGTACACGCTTCCCGATGTAACTGAAGTTTGCGGGGTCCTTTAACGGCACGGTCTTTGGCGGCGCCAGCTTCGACGCCGCATCCGCGAGCGCGCCATATCGCATGCGCTGCTCGCCGTTGACCACGGCTCCGTCTCCGCTCGTCGTCAGTATCGAGGCATCCGTGTTCCAGGCGCTCGCCGCGGCCGCAATCAGCATGGCGCGCGCAGTCGCGCCGGCCTGCCGCAGGGTCTGATACGTCGTGTTGGTGGAGGAGCTGCCGCCCGTGAGCTGGGTGGGCAGCCAGGGCATGTTGAACGCAGGGTCGACCGGAGCGATTTCCACCCTGACCCGGGATGGATCCACGTCCAGCTCTTCGGCAAGCACCATCGGCAGGCCGGTGTAGATCCCTTGCCCCATTTCGGACTTGCCGATGATCACGGTGATGCTGTCGTCCGCGCCGATGCGCACGAACGCGTTGGGCTTGAAAATTGCGTCGCCGGCCCCGGCACCAGCAGCGCGCCCGGTGCGGCGCTCAGCCACGCGAAACCCAACGACCAGTCCGCCGAGGATCACTCCCGTGCCGATGAGGAAGTGACGGCGGCCGAGGTTCGTGTCCGGTTTCAGAGTGGGTTCAGGCATGGGGCGTAGTCGCCGGCAGGGGTCCGCCGGATGGTACGAAGCCTCGCCGTGTGCGGCAATGGACCGGGACGGACCCTTCAGTGCGGCAATCGAACGCCGCCCTTGCGTACACCGCCGCACGTCTGACGCGTTGCGCGGTCTACTTTGCTTCTTTTCGACCCTGACAGACTGAAAGGACGATTCGTGCGCGCGTTTCGAAGCCTCAAATCCGGGCTGGCCCCCGTTCTCATGACGGCAGTCCTCGTGACGGTAATCGCGATGGTGGCCGTCACCGGTGTAGCGTCCGCCAAAACCGGCGGCCAGGATGAGCGCATCGTGCTGGTTGCCGGTGCAACCGGAGGCACGGGCCAGGAAGTGGTGGATCGGGCCATCGCGCAGGGTCTCAACGTCCGCGCACTGGTTCGCGATGAAACGAAGGCTCGCCTGCTGTTCGGCGATCGCGTGCAATACGTGACAGGCGACGTGCGCGAGCCGAAGAGCCTGCGCAAAGCGGTCAAGGGTGTGGACGAGGTGATCTGTGCGCTGGGCTCGAACGTGCAGCGCGATCCCGAGAACAGCCCCGAGCGCGTCGATTACGCGGGCGTGAAGGCGCTCGCGGAGGCTGCGAAAACGGCTGGTGTCTCGCAGTTCATTCTCGTGTCATCGATGGGTGTCACCCATCCCGAGCACCAGCTGAATGCGATGCTCGACAACATTCTCGAGTGGAAGCTCAAAGGGGAAGAGGCGGTGCGCGCGACCGGAATCAACTACACGATCGTCCGCCCCGGTGGGCTGACGAACGAGCCCGGCGGTCAGCGCGGCATCCGCATCATGCAGGGCGACCCCCAGGAGGGCGAAGGCACCATCTCGCGCAGCGATCTCGCAGCCGTGCTGGTGAGCGCGATAGGACGCCCGGACCTCTATGGCAGGACTTTCGAAATCGTCGGCGACAACCGCTCCGCCCGCATCGAGTGGGCGAGCCTCTATAACGAACTCCAACCGGACGCACACTGAACATGGCCAATGAACAGGGGGCCGCGAGCCGCGGCCTCGGTCGCCTCCTCACTCGCCTCGCGCCCATCGAGCCGCGCGAGGTGTCCGCGGTGGTGGCCGCGTTCTGCCTGTTCTTCTTCATGTGGGCCGGCTACTTCGCCGTGCGCCCGGTGCGCGAAACGATCGGCACCGTCCTCGGCCGCCAGCAAGTAGCCGATTTGTGGCTGTTCACCGCGCTGTTTTCGGTGCTCATCATCCCGGTGTACGGCGCCATCGTCGCGCGCTTCCGGCGCAGCGTTTTCCTCCCGGCCACGTACGGATTCGTCGCGCTGGTGCTCGCCGCGATCGGCGTCGCCATGCAGGGCGGCGAGATCAATCCCATGCTCGGCAAGGTGTTCTACGTCTTCATCAGCGTGGTGAACCTGTTCCTGATCTCGATGTTCTGGAGCTTCCTGCTCGAGCTCTTCGAGACGGGACAGACGAAGCGGCTATTCGGCGTGATCGCCGCGGGCGGTAGTGCCGGCGCGCTCGCCGGGCCGCTGGTTTCCGATCTCAGCGTCGGCGTCATCGGCAACAGCGGAATTCTCTATCTCGGCGCCGCGTTCTTCGTCGCCGCCATCCTGTGTCAGCGCGTGCTGCTCTCGCTGTGGACCACGAGAACCGGCGGCGGTGAGCGCGAAGATCGTCCCATCGGCGGCAATCTGTTTGCCGGTGTCTGGCTGATCCTGAAGTCGCCGTACATTCTGGGCATCGCGGCGTTCGTGGTGTTCATTTCCACGGTCAACACGCTCCTGTACTTCGAGCAGCTGCGTCTCGTCGAGATCACGTTCCCGGACACAGTCGACCGCACACGCGTGTTCGCGCGCCTCGACTGGATCGTGCAGTCGATCACCGTGCTCTCGCAGGTGTTCATCACCGGCCGCGTCGCTCAGCGATTCGGCGTGACCGCGCTTCTGACCTGGGTGCCGTTCGCAATGGTGTTTGGTTTCCTCGCGATTGCAGGCTTCGGCACTTTCGGCGTGCTGGCCGTGGTGTTCGTGTTCCGCCGCGCCTGCGAGTACGCCTTCATCCGGCCCGCGCGCGAGATGCTCTGGAGCCCGCTCGACAAGGAAACGAAATACAAGGCCAAGAATACGGTGGACGTGCCGATCTACCGGGCCGCCGACGCCATTTCCGCGCAGGTGAACAATGTGGTGGCGTCCAGCGCCGCCGGCGTCACGGGCGTTGCATTCCTCGGTGCAGGTGTCGCGGCGATATGGGGATTGCTGGGCTGGTGGCTCGGCAGGAAACACGACTCGAATGGAGTTGCGGCGACGACCGAAGCCCACGGCGTCACCGCCGCAGCGAAGCCGCGCGGTTAAGCCGCAGTTACCTGCAGGCTTGGCGCTTCGCGCAGGGTCACCAGTGCTTCGATCACTTCTTCCGCGCTCGCGAACCGCTCCTCGCGGGATTTCGCCAGCAGTCGCGCCAGCAGCGGCTGATAGTGCGCGTACCGCTCCGGTAGCTGAGGGACAGGTGCGTTCACATGCTCCTGCAGCACCTCGATCGCGGAAGTACCGGCGAACGGTTTCCGGCCCGTGAGCATCTCGTAGAAGATGATGCCGAGACTGTAGAGATCCGTGCGGGCGTCGAGCTGTTCGCCGAGCGCCTGCTCCGGGCTCATGTAGTACGGCGACCCGCGCAGCACGCCGGTACGCGTGCTCTGCAGACCGCCTTCGAGATTGCGCGCGAGCCCGAAATCGATCAGCACCACATCGTCGTTCTCACGCAGCATCACGTTCGGTGGCTTCAGGTCCCGGTGCAGGATGCCAGCGTGATGGACCACGCGCAGCGCCGAAGCGATGTAGCTGACATAGCGCAGGGCTTCGGACTCGCTGATGCCCTGGTGCATGCGGGCCTTCAGGTCGCCGCGCGGGAAATAGTCCATCGCCAGGAATTCGCGGCCGGCGTGCACGCCATAGTCGTGGAGCTCGACGACGGCCGGATGGTGAATGCGGGATATCGCTTCGAACTCACGCGCGAGGAGTTGCTGCTGGTCCTCGTCGCTCTCACCGTTGGTCACCTTCAGCGCCACGTCGCGCTCAAGCGCGTCGCTGTGTGCGAGATACACCACGGCCTTTTCGGATTCGCCGATGGTCTCGCGGATCACGTAGCCCGGAATCAGGTCGGCTGGCGGGGGCGGCGGCGGTGCGGCGTCCTCGATTGGCGTCCCCACATGGTCGCCGCTGCCGGCGAGCTTCGACTGGCGGCGTGAAGCACGCCGTTCGATGCGACGTAGTGCGAGCCGCACGGCGGTTTTCAGACGATCCGGCGTCAGCAACCGCTTGGGAAGGTAATCCACAGCCCCGAGCTGCAGCGCCCGCACGGCCGTGAGCTCGTTGCCTTCTTCAGCAACGACCAGCACCGCCGGGAAGGTGGCTCGGCCTCGGAACTCACGCAGCAAGCCAATGCCCTCGCAACGCGGGTCTTCCGGATGATCGCCGTATATGGACGTGAGCAGGACGAGATCGCACTCGCCGTAGGTGAGCGTCTCGCTCACGCGCGTGAACTCGGTCTGCGCCATGAGCGACAGAGTCGCGTCCGGGTACACGACGCTCAGATGGTGCCGCAACCACTCAGCGTAACGTGGATCGCGGTCCACGATGATCAGCCGGTGTGTGCGGGTTGCGGTCACTTACTGTCTTCCATCGAGAAACGGATGCGTACTCGCGCGCGTTGCTCGACGGGTCGACCCTCGCGCAGCACAGGCTGATAGCGCCATTTGCGTACCGAAGCCAGTGCCGACTGCTCAAAAATGCCAGCGGGCTCGGCGCCGGCGATCGTTACGTCGCCTACCGAGCCGTCCGTGTGGACCGTGAAGACAATATCTACCCAGCCGACCGTGCCTTTCTCCTGCGCGCTTTCGGGGTACTCCGGCGGGGAGTACCGGGTGCGCGTCAGCGCGCGCTCCAGGACGACCTCGTTGGCGCGCTGTGCGTTGGTCTGTGCGGCCGTGATCTCCCGATCGATGGACGCAGTGCCGGACTCGTCGACGCCGATCTCGCGCGCTTCGCTCATCCAGCGTCTTGCCGCAGCAAAGTCCTGCCGCGAGATCGCGCCGCGCGCTTCGTCCAGCAGCTTCGTTCCGAGCGCCTGGCGCGCCAGTACCGTCGAGGGATGAGTGGCCTCGGCCTGCGAGAGCTGCGCGAGAAAGAACTTGGCGCTGTCGTTGGCAGGCTCGACGAGACGATTCTGTGCCAGCCTCTGGTTGAACGACTGCGAGAGCTTCGCCATCGACTCCGCGCGCGTGGCGATGCGCACGCGCTGCGTTTCCCGACTCAGCGTGTTGATGTCTCCCTGGCTGACGCCGGCTTCGCCGGCGGCCTGGATCCACTTTTCCGCATCGTCCGCATTGCCAGCGGAGATGGCGCTGCGCGCCTGCGCGACGATGCGGTCGGTGAGCTGGCGCTGGGCTGTTCGTACGTTCGCGTCGTTCGGTGCAATGGCGCGCGCCGATTCGATGTAGAAGCGCGCGTTGTCCTGCGCCGGCTCAACCAGCGCGTTGCGCCGGATGCGTTCGGTCGCGCGACGGAGGAAGTCGTTTACACGATCGTCCACCTTACGTTGCGCAATCTCGTTGCGCGCTTCGACGAGCTGCTGATTGCCACCGGTGATGCTGGCACGATCCAGCACGGCGATGGCCTCTTCGACCTTGCCGCTTGCCGCGGCCTTGCGCGCCTGGGCGAGCAGCAGGCGCTCGCGTTCCTTGCCGATCTGCGTGGTGAGGAACGCGACGCGCACGTGGTCCGGCTCGATAGTGCGCGCGATGTCCACGATTCTCGAGGCTTCCTCGGGGCGATCTTCGAGCAGCGCCTTTTCGGCTGAGTTGAGCAGCCTGTCCATGACGCGTTCGATGCCAATCGCGGCGCGCGGGTCGTCGCTCTTGCGACGGAGCGCGAGGCGATACAGCTCCACAGCGTTCTCGCCAGGCGGCGCCACGAGCGCCCCTGCTCTCAGCGCCGCATCCGCGCGCGCGAGTAGCGATTCGAACTCGGCATCGTTGGAACGTGCGCCGCCGGGCAGTGTCGATCCAGCCGATGCGCCCGCGTCTGCCGCCTGAGGTGTGCCCGAATTGCGCGTCGCCAGCCAGATAACGAGCATGAGCAGGAGGACGCCTGCAGCCGCGCCCAGATAGATCATGTTTTTCTTCGAGGGCTTCGGCGCGACCCACTGCGGCCTGCGCAGGCCCGACGCCGTGGCTTCGATGATCTCGGCATGCTCGACGCCATGCCGGCGCCACGCCGCGTTCACGAAGAGTCGCACGCGCTGTTCGGAAACCGGCTTGTGCAGGAAGCGATACACCGTGCCGCGCGTGATCTGCGTGGCAAGCTGGGACTGATCGTTCACGTTGCCCGCGACGACCAGCACCAGATCCGGGAACTGCGCCTTCAGACGATCGGCAAGTTGCCCGACCGGGCTGGTGATTGCCGCAGTGTCGAGCACGGCGACGCCTGCATGATCGTCGAGGAGATGTGCGGCGAGATCGGATTCTGCGCCAACGGTGGAGATCTCGTGCTCGGTGGCGACCGCACGCAATGTCTGCAGCAGCTCCACGTCGTGTGTGAGAACGACGAGGCTCTCGGGCGGCAGATCGACGACATCCCGTGCAGCGGCGGCGTTCATGTCCACCACGCTCCACGGCTCATCATCCAGTGCTCGTTTGGCCACGCTTTCTCGCCAGCTTCCATGAGGCCGGACGTGCCGGCCGCGTTGACGCAGAACGACGACATTTGTCGCCTGCGATTCCAGATTTCTGTGACACTCCTCATCCTGCGACCGCAGGGCGATTCAGGGTCAGGCTCATTGACGATCCCAGGACAGCGAAGACAGTGAGCGGCTCCGAAGCAGCAGCGCGCGGTGCGCATGGTGAGATTTCCGCAGTGCGCGATCAAGCTCTCTGGCGCCGAATTCTCGCCGTCGGTGCCGTTTTAACCTTATCCCTGCTCGGCGCCTCACTCCTTGCGACCACCGCCGGCGCCTTCTGGCTCGGAGACCTCGCCGTACATTTCCCGGTGCAGTACGCGAGCCTCGCGCTCATCGCGTTCGTCCTGTTCGCCATTGCCCGCAGCCCGGGCTGGGCCGCGCTGGCGCTCTCCCTTGCGGCCTTCAACGCGATGAATGCCGCGCCGGTGCTGGCTGCACGACCGCCGGCGGCAGCGCCGACGGCGCGCAGCCCGGGCGACCCCGTGCGCGTGCGCGTCGCATCCGTCAACGTGCTCTATACCAGCGGACAATTTCAACGTGTCGCCGATTTCATTCACCGCGAGAAGCCCGATGCAGTCGTGCTCGTCGAAATGGACGACAGCTGGCGTCGCGGACTGGCAGCTGTCGAGCGCGAGTTTCCTCATCGTTATCAGACGCGTGGACGCGGAGGCCGAGGCGTTACGTTATGGTCACGCCTGCCGATGCAGGACGTGGGCATGCTGCCCATCGAGGCGCGCCAGGAGCCGGGCATCGAAGCCACACTCACAGCGAGTGGCCGTTCGCTCCGCCTCTTTGGAGTGCACACGAGCTGGCCGGTAGTGCCGCGCTCGGCCGGGCGACGTAATCAGCAGCTCACGCTGCTCGCCCGGCACGCTCATCGCGTCACGACCATGCCGCTGCTCATCGTGGGTGATCTCAACGTTTCGCCGTTCTCCCCCTGGTTCGCTCGCCTGCTCGCCGAAGGCGGCCTGCGGACCGCAACGGAGGGCTTTGGCTGGCAACCCACCTGGCCCGTTTTCATGCCGCCTGCGGGCATCCAGATCGATCATGCGCTCGTGAACCCGGCGGTCACAGTACGGGGATTCCGACGCGGCCCGTTCATCGGGTCCGATCATTGGCCCATCGTCGTCGATCTGGTGCTGTGAGGATGCGCGCGGACGGTATGCTTCCGGAACCGAGCCTGCCTCACGGGGTCTGACCCGCCATGACTCACATGATCCGGCGCCTGCCGCTCGCCTTGCGCGCTCTGGCCATCGCGACGCTTGGGCTGGTGCTTGCGCCGAGCCCGGCCCTCGCGGTCGACAAGCCCAATGGGGCGCAGAAGCGCGCTGCCGAGGAGTACCTGGATGCCGTCGCCAGCGGAAGTCCGCAGGCGGTGGCCTACGCCGTCCATCCGGATGAGCTCGAAGCCCTGCGCACGCGCATCCTCACGACACTGCGCGAGGAAGCCGGGCGCGGTGACGGCACCATCCGCGCGCGACTGTTCGGACCCGGTCGCCCGCTCGCAGAAATCGAGCGGCTGACGCGCATCGATTTCTACTCGATGCTCGGTCGCAAGCTCTATCTCTTCGGCCGTGAATACAAGGACGCGGACTACATCGCCGCGATTCCGGACCGGAACGGCACGGTGCAGGTCGTTCTGCGCGGCAAGGGCGACAAGGATCACGGCAAGGTGGAGGTGGTGAACGTCGTGACTATCCGGCCGTACGGCAAGGACTGGAAGGCGACGCTACCCGACGAGATCAACGCGCAGATCGATGACCTCACGAACGCCCGCCGCAGCATCTATGCGGGCCTGCCGCCGCCGGCTGCTGCCAGCGCGCCCGTGAAGTCCGGGCCGGCTTTGACGCCTGCTGAAAGTGGCCTGCCGCCGCAGATCGGCGAGCTCCTCGACAATGCGGGCAAGGCGCTCGCCGTGCCGGTGTGCGAGGACTACTACCAGAAATACATGAGCCCGAATTTCCGCAAGGTCACCTCGAAGAAAGCCCTCGAGGCGCTGATCAACAGCTGCAAGACCAGCATGGGCACGCGCGAGATGCTCGTGGCCACCGTGCGCATCGTGAAGGACCTGGTGCCGACGTTCGAGTACGAAGGCCGGCGAGCGGTCTACGACGTGAGCGGCCAGGGACTTCCGTTCGACCGCTTCGTGCTCGAGCAGGTCGACAAGAAGTGGTACATCGCCGAATAAGTAGATTTTCTGGAAAGAACGTTCTTTAGCGAACCTCCGGCGTCCACCATGGACGCCACGATTGATGTCGCCTATCTCCGGGCGTTTCTAGTCCCGCTCCATCATGAACTGCACGCCTCGGTACGACAGCACCGCACCGTCCGTCGTAATCCGATCTACTTTCACGCCGTCAGGCAGCGACTGACCTTCGGTGAGACGTCGCATGTTGACGAGCACGAAGCGCTGCCGTGGATCCGGCGCATAAACATGCAGGTCCATTTTTAGCGGCGGAATCTGATTTTTCGTCGCCGCCTCCTGATAAGTCATCAGCCCGTTCTCGAGACCGCGCGTCACCTGCGCGACCGGCCCATCGCCGGAAGGCTCGGACGCCGGCGCATAGTCGTCCGGATTTCCCTCCGCAGTCCCCGCACCAGGTGGTTCCTGCTCGAGCGTTGGCCCTTGCTCCTGCACGGGCGGTCGAGGTGCGACCTGCGCGGTGGCAGGCGGTATGTAAGCGGGCTGGGGTGCGGGTGCAGGCTGCACGGGAGCAGGAGCTACAGCGACCGGTGCTGGCACTGGCGCGGGAGTAGCAGCCTGCATCGGCGGCGTAGCCGCAGCCGCTGGCTTGCGAAACATCAGCCACCCAATCACCGCAAGATTTACAACCAGCAGCGCCACCAGCGCGATCGCCCACGACGGAAACCGTGAACGCGGCGGAGCCACGCGCACTTCGAACAGTGCCGGCCCGCTCTGCCGCTGGCGATCGTTCTCCGACTTCTTCAGGGCATCCAGGATGAAGGACATGGCCTAACCGCCACCATGCGCCGGCTCGCTCCGGAGGAGCGGTGAATCGGGAGTGGCTACCGCGCTCGCCAGCACGATCTGAGTCTGAACCCCGGCGATACCGTCCACTGTGAGCTGGTTGCGTTTCTGGAAGTCCTTCACGAGCTCGCTCAGCTTGGCGTCGAATACGTCGCTCTGGTTGAAATCGGGCGGGGCACCGGCGACCCGCTGCAGGCTCTGCCGCAGCCAGCGCACTTCATCCCCGCGCATGCCGACCGACAGTGGCTTCACACGTTGCGTGCCTGGCCGCCACAGCATCACGAAGTCCCCGAACCAGTAGCGCGTGAGCTCGCCGATGCCGATCTCGCGTCGCTGCCCGCCGAGCTCGACCTTCGCGCGCTCATCGCCGAGATTCGTGAGCACGACCTGATGCGACATGCCGGTATCGTCATTCAGCAGCAGGATGGCGGGACGGTTGTACTGGCGGAGCTGCCCGAACGAGCCGCGCTGGACGAGGCACTCGAGACCTTGTCGCGCGGCCTGCGTGCACGGGTCGTCCGTGCCTGCTTCGTAATGCGCGCCCCACATCGCGAACAACTTGGTGAACGCGCCGTCAGGAACGGTTTCGGTGCCGTGCTTCTTCAGGAGCGATATGAGCGACTCGACAGGCGCTGGCGTGACTGGCGCAGGAGCAACGGAGGCAACCCGAATGGGGGTCGTAGCGGGTGCTGCGTTTGGTGTGGCAACTGAGTCCGGCTTTTCGACATTGTTCGTCGGCGCAGCGGCGACGACATCCGGCACCGACGTCTTCGCTTCGGCAACAGATGAGCTGCCCCACGGCGCGAACTGCCAGATGATTGCTCCGGTCGCGACCAGAGCCAGGCCGCCGGCGGCAGCACCAGCCCATGGCAGCCATCTGGGAGCGAAACGACGGCCGAAAACTTCTGTGGCCGCGTGACGCACCAGGCTGCTGCCGACTCGATGCCTGTCCTGCGTGTACGCACCGAGCAGCGAGCGATCCGCGATGACATTGATGACGCGCGGGACGCCGCCCGAGAGCCGATAAATCTCAGCGAGCGCCGGTGGCGTGAAAATGTCCGTGGTCGCTCCGGCGACGCGGAGTCGGTGACGCACGTACGCGGATGTTTCGACGGGTGACAGCGGATCGAGGTGATAGCGACCCGTGATGCGCTGTGCGAGCTGCCGCAACTCGTTGCGCGCGAGAAGCTCACGCAATTCGGGCTGGCCGATCAGGATGATCTGCAGCAGCTTCTGTGTGTTCGTCTCGAGATTCGTCAGCAAGCGCACCTGTTCCAGCACTTCAGGGGCCAGGTTCTGCGCTTCATCCACCACCAGCACAATGCGACTGCCGCTCGCATGCGCCTTCAGCAGGTAGTCGTTGAGGATGTCGACGAGGTCCTTGAGGCTGTGCTCGGCGGAATCCGGCACGCCGATGCCGAGCTCCTCACAGATGGTCAGCAGGAATTCCGGAGGCGTCATGCGCGGATTCAGGATCAGCGCGACCTCGGCGTTCTTCGGCGTCTGCGCGAGGAGCGAGCGGATGGTGGTGGTCTTGCCGGTGCCCACCTCGCCCGTGAGCTGCACGAAGCCGCCCGCCTCGTTGATGCCATAGAGGAGGTGAGCCAGGGCTTCGGCGTGGCGCTCGCTCAGGTACAGGTATCGCGGATCGGGCGTGATCGCGAATGGCTTTTCATTCAGGCCGAAGAATGACAGGTACATGCTGGCTGGCGTGGGCGCGGGTGGCCTGTCCGCATGGGGGGCGAGTATTGCATGGGAGGGGGTTGGGTGCATTTGGCGCGGCAAAGTTCACGGGCTGAGTGTGGGTGAACGGCGACGCGCCGGAGGCGGGTTGGAGGGCCATGCCAAGGTCCGAAGGGGACCAATCTTTAGACGCCTTTCGCAGGCATCGGCAAAACCGCTGAGCGATGGCGGGTCTAACGGCCCTCAATCCAGCGAGGATTTATCTTCTAAATTACCCGCGCGGGTCAGCGCCCCCGTCCCAAACTTCGCCCGAATCGCATCGAGCGCCCCATCCAGCCGCGACACCGCACTGGCTCCCACCGCATTGAACAGGTCCATCTGCTCCACCACCGCCAGATTCGACACTCCAACCCCCAGCAACCGAATCTGCGCCCCCACATTCTCCCCAAGCCAAACCTTCAAAAGCTGCCGCGCCACCGCACTGATGGCCCGCGTGTCGTTCGTGCCAGGCGAAAACCGCTTCTGCCGCGTAAACGTCGTGAAATCCCGCTTCCGGATCTTCACCGTCACACACGCCGCAATCAGCCCCTTCGCCCTTAGCCGCGCACTGGTGCGATCCGCCAACCCTGCCAGCTCCGACTGCAACCGCCGCGGATCCGCGATATCCGTACCGAACGTCTCCTCGGCGCTGATCGACTTCTCCTCCAGCTCCGCAACGACCGGCCGTTCGTCCACTCCCGCGGCCCGCTCCCGAACCCGCCGCGTGTACTTCCCAAACAGGGGCCAGAGCAGTCGGTCCGGCGCCGTCCGCAGCTCGCCGAGCGTCCGAATGCCAAGCGCCTCGACTTTCTCCCCCGTCTTGCGCCCCAACCCGGGCAGCCGACGCACCGAGAGCGGGTCCAGCACGCTGCGCAGGTTTTCCGGGGTGACGACGGTCAACCCATCCGGTTTCGCGAGGTCCGAAGCGATCTTGGCCACCAGCTTGTTCGGCGCCACGCCCACGGACGCAGTGAGCTTCGTGACGCGCTGAATGCGCTCCTTGATCGCCCGCGCAATCGCCACTCCATCCCCCAGCAACGCGCGGCTCGCCGTCACATCGAGAAACGCCTCATCGAGCGAGAGGCCTTCGACCACAGGAGTGAATTCGCGAAAGATCCCGAAGATCTGCCCGGAAACCGCCAGGTAGTGCTGCATGCGGGGCGTGATGCAGACGGCATGCGGGCAAAGCCGCAACGCAGTGCTCATCGGCATGGCCGAGTGCACCCCAAACTTCCGCACTTCGTAACTCGCGGCCGCCACGACCCCGCGGCCGCGAGTCCCGCCAACGATGACCGGTTTGCCCTGCAGCGACGGATCGTCACGCTGCTCCACGGACGCATAGAACGCATCCATGTCGACGTGAAGGATTGCGCGTCTCTCCGCCATACGCGCTCACCCGAAAGGCTCCGTTACTTGGTGACGGTGATCGTGATCTTCTTCGACTCGACGGGAGGATTATGCGGCGTGTGGTTCTGATCACCGAGCACGAGCTGCAGAGTGTGCTTTCCGGGCGCCAGTTCGATCGAAGCTTCCGTCTGCCCCTTCCCGAAATGCCGAATCTGATCCGTAGTCGCCAACGGCATGCTGAGATCCGACGGCACGGCAGTATCGATCAGCAGATGGTGATGGCCGGAGTTCTCGAACTTCACGCCAGCCGGCGCAATTCCCATCCCCTTGAGCCCGAACACCACGGTCACAGGGCTCTTCACGGAAGCCCCATCCTTCGGGCTGATGATGTAGGCCTCCGCCCCAGCAGGCGAGGGCGTCCGCTCCGGTGCCTGCGCATGAGTAACGGTAGCGGCAAAAACGACGGCGACGACTGCGAGTGCTGCACGCATTGATTCTTCTCCGGTGGGGTTCCCAATGAAGCTTAGCTAAAACAATCAGGCGACGTGAACGCTCGACACCGCCGAGGCCGCCTGTTGCGCAGGCTGCGCCTGTACGCCGAGCTCGTGCATGGCGAAGTCATCCACGTTGATGAGGTCCATGACCTTGCGATCGTATTCGCGCAAGGCGGCTGCCTCGGTTTCCGAGATGATTCCCGCCGCCAGCGCCTGCTGAATCTGTCCAGGCAGATCCAGCGCCGTGATCTTCCCCGTCTTCACGCCTTCCACACGGATGCGCTTCTCGATGGGCTCCGCCGTCTGCGACAGCACGAGTGCTTCCTGCAGCAGTCCGAGCGCATTCGTCGGCTCGAGCGTCTTGTAGATGAAGCGGCACAGCCGCTCGCGCGATTCCGTGGGGCTCGACACCAGGTCGGCGACATTGCGACCCAGGCGGTCCGAAGGCGCGGAATAGACGAGTCCGCGCGGCATGATCAGTAGCCGCATCGCGCCGGCCAGAAAGCGATTCGGAAAATTGCGCAGGAAACTGTGCAGCTGCTCCTGCGCCGTGTAGAGCAGATTGCGGCAGGCCCATTCGACCACGGGCAGATCCGCATCCGGACGCCCTTGGTTCTCGTGATGCTTCAGCACCATCGACGCGAGATACATGCAGGAGAGGACGTCGCCCAGCCGCGCCGAAAGGTTCTCTTTCTTCTTGAGATACCCGCCGAGCGTCAGCATCGCCACGTCCACCGCGAACGCGAAGGACGCACTGAACCGCACGATGTGCTGGTAGTACCGCGCCGTCGGTCCGGACACCGGCACGCGCGTGAAGCGCGCATGCGTGAGCGCCATGATGAACGAGCGCACGGCGTTCGAAATCGTGAAGCCGATGTGGCCGAACAGGGCGCGATCGAAATCGTCCACGCCCTTCACGCGATCCGGATTGCGCGCGGCCGTCATCTCGCGCAACACGAACGGATGGCAGCGCACGGCGCCCTGCCCGAAGATGATGAGGTTGCGCGTGAGGATGTTCGCGCCTTCCACCGTGATGGCGATCGGCACGCACTCATACCCGCGCCCCAGATAGTTCCGCGGCCCGAGCATGATGCCCTTGCCGCCGTGGACATCCATCGCATCGTTCGCAACGGCGCGCCCCATTTCGGTGACGTGATATTTCAGCATCGCCGAAGGCACGGACGGACGCTCGCCACCATCGATCGCGCCCGCTGTGACTGAGCGCGCGGCATCCATCGTGTACGTGAGGCCGGCCATGCGCGCGATGATGTTCTCGACGCCTTCGAACTTGCCCACGGGCATGTTGAACTGGCGACGAATGCGGCCGTACGCGCCCGTGGCCCACACCGCTGCTTTCGCGCCGCCGGTGGCGTTCGAGGGCAGCGAGATGCAGCGGCCGACCGAAAGCTGCTCGACGAGCATGCGCCAGCCCTGGCCGGCCATCTTCGGTCCGCCGATGATGAAGTCGAGCGGCACGAACACGTCGCGCCCCTGCACGGGGCCGTTCTGGAACGGGATGTTGATCGGAAAGTGCCGCCGCCCGATGGTAACGCCCGGCGTCTGGCGCGGAATCAGCGCGCACGTGATGCCGAGGTCGGTCTGCTCGCCGAGGAGCCTGTCCGGGTCGAACATCCGGAACGCGAGACCCACGACCGTGGCGACGGGCGCGAGCGTGATGTAGCGCTTCGAGAAGTTCAGCTTCAGCCCGATGATTTCCTTGCCCTGCCAGATGCCCCTGCACACGACGCCGGTGTCGGGGAGCGAGGCGGCATCCGAACCCGCGCGCGGCGCGGTGAGCGCAAAGCACGGCACTTCCTCACCGCGCGCGAGGCGGGGCAGGTAGTAGTTCTTCTGCTCTTCCGTGCCGTAATGATTGAGCAGCTCTGCCGGCCCGAGGGAATTCGGGACGGCGACGGTGGATGAGGCCGTGACGCTGCGGCTGGCGACCTTCGCGAGCACGCACGAATGCGCGTACGCCGAGAACTCGAGACCGCCGTACTTCTTCGCGATGATCATGGCGAAGAAGCCCTTCGACTTCAGGAAGTCCCACACTTCGCGCGGCATGTCGCCGCGCTTGTGCGTGATGTCCCAGTCATCGAGCATGCGGCACAGCTCTTCGCAGGGCCCATCGAGAAAGGCCTGCTCTTCGGCCGACAGCTCCGGCGCCTTCGAAGCCAGCAGCTTGGGCCACTTCGGCGCGCCGGTGAACAGCTCGCCATCCCACCACACCGTGCCCGCTTCGAGCGCTTCGCGCTCGGTCTGCGACATGGTGGGCAAGAGCTTCAGGTACGTCTTCATGAAGCGCCGGGTGATGAGCGCCTTGCGCAGCGGCCGGATGTTGAGCAGCCAGAGCGAGGCGAGCATCAGCCAGAGGAATCCCTTCCATACACCCGCGGGAGCGCTGGCCGCGCCGAACATCGTGTACGCCGCGAGTAGGACCGTGAACGTTGCCGTGAACGTGAGAAGTGAAAGGCGCTTGTATGCGAGGAACAGCACCGCGCCGATGAACACCAGCGCGATGACGCCGCCGGGCTGCGTCAGGGCATAAGCCGCGGCGGCGAGCAGAACGAGCGATACGACCGCGCCGAGCATGGCTCAGCCTAACAGTTCTTTCACCCCGTCGCGCTCTTCGCGCAGCTCGGCATCCGTGGCATCCATGCGCTTGCGGCTGAAGTCGTCGACCGACAGGCCCTGCACGATCTGGTATTCGCCATTCCGACACGTGACGGGATAGGAATAGATGACGCCTTCCTTGATCCCGTAGCTGCCGTCGGACGGGATGGCCATGCTGGTCCAGTCTCCATCGGGCGTGCCGCGCACCCAGTCGCGCACATGATCGATGGCAGCGGAAGCTGCGGATGCCGCAGAAGACTGGCCACGCGCCTTGATGATGGCGGCGCCGCGCTGCTGCACGACCGGGATGAACGTCTCGGCCACCCACTTCTGATCGACGAGCGAGGGCGCGGGCTTCCCGTTCACGGTGGTGTGCGTGATGTCCGGGTACTGCGTGGAGGAATGGTTGCCCCAGATCGTCATGCGCCGGATGCCGGTCACGGAGCTGCCCGTTTTCTCCGCGAGCTGCGACAGCGCGCGGTTGTGGTCGAGCCGGGTCATGGCCGTGAAGTTGCGCGGATTGAGGTTCTTCGCGTTCGCGCGGGCGATGAGCGCGTTGGTGTTCGCGGGATTGCCGACGACCAGGATCTTCACGTTCCGGTCCGCGACTTCGTTCAGCGCCCTGCCCTGCGCCGAGAAGATCTGGGCGTTGGCGATGAGCAGATCCTTGCGTTCCATGCCGGGGCCGCGCGGACGGGCGCCAACGAGAAGGCCCACGTTGAGATCGCGGAACGCGACCTTCGCATCGTCCGTCGCAACGATCTTGTTCAGCGTGGGGAATGCACAGTCGTTCAGCTCCATGACCACGCCCTGCAGCGCCTGCAGCGCGGGCGTGATTTCGAGGAGATGCAGGTTCACGGGCTGATCCGCACCCAGCATCTGGCCCGAGGCGACACGGAAAGCGAGGGCGTAACCGATCTGACCGGCGGCGCCGGTGATTGCGACGTTCACAGGGGACTTCATGAGCTGCTCCGACCGAAAAAGGCCCGCAATTCTAGCCGCTTCGCGCGGGCGATGGTTCGGGGGGCCGGGCGGGCGCCCGGCTACTGAGCGGGACGCGGGTCGCGGGCCTGGAACCGGGCCGCCTCGGCGGGAAAGAGCTTGCGGAATTCCGCGAGCTCGCGCGCGGCTTCCTCGGCCTTGCCCTGCGCCTGCAGCTCCTTGATGACGCGCAGCCAGGCCTGTGGATTGGCCCGTTTTGCCTCGGCGCTGAGCGGTGGGGCGCCATCTTTCACCACGGCGGCCCCTGTGGTGACCGTGACATCGTCGAGAGCGGGCGCGTCTGCACCGGCGCCGGCCGCGTTGTCTTCCTTGCGGAAACGTCGCGCCTCCGCGTCCTGCGTGTTGCTGACCGTCATTTCACCTTTTGCCGGAACGATGGCGCGTGTCTGGGCAGGCGGCGAGTACGCACGGGCCCCCGCGCTCGCGGTGAGACTCTTTTTGTCGGAAGCCTCTGCAACCTCACGCGGCATCACGACAGCCGGAGCCGCCGCCGCACTGGGGGCAGCGGGAGCGACCGTGCGCGCCTTGGCGAGCGCAACATCCGATGCTCTGGCCTGGTCGCGCGACTGGGCGGCAACCGCATCTGTCGCCGGCGGCTCCGGCGCAAATGGCGGCGCGGCTTCGCGCGCAGGACCGAACGACTCGTCGGTTTCGGATGCGGCGCTGTCCGCAAGCGCAGTGCTCGATGACACGTCCGCTTCGGGCGTTGCAGTCGCGAGCGGAATGCCGCGATTGGGCAGCCGACTCATATTCAGTACGACAGCGAATGCGAGCAACACGGTGGCTGCAAGCGCGACGGGCAACGCCCAGCGCGGCGCGCGATAGACGGGCGCGCTCGCCGGCACATCGATCGCCTCGCGCGCCTTGTTCAGCACCAGGCGATCGAGCTCTGCAGGCGGATCGATGCGATCGCGATCCGCAAGCCGACGATGGTGCACCGAGCGGCGCGCCAGGAAGTCGTCGAGCTCGCGATCGTCGTCGATGCCGGTCATGCTCCGGGTTCCTCCAGTGCGGCTCGCGCCGGCACGATCTCTTCACGCGGCGCCATCGCCGCCCGCAATTTCGCCAGCGCGTAGCGCAGCCGGCTCTTTGCGGTCTCCATGCTCACACCGGTGATCTGCCCGATTTCCTCGAGCGAGAGGCCGGATTCCTCGTAAAGCAGAAACGCATCGCGCTGCTCGGCTGGCAACCCTGCGAGCGCGCTCCGATAACGCGCGAGCGTCTGCGCATGTTCTGCACGGGCATCGGGCAGATCCGCGGGTGCTGCCGGCAACGCATTCTCCAGATCGAAGTCTTCGCTGTTGCTGACGGCGCGATCCGCGCGCCCGGACGACCGGCGACAATGATCGATGAAACAGTTGTGCGCGACCCGGTACAGGAAGGTGCTGAACTTCGCACGAGGCTCGTAGCGCGCGCGGCTCGCGATCACTTTGCTCCACACTTCCTGGAAGAGATCGTTCGCGATCTCGGGATCGCGCGTGTGGCGCGCGAGATAGCGATAGAGCGCACTTCGATGGCGGCTGTATAGCGTCTCGAACGCGCGGAGATCGCCTCCCGCGTAGCGCACCATGAGCTCGCCATCCTCGACATCAGCCATCGCTCGAACTGTACGCGCCGGCACAGTGCGCCGGAACTGCGTGCGCGCGCGCCGCGGCCGCCGTTCGAAAACGAAATCCGCATCCAGAACCCCAACTCCCGAATAGATCAGCGTGCTCACGGCATTAGCCCCTCTGTCGGACGCCCCTCTAACGCCTCCCAGAGGGGGTTCGGGTGGCTTTCGGAAAGATTTCGGTGTTTTGGTGTTGACACTGAAGTAGTGTTGTAGTTATATATAACACCAAGGCGAGGGTGATCCGCATAGGGCGAATCCCCCGATCGACCGGAGAAGAGGAACCCGATCATGAACGCGCTGAACGTCACCAGTCTGAAGATCGCTGCCTGTGCTGCCATGGCCCTGGCCCTGACCACGGCGATGAGCTGGACGTTTGTGGAGTCGACCGAGGTCGTGCGGACGGCCGTGGTCCTGACGAAGGCCGCCGGCACCGTGGGCGGGCACCTGGCCCAGGCCGCTGTGACCGGTCTGCTACAGTAATTGGCTACCAGTCTGACACCAGGGCGCCTCGGAGCAGTCATGGACCCTCAGTGGGACGACAGCCTGCCGATCTACCGGCAACTGCGCGACCGGGTCGTGGCGATGATCCTCGAAGGCGCCCTCAAGGAAGGCGACCCGCTGCCCTCGGTTCGCAGCGTCGCCGCCGAGTTCAGGCTGAATCCGCTGACCGTCTTGAAGGGATACCAGCAGCTCGTCGACGAGCAGCTCGTGGAGAAGCGCCGGGGTCGTGGCATGTACGTCAGCGAGGGCGCCCGCAAGGCTCTCATGAAGGACGAACGCGCCCGCTTCCTCGAGGATGAGTGGCCGAAGGTGTACGCCACGATCCAGCGCCTGGGGCTCTCCGCCGCCGATCTGCTGCGCAATGGGGCGCCGCCGCCCCCGAAGCAGTGGCCGACCACGCCCGGACAGGACCTCGATCCAGAAACCGATAACGACGACGAGGGCGACAATGACGACCGTAGTTGAGGCGCGCGGACTCTCGAAGTCCTACGGCGCCAACCGCGCGCTCGATGGCGTCAACTTCACCGTGGAGGCCGGCCGTATCGTCGGGCTCATCGGTCCGAACGGTGCAGGCAAGACCACCGCCCTGAAGGCCATCCTCGGCCTGACGCCGTTCGACGGCGACCTGCGTGTGCTGGGCAAGGACCCGTACCGCGAGCGGGACGAGGTGATGCAGAATGTCTGCTTCATCGCCGATGTCGCCGTTCTCCCCAAATGGCTGCGTGTCAGCCAGGCACTCGATTTCGTTGCCGGCGTGCACCCGCGTTTCGAGCGGTCGCGCGCCGAGGAATTTCTCCGCAAGACCGACATCCGCATGCGCAGCCGCGTGCGCGAGCTCTCCAAGGGCATGGTCACGCAGCTCCATCTCGCGCTCATTCTCGCGATCGATGCGCGGCTGCTGGTGCTCGATGAGCCGACGCTGGGCCTCGATCTTCTCTATCGCCGCCAGTTCTACGACACGCTGGTGAACGACTACTTCGACAAGGAGCGCACGATCCTGCTGACCACGCACCAGGTGGAGGAGATCGAGAACCTCCTCACGGACGTCATCTTCATCAATCACGGCCATATCGCCCTCGACTCCGCGGTCGACGGCATTGCCGAGCGCTATGTGCAGCTCAACGTGAGGCCGGACCAGGCGGGACGCGCCCGCGAGCTCAAGCCGTTCTACGAACGCGAGATTTTCGGTCGCGTCGCCATGTTCTTCGAGGGCCGCACCACGGCTGAGCTCGGATCGCTCGGCGAGATCCGCACGCCGTCGATCGCGGACCTGTTCGTCGCCAAGATGCAGGGGGCGCCAGCATGAATGCGCAAGCCTTTCCGGTTCTGATCCGCCGTGAATTCTGGGAACACCGCCAGCTCTGGATTGCGCCGCTCGTGCTCGCCATTGCCTACATCGCCGTCTGCTTCCTGCCGGGAGCCATCAATATCGACGGCGATCTGCCGCACGGCGGCTCCACGACCAATGGCCAGTTCTTCTTCATGGGGATGCAGCTCTTCTCCACGGGCCTGCTCTACCTCCTGATGTCCGTGGTCACCTTTTTCTATCTCACGGATTCGCTGTACGCCGAGCGCAAGGATCGCAGCATCCTGTTCTGGAAATCCCTGCCGGTGTCGGATGCGGCCACGGTGCTTTCGAAGGTGGTCGTGGCGATGCTCGTGGTGCCGGTGGGCATCGTGCTCCTGTCCGTGGTCGCGAACCTGTTCGCGTTCGGCATCATGTCGGTGCGCATCCACGATTCGCCCTTCCTGCAGCAGTTCCTGCAGTGGAACACGGGGACGTGGCTGCGTCTCAATGGGCTGCTCCTCGTGGACGTGCTCGTCCTCGCGCTCTGGTACCTGCCCTTCGCCGGCTATCAGCTCCTGATCTCGGCCTGGGCGAAGAGCAACGTGTTCGTCTGGACGATCCTGCCGCCGCTCGCACTTACCTTCGGCGAGCGTCTCGTGTTCAAGACGTGGTACATCGGCAAGTTCCTGCTGAACCGCCTCACGGTCGGTATGGCCGGAGCCCGCCCGGAGGTGCCCATCAGCGGCGCGAACGTAGTGGAGGAAACCCTCCACCGCATCAACGCCACCCCGCAGCTCGCGACGCTGGCACTCTGGCTCGGTGTGCTCGCGGGTGCATTGCTCATTTACGGAGCAATCCGCATCCGCCGCTATCGCGACGACAGCTGAGCGATAGAGGAAGTCGATCGGTTCGATCGGCACTGAGCATTGGCCGGAACGTATCCTCGTATTGGAGAATAGCGTTCGCGCTGGACCCCCGAACGGCGCCGCGGAGGATACATGTACGACACCAAACTCGATCTGTCCGAAGAGACCCGCACCAGGGTCGCCAACTACCTCAACGAGCGTCTGGCCGATGCCATCGACCTCGGCGCACAGACCAAGCATGCGCACTGGAACGTGAAGGGACCGAACTTCATCGCGCTGCACGAGCTGTTCGACAAGGTGGCGGAAAACGTCGAAGACCACGTCGACGAGCTGGCGGAGCGCATCACTACGCTCGGTGGCACGGCGTACGGCACGCTCGCAGCCGCGGCTCGATCCACCAGCCTCAAGCCCTATCCGGAGGAGATCACCGAAGGGTTGGCACACGTCGAGGCGCTCTCGGCCTCGCTCGCCGACTTCGGCAAGAAGGTGCGCCGGGGGATCCAGCAGACGGGTGACTGGGGCGATGCCGACACCGCGGACCTGCTGACCGGCATCTCGCGGGACGTCGACAAGTACGTCTGGTTCCTCGAAGCGCATCTCCAGGCCAAAGTCTAGCGCCTTGACGCGGCACCTGACCGCACGACGCTCGGGTGACACGCTCGATCTCGAATTGAGCGGCGAGTGGCGCGTCGCCGTCCTCGCCGCGATCGACGCGCAGCTGCGCTCGGTGGACCTTGCGGGCGTGCGCCACGTGAAGGTGAACACCGAGCAGCTCGGCGTGCTCGACTTCTCCGCCGCATGGCGCCTGCGCGAGCTGCTGCAACGGGTGCGGCAGCTCGATGGCGAGATCACGTTTCAGGGGATCGAGCCCGAGCAGCTGCGCGTCATCGACGGCACGCTTGCGCGCACGCCTTATCGCGCGCCCGCCGCGGCCGAAGACGAGGATATCGAGCCCGTCGAGGCGATCGGTCGCCACGTCGTGAAGCGCTGGTGGGCGCTCATCGACTCGCTCGCGTTCCTGGGACGCGTCATCGCCATGATCGGGCGCGCGCTGCTCAGCGTGAAACGCCTGCGCCCCATTTCCATCACGCGCCACATCTGGGACACCGGCATCACGGCGATCCCGATCGTCGCTCTGATCGCGTTTCTGATCAGCGTGATCATTGCGTACATGAGCGCACAGCAATTGCAGCGCTTCGGCGCCGAAATCTTCGTGGTGGACCTCGTGACCATCGGCGTGTTGCGCGAGCTGAGCGTGCTGCTCACCGCGATCATTGTCGCGGGCCGGTCCGGCAGTGCCTTCGCTGCGGAGATCGGCGCCATGCGTCTGAACGAGGAAGTGGACGCGCTGAAGGCAACGGGCGTCGATCCGTTCGAGGTGCTGGTGGCGCCGCGCGTGATCGGGCTCGTCATCGCGTTGCCTCTTCTCACCGTCATTTCGGATGCCATCGGCCTCGCCGGCGGTGCGCTCCTGTGCCGCTATCTTCTGGAGATGCCTCTCACGCAGTACATCGAACGCGTGAACGATGCGATCGCGCCCACCACGTTCTGGGTGGGGTTGATCAAGGCGCCGGTCTTCGCGATGCTCATCGCCATGGCCGGCGTCTACCGCGGCATGCAGGTGCGCGATTCGTCCCGTGAGCTGGGTCGGCTCACGACGGTCGCCGTCGTCCAGTCCATCTTCCTGGTCATTCTCGCGGACGCCCTGTTCGCCGTGCTGTTCATGGAGCTCGACATCTGATGAATGCGCGGCGGCCCATCGTCGAGGCGCTCGGCATCGTGAACCGGTTCGGGAGCCAGATCGTCCACGATCACCTCGACATGGAGGTGCTGGAGAACGAAGTGTTCGGCATCGTCGGCGGCTCCGGCACCGGCAAGTCCGTGCTGCTGCGGACCATTCTCGGCCTGCAGCGTCCGCAGGCCGGCTTCATCCGCCTCGAGGGCAGGGACATCAGCCAGCTTTCGGAAGTGGAGCTCAGGTCCGTGAAGGCGCGGTACGGGGTGACGTTCCAGCAGGGCGCGCTGTTCACCTCTCTCACAGTGCTTCAGAACGTGCAGTTGCCGATGATCGAGCACGTGAAACTGACCGCTTCGATGCGCGATGAGCTGGCGATGCTGAAGGTGCGCCTGGTCGGACTGCCAGCTGAAGCCGCACAGAAATATCCGAGCCAGCTCTCCGGCGGCATGATCAAGCGTGCAGCGCTGGCTCGTGCGCTGGCGCTCGATCCTCCGCTGCTTTTTCTGGATGAGCCGACTTCGGGTCTGGACCCGATCAGCGCCGCGGCGTTCGACGAGCTGTTGATGGAGCTGCAAAGTCAGCTCAAGCTCACCGTCGTCATGATCACGCACGATCTGGACACCATCTTCCGTACCTGCAATCGTGTGGGCGTGATCGTCGACCGGAAAATGGAGATCGACACGCTCGAGGGGATCGTCCAGCACTCGCATCCCTGGATTCAGGCCTATTTCCACGGCGAGCGCGCCAGCGCGCGGGTGGGTGGTCATGGAGCGTGAGGCGAACTACGCGGCCGTCGGCGCCTTCGTGGTGCTGGTGGTCGTGATGGCTGTGATGTTCGTGTACTGGTATTCGGACGCCCGCGAGCACCGGGACTACCAGCGGTACGAGGTGTACTTCGAGGGCAGTGTCAGCGGGCTCGAGCGCGGCGCGGCCGTGCGCTATCTGGGCGTGGATGTCGGGCGCGTGGTCGCCATGAACGTGGATCCGCGCGATGCGAGCCGCGTGCAGGTGCTGGTGGACATCGACTCATCCGCTCCCGTGTCGGAGAGAACCATTGCCGAGCTGTCCCTGCAGGGTGTGACCGGCCTTCTGTACATGGACCTGATTCAGGACAACGGGACGCGCCGGCTCAATGCGTCCGTGGCCGGCGAGAAATATCCCGTCATCCGGTCGGCCCGATCGAGCTTCGACGTGCTGCTCGCCTCGCTCCCGGACCTCGTGGCCCTGGCAAGTGACGTGGCCGAGCGCGCCTCGCGCATGCTGAGCGACAAGAACATCGCGTCCGTGTCGAACGCGCTGGCGAACATCGACAAGGCCGCCGCGACGCTGCCGCAGGCTGTGCAGGACATTCGTTCGCTCGTCGCAGAGCTCCGCGCGGTCGGGAGTGAGGTGAATATTGCCGCCCAGGGCGCGAACGACGTGATCGGCCAGGCAGGGCCGGAGCTGGTCTCGGCCATGCAACGCGTGCGTGTGGTGGCGGACAATCTTTCGAACGCGAGCGCGCAACTCGACAAGCTCGTCGCCGAGAACAGGCAGGACGTGCGCGGGTTCACGCGCGAAGGCTTGCCCGAGCTGGAGCGTTTCCTGCGTGAAGGCCGCGCCGCGGCGCGCGAGTTCCGCGAGTTGTCACGGAGCCTGCGCGAGGATCCGTCGCAGTTGCTGTATCAGGCGCCACAGCAGGGGGTCTCGATCCCGCCATGAGCCCGCGAGCCATGAAGAAAATCGCACCGGTTGGGCTGGTTACGCTTTTGATCGCTGCTTGCGCGGGTGGGCTGCACAGCGATGCACCTCCGAGTCAGGTCTACATTCTCCGCGCCACGGCGGCTGCGCGGGTGGCGGCGGATTCGAGCGGTGGCGGGAGCGCGGTGACGCGCTCGGTCGATGCGGAAGCGGACCGGGCAAGCGATGGCACTTCCGCGGCGCCCACTTTGCAGTTGCCGCGGCCCTCGGCCGATCCGGGGCTGGCGACGGAGGCGATCGTGCTCGTGCGCTCCGATCGTCGCATGGACTACTACCTCGGGAGTCGCTGGGCGGCGGATCTGCCGGATGTCGTCGAGACGCTGGCGATCGATACGTTGCGCGCGAGCGGTGCGTGGGCTGCGGTGCATGAGTCGCCGAGTCCATTCGTTGCGGACTACCTGTTGCAGATCAATGTTCGGCGCTTCGAAGCGGACTACACCGGTGGCGGTGTCGCACCTCGCGTGTTCGTTGTGCTGGATTGCACGCTCGCGCGGCGTGTGGGGCGCGACCTCGTGAGCACGTTCGTTGCGGAAGGCGCTGCCGATGCGAAGGAGAACAAGCTGGGTGCTGTTGTCGCTGCCTTCGAGCAAGCTGCCAATGCCGCGCTCACCACCATGGCTGATCGGAGCGCCGCAGCGGCGCGGACCACCCCTCCGGTTGCCTCAACCCCGTAATTTGAGGGGAGAAATATTTTCCTTTTTTTGGCGCTGCGCGCCAGCTTAAGAAGTCCTAGAAAGTCGACAGGCCCGTCGACTCCATCAGTCTGCAGAGCCAGTAGTTTCCCTGCGAGGGATCTGCATAGACGGCGTAATCCGCTGTGTACTCAATGCCAAGCGCCGCGCGGTTACTCCAGAGCGTCTCGAAATACTCCAGCACCTGCGTCCCCAGAGGCGAGCCACGCGCCGCCTCGATCGCCACATTCGCCTCGAGGTTGTAATCCCCGATATTCCGCCGCGTGAGATTCGCCGACCCCAGCGTCATCCAGACGCGATCGGTCCCATAAACCGCCACCAGCTTGGCGTGAAACTGCTCGCCATGCGTGCGATACCAGCGCACGTGAATCTGCCCGTCGCTCGCCGCAACGAGCTCGCTCGCCACGGGCCGATTGGGCAGCCCGTTCTTCTCACGCCCGAACGCATCCTTGTTCGGATCCAGTATCAGCCGCACGTGCACACCACGCCGGCTCGCCTCGAGCAACGAACCGACGACCTGCCGGTCCGCGATGTAGAACATCGCGATGTCCACATTGTCACCGCGCACGGCTGCATCCACGCGCTCGACGATGGCCTGACGAATTGCGCCCTCTGTGATCACCTGCGTCCGCACGAACTGCCCCGTGAGCACCTGCGTGGAGTCATCCGGCAGCGCCTCAGCCTGAGGGTCTAGCGCGATCACGCCTTGCCATCCGGAAAAGCGCGCGACCTCGAATTCGCTCGCCAGCAGCGGCGCGAGTGACGCCCCGTGAATCTTCGCCGCAACGTTCGAATGCGCGCTGCTCGCATCGTGCGGATTCGCGGAGGCGACGACGCCAACGAGCTGCCCGCGCCCGTCGTCACCGATGATCACCTTCCGATGATTGGCCTTGAGGTTGAGGAGCCGCGCCCAGGCGCCGAACGGCACCTGCCGTGAGTCTTCGTCGAACGGGTGCGGCAGCCACCCCTCGCCGATACCGCCGCGATTCCACCAGCCGAGCGTCAGTCGCCACAGGCTCGAGTAGAGCGCATTCGAATCGCGCAGCCGGTCGAGATCCGTGACGACCACATCGATGCCGGCCGCGCGCATCATCTCCAGATCCTGCGACGGGTTGCCGCCATACACGTCGTTGATCGGGTCCGTGATGAACAGCACGCGCAGGTCCGGAATCGTCTTGCGCCGCTCGATCAACGCATCGCGAAGCTGGCTCGACAGCGCACGAGCCGGAGCGTCGCTCGCGGCGCCCCGCGCATCGTTGAACAGGAAATAGTCCAGCACGAGAAAGCGCTGCGCCGAGCCGATGATTGCCAGCACATCATCGAAGATGGCGTGACTCATCACAGGCCGCCCGTAAGCATCCGCGGCAGTGATGTCAGCGATGAAGGCGACGTTCGCAGCGGGCACGAGCCGCCAAGGACTCGCGACGTGCAGACCCGGCGGCAGGCTCTTGTGGGTGTGCCAGTACGCCATGCCGGCCCACACCGCGCCAAGCACGAGCAGAACGAGGCGCCGCCATCTGCGCCGCGTTCGGTTTCGCGCTATTACATCGGCGTGCGCCGACGCATTGGACATCGTGGAGGTGGCAGACACAGACCGGTGTGGAGGGGTGCCTGCCGCGGTGGCCTCGCTGGCGTTACGCCGAGCGGCTATTCAGGGATTCAGCATTCGGCAGCAGATGCGCAAACGGCGGTGTGCCGCTCGCCTGCCGCGCCAGCAGTGCGAGGAGCTCCTCGCTCGTGCACGGCTCGCCGAAGAGCTTCCCCTGAGCGTAGTAGCAGTTGTAACGCCGCAGGAACTCGAGATTCCGCTGCGACTCCACGCCTTCCGCAACGACATCCATCCCGAGGCTGCGCCCCATGTCGATGATCGTGCGCACGATGGTGGCGTCCCCCGCGTCGTCGCTCACATCGCGCACGAACGACTGGTCGATCTTCAGCGTGCCGATCGGGAATTGCTGAAGTGCGGACAACGAGGAGTAGCCGGTACCGAAATCGTCGATCGAGAGGTGCAGGCCCATCGCATACAGCTCATCGAGCAGCCGCACGGTGCGCTTCGCATCCGCCATCAGCGTGGTCTCGGTGATCTCCAGCTCGAAGGAAGTGGGCGAGACGCCGTGGCGGCGGAACACGGACCGGCAGCGCAGGATGAAGCTCGCCTGGCGCAATTGCTTCAGCGACAGGTTCAGCGAGATGCGCCCCGGATCGCCGACCTCACCCTGCATGTGCCGGTAATCGAGACACACACGGTTCAGCACCCACTCGCCGATGTCGAGGATCAGATTGGTCTCTTCCGCGAGCGGGATGAATTGCGCTGGCGGAATGTCGCCGTGCCCCGGCAGGCGCCAGCGCAGCAGCGCCTCGGCGCCGATGATGCGGCCCGAGCGCAGATCCACCTTCGGCTGATAGCGGACCACGAACTCGTCGCGCTCCAGGGCGCGCCGCAGCTTGCTCTTCAGCATGAGCCGCTCGACTGCCGCCGCATTCATCTCCGGCGAGTAGAAGGCGAACGTGTTGCCGCCGTTCTGCTTGGAGTAGTACATGGCCGCGTCGGCGTTGCGGATCAGGTCGATCACGTTCTCCGCATCGCGTGGGCAGAACGCGATGCCGATGCTCGCCGTGAGAAACACTTCGTGCTGGTTGAGCTGGAACGCGCGGCACACGTCCGTGAGGATGGAGCGTGCGAGGTGCGCGATCGGGCCGCGGTTGTCGGATTCGGAGGGCAGGCCGTCCACGAACAGCGCGAACTCATCGCCCGCGAGCCGCCCGATGATCGTGTCCTTCGGTAAAGCGCGCGTCAGCCGCTCGGCCAGCACTTCGAGCACGCGATCGCCCGACCCGTGACCGAAGGTGTCGTTTACTTCCTTGAAGCGATCCATGTCGAGGTAGAGGAGCGCCACTGACTGGCCGCTGCGCAGCCCGCGTGCAATCGCCTGCTGGAGCAGGTGATGGAACTGCATGCGGTTCGGCACTTTGGTCAGTGCGTCGTACCGCGCGAGATAGCGGATGCGCCGCTCGGCGCGCTTGCGATCCGTGATGTTGCGCGCGACGAAGATGTTGCCCTGGAACTGCGGGTCGTCGCTGGCGATCTGCGAGCCCGTGAGGGACACCGGAATCGTCTGCGCCTGGCGGGTGCGCACCACCGTCTCGCGCGTCTCTTGCGCAGCCTGCAGCAGGTCGAAGTCCTGACGCTCGCGCTCATCGAGAATCGCGGAAATGCTCTTGCCGAGCAGCTCTTCCTCGCCGTACCCGAGCAGCTTGCAGGCCGCCGCGTTGGCCGTCTTGATGACGCCGTCCGGTGAGGTGACGAACACGGCATCCGTCATGCTGTTCAGGACGCTCGTCATGTAGTTCTTGTTGATGGTGGTCTGGCGAAGCTTGCCACGCATACGCTCGAGCGCATGCTGCAGCTCACCGATCTCATCCTTCCGTACGACATCCAGCGGACGTGTGTAGTCGCCCTGCCCGATGCGGTCTGCGCTGCGAATGAGCTGCACGATCGGCTGCTCGACCTTGCGACCCGCGCGCCAGGCGAGCGCCGCACCTATCATTGCGCCGGCGAGGCCAAGGCCAGCTGCAATGAGCAACGCCAGCCGCAGATCGCCGCTCCCGGTGCCAACCAGCCGATCGACGAACCCACCGCCGTTCGTAGCCGAAGCCTGCGCGAGCACCACCCGAATATCGCCGACCGTCTTGGGCGTTGCGGCGCCGGGAATGCTCTCCACCAGGGTCCGGATCGGCTCGACGCCCTGCATCTCCAATGAGCCAGCCGGCTGCGGCTCGCCGCGGCGCCATTGATAGAGCACTTCGCCTTGCGCGTTGCGCACGCTGAGGGCGCTGAGAGTGGGGTCGTCCGTGAAGCGCTGCATGCGGGGGCCGAGCGCTTCGGGATCTTCGGAAGCGAGGACGATCGCGGCTGCTTCTGCCACATGACGCGCCGTAGCGTTCGCGCGAGCCTGCAGCTCGAGCGCCACGCGATCCCGTGTCACGCCCTGCGCGAGCGAAACCAGGCGCTGCTCTTCGGCGCGGTGTTGCCACGCCAGAAGCGCAATGACGACCGCCGTTCCCAGCATTACGGCCAGGAACGCGGCGCCGGCGTACTTCAGTTTCAGGCTGACGGTATTCACTTCAAGACCGGTGTCTCTGTCGAGCGAACCGGCGATTCCCCTTGATTCTGCGCAGAATACTACCCCCGGCCTACCGCCTTAGGCCACCTGAATAACGCTGTGGATACGTCGGGTTGCGGCGACGGCCGTTCTACAATGCGACAGTCAATGCCCCAATCGACGCCCTTGAGTCCACTTACACCTCAGCAACTGACGGGCCGCACGGCGGCCCATATCCGCGACGTGCCGGAGCTCGAGAGCCGGCTGCACGTGGATGCCGTGGAGCCCGCGAAGGCCCTGCATGCGGCTGCGGCGGCAGAGGGGATCGACCTCGCCATCGTCTCCAGCTTCCGCGATTTCGACCGGCAGCTAGCAATATGGAATGCAAAGTTTCGCGGCGAACGGCCGCTGCTCGACCGGGACGGCCAGCCGCTGGCGACGGCAAATCTCGACGAACGGGCGCGAGTGGATGCGATCCTGCTGTGGTCGGCGCTGCCGGGCGCGAGCCGGCATCACTGGGGAACGGATTTCGACGTGGTGGACCGTGCGGCCATGCCGCCCGGCTACCGCCCGCAGTTAACAGTTGCTGAATTCACGGGTGACGGCCCCTTCGTACGCCTGAATGACTGGCTCGGGCTGAATCTCGCGCGGTTCGCGTTCTTTCGTCCGTACACGACGGATCGCGGGGGAGTGCACCCCGAGCCCTGGCACGTGAGCTATGCGCCTGTATCGGGGCCGTCCCTCGCGCTGCTCACGCTCGATGTGCTCTACGAGACTATCGCCGGAAGCGAATTGCTCGGCCGCGAGCACGTGCTCACGCGCCTGCCGGAGATTCACGCCAAATATGTAATGGCAATCGATCCCGCCGATTAACGGTTGGACCAGGCCTTCTTGATGTACCCGAGCATGAGGCCACGCATCGTGGTCATGGGGTCGGGAAGCGCTGCGAAGATCGGCGGATTCCGCCGCAACAGCCGCCAGTTCTCACTGCGCAGGATCTGCCGCAGATATTCGACATTGCGGTCGATGGCTTCCATGTAGGGATTGCGCCCGCCGTAGAGCGCTTCGAGGTAGCGGTACGCGGCACCGAATTCGCCATCGAGACGCTTGTTGCGCACTTCGGCAACGAACTCGGGTGTCTGGCGCAGAAGATCGAGGCCGGATGCGTACTTCACTGCGCGTCCCCCGTTCGCGGCGATCGGCAACGCGACACCGCCCAGCACGAACTCGGCGTACAGCCGGTCCCTGCATTTTTCCAGGTAACAGCGATCGGACATCTGCGCGATCATGTCCGCAGTGCCGATCAGGTGGCCGAGCTTGATGTCGCGCGGATCGTCCACCTTGATCTGGGTGAAAGGCACTTCGTAGCCGGTGAAGTGCACGATCTGCGAGGCCACCGGAATCCAGGACGCCAGCGCGGTGGTCGGCAGATATTCCGAAAGAAACCGCGCGCCGCGCGACACGTGCGTACGCGTGAACTCCGCCCCGTTGCGCGAGGCTTCGTCCTCGCCGACGCGTCGGAGATAACCTACATCGTGAAACAACGCGACGACCAGGCCGGCGACTGCGCGCTCACCGCCGAAACGCTCTTCGGGCAGCGCCTGGCGCTCGTAACCCACGAGCAGGCGCACGAGTGCGAGAGTGATGTCGAGCGTGTGCTGCCGGTCGTGATAGACCGTGTCGACGCCGAAATAGCCAGGGAATTTGCCTGCGAACACCTGTTCGAAGTGCTCAAAGGCACGGGTCAGCTCGGCGAGCGGGGCGTCCGGCCACGTGGAGCGCACGAGCGCTTCCACCGCGGCTTGCACAGCCTGCGTAGAGCTCACCTGAACTGTGTTGGTTACGTCGAAATCGTTGCGCCGCGCGCCTGTCATGTTCTTCTACTCGTGCGCGACCTTGCGTTTGTCTGTGTGCCTTCCCGCTCGAGGCCTGCGGGAGTCTAGGCCACCCCCCTGACGCAAACCAGCGACGCCGCGCACACTTTCACGGAACATCGCAGCGAGCGAGGGCGCAAGCGTTGTGGTAAAGGACGCCCCCAGGGCGTAGCCGCAGCGCAACGAGGCGCCAGCAAGAGGGCCTGGAGACTAATAGATACGGAGCCCGCCGTACTTGGCGCGAATACGACGGTCGAGCATCCGCCAGCCGAGCGCGAAGCCCACGATCAGCGCGATTCCTGAGGAGCCGAGCGCAAGAAGCCACGATGGCCGGGCCGGCATCAGCGGCTGATCTTCGAACAGCGGCGGTGCCGTGCGCGCCGCCGAGTCCGCTGGCGCGGCGTCCATCGCAGCAGCAGGCACAGGCGGCGCGGCCGGAGGCGGTGTGCTCGCCATAGGCGCTGCTTTCTTCGCACTGGCCACAGCGGTTTGCGCAGCGTTTTGTGCTGCTTTGGCCGCATCTTTGGCGCTGGCCTGCGCGGCCGTTACTGCGCTCTTCGCGCTCGCCAGATCCGCTTCGAGCTGCGTCTTTTCCTTGCGCAGTTTTTCGACTTCCTGGTTGCGCGCATTGAGCTGCTCACGCATCGGCGGCTCGGCGGACAGGTACGACGCCTTCACCCATCCGCTCTCGCCCGAAGCGAGCTGCACGTGTGCCTGTTCGTCCTGACGCTCGAGCAGCTCCACTTGATCGCCGCTCTTGATCTGCCCGACGCGCTCGCCCGAGCCATCGGCCGCGGAGTTCACCGTGACATAGAGTTGCTCGATGACATACAGCGTTTCCGCGCGCACGCACGGCGTGGCAAGGACGCAGACGAGCGCCGCGATCGGAAGCCGCGTGTTCAAGCGGCTTGTTCGCCGGTGGCGTGGATGCCGTGCTGCTTCAGCAATGCGGCCACATCCGGTCGGCGCCCACGGAACTCCACGAATGCATCGAGCGGGTCGCGGCTGCCGCCGCGGATGAGAATGGACTCGAGAAAGCGGCGCGCGGTGGTGTGATCGAACACCCCGGTCTCCTCGAAGGCAGCGAAGGCATCCGCGGCGAGCACTTCCGCCCACTTGTAGCTGTAGTACCCCGCGGCATAGCCACCCGCGAAGATGTGCCCAAAGCTGTGCGCGAACCGGTTCCACGGGGGCACGGGCACCACGGCCACTTCGCGTCGCACTTCATTCAGGATGTCCCCTATCCGTCCGCCCCTGCCCGGATCGTATTCCGCGTGCATGCGGAAATCGAACAGTGCGAATTCGATCTGCCGCATCATCTGCAGCCCCGCATGGAAGCTGCGCGTCGCGATGAGCTGCTTCTGCATGTCCGTGGGCAGTGTCGCACCGGACTCGACGTGTTTCGAGATCCGCCGCAGCACTTCAGGATGCCACGCGTAGTTTTCGAGGAACTGGCTCGGCAGCTCCACCGCATCCCACGCCACGCCGTTGATGCCGGCGAGGCTCGGGTAAGCCACGCGCGTCAGCATGTGATGCAGGCCGTGCCCGAATTCGTGGAACAGCGTCACGACGTCATCGTGCGTGAGTTGCGCGGGCTGGCCGTCAGTCGGCGGCAGGAAGTTGCACACCAGATACGCAACCGGCAACGCTGCGCCTGTGGGCAAATCCTTGCGGCCCACGCATTCGTCCATCCACGCGCCGCTTCGTTTGTTCGGCCGCGCGTATGCGTCCAGATAGAAGCTGCCGATGTGTGTGCCGGAGCTCGTCTGGATGTCGAAGAAGCGCACGTCGGGATGCCACACTGGTGCGCCTGGGCGCTCCTGGATGCGCAGGTCGAACAGCCTTTCAGCCGTCTCGAACAAGCCGCTCAGCACGTGCGGCAGAGGGAAGTACGGACGCAGCTCTTCCTGCGAGATCGAGTACCGGCTGCGCTGCAGGCGTTCCGAGTAAAACCCGACGTCCCATGCCTCGAGCTTGCGGCCTGCAAAGGCCTCGAGCTCGGCGAACTCCGCCTGTGCGGCTGCGCGCGCAGAACGCGCGAGCCGATGCAGAAACTGCAGCACTTCCGTGACGCTGGTGGCCATGCGCGTGGCAAGCGCGTATTCGGCGTAATTGCCGAAGTCGAGAAGACGCGCCGCTTCGTGTCGCAGACGAAGAATGTTCTCCATCACCGGCGAGTTGTCCCAGCGGCCCGCGTTCGGACCCTGGTCGGATGCGCGAGTCGTCCACGCCTGGTACACCGTGCGACGCAGAGGCTCGTGCTCGGCGTCCGTGACGACGGCGACGTACGTGGGCTGATCGAGCGAGAGGAGCCAGCCGTCGAGTTGCTTGTCCTGCGCGCGGCGCCGGGCCTGCGCGACGATGGCTTCGTTCAGTCCCCGCAGATGCTCGCGGTCCGTGACGTGATGGCTCCAGGCATTCGTCGCATCGAGCACGTTCTCCTCGAAGCGCGCCTGGAGCTGCGTCAGCTCCAGCATCACCGCCTTGAAGCGGCGCTTGTGGTCCGAATCGAGCCCCACGCCGGCGAGCCGGAAGTCGCGCAATGCATGCTCCACTACGCGCCGTTCGACGGGACCGAGCCCCGGCCCTTCGCGCTTGGCGATGCTGTCGTACGCGCGGTACAGCGGCTCGCTCTGCGCGAGGTCCGTCTGGTATGCGGAGAGCAGCGGCAGGCACGCGTTGTAGCTCGCGCGCAGCGACTCCGAATTGAGTACCGCGTTGAGATGACTGACGGGCGACCAGACGCGGGAGATCCGGTGTTGCAGCTCCTCCAGCGGCTCGACGACGGCGGCGAAGGTGGGCTCGCCTACGGCGGCGAGCTCATCGATGCGGGCGCGGCTCGCGGCGAGGACCTCCCGCATGGCTGGCTCGACGTGCTCCGGACGGATGACTGCAAACGCCGGGAGCGGTGCGTGAGCGAGCAGGGGGTTCTCCATGGGGGCATTCTAATCGGCCGGCCGGCCCCCATGTACCATGGCAACGTCGGACACGGGTGAGCGGGATAAAGGCAGTGGCGTACGACTACGATCTGGCGGTGATTGGCGGAGGGAGCGGGGGCCTCGCGTGCGCGAAGCGCGCGGCGGAGTACGGCGCCCGGGCCATCGTCGTGGAATCCGGCCCGCTGGGCGGCACGTGCGTAAATGTCGGCTGTGTGCCGAAAAAGGTGATGTGGAACGCCTCGCACATCGCCGACATGCTGGCCGACGCAGCCGAATACGGGTTCGATGTCGCGCTCACGGGCCTCGACTGGGCTGCGCTCAAGCGCGGGCGCGATGCGTATGTCGCGCGGCTGAATGCCATCTACGAACGCAACCTCGCGAACAGCAAGGTAGAGCTGATCCGGGGTTACGCCCGGCTCACGGGGCGGAATTCACTGGAGGTCGACGGGCGCACGGTCGTCACTGCACAGCACCTGGTGATCGCGACGGGCGGGCGGCCGATGATCCCCGCGATTCCGGGCGCGGAGCTTGGGCTGACCTCGGACGATTTCTTCGAGCTGGACGTGCAGCCGAAACGTGTGGTCGTCGTGGGCAGCGGCTACGTGGCCGTCGAGCTTGGCGGTATCTTCGCGTCGCTCGGCTCCGCCGTCACCATGGTGATCCGCGGTGAGTCGGTGCTGAAGCATTTCGACGCCATGCTCGGTGCGTCATGCATGAAATCCATGCGCGAGATGGGCGTCGAGTTCGTCACCAATTCCTGGCCAGTGGCCCTGGAGGCCACGCCCGACGGTGCGTTCGAGCTCGCGCTCTCGGGTGAGCGCCGCCTGGCGCCGACGGATTGCGTGATCTGGGCCATCGGCCGCATGCCGTGTGTCGAGGATGTGGGGCTCAAGGCCGCCGGCGTGGAGCTCGATCCCTACGGATTCATCGCCACCGATAAATTCCAGGTCACGAACGTCCCGAACATCTATTCGATCGGAGACGTTGCCGGGCGCGTGCCGCTCACGCCCGTTGCGATCGCGGCCGGCAGACGCCTGAGCGATCGCGTCTTCGGCGGACAGGAAGGGCGCTATCTCGACTACGAGAATGTTCCGACGGTGATTTTCAGTCACCCGCCGATCGGCACGGTCGGGCTGACGGAAGCAGCGGCTCGCGCAATGTATGGCGACGATGTGCAGGTCTTCACGTCCGGCTTCATCCCCATGCATCACGCGCTCACGGCGCGCAAAGTGCGCGCGGAAATGAAGCTCGTAACCGTGGGCCCCGAACGCCGCATTGTTGGGCTCCACGTGATCGGTGCCGGCGCAGACGAAATGCTTCAGGGATTCGCCGTCGCCGTGCGCATGGGCGCTACGAAAAAGGACTTCGACGACACCGTCGCCATTCACCCGACGAGCGCGGAAGAACTCGTTACGATGCGCTGAGCGCAGCGCGCTGGCGCAAGGCCTGGAGCACCGCCGCGGTCTGCGGCCGCACACCGCGCCACAAGTGGAAGGATTCCGCGGCCTGCTCGACGAGCATTCCCCAGCCCTGCAGAGCGCGCGCGCAACCTCGTTCGCGCGCCCACTTCAGGAACGGGGTTTCGACACGGCCGTACGCCATGTCGTAGCACACCGTCGTGGGCTGGATGATGCTTTCCGGAATCGCAGGCACCTCGCCGCTCAGGCTCGCAGAAGTGGCGTTGATCACCAGGTCGAACGCTTCGAACCCGATCTCGTCGAAGCCACAGCCGCGCACGGCGCCGAGGTCCGCGAAGTCCGCCGCGAAGTCTTGCGCGCGCTCGGCCGTGCGGTTGGCGACGACGAGCTGCGCCGGCCGCAGGACCAGAAGCGGCGCCACCACACCGCGCGTGGCACCCCCCGCCCCGACGATGAGGACGCGCCGGTTGCCGAGCTCGACGCTGAGATTGTCGCGAAGGTCGTGGACCAGCCCCGCGCCGTCCGTGTTGTCACCCAATAGTCGGTTGTCCCGCTTCAGCATCAGGGTGTTCACTGCGCCGGCCCGCTCCGCGCGCGGTGTGAGCTCGTTGGCCAGCTCGGCGGCCGCCAACTTGTGGGGTACGGTCACGTTCAGCCCGCGTCCGCCGCGCGAGAAGAACTCGAGGACATAGTTCCGGAAGTCCTCGGGGGCGACGTCGTGCAGGCGGTAGACCAGGGATTCGCCGGTCTGGCGCGCGAACATGCCGTGGATGAACGGCGACCAGCTATGGGCAACCGGGTGGCCGATGACGCCGTACTGGTCCGGAGGGGCGTTCACGGTGCGGGCTCCGGACTAGCGCGACTCGCCTGCAAAAACGCGGCTTTCATGGCAATGTGGATGCGGAGAGGCCGGTCTTATACATGATTCAAACACGCCCTGACGAGAGTGGAGAGCGCCTGGCAGATGCTTTCGGTGAGCTTCTCGAGTCGTTGCGTCCCGACCTCGTGCGATTTGCGTACTGGCTGTCCCGCGACCGCGCGATTGCCGAGGACGTCGTGCAGGAAGCCATGCTGCGTGCATGGCGTGCCCGCCTCGAGCTGAAAGATGCGGCAGCCGCGCGTCACTGGATGCTCACGATCGTCCGTCGCGAGCATGCGCGCCTTTACGAGAGGAAGCGGCTCGTGACCGTGGACCTGAGTGAAGTCGTGGCCCGCGAGGATGCCGCGCTCGCGCGCGCGGGCGATGGTGAGCTGCTCGATTTGCGCGGCGCGATTCTCCGGCTGCCGGACGACTATCGTGAGCCGCTGGTAATGCAGGTGCTCGGCGGTTATTCCACCGCCGAGATAGCGAAGGAGATGAATTTGTCGACGCCCGCCGTCTTAACCCGCCTGTTCCGCGCGCGTAACCGCCTGCGCGAAATCTACGGGCTGACGCCGGACGTCGAGTGCGATCCGGAAGCGAAGCAGCCATGAATTGCAGCGAAGTGCATCTGGCAATCGGCGCTGAGCCGCAGAATCTGAGCGCGGAGCTCGAGCAGCACCTGCGTGCCTGCGAGCCGTGCGCACGCTATCGAAACGAGATGCTCGAGCTCGATCAGAAGATTCACCGCGCGCTCAGCATCGATCCGGCTGCGCTGAAGGCGGATGAGCCCGCGCGCCCGAACGTGCGTCTCGTCACGAGCGCGCCCGTTTCACCGTCGCGCCGGCCGTGGATTGCCGCGATGGGTCGTCAGTGGGCGCTGGCTGCAAGCATTCTCGTCGCGGTCGGAGTCATCTTCGTTCTGTGGGGCGCCTTGCCTCGCCACTCGCTCGCGGCGGACGTCGTGGCGCACGTCATCAGCGAGCCGTTGCCGGATGTGCCTTCGTCGAAGGCAGTGCTGGAAAACGTGCTTCAGAGCTCGAATCTCAGGATGGACCCGGTCAAGCACGAAGTGCTGTTCGCCCAGACGTGCTTCTTCCGCGGCCGGCTCGTGCCGCATTTCGTAGTGCGCTCGGGGGACGCTGCCGTCACTGTGTTGGTGCTCGAGAACGAGACGGTGCGCGCGCCCGAGCATTTCAACGACAGCGGCTTCGGTGGAGTTCTCTTCCCGATGCAGGGCGGCGGCAGCATAGCCGTGCTCAGCCGCACGGCGATGGATTCGGACAAAGAGGCGCGCGAGCTGCTCAGTGCGCTGCATTCTCAGCCGAGGGCTTGAAGCGCTCGTTCGCCGCGCCACCGGTGCGCGCGGTGTCCAACCGCTGATGCAGCTCCCAGAGCCAGACATCGGCACGCTCCGCGAATTGGAACGGTGCGTTCACCAGCGCCAGCCCCGAGCCGTTCAGACCAACGCGTGAGTCGCGCGGATACAGCCACAATTCGCTGAATAGCACCTCACGATTGAGCGCGCGTGTGAAGGCAGTCTTCCAGGACGCGAGGTCGCGATCGTCCTTGATGGGGTACCACGCGCACACGACTCCGCTCTCGAATCGCCGCAGTGCTTCGCTGACCGCGGCGGTAACCCGCTCGAAGTCGCGCCGCGTTTCTTCATACGGCGGATCGATGAACGTGAGTCCGCGTCGTTCCTTCGGTGGCAGGTGCGCGCGCATGCGCTCGAAGCCGTCGCCGCGCTCGACTCGCACTGGGGTCGGCGAGCCCAAGGCGAGCTCGAGTGCGCGCGCTTCCGGAGGCAGGAGCTCGATGACAATGCCGCGATCTTGCGGACGCAACTCGCTGGCGGCGAGCAGCGGCGAGCCCGGATACGCGCGCGGATCATGCCTCGCTTTCCGGAATGCGACGACCTTGCCGATGTATTCGCGCAGCTCTTCTGCCTGAAACTGAGCTGACGCCACGCGGTCGATGCCTGCCTCGGTCTCGTGCCCAGCCGAATAGACGCCCCGGCCGGCGTGGGTTTCAAGGTAAAAGAACCCCTTGTCCTTGCGCTTGAGCGCGGCCAGCAACGCCAGGAGCGCAACGTGCTTGTGCACATCCGCGAAGTTGCCGGCGTGAAAACTATGTCGATACTTCATCGTCTGATGATAAACGCGAGCGACCGATGAGGAGCCTCAGCATGCATCGCCTGCCTGTCCTTGCCGTAATCCTGCTGGCCGTGTTCTCGGCCAACTGTGCGACGTCCGCCGCGCCTCCCCAGGGAAAGCTCGTGACCGCCGAAGTCCCGCCGGACCTCATCGAGAAAATGCGCGCGGACCTGGCACAACACGCGGGAATCTCCGCGAGCGCCGCGAGGGTGGTCCGCGCCGAATCTATCGTGTGGCCTAACGGGGCGCTGGGCTGCGAACAGCCGGGGCAGATGTACACGCAGGCGACCGTGCCGGGGTACATCGTGCAGTTCGAGTACCGAGGGCGCACCTACTCGTATCACGCAGCCAAAGAGCCGGGTCTCTTCAAGCGCTGCGACAAACCGGATGCGCGTGGCGCGGATACCAGGTAGCGCGTCAGTTCGCGCGCACCTTCACGGGAATCGCTTCCGCCTCGACCTGCGCGTCCCGATACAGCAGCAGCAGCCCGGTCTGCGAGGGCGAAGCCTCCACACCGCTCGCGACCGCACCGATCTGAAGCACGCCGCGGCCGAGTGGCCCGACCGCGCCGGTGGCGGTCCGGGTGGTAAATCGCGGCAGGGCGGGCGTGAACTCCATTCCTTCAATCGCGTCTGTGGCATCGCCCGTGAAGTAGTTGTCGAAAGCCACGACGTCGAAGCGGAACTTCGTCGTCGGCGCGATCTGCAGGGCCGCCAGCGGCACGGTGAGAATGATATTCCCCGAGTCCAGGTCTGCATCCGCGAAGAACAACACACGCGCCGGCGTGTTCGCGGTGGCGGGCATCTTCTGGACTGCGACCGCAGTCTGCCCCGTCGTGTTCGCCCCACCGCTCTCCAGCGTGAAGACGTCGTAGTCCGCCTTGCCGTCGAGGTTCGTGTCGATGAAGACATCGAACTCCGCCGGATACGCCGGATGCGCGCGTCGACCGAACGTGTTCACCGCGAACTGGAGGAACGCGTTGTCGATGAGACGTACGCCAACCGCCGCGAGATCCGTGATCGCGAAGTCATCCCCATCGCCGGGCAGATTTTCGCGCGGGATGCGGGGACTCGTGCCTGTCAGTGCGAACACTTCGAAATATCCGACTTGTGCGCGAGCAAGGTTCTGCAGAACTAATGAGCCGGGGCGATCCGCATCGATCGTCACCGTCTTGTCGATCGCTCGCAGGTCCGCTGACTTGTGTGGCAACACATGCCACGGAAGATGGACCTCGTCGCTCGCATCCTGCAGACGGATGTAACCGTCAAACTCGACTGCCTCGAGCAGGGCTCCGGTGCCACCGTTGCGTCCGCCATCCAGTTTCCAGTCCGGGAGCCTGGCGGGATCAATCTTCATGATCACGTCGAACGTCTGGCTGCCACGCGCGGGAACGAAAAGATCGCGCGGCATGGAGAGTTGGACGGCGCCCGTCGCATCGTTCGCGAAACGGAACTCGCTCGACAGGGAGTAGCTGCGACTCGTGCGACCGTAGTTCTGAACTCTCACGCGCCGGACGAGCGTCGCGGGTTCGGACACATTCAGATAGCCGAAGGACAGGCTGCCCGTGCGCATCGCGTCGTCCCACGCTGCCGTGGTGCTCGCGAGCGCCCGGTCGATGCGCGCCTCGCCCGCGCCGATTCGTGAGATCGGTGCGAGCACGCCTGGCTGCGTCATCGGATTGACGAACACGGTGGTCTCCGCCGTGTTCATCAGCAGAGACTTGATCTGCCACGGCGCGCGGTCCGGGTACGCCTGAACCAGGATCGCCGCGGCTCCGGCCACGACAGGTGTTGCGCCTGATGTTCCACCGAATGCTTCTTCGCCGGCGCCCGTGCCCGCGAGCGCTGAAACGGATGCGCCCGGCGCTGCGAGATCGGGCTTGATCTGGTTGCGATCGAAGCTCGGCCCACGGGAGGAGGTGCGCGCGACGCTCCCTACCAGTGGAATGGCATCGGCTTCGGAGAGGCCGACGCTCACGGTCGAACGAATGTTCGCGCGAATGGAGTTTGCCAGCGACTGCTGGATCACCAGCGTCGGTCGGCACGTGCCGTCGGGAAGCGCCGGGCATTCGCCACCATTCGAAAACGAAAGCGCATCGCCTGCCGCCGCGAGGCCGATCAGCACGCCGATCGCGCCAGCATCGCTGGCAGCGCGCACTTTCTCGCTGACGTTGCAGCCGCCGCGATCGATCAACGCAATTCGATCAATGACGGTCGGCGGAATCCTGTCCCCCGCCGATACGCAGGCACGACCCACGTAAACGACCTCGCCACGCGCGCCGGCATCGATCGGCGCCCAGTCGATCATCGCGGTGTTGCCGTACCGCCTGGCGATGGATGCCGGCGAGCTGACGACGAGCGGCACCGCCGTCGCATCCGGCACTTGCGTCTGAGCCACGGCAATCACGTCCGGTGCTTCCGCGGGTGAGTCGAGCACGTACTGCTTGTCCGAGCTGTTTCCAGCGGCCGCGACGACTACCACGCCCGCGCGCGCGGCGTTCTCCGCAGCGGCACTGATGCTGTCTTCGCGTTGGCCGTAGGGCGCGCCGAGCGAAAGATTGATGACGTCCGCCGCATCGTCCATCGCGCCATCGCCGTTCGGATCGAGCGCGAAATCGAAGCCCGCGAGCAACGCGATACCGCTGCACGATGAGCTGATGGCACTGCAGACCTTCACTGCGAGGAGCGAGGCGCCCGGTGCGATTCCGATGTGGCGACCGTCGCGGCTACGGCCTGCAATGACGTCGGCGACGTGCGTGCCATGACCGCCGAAATCGATGGGATCCGGATCCGGCGCGAGCGGCGGTGACGTCGGCGTGCCGTTCCATGACTCGCCGACGAAGTCGTAACCGCCGACCACCTTCGCGGTTGGGAACAGATCGTCGAGAGTCGTGTTGCGCGTATCGGTCGGCCCGTCGCCGTACACCGCCTGATAAGCCGCGATGGTTCCCGCGCCGTCGAGATTGCGATGGGTGTAGTCGATGCCGGAGTCGAGCACCGCGACTTTCACGCCGTTGCCATCGAGCCCGTTCTGCTTCGCCGAGGCCGCGCCGACGTACGGCACTGTCTCGCCGAGATTGATGCGGTAGTCGTTGACGCGCTTGACGGTATACACGCCGGGAATCGTCGCGATGTCCGCGATCTTGCCGGCGTCGACGCGCACGACGACGGCGTTGTAGGCAATGCGCACGCGCGCGATCTCGCGACCGCCGAGCGCAACGACCTGCGCAACCACTTCGTCCTGGCTCTGGCGGAGCGACTGGGAGTGCGCCATTTGCTGGGCGCGATTCATCAGGCCGCCTGCGCGCCGCGCGTTTTCGCCATTCGCCAGCGCGAGCGGCACGCCGGTGAGCTGCACGACGAGGTCGACGTTACCGCGGGTCTTCAGCAGCTCCGGATCGAGGCGGCGGGTGAGCGAGGGGCCGGCAATGGCGAGTCGCGAGACATCGGCCGGACCGGTGGCGGCGTCCGACGCAGAAAAGGGCAGCACCAGGGCAGCCCCCATCACGACCGAGGTAATCCTCCGCATCTCCCTGACGCCTGATCCTGCTGACGCCCTGATCCTACGACCCGATCTTTTCAGTCGGGTTCAGCGGGCGCCGCGGGCGGTCTTCTTGCCACTCGACTCGGTGCGTGCGGCTGTCTTGCGTGCATGCGCCTTCGCGACCGCCGAACGACCTTTGCGCACGATGTGCGCGACACCCTTGGGCCGCGGCGACATGCCGCGCCCGGAGGACTTGGCCGGTTTGGCGCCTGCGGACGGCTTCGCGGCCGCCCCGGACCGGCCGGTCGAGGCAGGTTTTCCGGCGTTGCCACCTTTCGCGCGCGCCGCGGCCTTCTCGGCCGCCTTGCCAGCCACTACCGGCTTCGCGCCCGGAGCGGCCTTCTTTTTCTTTGCGCCCGCTGCCACATCGGCGCCATTTCCGGCGGTTGCCGCCTGGCCGTCGCCTTTCTTCGCGGCAGCGGCAGGCGCCGACGGGCGCTTGCCACGCCCGAAGCGGCCCGTGCCGCGCTCCGGTGCCTGCTCGATCATTACCCGCGCTTCTTCGATCGTGATCGACTTGGGATCGCGGTCCTTGGGAATCTTGGCGTTCTTCTTGCCGTTGGTGACGTACGGCCCGTAGCGGCCGTTCAGCACCTGAATGCCATCGCTGGCGAAGTCCGCAATGATGCGATTGGCGTCGGCTTCCTGCTTGAGACGGATCAACTCCAGCGCGCGCGGCAGCTCGACGGTATACGGATCGTCTTCCTTCAGCGAAACGTACTTGGCGCCGTACTTGAGATAAGGACCGAAGCGGCCGATCGCGGCCACCACGTCGTCACCGTCGGCCGTCTGGCCCACCGTGCGCGGCAGCCGGAACAGGTAGAGCGCCTGGTCGAGCGTGATCGTGTCCATCTTCTGGCCCGGACGCAGGCCCGCAAACTTCGGCTTCTCCTCGTCGTCCTTCGTGCCGATCTGCACGAATGGGCCGTACTGGCCCATGCGCACGCTGATGGGCTTGCCCGACGCCGGGTCCTTGCCAATCTCGCGCGACATCGCCACCTGCTCGCGCGAGACGTTCTTCTCGATCTTCTCCACTTCCTTGATGAAGGGCTTCCAGAACTTCTGCAGCGGCTGCGTCCAGTCTTCCTCGCCGCGCGAGACGGCATCGAGCTCGTCTTCCAGCGCGGCGGTGAAGCCGTATTCGACCCAGCGGTGGAAGTACTTCGTCAGGAACTTGCCGACGATCTTGCCGATGTCCGTCGGAATGAAGCGCTTGCTGTCCATCTCCACGTATTCGCGATCCTGCAGCGTGGAGATGATGGTGGCGTAGGTGGACGGACGGCCGATGCCATGGTCTTCCAGCGCCTTCACGAGCGAGGCTTCCGTGTAGCGCGGCGGCGGCTCGGTGAAATGCTGTTCGGCTTTCAGCGCAACCAGCGATACGAGATCGCCTTCGTTCATCGCCGGCAGCACGTGATCGCCGTCGTCCGTCTTCGCGTCGTCCGTGTCTTCCTGATAGACGGACATGTATCCGGGCTTCACGAGCGTCGAGCCGTTCGCACGCATCACGTGCCGCTGCGGCCCGTCCTGGCCGGCGAGCATGTCCACCGCCACCGTGTCGAACACGGCGTGACTCATCTGGCAGGCGACCGCGCGCTTCCAGATGAGCGAGTACAACTTGAACTGATCCGGCTCGAGCTTGCCCTCGATGTCGGCCGGCACGATCGCCGCCGAGGTCGGACGAATAGCTTCGTGCGCTTCCTGCGCGTTCTTCGACTTCGTCTTGTAGACGCGTGGTTCTTCGGAAACTTCGGCGGCTCCGTACAGCCTCGCCGCGACGTCGCGGATTTCCTGGACCGCTTCGGCCGCGAGCGCCACTGAGTCCGTGCGCATATAAGTGATCAGACCGACAGCGCCATCGCCGATATCCACGCCCTCGTAGAGCTGCTGGGCGAGACGCATCGTCCGGCGCGCATTGAAGCCGAGTTTGCGCGCAGCTTCCTGCTGCAGCGTAGACGTGGTGAACGGCGGCGCGGGATTCCGGCGACGCTGCTTGCGATCGATGGCAAACACGCGCAGCAGCCCGAGCGCATCGCCGGGCGCGCGACCCGTGCTGCGTGCCGCGTCGATCAACGTCTGCTCGACCTCGTGCGCCGAGCCGGTGTTGACGAAGCTGAACTGCTCGACCTTCGCGCCCTTGTATTCGATGAGCTTCAGCGGAAAGCGCTGCGCGGTGTGCTCGCCTTCGCCGTCGAGCGTCCAGTATTCCTGCGGCACGAATGCCGCGATCTCTTCCTCGCGTTCGCAGATCATGCGCAGCGCGGGGCTCTGCACGCGGCCCGCGGAGAGTCCGCGTCGCACCTTCTTCCACAAGAGAGGCGAGAGGTTGAAGCCGACGAGATAGTCGAGCGCGCGGCGTGCCTGCTGCGCATTCACCAGGTCGAACGAAAGATCGCGCGGCTGCGACACGGCATCGCGAATGGCAGCGCGCGTGATCTCGTAGAACACCACGCGATGCATCTTCTTCTGCGCGAGCTCGCCACGCTCTTTGAGAATCTCCGACAGGTGCCAGGAGATGGCCTCGCCTTCGCGGTCCGGGTCGGTGGCGAGGTAGAGGGCCTTGGCCTTGCGCAGCGCCTTCGCGATCGCCTCGATGTGGCGCTCGTTCTTCTCGAGCACCTGGTACTGCATGGAGAAGCCCTTGTCGGGATCCACCGCGCCTTCCTTCGGCACCAGATCGCGCACGTGCCCATAGGAGGCGAGCACCTCGAAGTCCTTCCCCAGGTACTTCTTGATGGTCTTCGCCTTCGCGGGCGATTCGACGATGACGAGATTCTCAGCCATCCGTGCGCGAATCCTTTGCCGAGGGCCAAAAACGAAAAACCGCGGACGAGCCGCGGGCCGAAAAATTACGTAAAACGGCTGCGGTCAATGGGGCACGCCACCACGCGTGTCGGAGACCAGATCTTCGAGCCGCGCGAAGGCGTGCTGCTGGTCCGGCTGGCTCGAGAGCACCATGAGCACGACCCACTTGAGCTGCTCGGTGTCGAGCTCGTCCGCATCGAGCGCCAGCATGCGCTCGATGACCACCTCGCGCTGCTGCATGGAGAGAATGCCGAGGCGCTCGAGCGTGAGGAGGAAGCCGCGGCACTCGGTGGAAAGCCGGGACAGCTCGCCGTCGCTGAACACGCGCACTGCCGGGCCGTTGCCTGCCAGCGGCATCGCATCCCGCACGGAGGCCAGGTCCGCGAGCCAGTCGAGCGCGCGTTCGACGTTCTTGTGGCCGAACCCTGCGCCTTCGAGATGGCGCGCGAGATCGTCACGCTCGGGGACCTCAGGTACCTCATCGAGCATGTAGCGGTCGAAGACGTAAATCAGAATGTCTAGAACGCTGCCAGTCATCGTCATGGAAGTCTCGTCACCGCGGGCGTCCGTAACGGCCGCCCGCATGAGGCCGGATACGCCCCTGCAGCTCGAGAATCAGCAACATCGATGCGACCGAATCGCTCGGAAAACCGGTCCGGGAGACGAGAACATCGATGCTTGCGGGTTCGAAGCCGAGCGCATCTAACAGGATTTCGTATGCCTTGTCCAACACGGGGCCGTTAGCGACATTGTTCGCGGTCACGCCGGGGAGGCCCGCAAGTGGCTGCATTCCAAGGAAATTTGTCACTTCGGACAGCACGTCCGCAAAAGTCTCCACGAGCTTGGCTCCGTCGCGGATCAGCGCGTGGCAACCGCGTGACAGCGGGTTGTGGATCGAGCCGGGAATGGCGAACACCTCGCGTCCTTGCTCGAGCGCGTGTTGCGCAGTGATCAGTGACCCGCTGTGGCGTGCAGCTTCCACCACCAGCGTGCCGACTGACAGGCCGCTGATGATGCGATTCCGCTGTGGGAAGTGCGCGGGCAATGCGCGCGTTCGCGGTGGGAATTCCGAGACCAGTGCTCCGTGTTCGCGAACGCGCGCAGCGAGCGTGGCGTTCTGTCGCGGGTACACGATGTCCAGCCCGCAACCGCACACGGCGATGGTCAGGCCGTTGCCGTCGAGCGCGCCCTCATGGCTCGCCGCGTCGATGCCGAGCGCCAACCCGCTGGTGATCGTCAGTCCGGCGCGCGCGAAGAACATCGCGAAGTCGCGTGCAGTGCTGCGGCCACTGAAGGTTGGACTGCGCGAGCCGACAATCGCCAGTTGCGGCGAAGACAGTGCAGCGATATTCCCAAGCACGTAGAGCACGGGCGGCCCGCGGCTGATGCGAGCGAGCAGCGGCGGATAGGCTTCCGATGTGATCGGCAGAAGATGCGCTCCGCTCTTCGCCAGCCAGTCCAGATCTGCATCGATTGCCGCGGCATCCGGCGCGGCGAGAAATGCTCGCGCAGACGGTGGCAGCTCAATGCCCGGCACACCTGCCATTCCGATCGACGCGGCGTTTTCCAGACTACCCGTCGCATCGACGAGCGCGCGCACGTGCTCGGCCGTGAGGCTCGGTGTTCTCGCGAAAATTGCAGCGGCGCGTAGCGCGTTCATGCGCGCGAGAGTAGGTGATTACTCGCGCCGCGCGATGACGCATAACTGCTGTGAACGTGCAGAAATGCAAACGCCGCGGAGGGTCACTCCGCGGCGTTCGTTCAGACGGAAAAACTTCGGACTTACGGGTTGCGAACGTAGTCGGCGACGTGGATTTCGCTGGAGGCGCCAACGATCAGCCCGTAGCTGATGCGATCGAACGTCTTGAACACCATCAACGTGCCGGCGCGCTCCGAGGGCAGGCGAATCTGCTTGCCGAACGGATTGCTGAAGTAGCCCTGGCGGCGCTCGCGAACCAGCTCGCCCGCCTGGTCGACGGCCATGACGTTGCCCGGCACCACGCCGTGGCGCGAGCCGCGGTTGATGACGACGACCTGGTACTGGCCGATGAGGTCCGTGCCGTCCACCACCGAAATGATGCGGCCTTCGAGATTCGCGGGCGGCGTGCTGAGGATGAAGTTCAGCGGCGTATCGGAGTCCGCCGTGATCAGCTTGTCCCCGACCAGCGTTTCGCGAGCGGAGTCGGAAAGCACGGCCTTCGTGATGTCGGCCGCTCTTACGACGGATGCGGTGGCTGTGTAGGTGCCCTCGTAACCGACGACGTCGCCGTCATCCGGATCGCGCAGGGCCTCGCCAACATGGACCACGCTGAACCGCGCTTTATCGGGCGCGTTCAGGTTTTTCACATAAATCTCGTTGCCCGCGCCGCCGATGACGTGCTTCTCGCGGAAGGCGAGCACATGCGGAGCCTCTTTGATCTGCTCCTTCGTCAGCACCGTGGGGCGTGTGAGGAACGCCCTGATGGCCGAGTACGGCAGGGTCGGAATGGCGCCGTCGAGCGGCGAGCTGCGCAGACGCGGGTTCAGCCGCGCGGCGCCACCGGCCGTCACCCCCACCTGCGGGCGGCCGCCAGCACCGAAGGCCAGCGCCAGCTTGTCACCGGGATAGATAAGGTGCGGGTTCTGGACCTGCGGGTTGATGACCCACACTTCGGGCCACAGCCACGGGTCTCTCAGGAAGACGTTGGCGATATCCCAGAGGGTGTCGCCCGGCTTCACCGTGTAGTCCTTCGGCGCATCCGACCTGAGGATCGAGCTGTCGATGGGACGCTGTGACGGAGGCGCGGCAGCGGTCTCCGTCGCAAGATCCGTCGCGCTGAGCTCTTCCTCTTCGGCCGCTGCGGCCGACTCCGAGCTCAGGCCAGACGTCTGTGCAGACGGGGGTGGTGGCGGAGTTGAAGGGCCGCGCTCGCGGCCAAACATTCCACAACCGGTGAGCACGGCGCACAGCGCAGCGAGGCCCGCGATGGCGCGAGCCTGGGAAAGCTGATTTGAGACCATCCTCCACTCCCTCAGTACGGGTGGGGCAAGCAACCCCGCTGTTATAATCGCGCCGCTTGAGGTGCACACGATTTAATGTCGACAGTGTGCACTGGGTCACGGCACCTCAGGGCCCTCGCCAGGGCGACTTGAACTGGCGAAATTCCCACCGTACATCAGAACATTAGCAGCATTTTCGAGTCGATTGCACCAAGCCTCCGAAGAGCGACAGTCATGGCCCTCAGAACCATCCTCGAATACCCCGACCCGCGTCTGCGCACCCATGCGCAGCCGATGACGCAGGCGGATTTCACCCCCGAGCTCTCCCAGCTCATCGACGATATGTTCGAAACCATGTACGCGGCTCCCGGGATCGGCCTGGCGGCCACCCAGGTGGACTTCCACAAGCGCCTCCTCGTCATCGACGTGTCCAAGGACCGCACCGAACCCCTGGTATTCATCAACCCCGAGATCCTGAGCACGAGCGAGGACGAGGCCACGCTCGAGGAAGGGTGTCTCTCCGTCCCCGGCGTGTTCGACGAGGTGGTCCGGCCGGCGCGCTGCCGCGTCCGGGCGCTGGACCGGAACGGCCAGCAGTTCGAGCGGGACTGCGAGGACATCCTGGCCGTGTGCGTCCAGCACGAGATGGATCACCTCGAGGGCAAGCTCTTCGTCGATTACCTGTCCGATCTGAAGCGCGAGCGTATTCGCAAGAAGCTCGAGAAGGATCGCAAGGAGCGCGCGGCGAAGCTGGCCGAACAGGCGGGGGCGCGCCGCGCCTACTGAGGCCCATCCTCTGCGTATCGCATTCGCGGGCACGCCGGATTTCGCGGTGCCGGCGCTCCAGGCACTCGTTCGTTCATCGCATCAGGTCATCGGCGTTCTCACGCAGCCGGACCGGCCGAAGGGGCGCGGACGACAGCTTGCTGCAAGCCCGGTGAAGGAGGCTGCGCTCGCCAGCAATCTGCCGGTGGCTCAGCCCGAAACGCTGAAGACGGACGCTGGCCGCGCACCACTCATGGAGTGGCGGCCCGATGTGCTCGTAGTGGTTGCGTATGGTCTCATTCTTCCCGCCACCGCCCTCGCGATTCCGCGGCTGGGCTGTGTGAACATCCATGCATCACTGCTGCCGCGGTGGCGGGGAGCAGCGCCAATTCAGCGCGCGATTCTGGCGGGCGATGAGGAAACCGGCACGACGATCATGCTGATGAATGCGGGCCTCGACACAGGGCCGATACTGTTGCAGCGGCCGATGCGCATCGAGCCTGACGATACCGGCGGCTCGCTTCACGATCGGCTGTCGCTGCAGGGCGCGGAAACGATCGTCGAAGCGCTCGAGGGTCTCGCCGCCGGCACGCTGCGTTCTCAGCCTCAACCCGAAGAGGGCGTGACTTACGCGGCGAAACTGGGGAAGTCCGAGGCACGCATCGACTGGTCCGCGCGCGCCACGGAGATCGAGCGCAAAGTGCGCGCCTTCAACCCGTGGCCCATTGCCGAAACGCTTCACAACGGCGAGCAGCTTCGCGTGCTGCGCGCGAAGGCTGAGCCCGAAGACTCCACACGCCTCGCTGGCCAACCTCCCGGCACGATTCTCTCGATTTCCGAGCGCGCGATCCTCGTTCAGTGCGGCCTCGGCCGGCTCGCCATTTCGGGGGTCCAGCGCCCCGGCCGCCGTCCCATCACCGCTCGCGACTTCGCCAACGGCGGCGCCCGCGTCGGCCAGCTTCTCTGCTAACTGCGCCAAAACGACGGACAAGAACGACGTGACCACACCTTCTGCCCGCAATCGCCGCTGGGCACCCGGCGCCGACGCACTGGCGGCGTCCGCTCGCGCCATCGCACGCATCGCGCTCCAGGGCCGCTCCGCCGAAGATGCACTGGCTCCGTTCGAGCAACATTCCGAGCGCTCGGCGATTCGCGCCATCACGCTCGGCACGGTCCGCTGGTATTTGCGCCTGATGCCAGCAGTCGAATCGCTGTTGCAAAGGCCGGAAGGACTCGCGCCTGAGGTGCTGGCGTTGCTGGCTGCAGGCGCGCACCAGCTCGAGTACTCCCGAAATCCAACGCATTCCACAGTCGATGCCGCAGTCGATGCCTCGAAAATCCTGAAGCACGACAGATCCGCCGGCCTCGTGAACGCTGTCCTGCGCAGATTCGCGCGCGAGAAAAACGCGCTGCTCGCGCAAGGTGACGCCGATATCGCGAAGCGCACCGCGCATCCCGACTGGCTCGTCGCGCGCCTCAAATCCGCGTGGCCGGATGACTTCACCTCGCTACTCGACGCGAACAACCTTCACCCGCCGATGGTTCTGCGAGTCGATACGACCCGAACGAGCATCGCCGACTACATCGCCGAGCTGGCCGCCGCGGGAATCGCAAGCAAGCCCCTGGCTTGGGCGCCAACCGCCGTGCAACTCGGGCAACCCGTTGCCGTCAGCTCACTTCCGGGTTTCGCCGAGGGTCGCGTCTCTGTTCAGGACGGCGGCGCGCAGCTCGCCGCGCCATTGCTCGCATGCAGGCCTGGAATGCGTGTGCTGGATGCGTGCGCGGCGCCCGGCGGCAAGACCGGACACATCCTGGAATTGACGCCCGACCTCGCCCAGCTCGTCGCCGTGGACATCGACGAACGCCGCCTCGGGCGCGTTCAGGAGAACCTCGATCGGCTACACGCTTCCGCAACCCTTCAGGCCGCAGACGTGCGCGACCCCGGCACGTTCTGGGACGGCAGGCCGTTCGAACGCATCCTGCTGGACGCACCGTGCTCGTCGACCGGCGTGATCCGGCGCCATCCGGACATCAAGCTCCTGCGGCGTCCGACGGACATCGCAGCGATGTCCGCCACCCAGCTCGACCTGCTGAAGGCGTGCTTCCGCATGCTGGCGCCGGGCGGGCGGTTGCTCTACTGCACCTGTTCCGTCTTGCCGGAGGAGAACGAGGGCGTCCTGACGACCTTCCTCCGGGGCGAGCGCCGGGCCCGGATCGCCCCGGTCCCGCTCGCGGCTGAGGTTCCGGGCGCCCGGACGGGCCAATCGGGCGTGCAATTGTTGCCCGGGATGGAGGCGGGTACCGACGGCTTCCATTATGCTTGTGTCGAAAAGACCACTGATGGAACCTGAGCCCGGCATGGAAAGTCCACCGTCGCCCGATGTTGCGAATTCATGACCCTCTGTCGCGGCGAATCCTCGTCGCGCTGCTCGCCGCCACCGCGGGACTGTGGGCCCAGTCCGTGCGGTCCGATGCATTGGATGGCGTGCTCGAAGTGCGCTCCGCGTATGTGAATGTCGACGGTGGCGTATTCCTTCTGCACTCGCGCATCGAGTATCCCGACAACCCAGCGATCCGGGACGCGTTGCGCGATGGCATCACGCTGATCTTCGAGCTGGATACCCGGGTCGAGCGGGCCCGCCGCTTCTGGTTCGACGCCGAGGTCGTGGCGCTGACGCTGCGTCGGGAGCTGACCTACCACGCCGTCAGCGAGCGCTATGTGGTCAAGGACACACGCAGTGGCGATCAGCAAAGCTACGCGACGCTCGAAGAGGCACTCAAACAACTGGGAACGGTCGACGGCTGGCCGATCCTGGTGGAGCCGCAGCTCGATGGCGGCATGTATCAGGTGAGCGTCCGGGCAGGCGTGCGCCGTGGACGGTTGCCAGCATCCCTGCGTGCGCTCATGTTCTGGACCGACGATTGGCACCGAACGAGCGAGTGGTACTCATGGTCACTTCCGGTATAAGTGGGCCAGATTCCGGATGGAGACGCTGGAGCGGCGTCGCCTTCGTGCTGCTGTGGGGCGCGATCGGCGCGGGCGCGCTGCTCCTCCTGGCGAAGAGCGCGCAGAACTCCGGCGAGTTCGGGCGCCTGCATCCGTGGATCCTGCTGCTCAACCTCGTCGGCGTCATCGCGCTCAGCGTGGCTCTCGCACGCAAGCTCCTGCAGCTCGTGCGCGAATACCGCGACCACGTCCCGGGGTCGCGTCTCACGGCGCGCACCGTCGCCATCTTCGGCGCGCTGGTCATCGCGCCGCTCCTCATCGTCTACCTCTTCTCGCTCGAGTTCCTGAATCGCGGCATCGATAGCTGGTTCCGACTCGAAGTGAAGCAAGGCCTGAGCGACGCGCTGGACCTTTCACGCGAAGCGCTGAACCTGCGCATGCGGGAGTACTCCGAGCGCACCGAGCGACTGGCGCTTTCACTCAGCGATGCGTCTCCAGCGGAGATGTCGCGACTCGTGGAGTACGAGCGCCGTGAGGGCGGGGCGCTGGAAGTGGCCGTCTTCGGTTCGCACGGGCGCATCTTCGCATCGAGCTTCGACAGTCCGATGGAGACACTGCCCTCGCGACCGCCGCCGGATCTCGTGCGGCAGGTGACCGAGAAGCGCCGCTACGTCGTGCTCGAGCCCGAGGAAAACGGCCAGTACCTCATCCGCGCCGCCGCGCCCTTCAGCGATACCAAGGCGAGCATCGAAGACAGGTATGTCGTCGCCGTATATCGGGTGCCTGCGCAGATCGCTGCGCTAGCTGAAGCGGTTCAACACGCCTACTCCCAGTACGGCGAGCTGGCTGGTGTGCGTGAACCGCTGAAGAACAGCTTCCGCCTGACACTGACTCTGGTGCTGCTGCTCGCCATGCTCGCGGCGATCTACGGCGCCATCTTTTCCGCGCAGAAGCTCACACGGCCTGTGCAGGACCTGATCGCGGGAACGCGCGCCGTCGGCAAAGGCGACTTCGGCACGCGCCTGCCGCTGCCCTCGCGCGACGAAATGGGCTTCCTCGTGCATTCGTTCAATGACATGACGAAGCGCCTGCGTCGCGCTCGCGAGGAAGCAACCCGCGCGACACAGGCCGTCGAGAGTGAACGCGCGCGGCTGGCGATCATTCTCGGGCGACTCTCCACCGGGGTGCTCGCGGTCGACCGCATGCTGACGGTCAGCCTCGCCAACACCGCCGCCGGTGCGATCCTGGGCACAGACCTTTCTGCAGCAACCGGCCGCACGCTGCCTGAGCTTGCCGCTGGAAATGAACGCCTCGGTCAGTTCGTCGCTGCGCTGGCTGTGCGGTTCGCTGCCGGCCGTGAAGAGTGGCGCGAACAACTCGATCTGGACGGTTCATCGAGCCGCCGCACGTTGATGTGCGCATGCACGCCGCTACCCGGCGCGGATAGCGGCGACCTCGGTTACATCGTCGTGTTCGACGACATCACGACCCTGCTGCAGGCACAGAAAGACGCGGCATGGGGCGAAGTGGCGCGCCGCCTTGCGCACGAAATCAAGAATCCGCTGACGCCGATCCAGCTGTCAGCGGAGCGCATGCGCCGGAAGTTCCTGGCGACCATGAACCCGCAGGATGCCGAGCTCCTCGAGCGTTCGACGCGCACCATCGTGCAGCAGGTGGAATCGATGCAGCAGATGGTGAATGCGTTCAGCGAGTACGCGCGTTCGCCGGACATGAACGTCACCCGCTTCAACCTCAACCAGCTCGTCAGCGAAGTCGCGGACCTGTACCGCTCGCACGAGACCCATGCGGAAGTGAAGCTGGACTTGGATGAAAAGGCGGCGATGCTCGAGGCCGATCGCGGCCGGGTACGCCAGATCCTGAACAACCTGATGACGAACGCGCTGGAGGCCCTCGAAGGTGTCTCTGGCCCGCGACTCGAAATCGGCACGCGCCTCGAGCAGGGTGCGGATGCTGCCTACGCCGTGGTCACCGTGTGTGACAATGGGCCCGGGTTCCAGCGCGAGCTGCTGAACCGCGTCTTCGACCCGTACGTGACGAGCAAGCCCAAGGGCACCGGCCTCGGGCTCGCCATCGTGAAGAAAATCGTCGAAGAGCACGGGGGACGGATCGACGCCGACAACCGGCCGGAAGGTGGTGCGCGCGTGCGGGTCGTTCTGCCCATGAAAGACAGCACACGCACGGCTTCGAGCGCACGTGAGAGACGCGGTGAGCTGCGGAGGGAGCGAGCATGAGCAATGCACACATCCTGGTAGTCGATGACGAAGCGGACATCCGCACCCTTCTCAAGGAAATCCTCTCGGAGGAAGGGTACGAGGTGGACGTTGCCGCCAACGCCGTGCAGGCACGGGCGTCCCGCGCGCGTCAGACACCCGATCTCGTGTTGCTCGACATCTGGATGCCGGATGTCGATGGCATCACTCTGCTGCGCGAATGGTCGGCCAGTACGACGAACGGCTGTCCCGTCGTGATGATGTCCGGTCACGGCACCGTCGAAACGGCTGTCGAGGCCACGCGGCTCGGCGCTTTCGATTTCGTCGAGAAGCCGCTCTCGCTCGCGAAGCTCCTGCGGACCGTCGAGCGCGCGCTCGATGCTGGCAAACGCCGCCGCCAGTCCGGCAAGCTCATGGTGCCGCCGCTCATGGTGCCGGTAGGCAAGAGCAAGCTGATGCAGCAGCTCCGGGCCGAGCTGCAGCAGATCGCGGCCAATCCGTCTTCGGTGCTGCTCGTGGGTGAGCCGGGCACCGGGCGGGAAGCCTTTGCGCGCTACCTCCACGAGCAAAGTCCGCGTGCCAGCCAGCCCTTCGTTGCCCTCGTCGCCAGCACGTTGAGAGATGCGGACGCGGACGGCCAGCTCTTCGGCCGCGAGAGCAACGGTGCCCGGCAGCCCGGGCTGCTGGAAGAAGCGGCCGGCGGGACGCTCTTCATCAACCCGATCGAGGATTTGCCCGCAGGCGTGCAACGCGCGCTGGTCGGTGTACTGGAATCGGGGCGCTTCAATCGAGTCGGTGGCACGGAGCCCGTCCAATTCACCGCGCGCGTCGTATCCGCCACTCAGCCGGGCATCGAGACGCGGGTCACGCAGGACGCGTTCCGGCGCGATCTGCTCGCGCACCTGAATACGCTGGTCGTGCGCGTACCGCCGCTTCGCGAGTACGCCGAGGACGTCCCGGAGCTGCTGCGGCACTACGTTGACCGCGCCGTAGATACCGAAGGCCTGCCCTTCCGACGCTTCAGTGTCGCGGCGCAGAACCGCCTGCGGAACTATCCGTGGCCGGACAACGTCCGCGAGCTGAAGACGCTCGTGCATCGCCTGTTGATCCAGGGCGGCGCCGAGGAGATTCGTCTCGAGGAGATCGAACGCGAGCTCGCCGTGCAGGCACCGCAAGGTGAGCCCCTGGTGAAGCAGGACCTTCTGGCCCTGCCGTTGCGCGAGGCACGCGAACAATTCGAACGCGCGTACCTCCAGCAGCAGCTACTGCTTTGCAACGGCAAGGTGGGACAGCTCGCCAAGCGTGTCGGCATGGAGCGCACCCACCTCTACCGCAAGCTCCGGTCGCTCGGCGTCGACTTCAGGAACGTCAGCGAGGACTGAAAAACAGGACTTTTGTCCGGTTCCGGACCGAAGCGGGACGCCAATCACGGATCGGCGGCTTTTAGTGTTCCTATGTGAAATATTTCCGCCCCTGCTCCCAGTATCAGTTCGAATAGGGTTCGAACGACGAAGAACAGGGTCGCGCCGTAGGAATGAGGCGTGGTCGCTGTATTATGCAAGGAAACAAGCCGAGCATTCGTCCGACGAGCCGCCACGGAGGCCGCGCGAGGGCCAATGGCACGTAAGCCTAAGGCAGGAGGCCAGTTGACGTGAGCGACCACGGAGGCCCGGGTGCCACTGGACCTGCGCGTACTGATCGTCGAGGACATCGCGGCTGAAGCCGAGCTGGCTGTGCGCCAGCTCGAGCGCAGTGGCATTGGATGCGTCCATCACCGGGTGGACAGCGAACCCACGTTCCGCAAGGCGCTGAACGACTTCCGTCCCCATCTCATCCTTTCGGACTTCACGATCCCGGCGTTCGACGGCCTCGCGGCGCTCGACATCGCGGTCCAGTCAGCGCCCGATGTGCCCTTCATCTTCCTCTCCGGGACGATCGGCGAGGAACGCGCCATCGAAGCGCTGCGCAGGGGTGCAGTCGACTATGTTCTGAAGACGAACCCCGCGCGGCTTGCGCCAGCGGTGCGCCGCGCATTGCGCGAGGTTGCCGAGCGACGCAGGCGCCGCTTCGCCGAGCTGCGCATTCGCGAGAGCGAGCAGCGGCTGCGGGACATCATCGACACGGCCCAGGACTGGATCTGGGAGCTCGGCGCCGGCGGCCGCTATGTGTTCAGCAGCGAGTCCGTGCGCGGCATCCTTGGCCTCGCGCCGGACGATCTCAGCGGCACGCACTTCAGCGACTACATTCACGAAGAAGACTGCCCCGGATTTTCGGACACGCTGGCGCGACTGGACACGCACCGGCGGACCGCCACCGGCGTCGTGGCGCGCTGGCGTCACAAGGACGGTGAGTTCCGCTGGCTCGAAGGAAATCTCCTCGCGCTGATCGGGCGCGATGGCTCGGTGACCGGCTTCCGCGGCACCCATCGCGACATCACCGAACGAAAGCAGCAGCAGGAGCGCATCACTCGCCTCACTCGCATCCTGCAGATGCAGAGCGGGATCAATGCCGCGGTGGTTCGCATACGCGATCGCGATGCCTTGTTGAGAGAAACCTGCCGGCTGGCGATGCAGGTGGGCGGGTACGACCACACGGTCGTTTCCATGGTGACGCCGGACGGTCTGCATGCCGTTCCCTGGTACTGGGCAGGCGGCGACATGAATCGCCACACGCCCGTGGAGTTTTCGATCGGCGATGGCGGGGATCCGGACACCAGCCTGCTCGGCCGTGCCCTGCGTACCGGCGAGATCACGGTTGCCAACGATCTCACGCAGTCCGAGCCACCGGTTGCCAATCGGGGTGAGTTGCTGAAGCAAGGTTACCGGTCCATGGTCGCCCTGCCGTTCATCGTGGACGGGGCGCGCGTCGGCGTGCTCACGCTCTGCTCGCGCGAAAGCGAGCTGGTGCCCGAAGAGGAGCTGCGGTTACTCCAGGAAATTACCGCTAACGTCTCTTTCGGCCTGCAGTTCCGCCAGAAAGAGGACGCGTTCCAGCAGCTCGCCTACTTCGATCCCCTGACCGGTCTCGCCAAGCGCGCGATGTTCTGCGAGCGGCTCGACGAGCTCATCCAGCACGGCGTCGGCCCTACGGTGCGGCCAAGCGTGGTGGCGTTCGATGTGGATCGTCTGAGCCACGTGAACGACAGCTTCGGCCGGCACGTCGGCGACCTGCTGCTGCAGAAAGTGTCCGAGCGCGTCAAACATCACCTCGACGATGACGAGCGCATCGGCTACCTCGGCGGCGGCACCTTCGCGCTCGCCCTCGTGTTGCCGGAGTCTTCCGACGAGAACGCGACGGCGCTGCTCGAGAGCACCGTGTTCCGGGATGCGTTCGAGATCGAAGGACACACGTTGCGCGTTTCGTTCAAGTCCGGCATCGCGCGTTATGCAGGTGCGGGCGAAGACGGGAACACGCTGGTCCAACGCGCGGAAGCCGCGCTCAAGCAGGCGAAGACTTCAGGCGAGCAGTACCTGCATTACCAGATGCAGATGCACAGCGAGCTCGCCGAACGGCTCTCGCTCGAGCATCGGTTGCGCGCGGCGCTCGATGAAGAGCAATTCGTTCTCTACTACCAGCCGCAGGTGAACGTCTCGAACGGACGCATCGACGGCGTCGAAGCGTTGCTGCGCTGGAACGATCCGCAGGAAGGACTCGTTCCGCCGGCGCGCTTCCTGCCGGTGCTCGAATCGTCCGGCATGATCGTTTCGGTGGGCGACTGGGTACTGCGCAAGGCAGTGGACGATTGCCGTCGTTGGCAGCGGCTCGGCCTCGGACCGGTGCGTGTCGCGGTGAACGTCTCAGCGCTCCAGGTGCGCCGACGCACCTTCGTGGACACCGTCCTCAAGGCCGCAACGGGCTGGCCTCAGGAAGGGTACGGCGTCGATATCGAGATCACCGAGACCGGGCTGTTACAGGATCTCGAAGGCACTAGCCGCAAGCTCCGTGAGCTGCGGAACGTGGGGCTGCGCATCGCCATCGACGATTTCGGCACCGGCTATTCCTCTCTCGGGCTGCTCTCGAAACTGCCCGTGGACCTTCTTAAGATCGATCGTGCATTCATCAGCGGTCTGCCCACGGACCGCGCCAGCGTCACGCTGGTCTCGAGCATCATCGGCCTGGCATCCGCTTTCAATCTCACCTCCATCGCCGAAGGCGTCGAGACGCCCGAGCAGCTGGAGCTTCTGCGCACGCTCAACTGCCACCAGTCGCAGGGGTATCTGCACTCGCGCCCCGTGCCTGTGCATCAGCTCGAAGCGCTCCTCGCGCGCCAGCGCGCGACCGTCGCTTTGCAGCAAGCACTTTAGTCGACGTCTCTTTGGCTGCTCGTGCACGGCGCGGATTTTTCGGCCGTCAGACCTAAACCCGCGTGCATTTGCGCGGATATCTCTTCGAACGGGGTCAGGTCAAAGCGACGGGCAATGAGTGAGCGATGGACAAGATCGAACGCTTTCGGGAGATTTGCGCGGACGGGCGTGCACTCGATGACCGGAGGCGGCTGGCAGAGATCCACAACCGGACGTGGAAGCCCTCGACGGTCGTAAAGCTGGAGTGGCTCTGCAAAGGCAAGCCCGTGGAAATCCAGCACGCCTATGGGCTCATGGCCCAGCTCCTTCCGGATCGACGCAGCGTCGCACTGCTGCGCTCCTCTCCGCATCAGCGATTTGCGGAGACGCTGGAATTCGTGGACGCGCACGGCCAGACGCAGCTCACCCTCGAAAGCCCGCTACCGCTCAACGGCAGCAATGTCGTGGGTGAGTTCGCGTGGTTCGAAACGCCGCGCGCCAGCGCGCCGAGGATCGTGCGCGTCGTGTTCTGGGCGCGAGCCGAGGACATGTACTACCTGCTCGACGTGAATGCGGATAGCGGTTTCATCGCCGCGGTTCATCCGCTCCAGTAGCGCGTTGCGTGCCAAGTGTTTAACATAAGACAAGTTAGAACTACCTAGCATGGTTCGGCACCGTAGCCGGACTGCATCACGCAGGACGCTATGGAGGGCACGCCGGACCTCACGGATGAAGCAGATCGGACGCTGTGGGAGCGCTTCACCCGCTCGCGTGCGCTTCCTCTCCGCGTTCTTCTGATCGAGCGGTACCTGCCGTTGGCACGAAACGCGGCTGCCCGTTATTACCGCCTGCGCGCCGACGATTCGGTGCCGTTCGAGGACTACCTGCAGTACGCGCGCATCGGCCTGGTCGAGGCGATCGACGACTACGATCCGGGTCGCGCAGCGTCGTTCGAAACCTACTCGAGTTACCGCATCCGGGGCGCGATGCTGAATGGGCTCGGACGCGAGTCCGAAGTCGCCGCCCAACGCAATTTCTGGCGCACCCGCTTGCAGGAACGGGCCGAACAGCTGCCGCCCGTGCCGGACAGCGACGATGTCGAGTACGAAGGTGACGACATCGCGGATGAAGCAATGCAGGCGAATCCTCACGCGGCGGTGGAGCAGGTGGAGCTGCTCACGCTGATCGGTGTGTTGCTGGAAAAACTTCCGGAGCGCGAACGCGAGCTGATACGCCGTCACTACTTCGAACAGTGCGAGTTCCGGGTCATTGCGAACGAGCTGGCTTTGAGTCCCGGCCGCGTGTCGCAGCTGCATGCGCAGGCGCTGCTGCGGATTCGCCAGCTTCTTTATTCGGACAGCGACCCTACGGCTGCGTAAGGAGAATGCGGCCGTCGTCTTCGATGCGCAGGCTTCCCATCGGAAAGGCCTGGGTGGTGAGGTCGCGGAGCTGAGCTACTGCGCGCCGCTCTGGATCGAGTGTTGGGCCTGCGGGGCGGATCTGGATGGTCGAGTCGAGACGCGCTTCCATGAAGCGGCCATCGTCGGCGAGACGCGTGGTGAGAATTCCGGCGATGCCACGGATGCCGGTGACACTGATGCCGTAATACGTGGCGAAGTTTCCGAGGCTGTAGGCGATGAGGCGATCTCGGTACAGCTCTACGGCGCGCAGCACGTGTGGGCCGTGGCCGATCACGAGGTCTGCGCCCGCGTCGATCGCCGTGTGCGCGAATTCGACGACATCGCCGCGGTCCTCGCCTGCGTAGATTTCGTGCGTGAAAGGCAGCGTCGAGGCGCCTTCACCTTCGCTGCCCCCGTGAAACGAGACGATCACGATGTCGTGGTTGGCAGCCACCGCCTTGATGATTTCCTGCGCGCGGGCGAGGTCGTTGAGCTGGTGCGAGCCGACGTTCGGTGCGAACGCGACCAGCGCGAAGCGGCGGCCTTGCGTGGTCCACTCGGCGATGTCGCCTTCGCGGCCGGAATGGTGGATTCCAATGGCGTCGAGCGTGGCCATGCTCGAGTCGCGGCCCGGGTCGCCGAAGTCCTGCGCGTGGTTGTTGGCCAGGCTCATGACATCGAACCCTGCCTCACGCAGGTAGTTCGCATATCTCGTCGGTGACCTGAACACGTAACAGCTTCCAGCCGTCACTGGTTGTTCCAACATCCGCTGCACGCTTACGGTTACCGGCTCCAGCCCCGGTTCGGATTCCGACTCCACCGGCGTCTGCGTGACTGCCACCTCATTCGAGGGAGGTTTGCAACGTTTGATGGCCTCGCCGCCATCCATCAGCACGCCTTCGAGATTCCCGAAGGTAACGTCTGCTGCCGCAAGAACCGGCGCAACACCGGACAGAAACCCGACACCATCGTCATCCGGAAGAATGTTCTCCGGATAATCCGTGCCCATCATGATGTCGCCGACCGCGGCGAACGTAATTCCCTTCGAGGGAACGGCAACCTGAGGAGGAGAAGGAGGCACCGCCTCCGGTGGCGGCGAAACATCGCGCGGCGGTGGCGAACTGCACGAGGCGAGCAGCGCTGCCGTGGCAAGGATCGCCGTTGCCGCGCGATTCACGTTCAATCCCCAACGCGAATGACCAGCCCGTCGACCTCCGCACCCTGAAGCTGTTTGCGCACGCGGTTGAGCTCGGCCAGATCGCTGATCGGCCCGATCCGCACCCGATGCCACACATCGTTATCGACCGCCACGCGCTGAACCTTCGCATCGATCCCTTGCAGCGAAAGCTGCGCGCGCACCCGATCGGCGTCCGCCTGATTGCGATACGACCCGGCCTGCAGCACGTACACGCCCGGCCGCTCGATCTTCGCTGCCGGCAGATCGCGCTTGACGTCCCGATCTTTCTCCGGGACCACGACCTCGAAATTCGGCAGCATCTCGTAGAAGTCGTAGCGGTCACTCGCCTCTTGAGCGGCGCCATCGACCTCGGCCTTGGCCGCACGCTGCGGCTCGGGACGCGGCGTTTCCGGCAGCGCCGCCTTCTTGGCGTCACTCTTATATATGAACACCGCGCTGGCCAGGACGAGCCCCACCAGCAACCCCACCCCGAACTCGCGAAATCGGCTGACATCCAGCGCGCGCCGTACCGGCCGCTTGTAGTCGCGCGTCGTCAGTCGATTGCTACCGCCTCCCGCCATTACATGCTCTCCGGTGCGGAAACACCCAGCAGTGCAAGGCCGTTGCGAATCACCTGAGCCACCGAGAGGCCGAGCGTCGCGCGCGCATTGCGCAGGTCCGCGTCCTCAACGATGACTTTCTCCGCGTTGTAGTAGGTGTGGAACGCATTGGCCAGCTCGCGCAGATAGTAAACGATCGCATGCGGCGCGCGATTGGCCGCCGCCTGCTCGACCGTCTCGGGGTAGCGTAACAGGACAGTAACGACCGCCTGGGCCTGATCGCTGTCGACGCGCGAAAGATTCGCGAGGCCCGCCTTCAGGTCGAACGTGAACCCGCGCGCCGCCAGTTCCTTCATCAGGCTCGCGACTCGCGCGTGCGCGTACTGTACGTAGTACACCGGATTTTCATTGGTGCGGGACGTTGCCAGCTCCAGGTCGAAATCCAGGTTTTGCTCATGGCTGCGCATGAGATAGAAGAAGCGGCACGCATCGTTCCCCACTTCGCCGCGCAGCTGTCGCAACGTGACGAACTGGCCGGCGCGCTTGCTCATCTTCACCTGCTCGTCGCCGCGATAGAGCGTGACGATCTGGATCATAGGCACTTCCAGCGAATCCGCCGGCTCACCTAGCGCAGCCAGGCCGGCGCGCACGCGTGCGATGTAACCGTGGTGCCCCGAGCCCAGCACGTCGATGAGCTTCTCGAACCCGCGCTCGCGCTTGTCCAGGTGGTACGCGATGTCCGACGCGAAGTACGTCTTCTGGCCGTTCTCGCGGACAACCACACGATCCTTCTCATCGCCGAACTCGGTGGCGCGGAACCAAGTCGCGCCGTCCTGCTTGTACAGGCGGCCTTGCGCGTCCAGACGGCTCAGTGCGCGATCGATGGCGCCGCTCGTGTCGAGCGAGCGCTCCGAGTACCACCGATCGAACACGACGCCGAACTCCTCGAGATCCTGGCGGATGTCGCTGAGCAGGAACTCCAGCGCCACGTCGAGCACGCGCGTGAACTCGCCGGCCCCGATCAGCTCACGCGTGCGCGCGATGATCGCGTCGACGTACACCTCTTTGTCGCCACCAGACGGCTCATCCGGCGGCAGCCCTGCGTAAACCTGTGAAGCCGCCTTGCGCAGCCGTTCACCCACGGCTTCGCGCAGCTTCTGCGCGACCGGCTTCAGGTATTCGCCCGGATACCCGTTCGCGGGAATGATGATCTGCTCGCCGAAGGTCTCCAGGTAACGCAGCCAGACGCTCGACGCCAGGATGTCCATTTGCCGGCCGGCATCGTTGATGTAGTACTCCCGGTGCACCTTGTAGCCCGCCGCCTCCAGCACGTTGGAAAGCGAGGCGCCATATGCCGCATGCCGGCCATGGGCCACATGCAGCGGCCCCGTCGGATTCGCCGACACGAACTCCACGATGATCCGCTGCCCGTGGCCGGACGTGCCGCGTCCGTACCGCTCGCCCAATTCGTGAATGCGCGACACCTCGCGGGCGAGCACATCCTTCACGACGAAGAAATTGATGAAGCCCGCCCCCGCAACCTCGGCCTTGGCGACGATGTCGTTTGCAGGCAGCGCCGCCACGATCGCCTGCGCCAGCTCACGCGGATTCCGGCGCGCCGCCTTGGCCAGGCGCATCGCCACGTTGGTCGCAAAGTCACCGTGCTGGGCATCGCGCGTGCGCTCGACTGTCACCGCGGAGGCGTCGGCCGCGTCCGGGAGGAGCGTCTGCAGGGCAGAGAAAACGAGCTGTTCAAGCTGCTGCTTCAAGGGCTTGGGAACCTCGGCGCGGGAGGCGCGCCAGTCTACAGGGGGGTACTTTTCGTAACAACGTGAAGGTAAACGAGCCTGCTATCGTCACGTTCAGGCGACTGCAAGAACCCTTCCGGAGTTTGATTCATGAAGACGACCAAAATAGTGGTGGCGACCCTTCTGTCGCTGGTGCCGATCGCGTTGCTCGCGGCGGCGAATACGACTCCCAACCGCGTGGTTGGCGAGCATGGCTGGTTCAAGAGTTTCGACACGAACGGAGACGGCGTCGTGACGAAGGACGAGGCGCAGGCTGCGGCCAACGCACGCATCGAGAAGACGTTTGCAGATCTCGATACGAACCATGACGGCCAGATCACGCAGGACGAAGTGCAGGCCGCCCGCGACGAGCGCCGCGCCGAAATGGAGGCGAAGTTCGCGGAACGCTTCAAGGAAGCGGACAAGAACGGCGATGGCCTCCTGTCCAAGGAGGAAGCGCAGGCCGGCCTGCCGATGGTGGCGCGTGGCTTCGATCGGCTCGACACGAACAAGGATGGCCAGCTGACCCTCGATGAGGTGAAGGCGGGCCGCGAAGCGATGGGCCATCGGATGCGGCACGGCTTGAGAGGCCCGCCGCCGGCCGGTACGACTCAGCCCGAAACGGGTGCGTGAACGTTCAGCTTCCGTGGTTGCGGTGCCTCGCTCGATGAAGGTTCGGGAGGCACCGCGGTTCTTTTCAGCCGCAGGTCATAGGTAACCCTCGCGCCATACGCTTCCGGCGCCTGCGGGTCGTGACGCACCTTGTCGAACACGAGGAGACGCGTGCCGAGCTGGAAGCTCTCCTTGATGTCGTGCGTGATCATGAAGATCGTCATGTCGTTCGCGGCCCATAGATCGAGAATGAGCTTGTGCAGGTCCAGCGTGATTCCCGGGTCCAGCGCGCCGAAGGGCTCATCGAGCAGCAGGATCTTCGGCTTGCGGATCACCGATTGCGCGATCGAGAGCCGCTGCTGCATGCCGCCTGAGAGCTGCGCAGGGTAACGGTCGCGCGCGGACGCGAGCCCGATGGACTCGAGCAACTGGTCCGCTTGCGCGATCGCGTTCCGCCGCGTCGTTCCGAATAGCTTCCCGAGCAGGCGCGAACGCTGCAGCTCCAGCCCCAACAGCACGTTCTGCAGCACCGTGAGATGCGGAAACAGCGAGTAGCGCTGGAACACGATGCCGCGATCCGCATTCGGTTCGGCGACGAACGGCTGGCCGTCGATGAGGAGCTTGCCGCGCGAGGGCATCTCGATCCCGAGCAGCATCTTGAGGAACGTCGTCTTGCCGCAGCCGGAGGCGCCGACGATCGTCACGAATTCGTGATGGTCCACCTCGAGATTCACGTTCTCGAGCACGACGTGATCGCCGTATGTCTTCCAGATGCCTTTCGCCGTTACGCGCGCCACGTTAGTGCGCCAGCTCGGCCCACGGGCACGCACGCGAGCGGATCCACTTCAGGAACCAGTCCATCGCGAACGCCAGCACGGTGATCCACACCACGTACGGCAGGATCACGTCCATCGCGAGATATCGCCGCACGAGAAAAATCCGGTAGCCGAGACCTTCGGTCGAAGCGATGGCCTCCGCGGCGATGAGGAAGAGCCACGCCGCGCCGAGTGTGAGGCGGAGCGAATCGATGAGTCGCGGCCAGATCTGCGGTAACACCACGCGCACGATGAGCTGCCAGGTGGAAGCGCCCAGCGTCTGGGCCTTGATGAGTTGCTCCGAAGGCAGCTCGCCCGCGCGTAGCGACAGGTCGCGGATGATCACGGGCGTCACGCCGATCACCATCAAGGCGATCTTTGCCACCTCACCGAGCCCGAGCACGATGAACAGGATCGGCAGGATCGCGAGCGGCGGGATCATCGACAGTGCCGCCACGAACGGGGCGAGTGTCGAGCGAATGAGCGGAATCACTCCGATCACTACGCCGAACACCAGTCCCACGGCCGCGCTCAGCGCGAGTGCGATGACCAGCCGCTCGAGACTTGCGACGGTGTCCAGCCAGAAGAGCACGGAGCCGCTGCGCACGTCCTCCTCGAACGCATAGCTGTGCATCGTCTGCGCGAGCACGGAAGGAGTCGGCAGCAGTTTGTCGTCCGCATTGGCCGCCGCGCGCAGGTGCGAGGCCATGAGATACACGCACGCCACCAGGATGAATGGCAGTGCGCCCAGCGCCAATGCGCCGCCGCGCCCGGGATGCCGGTTGACGAGGCGGCGCATGGATTCTGCTTCAGAGCTTGCCGTCGACGGCGAGCTTCGTATAGCTGGGATCGAAGCGCATCTTCACGTTCTTCGCATCGCCGAGCGTCTTGCCGCCCGGGAAGCTGATGCCCACCACGTCTGCGGACTTCGCCCCTTTGCCGAGCAGGCCGTGCGTGAAGGAAAACGTGCGCACGAGATCCATCGTCTTCACGAGGTCGGGGCTCGTGGTGAAGGTGTGCGCCTCGGTGGGTGTCACGAACATCTTCGTGGTCGCGAGCTGGCTCTTGAAGCCGGGGATATCGGTGCCCGAGGCCTTCGCCATCTGCGCGAGAGCGGCGTTGGCCTTCGCGTCGGTGCCGAACATCAGCGTCATGGTCTCGTACCAGGCGCCGACCAGCGCCTTGCCGAGCTCGGGGCTCGCCTTCAGGGCCGCCGTGTTCACGACCATGAGGTCGATGATCTCGCCAGGAATCTTGCTCGAGTCGAACACCGGCGTTACGCCTGCCATCTTCTGCACCTCAGCGAGCTGCGGCTTCCAGGTGACGACCGCCGTCGAGTCCGCTGCGGCGAAAGCACCGACGATGTCCGCGTCCGACGTGTTCACGACCTTGATGTCGCGCTCGGCGAGACCCACCGTGGTCAGGCCGCGCGCCAGCAGGTAGTGCGAGACGGACAGCTCGACCAGGTTGACCGACTGGCCCTTGATGTCGCTGAGCTTCTTGCCTTTGCCCTTCAGCACCACGCCGTCGTTGCCGTTCGAGAAGTCGCCGACGATCAGCGCCGTCGAGTCCACTCCGCCTGCGGAGGGAATCGTCAGCATGTCCATGTTCGTCATCACGCAGCCGTCGAACCCGCCTGCGGTGTACTGGTTGATGGACTCGACGTAGTCGTTGATCTGCGTGAGCTTGATCTCGATGCCGTACTTGTCGGCCCACTTCTTGAGGATGCCGCTCTGGTCCGCGTAGTCCCACGGCATCCAGCCCACGTAGATGCTCCACGCAATCTTGAAAGTTTTCTTCGCCGCGGCGTCGGCAGGCTGGAGCGCCGTGACCGCCAGGAGTGCGACGGCGAAGACTGAGGTTTTGAGGAATTTGTTGAGAGCTGCGCGCATTCGATCACTCCACTCGGTGAGGGTCGTAATCGAGGCTTCTGGCGCGCACCGGAGACCGGGCAGGCGCGCGAGTCGCCTCACCAATCTCCCGGGCTTTTGTCCCGCCGTGTATCCCCCGCATTTTCATGATCGATGCGGTCAGGACTGCCTCTCTCGGACCAGCGTTTCAGTTGCGCTGAAACCGGAACCCTAGACGCACATTGCGGGGGCGACGATGCAAGGGATATGCCGCATGAATTTCCGCGCGTTACCCGCTTCGCGCCGCGCGCGACGCACCGTTTCAATGCGCGCGGTGCGTGGTTCGCTCCATCGTTGGGCGAGTTTCGAGCGCTCGGGGTGATGCGTCAGGCGCTGAATCGAGCGCAAAGAACACTTTGAGTGCGCTGGTATGCACCTTGCAAACCGCTGCGCTCCAAAGTGGCTCGCGGACCGGAAGGCCTCGACACAATGAACACAACGATCCCGGATCGGTTGCTCTGGGAAGAGCATCTCTCGGGCGGCGCGCACTGGTCCGGCGTCGCCCGGCGCGGAGTGACGCTGCGGCTCACGGATCTCGAAGGCGGCGCCAACGTCGCGGCGCTGTTCTACAACTTCGAGGAGCGCCTCGAGCGTTACAACATGGCGGACACGCTCAAAGCGCAGCACACGGCTTTTCTCACGCAGGGCTGCGTGTGCTACTCGGACATGGGGCGAGTTCTCTGCTCGATCACCGCGGACACCTGCGGCTGGCACGACACGTTCTGCGGCGTTTCGAATGCCGCAATGGTGACTGCGCGTTACGGCGCGTCGCGCTTCCAGGAAGCGCGCAACGATTTCTTCAAGAACGGCTATGACAGCCTGCTGAACGAGCTGGGCAAGTACGGGCTCGGCAAGCGCGACATCGTCGCCAACGTGAACTTCTTCAGCAAGGTGGCGACCGATGACAACGGCGATCTGCATTTCGACGCGGATCACTCGCATGCGGGTGCTCACGTGGATCTGCGGTTCGAGATGACGACGCTCGTGGTGCTCGCGACCGCGCAGCATCCGCTCGATCCCTCGCTCGAGTACCGGCCGCGGCCGGTGAAAGTGTCCGCGTTCCTCGCACCACCCGTCGCGGCGGACGATCTCTGCCGCAATCGCTGCCCTGAGAATCAGCGCGGCTTCCGGAATACGGAAATGCTTTATGCGTGAGGCAGTACACATGGATGGTTCGTTTCAGCCGACGCTCATCGAGAGTCGTCGCGACCCGACGCGTGCCGGGCTCAATGAGGTGATTCCTGCGGGCGAGCCGTGGATCGGCACCGTTTGTCGAGGGCAGACATTCCGCATCGTCGATCTCGAAGGCAATCAGGCAGTCGACACGTTGTTCTTCAATGCGGCGGACAGCGCTGAGCGTTATAGCGCGGCCGACACGATTCGCTCGCAAGGACGGCTGTACCTCACCACCGGTACGCAACTGCTGTCCAACGACGGCAATGTGATGCTCACGATCACTGCGGACACCTGCGGACGGCATGACACGCTCGGCGGTGCGTGCTCGGCTGAGAGCAACACGGTGCGGTATGCGCTCGAGAAGCGTCACATGCACAGTTGCCGCGACAATTTCCTGCTCGCGCTAGCGCGCTCGGGCGTCGGGCTGACGAAGCGGGATCTGCCGAGCAACATCAATTTCTTCATGAACGTGCCGGTGACGCCGGCCGGCGACCTGACGTTCGCGGATGGCATCTCGGCTGCGGGGCGCTACGTTGAGATGCGCGCGGACATGGACGTGATCGTGCTGATCTCGAACTGCCCGCAGCTCAACAATCCGTGCAACGCGTACAACCCGACGCCGGTGCGCGTTCTCGTCTGGGGACCGGACTAGGTCCCATCCGCGGGACGACCCGCGGATCCTCGTGAAAAACGCCGGGACGACCTGGCACCGTTCGGAGTCTCGCGAGGATGTTCGAGAAGGTGCTCATTGCGAATCGCGGCGCCATCGCGTGCCGGATCATTCGCACGTTGCGGCGGATGGGTGTGCGGTCGGTCGCGGTGTATTCGGATGTCGATCGCTTTTCGCCGCACGTCACGCAGGCAGATGAGTCGTTCGCACTGGGTGGGTCGCTGGCGTCCGAAAGTTATCTGCGGCAGGACAAGCTTCTGCAGGCCGCGCGCGTTTCGGGCGCGCGAGCGATTCATCCGGGATATGGATTTCTGAGCGAGAACGCCTCGTTTGCTGAAGCGTGCGAGGCTCATCGCGTCACGTTCATAGGCCCAACGCCAGCGCAGATGCGTGACTTCGGGCTCAAGCATCGGGCACGCGCGCTCGCGCAGGACCATGGGTTACCTCTGCTGCCTGGAAGCGAACTGCTTGAAGATGTTGGGCAAGCACGTGCGGAAGCGAAGCGCATTGGCTTTCCCGTGATGCTCAAGAGTACAGCAGGCGGTGGCGGTATCGGCATGCAGCTTTGTCGGGACGCTGCGGAACTGGAAGGCGCGTACGCCGCGGTCGAGCGCCTCGCGAAGAACAATTTCAGCGATGGCGGCCTCTTCCTCGAGAAATACATCGAGCGCGCACGGCACCTGGAAGTGCAGCTCTTCGGCGATGGCGCCGGTCAGGTGATTGCGCTGGGCGAGCGGGACTGCTCGACGCAGCGGCGCAATCAGAAAGTCATCGAGGAAACACCGGCTCCGGGGCTTGCGGAGGAGACGCGAGCGAAGCTGCTTCAGGCAGCGGTGCGGCTCGGGCGTGCGGTGGGGTATCGGTCCGCGGGCACGGTGGAGTTTGTTTACGACGTGCAGTCGGCGGAGTTCTATTTCCTCGAAGTGAACACGCGCCTGCAGGTGGAGCACGGGGTCACTGAGGAAGTCACCGGCATCGATCTCGTCGAGTGGATGGTGCGCACCGCTGCCAGTGATCCGCCGGACTTGGGCGCGTATCGTCACGCGCCGCGCGGACATGCAATTCAGGTACGGTTGTATGCGGAGGATCCGGCGCGAAACTTCCGGCCGTCGAGCGGCGTTCTGTCGCACGTTACTCTGCCGAACGACGTTCGAGTCGATGCGTGGATCGACGCCGGCACGGAAGTCTCCGCGTTCTACGATCCGCTGCTAGCCAAGATCATTGCGCATGCTCTTTCGCGAGAGGAGGCCATCGCGAAGCTCCAGCGAGCGCTTGCGCAGACCACTGTCTATGGCATCGAGACGAATCTCGACTATCTGCGCGGCATCCTCGCGCACAGCGTGTTCCGCGGTGGTGAGCAGTACACGCGATTCCTTTCGACGCTGGAGCTTCCCGTTCGCTCGGTCGAAGTGCTCAAGCCGGGGACGCATTCGACGGTGCAGGAGTATCCAGGGCGGCTCGGTTACTGGAATGTCGGTGTGCCACCGTCAGGGCCGATGGATGCGTTGGCGTTCCGGCTTGCGAATCGCATCGTGGGCAATCGCGAGTGGCATGCGGCGCTCGAGCTGACCAGCACCGGGCCCACATTGAAGTTCGGCATCGAGACGTCGATTGCACTTGCCGGTGCGCAGATGACGGCGACGCTCGACGGAGAGCCCGTTCCGTACTGGCGACCTGTGCGTGTAACGGCTGGCAGCGTGTTGTCGCTCGGCGCGATTCAGGGCGGAGGGCAGCGAACGTATCTTGCGATCGAAGGCGGGTTCGTCGTTCCACCGTATCTCGGTAGCAAGGCCACTTTCACGCTTGGGCTGTTTGGAGGGCATGTCGGCCGCGCGCTGCGCACGGGCGACGTGCTGAGATTGTCTGCGCCGGAGGCGATGACACGGCTGCTTCAGTCGGATGAATCGCCGGACGCCGCCGCGCCTGCCCCCGCTTCGCTCATTCCGAAGTACGGCAAGCAGTGGAACATCGCGGTGACGCCGGGGCCGCATGGTGCGCCTGATTTCTTTACTGACGACGACATTCGCGCGTTCTATGCGGCGGATTGGGAGGTGCACTACAACTCGAGCCGCACGGGCGTGCGGTTGATTGGGCCGAAGCCTGTGTGGGCGCGGACGGATGGGGGTGAAGCGGGGCTTCATCCGTCGAATGTTCATGACAATGCGTATGCGGTTGGGGCGGTGGACTACACCGGGGATATGCCGGTGATTCTTGGGCCTGATGGGCCCAGTTTGGGTGGATTCGTATGTCCAGCCATCGTTGCACGCGCTGACCTGTGGAAGCTTGGGCAACTTCGGCCTGGCGACCGTATTCGCTTTCGTCGCATTTCCTGTGAAGACGCAGTTGCGCGTCGTGAGTTGCAGGACGAGAGCATCGCTGGACTGGAGCCGCCACACGGCGCGGCCGCTGGAATGGGAGATGCCGCGCTGTTCGATGCCGATGGTGGCGCGGAGGAACAGGGCGTAGAAATCTTTGCGCCCGAAAGCGCGCCCAAAGAGGCGTCCTCACAGACTTTACAGGCTACCTCAAACTCGTCGGATGCTCCGCGTGGCGCGCACACCGCCTGGAGCGAAGCGACGCGTCCACCCGCCGCGCAATCCGACTCGTCCGCGAATGCGGCGTCTTTGTCTTCAGTTCTATATCAAGCCCGCGAAGGCAACGATGCTGTTTGCTATCGCCAGTCAGGCGAGGACTATCTGCTGATCGAATTCGGGCCACCCGTGCTCGATCTCGAGCTCCGGTTCCGCGTGCACGCACTCATGCAAGCGCTGGAGGCGCGCCGCTATCCTTCGATCATCGACCTGACGCCAGGTATCCGCTCGCTTCAGGTTCACTACGACTCCAGGGCAAGCTCGCAGTCCAAAATGCTGCAGCTACTGCTGGACACGCAAGCATCGCTGCCCGCACTCGAAGACCTCGAAGTCGGCAGCCGCATCGTTCACCTGCCACTCTCCTGGGACGACCCCGCGACCCGTCTCGCCATCGAGAAGTACACGCAATCTGTCCGCCCCGACGCCCCCTGGTGCCCGAGCAACATTGAATTCATCCGCCGCATCAACGGTCTCGATTCCATCGAGGAGGTGAAGGGCATCGTCTTCGACGCGAGTTACCTCGTCATGGGCCTCGGCGACGTGTACCTCGGCGCTCCCGTTGCCACCCCGCTCGACCCGCGCCATCGCCTCGTCACCACGAAGTACAACCCCGCGCGAACCTGGACTCCGGAAAACGCTGTTGGCATAGGTGGCGCGTATCTTTGCGTCTACGGCATGGAAGGCCCGGGCGGCTACCAGTTCGTCGGCCGCACCGTGCAGATGTGGAATCGCTATCGCCAGACGCCGGACTTCCGTGAAGGAAAGCAGTGGCTGCTGCGATTCTTCGACCGGATCCGTTTCTATCCCGTGAGCGCGGACGAGCTGCTGAGCATGCGCGAGGACTTTCCGCAGGGCCGCTTCCAGCTCCGTATCGAGAACGCAACGCTGCGGCTCGCTGAGCACCGGCGCTTCCTCGCTACGCACGCCGATTCGATCCGCGAGTTCAAAGCGCGACAGCAGACGGCCTTCGAAGCGGAGCGGGAGCGATGGAGGCAATCCGGCGCGTCGGTCGTAGAATCGGATGCGCCGGCTGCTGCAGCCTCGGCGCCCGATGTGGCAGAAGTGCCCGAGGGCTGTGTTGCCGTTGGCGCGCCCGTCACCGGCAGCGTATGGCTCGTGAACGTCGAAGCTGGCGCGCGAGTGGCCGCAGGAGACACGTTGGTTGTCATCGAAGCGATGAAAATGGAAGTGCCTGTCGCCGTCGAACATGCCGCCGAGGTCGTCGAAGTGCGCACCGCACGCGGCCGCACTGTCGCCGCCGGCGACACCGTACTAGTGCTGAGGCCGCTGTAATGCATAGCTTGGCGATCTCGGAGCTGCTCGAGGCGTACCGCGCGCGGCGGTTTACACCGAGCGAGCTGCTGACGCAGGTGCTGGATGGAATCGATGCCGCCCCGGAGAGACACGCTTGGATCTCGCGGCTGTCACGCGAGCGCGTGCTGGCATACGCGCGTGCGCTCGACGCGAAGTCGCCTGATTCTCTGCCGTTATACGGCGTGCCATTCGCAATCAAGGACAACATCGACCTGCGCGGCGTGCCGACGACAGCAGGTTGCCCCGACTACAGCTACACACCCGGTGCGTCGTCATTCGTCGTGCAGCGTCTGATCGACGCAGGCGCAGTGCCCGTCGGCAAAACCAATCTCGACCAGTTCGCCACCGGACTGGTTGGAACGCGATCCCCCTACGGCGCGTGCCAGAACTCCTTCAATGCTGAGTACGTCTCAGGTGGCTCGAGCTCCGGATCGGCAGTCGTCGTCGCAAGTGGTTTGGTGAGCTTCTCGCTGGGCACCGACACCGCCGGCTCCGGCCGCGTGCCTGCCGCGTTCAACAACATCATCGGCCTCAAACCTACGTGCGGGCACCTCAGCACCAGCGGCGTCGTCCCCGCGTGCCGATCGATAGATTGCGTGTCGATCTTCGCGCTTACAGCAGACGATGCCGCGCGCGTGCTTGCCGTCGCCGGCGCATACGACGCAGCCGACGTGTACTCGCGCCCGGTACCGACACTGCGCGACGCGAACGCCGCTGCGCCGGGCGCCTCGGACGCAGCCACGCGCATGCCCGCGGACACCGGCGGCGACTCGTCACGGCCGGCGCCAGCTCCGGTGCACCCACACGCGCAAATGTTTCGGTTCGGCGTCCCGCGCACCGACCAGCTCGAATTCTTCGGCGACAACGAGTACGCGCGGCTGTTCAACGAAGCGGTCACGCGTCTGCAAACGCTCGGCGGCGAACGCGTCGAAATCGACTTCACGCCGTTCCGTAGCGCTGCAAAGCTACTATACGAAGGCGCATTTATCGCCGAACGCTATGTCGCCGTGGGCGACTTCATCGACAAGCACCCGGACGCCGTGCACCCGGTGACCCGTCAGCTCATTACCGCGAGCCGCAATCTGACGGCAGCAGACGCCTTCCGAAGCCAGCACCAGCTCATGGACGCGAAGCGCGCCGCCAGCGAAGCCTGGGACAACATCGACGTACTCGTGACGCCCACGACGGGAACGATCTACCGAATCGCTGACATCGAAGCGGACCCGATCCGCCTCAATGCCAACCTGGGCTACTACACCAACTTCGTGAACTTCCTCGACCTCGCGGCGGTCGCCGTACCCAGTGGTTTCCGCAACGATGGCCTGCCGTTCGGCGTAACGCTCGTCGGTCACGCCTGGAGCGAGCCCCAGCTACTCGCCCTCGCGGACCGCTTGCATCGCGCGAGCGTTACCACGCTGGGTGCGTTCGCCGCGCAGTTACCCGCTGCGGAAGTCAGTAGAGACGCCTCTTTGGGCGCGCCGTCAGGAGCAACGATCGGTACGCCCTGGTCCTCCGCGCCACCATCGGCATCGAACGACGGCACATCCGATCGTATTTCCGTCGCCGTATGCGGAGCCCATCTCGAAGGTCTGCCGCTGAACCATCAACTCACGACCCGAGGCGCAACGCTCATCCGCCGCACGCGCACCGCTCCGGCATATCGTTTCTATGCATTGCCCGGTGGTCCGCCATTCCGTCCGGGTCTCATACACACGAGCACCGGCGGCGCGGCAATCGAAGTGGAAGTGTGGTCAGTACCAGCCGCAAGCTTCGGCAGCTTCGTCGCAGGAATCCCCGCACCTCTCGGCATAGGCAAAGTCGAGCTGGAAGACGGCATTTCGGTGCCAGGCTTCATCTGCGAAGCACACGGCATCGAAGGCGCAGAAGAGATCACGCACCTCGGCGGCTGGCGCGCCTATTTGACTCGCACGAGCCGGTAATCCTTCCGCCCCCCACGCACGACGAGCATCGTCGGCGTGGCGAGATGCTCCGTGGTCACCTTGTGCTCAACGTCTCCAATCCGCACGTTGTTGATGTACGCACCACCCTGCTGAACGAGCCGTCGCGCGGCGCTCTTCGACTCCGCAACGGTGCGGCTGAGCAAATCGACAATGCCAATTCCCGCAGCCAGCTCGCTGCGCGGGACTTCAACAACCGGCACCACCTGCGCCAGCAACGTCAACGTTCCTTCCTGAATCCCTTCCAGGCTCCCGCCGAACATGACGCGGCTCGCTTCTTCAACGCGCGCAACTTCATCAGGGCTGTGCACGAGCGCAGTGAGCTCACGCGCAAGCTCGCGTTGCCCCACGCGCTGGCTTCGATCCTTGTCGTGCTCGCGCACGACGCCATCGATCTCGCTCAGCGAACGCAACGAAAAAATCCGTAACAGCTTGGGAACATCCTCGTCCGAGACGTTCAACCAGTACTGATAGAACGCGTAGGGCGAAGTCCGCTCGGCGTCGAGCCACACGCGCTCACCCGTGGAGGTCTTCCCCATCTTCTGCCCGCTCGAGTCGAGCAGCAGCGGCACCGTGAGCCCGTAGAGCTGCGGTCCACCCATCTTGCGGGACAGCTCGCAGCCGGCGGTGATGTTGCCGTACTGATCCGAGCCGCCGGCCTGCAACCGGCAGCCATGCACCTTCGCGAGATGCACGAAGTCGAACGCCTGCAACAGCATGTAAGAGAACTCGGTGTAGCTGATGCCGGACTCGCTCTCGAGCCGTGCGCGTACCGAATCCTTCGCCATCATGTAGTTGATGGTGAGGTACTTGCCGATGTCACGGAGAAAATCGAGCACGCCGACGCCGCGAGTCCAGTCCGCGTTGTTCACGAAGATGGCGCCGGTCGGGCCGGGCCCGAAGTCGAGAAAACGCGCGAGCTGCGCGCGGATGCCGGCGAGATTGCGGTTCAGCTCGTCGTCCGACTGGAGGTTGCGCTCGATGCTTCGGCCCGATGGATCGCCGATCATGCCGGTGGAGCCGCCGACCAGTACGATGGGCTTGTGACCCGCGCGCTGCAGCCGCATCTGCAGGATGATGGGCACCAGGCTCCCGACGTGCAGGCTCGGCGACGTGGGGTCGTAGCCCACGTAGAAGGGCACGGGGCCCTTCGACAGAAGGTCCGCGAGGCCTGCGCGGTCCGTGATGTCGGCAATCAGGCCGCGTGCGTCGAGCTCGTCGAGAATGTGCATGGTGGGACGGAAGACTACATGAGCACACAACCGTTGGAGAATCCTTTCTGGGCCGCGGTCAGCACGCACCACAGGTCGCTGGCTGCGATGGACGAGCTTGCCGGTCGCTACGTACCGGAGGTCGCGCCGTTCGCGGGTGTCGCGTCGCTCGATGCGCGTGCGCTCAGTCAGCTGGAGCGACTGGTGAAGCCCGGCGAATCCATCTATCTCTGCGGCCTCGTGCCTGAGCTCGGCCCCGGGTGGACGGTGGGCAGTCGCCACTCATTGCCACAGATGGTGTGCGAAGCGCCGATCCCGGTCGTGCCCGGCCCGGATTGGATAGAGCTGACGGAGGCGCACCGCGCGGACATGGTTGCGCTCATGGCGCTCGTCTTCCCCGGCTTTTTCCGTGCTCGCACGCCGGAGATGGGTCGCTACATCGGCATCTACCAAGGCGACCGCTTGGTCGCGATGGCAGGCGAGCGCTTGCGCGTCGATGGATATCAGGAGATCAGCGCAGTCGCCACGCATCCGGAATTCACAGGCCGCGGCTACGCACAGCGACTGGTCGCAGAAATCTCGAACGCTGCCCGCGCGCGCGGATTCCTGCCGTTCCTGCACGTGTACCGCGAGAACGTTCGCGCAGTCTCCGTCTATGAGCGGTTAGGATTTACGGTGCGCAAGGAGCTACCGTTCCTGCACGTGACCCGCCGGTAGCCTATTCAGTTGTTGTTCGGCGAGGTGCGCATCCGTCGTGGCGACCTCGCAAGCGCAGCGCGCGCGCCACCCTCTCCGTTCTCAGTGAGCCGTCGCCGGAGAGTCAGACGCCGGCTAACGCCGGCTCGCTCCCACTCAGATCTTTGCAGTCCCGACTGATCTCACGCGCTCGCCGAACCAGCGCGACACCTGAACTTCCATTTCAATGGCTCGCTTCGCCGTGAAGCGTTTCCGCCGAAACGCCGAGTCTCGCCTGTTCGCGAGCGCGTTGAGTGTTGTGGAGGAGGCCTTGGATCGCTATGCCGTAGTCCATGTGTTCGCCGCGCCAGCGGGTTGTTGCGGTTGTTGGCGTGATGACGATGTCCATTGCGTCGTGAGCGGCCACGAGATCGGTCCAGTCACCTTGCAAAACGTCTTCGGCTAACGGGCCCGACTCGTGCCCAGGGCGTGTGGGCACGGGTGAATCGAGCGAGCGGCCGTTCTTTGTGGCGAATCGGAGTGCGCCGTCGTCGAGGACCTGGATCGTGATGCCACCTTCGTGCACTTGCCGGTGATGGAATCTGCAGAGCGTCGCCAGGTTGGAGAGCTTCGTTTCGCCGCCATCGGCCCAGTGACGGATGTGATGGCCATCAGGCGGCGTGCCGTTTCGACAGGCAATGCAGGTCCATCTTCATGCTCGCAACAGCCATCGCCACCCGTGCTGAGGGTCTTTGCATCCACATGTACAACCAGTTGGTTACGATCGCCGCTCGAGAGCACTTCGGCTCCATGTGCGAGGAAACTCTCTACGATCCGACCCAGCGCATCGGCGCGCCGCATTCCCCAAGACGGTCGCTCTCCGGGTGTAGGACTCTCATTGGCAGGCGACGTTTCCGCGGAAACTTTTGTCGGTTCGGTAGCGGTAAGCAAAGCGTCCAGCGCCTTCAAGAGTAGAGCACCGGTCTCCGCGGGCAGTGACCCTTTGAAGATGAGGGAACCGTCGCAGCCATAGCGGTACGTCAGGTAACGTGCGGCCTGCTGCTGGGCCTCGCGCGAAAGCTCTTCTGCTTGCTGCACGCGGCGGAAGCATCGTACGGTGGTCTCCACATGGTGAGCCGTTCCGTGGAGCGCAATGGTGAGCAGCAACTCTTCGGTCTCCGGCCTTGCCACGCGAGTGAGGGCGCGCACCTTCGCATAGCTAAGCTCACCGCGCGCCATCGAAGCGGAGATGCGCGGCAAACCTTCGAGCGCATGGGCCACACGCACCTTCTCCCGTGCCGCTCCAATGTCGATGCCACATTTCCAGTTCAACCAGTGTGCGCAGGACTGAGTGGCCGAGTCCGACCATCCGTCGCGCCGATCGAATTCCGCGATCAACATCAGGAACCGGTGGTTTCCTGCGTTGAGATGTCCCGCCAGCCGGGTGATCTGCGCTTCGAGCTCACGTATGGGCTGTGTGATGTTGAGGGACTGTGGACGGGCTGCGGTTTCCATGAGGCACTCTGCTATGAAGAACGTTGCGCCCAGTGTTCCGGAATTCAGCGCAGGGCTCCACGTGCATATCCGCTGCAACCATGCAGATATGCAGGTGTGGGTCAGCTTGAACTATTGCGTCCGCTTACGGCCGAGGCTGCACGTTCTTGCGTAGCGAGGCCGCCAAACGAGAAAAAAATACACAACAGCCGCGAGCCAATTTCCAAGCACCAGTAACCAACCCCAGGCCACCGACTTACTCTCGGTTTTGTTACGAAAGAAATCGGTGAGCATCCAGCACCAAAGCCAAAGCGCGGATGGCACGCCCAGAGCAATGAGCACGTATTCCGCTGCCGTTGGCTGAGGCAGCTGGTCCGCGTCTGTATGGCGAAAGTTGAGAAGAAGCATGTATGCGAAGACAGCAAGTGTGATCGCCACTAGTGCGTGCGCGAGCAGCCACCGCCTCCTACTCAGTGTGTGTTCTTGTAAGTTCCTCATGAAAGCCCAAACACTGGAATCTATTTCGGCGCTTTCTGGCTTGCCTTGCAGATGAGCTCCAGCGCCATGGTCGACTCGTCCTCCGTGAGATGATAGCGACGCTGAAGCAGATTCATCGCGTTGAGCGGAAACGCGTCTCTCTCGATCAGCTTCCTTAGAGAATCCATCTCGGCGGTACTCATGCCAGCTACGATCACCGCCGCGTGGCCCGCACCGGTCACCGGTGACGTGCGCGCGATCATCTTTTTCTCGATGAGCTCCTTGTCAGGACAGGGGTAAACCAGCTGAAACTGCCCACCATCACGTCTGAGGTAGAAGTGTTTCTCCGGCCACTGCTTCGTCACCGGCACGTTGCAACCTTCGAGAAATGTCTCCTCGTACCGGACGCTCATGAAATGCGTGCCGCCCATTCTTGAAGTGTCCCAACCTCCGAAGTAGTACTTCTCCAGGCTGCCGACCGTGTACTCCGCGGAGTCGGGAATGGGCTTCATCGACAGGAACCCGAACTGATGGTCTTCGCCGGAAGCGTCCCAACAAGCCAGCATGCTTGCGGGATAGAGCTTCGCCATGATCGACCAATCGTTCTTCGCGAATGACTCGCGTGTGGCGCGCTTGAGATCCGCGAAAATGACTTCGAGCGAGGCGCGTTCGGAGGGCGTGAGGTCCGGCGGCAGTCGCAGTACCTCCGGTGCCCCCGAGCCGCAGCCGGAAATGCTGAGGAAAACAAGTACGATGCAACTGGTCCGCATGCCTCGAACGCCACCCGCATGAACCTGATCTGAACCAAACATGGGCAAGTCACCTTCCCGTACTATGCCGCGACCGCGGAGTTTTCGGTCATCAAAAGAACTTCGCGCATGGATGGCGAAGGAGCACACCCGAGCTCCTGGTCTGCTCCTGCGGATCTACAAGAAAGACTCTGGTGTTCAATCGGTCACGTATGCCGAGGCGCTTGACCAGGCGCTGTGTTTCGGTTGGATCGACGGGCAAAAACTGCCGTTTGACGCAACCTCCTGGGTGCAGAAATTTACCCCACGCAGGGCGAAAGGCCGTTGGTCCAAGATAAATGTCGGGCATGTGGATCGGCTCATCCAGGAAGGCCAAATGACACCTGCGGGTCTGAAGGAGGTAGAAGCGGCCAAAGCCGATGGGCGCTGGGCCGCCGCGTATGATTCTCCCGCTAACGCAACGGTGCCTCCGGAGTTCGTCAAGGAACTTGCGCGTAACGCCAAGGCAAAGCAGTTCTACGCGACGCTCAACAAGGCCAATCTGTACTCGATCGCCTACCGGTTGCAGACTGCAAAGCGCCCAGAGACAAAGATCAAGCGCATGAAGCTGATCATCGACATGCTCGCGCGCGGCGAGAAATTTCACTGACCGCCCACAGGCCGCTTTGGATCGCAAGCGGACTCAAACGCTTCAACTGACTGACCTTCGGGTCACTTGACCGGCCGTTCTCCCGAGGCAGCCAGTGCCTTCGTGATGAAGTCCTGTATCTCCGGGCGAATGCCGAATTTCTCGCGTCGTTCCTGCGGCCAGTTGGGCATGTCCGCGTACATGCGGTTCAGGCCTTTCTGGATCTCCGCATCGCCGCCGGTGAATGCGCTCACCAGCTCGCGCCAGCGGGCGAGCAGGTTCTGCGCCGTGGGACTCGCAGGGTCCTCGTGCAGGGCTGCCTCGATGTCGCGGAACAAGTCGTTCCACTGCTTCGTCACTTTCTCCTGCAACTCCGGCGACCAGAGGTGGCGGCGCGCATCGACCTTCGCCTGGCCTTCGTCGCTGTAGTACTGGCGTGTCCAGTCTGTGTCGTTCTGCATGGTCATCTCCTTGATGATCTTGATGAACGACATCCAGTCGGGCTCGCCTGAGCTTTCGAGCGCGCGTCGGGCCATGCCGATCGCGCGGATCGCCTTGTCGAGCTGCTTGCGCTTCTCCGTGAGCACGCGCTGCTGGCGCGCGAGCGTGTCCTCGAGGGCGGAGCGATCCCGGTGCAGAAGGTCTTTCGTTTCCTTCAGCGTCAGGCCGATGCCCTTCAGCACCACGATCTGCTCGAGCCGGATCAGGTCCGGATCGCTGTAGAGCCGGTACCCGGCGCGGCTGCGCCGGCTCACTTTCAGCAGCCCGAGCCGATCGTAGTGATGCAATGTGCGGACCGTAACGCCCGCGCGCTGCGCGAACTCTTGGGCGTGATAGCGCTTCACTGGATGCCTCGCCTGGCAGGATCGACCCTGACGTTACGTCAGGGTCAAGCGAATCAAGGCAGAAGTTGTTTCACGTTCTCCGGCGGCCGCCCGAGCACTGCGCGCTCGCCGCTGACGACGATGGGCCGCTCGATGAGGATCGGGTGCTTGACCATCGCCTCGATCCACTGCGCATCGGTGAGCGTTCGACCGGCGTAGTTCGTTCTGTAGACATCCTCGCCCTTGCGCACGAGCTGCTCGGGCTTCATGCCGAGCTTCGTGAGGATGCTTTTCAGCTCTGCGGCAGTCGGCGGCGTCGCGAGGTACTCGACGATCTTCGGCTCGACTTCATTCTCCTGGAGAAGAGCGAGTGTCTGGCGGCTCTTGGTGCACCGGGGATTGTGATAGATCGTGAAGGGTTTCATGGCGAACCTCAGTCGAAGTCCGTTGGTCGTTCGAGGTTCCGATGATGCTCGAACAGGCGCTCGATCTGTTGCGGCAGGGTGCGGCCGAGCGACAACGGTGGCAGCGCATCGCGCTCGAAGAAAGCGACTTCGCTCGTCTCGTTGCTCGGGCTCGCCGCGCCACCGGTGATTTCGCAGATGAAGAACATCTTGTAGGAGGAGTGGAGGTTGCGTTTCGGGTGGCCCGCCTTCAGGTAGTCATGCACGGCCGCGAGCTTGATGGCGCGCGCCTCGAAGCCCGATTCCTCGAAGATCTCGCGCTCAACGCACTCGGCCGCAGACTGGTTCACGTCCGCCCAGCCGCCTGGCAACGTCCAGAGTCCATCGCTGATCTCGCGCACCATCAGCACGCGGCCGTCGCGGAACGCGGCCCCGCGTACGTCGATTTTCGGTGTTGCGTAACCTGTCTCGCCGCGCAGGAGGTCGAGTACTTTGTCCGTATCGCAGGACGCTCCATGCGCGAGGAGCTGTGCGGCCAGCTCACGCAGCCGCTCGTAGCGCTGCTGGTCGAACTTGTCCTTCGTGAAGGTGAGGCCGGTTTGCGCGATGGCCTGCAGCTCGCGCGCGATCGTCAGCCAGAGAGGCTCGTTCATGCCGGCCATCATAGCAACGCGGTGATGGCCCTGATCTCGCTATCGCTCAGCTGGAACTCGAAGATGCCGAGGTCCTCGCGCATGTGCTGGTCGGACGTTGTGCCTGTCAGAGGCGTAACGCCGATTTGAGTGAGATAGCGGAAGAGGATCTGTGCCGGCGAGCGCTGATACTTGAGCGAGAGCAGACGCATCGTTTCGTCTGCCAGCAGATGCGGGTTTGCGGTCAGCGTCCAGAAGCTCTGATAGGCGATGCCGCGCGCGCTGCAGAGCTGGCGGATGTCGCGGTCGTAGTCTGTCTGCTCGTAGAAGCGGTTCTGAACGATGGAGGGTTTGATGCGACTGGCGGCGTATAGGGATTCGAGAGTCCGCTTGTCGTAGCAGTTGCTGATGCCGAGGCGCTTCACGCCCCCGGCGTCTACGAGCTTTTCCATTGCCTGCCAGACTTCCATTGTTTGTTCATGTCGCGAGAGCGGAGAGTGGAGTACGAGGGCATCCAGGTACGACGTCTGCAGATTGCGTAGCGAGATGGCGAAGGATTGCGCGACTTGCTCGCGCAGCGGTGCGTTCGCGTCGTAGGGGATGCGTTGTGGGTCCTGCCCTGAGAGCGGCGTGAACTTTGTTTGGACGTAGAGTTGGTCGCGCGGCCAGGCGGCGATTGCCGCACCTACGCCTGGTTCGTGGTAGTGCTTTGGCTGGCACGCGGTGTCGATGCCGCGGAAGCCTGCGCGCAGGGCTCGTGTCACCAGCGCTTCGGTGCGCTCTTTCTTCCATGCCGTGCCGTAGATGAGCGGCGGCATTTGCATGGTCAGTTGCCGCGCTTGGCGCGGGCGAAGGCTTCGGCCATGGCGCCGTTGGCTGGGGGATCCTGCTTCGATTCGCGGCTGCTGGCGCCGCCGCCCGCAGCACCAGCGTTTCGACCGCCTTCGCGGGCGGCTGAAGAGTGGCTGCCACCTCGCAAGGCGTCGCGGTCGCGGAAGGCGGAAGAGGGTCGGTTGCCGCCGTCGCGAGGCGACGAGGACTTGCTGCCGGCGCCGGAGGAACCGCTCGTGCGCGACGCGTGGCCGCCGCGTGCGTAGTCGCGGCTCGGTGCACGATCGGAGGGTTGCGTGCGCGGTGGTGCCGGCTTGTCTTCGAGGCGACGGGAGAGGGCGATGCGTTTGCGCTGGAGGTCGACCTCCAGCACACGCACCTTCACGATGTCTCCGGCTTTCACCACATCGCGCGGATCTTTCACGAACGTGTCTGCGAGCGCGGAGATGTGGACCAGGCCATCCTGGTGTACGCCGATGTCCACGAACGCGCCGAAGGCGGCGACGTTCGTCACCACGCCTTCGAGGATCATGCCGGGCTTCAGGTCCTTCAGCTCTTCGACCCCTTCGGCAAACTGCGCCGCGCGAAACTCCGGACGCGGATCGCGCCCGGGCTTTTCCAGCTCCTTCAGGATGTCCCGCACCGTCGGTACGCCGAACTTCTCGTCGGTGAAGGATTCCGCTTTCAGCGTGCGCAGAAACGCGCCATCGCCGATGAGCTGCTTCACCTCGCGTCCACAGTTTTTCACGATGCGCTGGACCACCGGATACGCTTCCGGATGTACGGCGGACGCATCGAGCGGTTCCTTGCCATCGTCGATGCGCAGAAAGCCCGCACATTGCTCGAACACCTTCGGCCCGAGGCGCGGCACTTCGAGCAGGGCCTTGCGTGTAGCGAATGCGCCCTTCTCATCGCGATAACGGATGATGTTCTCCGCGACTGTGGAAGAAAGTCCGGCTACGCGTGCCAGCAACGCGGCGGACGCCGTGTTCACGTGCACGCCCACGGCGTTCACACAGTCCTCTACCTGCGCATCGAGCGCCTTCGCCAGCCGCACAGCATTCACGTCGTGCTGGTATTGCCCGACGCCGATCGCCTTGGGTTCGATCTTCACCAGCTCAGCAAGCGGATCCTGCAGTCGCCGCGCGATCGACACCGCCCCTCGCAGGCTGACGTCCAGCTCGGGAAACTCGCGTGCCGCCAGCTCCGACGCCGAATAGACAGACGCTCCAGCCTCGCTCACCACGATTTTCTGCATCTTCAACTGAGTCAGCTTCTTCACCAGCTCACCAGCGAGCTTGTCGGTCTCGCGCGAGGCCGTGCCATTGCCAATCGCGATGAGCTCCACGGAATGCTTCAGGCACAACAGGCCCAGCGCATGAAGCGCGGCATCCCACTGGTTCTTCGGAGCGTGCGGATAGATGGTCTCGGTGGCCACGAGCTTCCCTGTACGGTCCACCACAGCGACTTTCACGCCCGTGCGCAATCCCGGGTCGAGCCCTAGCACCGTGCGCGGACCCGCCGGTGCTGCAAGCAGCAAATCCTTCAGGTTCTCGCCGAACACCTTGATCGCTTGGGCCTCGGCACGCTCGCGCGCCTGTCCGAAGAGATCGAGCTGCAGGTGAACGTGCAGCTTCGCGCGCCACGTGAGCCGGCACGCGTCGACCAGCCATCGATCCGCCGGCCGGCCTCGGTCAGCAACACCAGCGTGACGTGCAACGCGGCTCTCTGCCTGTGCGTGGCCGGCTTCTGCATCGGGGCCCGGCTCGAGATCCAGCGAGAGAATCTGCTCGCGCTGTGCACGGAACAGCGCCAGCAGGCGGTGCGAAGGAATCTTCGCGAGCAACTCCGTGTGATCGAAGTAATCGCGATACTTCACGCCTTCGGTTTCCTTGCCCTCCGCGACGCGCGCATGGATTAGGCCCACCTCGTCGAGCCACGCACGCAGCTCGCCGATGAGCGCCGCGTTCTCCCCCCAACGTTCCATGAGAATGGCGCGTGCGCCTTCCAGCGCAGCCTTCGCATCGTCGACACCTTGCTCCGCGTCGACGAACTTCGCCGCAAGGGCATCCGGCACCTGAGACGGATCGCTCAGCAACCCATCCGCCAACGGTTCGAGCCCGGCCTCACGAGCGATCTGCGCCCGTGTCCGGCGCTTGGGTTTGTAGGGCAGGTAGAGGTCTTCGAGTCGCGCCTTGCTGTCCGCCGCTTCGATGTCTTTACGTAGCTGCTCGGTCAGCTTTCCCTGCTCCTGAATGCTGGTCAGCACCGCCGCGCGCCGCTCTTCGAGCTCGCGCAGATACGTCAAGCGTGTTTCGAGGGTGCGCAGCTGCCCATCGTCCAGCCCGCCAGTGACCTCCTTGCGATAGCGCGCGATGAAAGGCACGGTAGCGCCCTCGTCCAGCAAAGCGATGGCCGCAGCGGCCTGCGCCGCCTTCGCGCCGATCTCCGTGGCGATGGTGTTGGCAATCTGCTGGGCGAGTCGGGCGTCGATGTCGGGCATGATGTGAAGCTGAAGGTACGAGTCTCGAGGGAACCGCATTATGAGTGAAGGCGAGCAACCGAAGGCAAGACCCGTCGTGCGTCACGCAGACGGTCGCTGGCGTTGCGCGTGGTGTGGCACGGATCCGCTCTACGTCGCATATCACGACAAAGAGTGGGGCGTGCCGTCGCACGATGACGACCATCTCTTCGAGATGCTGTGCCTGGAAGGCGCGCAGGCGGGCCTGAGCTGGATCACGATCCTGCGCAAGCGCGAGAACTATCGACGCGCGTTCGACCACTTCGATGCCGAGAAGATGGCGCGTTACAACGCCGTGAAAGTCAAACGTCTGCTCGCCGATCCGGGGATCGTGCGCAACCGTCTCAAGGTGCAGGGCTTCATTCTCAACGCGCGCGCATATCTCGACACGCGCGTCGAGTTCGGCAGCTTCGAGCGCTACCTCTGGCAATTCGCGCCAAAAACGAAGCGCCGCCGCCGGTGGAAATTCCTGGGGGAGCTCCCGGTCGCGACGCCCGAAAGCGACGCCATGAGCAAGGACCTGAAACGCCGCGGCTTCAAGTTCGTCGGCACCACCATCTGCTACGCCTTCATGCAGGCCGTCGGCATCGTCGACGACCACCAGCAGCGTTGCTGGAAGATTGGCAAAGCCTGAAAACACTGCGCATTCGCGCAGTTGCAAGCCAGATTAAGTCGCCTGGCCAGAAACACGTTGACTCGCCTTCCGTAATGATTAGAATTTCAGAAAAGACAGAAATTACGGAACAGACCGATGCGCCTCACACCCGTCATGCATCGCTACATCGTCCACTGGGGCGAAATGGGGAGCCGGTGGGGCATCAACCGGTCCGTCGCGCAGATCCACGCGCTCCTGTATCTGGCTCCGAACCCGCTGCATGCGGATGAGATTGCAGAGACTCTGGGGATCGCGCGCTCCAATGTGAGCGTCGGCATCAAGGAGCTCATCGCGTGGGACCTGGTGCAGGTCACGCACACGCTCGGCGATCGCCGCGACTTCTTCATCGCGCAGCGGGACCCTTGGGAGGTCATCCGCGTGATCGTCGAGGGCCGCAAGCGTCGCGAGATCGACCCTACGCTGGCATTCCTGCGTGCGTGCGTCACCGAGCTCGAGAACGATGCGGAGACGCCGGCCGAAGTCCGCGAACGCATCGCCGGCCAGCTCGAATTCCTGGAAACACTGACTCGCTGGTACGACTCCATCAAGAGCATGCCGCGCAAGACGCTGCTCAAGATGATGCGGCTCGGCCAGAAGATCGCGAAGGTGATCGGTGAGTAGCGCGCTTGCAAATCTCTGGCCCGTTCAGCGGCCGCATGAAGGGCCGCATCACGGCCTGCATCATGTGCTCGGCGATGCAGCCTGGCAGCGCCTGCCGCAGGCAGTGCGTGCGCGCTTTGGCGAACCTGTCGTCGCGGTCGACTATGTGGGCGAGTTCGAGATCGTGCGTGCGAGCTGGCTCGGCCTCGCCTTCGCCACGTTCTGTAGGCTCATCGGCACTCCCGTCGTGCCGCGCACGGGCAGCAATGTGCCCGCGATCGTGCACGTGGGACCGACTGCGGATGGCGTGGCCTGGCATCGCGAGTATCGCTGGCCGCGCAGTGCGCCGTGCCTCGTTCGTTCGACCAAGGTCATCGAGCCGGACGGTTCGCTCGTCGAGCAGCTTCCGGCGCGTCTCTGCATGCCGCTCCGTGTGTACGAAGAGGGCGGGGCGTTGCACTTCGTGAGCAACGGGTACTACTTCGACTTCGGCACGCGACCGAACGGTCGTCGCATCCGCATTCCGTTGCCGAAGTGGCTTTCGCCAGGCACCACGCACGTCGAGCATCACGATCGGGCAGACGGCTGGTTTCGCTTCACGATGACCGTCACGCATCCATTGTTCGGGGAGCTGTTCTATCAAACGGGTCTCTTCCATGCCGCGAGGACTTCAACATGACCCTGCTCCTGACACTCGTCACTGTGCAGGCGTTGCTCGGCGCCGTCGACAATCTCTGGCACCACGAAATCACCGAGCGGCTGCCAGCAAAGCGGGCCGCTGCTCTCGAAACCGCGTTGCACGCCGCGCGTGAATTTATTTACGCATTCGTCTTCTTCGCGCTCGCCTGGTACGAGTGGCGCGGCGCGTGGGCGCTACTGATCGCGGGTGTGGTGCTCATCGAGATCGGCATCACGCTCGCGGACTTCGTCGTCGAAGACCGGACACGGAGGCTTCCATCGCTGGAGCGCGTTCTGCACACCGTGCTCGCGATCAATCTCGGCATCGTGCTCGCGGCGTTCGCGCCCGTACTGCTCCAGTGGTGGCAGACCCCGACGGCAGTAGTGAGCGTCGATCATGGCGCGTTCTCCTGGCTGTTCACCATCTTTGCGGGCGGCGTGCTCGGATGGTCGCTGCGTAATGCGCTGGCCGTGCTCCGTCACGCCCGCCCGCCGGAGTGGGTGCGCGACCCGCTCGTCAAAGGGAGCAGTGCCGTCGCGCGAACCGTTCTGATCAGTGGCGCCACGGGATTCGTCGGTGGCCATCTCGTGCGCCGCCTGATCGCACACGGCGATTCGGTGATGGTGTACACGCGGGACGCCGATCGCGCGCTCGATCGCTTCGGCCCGCATGTACACATCGTGACGAACCTGGATGACATCCAGCCGACCACACGCATCGATGCCGTGGTCAACCTCGCAGGCGCCCGCATTCTTGGCCTGCCATGGACGCGAGCGCGCCGACGCACACTCATCGAGAGCCGCGTGCAGACCACTCGCGCGTTGATAGCGCTGTGCGCACGCCTCGAACGGCCGCCGCGCGTGTTCGCGAGCGCCAGCGCGATCGGCTACTACGGCGTTCGTGGCGATCAGCGTCTGGACGAGCAGGGCACCGCGCAGCCGATTTTTCAGTCCGAGCTGTGTCGGCAGTGGGAAGAGACGGCGAGCACCGCCGAAGCGGTCGGCCTGAGAGTCGTCCGCCTGCGCTTCGGTCTCGTCTTCGGGCGCGACGGCGGTGCGCTTCCCAGCCTCGCGTTACCCATTCGCCTCTGGCTGGGTGCCGTGCTCGGCTCGGGCAAGCAATGGGTCTCGTGGATTCACGTCGACGATCTCACGCGCCTCATCGAATTCGTGCTCGACAAGCCATCGGTGCGCGGCGTGGTGAATGCCGTGGCTCCAAATCCGGCAACGCATCTGCAGGTTCAGCACGCGCTGGCCCGCGCGCTCCATCGCCCGATGTGGATGCGGGTTCCGGCCTTCATCGTGCGAGCGGCTCTGGGCGAGATGTCACAACTGCTGGTGGATGGTCAGCGCGTGTTGCCCCGACGCGCTCTCTCATCAGGCTTTGTCTTCCGCTATCCGGATCTGCGAGCCGCACTCGATCACCTGATCGGGCGCTCCCAGCGGACTGCGGGCGCCGAGCTCACCGAGATGTACTTCAACGGCGACTGCCCAGTCTGCAATGCAGAGATGAGTCACTACGCGAATCTCTGCGCGGACTCGCAGAAGAGCCTGCGCTTCATCGACGCCATGCGACGACCGGACGCGCTCGCCGAATGCGGGCTGCGTGTCGATCATCTGGAGCGGCGGGTCTATTTGAAGGATTCGAAAGGGCGCATCGTCAGCGGCCTGCCGGCGCTCATCGAACTGTGGTGGCGGATGCCGCGGTACCGGTGGCTGGCGAAGGCGACGAGCGTGCCGGGAGTGAAGCAGGTGTCAGTCGCGTTCTACGACCACGTCCTGGCGCCTGGTCTCGCGGCGTGGGCGCGTGCGCGTCAGTCGCTGGTGAACTCGAAGTCGACGGAAATACTGTAGTCGGCGAGCACCTTCGCAACCTGAGGCGTGAGCGTGAAGCTTTGCACGCCGTCGGCACGCAGCTCGATGATCAGCGCCACTTCGCCGCCCTCGGTCTGCACCCGGCGCAGGAAATCCGCGTGGGCGCGCAGGAAGTGCGTGGTGCCGAACGTGAGCGCCATGCCTACCTGGTCCGCCGGGCCGGGATCCAGCGTCGCGAGCCAGTAACTTTCGGCGTGCACGGCAGCCGCTGCGAGGCCGCTGCTCGACTCGCGCGGCTCACCGGCCTTGAACGAATGGTCTGGTTGGAGTCGCAGCTCGTGCGAGATCGTCGCGGGGTCCATCGAGGGATGCCGGATACGCAGCGCCAGCTCGAACGCGCGCGGACGCTCGCGCAACAAATCTCGGGCTTCCATCGACACTCCGTGGCTACGTCGCCGCAAATGGGGCGCCGATCAGAGCACGAAGGCCTGCGTGCGGCAAGAAGGTGCTCTAAAAAAGCTCGATGGGGTCCACGTCCAGCGCCCAGCGCACACGGCGGCTGCTCTTCAGCGATTCGACTTCGGGCAACCACTCCGCAAGGAAGCGATGAAGTGCAGTGCGATCCGCGCTCTCCAGCAGAAGCTGAGCGTGATAGCGCCCGGCGCGACGCGCCATTGCGGCGGGCACCGGCCCTCTCATCTGCACCGTGCGCGGCGGTCGGATCAGTGCGCGAGCGTCCGTCAGAAACTGCAGGGCCGCTTCCGATGTGGGCGCTGAATCGCGAAGCGCCGCAAGGCGGCTGAACGGCGGCCACTCTGCTTGCGCCCGCTCCTCCAGCGCCACGCGCGCGAACCCGTCATAGCCTTCGTGCAGAAGATTCAGGAGCAGCGGATGCTCCGGAAACTCCGTCTGAATCAACACTTCACCGGGCTTCGTGCCACGCCCGGCGCGGCCCGCCACCTGCACGATGGTCTGCGCGAGCCGCTCGGGCGCGCGGAAATCGGTGCTGAAGAGACCCTGGTCCGCGTTGAGTACGATGACGAGCGTGACGTTCGGGAAGTGATGGCCCTTCGTCACCATCTGGGTGCCCACCAGGATGCGCGCTTCACCGGAGTGCATGCGGCGCATGGCGGTCTCCATGTCGCCGCGCTTGCGCACGACATCGCGGTCCAGCCGCACCAGCGGTATCTGAGGGAAGAGTTGCGCGAGCACTTCTTCGATGCGCTCGGTGCCCTGACCCACAGGCTTCACGGCGAAGCCACATTGCGGGCATCGCGTCGGCAAGGGCGCGTCGGCGCCACAGTGATGACAGCGCAGACGCTCGGCTGAACGGTGCACGGTGAGCCGCGCGTCGCAGTCTTTGCACGGCGCGATCCAGCCGCACGCCGTGCACAGCAGAGTCGGCGCGTAGCCTCGGCGATTCAGGAACACGAGAATCTGTCCGTCATCGCGCAGATGACGCTCGATGGCCTGCACCGCCGGAGTCGAGATGCCGCCCTGAACCGCGTTCACGCGCAGATCCACGAGCGCAACGCGCGGCTGTTCCGCCTGAGCTGCACGTCGTGGCAGCGACAGGCGCGTGTAGCGACCGTTGCTCACGTTGTGAAGCGTTTCGAGCGCTGGCGTTGCGGAGCCGAGCACGATGGGAACGCCCGCCTGCTGTGCGCGCACGACCGCCAGGTCGCGAGCGGAGTAACGAAAGCCGCCTTCGTGCTGCTTGAACGACGCATCGTGCTCTTCGTCCACCACGATGACGCCGAGGTCGGGCACTGGCGCGAACACCGCAGAACGCGTGCCAAGAACGATGCGCGCATGCCCGCTGAACGCCGCGCGCCACGCCTGCAAACGCTCGTGATCCGTTAGCGCCGAATGCAGCACGGCGATCGGCAGCGGAAAGCGCTCGCGGAAACGCGCAACGAGCTGGGGAGTGAGACCGATTTCCGGGACCAGCACGAGCGCCCGTTCTCCCCGGGCAAGTGCACGCTCCACGATGCGCAGGTAGACCTCCGTCTTCCCGCTGCCCGTGATCCCGTAGAGCACGAACGCGCCGAATCGGCCCAGCGATTCGCTCACGCGCTCGACGGCCGTGTGCTGTTCGGGCGCCAGCTCGGGAGTGTCAGCCTTGGTGCCCGCAGCCGCCGCCGTGGAGTCGTCCGAAGGCGCGATCGGCTGCTCGCTCGAAGCGATCCAGCCGCGCTTCGCGAGCGCACGGGCCGCGGTTTGCCAGCCTTCCATCGACAGTGTCAGCTCGCTGGCTGCGACTCCCTCGCAGGACACGATGTGCGCGAGCAATTCGCGTTGCCTGGGTGCCCGCCGCGGCTCGCCTTTGGCGCAGGCCTCCGCACCCTCGGGCGTTGCCGTCCATCGTTCCTCGACCGCCACGATCGGGGCCCCCGACCGCAGGGCCTTCGGGATGGCGGCCGCAATGACCTCGCCGATGGGGTGGTGGTAGTAGTCCGCGGCCCAGCGCAGGAGCTCGACGGCGGACCGGTCGAGGACTGGCTCGGCATCCAGCACCTCCAGGACTGATCTCAGCCGCGCCGGCGGCAGGTCCGACGACTCCGCCTGCTCCATGACCAGCCCGACCAGCCGCTGCCGGCCGAAAGGCACCCGGACTCGCTGGCCGATTTCCCCGGTGGGCGCGGCCGTCGGCGGAGGCAGGTAGTCGAACAGCCGCCGCAACGGCATGTCGAGGGCAATGCGCAGGATCGCGGCGGTCATCGGGATTGTGTGAAGTCACGCGGTCAACCGGCCCAGTGCCGGCCGCGTTGTACGCGCCATGTCAGCGTTTGTTACGCTCGCGCCGGTTTATAGCATGCCAGCGGTCACACCCGGCGACGTGGACCTGCCCGACTCGAGCTCCAAAGACCGCACCCGCGCGCTCAACCAGTTCCTGGCCAGCGTCGAGGTCAAGGCATTCAAGATTGCCCAGATCGCCCTCCGCCATGAGGACGACGCCCTCGATGCGGTCCAGGACGCGATGCTGCAGCTGGCGCGCGCCTATGGCGAACGGCCCTCTGACGAGTGGAAGCCGCTGTTTTACCGGATTCTGGAAAATCGCATCCGCGACGTGCAGCGCCGGCGCATGGTCCGCAACCGGGTCATGTCGTGGCTGCCGTTCCGCCGGGGCGAAGAGGATGATGAGGCGCCGGACCCGATCGAGCAGGCGGTGAGCCCGGAGCCTGCGCCGGGTCACAAGCTCGAGCTCAACGAAGCCATGCAGGCGCTGGAGAAGGCAGTGCAGGCGCTGCCGAAACGGCAGCAGCAGGCGTTTCTCCTGCGGAGCCTCGAAGGGCTGGATGTCGCGGAGACCGCCGTCGCGATGGGTTGCTCCGAAGGCAGCGTCAAGACACATTACTTCAGGGCGTTGCAGACGTTGCGCGCCCAGCTTGGGGACTACTGGTCATGAACGCGGACGACATGCAGACGAAGGAGCTCGAAGAGCGCGCTCGCGGCCTGCTCGGCGAAAGCGTCACGCGCGTCGACGCGCGCGTGCGTTCACGGCTGAATCAGGCGCGGCATGCAGCGCTCGAAGAGATTGCGGCGGGCCAGCGTTCCTTCTGGCGCAGACCGTTGTTCATGCCCGCTACCGGAGCGGTGGCCGCGGCGGTGCTGGTGGCCATCGTGCTGACCGCTCAGTTCCGCGGCGAGGGCGCCTTGCCGGTCGGCGAAGGTGGCCAGGCGTTCGATGACATCGAGATGCTGGCGGACAACGAGGGGCTCGACCTGATCGAGAACTGGGATGGCAACTTCTACGAGTGGGCTGCCAGCGAGGGTGATGAGCACGTCGACGGGACGAGCGGTTGAGCATCGCGCGGCGAGCATGCGTGCTGGCGCTGGTGGTGGGCCTGGTGCCCGCCGCGCAGGCAGCCGATCCGCCGGTGAAGGCGGACGCGAAGAAGCCCGCTCACACGGAGACGGCGAAACCGGCCGCCCCGGCGCCTGAAGTGGATGACGAGCTGCTGGAATTTCTCGGCAGCGTGGATGCGGATTCGGAGGACGAGGACTGGCTCGACTATCTGTCTCAGACAGACATCGCGAAAGTCGCGAAGGACAAAAAGAAATGATGAGCGTGCGGTCAATGGTGCTGGCGCTGCTGCTGTTCGCGGCAGTGCCTGCGTTCGCACAGCAGAACCCGGGTGGTACGCCACCGGCGGGGCGGGAATGGTCCAGCCTTTCGCCTGAGCAGCAGCGTGTGCTCGAGCGCTATCGGGATAACTGGAGCAGCCTGGCGCCGGAGCGGCAACGGAATCTCGCGCGCGGGAGTGAGCGGTGGCTTTCGATGTCGCCCGAAGAGCGCACGGGTGCGAAGAAGCGCTTCGATCGCTGGCGGGCGTTGCCGCCCGATCAGCAGAAACAGCTGCGGAATCGATGGGAGCGGTTTCGGGCGTTGCCTCCGCAGGAGCAGGACAACGTTCGCGACAACTTCCGCAAGTTCAAGAATCTGCCGCCGGAGCGGCGGAAGCTTCTGCGCGAACGCTGGAACAACGCCACGCCGGCCGAACGGCAACGCATGCTCGAACGCATGCAGCAACGACGCGAGCAGCAGCGGCCTCTGAGAAACCGCAACCGCTAGCTCAAGGCGGAGTGCGCGTCGGAATCGGGACGTTGCACACGTCGATGTGGCCTGCCTTGTATTTGAACCATTCTTCGCTGCGGTTACGGCGCGCTTCGACCAGCGCGGTGAACGTTGGCGTGTCGGTGCGCAGGATTTCGAGTGGGGTGCGTTCGGCCTGTGGCACGTCGGCGAGCAGGCGGACTGATTGGATTGGCGTACGTTCTTCGGGTTTTTCGTAGAAACCCAGCGCGCCAGTGCCGCGGCGGAGCGTCGACAGAAGGTCCATGCCTTTGATCACCCGGCCGAGCAACGTGACATTGCGATCCAGGTGCCGCGGTGAGTGGCCGATGACTACGTAGAGCTCAGTGCCGCCGCCGCTGTCCGCTTCGTTGTCACGGCCCGCGCCAACCGCTCCGTAGCAGTGAGTCAGCCACGCCATCTGTGGGTCGCGCGCGGCGGCGAAACCATCGACGAACCCCACTTGCGGCGCGAAGGTATCCGCGTCAGGCAGGCGCGTCAGGGCGACGCCCTTCGCCGGCCGGCCAAACTCGGCCTGCAGCGTTTTCTTGGCCGTGCCCGGGATCTCACGCTTGCTGTCCGGGTCGCCCCACTGCACGACGTAGTTGTCCTGCGAGCGAATGATGGCGAGCCCGTCGAAATAGTGCGCACGCACGAGCGCGAGGACGTTGGCGACGTGCCGGGGCGCGAACTCGGGCGCCAGCTCGATGATCACGCGCCCCGCCGGGAGGTCCATGTACAACGTCCGCTGCGGGTCGAGCGCACGCCAGTCGGAAGATTTCGACGCGGCGAGCACGTCCGCCATCGTTACGGGATTTGCCGCCACTGTATCGGCGGCCAGTGCCAGCAGGGTGCTGCCAAAAACGATCCATCTTTTCTTCATGGTTCCTCCAAACTGGCCTGAGGCGAGAGTCTAAGGCTAGACTGCGCCGCCGCGGCCGCCTCCTTTCAAAGGGTCAAGCGTGCAATTCGGCAAGCTACGACTGCGCGCGATTCTCGCGCTCCTCGTTCTGACTACGACACTGCCGCTCGGCCTGTTCGCCGCCCTGCTGATCGCGCGCTCGTCCCAGGACCAGCGATCCATCATCGAGCGCCGGAATGTCGAGACGGCCCGCGCCGTTTCCGTCGCCGTCGATCAGCACGTGGAAAGCGTGCGTACCACGCTTCTGGCGCTCGCCGCCACGGAGGTGCTCGACGCTCCCGATCGGGACGCCTTCAATGCGGTGGCCTTGCGCCTGGTCCCCACGCAGCCTGGCTGGTACGCACTGCTGCTCGTGCATCCTTCGGGCGCGATCATCGCAGACACTGCGCTCGCCGAGGGCGAGAAGCCTGCGTTCATCACGGCGGGCTGGGTGCGCGCGGTGCTCGCGAACAAACGCGCTGCCGTCTCGAACCTGTTTCAGGATGCGACGACTGGCGGGTATTTCTTCGTCGTGGCCGTGCCCGTAATCCGCTCCGGAGAAGTGCGCACGATCCTCGCGGCGCAGATCCGGGCGAGCAGCCTGAGCGACATTCTTCGCCGCCAGAGCGCGCCACCGAATGGAGTGATCTCGGTCGTCGATCGCGTGTCACAGATCATGGCCCGCACGCGTGGTGAGCCGGAATACGTCGGCAAGCCCCCGAGCCGGGATTTCATCACGATGCTCAGCCGCTCGGACGAAGGGAGCTGGCGCACCTTGACCCTCGAAGGCATCAAGGGCTATGCCTCGATGAGCCGCTCGCCGATCACGGGCTGGAGTGTGGGCATCGCATTGCCGACCGAGGAGATCGACCGGCCGATCCGGCAATCGATGTGGGCGCTCGGGCTCATTGGCGCCGTCATTCTCGGCATCGGCATGACTTGCGCGTTCGTGCTGAGCAGGTTCGTCGTGCGCGCGCTCACCTCTGCAGCGACAGCAGCTGGCGCGTTGGCGCGCGGGCAGCAGGTGATCTCAGTGCCGTCGCGCATCGTCGAAGCGGACGAGCTCTCCAACGCGTTGCTCGAGGCACACGCGATTCTCGATGCGCGCATTCGTGAGCGTGACCAGGCCTTGCTGGCCGAGCGCATTGCTCGCTCAGCAAGCGAAAAAGACGAAGCGCGTCTCGCCGTTACCCTCCGCAGCATCGGGGACGCGGTAATCACCACCGATCCCAGCGGCCAGGTGACGCTGCTGAACCCTGTCGCGCAGACTCTTACGGGCTGGAGCGAAGCGGACGCCGTGGGGCAGCCCATCGAGAAGGTGTTCCGCATCATCCAGGAAGGCATGCGCAGCCCGCTCGAAAGCCCAGTCAGCAAGGTGTTTCGCGAAGGGCGCATCGTGGGCCTGGCGAACCACACCATGCTGGTCGCGCGGGATGGACGCGAGACGCCCATCGAAGACAGTGCGGCGCCTATCCGCTCCACCGATGGCGCGCTGATCGGCATCGTGCTCGTGTTCCGCGACGCCTCCGCACGCCGTGAAGCCGAACGGCAGCGCATGGTCGTCCTTCAGCGCGAACAGGAAGCGCGCCGCGAGGCGGAGAACGTGAGTCGCAGCAAGGATGAGTTCGTGGCGACCGTGTCGCACGAGCTGCGCACGCCATTGAACGCCATCTTCGGCTGGGTGCGCCTCCTGCGCAGTGGCAGGCTCAACGATGCGCAGCGCGCGCACGGGCTCGAAGTGGTCGAGCGGAACACGCGCGCGCAGGCGCAACTGATCGAGGATCTGCTCGACATGTCGCGCGTCGTGGCTGGCAAGCTCCGGCTCGAAATGCGACGAGTGGATGTCGCCAGTGTCGTGCGCGCAGCGGCGGACACCGTCAGGCCGGCCGCCGAGGCGCGCGAGCTCACCATCGAGCTGCACCTCGACTCGCGCGTCGGGCCGATTTCCGGGGATCCGGATCGTCTGCAGCAGATCGTGTGGAACCTGCTGACGAACTCCGTGAAGTTCACGCCGAAAGGCGGGCGTATCGATGTCTGGCTGACGCCGGAAGGGTCGGATGCCGTGCTGTGCGTGAAGGACAGCGGCATCGGCATCGCGCCGGACCTGCTGCCGCACGTGTTCGAGCGCTTCCGCCAGGGCACGTCATCTCCATCGCGCTCACACGGTGGTCTGGGAATCGGGCTCGCACTGGTGCGCCATCTCGCGGAGTTGCACGGTGGAACGGTCTCGGCCGCGAGCGAGGGTGAGGGGCAAGGCGCCTCATTCACTCTGCGCATCCCGATGCTGGGCACACGCGCGGTGATCGAAACGCCTTCGCTGGCAACGCCGGACCGGGCGACCGACGGGACCGGTCCAGGTGTGCTCGCTCAGGTTCGCGTTCTGGTCGTCGACGACGATGAGGACGCGCGGGACCTCATCAGCACCACACTGCGTTACTCAGGCGCGCACGTGACGTCAGCAGCTTCGGCGCGCGCTGCACTGGAGCTGCTCGACGCCGATGTGCCGGACGTCGTGGTGAGCGACATCGCCATGCCGAATGGGACGGGCTATGACCTCGTGAAGCAGATGCGCGCCACGCCGACTCTGGCGGAAATTCCGGCGATCGCCCTGACCGCGTATGGCCGGGTCGAAGACCGCGAACGTGCGCTGGACGCGGGCTTCAACTTCCACATCATCAAGCCGGTCGAGCCGATGCACCTCGTCACCGCCGTGGCTGCGGCGCTGGGACGTTCCTGACGAGCTCGTGGATTTCCGCGTGAATCCCGCTGCGGCTCACGTCGAGCGTCGCCAGCGTGACGGGCAGCTTGAAGCGACGCGGGCCGGCGCTGCCCGGATTCAGGAACAGCACACCATCGCGCGTTTCCGCTTTCGGTTTGTGTGAGTGGCCCGTGATCACCGCCGCGAAGCCTGCGGCGGTGGGATCGACATCCAGCTCCGCGAGGTTGTGCAGCACATAGATCGAGTAGCGGCCGATCCTGAACACCTCGCTCTCCTGAATGCGAGCCGCCCACGCTCCCTTGTCGTTGTTACCCCGGACTGCAGTGACCGGAGCAATCTTGCTCAGCTCCGCAAGAATCTCCGGCGAGCAGATGTCACCCGCATGCAGGATGTGCTCGACGCCGCGGAGCGCAGCAACCGCCTCCGGTCGAAGCAGATCGTGCGTATCCGAGATCACGCCGATGCGCGCCATAATTTCCCGCCGAGCATCGTCATTGGAACGATCAGTAGCAAGGCGGTGACCTGGAACCACGTCGGCATGCTGCCCCAGGCCAGCAGTGCGAGAGCGAGGCTCGGCACGAAGGTGAACACTCCCAACGCGAAGGAATGCATCACCGGACGGATCACAGCCAGCCGGGCCGTAATGTAACCGCCGAGCGCTTCGATCAGCGCCATGTACACCAGCGTGAGCGGAAGATTCCCGGTGCCCAGGAGCTTCTGGGCGCCGAGCGTGAGCATCTGGATCGCGAAAAAACCTGCGCCGACGGCAACGACGCTGCGGACGGCTTGCGGTCCTTCAGGCACGGAATCTCAGCGCGTGTTCATCCGGACGCCTTGACCGCCTGGATGAGCTCGGCCGCCGCCTTCTGCGCATCGCCGTACAGCATGCGCGTGTTGTCCAGATAGAAGAGCGCGTTCTCGATGCCTGAGAAGCCCGCGCCCTTGCCGCGCTTGATGACGATGACGTTCTTCGCCTTGTCCGCGTTCAGGATCGGCATGCCGTAGATCGGGCTCGACTTGTCCGTGCGCGCGACGGGATTCACCACGTCGTTCGCGCCGATGATGAGCGCCACGTCCGCCGTCTCGAACTCTGCGTTGATCTCATCGAGATCCGCGATGAGGTCGTACGGCACACCCGCCTCGGCCAGCAGCACGTTCATGTGCCCCGGCATGCGTCCCGCGACGGGATGAATCGCAAATCTCACGGTGACGCCACGATCGATGAGGAGCTGACACAGCTCCCAGATCTTGTGCTGGGCCTGCGCGACGGCCATGCCGTAGCCCGGGACCACGATCACCTTCTGCGCGAACGCCATCATGACGCCGACGTCCGTCGCCTCGATCGGCTTCAACGCTCCGGTGACTTCGCCCGTGGCCGCGCCACCCGTATCGCCGAACCCGGAGAACAGCACATTTCCGAGCGAGCGATTCATCGCCTTCGCCATCAACTGCGTGAGCAGCGTACCGGCGGAGCCGACGACCGTGCCGGCGATGATCATCGCCGCGTTGTTCAGCACGAACCCTTCGAAACCCACCGCGAGACCGGTGAGCGCGTTGTAGAGCGAAATGACGACCGGCATGTCTGCGCCGCCGATCGGCAGCGTCATGGTGACGCCGAGAATCAGCGCGATGACGAATAGCGCGGTGATGTGGAGTTGCAGGTTCGTCGTGCCGCTCGAATCGAGCGAGGAGTGGACCACGATGATGAAGCCGAGCACGAGCGTCGCGACCAGCAGCAGGAGATTCAGAATCTGCTGTCCCTTGAAGCGGAACGAGCGGTTGATCAGGCCCTGCAATTTGCCGAACGCGATGGCGCTGCCGCTGAAGGACACCGCGCCGATGATGCCGCCCACGACGGCAAGCGCTAGTGTGGCGAGGCTGACGTGCGATGTAGTGCTGCCCGGCGTTTCCATCGCCACCTTGTAGAGCTCGACCGCTGCAATCGCTGCCGCGGCGCCGCCGCCCATGCCGTTGTAGAGCGCGATCATCTGCGGCATGTCCGTCATCGCGACGCGCTTGCCGCTCCACCACGCCAGGCCGCCGCCGACCACGATTGCTGCGCCGATCAGCTCGTAGTTCGTCATCCCTGGATAGATGAAGCTCACGAGCGTGGCGACGAGCATGCCCGCGCCGGCCCACAGGATGCCGCTGCGCGCGGTGACCGGCGAGCTCATGCGCTTGAGTCCGAGAATGAACAGCGCGGCTGTGACGAAGTAACTGACCTGGATGATCAGCTCGCGCGTGGCTGGGTCGCCCATCAGTGCGCCCCTTTGCCGGGTTTCTTCGCGCCGCTCGACTTGAACATCTCGAGCATGCGTTCCGTCACTACGTAACCGCCCACTGCGTTGCCGGCGGCGAGCAGCACTCCGATGAAGCCGATGGTCTTCTCGAGCGGCGTGTGCGCGGCGCCGAGCGCCACCATCGCGCCGACGAGCACGATGCCGTGCACGAAGTTGGAACCCGACATGAGCGGCGTGTGCAGGATCACCGGCACCCGTGAGATCACCTCGTAGCCGGTGAAGGCCGCGAGCATGAAGATGTACAGCGCAACGATGCCAGTCATCTCGTTTCCCCCAGACTTTCTTTAATCCAGCGTCTTCAGTGTCGGCTCGTGCTTCACGGCGCCGTCGTGCGTGAGACAGGACTGGGCGAACACTTCGTCGTTCCAGTCGATCTTCAGCTCGCCCTTGTCGATGGCAGGCTTCAGGAAGTTGAGGAGATTGCGCGCGTACATCTCGCTCGCGTTGTAAGCGAGCGAGGCGGGCAGGTTCACCGGACCGATGACGCTCACGCCGTTGTGCACGACCGTCTCGCCGGCGCGCGTCAGCTCGCAGTTGCCACCCTGTTCCGCAGCGATGTCGACCACGAGAGAGCCCGGACGCATGCGCTCGACCGCCGCGCGCGAAATGATTTTCGGCGCCGGCCTTCCCGGCACCGATGCCGTGGTGACCACGGCATCCGCCGCAGCGATGCGCGAGTCCAGCACTTCCTGCTGTTTGGCTTTTTCTTCAGCAGTGAGCTCGCGCGCGTATCCGCCTGTGCCTTCCGCGCTCACTCCGGTGTCGACGAACTTCGCGCCCAGCGACTTCACCTGTTCCTTCGTAGCGCTGCGCACGTCGTACGCTTCAACGACCGCGCCGAGGCGTCTCGCTGTAGCGATGGCCTGAAGACCTGCGACACCCGCGCCAATCACCAGAACCTGCGATGGCCGGATCGTGCCAGCCGCAGTCGTGAGCATCGGAAAGAACTTCGGCAGATTGCTGGCTGCGATCAGCACGGCCTTGTAGCCCGCGATCGCAGCCTGCGAAGAGAGTCCATCCATCGACTGCGCGCGCGAGATGCGCGGAATCAGCTCGACTGCGAAACTCGTGATGCGCCGGTCGCGCAGCGCTTTCACTTCGGCCTTGCGCGCGTGCGGCTGCATGAAGCCGACGACGACTGAACCAGCTTTGAGCTGTGCGATCTGATCCAGTGACAGAGGTTGGACGGCGAGCACGACGTCCGCACTGCTCAACACGGCGCCTGCGGATGCGGCCCAGTCAACTTTCTTGAACAAAGTGTCAGGAAAATTGGCGCGGACGCCGGCACCGGGCTCCATGAGGATGCGCGCTCCGGTCTGCGCAAACTTTTCCGCCACTTCGGGGACCAGACTCACACGGGTTTCGTGTGGCGCGCTCTCGCGGAGTGCACCGATTGTTACGGGCATCAGGTATCTCGTATTGGGGCATTACGTGGCCGGGCGACCACGCGGCTTGGAAATCCTCAATCAAATGAAGGCGTTGGCGCGTTGAATTCTTGCACAAAACTGCCGTATCTTACAGCGCCCATGTTAGGCATCGATCTGGACAAGGCCGACTCCGGTTCCCACGACGAAATGCGCATCGTGGCGGTCTCCCACGCGCGCGGACTTTCGCAGCTTGTCCTGCGTACGGACGTCGCGGGAATGCCTCTCGAGTGGATCGACTACAAGGAGGCCGCCCGCCTCTACCACCAGGAACAGGTGGCCTACACGTGCGGGTCGTTGCTCTACCAGCTTTACGGAGGCACCAACGCCCTCACCGGGCGCCGCACCGTGCTGGAAGTGAATTCGATCGTGGCCACGCTCGGTCACACGGGAAATCCGGGCAACACGCGACACGACTATGTGCCGCCGCTGAACAACCAGACGCTCTTTCGACGGGACGCGTACCTCTGCATGTACTGCGGCTTGAGGTTCTCCTCGCGCGAGCTGTCTCGCGACCACATCCGGCCGTTCAGCCAAGGCGGGCTGGACGTGTGGACCAACGTGGTCACGGCCTGCCGCCGCTGCAATAACCAGAAGGCGTCGCGCACCCCCGAGCAGGCGAAGATGCAGTTGATCGCCGTACCGTTCACGCCGACCTACGCCGAGTACATCTTCCTCAAGGGCCGCCGCGTCCTGGCGGACCAGATGGAGTACCTGCTGGCGCACTTCCCGCGCTCCAGCCCCTTGCATGACCGCATCCAGCGCTGGCTGAGTTGATCTACCTCATCGACGCTTCGGTGTACGTGTTCCGCGCGTACCACTCCCTCCCCCCGGACATGGTCGATCGGGATGGCAATCCCGGGCACGCGGTATTCGGTTTCGCGCGCATGCTGGGGGACCTCCTCGAGCGCGCCCGGCCGAAATACATCGCAGTGGCCTTCGACCGGAGCCTCATGAAGGGTTTCCGGAACCGGATCTATCCGGCCTACAAGGCCCATCGCGAGCCACCGCCGGCGGACCTGGAGTTCCAGTTCGACCGGTGCATGGAGCTGTGCGCGTGCCTCGGGGTCACGGCCCTGTCGAGCCATGACTACGAAGCCGACGACATCATCGGCACGCTCGTGGCGACCTTCCGCCGGGACGGCGTGCGCTCCACGGTGATCACGCGGGACAAGGATCTCGCGCAGCTCATTCGTGAAGGGGACGTGTATTGGGATTTCGGCGGGCCGCCGTACAGCTATCACGACATCGCGCGGCGCTTCGGAGTGGCGCCCGAGAGATTCGCCGACTACCTCGCCCTGACGGGCGACAGTGTCGACAACATCCCCGGCGTGCCCGGCGTCGGACCCAAGACCGCCGCGCTCCTGATGAAGGAATTCGCCTCACTCGACGAGCTGTATGGGGATCTGGAACGCGTCGCGGCCATCAAGATGCGCGGCGCGGACGCGCTCGGCGAACGGCTCAGGCAACACCGGGAAGCCGTCTACATGGCGAGGCAGCTGACGTCGATCGCATGTGACGTTCCGCTGGAGATGGAAGCTCATGGCGTGCGACGACGCGCGCCGGACCTGGCGGCGCTGGAAGCCTTCTACAACGTGCAGCGTTTTGGTCCGTTTCTGCGGAAACAGGGGGAGCGCCTGGCGCAGCTCCCCATCGAAACGGTCAGCCCGGCGGCGGCGCCACCATCGCGGTCACACAGCCCAGGACCTCTTCAGTTCCCCCTGGCGTTCGGGAGATGAGCCGGGCCGAGTCGGTCTGGAGCCACCCGGCATCGAAGCGCACGATCCAGCTCCCATCGCGCTGTTCGCGCGCCGAATAACGGTTGCTCGCAAGGTCACGGCCTTCGGAATCCGTGACAGTGATGCGGCGTTCGGCTGGAACTCCCGGCACACGCAGCAGCACCGCGCGCGCGTTGGCAGCAATTGCGAGGGTCGTGCACTCATCGGCTCCGCGTGTCAGCGCGGGCATGTTGAAAATGGCGGTCTCGCTCGAATCGAGGCTCGGACGCTGCAGGGCGCTGACGAGATAGCCGCCCACGCCGCTCACGACCAGCGCGGCGGCAAACGAGGCCGCCATGCCCCAGCCACCCCACCACAGTTTCCGGAAAGGCTTCTGCGCCTCCATCACTGCCGGGGCCGGCATGTGATGCTTGATCACGCGCCAGGCCTCCACGTCATTGACGCACTCCGAGCAGCCCATCATGTGCAGCTCGAACGCCTCCTGCTGCTGATCGGTCAGCTCGTGCGCGACGTACGCCGCGGCGGTCTGGTTCGATTTGAACTGGATATGGTCCATTGTTCTTTTACCCATCCATTGAGAGAGCTTCGACGCCACTCCCTGCGAAGCCCTGTTTACGCAAAATCTCGGCGAAGCGCTGGCGCGCACGCCACAGCACCTGGTTGAACTGCAGCTCGGTCAGATTCATGGACTCGCGGATGGCGCTGCGCGCCTCCTCCTTCAGGTAGAACCGCTCGAGTACTTCGCGGTCACGCTGCATCGGGAGCTTGCCCATGAGCTCGCGCACGCAGCGCGCGCGCAGGTCGTGGTCCAGCGCTTCCTCGAGCGACAGCGCGTTGTCGTGCAGGTTCATGAGCAGCTCGCCGTCGTGGTCGACGCGCCGGGCGAGCTCGCCCCGCCAATACGCCGTCGCCAGCTTGCATGCGGTTCGATACAAATAGCCTCCGAGGTTGCCCGGATCGTCCAACCCATCGGTACGGATTTTCTTGATCGCCTGCAGGAACGTGCGCTGCAGAAGGTCCTCGGCCGCATCACGATCGATGCGCCGTTGCAGGAATACCTGCATCAACGGGCGCCGATATCTCACATAAATTTCATTTTGCAGCTCCGTGCCGGCGCCAACCGCTGCGGCGAGGAGTGCGGCACCGGAATCCGGTGTGACCGACGCGGATTCGGTGAGGGATTCTGAATAGGTCATCTCGACGGCCCCCGTGGCTGTCCTGGCTCGAGGCACACTCGTGCGGTTTTTTCCTTAGCCGCCAGTGTACACGCGTCGGCCAGCGGCACTCCGCCGGGGTAGCGCCCCAGCAGATCCGGCTGCGATCGACGTGGTGTCTCCAGCATCCGTGCACGCACCACTTTGGCCAGAAAATCGTCCGCGCTGAATCTAGCATAGCCGGGGCTCGACCAGATTCCGGCGAGGAGCCCTGTCAGGATGGCCGTCGAGTTGGAGCTTCCCTGCTCGATCCGATAGCCGGATTTCCCAGCACTGGCACCGAGCACACAGGCGCTGGGCGCTCCGAGGTTCAGCCCCTCCGGAGCCGCGCTGGTTCCCGGTGAGATTATGTCCCCGTCGCCGATCGGCACGGCGCGCACGATGCGCGAGAAGGGGTAGGCGGCTGGATAGCCCGCCTGCGTCTCACCCTTGTTGGGGACGCTGGCAATCACGATGGCCGCGCTCGGCGAGGGCATGTCTGCGATCTGGGCAAAGGCTGCGTCGAGCTCGGGGGTCGTCGCTGTCCAGTGTGCGCTGAAGCTCATGAGCTTCGCGCCCATCCGCGTCGCATATTCGAGGGCACGGACGATCCGCTGCGGGTCCGGCCGGTCCTTGGACCGCCCACCGCAGCCGGCAATACGCAGGACCATCACGCGGGCGCCATCAGCGCCGGCGGCCGCGATCCCTACGCCGTTATTACGTTCTGCGGCGATGAGGCTCGCCATCATCGTGCCGTGGCTCGCACGTTTCACACATTCCCCTTGCGGAGAAACCACGGGGTCGTCGTCGACGAAATCCCAGCCGTGGACGTCGTCTACATAACCATTGTTGTCATCGTCCACGCCGCGCCTGCCCTGGGCTTCGCGGACGTTCGTCCAGATGCGATTTCGTAGATCCGGATGTGTGATGCGCACGCCGTCATCGAAGAGTGCGACGGTGATCGGCTGGCGTGAGGAATTCGCGTCCCACGCAAGCGAGCCGGCAACGTAGTCCAGCCACCACTGGTTGCCGTTGCGGTATCCGCAATCGTTCGTCGAGGGATCGTCAACAGGGCGCGTAGGGATGAGCGTGGAACACGCGAGCTCGCGGCACGCATAGCTGCCCGGATCCTCGGTCGCGTCGGCGGCGGCCAGAGTGCACGCCGCCGACGCGATTAACCCAAGACATGCCCGCGCGATGGTCGCTGCCATCGCGCCATTGTAGAAGCCGTGCGTCAGTTCTCCACAACGATCGCGCCGTTGTTATCGAGGTTCAGATTGCCGCCCGCATCCGTGTCGATCAGCAGCACCGCCGCGCTGTTGGGACCCGTCGCGTTACGCGGAAAAATCAGCAGGTGATGCACCTGGCCGTGGATCTGCACGGTGCCGTACCAACGCTCGTACGGATACTGCGGCTCGCCGCTGACTGCGAAACCGGACTGCGCGAGGAACGGCTGGCTCGCTTCCGCACCGGGGACGCACTCGAAGTCCGCGGGAATGGACTGCATGCGCGTGCCTGCCCGGTATTGCAGCCTCACGTTCTTCCAGGTCGAGGGCCAGCTGAACCCCGGTTTGTCGAGGACCTGCAGGTAGTAGGACTGCCCGCCATCCATGGTGAAACGCGTGATCCTGAACTGTGAGCCCGGCACCGTGTGGTTGTTGCCGGCATGCGCCTCGGTGCAATCGCGGTTTATCGTGTACGTAGTGAAAAAATAGTCGGGTATACCCGACGACGTTTGCGCTTGAGTCTTGGTCTGGATACTCGCCATCAGCGACAGCGCAGTGGAAAAGAGCAATACCGGAACGACGCGGGACATGGGCATCTCCTCGGGAGTAGGGATCGAAAAGATCGCCCCACATAACTGCACCGAGGAGGCCCGATATCTCAGCGAGGGGAATTCAGAGCTGGGTGTCCGGTTGGCCGAACAGAGTAAATGCGGCCCAATCGTATGCCCCTCCCTGGCGGGCGTGGTCGAGCTGCGCCTGTCGCAAGGCCGCCGCGGCCGTCAGGTGCTCTACGAACAGATAGCGATAGAAAGTGCGCATGAAGGGCGCTGTTGCCTCGTCGGCCACGCGCCAGTAGCTCGCAACGACGGATGCCGCGCCCGCCTGCAGGAATGCCTGCGCCGGCCCGAGCACACCTTCGCCCGGCAGGAGTTTCCCGCGCGATGTATCGCAGGCGCTCAGTACGACGAGCCGCGAATCGATTTTCATTTGCAGGATATCCAGCAGGCCGAACCGCGCGGCCTCGCCGTTCGAATTCGTTTCGGGAGTCAGCACCAGCGCAGACAAGCGCGGACGATAGGCGTCCACGTAACCATGTGTCGCGATGTGCAGGAGAGTCGGGTTCGTCGCCGCGGCCGCGCGGAGCGCAGCCGGCGTAGCCGCGCAGCCAAGATGCTCGCGCACCCGACTGCCCGGTGAGTATTCGTGAGCCAGCTCGGCGATCGCCGCCACTTCCTTGCGGCTGCCAGGAAGTTTCGGCAGCGAGTCCATCGAGCGCGTTGCTGCGACTGTCTGCCTGGAGGCGACGGGCAGAGATGCCTCCGCCTCGACATTCTGGCGTTCGCACTCACGGAGCCAGTCCGAAGCGCGAAACACAGGGTCGCCGATGAGCTCCAGCCGCGGCACCGAGTCGCGGACTGCGTGCTGCAGGCCGGACTGGGTCACGAACAGCGCCGACGGCATTACTGCGAGCTCCATTCGCTGCACCGTGAGGGGCGCCTCGGGGTCCGGACCCCACGGCAGCACCGCGAACGGAACGGTGTGAAGCGCATCGTCCGGAACGAAGATCACGCGGTTTCGCGTAACGAGCTCCGTCAGCGGCCAGAGCGTGAGTGCGGCCAGCCGGCGCGCAGCGTTGCGCACGTCTTGCGTAGCGGATTCGGGGTTGCGCAATCGCTCATATAACGCCCCCGCTGCCGCGCCGATTTCAATGCGACTCCCCAGCGGCACGACATGGATGTGCCCGGCGTCGATGACGAATGCGAACATGTTGTCGCCACCGACGGCGTATTCGACGACGGTTGCATCGAGAGCAGACAGACGCTGCCGGAGTGTGGCGGGGACCGAGGGCTCATCCGCCTCAGGGCTCGTCTCGACGAGACCGGCAAGCGCTGCCACCGGGATGCCTGCGTTGCTCGTCGCGTGCGCCTTCTCCAGCTCGGCAAGCTTGCGCATCAACTCTCCGTAGCGCTCTGCGGCGGGCTCGGTGGAGCCCGTCGCCCGAGTGTCCGTCGCCTGGCTCAGTGCGTAACGAAAGCTCCGCGCATGACCCCGCTCCGAGATCGCGAACGCTTCCCACGCGCGCGCCTCGTCGTTGCGGACGTCGCTCGCGTACAGCGTGGTCAGCTCCGCGAACACATCGTGTTGAGTGGCGAGCCACGTGGCGCGTTGCTCGGCATCCAGCTCGCCGATGGGCACCTGTTCGATCAGGGCGGCGGCTGTCCGCAGGACCGTCATTGCGGATTCGTTTGCCTGCTCAGCGCGGAAGCCACGTGCCATCCATTGCAGCGATTCCACCACCTGCCCGAGATCGGCCCGGGACCCGCCGAGTTTCAGCGCCTGCGCGGCAAGGCCCCGCGCCTCCGCCGGACGATTGTCCAGCAGCGCTGCGCGCGCGAGACCGATATAGGCGCGGGATCGGTTCTCATGCGTCGGCGGCAGATTGGCGCTATCCGCAATCGCGAGCCCGCGCTCGAAGGCAGAGCGGGCTTTCACCGCGTCACCATGTTGGAGTAGCGCTGCGCCTTCCGCATTCGCGAGCCGCAGCTGCGTGCGTGGCGTGATCGCGAAGGGCCGCGCCGCCGCGAGACAACGAAGTGCCTGCGGATGATCGTTCTCGAGCCGGGACGCGTCGAGCAGACCGAGCAGCGCGTTGAATACAGCGATCTTCCCACCTTCACTCAGTGCTTCAACCTTCGGCGTTTCAACGCAGGTGACCTTGCCGACTGAATCGCCGGCAGGCTCGCTCTTCGCGACAGCGATGAGCGCTGGACATTCGAGTGATGAGGCACGCGCGAGATAACTATGACCTTCACCAACACTGCCGACCTGGACGAGCAGCGTTCCAAGTCGTGCCAGATTCATCCGCGCGCCGTCGCAGTCCGCTGCGTTGGCATGCAGGCGGACAGACTTCCGATGCGACACCTCCGCCTGTCTAAGCAATCCGGCTTTCGCCTGCAACCGACCATAGTTACCCCAGATCAATGCGCTCAGCTTCGGTTGCAGATCGTCCGGCAGGGTGGTCAGCACGTCGTGATATGCCTGCAACGCTACCGAATAGTCGCGCGCTTCCTCCGCGAGCGTTGCGATGTTCTGGCGGGCAAGAGCGTCGCACTCCCAGTCGCGCAGCTCCGTGCAGCGCTGAGCAGCGCGGGTGAACAGCGCGCCAGCCTCACGCGCGCGGCCGTCACGGAATTCCATGAAGCCACGCAGGATGTCGATGCGTGGCACTTCCCGCGCGCCGAATCGGGCGCGACGTGCCAGCGCCTCCGCCTTGTCCGATAGCTCGAGCACACGTGCGCTCCGGAGCTGTGGCGCCAGGCGCTCCGATTCGAGTGTCGTCCGGGTCTGCAACGCCAGCAGTCTGCTGCGCAGATCGGGATCTGCAGCCGCGCCGAAGTCGGCCAGTGCCCAGGAAGCCAGCACGTACGCGGCATCGTCCTGGTCCAGTTCCTCGTATGCGATCTCGGCCATCGCGTAACGCGACTGCGCCACCCGCCAGTCGTCGATGCCCCGAAACTCGCGCGCGGCGGTGCTGTAGAGCTCGAACGCATGCCGCCAGCTCCCTGCCTGCGCTGCTTGTGCTGCCGCCGAGAAGGTTCGCTCGGCTTGCAAGCGTTGCGTGTCGGAAGGCGGCAGGCGATCCGCCGAGATGCACACTTCTCCGACGATGTCGGGCGAATCTCGCGAGCGGATGCTTACCGTGAGCGGCTCCTTGTCCTTCACTTCCGGTGTAAAGGTCGCTATGCCGAAGCGCTCGATCGGCGAGCGTGCCGACAGTGATCCGGCGAGTGTCGTGAAGACGGAGATACCCCGCTGATCAACAGCTACGCGCAGAGTGCCGCGCGTCGGCGGCACGAGTGTCAGTTCCACCGGCTGCGCTTTACTGATCGGTTGGCATGTCTGGGCGAGCACGGGCTGCGGTGGCTCGTGCGAGCTGCAGGCCGAGAGCGCCAGTAGGAGTGGCGCCAGGGCGCGCGTGGCGAAACGTAGACGGGGCATATCCCGATTTCTACGCCACGTGATTCAGCGCGCCAAGCGTAGTTTCCGTCGCGTCCACGCGACCCGAGCCTGATTTCGCAGCGAGGATTGCGGCTACGGTATGCTCCGCACCCCACACGCGAGTCCCGGAGCGGTTCATGGCCCAACCGAGCATCCAGTCCGTCCTGCTCGAAGAACGCTCGTTCGAGCCCTCGAAGGACTTCGTGTCGCGCGCGCAGCTGTCACCCGAGGCGCTGCAGGCACTCCACGCGCAGGCTGCTGCGGATCCCGTGGGGTACTGGGCGGACCTCGCGCGGCGGGAGTTGCAGTGGCAGAAGCCGTTCACGCAGACGCTGGACGATTCCCGGGCGCCGAACTTCGCGTGGTTCACGGATGGCAAGCTCAACGTGGCCTACAACTGCCTCGACGTGCACCTAGACGAGCGCGGCCACAAGACCGCCATCATCTTCGAAGGCGAACCTGGTGAGACAAGGCGTCTCAGTTACCGCGAGCTGCATGCGGAAGTCTGCCGGTTTGCCAACGCACTAAAGTCGAAGGGCGTGCAGAGCGGAGACCGTGTGGTCATCTACATGCCGCTCGTGCCGGAAATCATCATCGCGATGTTCGCCTGCGCGCGCATCGGCGCCATCCACTCGGTGGTATTCGGCGGGTTCTCCGCGCCGTCGCTGAAGGACCGCATCGAGGATGCGGGCGCGAAGCTGCTCATCACCGCGGACGGTGGCAAGCGCGGCGGCAATACCATCGAGCTGAAGGCCGCCGCGGACAAGGCCCTGTCTGCAGGATGCCCGACGATCGAGGACGTGATCGTCTTCAAGCGCACGGGCGATGCGGTGCCGATGCAGTCAGGGCGTGACGTGTGGTGGCATGACGTCGTCGAGGGACAGGCGCCGGTGTGCGATCCGGTGTGGGTGGATGCCGAGCATCCGCTGTTCCTTCTTTATACGTCCGGATCCACGGGCAAGCCCAAGGGAATCCAGCACTCCAGCGCCGGGTATTTGCTGGGAGCCAAGACAACCTGCCGGTGGGTGTTCGACCTGCGCGATGACGATGTGTTCTGGTGTACGGCGGACGTGGGTTGGGTAACGGGGCATAGCTACGTCGCGTACGGGCCGATGTCGAACGGCGCGACCGTCGTGTTGTACGAGGGTGCGCCGACGTATCCGGATGGCGGGCGGTTCTGGAAGATCTGCCAGACGCATGCCGTGACTATCTTCTACACGGCGCCGACGGCAATCCGCGCGCTGATGAAACTCGGGGATGCGCTGCCGGCGAAGTACGACCTTTCGAAACTGCGGCTGCTCGGGAGTGTCGGCGAGCCGATCAATCCGGAGGCGTGGATCTGGTATCAGAAGGTGATTGGCGGCGGGCGCTGCCCGATCGTGGACACGTGGTGGCAGACGGAAACGGGCGCCATCATGATTTCGCCCATTCCCAGCGTGACCGCGACCAAGCCCGGCTCGTGCACGAAGCCGTTGCCTGGCATTGAAGCGGACATCGTGGACGATCACGGCAATAGCGTTAAGCGCGCGGACACGGGTGGATATCTCGTCGTTCGCAAGCCGTGGCCTTCGATGCTGCGGACCATCTGGGGGGACAACGCGCGGTACGTGAGCACGTACTGGGAGAAGTTCCAGAACCGGTTCTACGTGGCGGGGGACAGCGCCCATCGGGACAAGGATGGGTACTTCTGGATCATGGGGCGCATCGATGACGTGCTGAACGTGGCGGGTCATCGGCTTGGCACGATGGAGATCGAGTCGGCGCTGGTTTCGCATCCGCGGGTGGCGGAGGCGGCCGTGGTCGGGCGGCCTCACGAGATCAAGGGTGAGGCTGTGTTTGCGTATGTGGTTTGCCGTGGGCAGCGGCCGGGTGCCGAGGTGGCGGACCTGACGAAGGAGTTGCGGAACTGGGTCGCGCAGGAGCTGGGGGCGATTGCGCGGCCGGATGACATTCGATTTGCGGATAATCTGCCCAAGACGCGGTCCGGGAAGATCATGCGGCGGTTGTTGCGGGCGATTGCCCGGGGTGAGGAGATTACCCAGGACGTTTCGACGCTGGAGAATCCGGCGATTCTCGATCAGTTGCGCGGCGTTGATGCTTCTCCGGCTTCGGAGAGCGTCAAGCGAAAGGCGGCGCCGAAGAAGGCCCGACCCCCGGCGCGCAAGGCCGCCGCGAAGCGTTCCAAAAAGCCCGCCGCGAAAAAGAAAAAGGCGACCGCTGCCGCCCGCAAGCTCACACGAGCGCCGACTCGCAAACCTGCGCGCAAGACCGCGCGCAAGTCGCTGCGCAAGCCCGTGGGCAAAAAGGCGCGCTCGCGCCGACGGGCCTAGTCAACAAGCTCAAAAGAGTCGGGCCTCTGCGCGCCTTGGTACCGCCGCAGGCATTCGAGGCGATTGGCGCGCACGAAAGGCGTTGAAAGATGCGCGCTTCGGCGCGAGCTCAAGGAGTCGGCCTTTTTGCGCTACTCGGCCCGGGCCACAATCCTGAACCGAATTTTCATCTCGTCCAGTACGCGTAGAGCGCCACCGAACAGGCTGAAGGGCGTCAGGCCGAGGTCGGTCTGTTTCAGCGGCAACTCGCCCTGAACCTGCAACTCCGCGCCACGAATCTCGTACTTCACGGGGACGACAACCGAGCTGGCCCGGTCGCGAACGATCACGCGCACCTGGGCCTCGAGCCCTTCGGCCCCGTTCTGAATCGCCTCGGATTGCAGAACGATTTCCGGGTAACGCTCGGCCTCGAGGAGCGACGCGCCCAGCATGTTCTTCCGGGTGCCTTCTTTAGCGTCATCGGGCACACCGGGCGGAAAGTCCGGCGACGCTTCCTGTGCACGCAGCGCCTCTTCGTCCACTACCAGCTCGCTCACCGGCATGTGCACTTCGAACGACGCGCGCGTCGGCTCTTCCGGCACGCGCACCGTCCCAGTCAGCGAATGTGATGCGATCAGGTGATTGTGCCCGGCCCGCGCCAGGGCCCCGCCCCGATAGACGCGAATCGTGAGGAGCGAGGCCATCGGGTCCACCTTGAACTCGCGCCCCTCCGTCTGCTGTGCGGGCGCTGGCTGCGGAGCGGGCGTGGGCGCAGGCTCCTGCCGCGCCGGCCGGCTCGCGCAACTGGCGAGCAGGACCGCAAGAAGCGTAACCGCCGTCGCCCGGATTTTGTAAGCTCCGCCCATTCGAAGAGCTTAACGGCATGCCGACCCGAAACACTACCGCTCGCTGGGGCCACCTCGCGCAACTGTTCCACTGGGTCGTCGTCGCCCTCATCGTCACGCAGTTCGTGCTCATCAGCATCGAGCAGGACCTGCCGCTCGGCATGCAGAAGCTGGCCGTGCTCGCGCGCCACAAGTCCTTCGGCATCACCATCCTCGCGCTCGCAGCCCTGCGGCTCATCTGGCGCCTCGTGAACCCGACGCCCGAATTGCCGGACACACTGAAGCCCTGGGAGCGGATGCTCGCGAAGGTGACTCATACGCTGCTCTACGTGCTCCTGTTCGCGATGCCGATCACGGGCTGGGCGATGTCCTCGGCCCGCAATTTCCCCGTGAGCTGGTTCAATCTCGTCCAGCTCCCGGACTTCGTGGCGCCGAACCGCCCGCTGTACGACGCGCTCCACACGACGCACGCGATCCTGGCGTGGCTGCTTGTCGCCACCGTCACCCTGCACGTGCTCGCCGCGCTCAAGCACCATTTCTTTCTGAAGGACGACACTCTGCGACGGATGCTTCCATTCACGAGAACACGCTGAGGAGTTCACCGATGCTCGGGTATTCACGCACCGCGCTCCGTGCGGGCTCATTTGTGGCGATGGTCTTTTGTGCACACGCGGTTCTTGCCGCCGCCCCCGCGGCGCCCGCCCACTTCATGCTGGAACCCACGAAGAGCCTGTTGCGCTTCTCGTTCGTACAGGCCGGCGCAAACAACAACGGGCGCTTCGGCAAATACACCGCCGACGTGCTCTTCTCGGGCGAGAACCTTCCGGCCAGCAAGATCAATGTGGCCGTCGACATCGCTTCACTCGACACGGGCGACCAGGAGCGCGACGACACGCTGAAGGGCGCGGATCTGTTCGACGTGAAGAAATTCCCCCAGGCGCGCTTCGTGTCGTCGAAGATCGTCCCGGCTGGCCAGATGCGCTACGAGGCACAGGGGAAGCTCACGATCCGCAACGTGACGAAGGACGTGAAGATTCCCATCACCTTCCAGACGAAGGTGGAGCAGGGAAAAACGATGGGCTATCTCACGGGCCGCATGAACATCAAGCGGCTGGAGTACGGCGTGGGACAGGGAGAATGGAAATCGACCGAGTGGGTGAACGACGACGTGTCGGTCACCTTTTCACTGCGCCTCGCGCCCGCTACGTAAAGGCTAGTTCGGCGCGTCTTTCAATTTTGACGTGCACAGGTCGTAGATCGAGCTCATCAGCACCTGCACGGAGTGGGTCATCGCTACCTCGATGCCCTTCAATGCGGCCTGGCGGATCGACTCCGTCAGGATCGCGGCTTGCTCCTCACTCAGATTCTCGGGCATGCGCGTCGTGATCTGCACCGTTGGAATGCCTTCCACGATCTCGCGCAGAATCTGGTAAACGCAATCCGCCTTGGCACGCATCAGGTGCTCGTCGTCACCGAAGAGTGTGCCGATCGTCAGCAGACCGTCCACCGTCTTGTCGCGAGTCTGCTTCCATTCGCGCTCCGTGCCGAAGGTGGCATGTATGACTTCGCCCATGGCCGTCTCTTGCAAAGTTAACCTGGGTTAACGGTTCGCAAGTTCTGTGCCGCTCCTGGCGGCTTGAGCGCAGGGTCAGTAGTCGGTGCCGTCCCGGCGGGTTATGCGGCGGCTCGAGCCGTCCCAGGCCATGTCGACGCTGGGATCGGAATAGAAGGCCTTGTCTGCCGGGTCGCGATTGCTCACCTCGAGATAGACGGCCGGCCGCGTGCCGCGATTGGCAAGCTGGTGTCCTTCCTTCGAGCCAGCGGGGAATCCCGCACAGTCGCCCGCGCGCAGAAGCTGCTCGCCGTTGTCCGTACAGAGCACCACTTCGCCTTCGAGCACGAGCACGAATTCATCTTCGTGTGTGTGCCAGTGACGCATCGAGGACACCTTGCCCGGTGGCAGCGTCGTGCGATTGATGCCGATCTTCGTCAGGCCGAGTGCGTCGCCGATGCGGCGCTTTTCACGCGGCAGCACCTGCGAGCGATACGGCTCGGGATACACGGTGCCGGTGTGCGGTTCGCAGGCGATGGGGTCGAGTGCAGGTTTCGTGAGCGCCATGAAAGTGTTCTCGCTGCGCGACGCGAGTCAGCATGCCACAATTTGCCCATGCCGATAACAATCAACGACGTCGGCGAGTGCGTCGACGCCGTATTGCGCCGGGTGGGTCCGCGCATCGTGCTCGCCTTGCCGCTCGGCATCGGCAAGCCCAATCACATTGCGAACGAGCTGTATCGACGCGCGGCCCGCGATCCGGGCATCGATCTGACCATCATCACCGCCTTGTCGTTGCGCAAGCCCACGGCGCGCACGGATCTCGAGCGCCGCCTGCTCGAGCCGCTGGTCGCGCGCGTGTTCGGCAATTATCCGGAGCTCGACTATGCGCACGCGGTGCGCCGGGGAGAGGTGCCGCCGAATATCCGCGTCATCGAGTTCTTTCTGGAGCCCGGCGCTTATCTCGATTCGGTTCACGCCCAACAGAATTATCTGAGCGCCAACTACACGCACGTCATCCGTGACGTGATGGCACACGGGGTGAACGTCATCGCGCACCTGGTCGCCAAACGCGTGACCGACGGCCAGATGGAGCTGAGCTTCGGCTCGAATCCCGATGTCACGGCCGACCTGATGCCGCTCGTCGAAGCGGGCCGGCGGCGCGGGCAGGACTGCGTGCTGATCGGGCAGGTGCACAGCCAGATGCCCTTCATGACGGGCCACGCGACCATCGATCCGGATGCCTTCGACTGGCTGGTCGACGATCCGCGCTACGACTTCGATCTCTACTGCCCGCCGAATCCGCCTATCGGCACCGTCGATCACGCCATCGGCATGCACGTCAGCTCGCTCGTGCGTGACGGCGGAACGCTGCAGGTGGGCATCGGCGAGCTGGGTGATGCGCTCGTCTATGCGTTGCTGTTGAGGCACCAGCAGAACGCCGTTCATCAGGAGGCGCTGGGTCAGTTGAGCGCGGGTGGAGCGGATGCGCTCATCGACGCTGAAGGCGGTCGGCAACCTTTCGCGACCGGGTTGTTCGCGTCCACGGAAATGTTCATCGATCAGCTGCTGGACCTGTATCGCGCGGGTGTGTTGCGACGGCGGGTGTACGACTCGCTGGCAATCGAACGTTTGCTCGCCGCTGGCACGATTCGCGAACGGTTTGATGAGGGCGTGCTCGGGAGCTTGCCCGCAGTGGGTATCGGACCACGCATTACGCGAGCGGAATTCCGGGAGCTGCAGACATACGGCGTGTTTCGCAGCGACGTGGAGTTCGCGAATGGGCGCATTCGCGCACCGGACTCGTCATGGATCGATGCGGATCTCGCGGACGATGAGGCTCGCACGCGTCTCGCCGCCGAATGTCTCGGCAAGGAACTGCGCAACGGGCAGGTGTTGCACGCCGGCTTCTTTCTGGGACCGCGCGGGTTCTATGCGGCGCTTCGGGATTTGGCGGAGAGCGATCGCCAGCAGCTCGGTATGCGCGGGGTCGCGTACGTCAATCAGCTCTATGGTCCGGATCAGGAGCTGAGGATCCTGCAGCGCCGTGATGCGCGCTTCGTGAACACGACGATGATGGTCACGCTACTCGGCGCGGCCGTGTCGGATGGGCTGGCTGACGGGCGCGTCGTGAGCGGCGTGGGCGGGCAGTACAACTTCGTCTCGATGGCGCATGCGTTGCCCGATGCGCGTTCGATTCTTTGCGTGCGAGCCACGCGATCCAGTGCGGGCAAGCTCACTTCGAACATCGTGTGGAACTATCCGCATGTGACGATTCCACGGCATCTGCGCGATATCGTGGTCACGGAGTACGGGATCGCAGATCTGCGCGGCAGGACGGATCGGGAAATCGTCGCCTCGCTCCTGAATATCGCCGACTCACGCTTTCAGGAGCAGCTGCTCGCGGAGGCGCAGGCGGCGCGCAAGATTCCAGCCGACTATCGCATTCCCGAGGCGTATCGGAATAACACACCTGAACGCTTGAGCCGCGCGCTCGTGGGACTGCGCGCGCGCACGTTCTTCAGCGAGTATCCGTTCGGCACGGATCTGACCGCGGATGAAATCCTGCTCAGCCGGGCGTTGAAGTCCTTGCAGGCGCGCACGGGCAAATGGTCAGGGAAGGTTGCAGCGCTGATGGATGCAGCCATGCACGGAGCCCCGCAGCCAAAGCACGCCCCGCTTCTGCAAAGGCTGCGCCTCGACCGTCCTGCCACGCTGGGCGAACGCATGCTCCAGCGGCTCGTGGTCGTGGCCCTGAAAGGCACAGGGAACTGACAAGAGCAGGGCCGCGTTTAGAGAGTAATCAGGAGGTTCTCTCATGAAAACGCTATATGAGCGGGTCTCGGAGCGGTTCTGGCGGGATCTGCCCTACGTTCTCGCGGCGGCCGCCGCCTTGGGCTTTGCTTTTGCGTCTTCCATCGCGCGTGGCGAGGACTATTCCAGCGACACCGAAAAGACGGTGTCGTGCTCGTCGAACGATGGGCGGCGAAACGAGTGTCCCGCTGATTTGCGCGGGTACACCGTGCGGGGCGTGGATCAGGCAAGCCGCACCGAGTGCGTCGTTGGGCGGAACTGGGGATATGACGATCGCGGCGTGTGGGTTTCCGAAGGATGCCGCGCAACGTTTCGCTTCGACAACTATCGCGGCGGGAATCATCCCCGTGACTATGGGGATCGTGACCCGGGATACCGTGCGTCGGATGAGCAGCGGATTCGGTGTGAGTCGCGGAACGGGCAGCGGACCAGCTGCGATGCCGACCTGCGCGGCTATCGGATTGCGGATGTGCGGGAGTTGAGTCGGGCGGACTGTGACATCGGGCGTAACTTCGGTTACGACAACCGCGGCGTTTGGGTCGATCGGGGATGTCGCGGGGAGTTCCTGTTCACGCGGGATCGGCGTGGCCGGTATTCGGGGAGGGATGGCGATCGGGATTTCGATCGTCGCTAAGGAGCGGGCGTCTCGGGGCGGCGCCCTTGGGGCGCCGCCTTTTTCATGACGACTAGCGTTTCAATTCAGCCAGCAGCGCTTTCGCGTCGTACACCTTCTCGAGCGCTTCGCGAATGATCGCCGGGTGTACGGCAACCGTGCGGTTCAGCTTTTCGTCGAACCAGTAGGCGCCGGCGATCGAGTGGATATTCCCGTCGAAGACCAGTCCGACGATGTCGCCTTTGGCGTTGATCAAGGCGCTGCCGGAGTTGCCACCGACGATGTCGTTGTTGGTGGAGAGGTTGAACTTCGTGTCCAGGTCGAGGCGGTCCTTGGACCTTTGCCAGCTTTCGGGCACGGCAAAGGGCGGGGCGCCGGTGGCCCGCTCGAAGAAGCGTGACAGGCGCGTGTACGGTTCGATCTGTTTGCCGTTTTCCAGCCAGCCCTGCACGGAGCCGTAGCTCAGGCGCAATGTGAAGGTGGCGTCGGGATAGACGCTGGTGCCGAGAACAGCGAAGCGGGCCTTCGCGATTTTTTCGGCGGCGGTGCGTGCCACCGCTTCAATCTCGTCTTCATATTTCTTGCGCACGGCGCGCGCGCGTTCGTCGATGAGGAGTGCCACCTCGATCATCGGGTCATCGCTTGCCTGTGCACGCTGGCCGCCCCAGAGCGCCATGCGCGTTTTCGGATCGGCGAGCTTCGAGCCGGAGATGAGGCGCTTGGCGAGCGCGTCCGGAGATTCCTTGCCGAGCAGCTGGCGTACGGTCGGGTCATCCGGACCGAGCCACTCGCGCATGCGCTCGAGCGAATAGGACAACGTCAGCTGCTCGACCTCCGGATAAATCGGCGTGTTTGCATTGAGCTGCTGCTCGATGCGCCGGAGGGCCGTATCCCGGAACTCGCGCAGGCGCTGGTCGGACGGCTTCGGGCGTTCCACCGCGCCACGCGCGAGTGTCCGTGCGTAACCGAACAGCTTGCTGTTGAAGCCGGCGCCATCCTCCAGGAAGTAATACGGCAGGTCGATCTCGCGCTCACGCTCCTCCGCGCGTGCCATGTCCGACCATGGATCGCCGGTCGTGCTGGCCAGCTGCGGATTCGCCGCGATTTTCGCGCGCAGCTCCTTCTCGTCGTGTGTCTTGCGCGCCATCAGCTCGTCCGACAGCAGCGCGTCGAGCTGCTTGCGACGAACCTTGATCGTGTTCTCGATGCTGGTCAGGGCCGAACCCAGGATGCGCTGGGCCTCAGCGCTCGTCTTGCCGAACTGGACATACCGGCCGCGCAGCTCCGAATTCAGCAACAGCAGCCTGGGCAGATCGTCATCGCGCAGCGATTTGAGCTGCGACACGGTGAGCAGGCGCCGCGTCGTGCCGGGATGGCCGGAGATGAACACGGGTTCGTTCACTGCCGGGCCCGCGAAATCGAACTTCAGGAAGTTCGGTGTGACGGCGGGCTTGCCCTGCGCGTCGTACGCGCGCAGCACGGACATATCGAGGCACCAGCGCGGGAACTGAAAATTGTCCGGATCGCCGCCGAACTGCGCGACGCCGTCCTCCGGCGCGAACACCAGACGCACGTCCGAGTAGCGCTTGTATTTGTAGAGCCAGTACTGGCCGCCGTTGTACAGGTTCACGGACTCGCACTTCAGCGGGCCGGTCTTGCGGTCTTTTGCAGTCGCCTGCTCGCAGGCCTGCTCGAGCTGGGTCAGCGTCTTCCGGCGTGCATCGTTCGCCGCCTTGTCGTCGAGGCCCTGGGTCGCGGCGTTCACGCGTGCAGTGATGTCCTCGTACGCCATCAGCACGTCCGCCACCTGTTGTTCGCAGCGGATTTCCTTCTCGCGTGTCTGGGCAAGGTAGCCATCGTCCAGCAGGCTCTTGTCCTTGGTCGAGTTGTCCGAGAGACACGCGAACGAGCAGTGGAAGTTCGTCAGCAGCAGGCCATTCGGCGAGACGAATGTGGCTGTGCAGTTGGAGAGCCGCACGGTGGCGAGCCGCACACGCTCGAGCCAGTGAGGCGTCAGCTCCACGCCGTACTTCTGTTTTACGAGCGCAGTGGGTGGAGTGTGGAACGTCCACATGCCTTCGTCGGCCTGCGCCGGCGGGCAGGCCGCGCAGAGCGTGAGCAGGGCGAAAGCGAAAAAGGTCGCAACCTTCGACTGATGCATGGATGCCTCAGGTATGGGCGGGCGCGGATGGCGCGCAGAGCTCGGATTATGCGGGAATTGATTTTGGTGCGGGCCGGCGGTCGCGCGGGGAATCCCGCCTTTGCGACGAAACGAGGGCTTGCCGGGTCAGCTTTCGCCTTCGAGCAGCAGAATTGCCGTGCCTTCCGGCGCTTCGATGAGCGCATTCGCCGCGCTCGGCAGGCCGCGCGGCAGCTCGCCCGACTCGCGCACACCGAGCTCGCGCAGACGCGCAAGTCGCCCGCGCATGCCGGGATCGCGGAACACGAGCATGGGGCGATCGAGCGTGCGCGGCTGATGAAACGCGAGATCCAGGTGATCGCTGGTCAGTGGCAGATGAGCATACGGCGCGTCCGGTTCTTCGGTTGCGACGAATCCCAGCGGTTCCCAGAACACGCGCGCGTCATCGAAGCTCGTGGCCGGAAGACTGTATTCCGTGAAATATCCGCACAAGGACATCTCTTCAGGTGCGCGCGTTACGGGTGAATACGTGCGTGCCTCGAGCACGAGCACGTGATGGCCGTGCGGGTCCTGAAAGCCGATCTCGTTGAAGACCTCATCGCCTACGCGGCGGAAGTCGAGCTGGATGCCGCGCGCTTCGAGCTGATCCGCGAATTCCGCGATACCGGCGTGCACGAACGTCACCGCCGGCGCAGCGAAGCGCCGCTGCTGCAGCCCGAGGAAGATACGGCCATCCGTCAACACGCCGTACGGATGCGACCAGGTGTCCGTGGTCTGCGCCTGCGTGAAACCGAGGCGCTCGTAGAATTCCACCGACTCGCGAATGTCGGTGGTCGCGATGCTCACCTCATGGAAGCGGCCCAGCACGGCGGCCCGAAGCGATGCTTAAGCGGAGGTGCCGCGCGCAGCGCCTGCCTGGGCGAGCACGCGAGCGCCATCCGTCCAGCCCTCGCAGTGCTGCGCGATGAGATCGGCAAGGAAGCGGCTGTGCTCCGGGCGGGCATTGAGCGCCGGCACGTACACGAAGCGGCGTCCGCCCGCCCCGAGGAATGCGGCGCGATTCTCCATGTCGATCTCTTCGACGGTTTCGAGACAGTCCACCGCGAAGCCCGGACACACGACGGACACTTCGTCGATGCCGCGCACCGGCAGGCCCGCCATCACGTCGATGGTGTACGGGCGCAGCCACGCACCAGGGCCGAACTTCGAATGGAAGCTCACGCTCCACTCGTCATCGCGCAGGCCCAGCTCGTCCGCCAGCAGGCGCGCGGTCTGCCTACACTTATAAAAGTACGGGTCGCCGCTGTGGAAGAAGTTCTCGGGAATGCCATGGAACGAAATCACGAGATGCCGCGTGCGGCCCTCGGCTTCCCATTGCTGGGTGACGCTTGCACGGAGTGCGTCGATGTAACCCGGGTGATCGTGGTACTCCGCCACGAAGCGCAGCTCAGGGAGCCAGCGCCAGCGCCGCAACTCCGCCTGCACCTGGTCGTACACTGCGCCGGTAGTCGCTCCGCAGTACTGCGGGAAGTGAGGCACGACGAGAATGCGCTGTGCGCCCGAATCGCGCAGCTTCGACAAGGCTTCGCGGACGGTGGGGCGCGCGTAGAGATACGCCACTTCCACGGTGAGCGGTGCCAGCGTGCGCTGCGCGAGCGTGGTGGACAGCTCGCTTCTCAGCTTGTTCGAATGCGCAACCAGCGGCGATCCCTGCGACGTCCAGATCTTGCGGTACTTCTTCGCAACGCGACCGGGACGGAACGGAAGGATGAAGCCGTACAGAATGGGGTACCACAGCGCCCGCGGCAGCTCCACGACGCGCGGGTCCGACAAGAGGCCGCGCAGGAAGCGCCGCACATCCCGCGGTTCCGGCGAGGCCGGCGTCCCCGAGTTCACGAGCAGCACCCCGATGCGTTCGGTACCGCCGTGACGAAAACCCGGTGAGCTGATGTATCCCATGCGAATCAGATGCCGCCTGCGCAGACGTATTTGATCTCGGTGTAGTCGAGAATGCCGTACTTCGACCCTTCCCGTCCAAAGCCGGATTCTTTTACACCGCCGAACGGCGCCACTTCGGTGGAAATGATGCCGGTATTCAGGCCCACGATGCCGTACTCCAAGGCCTCGGAGACGCGCCAGGAGCGGCCGAGATCCCGGGTATACACATAAGCGGCGAGACCAAACTCGGTGTCATTGGCCATGCGGATGGCGTCTGCCTCGGAATCGAAACGGAACAACGGCGCGACCGGGCCAAAAGTTTCCTCCCGGGCGACCGCCATTTGCGGCGTCACGTCCGTGAGGACCGTCGGCTGGTAGAACGTGCCCCCCAGCGCGTGGCGCTTGCCGCCGAAGGCGACCTTTGCACCTTTACCGAGCGCGTCCGCCACGTGCTCTTCGACCTTGGCGAGCGCGTTCTGATCGATCAGCGGCCCCTGGTCGGTGGCACCCTTCAGGCCATCCCCCACCTTGAGCTGCGAAACGGCCTCGACCAGCTTGCGCGTGAATGCCTCGTAGACGCCCTTCTGTACCAGCAGGCGGTTGGCGCACACGCAGGTCTGTCCGGTGTTGCGGTATTTGCTCGCGAGCGCGCCCTGTACGGCCGCGTCGAGGTCCGCGTCGTCGAAGACGATGAAGGGCGCATTACCCCCGAGCTCGAGGGACAGCTTCTTGAGCGTCCCGGCGGACTGCGCCATCAGCTTCTTGCCGATCTCGGTCGAGCCCGTGAAGGTGATCTTGCGGACGATCGGGTTCGAGGTCATCTCGGCACCGATCTCGCTCGCGCTGCCGGTGAGAATATTCAGTACGCCGGCGGGAACGCCGGCACGCGCGGCCAGTTCGGCCATCGCGAACGCCGAGTACGGGGTTTGCGCTGCAGGCTTGCACACGAATGTGCAGCCCGCCGCCAGAGCGGGCGCCGCCTTGCGCGCAATCATCGCAGACGGGAAATTCCACGGCGTGATTCCGGCCACCACGCCGACGGGCTGGCGCAGAACCAGAATGCGGTTATCGGGCTGATGACCTGGAATCACATCGCCGTAGAGACGCTTGCCTTCTTCGGCGAACCATTCGATGAAGCTGGCGGAGTACGCGATCTCGCCTTTCGATTCCGCGAGGGGCTTGCCCTGCTCAGCGGTCATGATGGTCGCGAGGTCGTCCACGTTCGCCATCATCAGGTCGTACCACTTGCGCAGAATGACGGCGCGTTCCTTCGCCGTCTTGCGCGCCCACGCAGGCATCGCGGCGCTCGCCGCTTCGATCGCGCGACGGATTTCGGCCGTGCCCATCTTCGGCACCGTCCCGATCTTCTCGCCCGTGGCGGGATTGCTCACATCGAGCGTTGCGCCGCTGTCCGCGTTACGCCATTCGCCGCCGATGTAGCTCTGCTGACGCAGGAGGCTCGCGTCTTTCAACTGTATGCCCACGATAGTCTGCTCCGTAAATTTTTCGATGCGCGGCTACTCCGCCGCTGCGGTTTTTTCTCCGGCCACACGTTGCGCCAGAAATTCCAGAGTTCGCTTGCGCGCGAGCGCCGCGCTTTCGGCGTGATACGTGGCGCCAACATCGCGGTTGAAGCCGTGATCCGCCGGATAGATGTGGAAGATGCCTTCAGGATGCGCCGCGCGGATTTTCGCGACGTCTTCCTGCGTGATGTGCTGGTCGCGCTCGCCGAAGTGATACATCACCGGGCACTTCGGTTTCTTGTCGAGAATCTGCGTGATCCCACCGCCGTAATACACGACGCCGCACGCGAGCGGCAGCTCGCATGCGCTCTGATAGGTAATGCGGCCGCCCCAGCAAAATCCAACCATGCCAACCCGTCCCGCGTGCTTCACGATGGCGAGCGCGGCTGCGACGTCCTTCAGCGTCTGCTCGGGCTTGAGTTGCTTCACGTACCCCATGCCCTCCTGGCGTTCCTCGGCCGAATAGCCGAGCTCGATGCCCCTGCGCACGCGATCGAACAGGCTCGGCGCGATTGCAAGATACCCTTCCGCCGCGTAGCTGTCGGTCACGGCCCGCATGTGGGCATTGACGCCGAAAATCTCCTGGATCACGACGACCGCGCCACGAGCTCTCCCCTGGGGCGCGGCGAGGTACGCGCGAAACTCATGGCCGTCGCGGGCCATGATGGTGTTGAGCTCACCCATGGCGGGGGTCCTTCGGCAGGCGGGGATGGGGTCAGAAGGATAGCTCAGGCGCGCACGACGCGCTGCTCGATGGCGCCGAACAGGCTTCCTCCTGCGGCATCGAGCATTTCGATACGCACGACATCTCCAAAAGAGAGGAATGGTCTCCGTGGGGCACCATGCTGGATCGTCTCGAGCGCGCGCAGCTCCGCGAGGCACGATGAGCCGGTGGACCGGTCCACGTTGGACACGGTTCCGGACCCGACGATGGTGCCCGCGCCCAGGCGGCGCGTGCGGGCAGCGTGCGCAACGATCCTGCGGAAATCGAAAGTCATGTCGATGCCCGCGTTCGGGCTTCCGAGCAGCTTGCCGTTGATGGAGCTGGTAAGCGGCAGATGCACCTTGCCGTCCCGCCATGCTGGGCCCAGCTCATCCGGTGTGATGGCGACGGGCGAGAATCCGGTGGCGGGCTTCGATTGATAGAAGCCGAATCCTTTCGCGAGCTCGCCGGGCACCAGGTTGCGTAGCGTCCAGTCATTCACGAGCATCAGGAGCTTCACGTGCGGCTCCACTTGCTCCGCCGATGTGCCGATGGGAACGTCATCCGTCACCACGGCGACCTCGGCTTCGAGATCGATGCCGTGCTCTTCGCTGACGAAGCGTACGTCATCGCACGGGCCCAGGAGATCGTCGGAACCGCCCTGATACATGAGCGGGTCGGTCCAGAACTGCTTGGGCATGTCAGCGCCGCGCGCCTTCCGCACCAGCTCGACATGATTGACGTACGCACTGCCATCGGCCCAGTGATACGCGCGCGGCAGCGGTGCTGCGCATTCACGCGGATCGAACGGGCGGATGTCCGGATGTTTGCCGCTCTCAACGGCTGCAGCGACTTCGCGCAGGAGCGGCGCCACTTCGTTCCACTGATCCAGAGCGGCCTGCAGCGCAGGGGCGATGTCCGGCACGGCCACGAAACGCGTCAACGCGCGATCGACGACGACGAGCTGACCGTCCCGCCCACCGACCTTGCGGCTCGCGAGCTTCACGGCGCGCTTCCGCGCCAGCTATCGACGTACCCTTGCCATTCGATGGCGCTCGCGGCGTCGTGAATCTCCAGCGCGTCGCGCGCATCGATCATCACGGCCACTTCGTCCGTGGCGGGCTTCGACTGCGTGAGCATGTTCCTGAGCGCCTTCGGATGCGGTCCGTGCGTAAACCCGGCGGGATGCAGCGTCACCATCCCCGGATGAATGTTGTCGCGGGAGAAGAAGTTCCCGGCGTGATAGAAAATGACTTCGTCGTAGTCGTCGTTGTTGTGGAAGAAGGGCACCTTCAGCGCGCCCGGATCCGACTCGAACGGACGCGGCACGAAGGTGCACACGACGAAGCGATTGCCGACGAATGTGGTGTGGGCCGAAGGCGGCAAGTGGTAGCGATGGCTCATCAGCGGACGAATGTCTTTCACATTGATGCGCGCCACCGTCAGATCGCCATGCCAGCCCACGGCATCGAGCGGGTTGAACGGATAAGTGATGGTTGAAAGCGCGCCACGGCGCTTCACCTGCACCTGCCACTCCGCACTGTCGCTCTGCTGTGCCTTGAATGCGTCGTCGAGCTGCGGCACATCGAGCATCGCCGGATCGAAGATCGCATGCGGTCCGACGAGCCCTTTCTCCGGCAACGTGTAACTCGCGTTCGTCGCTTCGATGGCGAGCGCGCCGAGCGGCTCGCGACACTCGAGACGCCACATCGTGCCCCGAGGCAGCAGGATGTAATCGCCAGCGGCGAAGCTCAGATGGCCGAAGTCGCAGTACAGCTCACCTGCGCCTTTGTGAATGAACAGCAGATCGTCGCCGTCCGCATTGCGCGCGAGGTAGGGCATGTTGCCCGCGGCGCTTTGCCAGAAACGAACGCGCACGGCCGCATTCGAAAGCATTTCCGGCGCGAGCCACGGGTCGGGCAGTGCCTGCGAATGCCCTTTCACGAAATCGAACGCGTGCGGCCGCAACGGTCCTTCGAACTTCACCCATCCCGTAGGCGGATGCTTGTGGTGCAGATGCGCGGCCGGCCCGAAGAAGCCTTCCTTGCTGATCTCGCGCTCGTAAGTGCCCGGGGGCAGGTCCGCATGCGCCTGGCGCGAGGCGGTGCCTTGGACGTGGGAATGGGGAATGTAGCGCTTCATGGCGCCAATTTAGTTTCAGGTGAAACCAATAGCAACCTGCAGACCGCTGGGGGACCTCCTGCGGCCCGTTAGGCGACGACGCAGCAGTTCCTGCCGGCCTGTTTCGCCTTGTAGAGCGCCCGATCGGCGCGGTCGAAGATGGTGTCGGGCGTGTCCACGCCCGAGAACTCGGTGATGCCGCACGAGGCGGTGACTGCCACCGGTGCATCGTGAAAGTGAAAGCCGAGCTGCGCGATTTCGAGGCGGATCTTGTCGGCCACCACGCGCGCTTCCTCGGCGGCCGTTCCGACCAGGAGCATCACGAACTCTTCGCCGCCGTAGCGGCCCACGAAGTCCGTGTCGCGCACGTTGCGCGCCAGGTGCTGGCCGATCACGCGCAGAACCTTGTCGCCCGCCTTGTGCCCGTACGCATCGTTGATCCCTTTGAAACGATCGATGTCCCACGCCAGGATGCTCACCGGTCGCGAGAAGCGCTTCCAGCGCTTGAATTCCTGCTCGATACGGTCGTCGTACGCGGCGCGGTTCGGGATGCCCGTGAGCGCGTCGATCATGGCAAGGCGCTGCTCTTCGCGCAGGCTCTCCTGGAGGCTGCGGCTCTCGCGCTCGAGCACGGAAATGCGCGCCCGCATGTGCTGCACGCGTTCGCGGTACGTGCGGATGCGCGTGTCCTCGCGGGTCTGGAAATCCGTGAGATGGCTGGAAATCGCGTTCAATCGGGCCGTGAGCTGGTTGCGCAGCGTCTGCAGGTCCGGCGCGCCGGCGGCGTTGAGGCGCAGCTGCTCGACTTCGTCCGTCACACTCTTGTTCAGGAGTTGAGTGTCCTGCTGGACGGCGTTGCGCTCGTCCAGCTCGCTCGCCAGGTGCGAGGTGATCTCTTCGAGGCGCGAGGCGGTTTGCTGCACCAGGTTCTCGAGCTCGAGTTTCTCGCGCTGGACCTGCGCGCGCTGCTCCGTCGCATAGCGCGTAACGCGCTCGAGCAGCTCAGCGAGCTCGTGGATGTTCAGCGTGTCCCGCCGCCGTGAGCGCAGATCGTTGACGACTGGCTTCAGGTCCGGCAACAGCGCGAGCCGGTCCAGCACAGCCGTCGCACCGAACGCGTCGTCGCCCTCCGGGCGCTTGGGCGCTTCCGCCGTGGCCGCCGGTGACGCAGAAGTTGCTGATCCCGGAGAGGCGCCGCCAGCAACCGCCACTGAATCGCGAGTGGCAGTGGGCTGGGCGGGCGCAGTCCCCTTTGCTGCTGCTTTTCCATCCAGCGTCGCAACTGCCGCCGATAACGGCTGCAGAATTCCTTCCAGCGAATCGATATCGATCTGCTTCCGGACCGAATCGGTGACCCGCGCAATCTCGCGATCCAGCCGTTCATCCCGCCCCTGCGCAGCAAGGCACAACCGCCCGATCAGGAGCTTCAGCACATTCTGCGTCTTGCTCCAGCGCGCATCTTCCTGCGCGAGCTTGCTGACGGCTTCGCGATACTTCTCGCGCCAGTCCTGTTCACCACTCATGAGGCCCTCCCCGATGCATGCTTCCAGAGCGTGGCATCGCTCGGCAGGGACTCCAGCCTGCGCACGGTGTATTCATAGCCAATCCCGATCGCGCGGTCGAACTGCTGCCAGTTCAGCATGTCCACCTGGGCGAGCGGCGGCTGCAGAAGAAGATCGGTCTTTTCGCGGTGGGCGACGGTGGTGGCGCTGCTGTTCACCATTCCGGCCCGCCAGAGGATGCGGAATATGTTCGGCCGGCGCGGGCGCTTGCGCATCCAGCCGACCAGGTCCCACGGCGGGGGCACGTCGATGTCGTCCGCATCTGCCGTGAATGCACGGTCGCCGCCGACGTCGCACCCGATTACGGGTCCGCGACCCAGCTCACGCATGGCATCCACAGGGAGGTTGTTCATCGTGCCGCCGTCCACCAACACTTCGCCGTTATTCATTACTGGGGGCAGCACGCCGGGTATCGCAACCGAGGCCCGCAACCATCGCCAGAGGAGACCGCGGCGATGCACATCCGAGTGTCCCGTCGTCAGGTTCGAGGACACGCAAAAGAACGGATGGGGCAGGTCTTCGATGGTCACGTCGCCGAACTCGCGGTGTAAAAGTGTACTGACTTTGCGACCGGTGACCAGAGAGAAGAGCGGGTACGTGTAGTCTCGAAGTGGATTCACCAGCACGAAGGAGCGGCGGAACCGTTCCGTCATCTCCTCGATCGTCCAGCGCTGGGCGACACCGGCGCCCATGATGGCGCCCATGCTCGTGCCGCCGACGAGATCGGCCGGGATCCCGGCCTCGCGCAGCGCCTTCACGATGCCGATGTGCGCGAAGCCACGCGCCCCGCCTCCCGAGAAGACGATGCCGACGCCGTGCCCCGTCAGCAGCCGCGCCACGCGGGCGACGTCGTCCGCGCTGATGACGTGGTGATGAGGAATGCCCGGCTGCGCGACCAGCCAGCGCGCGGCCGCGCCCGGAAGAATCGAATCCTCGTGGAGGAGCACCAGCTCCGCGCGTTGGGTCGTCGTACCTGCGTCCCGCGGACTGGCGAGCGCCGGCCATTCGCCGGGAGTGCCATCCGCGCGAGCGAGCAGCATGAGCGCATCGGCCTGGCGTACGCACAGGCTGGTCCAGGCGCTGTGCCCGGGCTCCGCGACGTACACCACGAAATCGTTGGCGGCTTCGATGACGTGGAACCAGTGGCTCGTGTGAGCCGCCCCACGCACGCTCCACACCAGCTCGGTTCGCCCGTAGTGGCTCAAGGCCTTGACCAGATCGTTGGCGAACCCGGCCGCATCGACTTCTATGTTCTGCGGCAACACCGTGAAGGTGCGCGCACCCTGCGCCCGACCGCGCAGGCGATTCTGGGAGTTCTCCAGTCGATCCACAGTGAGCTGCGCGATGCGCAGCATGGCTTCCGGGTGCTGGCGGAACACCCGATCGAACGCTTCGCGCGAAAGGCGCGCCATCTCCGTATCGCGCAGGGCCACGACGGTGCCCGTGCGTACACGCCCGGAGACAAGCCCCATCTCGCCAGCCGTGTCGCCCGCGACGATGCGTCCGAGAAAGCGCCGGCGATCTGTCGACGGTGCCGCGAATACCCCGAGGCATCCGCTGAGCACGATGTACATCGAGTCTGACGGCTCGCCCGCTGAGAACAGCGTGCCGCCGCCCGGCACAGACAGCCATTCCACCTCTGTAGCGATGGCCGTCAGGATTTCGGGCGCAAGCCCATTGAACAACGGCAGACCGTTGAGCACTGCGCGCAGGTCCGAGCGCAGGATGACTGTTTCTTCGGGTACGTCACCTTCCATGGGAACTCCACCACCGTCGGTACGGCGTGCTCGCCCCCAGGGGCATGTTCAACGTTCCAGGATGGCGGTGACTCCCATTCCGCCGGCGGTACACACCGAAATCAGGCCGCGCTTCGCCTGGCTGTCATTCGCGAGCAGCTTGGCGAGCGTGCCGACGATGCGTGTACCCGTTGCCGCGAAGGGATGCCCGATCGCAACGCTCCCGCCCTTCACATTGAGCTTCGTGCGATCGACGCTTCCGAGCGCTCCTGGCAGACCCAGCACGTCCTTGCAGTACTCCTCCGTTTCCCAAGCCTTGAGCGTGCAGAGCACCTGGCCTGCGAAGGCCTCGTGAATCTCGTAATAGTCGAACTCCTGCAGCTTGAGGCCGGCGTCCTTCAGCATTTCCGCCACCGCGTACGCGGGGGCCATCAACAACCCTTCCTTGCCGCTGGCGAAATCCACCGCCCACTGCTTGCCATAGCGGAGCCAGGCCAGCACCGGGAGATTGCGTTTCTTCGCCCACTCTTCCGAAGCGAGGAGCACGGCCGAAGCGCCGTCCGTGAGCGGCGTGCTGTTGCCGGCCGTGAGCGTGCCCGCGCCGCTGAAGTCGAATGAGGGCTTCAGCTTTCCGAGCTTGTCGGGCGTAGTGTCAGGGCGGATGTTGTTATCCTGCTTGAGCCCGAGGAACTCCACGACGAGATCGCCGTAGAAACCCTCGCGCCACGCGGCCGCGGCCTTCACGTGGCTCTCGTATGCGAGCTGGTCCTGCGCTTCGCGCGAGATCTTCCACGTCTTCACCATCTTTTCGGTGTGCTGGCCCATCGACAGGCCCGTGCGCGGCTCGATCACGCCGGGCATCACGGGTTTGAAGTGTTGCGGGCGCAGGCCGAAGAACGGACCGACGCGCTGACCGAACGACCGGCCGCGATAGCTCCTGAGCAGCAACTGCTGATACGACTTCGGGTAGACGATGGGCGGGTCGCTGATCGTGTCGACACCACCCGCGAGCCCGGCATCGATCTGACCGAGCGCAATCTTGTTGCCGATCAGGATCGCCGCTTCGAGGCTCGTGCCGCAGGCGCGCTGCACATCCGCGCCGGGCGTGTGCGGGTCGAGGCCGGTCGAAAGAACGCTCTCGCGTACGAGGTTGTAGTCCTTCGAATGCTTGATGACGGCGCCGGCAATGACGTCGCCCAGACGCTCGCCCTGGAGCTTGTAGCGATCGACGACTCCGCGAAACGCGGCCGTGAGCATTTCCTGGTTGCCCACGCTCGCATACGCGCCATGCGCGCGCGCAAACGGGATGCGAACGCCGCCGACTATGGCGACACGTTTAACGGCGGAGCCGACCAGCATAGGAACCCCCCGGCAGAGAGGGGCGCTAGGGTAGCGTCTTTTTAAGAGCTGCGCCCTGTCGAGCGCGCCGCGTTAGCGGTCGTCGTCCCCGTCATCGTTGCGCCGGTTACGCGAATCCGGCGGCGGCGAATTCTCGTAGTAGCCGTAGCCCATCGTGTCGATGTCGACGAGCACGCCATCCTCGAACCGGAGCTTCCGCATGAGCTTGCTCGGGCCGAGGTTGTAGATCCAGATTTCGACGGGGATCTCGATGAGGCTGTCGCCCACGGTGTACGGTCGGCCGCGGATCCAGACGAGGGGCCGGCGCAGGATGGCGCTACGACGGTCGATTTCGGTTGGATCACCGCACAGGGCGGCAACCTTGGAACGGGTATCGCCTTCGGTGATCACCTTGGTCCCGCATCGGAACGCATACGCCGGCGCCGCCGCCGCGAGAGTGAGCCCGAACGCAAGAAGCCATTTTTTCATGACCGTACAACCTACGCCTGCAGGACTGAACAGGCAATGAACCCACCACTCACGCGTCGGCACCTACGGACAGTCCACCCCAGGATTGGAATGCCAGCGCATGTCCGTGTCGCAATCGTGCTACTCGCGCAGTCCCTGCTCCCATCGACGTTATACGGTCAAAATGCCGATTGGACGCTCACGGAGGCCGAGCTCGCACGGCTGCGCGACGGTGCGGTGCTGGTGGATGCCGAGCTTGCAGCGGACCGTCCTACGGGCAACGTGCGCGCCGCCGTGCAAATCCGTGCGTCGGCGGAGCGGGTGTTCCGAACCCTGACGGACTGCTCCGAGGCGCTCCGGTTCGTCCCTCACCTGCGCAAGTGTGCCGTGCTCGAGACGGCGGCGGATGCGTCCTGGCAGGTGGTCGAGCAGCAGATCGACTACGGCTGGTTCATGCCCCACGCGTATTACGTGTTCAGGGCGGACTACGAGCGCTTCCGGCGCATCCGCTTCACCAACGTCCGTGGGGACTTCCGTGAGAACCGTGGCGAATGGGTTTTCAGCCCGACGCCGGATGAGACCGCCACGATCGTCACGTACCGCGTGCACGTCGTACCGCGTTTCATCGTGCCCCGGTGGCTCATGCGCTCGACCCTGAAACGGGACTTGCCGGAGCTGCTCAAAGGCCTGCGCGCCAGCGCCGAAGCACGGCCCTCCGAACCGCTGGCCGGGCACCCCGTCCGCTGACTTCCGGGCCCGGCGCACCCCCCGCTTCAGCTTTTCTCGAGCACCCCGCGGGCACTTCTATCTCCTTCCGGATTTGCGCGGGCGCAAGCTAAGGCGGCAAGATGCCGTCCAAAGAGGCCATTTTTGCTAGTGTTTCAGGGATGAGCGCGCAACGATTTGCGAGCTTTGATGAGTTTTACCCATTTTACCTGCGCGAGCATTCGAGCCGCGTGTCGAGGCGCCTGCACGTCATCGGCACCTCGCTCGCCATTCTGCTCGCCGTGGCGGCGCTCGTGACCCGCGAGTGGGTGCTGCTGTGGGGGGTGCCGATCGCCGGCTATGCATTCGCATGGTCCGGACACTTTTTCTTCGAGAAGAATTCGCCGGCGACATTCCGGCATCCGCTCTACAGCCTGCGCGGCGATTTCAGAATGCTGCGCGATGTGCTGACCGGCCGCCTGCGCTGGTAGCGCACGCATGCCCGGCCCGTCCGTCGATCGCGTCTTCGAGCGACGCCTCTCCGCCCTCGTGAACAGCGGCGAGCCGCGCCTGCTCCAGGGCGGCCGCAAAGGGGTGGAGAAGGAATCCTTGCGTGTGGTTCCGGACGGCGGGCTCGCACGCACGCCTCACCCGCGCGAGCTCGGTTCCGCGCTCACGAACGAGCACATCACCACGGACTTTTCCGAAGCGCTCATCGAGCTCGTGACGCCGGCGTTCACCCAGAGCTGGGAGCTGCTGCAATACCTGCTCGACCTGCACCAGTTCGTCTATCGGCACATCGACGATGAGCTGCTGTGGGCCACGAGCATGCCTTGCGCCGTCGACGGCGACGATGCCGTTCCCATCGCGCAGTACGGATCGTCGAACGTCGGGCGCATGAAGACCATTTATCGCAACGGTCTCGGCCTGCGCTATGGCCGCATGATGCAGGCGATCTCCGGCGTGCATTTCAACTACTCTTTCCCGGCGAGCTTCTGGGAAGCATTCGCCGTCGTGCGCGAGTCCCGCGACCACGGGCAGCAGTTCATCTCGTCGAGCTACTTCGACCTGTTGCGCAACTACCGGCGCTTCGGGTGGATCGTGCTGTACCTGTTCGGAGTCTCGCCGGTCGTATGCAAGTCCTTTCTCCGCGGCAGGGACATGGGGCTGCGCGAGCTCACGAAGGGCACGCTGTACGAGCCGCATGCGACGAGCCTGCGCATGAGCGACATCGGCTACCGCAATCGCAATCAGGCGGGACTGTCCGTATCCGTGAACAGTCTCGATGAATACGTTCGCGATCTCACGCGCGCCATCACCACGCCGCATCAGCCGTACGAAGCGCTCGGCGTGAAAGTCAAAGGGCCGAACGGCGACGAGTACCGGCAGCTCAACGCCAACATCCTGCAGATCGAGAACGAATACTACAGCTTCATCCGGCCGAAGCGCGTTGCGCGCTCGGGCGAGCGGCCGACCAAGGCGCTGCAACGCGCGGGTGTGGAGTACGTGGAAGTGCGTGCGCTCGATGTGAGCGCGTTCGATCCGGTGGGCGTCAATCAGAACAAGCTCCGCTTCCTCGAAGCGTTCCTCGCACTGTGCGTGTTGAAGGACTCGCCGCTCATCGACTCATCGGAAGAAACGCGTCTCGACGAGAATCACGTCACCGTGGCTCGCCGCGGCCGCGAGCCGGGACTCACGCTCTGGCGCGATGGACGCGCAACCTCGATGCGCGACTGGGCGCGCGAGCTCATCGATTCGATGACGGGGATCTGCGAGCTGCTCGACAGTGGCGATCCGCTGCGGCCGTATGGAAATGCGCTCGCCGTGCAAGCTGCCAAGCTTGCCGATGTGGCGCTCACTCCTTCCGCGCGCCTCTTGAACGAGCTCACGTCGACGGGGGAATCGTTCTTCGCCCAGGCACTGCGCATGTCGACCCTGCACAAGGAATACTTCGTCGAGATGTATCCGCCAAATGAAGAGCGGCTGAAGGAATTTGCCGCGGCAGCCGAGGAGTCGCTCGACCGGCAGCACCGGCTGGAGACCGGTCAGCAGGAGTCCTTCGATACCTACCTGGCGCGTTATTTTGCGAAATGAGTCACAGATTCAATTTTTGACATATTGCTTTGATATTTTTTTCACTCGCTTTTGATACACCTGCGGCTAGAATCCGCGCTCGCCCTGCATGGATAGCCCGGCGAGAACAACAACGACGATTCGCAGGTTTCCACAATGAAAACGAGAGTCGACGTACTAACGACGTTCCCGCGTCCGGCAAAGGCTGCGAACGAGGAATTCGCATGGCTTCTTGCCAAGGAAAAAGCGGCCCCCGGATGGGATGCGTATGAGGTCTGGCGAACCCGTATCAAACCCTTGCAGGAGCAGCCGGCCCGCGACCTGCGGAACGGTTGATCCTGAGGCTGGCGCAGGCGATATCGGCCGGATGCCTGAGCAGCCTCGAGGGGACGGCGTGCCAGCGGTGCGCCACGCGCCGCCAGCAGGACTCCTGCGGCTCAAATTCTCCAAAGACTTAGAAGCGGAATACCGACACTCACGGCGCGATACGGATCGCCGCTGGGCGCGCATGAGCCTGCTCGTCGCGCTGTCCACGGTGCTTGGGTTCGCGGTAATCGATCACTGGGTGCTGCCGGGACCCCGCATCGGCCATTCGGACCTGGTGCGCTTCGGCCTGCATCTGCCGATGGTGCTGACCATGCTCGTGCTCACCGGCGAGCGGTTTTTCGATCGCTGGTACCAGCCCTGCATCCAGATCGCTGCGCCCCTTTTCGGGCTCGGCACGGTGATCATGGCGACTCAGGCGTCACCGGAGCAGCTGCCGCTCATTTCCGCGCGCCTGGTACTCGCTGCGTTCTTCTTCTATTTCATGCTCGCGCTGTCACTGCCCGCGGCGTTACGCACCAACCTCGTGCTCATGGCCGCGTACGGCGTGGTGGGCGTGATCGGTGCCGTCGAGCCGCACGTCGCAACGTACCAGTTGTGGACGCTGTTCTGCGCGAACCTCATCGGTGCGGCTGGCTGTTACGCGCTCGAGCGCGCCAATCGCATGGCGTTCCTCGATCGGCGGCGGCTCGCGGACGTGGCCATGCACGATGGGCTCACGGGTCTCCTCAACCGCGCCGCGCTCGAAGATCAGGTGCGCAAGCTCTGGCAGCACGCGGCCCGCGATCAGCTCGCGGTGTCCGTGGTGCTGATCGATATCGACCACTTCAAGGCATTCAACGATCGCTATGGACATCAGGCAGGTGACCAGTGCCTGCGTGACGTGGCGGGTGCCGTGAAGCGAGCTGCGCGACGTCGCCCGCTCGATCTGGTGGCGCGCTATGGCGGCGAAGAATTGATCGCCGTGCTGTTCGGCGCAGACCGCGCACACGCCGAGAACACTGCGCGCACTGTGCTCGACGCCGTTCGCGAGCTGCGTATCCCGCACATTGCGTCGCTCACGCGCCCGTACGTATCCGTGAGCGTCGGCGCTGCCACTCTGGGCCCCGGCTCGGACTACTCGCACGACATCGCCGTGCAAATGGCAGATCGCGCGCTCTACGCCGCCAAGGAATGCGGCCGTGACGGCTACTCCTACTTCGACCCAAGCGTCACGCAACTCGCCCCCACCGCCGACCAGATCCTCAAGACCGCGAGCTGACCCGCAGCGGCAGGCTTGGGTTAAGCCATCCTGAAGATACGTTCTATTCCTTTCGGGGGAGCGCGACGCTGCCTGCGCGACCCGCGTGTTACCCTTTTGTGACCCATGAATGCACTTTCCGTCCGCGGCCTCGTCAAGACTTACCGCAATGGCGTCCAGGCGCTCAAAGGCATCGACCTGGACGTCGAGCAGGGCGATTTCTTCGCGCTGCTCGGCCCGAACGGCGCCGGCAAGACCACGCTGATCGGCATTGCCACCTCGCTCGTCAACAAAACGGCGGGGACGCTCGCCATCTTCGGCCACGACATCGACCGTGAGCTCGAAGCAGCGAAAGCCTGCGTCGGCGTCGTGCCGCAGGAAATCAACTTCAACATGTTCGAATCGCCGCAGACCATCCTGGTGAACCAGGCCGGTTTCTACGGCATCGAGCGCACCGTCGCGCGCGAGCGCGCCGAGAACTATCTCAAGCAGCTGCAGCTCTGGGACAAGCGCAACAACATGTCGCGCAGCCTCTCCGGCGGCATGAAGCGGCGCCTGATGATCGCGCGCGCCCTCATGAACGAGCCGCGCCTCTTGATCCTCGACGAACCGACTGCAGGCGTGGACATCGAAATCCGGCGCTCCATGTGGGACTTCCTCCGCGGCATCAACGAACGCGGCACCACGATCATCCTGACCACGCACTATCTCGAAGAAGCCGAAACCCTCTGCCGCAACATCGCCATCATCGACGGTGGGCGCATCGCCGAGCGGGATCGCATGAGCAGCCTGCTCCTGAAGCTCCACATCGAGACATTCGTGCTGACGCTGAGAAACGCGATCAGCGTGGCGCCGAAGCTCGAGGAGTACCCCACGACGCTCGTCGACAACCACACCCTCGAGATCGAGGTGTCGAAGGAGCAGAACCTCAACGACATCTTCTCGCGGCTGTCGGCGCTCGGCATCGAAGTGCTGAGCATGCGAAACAAGGTGAACCGTCTCGAAGAGATCTTCATGCGACTGGTCGACAAGAGCGGCGCCAGCGGCACGGCCGCGCGGCCCGCCGACACGCGCACGCCCGCGCCCGTAGTCGATCTGGCCAGCGTGCGGGGAGGGCGGTCGTGAACGCCACCACCGCGATAAACGCCCCGGCTCCGGTGCTCGACATGGGGCACATCCGCTGGGTCGGCTACAAGACCATCGTCATCCGCGAGTTCGGCCGCATCATTCGCATCTGGGGCCAGACGCTCGTGCCCTCCGCGGTGACGGCCACGTTGTACTTCGTGATCTTCGGCAGCCTCATCGGCCGGCGCGTCGGCGAGATGGGGGGCGTCGATTACATGCAGTACATCGCGCCCGGGCTCATCATGATGACGGTCATCACGAACTCGTACGCGAACGTCGTTTCGTCGTTCTTCGGCGCGAAGTTCGGCAAGCACATCGAAGAGCTGCTGGTGTCGCCGCTGCCGAACTGGGTGATCGTGTCGGGCTACCTCACCGGTGGCGTGTTGCGCGGCCTGATGGTGGGTCTCGTGGTCAGCGTGGTTTCGGTGCTCTTCACGCATCTCAGCGTGCATCATTTCCTCATCATTCTCAGCGCCGTGCTGCTCACGTCCATCGTGTTTGCGCTCGGCGGGTTCATCAATGCCGTGTTCGCGAAGAACTTCGACCAGGTGAACTGGGTGCCGGCATTCGTGCTGACGCCACTCACGTACTTCGGCGGCGTGTTCTACTCGGTGTCGCTGTTGCCGGAGTGGGCGCAGACGCTCTCGTATGCGAACCCCATTCTCTACATGGTCAACGCGTTCCGGTATGGGTTCTTCGGCCATTCGGATGTGGCCGTGGGGCTGGCGTTCGGCATCATGATCATGGCCGCCGTGATCATGTTCGGCGCCGCGGTCCACATGCTGAACCGCGGCACCGGTATTCGCGAATAGTCTTCTTTTTTGGCTTACTTCTGTTTCCAGCCGCCGCCGGCGTCCTGGTAGAACGTGCCCGCTGAGGCGCGCTCGATCCAGCGACGCGCGAAGGTGTTCTGGATGTCGCTCTTCCACTCGGGGTGGCCGTTCGCCTTCGCGATCTCGGAGTAGAGCGTGTCGCGATCGCGGTTCTCTTCCGCGACGAGGCCCTTCACCCGCGCGCGCTCCGCGAGCGGCACAGCGTTGGCATCGCGCACTTCGACGTGCCCGTCGGCCGTGAGGCCCACCGCGCCTGAATCCATGTAGGGCTTCAACTGGCCGAAACGGGCTTGCATCGAGCTCGTGACGGCGCGCACTTCCGGCGTGTTTACGTCCAGGTTCGCAGCGGCCTGCGCATTCGCGGCCGGCACGAGCAGCTCGAGCACGTTGCCCGCGGCAGCCAGGAGAATGGCGCTCGCGCTGTCCGCGAACTCCGTAGCGCGGGGCTGCTGCGTCGAGCTCTGCGGCTTCTGGCTCTGATTCGAGCCTTGCGTGGAGCCTGACCCGGTGACCTGATCGATGATCTGGTCGGCCGCTTTTTCGGCTGCGGCCGCGGGGAAATACACGTTGACCGTGACGCAGGCTGCCAGCAGCGCCATGAGCATGAGATTCAACGGCAGGACCCGACGCATTGTGTGACTCCTCTAGGTAAGCCGGCATTCTCGCGGGGGGCCATGAACCCCTGCTGAATCGGGCGAGTTTAACAAAAGGCGTCTGGCGGTCAGCGAACGACCACGTCGCTGTTACGCATGCCGCTGACAATCTGCGAAACGAGCTGGGGCCAGGCGACGCGCCCCTGGTTACCGATGATGTCGATCCGCGGCAACCCCTTCCCGCGCACGATGTAGTAGCCGATCCCGGCCGGCTCGATCCCGCCCATCAGGCACACCTCGTTCTCGAGCTTGCAGGTGAGCCCCAGCTGGTCGTACCGGAAATCATCGAAGAACCGCAGCACACCCGACTGCAAGGCGGCGGTCACGCCGCCACCTCCACCGCCCACATTCGAAATGCTGGTCACTGCTTTCTGCGAAATGAGCTTCCGCGACTTGTCCGCAGGCGTCGAATACAGCCGCGCGTCGAACCCCACCGGCGACCAGTTGAACAGCTCGAGCCCTTTTACATCCGCATCCAGCCGACCCGTGATGCTGCCGATGGCAAACGTGCGTGTGACCAGCGAGAGATCGAGCCTGCGCGCCGTGACATCCGCAAACAGCCGCGGCCACGGCCCAAGCGGTTCCTGCAGTCGCAAGCCACGGCCAACGATCGTGCCGTCGAACACGCTCGCCACGATGTCTCCATCCACGGTCAGCACGCGATTGCGATACGAGAGCCCCGGGATCGTCCCCGCGAGCTGCCCCGACATCTCCGGCCACCCAAACGCACGACACAACCGCGTCATGCTGATCGGCTCGATCTTCGCGTCGAACGTCAGCTCCGCATCCGCCGCGCCGAGATGCCGCGTGTTGAGCTTGTTGACCACCACCGCGCCATCGAAGATCGGCACCCGCGCCGGCTTCACCAGCTCGAACCCGAACGCGCGCGCCAGGAAATCCACGCGCGCGGCTCCGCCACCCATTCCATATGCCGTCGCGCGGTCCCAGGAAATATAAGAGGGCTCGACCGAACCGTTCTCGTCCCGAACCCAGTTGAGCCCGGCATTCACATCCCCCATGGCGAACTTGCCGCGGGTGTCTTCCATCGCGAGATGGCTCACCTGCATCTGGATCTTCGTCACCGCGTTCTCCGCGATGTCCACGTTGCCGTGCGCGATGCCTGTGGTCTCGAGCTGCCCGAAGTCGGTCGTTGCCAAAGCGATCTGCATGAAGCTCGTGTACGCCGCCGGAAACAGCAGATTCGTCAGGTCGAGATGCGCCTGCATGATTCGCGGCGAATCGCGCAGGCCTACTACCGCCTGGCCATGTGCTTCGCTCAGATTCTTTTGCACCACCGAGACGTCATCGAGCGTGAGAGTGTCGCCGGCCCAGCGCCCGCGCGTGTCGAGCCGCAGTGGATTCGCCTTGAAGTCCAACAGCACCGCTCCCGCGAGCGCCTGACCACTCGTGCCGTCGACCCTCGCTTCGATGTCGTATCCGGCAGGCGTGCGCTCCGCAGCCACGCGCAGGCCGGTGGCGACTTTCTCCGCGACGACGGTCCCCGCGTCATTCGTGAAATTGAGATCGTCAGTGCGCAGCTCCGCATTCAGCGCCGTCGCGCCGTCACGATTCGCAGCTTCGCCGCGCACGTCGAAGTGACCGTCGAACGTCAGGCTCGCAGGGACCTTGAACCACGGTGACGCCAGCGCGCGCACCTGAGGCAAATCGAGTTTGTTGGCATTGCCCTCGATCGACCAGCCACGCGGATCGAGCCGGGCGGAAAACTGCATCTCGCCACCGGCGACGCCGAAGCCGGAGCCTTCGAGCGAAGTCGCCTTGCGTGCCGAGTCGAATTCGGCGGACGCCTGCATCGCTATCGTTTTCGTCGGACCGCCCTGCGCCGTAAGCCGCGCGTCCCGACATGCGAACGTCGGTTCACGCACCACGACGTATGCACACGCGAGCTCGATGTTGCGCAGGGTTCCGACAGGCGCCGGCAACTCCATTTGCTCCACGCGAACACGGGCGGCGGGCGCGCCCCGCGTGCCGAGATCCAGGGTCGCGGTAATCCCGCCGCCCTGTGTGCCGGGCATCGTCACTTCGCCCACGTCGATGACGATCCGGCTTATGGCAAAGGCGTTCGGGGCCGCCCAGGCGAGCGCCAGGGCAACGAATGAAGGCAAAAAGCGCATCAGGAGAAGTGTAACGTGGCCCGAATAGTGAGGTATTTCACACAGAGTCGCTCGTAACTGCCCGTCGCAACAAAACTTTCACATCAAAGTCACCGTTTCGACGCATGTCGCCTCAAGACTGCGATCACCATGAAAGCGACCCCGCTCAGCACGATTCTCGCCCGCATCGACGCGGCCGAGTACGGCATCTGCCGGCGCCTCAACCGGGGCGCCGCGAACGGGAGCCTGCGCACGCTGTTCCGGGTCGCGAGCCGCCTCGGCGATGGCGTCATCTGGTACGCGATGATGGCGCTGCTACCGCTGCTTTACGGGCCGGTCGCGATTCGCCCGGTCATCATCATGATGCTCACCGGCATCCTCGGCGTCGGGTTGTACAAGGCGCTCAAGCATGTCTTCGTGCGCGAGCGGCCGTTCATCACGCACTCGTCCATCTCGCTCGCAGCGGCGCCGCTGGATCGTTACAGCTTCCCCTCCGGCCACACGCTGCACGCGGTGTCGTTCACGTGGCAGGCCGTGGCGTACTTCCCAGAGCTCGCATGGGTGCTCGTGCCGCTGGCCTTGCTGATCGCCGCCTCGCGCGTCGTGCTCGGTTTGCACTATCCGACGGACGTGCTCGCCGGCGCCACCATCGGAATGCTGCTCGCAACCCTCGGTCTGTCGGTTGCCTAGCAGCGCGTCGGGCCGCGTGCGGGTCCTCTTCATCTCCGACGTCTACTTCCCGCGGGTCAACGGCGTTTCCACATCCGTGCGGACGTTCCGGCAGGACCTTGCCGGGTGCGGCGTCGACACGACGCTCGTGGCGCCGGACTACGGCGTCGACTACGAAGACTCGGATCCGGACATCGTCCGTGTCCCCGGCGCCGGCGTTCCCGGCGATCCCGAAGACCGTCGCATGCGGTGGGGCGCGCTCAACTGGGCGCTCGAGACGCTGCCGCGGCATTCGTTCGATCTCGTGCACATCCACACGCCGTTCATCGCTCACTATGCAGGGGTCAGGTTCGCGCGGCGCATGCGGATTCCGTGCGTCGCCACGTACCACACGTTCTTCGAAGAGTATCTGCATCACTACGTGCCGGTCCTGCCGCGCGGGCTGGGCCGGCTCATAGCGAAGGCGTTCACGCGATCCCAGTGTCGGGATGTCAGCGGGCTCATCGCGCCGTCCGAACCGATGCGCGACGTGCTGCTGGCTTATGGCGTCACGACTCCCATTCATGTGCTGCCGACCGGCTTGCCGGAAGATCGCTTCAAGCACGGCAACGGCGCGCGCTTCCGGATGCAGCAGTCGCTGCCCGCCGATCGTCCGCTCATCACCTATGTCGGCCGCGTCGCGCACGAGAAGAACATCGAGTTCCTGGTGAACGTGTTTGCGGAAGCCCGGCGTCAAATTCCCGACGCGTTGTTCGTGATTGCGGGCGAAGGACCGGCCCGCGAGCCCTTGCGTCAGCTCGTGGCGCGGATGGGTTTGTCCGACGCCGTGCGCTTCGTCGGCTACCTGGATCGGAACACGGCGCTGCTCGACTGTTACGCCGCTGCGGACGTATTCGTCTTTGCCTCGCGCACCGAAACGCAGGGCCTGGTCCTGCTCGAAGCCATGGCGCAGGGAACGGCCGTGGTCTCGACGGCCGAGCTTGGTACGAAGTTCGTGCTGAAGCCGGGGTGCGGCGCGCTCGTCGTCCCCGAGAACAAGGCGGAGTTCGCAGCCGCTGTGGTCAAAGTGCTGCAGGACGCCCGACTGCGTGACGAGCTGCGCGTACGCGGCCGCATGTACGCGCAAACTTGGTCCTCGCGCGTGCTCGCGCAACGCCTCGCCGACATCTATCGCGCCGTACCGGGCGTCGGCACTCAGCGACAACAGGACCTGCTCTCCGCGTAAGCCGCTGCGGCAAGCTGGAACGCAGGTTTTTCTGCGCTACACTGCTGCGCGTCTCGTCGCAGGATTCGAGGGAGCAGCATGGCAGTGAAACGCGCGTTGATCGTCGACGACTCCAAGTCGGCGCGTGTGTTTCTGGCGCGCATTCTCGAAAAATACGAAATAGACGTCGATAACGCCGAGAACGCCGAAGCAGCGATCGAGTATCTCGGCCATCACCGGCCCGACGTCATCTTCATGGACCACATGATGCCCGGCATGGATGGCTTCCAGGCCGTGCAGGCCATCAAGAACAATCCGCGCACCGCCACCATCCCGATCCTCATGTACACCTCGCAGGAAGGCGAGCTGTATCTCGGACAGGCGCGGGCGCTCGGCGCCGTGGGCGTGCTGCCCAAAACGATCAAGCCGACCGACGTCTCGAAGGTGCTCTACCAGCTGCATCTCGTAGCGGATCGCCGCAGCACCGAGCAGTCGTCGTTCAGGCAGGTGAATCTCGAGGCCGTCGACAACGAAGCGGAAGGCACGGCTCCTCCGGGCACGAAGCCGCTCACCGAGTCGGGGCTGCGTGAGCAGTTCGCGGAGCTGCGTCGTGCGCTCGTCGCGAGCATCGACACGCAGTCCGAGCGCATCGCTTCCGATGTTCGCATGCTCCTGCAGGACGCCATCCCCAATTTTCAGGCTGCGAGCGTGCCACCCCGCGAGTCGCGTGCGCCGTGGTTCCTCGCCAGCATCGCACTGCTGGTCGCGCTCGCCAGCGCGGGGTTGTGGTGGCACGAGGCCCGCCTCAGGCAGGACCTCGTCGAAGAGCTCGCGCAATTGAAGCAGCAGGCGATTCCCGCTCCGCCGCCGGCAGCGCCGGAAGCGCAGTCATCCGGCCCGGATGACGCCGCGCTGATGACCACACCGCTTCCCAACGAACCACCCGGCGAAGCGGAAGCGGTCATTCCCGAGCAACCCGCTGCGGCCACACCGCCCCCGGCCGGCGGCAATAGGGTCGCTGCCGGCGCAGGTCTGTCCAGTCGATCGGCGATTCCTGCAGAAGATCGCAAGACGGTGACCATCCCGGTGCCGTACGGCGAGGACGCGCTGAGCGGTCCACGGCTGGACATGCTTCGCCAGATCATGACGCGGCTGGCCGCACGCAAGGTCAACGGCACCGTCGAAGTGCGCACTTTCCCGGGACGCTACTGTCTAGTGGGCAACGCTACTGAAGGGTTCTCCGTGGCCCCGGATGATCTGCCGTTCTCCCGCTGCAATGCTGTGGGCAACCCCCACGAGGATTCCCTCCAGCCGGCGCAGCGTGAGTCACTGGGTTTCGCGAACCTCGTGGGCGAGTTCCGCGTGTCGACGCGCGGCGCGCTGGACATGCGACTCGGCTCAGGCGACGCCAGCGGCATGGCGGTGAACTATCCTCAGGTGTCGGGCACGTTGCTCGCTGGCGAATGGAACAGGGCCGCTGCGGCCAACAATCGAATCGAAGTACGTTTGCGGTGATCGCCGACACAGGCTTCCGGCCGCCGTGGTGGATGCGCAATCCCCACGTGCAATCTCTCCTCGTCAGCCTGCCATTCAGGCAACGCTTCGTGGAGCGTCGGGCTGCGCCGCTCCTTTCGGTGAGCGAAGAGCATCTGCTCGACTGCGGCGACGGCGTGCGCCTGCAGTGTTTCGTCTCGCGGCCCGCGAAGGCCGGGCGCGCGGAGGTTGGCAAGGTCGCCGTGCTCCTGCATGGCTGGGAAGGCAGTTCCGACGCGCTCTACATCCTGTCGCCGGCGCAGAAGCTGTTCGAGGCCGGGTTCGACGTCGTGCGTTTGAACCTTCGCGACCACGGCGCGACCCATCACCTCAATCGCGAGCTGTTCCATTCGTGCCTGTTGCCGGAGGTGGTCGGCGCCGTTCAGCGCATCCAGTCCATGTTTCCCGGGAAGCCGCTGCATCTGGTCGGCTACTCGCTCGGCGGGAATTTCATGCTGCGTGTGGCGGCACAGGCGGAGAGTGCGCAGCTCAACATCGCGAAGGTGATTGCGGTGTCGCCTGTGCTCGATCCGGACGAGACGCTTCACGCGATCGAGAGTGGGTTGAGCCCATACCACACGTACTTCATCCGCAAGTGGGCGAGGTCGCTGCTCAAGAAGCAGGCGGCGTGGCCATCCGTCTATGACTTCGCGGAGATGGTGCGCCTGGCGAGTCTGCGACGCATGACTGCGGAGATGGTGAAGCGGTTCACGCAGTATCCGACGCTCGAGGACTATCTCAACGGTTACTCGATCACCGGCGACCGGCTGGCGCAGCTGAAGGTGCCTGCCACCGTCATCACCGCGTCGGACGATCCGATCATCCCGGTGCGTGGACTGGAACGGCTTGCCAGGACGCCCGCGCTCGACGTGACGGTGACGCGTCACGGTGGGCACTGCGGATTCTTCGATGAGCTGGCCGGACCGGGTTGGCTCGAGCGCAAGATCGTGGCGGATCTCTCCACCTCACCCACCTAGCGTGGTGGTTGGGCGCGCACGAGTGTCGTGCGCGCGATCGTGGTGTCGTCGCCTGCGATGGTGGTTTCCGGATTGCGGGGTGGCGCGAGTGTGGCCGCGTGTGCCCGCATCGCCTCGCCGAGTGCGCGCACGTCCGCCGTCGCGACGAAGTCCGCGCCGTGCGCGGCTACATCCAGTGCGACATCGAGCGTCGGCACATCCCGCACGACCCAGCGCCACGGTCCGCGCGACAGCGAGTACCTCTCCGGCAGCATCCCGCGATCGCAGAACAGGTATTCGGGCTGCAGCGCTTCGAACTTGATGCGCGTGTGCGTATCGAGCGCGGGGATCGACCAGCCGATGGGGAAGCCCGCAGTCTGCCGCGCCCGATGCACGGCAGGCAGGTCCGACGAGACGACGATGCAACGAGCGCGGAACGGCTTCAGCGCCTCGATGACTTGTGCGATCACCTGGTCATGCCCGAAGTGCGCCACGCTCCCGCGCCCCACGCTGACGAACACCGTGGTCTGGGGTCGCTTCGTGAGCAGACTCAACACGTCCACGAGCCGCGGGATGCAGGTGCCATTGAACTGCGCGCCGAACTTCTGCGGCTGACTCGCGTCGATCTTGCAGATTTCAGCGGCCGTGAGCTCCACGACCGATTGCGGGCCGGCCTCGCTCATCACCATGTGATCGCGCACCACTACCGGCACACCGTTCGCCGACATCTGGACGTCGACTTCGATGAAACGCACGCCGAGATCCAGCGCCGAGCTCAACGCCGGCAGCGTGTTCTCCGGATGACCGGCGGCGTCACCGCGATGGGCGACGAGATGGAGAAAACGCGCTGGTTTCATGCGGCCGGCGAATGTCGCCCAATGAAGACACTTTTGAGGCACGGTCCCTGTGCGTTGAAGCCACTCTATTCAAGAGTCCTGTCGTGAGTCTACCGGCCATGACCATCCGGTCGTTCCGACGTGTTTCACAAGGGACCGGGGCATGCGTGAAAAAGTGGCATGCCATGTATCACTTCCAGGGCAAGCGTCCGGCCGGCCGGCCGAATTACGTCGTAGGCCCGCGTTGCGTGCGGGAGACGGGTAGAACGTTCAGCCCGCGCGCCGGGCCGTGCGTTTCTCTTCGAACTCGATCACGGCCTCGCCGCTCGTGACGGTGACCTGGCCCTCGATCACAGCGCCTTTCGCCACGGCGATGCTGCGCGCGACGACATCTGCACGGATCACTGCGGTTGCGCCGATTTCCAGCTTCTCGGCGATCACGAGCTTGCCGGTGACCGTGCCGGCGATGATGCCGTGGTGAGCGTGCACTTCACCGGTCCAGGCGGACTGGGCGGACATGCGCAGCGCGCCACCGATGCGGCCATCGCCCCGCACGGAACCGCACACCACGATGGGGCCGTTCGTTTCCAGGTCGCCCGTCAGCACGCAGCCGTCGGCCACGAACGTGGGGGAGCTGCCGATCTCATCCAGCAGCCGGCGCTTGGGTGCTTCGCTCATTAGGACTCCCTGATCGGACCACCGGATTATGGCGCGCCGGATAGAATGTTTCGCGCAGGGGCGGCTGCACTCGTGACGTGTGCCGCATTCCGTTTCGAGATCGGAGGCGATCAGCCGATGAAACTGCGTGCGGGGACAGTGGCGGTACTGCTGGTGGTGGCGAGTGCGATGCTCTTCGCGGGCTGCAGCAGTCGGGAACGTATCGATTGGAAGTCCGCCGAAGCGGCGGACACGGTGGAATCGTACAACCGTTTCATAGAGCGTCACCCGGACAGTGAGCTCGCCACGCAGGCGCGTGCCCGCATTGCGCAGCTTGCTGAAGACAAGGCGTGGCAGAGCGCCGTCGCTGCCGATACCGCCGATGCATATCGAGCGTTTCTCGCGCAGCACGCCAATGGCAAATGGGCCCAGGAAGCACGTATCCGCATCGAGAATTTCACGCTCGATACGAACACGGTGCCGCCACCGCCAAATACCGCTGAAACAGCCACGCCCGCTGAAAAAGGTGAGCCTGCTGTGCCGGTGGCATCAGCAACTGCCGGGTCTGCGTCCCCACCGAAAGAATCGTCAACCGGTTTCGGCATTCAACTAGGCGCTTTCAGTACGCAAGCCGCCGCACTAGGCGAATGGAAACGCCTCCAACAAAAATTCGACTCCGAGCTGCACGGCCTCTTCGCCCGCGCAGTCCCCGTAAAGGTGACCTCCGGCACACTCTTCAGACTTCAATCGCCCGTCGGCGACGAAAGCCGTGCGCGCAGCATCTGCGCGGCGCTCACCGAAGCTGCGCAACCCTGCGTCGTCGTGCTCCCCGATTCCCGCTGAGTCCGCTGCCGGACAGCTTTCGCTAGCGTCCGTCCAAAGCTGACAAAAATCGTCACGCGAACGAAAGTCGCAGTGCGATCGTAAGTGGTTGTTCCGAAAAGCCTGCAATGGCTGGCATGGCCTTTGCTCTACCTTCAGCGTGCCGGTAGACGCGAATGCGAATGCCGGCCAGGTTTCCGGCGCAGCGCCCCCTACTTGGAGCCAGCGCCGCTCGTGACGAGGAGTGTTGTCTCGTTTTGAGCTGACCGAATTGCGAACAACTTCCCCGGTGTTCGCTTCTTAGACGCCGCGCGCGATTTCCCCCGCCCGCGGCGTTTTTTTCTATGGCCTTCGGCCAGCGTGTTTGGCGGGGGTTGTCGCGTGCTCAGTTGAGTATCACCACGTCGAGCCGCCCGCTGCGACGTTCGACATTCGCACTGAGCGTCCCCAGATACCGATGCACCGTGAGATCCACGCTCGCCGATCCAACGGTGAGCCCGCGAATCGACACGCGATCGATGCACGCAGGCAGGCTCGGCGAGCGCAACACCACGCGCGAGCGAAGTGCATCGACTGAAATTCCAAGACACGCCTGCAGCATCATGAACGCCGCACCCGCGGCCCACGCTTGCGGTGAGCACGCGACCGGGTAGCTCGTCGGCGCCTTGCCGCCGCGGCGCTGAAATCCGCAGAACAGTTCCGGCAGCCGGCTCGAGTCGAAGAATGTGGATGCATCGAGCTGCGCGCTCAGGATGCGCGTCGCCAGCGATTTCGAGCCGAGATTCGTCTGCCCGGCCGCGATGATGGCGTTGTCGTGCGGCCAGATCGAGCCGTTGTGATACGCCATCGGGTTGTACCGGGCTTCCGTCTCCGCAATCGTGCGCACGCCCCATCCGGAGAAGAACGTGCTGTCTTCGAGTCGCGCCAGAATCGAATTCGCGTGGTCCGCGGAGGCGATGCCCGAGAACACGCAATGCCCCGCGTTGGAGCTGCGCACGCGGCACGGATTTTTCTCGCCATCCAGCGCGAGCGCATAGAGACCGATGTCCTCGCACCAGAAGCGGCGCTGGAACCGGTCCCTCAGATCGCGCGCAGCATCGCGGTATCCGTGCGCCAGCTCATGATGTCCAAGCGCGCTGGCGAGGTCCGCGCCCGCCACACGCGCCGCGAACGCATAGCCCTGCACCTCGCACAGCGCGATCGGCCCTTCGGCCAGGCGCCCGTCCGCATGAAACACGGAGTCGTGCGAATCCTTCCAGCCCTGCTGCACGAGTCCGTTGGGGGAATGGCGGAAGTACTCGATGAAGCCATCGCGATCGGCATCGCCGTACCGCTCCATCCACTCGAGCGCGGCAACTACGTTGGGCCAGATCGTCTCGATGAACGCCAGGTCCCCCGTGCGCCGGTAGTAGGCACCCGCGAGCACGACGAACAGCGGCGTGGCATCGACACTGCCGTAGTAGCGCCCGAAAGGAATCTCCCTGAGCGCGGCCATCTCACCCGACCGCGCCTCATGCAGAATCTTGCCGGGCTCGGCATCGCGTTCCGGATCCGGCTCGGTCGCCTGCGTGGCTGCCAAAAACGCCAGTACACCACGCGCCATCTGCGGGCAGATCCAGAGGCACTCGAGCGAAGTAATGATGCCGTCGCGTCCGAACGGCGTGTCGAACCAAGGCACGCCGGCATACGGATAGTGCCCATACGGCGTGCTGGAGAGGAGCATGTTGAGATCGGCCGCCGATCGCTGCACCCATGCGTTGAGCTGCTCGTGCGATGTCTCGATCGTGTTGCCGATCCGCTCGACCCCGGTGATTGCGCGCTCCGCCTGTGCTCGCGCTGCCTCGTACGAAGCCGCACGCACGGCAGGTTGATTGTTGCTGCAGCTGATCGTTAGCGAGAACACCTCTTCGCGCTGTGGCCCGAGAGGCACGAGCATCCGCATCCCGCGCGCAGTTATCTGATGTGGCGCCGGGCGACACTCGATGTGCGTGCGTCGGATCACACCATCGAGCCCTTCGTAGCCGAGCTCCGCATAGTTCTCGCCGATGCGGGTTTCCAGCACGTGTCCGCGAGCGGGGCGGTGCTGGCCGCGCACTTCGAAGATATCAGCGTAGTCCGACTCGTAATCGATACCGAGCGTAATTTCAACAGACTCCTGGGTGAAGTTGCGCACGTGAATGTGCTCGTAACAAACACCGCGCCAGATGAGCTTGGTGCGAAAGATGTGCAGCGATCCGCGCGGCACGCTCACGCGCCCGCCCACGTATAGATCAGGATTCGTGAGATCCGCTGCGACGAGCAGATTGTCCCGCCGCGCGCCCGCGCTCAGCAGCAGCGGCCGCCCACCGGCGAGCGAAAGCGCAAATCGCGAAAGAAAGCGCGTGCCTTCGTGGTACAGGCCTTCGTCCTGGCGCGCGCGCGTGTCGATGTCCCCGAATTCGTTGAAGAGGCCGAACGTGCCGTCCTGCTTGAGCACCAGCGTGCGTTCCGGAATAGGGATTTCCGGCGCAACGATGTAGTACTGCTGGGCGGATTCGCTCAGGCCCTGCGCTGCCATCGTCGATCTCTGATCCTCAACATCGACCGGTAGAGCCGACAATAGTCCTGTGCCATGCGTTCTGCACTGAATCGCTGCTCGAACGCGGCGCGGCAGCGGCGGCGATCCAGGTCGTGCACGCGCTCCACCGCATGCACTGCGCCTTCGAGATTCTCGACGACATACCCCGTAATTCCCTCATCGATCACTTCAGGCACCGATCCGCGACGGAATGCGATCACGGGCGTGCCGCAGGCCATGGCTTCGATCATGGCGAGCCCGAACGGTTCGGGCCAGTCGATCGGAAACAGCAGCGCGAGCGCGTTGCCGAGGAATTCCGCTTTCTCCGCTTCGCCGATTTCGCCGACGAACTCGATCAGCGAGCTCGCGAGCAGCGGCGCGATCTTCGCTTCGAAGTATTCGCGGTCGACGCGATCCACCTTCGCCGCGATCTTGAGCGGAATCTGCAGCCGGTGCGCGATGGCGATGGCGCGATCCACGCGCTTCTCCGGCGAGATGCGGCCGAGGAATGCGAGATAGTGGCCGGGCGCAAACGTCGGCCGGTGCAGCATCGTGGGCAGACCGTGATACACCGTGGCGATCCAGTTCGCCCGTGCCAGGGGTTGGCGTTGCGAATTGGAGATCGACACCAGCGGCAGCTCGGCGAATTCCTCGTAAAGCTCTGGCAGACCGCCCAGATCGAGCCGCCCGTGGAGCGTCGTGAGCGCCGGCGCGTCGTGGCGGCGCGCCAACGGCAAATGCATCCCGTCCGTGTGGAAATGAATCGCATCGAACGCGTCCACGTTCCGGAACACCCGCTCCAGCATCACCGCATGGAAGGCCATGGCGTCGCATAGATAAGGATCGAGACGCACGGCGCGCGGGCAGATCGGCACCAGCTCCGCGGAAGTCCTTGAATCTCCGGACGCGAAAAGCGTCACCTCGTGCCCCTGCCGCACCAGCTCCTCGGTGAGGTAGGAGACCACCCGTTCCGTTCCCCCGTAATACCTTGGCGGTACGCTTTCGTAGAGCGGCGCGACCTGCGCTATGCGCAGCGGCGCTCGATAAGTCGGCAACATGCGACGGTCGAAGCAATGGCTGTGCCCGCGCCGGAGGCCGGGACGCGCGCCGGGAACGCCGGTAGACTTACGGCGTCAACCACGTCGCCGGCGGTCCGCACCGCTCTCTCACGCGACGCCACTTTCAACCGCGAACTTGACGGGGGTGCACTTGGCTGCCGCAAGAGTGCCCCCACGATTGATTGCAATGAAACGAACGCTCCCCCCGTCGATCCCCAGCGAACCGCGCGCGGCAGCGCCATCCATTGCGGCGAGCGCGCCGGGGCGCGAGGCCATTCGCAGCGTCACGCTGGCGAACGGCATGAAGGTCATCGTCTGGCCCGTGCACAACATCCCGAACGTGGCGCTCTACAACTGGGTGCGCGCCGGCAGCCGCAACGAAGCGCCGGGCATCACCGGCCTCGCGCATTTCTTCGAGCACATGATGTTCAACGGCACCGCGCGGCGGAAGCCGGGCGATTTCGACAAGCTGATGGAAGCGCAGGGTGGCGCGAACAACGCTTTCACGAGCGACGACGTCACCGTGTACCAGGACTGGTTCCCGCGCGCGGCGCTGGAGCTGATCCTCGATCTCGAAGCCGATCGGATCGCGAATCTCGCGTTCGATCCGGATGTGATCGAAAGCGAGCGCGGCGTGGTGTATTCCGAGCGTCGGCTGAGCGTCGACGACAACAATCACGGCTACCTTGCGGAGAAAGTGCAGGCGGCCGCGTACGTCGCGCATCCCTACCGGTTCCCGACGATCGGCTGGCCGGAAGACATCCAGTCCTGGAAGCTGCAGGACCTGCAGAGTTTCTTCCGCACGTACTACGCGCCGAACAATCAGACGCTCGTGCTCGCCGGAGACGTGTCGCCCGAAGAAGCGTTCGCGCTCGCGCGGAAGTATCTCGAACCGATTCCTCGTCAGGCTGCTCCGAGTCCGGTGCTCACTTGCGAGCCCGAGCAGGTCGCGGAGCGTCGCGTCGTTGTCCGGCGGAGCGCTCAGACGCCGCTCATTCAATACGCATACAAAGCCCCGGCCGCAGCGGATGAGCGCGCGCCTGCGCTGAGTCTGCTGCTGTCGATCCTCGTGGATGGAGACGCTTCGCGCCTCTATCGACACCTCGTCGAGCAGCAGAAGCTGGTCATCGACGTGGGTGGCAACTGGCACGAAGGATTCGATCCGGCGCTCGTGTGGCTGTACTTCACGTTGCCGGAAGGCGCGGATCCGGCTGCCGTGCAGCCAGCCATCGACGCGGAGCTCGCGCGTCTCGTTCTCGAGGGCGTGTCGGAAGAAGAGCTGCGGCGGGCGAAGAATCTCGTCGCGGTGTCGTTCTGGAAGAAGCTCGCGACGATCGATGGCAAGGCGCAGCTGCTCGGCGAATACGAGGTGTTCCACGGCGACTGGAACAAGCTCTTCGATGCGCCTCGTGAGTTCGAGAGCGTGACCGCTGCGGAAGTGCAGGCCGTTGCGCGCGAGGTGCTCGATGTGAGTCGCAGGACCATGGGCATCCTGTTGCCCGAGCCGGAAGAGGAGCTCGAGGACGCGTGAACACGGCCTACGCACTCACGCAGCCGAGCGGCGGAGCCGTGCAGGTTCCGGCCCATGAGCGCGTGCTGCTACCGAACGGCGTCACGCTGCTCATCGTGCCGTCGCGCGATGTTCCGTTGATTTCGTTTCATGCCGTCTTTCGCGGCGGACCGCTGGGTGATTCAACTGCAGGCGTCGCTTCGCTCGTTGCGGGGCTGCTCGAGAAAGGCGCTGGCGACCGGAATGCATTCGAGTTCGCGGATGCTGTGGAAGGCGCCGGGGGCAATTTCTCCGTCGTGACGGGAACGGAAGCGCTGTCGATCAGCGGCCAGTTCCTGGCGCGCGACCAGTCGCTCATGCTGGATCTGCTCGCCGATGCGCTCATGCGCCCGCGCTTCGAGCCGGCGGAGTTCGCGAAGCTGCGTGCACGGCGCATCGAGTTGATCAAGGCGACCAAGGATTCGGACCCTGCTGAAGTGATTGGAGCGTACGGCCGTGCGCTGCTGTTCGCGGGCCATCCGTACAGCGAACCTGCGACGGGCAGCGAGGCGTCACTCGCCGCCGCTACGCATGAGGATGTGGTCGAGTACTACCGTGCGCACATCGGTGCGGATCGGCTGATACTCGTGTTCGCAGGCGATGTCGATGTAACCGCGTTGAAGCGCGACGTGACCCAGGCGTTCGGCAGTTGGCGCAAGGCGGGGGCGCGCGCTGTTGCCGTGCCGGAACCTGCGCGGGTCCGCGGTCGTCGCGTGTTGCTCGTGGATGCTCCCGATTCCGCTCAGACATATTTCTGGATTGCGAACGTCGGCGTCCACAAGCAGTACCGGGAGCACGCCGCGCTGGACCTGGTGAACACGCTATATGGCGGGCGCTTCACGTCCATCCTGAATACGGAGCTGCGCATCAAGTCTGGCCTCTCTTACAGCGCGCGCGCCGGGTTCACCCGCACCACGGCCGCCGGCGAGTTCGCCATCCGCTCGTTCACGGACACCGAGAACACCGGTACGGCGCTCGACTTGTCGATTGAAACGCTTGCGAGATTGAAGGCGAGCGGCGTCACCGCAGACATGCTCGATTCCGCCCGCTCGTACGTGCTGGGCCAGTACCCCCTCAACTTCGAGACGGCATCGGACTGGGCCGCGGCGCTCGTGGAGCTGGAGTTCTATGGGCTCGGCGCGGACTACATAGACGACTACGCCGCGAAGCTCCGGGATGTGACGTTGCCCGTGGCGCGCGCGGTGATCGATGAGGCCTTTCCCAACACGCATGACCTCGTTATCGTTCTGATCGGCGACGCTGCGAAGATTCGTGACGTGGCGCGCCAGTACGGCGAGGTCTCCGAAATGTCGCTTACGCAGCCGACGTTCACACCCTGACAGCTCGTGCCAGAGCTGCCCGACATCACGCTTTATATCGAGGCGCTCGTACAGCGCGTGTGTGGCGCGCGGCTGGAGTCCGTGCGGATTTCGCATCCGTTTCTGTTGCGGACGTTCGAGCCGCCGCTGAGCGAGCTGAATGGGCGGAAGGTCGTGGCGTTCCGACGCGTGGGGAAGCGCATCGCGTTCGGCTTCGAAGGCGACTACTGGTTGGTGCTGCATCTCATGATCGCCGGCCGGCTACACTGGTTTCCCGCGGGCACCAAGCGCAGCGCGCGGGCGGCGCTTGCCGTATTCACATTCGAGACGGGAATTCTGACGCTGACGGAAGCCGGCACGAAACGCCGCGCATCGCTCTATGTGTTCGGTAGCACGAAGGACCTGGAAGCACAGAACCCTGGCGGCCTCGAAGTGCTCGACGCAACCTTTGAAGAGTTTCGCGCGCGTCTCACCGCTGAGAACCACACGCTGAAACGTGCGCTCACCGCTCCGCGTGCCTTCAGCGGCATCGGCAATGCGTACTCAGACGAAATCCTGCACCACGCGCGGCTCTCGCCCGTCGCTCTGACCCAGCGTCTCGATGAAGCCGCGATCCGCACGCTCTACAACTCGATTCGCGTGATGTTGCCCGAGTGGACCCAGCGCCTCCGTGCCAGCGCCAAAGGCGAATTCCCCGAAAAGGTTACGGCCTTCCGGCCGGACATGGCCGTCCACGGCCGGTTCGGCAAGCCCTGCCCGGTGTGCGGCACACCCGTGCAGCGCATCCGTTATGCAGAGAATGAAACGAACTACTGCCCGAGATGCCAGACCGGCGGCAAGCTCCTCGCCGACAGAGCGCTCTCCCGGCTTCTCAAGAATGATTGGCCGAAAACGATCGAAGAGCTGGAAAGAATGTAGCCCACGGGGAGCGAAGCGTGTTGCCCGGTCACGCTCCGCTCCCCGTACCGTCATCGCGACGGCGAAACCTCGACTTGCGCAATCGTGCGGGCCAGCTTCGAATCGACCGCTGCGACATTGCGCGCAACGAAGTCAGCCTCCGGAGCGAGCGCCTTCGCCTTCTCCAGGTCCGCCTTCGCACTCGCTTCATCCTTCGAAAGCATGTGCACGACAGCCCGATTCGCATAAGCGATGGCGACGTAGCCATTCTCGTACTTCGTGCTCAATGAGAACCGGCTGGCGCTCATCCGATCGTACTTGGCTTGCTTGACCGCCGAATCGCACGCGGCCTTCGCTTCAGTGAGCTGCTTCATCGCTGTGTAGGCAACGCACAGGTTCGTAGCCTTCGCGCTCGCCGCGATCATCCATTGCGGGCGTGCGTGCTGGATCTCCGTGAGTGCCTGCGAATAATTACCCTTCAGCAGCGTCTCGCCACCAACGCCGTTCGAGTACGCGGTGAGTACCAGCTTCGGTCGCACCGCCTGAGTCGCTTGCGCACCCGTCGCGATCAGAGCAACGGACGCGGCGAGCAGTGCAACGCTTCGTGTATGACGGTTGTGTGAAAACACGTTCGACTCTCCATCAGTGAATGTATGAACACACTAGGGAGAGTCGCCCAGCGCGACAAACGAAGAGATTTGGGCGAACGAGTGATCAACGCTCAAGCGAGCTGAATTCTTCGAGTGCCCATTCTGTGATGGCCGTCACTTCCTGTTTCTCCGCATCCCTGGGCCGGCTCACCAGATAGTAGGTATCGCTCAGCGTGAGCTCGATGGAAAAGATCCGCACCAGTGCACCGGTCTCGAACCATGCACCACAGAGCGCCGTGGGCACGAGCGCCACGCCAATGCCACGCTCCGCCGCGCGCACCACGGCGAACATCGAATCGAGCTCGATGATGTTCTTCGGCTCGGGTGCGTCGAGCCCCACTTCCTGCGCCCAGTTCGCCCACGCGAACGGCCGTGGCCGATGCACGATGAGCGCCGTTTCGCGAAACACTTCGCGTCCGAGGCGCACGACGTCCGGAGCCTGTTCCTTCGCGCACACGGCCGCGAGCTTCAGCGAAAACAGTTTCGCCGCATTCAGCCCTGGCGGTGGCGCATCCGCGAGGATGATCGACACATCCGAAGTCGGCGGATGAAGCGTCGGGTGCGGATCGCTCGTGTCGATCTGAATATCGATGTCCGGATTCGCCGTGCAGAACGTGGCGAGGCGCGGCACGAACAGCTCGCTCGCGAAGAACGGCGGCAGCATCACGCGCAGACTCTTGCGACGATGGCGTCGTGTGAACTGCGCCAGACTTCTGTCGAGCGCATCCAGGAGCGGCGCCACTTCATCGCGCAGCGTGTGGCCTGCAGTGGTGAGCTCGAGTGCGCGTGTCTTGCGTTCGAAGAGCCGCACACCGAGCGTCTCCTCGAGCTCTTTCATCTGGTGACTGACTGCAGACGGAGTCAGGAACAACTCATCCGCTGCGATCTTGAAGCTGCAATGTCGGGCAGCGATGCAGAACGCGCGCAGGTTCCTGAGCGGCGGCGGCCGCGACAGGCGCATGGAATTCATCGACGGCGTAAAAAGCATGCACGCGTTTTGCAAATTCCATGCCCTGCATAGGCGACGCGTGAGCGCCTTGCGGAGAATACGGACGCGCGCTGCGCACCGGCCCGGCGCAGCGCGCGAACGCGTAGCACGCAATCAGTGCTGTATTACGTCATCAATCCAGCGAACGAGTGACGCGTAGTCCGATGTGCCCGAACGCCGCGCGAGCTCCTTGCCGTCGCGATAGATGAGCAGCGTGGGAATGCTGCGGATTCCGAGACGAACGGCGATGTCCTGATTCTCGTCGGTGTTGAGCTTCCCGACCTGCAACTGCGTGCGTCGGTCTTCGGCGACGCGATCGAGCATCGGTGCCATCGCGCGGCAGGGACCGCACCACGGTGCCCAGAAATCCACGAGCACCGGCAACCCGCTGCGTGTCGTGTGCGTTTCGAACGAGTGAGCATCGAGCGTCACAGGCGTGCCTGCCGTGACGGTCGACTTGCACTTCGCGCACGTGGGGCCATCTCCCAGCCGCTCCTGCGGCACCCGGACCAGCGTGTGGCACTCGGGGCAGGCGATGAGAACGGAATCCGACTTCGTGGCGGAGGCGTGCATAATCGGTTCCTCGGCGGGCTCCAGCAGGTGTTCGGGTGACAGGAACTGGGGCCACCGGCCGGTGAGTTCAAGCCAGTCGGTGGTGCTCCTGCTCTTGCCAACGCCACCGGAGGCCCCATGTTCCGTGGAGCTTCCGACCGTGTGGGTCGTGGGGTGATTTGCAGACGACATCTATGGAATACCGGGATTACTACGAGACCTTGAATGTGCCGCGTTCCGCGTCCGCGGACGACATCAAGAAGTCCTACCGGCGCCTCGCCCGGAAGTATCACCCCGACGTCAGCAAGGAGAAGAACGCCGAGGAGAAGTTCAAGCAGGTGCAGGAAGCGTACGAGGTGCTGAAGGACCCGGAGAAGCGCGCGGCGTACGACCAGCTCGGCAGCAACTGGAAGGCGGGACAGGAGTTCCGGCCGCCGCCGGATTTCGGCGGTGGCTTCGAGTTTCGCGGCGGTCCGCGCGGTCAGGGCGGAGCCGAGTTCGATTCGAGCTTCAGCGATTTCTTCTCGTCACTGTTCGGCGGGCGGGGTTCGCCGTTCGGTAACGGTGACGACGCAGGTCCGTTCGGCGGCGGCGCGCGCCGGCGCACGCCGCGCAAGGGGCGGGATCATCACGCCCGCATCGATATCGATCTCGAGGAAGCGTTTCACGGCGGCACGCGCACGTTCGAGCTGCAGCGACCTGAGCTTGCGGACGATGGCACGCTGCAGATGCGCAAGCACACGGTGAAGGTGAACATTCCCGCTGGCATTGCGGACGGGAAGCAGCTTCGTCTTGCCGGGCAAGGCGAGGGGTCCACCACCGGTGGCTCATCCGGCGACCTGTTTCTCGAAGTGCACATTCGGCCGCACAAGCAGTTCAAGCTCGATGGGCGCGACGTCACTGTGACGTTGCCTGTCGCGCCGTGGGAGGCTGCGCTGGGTGCGACGGTTACCGTGCCTACGCTTGGTGGGCCGGTTGAGATGCGTGTTCCTGCCGGTGCCCAGTCAGGACAGAAGTTGCGATTGCGGGGCCGTGGGTTGCCAGGCAACCCGGCTGGCGATGAATTCGTTCAGCTGAAAGTCGTGTTGCCGCCGGCGGATTCGCCGCAGGCGCGGGCGCTGTACGAACAGATGCAAAAGGAAATGGCTTTCGACGCCCGGGCTGCGGCCGCCGACTGATCACCTGCCGAAATCTTCTCCTCCTCCGGAGATGTAAGCCAATTCGTCGGGCGTACTGAGCCGCCCAAGCGTCCGGTTCCGATGCGGAAACCTGCCGAACCGGGCAATCACCTCCCGATGTCTCTCGGCATACTGCAGACTCGACTGAAACGTCCCTTTCAGTGAATCCGGCGCTTCCATGAGCAACCGCCGGTAAGCGGCAACCGCCTCATCCTGTACATCGCGCGCTTCGGAGTGCTGCAGCGGCATGTAGAAGAACAAGCGCTCCACCGGATCGAGGGCCGCATCGGCGCCGGAATTCATCCCCGACAACGCGAGAGCCAGCGCCATCTCATCTCCGGCAAACGCCCGCGACGTCCCGCGATAGAGATTCCGCGGAAACTGGTCGAGCAGCAGGATCAGGCTCATGCGCCGCCGCGGCCCGTCGGCCCACGCCGCCAGCTCACCCTCGAGCGCCTGTTTGACGAGCGGCTCGAACTGCGTGCGAATGCTGTCGTCCCATTCAAGGCGCTCTTCCGGCGAAACATCGCCAAACCAGACCTTCATGCGCTGGTCGAGGTCCTCGGGCTCGAGCGGAAGCTTGCCGAACCAGAACTCACGCACCTTGCGGGCTTCATCCATCGCCCGAGCATAACAGCCTCTTGAGTTCGCCCGCCGCCAGCCCAATCCCTCGCTCATGCTTGTCGAACCATCTGAATTACCTGCCCAATCGGCCAGTACCAACGACTCCGAAGATGCGCTGGATGCGTATTCGCGCGCCGTGGTGGGCGCGGTCGATCACGCAGGCCCGGCGGTGGTCAGCGTGTATGTCGGCGGAGACGCTGACGATGCGCAGCGCGCCCGCGGCGGCGCCGGCTCAGGCGTAGTCGTTACGCCAGACGGATACGTGCTCACGAACGAGCATGTCGTTCAGACCGCGCAGACCGTGCGCGTCGCGTTCGTGGATGGCCGGAGCGCATCCGCCGTCGTCGTCGGTCGCGATCCTTCGACGGACCTCGCCGTGCTCCGCGCACACGGCACGGGCCTCCCTCACGCAACCCTGCTCAGCGCGGCACCGCGCGTGGGGCAGCTCGTGGTCGCCGTCGGCAACCCACTCGGGTTCGAATCTACGGTGTCGGCGGGAGTCGTCAGCGCGCTCGGCCGTTCGCTCCGCAGTCGGCATGGACGGCTCATCGAGGGCATCGTCCAGCACACCGCCGCGCTCAATCCCGGCAACTCCGGCGGCCCGCTCGTGGACGCGCGCGGGCTCGTCGTCGGCGTGAACACGGCCATCATTGCCATGGCGCAGGGTATTGGCTTCGCTGTGCCGGCCACTACTGCGCAGTGGGTGCTCACGGAAATCCTCACGCAAGGTCGCGTGCGTCGCGCCTACCTCGGCATCTCGGGACGGGATCGGCCGCTCGATCGACGGCTCGTCCGCGCTCTCGGGTTGCCGCTGATGCGCGCCGTGGAAGTGATGGCACGGGATGCCGAGGGACCGGCCTCCAGGTCCGATCTGCGTCAGGGCGACCTCATCGTTGCCGTGAACGACGTGCCCGTGGACGGCATCGATGCGCTCTACCGGCTGGTGAGCCGCTCGCCGTTCGGAACGCCGCTCACCTTGCGTGTCGTTCGTCGCACGCAGAGCCTGCTCATCGAGCTCACTCCGAGTGAGCTCGGCCCGGCGTAGTCGTTCAAGGTAGTTCCGGAAGCGGCGGTACCTGCGCGCCGCGCATCCTTCCCCACAGCCACGGCAGCGCGCCGCTGGCGTTCCCCGGCATCGTCGTCGCTTCGCGCCTCGGGTGGACCGGCGCCAGCTTCCCGTCGCGCTCTTCGAAGACGGTGAACTTGAAACCGTAGTAGGGCTCCATGCCCAGGCGCAGGTCGGTGATCGAGACGACGCCGTCCTTCCGTTCCATCTTGAAGAAGCCGTGCGTGAACCACGCCATGCGCGCGACGTTCCAGTCCGACCGGAGCTGCTCGTAAAGCTCCGCGCCGCGTGGATGTTCGCGGAAAGTGATGCTGCGGGTCTTGTCGAACAGCGAATAGTAGCCCTCGACGTAGCTCGTCGGCGTCATCGCGGTCACACGCCAGAGCACGCTGTTGAACGCGGTCGGGTCCACTTCAATGAGCTGCGCGTCGATGCGTTGGGCGCGCAGATCGTCCCGTGCGACAGCTGTCACGTACTGCTGGGCGCCGAACGTCCAGGCAAGGTAGACCGCGCTGAACGCCATGCCCCCCGCGTTCCAGCGCAATGCCCGCGGGCTGCGCCAGCTCAGCGCGACGAGTGCGCCGATGAGCACGGGGAGGGAGAACAGCGGATCGATGATGAAGATGCTGCCCACGCCGAACGGGTAATCCGTGAACGGCAGCCCGAGCTGTGTGCCGTAGATCGTCATCACGTCCAGCAGCGGGTGGAGGATCAGGGCGAGCCAGGCCAGCAACCACCAGCGCCTGAACAACTCCGGCTGGCCGTGGATCCGCGTGATCAGCCAGGCGACCAGCGGGGAGAGCAGGGTGAGCCACAACAGCGAGTGGCTGTGCCCGCGATGGAAGGTCATGTCGCGGATCGGGTCGCCGTGGCGGATGAACGTGTCGAGGTCCGGCAGGTTAGTGCAGACGGTGCCCCACAGCGCCGACTGCCACCGCGGCACGCGAGCGCCCATCGTCGCCATGCCGATCGCCGACCCGACCGCCGAATGCGTGAGGTTATCCACGCGGGGATGTTAGAGGAGAGACAAATAAAAAGGCCGTCCCTTCGCAGGAACGGCCTATTTCAGCCGGCGCAGAAGTCGAGTCCCCCCCTACGCTGTCAGCTTCGAATTCTCATTCGCACAGACTCGCGAGATACCCCTGCGCAACCGGCGATAACCGCTTCCGGGCCAGCGCCCGCGCCTTCGGCGCATCGACGATGTACTCGAGTGGCCCCGACACGAGGATCTGGCGGACGGCCGGATCCTTCGCGGACGCACGCGCCATCTTGTTCAGCACGGTGAAGCCGCGGTTGATCTTGTCACGGGGAGCCCGGCTCTTTTCGATGGCACGGGCGAGATACTGGCCGAAGCGGGCGTAGAGGAAGTAATCGTCTTCCCCCACCTGGAAACGCGCTTCGGCAAAGAAGTCGGGGAAGTTCTTCTCGAGATACTGGTTGAGCTTCAGAAGACGGGGCCCAGGGTCGCTGTCAGTCGAGCGAGTAGGTTTCTTCATTTCGGTCTTGCCACACCTCCAAGGGTCCGGACGACCATTTCTGGACGTCACGAGCGGTACCACACCTCGCAACGCGGCGCGGATGTTGGGGCACATGCCCCCACGATGCAATACCTCTGTCACAGAAAATGGGAGACACGACAAGAAAAAATTTGCGCGCGACGTGCGAGATGGAATTTTCTGACGAGCGCTCTTGGTACGCGCGCGCAGCGTCGATTCAGGCGAGGCCGGAACGCAGCGTTGCCAGCGAGCTCCACGAGCCCGACTTCTCTCCGGGCCACTCGTGCACGAAAACCCTGCAATTTCCGGCAAAAGGAAGCAGAGCGACTACGCTCAACACCAGCGTCGGCGCCGCCCGAAACACCCACGCGCTCCAGGCCCTGTCGCCCGCAGCGGGCACGTCGCCGCGCCACTCGCCACGCTCTTCGACAAACGAGCACCGCCGCAGCCCGGCAAGCAACTCCAGCGACAACGCTTTGGCGAACGCCTCCTTCAACGTCCAGAGAATGTAAAACCGCTCGTCGCGCGCCTCGCCGGACAGCGCCTGAAGCTGAGCGACCTCCGCGTCGGTGAACGCGAACTGCGCGATCCGCATCACATCCCGCACGCGTCGCGTGCACTCCAGGTCCACACCAAGTCGCAGCACGCCCCGTCCGGCCGCAACGGCCGCAAATCCACCGGAGTGGCTGAGAGAGAGTGCCGTAGCTGGGCGCGGTTGGTACGCCGGGTAATCGGCATGAAGCTGCGCTTCGCCCATGTGCGCGGCTGAAGAGCGAGCACTCTCCGCCGTGCCCGCGCTGGCACCGCCAGCACCGGCCGCCTTGGCGTCATTCCTTCGCACATGGGCGAGCAGGGCGCGACTGACTTCCCATTCCTCGCGCCGAGCCGGGCTGACGATCCGCTGCCAGCGCTCGAAGTCCTCCGGTGTCTGCGCCGACGCCTCGAAAAGCGACCGCGCGGCCGGGCCGGCCAGCCAGACGGCCACCTCGGGCGCCGCCCCGGCGGGCGCCGTCACAACGTCTCGGTCAGGGAACATGGGTGCGATTATGCTTCGCCCGCGAGAGAGGACGAGGGCGTTGCCCCGGAACGATGACCAAAACGATCAGCTACTGCTGGCGCCTCTGCGCGACCGCGCTGTGCTTCGCCGTCTTCGGGCTGGCGGGGCTGGGGCTCGGGCTCGTGGTTTTCCCCCTGATGCGGCTCGTGCCGGGCAGCCGGGCGGCGCATCGCCGCCGCGTCCGCGCAACGTTCCGGATGGCGATGCGCGCCTTCGTCGAATTCATGCGCGGCGTCGGCGTGCTGACCTACGAGTTCCACGGCTCCGAGCGCCTCGGCCGCCCCGGCCAGATGGTCCTCGCGAATCACCCCTCGCTCATCGACGTGTGCTTCCTGTTCGCGTTCACGCCCCAGGCGACGTGCATTGTCAAAAATGCGTTGTGGCGAAATCCCTTCACGCGCTGGCCCGTGGTCGCAGCCGGGTTCGTCAGCAACGCGTCCACGTTCGAGATGGTGGAAGCGACCGCTGCGGCGCTTCGCGAAGGTCAAAGTGTAATAATATTTCCCGAAGGTACGCGCACGACGCCGGGACAAGCGATGCAGTTCCACAGGGGGGCTGCGAACATCGCGGTCAAGGCCGCCGTGGTCGTGACGCCTGTCTTTGTCCATTGCGATCCGACCACGCTGGCGAAGAACATGCCGTGGTACAGGATTCCGCCGCGCCGGGTGCGGTTCACGTTCCGGGTCGGCACGGACATAGACCTGCAGGGCTTTCGGAATGCGCCGCCACCGATCGCATCGCGCGCATTCAACGAGAGGTTGCTACAGGTCTTTGCAGACGGGCTGTGGCGAGGTGCCGATGAGGCGCCGGTGCAGGAGACCGGCGCGTCCAAGGGTCTTATTTCATAAATAGAGCGATGCAGAGCCCGCAACAGATACTGGAAATGCTGCGCACGGCCTTCGCCGAGCTGTTCGAGATCGATCCCACCCGGATCACCCCCGCCACGCGCCTCAACGAGGACCTGGAGATCGACAGCATCGACGCCGTGGATCTCATCGACCGGGTCCGGCGTGTGATCGGCCGCAAGGTGACGCCCGAGGATTTTCGCTCGGTGCGGACCATCGGCGATCTCGTGCAGGCCATTGAACGCCTTTCCAAAGGCTGAGCCTGGCTCTGCGGAGCCGGCGCGAGCGATGGCGGCCACGGTTACCAGCGCGGCGTTCGTTCCCTGCGCCGTCATCCCCGTCTACAACCACGAACGTGCTGTCGGAAAGGTGCTGCAGGCGGTGCGCGACGCCGGCTTGCCGTGCGTGCTCGTGGACGACGCCTCGAGCGCCGAATGCGCGCGCGAGCTGGATCGACTGGCCGCGTCTGACACGCAGGTCTCGCTCGTTCGGCTGCCGCAAAACCTCGGGAAGGGTGGCGCGGTCACCGCCGGTCTCCGAGCGGCACGCGAGCGCGGCTTCACCCACGCGCTGCAAATCGACGCGGACGGCCAGCACGCGCTGAGCGACATCTCGCGGTTCATCGAAGAGGGCCGAGCTCACCCGGACACTCTCGTCTGCGGCCGCCCCGTCTTCGATGCAGCCATGCCCAAGGGCCGCTTCTACGGCCGCTATCTCACCCACTGGATGGTGTGGCTCAACACCCTCTCATTCGATATACGAGACTCCATGTGCGGCTTCCGGGTGTACCCGCTCGCGTCCGTGCTCAAGCTGCTGGACAGCACACGCCTTGGACTGCGCATGGATTTCGACGTCGAGGTGCTCGTGCGGCTGCACTGGCGCGGCCAGCCGATGCGCTGGCTGGACACTCGCGTGTCGTACCCGCTCGACGGCGTCTCGCATTTCCGTCTCGTCTGGGACAACGTGCTCATGGTTCGCCTGCAGCTCATGTTGCTCGCCGGCATGCTGCTGCGACTGCCGATGCTGCTATGGAGAAAGATCCGATGAGTACGCCGGGCGCCGTCGCACCGGCCGGCTGGGCTCGCACCCGCGAGCGCGGCGCGTTCGTGCTCATGCGGCTCATGTTCTTCGTCATGCCGCGCATGGCGCGACCGGTGGTCGTCTACATCGTCCATCTCATCGCGCTGTACTTCTTCGTGTTCGGCCGCGCGGCGCGGGCAGCCTCGCTCGACTACTTGGGGCGCGTCGAGCGGGCGATGCCGGAGTCCGGCATCAAGCCGACCTGGCGTGTGGCCTACCGCCACTTCCGTGCGTTCGGCACATCCATTCTCGACAAGCTCGACACGTGGACCGGCCGACTGAAAGTCGACGACGTGGTCTTCGACAACTACGCGCCGATGGGTGCCGCGGCACACGCACCGCGCGGCGTGCTCGTGCTGGGTTCGCACCTCGGGAACCTCGAAGCGCTACGCGCGCTCGGCACGCGCCTGAAGCGGGTGAAGCTCAACGTCCTCGTGCACACCGAGCACGCGGACTACTTCAACCGCATCCTGCGCAAGGCCGGGGCCTCGGACGTGGAGCTGGTGCAGGTCACCCAGCTCGACCCTGCCAAGGTCCTGGAGTTGCGCCAGCGGATCGACCGCGGTGAGTGGGTCGTCACCACGGCGGATCGAGTGCCAGTACACGGGGGGCGCACCGTCGACGTGAGCTTCCTGGGCGGCACGGCGCCCCTGCCGATCGGGCCGTATGTGATGGCGTCGGTCCTCGAGTGCCCCGTGCATCTCCTGTTCGTTCTGCGGCGGGGTCCGCGCAACCACGTCTTTTTCGAGCCGTTCGCCGAGAACATTGCCTGGGAGCGAAGCACGCGGGACGCAGTGATCGCGGACTGCGCCCAGAAATACGCGCAGCGTCTCGAGCACTACCTGCGGCTCGAGCCCCTGCAGTGGTTCAACTTCTATCGCTTCTGGCGGGACTGAGTGCGCAAGCAGGGGCCAATTTCCGCAACCGTCGAATTGGCCGTGCCCTTTCACGACGTGGACCTCGCGGGCGTGGTCTGGCACGGTCACTACATGAAGTACCTGGAGAACGCGCGCTGGGCGGTGATGGAGCGCATCGGCTTCGACCTGCAGGCGATGATCGACTCGGGATATCTCTGGCCCATCATCACCTCGCAGGTGAAGTACGTTCGGGCCGCCCGCTACGGGGACCGGCTGCGCGTGCAGGCCTCGCTCGTGGAGTGGGAGACGCGCCTGGCGATCAACTACCTGATTCTCGATTGTCGGGATGAAGGCCGGATCGGACGTGCGCAAACCGTGCAGGTGGCCGTCGAAAAGAAGAGCGGCGTCATGCAGTTCGCTTCGCCGCCCTGTCTGGTCGACCGGGTGCGAGCCGCGCTGGAGAAGATGAAGCGATGAGTGTCGAGCGCAGACAGGTGGTCGTGGTCGGAGCCGGTCCTTCCGGTTCCATCGCCTCCGCCCTGCTCAAGCGGCGCGGCCGCGACGTGCTGGTGCTCGAGCGTCAGAAATTTCCGCGCTTCTCCATCGGCGAGAGCCTGCTGGTGCATTGCCTGGACTTCGTGGCCGAGGCCGGCATGATCGAAGCGGTGGACGCGGCGGGTTTCCAGGCCAAGAACGGGGCGGCCTTCGCCCGCTCGGGCCATTACTCGGATTACGACTTCGGCCAGCGCTTCGCGCCGGGCCGGCCGACCACCTACCAGGTGCAACGTGCGACGTTCGACAAGCTGCTGGCCGACGAGGCCGAAAAGCAAGGCGTCGAGATCCGCTACGAAGTGGAGATGCTGGCGATCGGGAATCCGAACGGCGGCAGCCGCCGCGCCCTGACCGTGCGCAAAGCGAACGGCGACGTGGGAACGATCGAGGCGGACTTCGTGCTCGATGCGAGCGGCTTCGGTCGCACGCTCCCCAGGCTCCTGGATCTGGAAGAGCCGTCGAACTTCCCCATGCGCCAGGCCATCTTCACTCACGTTGAGGACCGAATCCCGGCCGGCGCATTCGATCGCCAGAAGATCCGCGTGACGGTGCATCCTCAGCATGTGGACGTGTGGTACTGGCTGATTCCCTTTGCCAAGGGACGCAGCTCGCTCGGCGTGGTCGCACGTAAGGAGTTCCTCGAGCGCTATGCCGGTGCGCCTGAACAGCGTCTGCGTACACTCGTCGCGGAGGATCCCGGGCTGGCAGCGCTGCTGGGCGACGCCGAATGGGACACACCAGTGCGCGAGCTGGCCGGATACGCGGCGAATGTGAAACAGATGCACGGGCCCGGATTCGCGCTCCTGGGCAACGCTGCGGAATTTCTCGACCCGGTGTTCTCGTCGGGTGTCACCATTGCCATGCGCTCTGCAAGCATGGCCGTGCACGTGCTCGACCGGCAGTTGCGTGGCGAGCGTGTGGACTGGACGAACGAGTTCGAGCGACCGCTGCGGCGAGGAGTGGACTGCTTCCGCGCGTACGTGGAGGCCTGGTACGACGGACGCTTCCAGAAAATCGTGTTCCACGAACCGAAGGCGGAACCGGTGAAACGCATGGTCTGCTCGGTGCTCGCCGGATACGCCTGGGACGAGCGCAATCCCTTCGCGGCGCAGGCCAGCCAGCGGCTCGAAACACTCTACGGGTTGTGCACTTTATGAGTGGCACCGTTCTCATCACCGGGTCCAGTCGCGGCATCGGGCGCGCCATCGCCTTGCGCCTGGCGCGCGACGGTTTCGACATCGTCGCGCACTGTCGCTCGAAGCGCACCGAGGCGGACGCCGTGGCTGCGGAAGTGCACGGCCTGGGCCGAGCCGCGCGCGTGCTCCAGTTCGACGTTACGGATCGCACGACCTGCACGGATATCCTGACGCAGGACGTTGAGGCGAACGGCGCGTACTTCGGCGTGGTGTGCAATGCCGGGCTGACGCACGACACGGCTTTTCCCGCCATGAGCGGTGAAGCATGGGACAACGTGATTCGCAGCAATCTCGATGCGTTCTATAACGTGCTTCAGCCGCTGATCATGCCGATGGTCCGGCGGCGCGCACCGGGGCGCATCGTGACCCTGTCATCCGTTTCCGGGCTCATCGGGAATCGCGGGCAGGTGAACTACAGCGCCGCGAAAGCGGGCATCATCGGCGCCACGAAGGCGCTGGCGGTGGAGCTGGCAAAGCGGCAGATCACCGTGAACTGCGTGGCGCCCGGGCTCGTCGAAACGGAGATGGTCGACGAGCACGTGCCGATCGAGGAAATCCTGAAAATGATCCCGATGCAGCGGAGCGGCACCGTGGACGAGGTGGCCGGAGTGGTCTCCTTCCTGATGTCCGCCGACGCCGCGTACGTGACACGTCAGGTAATCGCAGTGAATGGCGGGCTCTGCTGAAGCCATGAAGCGCGTCGTCGTCACAGGCATGGCTGGAGTCACGGCGCTCGGATCGAGCTGGCCGGAGATCCTCGCGCGACTGCGCGCCCGCGAGAACGCCACTCAATACATCAGCGATTGGGAACGCTTCAAAGATACGGAGACGCGCCTTGGAGCTCCGGTCACAGGATTCGAGCCACCACCGCACTGGACGCGCCGCCAGTTGCGCGGCATGGGTCGTGTTTCGCAGCTCGCCGTGCGCGCGGCGGAGCTCGCTCTGACGGATGCGGGTTTATTGGGAAGCGATTTGCTCAGCAATGGACAGGCGGGTGTCGCGTGCGGCTCCAGCATCGGCAGTACGCCGGACATACTGGATTTCGCCGTCATGCTCTTGAATGGCACATCGGATGGACTGAGCGCGAACTCGTACGTCCGCATGATGCCGCACACGGCCGCGGCCAACATCGGCATCTTCTTCGGACTGAAGGGCCGCATCATTCCCACATCCAGTGCCTGCACGTCCGCCAGCCAGGCCATCGGCTTCGCATACGAAACCATTCGCGCCGGGCAGCAGAGCGTGATGATCGCCGGCGGCGCGGACGAGCTGTGCCCAAGTGAGGCCATCGCGTTCGACATGCTCTACGTGAGCAGCCGGCGCAACGAAAAGCCGCACTCCACTCCGCGGCCGTACGACCGCGATCGCGACGGGCTCGTCACGGGCGAGGGTGCCGGCATTCTGGTGCTCGAAGAGCTCGAACACGCACGTGCCCGTGGAGCGCGCATTCATGCGGAAGTCGCGGGCTTCGCCACGAACTCGGATGGTGTGCACGTCACGCGCCCCGAAGAAGCCACCATGCGCCTCGTGATGGAGATGGCGCTGCGTGACGCGGAGCTTCAGCCGGCGGCGATCGGTTACGTGAACGGGCATGGCACGGCCACTGAGCACGGCGACATTGCCGAATCGCGCGCCACCTCCGCCATCTTCGGCTCGCGTATGCCGCTCAGCTCGCAGAAGAGTTACCTCGGCCACACGCTCGGCGCCTGCGGCGCGCTCGAAGCGTGGTTCAGCATCGAGATGATGAAGGGCGGCTGGTTTGCGCCCACCATCAACCTCGAGAATCTCGACCCCCGGTGCGGTGAGCTCGATTACATCGTGGGCGAAGGGCGCGCGCTCGACGTGGAGCACGTGATGAGCAACAACTTTGCGTTCGGCGGCGTGAACACTTCGCTGGTTTTCAGCCGCTGGAGTTGATGTGGGTCTGAATCGGTCCCTGTTGTCTTCGGACGATCCCGAACGGCCGGTGTTATGGGTGCAGGGCAGGCCGCTCGCTGCGCGCCAGGTGATGCAGCGAGTGGCGGCGGTCGCGCGCGCACTGCCGGCGGACGGACGCTACCTCATCAATCTCTGCGAGCATCGCGACTACTTTCTCATCGCCTTCTGTGCGGCGCTCGTTCGCGGGCACACGAACCTTCTGCCGTCCTCACGCGCCGAAGGAGTTATCGACGAAGTCGCTGCACTGAATGCCGGCAGCTACCGGTGCGACGATGAGCTGGTTGAGCGCGCTTGCGCAGATGTTCGCGACGACGCACGGGACGCGGAAGCGACAACTCTGTGCCGCTTCGAGCTTCCGGGCGAGCACGTTGCAGTGAAGGCCTTCACGTCGGGAAGTACCGGTACGCCTCAGGGACACGTGAAGTTCTGGCGCAGCTTCCTCGGCAGCACGGCGCAGAATGCGCTGCGCATTCGCGAATGCCTCGCGCCGGAGTATGGCGACGCGCGCCCGTGGATCGTCGCCACCGTTCCGCCGCAGCACATGTACGGGCTCGAGATGTCCATCATCCTGCCCTTGCTTTCGGACATGGCCGTACACGCCGGACGCCCGCTTTTCCCGGCAGATATCGCGACGGCGCTCGCCGAGGTGCCCGAGCCGCGCGTGCTCGTGACCACACCCGTGCACATGCGCGCGATTGCGGCGTCCGGGCAGCGATTTCCTCGCACCGCTCTCGTGGTGTCGGCGACCGCACCGCTCGATGTCGATCTCGCGAGCTCGATGGAGCGGCAGCTCGAAAGCACGGTGCTCGAAATGTTCGGATCGACCGAGACGTGCGTGATCGCCGCGCGCCGCACGTCCAGCGAACAAAGCTGGCGCCTGTATCCGAGCGTTGCGCTCACGCCGGATGCCGAAGGTTCCGGAGTCCATGCGCCCTGGTTCGTGGCGCCGATGCGCCTGCAGGATCTCATCGAGCTGCAGCCCGGTAATCGCTTCGTCGTCTACGGGCGCAATGCCGACATGATCGAAGTGGCCGGCAAGCGCGCATCGCTCGCCGACCTCACGCGCAGACTACTCGCGATTGCTGGAGTACAGGACGCAGTCGTTTTTCAGCCCGACGCAGCTGCGGGTGGCATCGTTCGTCGCGTGGCTGCGCTCGTCGTCGCTCCCTCGCTCACGCCGGACGCAATCGCGGAGCAGCTCGCACACAACGTCGATCCCGCCTTCATCCCACGTCCGCTGCTCATCGTTCCGCAACTCCCACGCAACGACGTCGGCAAGCTCCCCCGCGAGAACCTGCTCGCCGCGCTTCGCGGCGCCAGGTAACAGGTAACGGTAAACGCCAAGTTGTCCGCTGTTGCAGACACCGCAACTTGCGTGCACGACCAAAATCTTGTACTCACTTGTGCAGGTTCGACACAAGGTTCCACCCATGGCCCGTGCAAAAATCGTGGAGTACGACTACTACAAGTTCCTCCAGATCCTGCGCAGAGCGAGCGACTCCGGCCGACGCATCGACAAGTCGGACGCGGAGCGGTGGGACCGCTACGTGCGCGAGCGGCACGTCAATGAAGTTGCCGCCACGGCCATCGCGCGCGAGAAGTTCGAGCAGGTCGAGCCGGTGATCCTGGATGAAGGCCGCGACACGGATGGCCTCTACTTCTTCTCGCGCAACGAAGAAGGCTGTCTGAAGCTGACGACGCTCGACTAGCCGGCTTCATTCGGGTGCAACCGACACGTGCGCATCCGCGTGTCGATCATTTTTTGACATGTCGTGAATCTGCGTCCCTTGCAGCGACGTACACGCGTCGATGCACACGGAATTTGCAGCCGAACTCCAACGACTGGCGCAACCACTCGCCGCTCCAGGCCCGTGCGGTGTCGATCTCGATGGCAGCGCCGAGCTGGCTGCGCTCGAGTCGCAGCGTGTCTTCGGTCATCTGACCGCGCCCGAACCTGAGCCGGACTGGCGGAATATCCGTTCGCATTCGCTTCTTGCATTGAGCAAAAGCAAGGACCTCAGGGCGCTCGCGCACTTCGCCGCTGCCGTAACACGCACAGGCACGCTGCTCGAGTCGCTGCACGTGCTCGCGTTGCTCGAGCCCTGGCTCACGCGCTACTGGGGCGATGTTCACCCGCGACTCGATGACGATTCGATTGCACGTCGCAACGCATTGAACTGCTTTGCAGATCGTGTCGCGATCATCGATCCGCTGCGACGTCAGCCGCTGCTCGTACACGCGCAGCTCGGCGCCTTCTCACTGCGCGATATCGATATCGCGACAGGCCTGCAGCCCAATCCGGATCCGGAGCGCTTCCTCCGCACCGAGACTGAAGTCTCGGCGGCGCTCGAGGAAGCCGACCTCACGTTACTGCGTGAAATTTTTGAGCAGACCCTGCTGGCCGCGCATTCGTTGCAGAGCGTGCAGCAGCTAATGAGCGACAGGTGCGGTGATAGCGCTATCCCGACACTTGAACCACTTACGAAACAACTTTCCCGCATCCAGCAACTGGTCTCACCTCGTATTCACGTCGAGCTCGCAAATGGCGAGCACGTCGAGTCGCTCACTGGCGACGCTCAGGCAGCGAAGCCCATCGGCGTGATCAAGTCCAGACAGGATGCAGTGCGTGCGCTCGAAGCGGTGATGGATTACTTCCGCCGCAACGAGCCGAGCAGCCCCGTGCCGCTCGTAGTCGAGCGCGCGAAGCGAATGGTCTCGATGGACTTTCTCGAAGTGCTGGCGGACCTGGCGCCCGAGGCGCTGGAGCCGGCGAGAAAGGCCACGGGTGTACGTAAATCGGATGACGTGGAGAGCGCAAAAAATGGGTAAGCCGAGCAGCCAGAAATTCATCGGGCGCAACCGCGCGCCCCGCGTGCAGATCGAGTACGACGTCGAGCTCTACGGGGCCACGAAGAAGGTACAGATACCGTTCGTGATGGGCGTGCTCGCCGACCTCTCCGGCGACAACCGCGAGTCGCTCCCGCAGCTCGACGAGCGCAAGTTCGTGCAGGTCGATTCGGAGAACTTCGACGAGCGCATGAAGGCCATCCGCCCGCGCGTCGCCGTGAACGTCGAGAACACGCTCACCGGCCAGGGCCAGCTCGGCATCGATCTCACGTTCGAGAACATCGAGGACTTCTCCCCGGCCGCGGTCGCACGCAAGGTCGACGCGCTCGCGAAGCTCCTCGAAGCGCGCACGCAGCTCGTCAACCTCATCACCTACATGGACGGCAAGGCCGGGGCGGAGGATCTCATCGCCCGCGTGCTGCGCGATCCGGCGTTGCTCAAGACGCTGGCCGCACAGCCTGCCGCAGACGACTCCAAACCAGCGCAGAAACAGGAATAGCCGCCATGGCCCAATCCAGACAGCAGTTGCAGGTCGAAGCACCGCTCGCCGAAGCCGGGGACTTCGATGCCTTGTTGCAGAAGGAGTTCCGGCCCAAGACCGATCGCGCGCGGGACGAGGTGGAGCGCGCCGTGCGCACGCTCGCCGAGCAGGCGCTGCGCGAGACCGCCGTGGTCGCGGACGACGTGGTCGGCACGATCAAGGCGATCGTCGCGGAGATCGACCGGAAGCTCACGGATCAGCTCAACGCGATCATGCATCACCCGCGCTTCCAGCAGGTCGAAAGCGCATGGCGCGGTCTGCATTACCTGGTGGGCAACACCGAAACCGACGAGATGCTGAAGATCCGCGTGCTCAACGTGGCGAAGCCCGAGCTCGCGCGGTCCCTGAAGAAGTACAAGGGCTCATCCTGGGATCAGTCCCCGCTCTTCAAGACCTTGTACGAAGCGGAGTACGGCCAGCTCGGCGGCGAACCGTACGGCGCGCTCGTCGGTGACTACTACTTCGATCACACACCTGGCGACGTCGAGCTGCTGAGCCAGATGGCCCAGATCGCTGCCGCCGCGCACGCGCCATTCATCTCGGGCGCCAGCCCGTCGCTGATGGCGATGGATTCGTGGCAGGAGCTGGCCAATCCGCGCGAGCTGGGCCGCATCTTCGCGGCGCCGGACTATGCCGGGTGGCGCGGCCTGCGCGACTCCGAGGACGCCCGCTACGTCGGCCTGTGCCTGCCGCGCTTTCTCGCGCGCCTGCCGTACGGCGCGAAGACGAATCCGGTGGAAGAGTTCGAGTTCGAAGAAGCCGTGTCGGGCACCGATCCGACGCAGTACGGCTGGGCCAATTCCGCGTACGCGATGGCGGTGAACATCAACCGCTCGTTCAAGTTCTACGGCTGGTGCTCGTCGATCCGCGGTGTCGAATCGGGCGGCGCGGTCGATGGCCTGCCGCTGCATCTCTTCCCGAGCGACGACGGCGGCGTGGACATGAAGTGTCCCACCGAAATCGCGATCAGCGACCGCCGTGAGGCCGAGCTCGCCAACTGCGGCCTGATGCCGCTGATCCATCGCAAGAACACCGATACCGCTGCATTCATCGGCGCGCAGTCGTTGCAGAAGCCGATCGAGTACACCGATCCGGCCGCGACGGCCAACGCGCGTCTCGCCGCGCGCCTGCCGTACCTCTTTGCCACGTGCCGTTTCGCGCATTACCTGAAGTGCATCGTGCGCGACAAGATCGGCTCGTTCCGCGAGCGCGAGGACATGGAGCGCTACCTCTCGGACTGGATCATGGGCTACGTGATCGCGAACCCGCAGGACGCCGGCGAAAGGATGCGCGCCGAGAAGCCGCTGGCCGGCGCCGAAGTGAAAGTGGAGGACGTCGAGGGGAACCCCGGCTACTACTCGGCCCGGTTCTATCTGCGGCCTCACTACCAGCTCGAAGGCGTCAACGTCACGTTGAGCCTCGTTTCCCGATTGCCTTCACAGCGCCAGGCCTGATGCCGGCGCGCAACCACAGTAAGACACAGGAGCAGGTCAATGGCTGATTATTATTTGATCGTGGACACCCTACGCGGCGAGAGCCGGGACGAGAAGATGGGCGCCCAGGGTGCCGCCGACATCGACAACTTCGCATGGGGTTGCGCCAACGCGGGCCACTGGCACGAAGGTGCGGGCGGCGGTATGTCGAAGTCCACCTTCCAGGATTTCATGGTGACCAAGAAGGTGTGCAGCATGACGCCGGGCCTGATGCGTGCCGTCGCCACGGGCAAGCACTTCGCGCGGGTCCAGGTCGTGTGCCGCAAGGCCGGCGGCGACCAGATGAACTACCTGACGTTCGACTTCCAGGATGTGCTGGTGACCTCGCTCGAGACCAGCGGCATGGGCGACTATCCCGTCGAGCGCCTCACCTTCAATTTCGCCTCCTTCAAGCTCAACTACGTGAAGCAGAGCAAGACCGGCGGCGCGGATTCGCCGCAGGGCTTCAGCTACGACATCGCAGCCCGCAAGGTTGCCTGACCCTCAATCAGCGATCGAGCGTTCCCGGGGCCGGCAGCGGCCCCGGGCAGCGCGCCAAGGGAATTCTGCGTCATGGTTGAGCTCAGTCTCCGCGAGCGCCTGCAGCCGATGCTGCTCGACCGGCTCGTCGACGAGGAGCGCGTGCTCACGCACTTCGAGCTCACGTTGGATCGTGGCGTGCTCGAGAAGCTCGGTGTCGCGCCCGGCGCGCTCACCGACATCCTGATCGCACAGGGACTCGAGCTGCTGGACGAGTCTGCGCGCGAGTCCTACGACGATGACGGGTCCAGACTCGAGCTCACCTTCTGCGCGCCCAACGGGCGCGTGAGTGTTGCGCATCTGAAGTCACTGAAGCTCACGCCCCCCGGTGCACCCGCAGGCGTGGAGCTGCAGAGTCTCGGCACGATCACAGCGCGCAATGTGCTGAATTCCACCGTGGAGTCGGCCGAGGAGCGGCGGACATCGATCACGCGCCTGCGCGAGAACGTGTGCCGCGATCTCGCCATCCTGCTGAACTCCGCAAGTCTCGAGGACCTGCACGACCTCAGCGCGCTCGCCGACGTACGCAAGTCCGTTCTGAACTACGGCATGCCTTCGCTCGCCGGCCGGGCGGTGAAATCGCTCGACCTGGCGCACATCGCGCGCGCGGTCGAAGCGGTGATACGACACTTCGAGCCGCGCCTGTCGGAGGTTCGCGTCACGCCGGACGGCGAACGCGACGCGACCGAGCACGAATTCCAGCTCCGCATAGACGCCGTGCTGTGGAGCCAGCCGATGCCGCAGCACCTCGTGCTGAGGACACGCATCAGCATCGAATCGGGCGACGTCACCGTCTCCGACTTCGGCGCGAGATGAGTTGCGGGGAGCGGGCGGCATGGATACCAGGCTCCTCGAGTACTACAACCGCGAGCTGCAGTTCGCGCGGGAGATGGGCGCCGAGTTCGCCCAGGCATACCCGCGCATCGCTGCGCGGCTCGGGCTCGAGGGGCTCGAATGCGCGGACCCGTATGTCGAGCGTCTGCTCGAAGGGTTCGCATTCCTGACCGCACGTATCCAGCTCAAGCTCGATGCGCGTCACCCGGACTTCACGCAGCATCTGCTCGAGCTGATCTATCCGAACTTTCTGGCACCTGTTCCTTCGTGCGCGATCGTCGAGCTGACGCCCGACATGCGGGAGGGGTCGCTCCAGACGGGGCACGTCGTTCGCCGCGGCACCATGCTCAGTACACCGCTCGGCAAAGGCGACCGCACGGCGTGCGAATTCCGCACGGCTCACCCGGTGACGCTCTGGCCCATCGCGGTGTCCGAGATCAAATATCTCTCAGGGTCCGGTGCACTGTCGACGCAAGGGATCGAGACCGACGGCCGCGCACGCGCAGCGATTCGTCTGCGCCTCAAGACGGCTCCCGGCCTGACTTTCAGATCGCTGCCGCTCGATGCGCTCACGTTCTTCATCAAGGCGACGCCGGACATCGCAGCCCGCATTCACGAGCAGGTGATGGCGGACTGCGTGGGGTTCTACGCTCGTGCGGGCGGCACGGGCGGGCGCGGCCATTTCCGAAGCGCGGCGAGCATCCGCGCGGTGGGTCTGGAAGACGACGAGGCGATGTTGCCCGTGACGAGACGCGGGTTTCAGGGGTATCGCCTGCTCCAGGAATACTACGCGTTCCCGGAGCGCACGCGTTTCTTCGAAGTGCGCGACCTGCAGGCAGCGGTTGCGGGTTGCGACGGAGACGAGCTCGAAATCTTCCTCGCCATGCGTCGCGTGCAGCCGGCGCTGGAGAACGCCCTCGATGAGGGTTGCCTGCGTCTCGGCTGCACGCCGGCGATCAATCTCGCGCGCCGCAAGTCCGATCGCATCCACGTGACGAACGCGGAGACGGAGCTGCACCTCGTCGCCGATCGCAACCGGCCGATGGACTTCGAGATCTTCAGCATCGAGCGGCTGCAGGCAATCGGCGCGGGCGGCGACTCGATCACAGATGTGCTGCCGTTCTACTCGGCGGATCACGATACCGACCCGTCGAAGCCCATCGCCTACTACACGATGCAAAGGCGCTCGCGGTTGCTCTCCACGCGGCAGCAACAGAACGGCGCCCGCGCTGCGTACGTGGGTAGCGAGTGTTATCTGTCCATCGTGGACTCGCGACAGCGGCAGTTCACCGGCGACATGCGCCAGCTCGAAGCGGACGTGTTGTGCACGAACCGCGATTTGCCGGTGCACCTGGCCATTGGCCGCAGCGACATGGATTTTCTGGTTGAAGGTGGTGCGCCCGTGGAGGCCGTCCGCTGCATCTCGGGGCCGAGCTATCCGCGCTCCTCACCGGCATTCGGCGACACGGCGTGGAAGTTGATCAGCCAGCTATCGCTGAACTACTTGTCGCTCAACGATGCGGATCCGGCAGCGGGCGCGCAGATGTTGCGTGGGATGCTGGCGCTGTACGCCGACCCAAACGACGCGGCGATGGCGCGGCAGATCGAAGGAGTACGCGCGATCCAGTGCAATCCGGTCGTGCGGCGTATCCCAGGCGCCGGGCCGGCCTGCTACGGCCGCGGGCTCGAAGTCAGTGTCGTCGTCGATGACGGAGCATTCGAAGGCATCGGCGTGATGCCGCTCGCCGGCGTGCTGGAACGGTTCTTCGCGCGCTACGCCTCCATCAATTCATTCACACAGACCCGCGTGCGCTCATCGCTGCGCGGGGACATCAAAACCTGGCCAGTGAGAGTCGGATGTCGACAGGTGATATGACATCTGCGGCTCTCGACGAGCTGCAAGCGAGCGCCACGCGCTTCAGCCTGTTCGCAGCGCTGCGCGTGCTGGAACAGGCGTTCCCTGAGCGGCCGCGGCTCGGCGAATCGCGCAAGGCCAGCGATGATGGTGTGCGCCTCGGGCAGGCGCCGCATCTGACTTTTGCCCCGTCGGATGTCGCTGCGTTCGAAGCGAACGGCAGCGGAGTGAGTCTCGAGCAGAATTCGTTCGGCATGTTCGGCCCGAACGGCGCGCTGCCGCTGCATCTCACCGAGCATGCGTACACGCGTCGTCATCACAGGGAAGACGCAACGTTCGTCGACTTCCTGAACCTGTTCCAGCACCGGCTCATCTCGCTCTTCTATCGCGCATGGGCGAACGCCGAGCCGACGGCGAGTCTCGACCGGCCGAGCAACGATCGCTTCGTCACGTACATCGGCGCGCTCTTCGGGCTCGGACAGACCGGCTCGCGCGAACGCGACTCCGTGCACGATTACGCGAAGCTGTCTCGCGCCGGGCTCTATTCCGCCCAGGCCCGTTCCGCCGATGGCCTCGAGCTGATCCTGCGCGACTACTTCGAGCTGCCGGTGCACATCCGGCCCTTCACGGCGGGGTGGTTGCTCATTCCCGCTGAGCTACGTTGCCGGCTCGGCGGCGACGAGGAGCACGCAACGCTCGGTAGCGGCGCGACGCTCGGCGGCATGTCCTGGCAGTGCCAGCACAAGTTCGAAATCGCGCTCGGCCCCGTGACGCTCGCTACATTCGAGCGATTCCTGCCGGGCCGCCGCGCACTTCAGGAGCTGCATGCGCTCGTGCGCCTCTACACGAGCGACGAGTGGACGTGGCAACTCCGTCTGCTGCTGCGAGACGTGGAGATTCCAGGTATCCGTCTCGGCCGCGCGGGTGAGCTCGGCTGGACTACGTGGCTCGGCAAGCGCGAGAACACCGCCGATGACGTGGTGATCCAGGCCGATGCGGCCGCCATGAGGCGAGCCGCTTAGGCGGCGGCAGGGAACGCCATGGCAGACATCAGTCGCGTCGCGTTGTTCGGCAAGCTGAACCCGCTTGCGTTCAAGGCCGTCGAGACGGCCGCGGCGTTCTGCAAGCTGCGCGGCAATCCGTATGTCGAACTGGAGCACTGGGTCCACCAGATTCTCCAGCAGCCTTCATCGGATCTGCACCTGATTGCCCGCGCGTTCGACATCGATACGTCCGTACTCACACGCGATGTCACGAAAGCGCTGGACAAACTGCCGCGCGGTGCGACCTCGCTGTCGGATCTGTCGGCTCGTATCGAGGACGCCACCGAGCGGGCGTGGGTGTGGGCATCGCTGAAGTTTGGCGCCACGGACATTCGCACGGGGCATCTGCTCGTCGCGATCCTGAAGACACGCGAGCTGCGGAACGCGCTCCTAAACGTGTCACCCGAGTTCTCGAAAGTGCGGGTTGACGATCTCGCGGACGACTTTGCGCGCCTGCTGGCGCGGTCTCCCGAAGAGTCACTGGCGACTCCCGTAACGACGGCAGAGCCAGTCGAGCCGGGCAAACAGACGTCGCTCGCGCGCTTCACCGTCGACCTCACGGAGCAGGCACGGCGCGGCGAGATCGATCCCGTCGTCGGTCGCGACGAAGAAATCCGTCAGATCATCGACATTCTCATGCGCCGGCGGCAGAACAACCCGATCCTCGCGGGCGAAGCGGGTGTCGGCAAGACCGCAATCGTCGAAGGATTCGCGCGACGGATCGCCGCGGGCGAAGTACCGCCCCCGCTGAAGAACGTCGCATTGCGCACGCTCGACGTCGGGCTGCTGCAAGCGGGCGCCAGCATGAAAGGCGAGTTCGAGCAGCGGCTGCGACAGATTATTGACGAGGTGCAATCCTCGACGCGCCCGGTCGTGCTCTTCATCGATGAAGTTCACACGCTCGTTGGCGCCGGTGGCGCGGCTGGAACCGGCGATGCCGCGAATCTGCTGAAGCCTGCGCTCGCGCGCGGCACGCTCCGCACCATCGGCGCCACGACCTGGGCTGAATACAAGAAGCACATCGAGAAGGACCCCGCACTCACGCGGCGTTTCCAGGCCGTGAAAGTGGATGAGCCGGCCGAGGAGAACGCCCTGCACATGATGCGGAGCCTGGCCGGCGCGATGGAGAAGCACCATCACGTGCAGATCCTCGACTCCGCGCTCGAAGCGGCCGTGCGCCTCTCGCATCGCTACATTCCGGATCGACAGCTTCCGGACAAGGCGGTGAGCCTGCTCGACACGGCTTGTGCGCGCGTCGCGGTCGGGCGGCACGCCATCCCCGCCGAGCTCGAAGATTGCCAGCGTCGCATCGAGACGCTGAACACCGAGCTGGAGATTCTCGGACGCGAGGCGGCCGTTGGCATGCGCAACGCTGAGCGCGAGACGCGTGCGCGCACGGCACTCGCTGAGCAGTCGGAGCGGCGCGAAAGTCTTCAGGCGCGATGGACTCGCGAAAAGCAGCTCGTCGACGAGATCGTCGAGCTGCGCGCACGACTCCAGAAGGCAGCTGCGGCCACTACCTCCGAATGGAGCGAGGCGGACCGCGACCATGACATGCGTCGGCTCGAAGACGTGCAGCGCCAGCTCACGGAAGTCTCGACCGGCCGCCCGCTACTGCAACCGAGCGTCGATTCCACAACGGTCGCCTCGGTGGTCGCCGACTGGACCGGCATTCCCGTTGGCCGGATGGTGAAAGACGAAATAGGCGTCGTACTCACCCTGGCGAGCACGCTCGGCGCGCGCGTCATCGGCCAGGACGCCGCGCTCGAAACGATCGCCCGCCGCGTACAGACGACGCGCGCGAGTCTCGAAAATCCCGGCAAGCCCGCAGGCGTATTCCTGCTCGCCGGACCTTCCGGCGTCGGCAAGACCGAAACGGCGCTCGCCCTGGCCGAAGCGCTGTATGGCGGTGAGCAGAGTCTCATCACCATCAACATGAGCGAGTTCCAGGAATCCCACACCGTCTCGACGCTGAAGGGCTCGCCGCCAGGGTACGTCGGTTACGGCGAAGGCGGCGTGATGACCGAAGCCGTGCGCCGCAAGCCCTACAGCGTGGTGCTGCTCGACGAAGTCGAGAAGGCGCACCCGGACGTGCACGAGATCTTCTACCAGGTGTTCGACAAGGGCGTGATGGAAGACGGCGAAGGCCGCCTCATCGACTTCCGCAACACGCTCATCATCCTGACCACCAATCTCGGCTCGGACGTCATCATGGGTCTATGCCGCGATTCCGCGCGCCTGCCTGATGGCGAGAAGCTTGCGAAAGCTGTTCGCGCACCCCTGCTCGAATGTTTTCCCGCCGCGCTGCTTGGGCGCGTGGTCGTAGTGCCGTACTACCCGCTGAGCGATTCCGTGCTCGGCAAGATCATTCGCCTCCAGCTCGACCGCATCGCTGAACGCCTCCGCCGGAATCACGGCGTGGAGCTGCGTTACGGAGCGGACGTGAGCGAGCTCATCGCCGCGCGCTGCACGGAGCCGGAAAGCGGCGGCCGCATGATCGAAGCCATTCTGACCAATGCCGTCCTGCCGGGATTGAGTCGCGAGCTGCTCGCTCGCATCTCGGCAGACCGCGCCACGCGCGCCGTCGCAGTCAGCGTGGCCGATGGCGATTTCCACTTCGAATTCACAGGAGATGTTCCATGAGTGTCGCCCGCATTCTGCAGGCCCCGGGAGGGATCACCCGCGCCTATCTGCAAGGCTGGCTCGGCCAGACCGTCGACCAGTTCTGCTCGAACGCCACTGCGGAGTTCGCGCAGATCGGCGACAAGCACAACCACTGCGCGCATTTCGTGAGTCATGCGCTGGCCTTCCAGATCGGCAAGCTCTGCAACACGATGAACTACACGAACCGCAAGAAGCCGGAGACAGGACGATCGCTGGTGGTGAGCGACCTGTTCAACGCCTGCCCGCAGCGAGGTCCGTGGGGCGAGAAGCCTGCCACGATCGACCTCTGCCTCATCTTCGCGGTGGGCGCGAACGGCGCCAGCCAGGCGAAAACCGGCGAGTGGATCATGGCGAACATCCCGTTGAAGCACGTTGGCATCCATCTCGGCGGCGAGTGCTACAACTACCACAACACCCAGAGCAAGAAGCACAACGAGGGTGTCTACGCCGACAAGACCACGTTCTTCGAAAACGTCTACGGAAAAGGGACGAAGACTTTCTATGGCACCCTTCCGGCTTAAAGCACCTTCCCGGCTTGGCATCGGTCTCGTCTGCACGCTGGCAGCGGCGGCAGTCGCGTGGGGCGCAACGCGCGCCGAAAGTGCGCGCGCGCCCGCGAAACGATTCGTCGCGACGCTGATCGCAAAGAGCGCCGCGACGGTGGGCAAGCCGCCGTCCAGCGATTGTCTGGCGTCGAGTGCAAAGGCACCTGTCACGGTCGGCGCTGAGCTCGCAGCGATCTTCGGGCGCTACATCGACAGCGACTGGCCGTTCGAGATCGGTGCGAGCTGCCAGCAAGGTGAGAGCGTCACGCGTCAGTTCTGCACGCTCAACTTCGCTCACCAGGACAAGGAGAACGAAGCGTCGGCAGGGTTCACGTTTCTCGGCAATCCCGCGGACGGCGCGATCGACACCGACACGCTGGAGTGCTTTCAGACGCCATGAGTAACCGCGGTCCACTCGGCATGGCGCAAGCCGCGAAGGCGAAGGCACCCGCGCCCGCGGCGAAGGGGCAACGGAAGCCGCCCGTGACGCCCGTGAAAGTCGCGCATCCGGCGAACGGGGACGGCAAGAAGTACGAACCCGTCATCGGCATTGGCGATCCCTGGCCGAAGGACGTGCCCGTGCCCGAGGGCACCACCGGGTTGATCGTGTTCCGCAAGTGGTACTGGAAATTCAGCCGGCCGATTTTCTGGAAGATGTGCCAGGCCGAGTTCGACAAGATTCCGGCTGCGGTGGGCGAGGACAAGCGCGACAAGGCGGGTACCTCGCAGTGGGTCGAGCCGCCCCGTGGCTTGAGCCAGGCACAGCGCACCGCGCTCGAGCTGCTGCTCGGTTTCGTCGAGAAAGATTCGGAGATGCGCGACCTCCGCCACGTCGCCTACATCTTCGGTACATCCGCCATCGAGAGCGGCTGCAGATACGAGCCGATCACCGAAGGAGGGCCGGTCTCGTACTTCAAGAAGTACGACGGCAGGCTCGGCAACAACCAGCCCGGTGACGGCTACAAGTATCGCGGCCGTGGCTACATGCAGATCACCGGGAAGACCAACTACAAAAAGGTCTCCGATGCCTGGAACAAGAGGTTCTCGCCGAAGATCGACCTGGTAAACAACCCCGACGATGCGAACAAGCACGACATCGCCTACTTCGCCAGCTCGTTCGGCGTTCGCAACGGCATCTTCACGGGCAAGGCGATCAAGGTGTACGCGCCGCCGATGAAGGCGTACGCGGACTACTTCAAGGGCCGCAAGGTGATCAACGGCACGGACCGCGCCGAGGCGATCAACTGGTTCTCGCAGATGTTCTACCGGATTCTCGCCGCCTCCGTGTGGCGACCATCCCCTTAAGCAGGAGCGTAAGGAACCCATGGACATGGCCGTGTATTCCCAGGCCCGCCGCGCGGTGCAGCTCGCAACGCCGTTCGGCGGCGAGCGCCTGCTCGTCACGCACATGACGGCGAGCGAGCATCTGAGCGGGCTCTTCCAGTACGACCTGTCGCTGGTCGGCCAGGAAGGCGAGCTCGATCCGGATCTCATTCTCGGCCAGCCCGTGAAGGTGACGCTCATGGGCGCCGACCAGCTCCCGAAGCGCTATTTCCACGGCATCGTCACCAAGTTTGCGCAGACCGGTTTCAACGACCAGGAGCACGAGTACCACGCCACGGTGCGTCCGTGGTTCTGGTTCCTCACGCGCACGTCGGATTGCCGCGTGTTCCAGAACCGCACCGTGCCGCAGATCTTCAGCGACGTGTGCAAGGAGGCGGGTTTCTCGGATTTCCGCGACGACCTGCTGCGCAAGGAAAACTACAAGCCGCTCGAGTACTGCGTGCAGTATCGCGAGACGGACTTCAATTTCCTCTCCCGGTTGCTCGAGCAGGAAGGCATCTTCTACTTCTTCGAGCACCTGCCGGACCTGCACCGGCTCGTGTTGTGCGACGACGCGAGTCGCCTCAGCGCCGCGGCGGGTTACGCGAAGGTGCCGTTCTATGCGCCATCGAACCCGCATGCGCGCAGCGACACCGATCATCTCTCGAGCTGGCAGGTGCAGGCATCGTTCGAGCCCGGGGTGTACGCCACGCGCGAGTACAACTTCGTGACGCCCACGCCGATTCTCGCCTCGGCCCACACCATCGCGCGCTGTCACGATGCCGCGGGCTACGAGGTCTTCGACTGGCCGGCGGAGCCGGACACGATGGTGCTCGATGACGTGAAGCGCGTGGCCGCAGTGCGCGCGCAGGAGCTGCAGACCGGGCAGACCGTGGCACGCGGTAGCGGCGATGCGCGCGGCCTCGCAGTGGGCGCAATGTTCACGCTCACGGACCACCCACGCCCTTCGCTCAACATCGACTATGTCGTTTCATCCACTTACATCGTGATGACCAACGACGCCTTTCGCTCGGCGACCAGCGGTGGCACCGGCGGCGGCGAAGCGGAGTTCAGCATCTCGATCGAAGCCGTGCACGCGCAGGAGCCGTACCGCCCTGCGCGTAACACACCGAAGCCGACAGTGCACGGAACGCAAACAGCCGTCGTCGTGGGTCGCGCCGGCGACGAGATCTGCACGGACGAGCATGGTCGCGTGAAAGTCCAGTTCCACTGGGATCGCAAGGGCAAGCGCAATCAGGACAGCTCGTGCTGGATACGCGTGGCCCAGCCGTGGGCCGGCAAGGGCTGGGGCGCCATGCAGATTCCGCGCGTCGGACAGGAAGTGGTCGTCAGCTTCCTCGACGGCGATCCAGACCGTCCGATCATCGTCGGTAGCGTCTACAACGGTGCGAATCGGCCCCCATTCCCGCTGCCCGCGAACATGACTCAGAGCGGCGTCCTCAGCCGCTCGACGCCGAAAGGCACCGCTCAGAACGCGAACATGCTGCGCTTCGAGGACAAGAAAGGTGCGGAGCAGGTGTACCTGCACGCCGAGCGCAACATGGACAGTGTCGTCGAAGCGAACGACAGCCTTGAGGTCGGCGGCAATCGCACGATCGGCGTGAAGGGCTCGCACAAGGAAGTGGTCGACCAGGAAATCGAGATCACGAGCAAGAACGGGCACGTCTACATCACTGCCCAGACGAGCATCCATCTCATCGTGGGCGCGAGCCACCTGGAGATGGACGCCAGCGGCAACATCCGGATCAACGGCACGGTGATCGACGCAAGCGCCTCGGGCACGCACACCATCAAGGGCGGCACGGTGCAGATCAACCCATGAGCGCGCTCCACCCCTACACGATTCACGAGGCAGACATGCTGATTCCTGAGCACTGGCAGGATCACAGTCTCAACGTGTTCAAGATTCCGCCAGGCGCGGGCGCGCAGGGCGCGAGCCTCGTCATCAGCCGCGATGCGCAGAAGGGCGAACAGAAACTCGAGCAGTACATCGACGTGCAGCTCGAGCAGTGCACGGAGAACCTCAACGCCTTCTCGCTGCGCAAACGCGAGAAGTTCACACACGGCGGGCATGACGCGGGCTGGGTCGAATACACGTGGGTGATGGATCGGCGTGAGCTGCTGCTGCGGCAGGTGTACTACGACCTCGGCAGCCAGGCACTCATCTGCACGCTGACGACTACCGTACAGGATCTGCCACATCACGACGCAACGTGGCGCAAGGTGATGTCGAGCGTCGTGCTCACCGCTCAACGCAAGGGATGATTTCCCGGAGGATCTCGCATGTCGGTCGAGGTTGTAGAGCAGCAGGTCAAAGAAGACCCGGGCCTCACGAAGTGGAAGCAGGGTGTGGTGCGCGGGCAGGGCGATCCGCGGTGGAACGAACACGACTGCGTCATGCAGTCGGCTGCCACTGAATACAACCGTCATCTGAATGGCACGGCGGGGTACCGGCCGCTCGACTGGCTGTGGATCAAGGCCATGTCGTGGGTTGAATCGGGCCCGCACAACCCGGAATGGAAACGCAAGCCGCTGCAGATCGGCGTGCCGACCGATCCGGGCCTGGGCGCGTTGTTCGGCGGCAAGGAGGGCGGCGACCTGATCGTGCCGCCCGGCATGGTCTTCACGATGGCGAGCGCCCGTTCGGACCCGACGCACAACATCCGCGCGGCCATCGGTTACCTGATGATGCGCATGGCGGACTACGCGTTCCGCACGATTCCCGACTCGGACACCACCATTCACCGCGCGCCCGTGAGGGATGGCGACAGTCTCGCGAAGATCGCGAGAGAACGCGGCACGACCATCGAAGTGCTGCAGACGATGAATCCCCAGGCGAAGGTGCTGCGCAAGGGACAGATGCTCGAGTATCGGAAGGCAGCGATTCGCAAAGTCATCATCGGCTGGCACGCATTCACTCCGCAGGAAGTTGCGAGGCGCTACAACGGTGGCGGTGACGTCTTCTATGCCTCGAAGCTCACATTCGCACTGCCGCTGGTGCGCGGAGCGAAGGTCGCCGCATGCTGATCATCCGTGCGCTTGCGATTGCGCTGCTCGTCGTCACTGCGAGCTCAGCGGGCGCCGATGCGGTTCAAAGCGAGCTGGAAGCTCGCAAGGAATGCGGCGCCTATTCGCAGGCCGAGATGAAGGTGTGCCTGGAGAAGAAGGCCAACGCGAGCGCCGCCGAGCTGCGCAAGATCGAGCAGCGCATCCGTGAGGCCATCCCAAAGTGGGATGAAGATGAGCAGTACGTCGAGCGCGCGAAGGTGCGCTTCGATGCCGCGAACCGCGCGTTCGGCCAGTATCGCGACGCGCAGTGCGCATTCAATTCGTCGCTGAGCGGCGGCGCCGCGGGCAACTCGAACGAGATCCGGCGGCTCGCGTGCGTGCACGAGCTGAATCAGCGTCGCGTCGGACAGTTGCAGGCGGCTGAGGCGGATCTGCCGCCGAAGTCACCGAAGTCGTAGCCACGATGGGCGCCGAAGCCGCCGCACGCCTCGGGGATGAAGTCGCTCATGGATTTGGGATCGCGGCGATGCTTGCCGGCGCAGTGGTGGGCGCGCTCGTCGGTGCGGCGATTGTCGCGGCCGCGGCGGTAGCCGCGCCTCTGACGATTGCGATCATCGTCGGTGGCAGCATCGCGATGGGCGCCCTGTCGATGAAGCAGATCGCGAGCGGGCTCAGTACGATTTTCAAGCTTCCCGAGCCCACGACCGCGGCGGTGAAAGCGGGGAGCCAGAACGTTTTCGTGAACCGCCGGCCTGCCGTGCGTGCGGGCGTCGACATGGCATCACCGTGCACCGGCTTCCCGATGGCGCACGGGCCGATGATCACGGATGTGATCGTCGCGCAGGGCTCATCGTCGGTGTACGTGAACGGCGCGCCATTCGCACGCCTGAAAGACAAGCTCGCCTGCGGCGCGCACATCAGCAGCGCCAGCGAGAATGTGTTCATCGGAGGCGAGACGCAGGGCACCGGTCACTTCATCTGGGACCTCGAGTCCTGGATGGAGACAGGCTTCGCAATCCTCGGCGGCGTGGCCCTCATCGGTGCCGCAGGGCTCGCCGGCGCGGCGGGGATCGGTGCCGTCGCGGTCTTCGGTGGAGCGCTGGTAGGCACGCACTACCTGATGGAAGGCCTCGGCGCGCTTGGCGATCGCCTCGGCCCGGGCTATGCCGACCTGCTCCAGGGTGTGGCCGGGCTCGGTCTGTTGCTCGCCGGACCGCGCCTCGCGCGCGGGGCGAAGCCCGCACCGCGCATCCGCGAGACGGGCGGCCGCCGGCTGCACGACCTCTCGACGACCGACAAATACCTGAAGGCGGATGCCAAGGCGCCCAAGGCCTATGAAGCGATCCGCAACGACAACACCGACGTGGCAGCCATCGCGAAGAACACCGGCTGGTCGGAGGCCCGCATTGCGCGGATCAAGGAACACGTCTTCTTCAAGAAGCATCAGCTCGATGACGGAGTGAAGCGGTTCGATGAAGACCCGAGTATCGTGAATGCCTGGGATCGTCTGAAGACGGGCGATTTCGTGGAGTCGGACATGCAGCTCCTGAAACACGAGCTGTTCGAGTCGAAATTCGAAGGCATCTTCAAGACGAGCTACCGGACCGCCCACGACGCCGCGATCCGTTCCGGTCGCCCCTGGAATCCGAACCTCGCCGAAGAGTGACCACGCCATGGCCTTCTACATCAGGATCCTGAAGACCGCCGAGGACGAGACGTCCGCGACCTTCCGCTTCGAGGACAGCCGGGGCGCGGCGGGCACGCTCCGTTTCAGCAAGGCCGACAGCGAGGCGACGCTCGTTACGCCCATGCCGGGCGATGACCACGGCAATCACTTCGTGCGCGCGGTGGCGAAGCTGCGCAGGGCGTGGGATAGCGACGGTGCGCTTCCCGAGAAAACGGAATGGGCGTCGTGACGCGCACCTGAGGCCGGGTCTGTCGCCGGCGGGCGACCTCGCCATCAAAGGTCCTGCCTCCAGTTCCGCGTTTCACACGTAAACCCTTCAGGAACGCCGACAGCGCGCGTGAGCGCGTCGCCGATCGGCGTCGCGGTGGAATCGCTGGAACGCGGAGTGCGGATGGATCTGGTTCTCGAGATCGTCAACGAGGTCGGCGACGCGCGCGAGTCGCCGCGGCGTGAGTCGCCGCGGCGCAAGGTCTTCGACAGCGGCGGCGGCCGCATCGGTCGCGCGCCGGACTGCGACTGGGTGCTGCCGAGCCCTTACGTGTCGCGTCATCACGCGACCGTGAGCCACATCGATGGCGCGTATTACATCGAGAGCACTGGCGAGAACGGCGTCGCGCTGAACGAACCGGGCGAGATGCTCACGCGCTTCGAACGGCATGTCCTGCGCACCGGCGACCGGCTGTTCATCGATGAATTCGAGATCAGCGTGGAAGTGGCCGGCAGCACAGAGCGCGTGCCGTTTGCGCCAACCTCGGGTTTCGAGTCGGCGCCTGGCTTGTCACTGCAGACGCTGGGACCCATCGACCCGATCGCCGAGGACCTCGATCCATTGCGACGACTCGCGCTGAACGGATCGAGTGCGCCGTTCACGGCGACAGACGTCGCACCGCTGCCGCAGGCCTGGAACAACTCGTCGAGCCTCGCGGATCACTTCACGCCGCCGCAGCCGCAGTTACCGGCAGGGCCGGCGCTACCAATCGCCGAGGATTGGAATCACACGAGTCGCGACTCTGCGTCGCGCGAAGCGGCACCAGCGACTGCAAATATCCAATCTCGGCCGGCGCGTAATGCGCAGCCTTCGTCGCGCGGTGATTTCGATTCGGCAATGCTCTGTCAGGCATTGGGCCTCGACCCGGAGACCTTCACGCCCGCCATGCGCAGCGAGCTCGCCGGATTCGTGCGCTCGATGCTCCAGGGCCTGATCAACGAGCGACAGGCGCGTGCCCAGGTCTCGGATCAACTCCGTTTGCGCAACTCGACACGCGGTATTTCCGAACAAAATCCCTTGCGACTTGCGGTAAACGCACAGGACGCCGCGCGCCTGCTGTTCACGCCGCTGGACGCGACACAGATGTCGCCGACCCAGGCAATCACCGATGCGCTCGATGACGTTCGCGCGCATCAGCTCGCCACGGCCACGGCAATCCGCACCGCCTTCCAGAACATGCTGAGCTGCTTCGATCCGCAAGTGCTACAGACGCGCTTCGATCGGCATCTGCGACACGCGGGCGTTCTCCCCATCGGCACGAAGTTCCGCTACTGGCAGCTCTACGCGGAGCTCTTCGAGCAGCTCGCTACGGAGCATGACGGCGGATTCCAGCAGCTCTTCGGCGAAGCGTTCGCCGGAGCGTATGAAAGTCAGTTCAATGCATTGAAAGGCAACCGTGCGTCCGTGTGATCGACTTCTGCTGGCTCTCGCAGCCACGTTTGCGCTCAGCGCCTGCGCTACCTCGCGTAACAACACGGACACGTGGCCGTTGCGGACGTGGCTCTCCGCGTCGAAAGACGTCAACCCCGACGCGAGCGGCCGGCCGTCACCCGTCGTCGTGAAGGTGTTCGAGCTGCGTACGGACACGGAATTCAAAGGCGCGGAATTCTTCGCGCTCTACGAGCGCGAGAAAGAGACGCTCGCGGCAACGCTACTGGCCTCGCAGGAATACGTTCTGCAGCCCGGCGAAACCCGCGATCTGCAGATGCAGTTCCCACGCGACGCGCGCTACGTGGGCGTGGTCGCCGCGTATCGGGACATCCGGGTTGCGACGTGGCGTGTGCTCGCGCGCGCCCCGCGCAAGACCTTCGGCGACACCTTCTCACGGGACCGCATCACGATCGCCGCGAATCGCGGCGCCGTGGCGCTCACCGTCAAGGATTGACGGGCCATGTCCGACAACAATCGCGTCATCTGGTCCGAGGGGTTGTTCCTGCGGCCCCATCACTTCCAGCAGCAGGAGCGCTATCTCGAACGCTATGTCGAAGGCCGCGCGGGCGGCTTGCGCGCGTGGTCGTGGGGTTTCGCGGAGCTGGAGATCGAGCGCGATCTCCTTGCGGTCGGCAAACTCGCCCTGCGCCGTGCGCATGGCATCTTCCCTGACGGCACGCCCTTCGCGATGCCGGACGATGATCCGCTGCCGGCGCCGCTCGAGATCGACACGCAGCTACGCAACGAAGTCGTGCATCTCGCGCTCCCTTTGCGCAAGGCAGGCGCGCCGCTCACGAAGCACAACGGTAGCGGTGACGTCACGCGCTACGCGAGCCGCGATCACGCTTCGCGTGATGTATCGGGCCATACCACCGAATTCGCCGACCTCTCGGTCGCGGCACTCAACGCGCAGCTGCGGCCGGACGGACTGGCCTCCGAGGATTTCGCGCGCATTCCGGTGACGCATGTCATCGAGTGTCGCGCCGATCAGCGCGTGATTCTCGAAGAGGCGTTCATTCCGACGGTGCTCCATTGCCGCGCCAGCCCGCGTCTCGCGACATTCCTGTCCGAGCTGCAGGGACTTCTGCATCAGAAAGGAGAAGCGCTCGCCGCGCGCGCGGTAGCGAGCGGTCGGGGCGGTGCTGCGGAGATCGCGGACTTCCTGCTTTTGCAGTCGATCAATCGCTACGAACCCGTCATCACGCATCTCGCCGCCTCCGGTCGTTGCCATCCGGAAGACCTGTATCGGCTCGCGTTGGAGATCACGGGCGATCTCTGGACGTTGACTTCGACGGCGCGGCGCGTGCCGCAGTTTCCTGCGTATCGCCACGAAGCGCTGCGCGCGAGCTTCGAGCCGGTGATCCAGGCGCTGCGTGAAGCGCTCACCGTCGTGCTCGAACGCAGCGCCGTCAACATTCCGCTGGCGCAGAAGAAGTACGGCATCAGCGTCGCCACGATTCCGGATCGCGCCCTGTTCGAGGAAGCGGTCTTCGTGCTTGCCGCGCGCGCGGACATGCCGATGGAAGAGCTGCGCAGCCGCTTCCCAACGCACCTGAAGATCGGTGCGGTGGACCGGATTCGCGATCTGGTGAACCTGCAGCTTCCCGGAGTGGGCGTGCACGCAATGGCCGTCGCGCCACGCCAGATTCCGTATCACGCCGGCTCCGTCTATTTCGAGATCGATCGCAATGGCGACATGTGGCGGGCGCTGAAGAGCAGCGGGGCGCTTGCCTTGCATCAGTCCGGCGAGTTCTCGGGACTCTCGCTGGAGCTATGGGCCATCAGGGGATGATGCATGAGCCGCAATTCGGATGACCCATTCGCGATGGGCGATGCGACGATCCTGAGGCCGCGGCCGCGCCGGCGCGCGGATCCCACGCGCGGGAATGCGTCGGCGCCACCACCTTCCGAACGCTTGAACGCTCCGCCACTCATCGAAGGCAGCCGTGCCAGCGCGATGCCGCCGACCGCGCCGGCGGAGGACGTTCTGACTTTCGGCTCGAATCCGCTGCTCTACACCGCTATCCCGTTGCTCGTGCTGGCCGCAGAGCTTCGTGGCCGGATGGCGCCGATGGACGTGGAAACCCTGCGTCAGCACGGCGTGCAGGAAATCCGCTCTTTCGAAGACCAGATGCAGCGGATCGCGGCGCCGCCGGAAGACGTGCTCGCCGCCCGCTACGCACTGTGCACGGTGATCGACGAGGCGGTGCTCAACACGCCGTGGGGCGCGCGCAGCGGCTGGGCCGGTCAGTCGCTACTCGTTACGTTCCACCGCGAATCCTCCGGCGGCGAGAAGTTTTTCCAGATTCTCGATCGCGTGCTGCGTGAGGCACCGCGTTACGTGGCGCTGCTCGAGCTCCTGCACGCCTGCCTGGCGCTCGGCTTCGAGGGCCGCTATCGGCTCGAAGAGCGCGGGCCCGCAAAGCTCGCCGAGATTCGCCAGAACCTGTACCGCACGATTCAAAGCGTGCGCGGCTCCGCCGAAGCCGATCTCTCGCCGCGCTGGAAAGGCGTCGAGGATCGGCGCAGCTCGGTCATGCGTTTCGTGCCGTTGTGGGTCGTGGGTGCCGCCTGCGCCGCGGTGCTGGTGGGCGCATTCACTCTTTTTAATACATGGCTGGCGGAGCGCACGGACCGGATCAACGCGATTCTGTCAAATGTAGGCAACGAGCCCCTCTACGTCGCGGCGCCTCCGCGGGAAGCGCCGCTGGTCACCTTCAGGACGCTGCTCGCCGAGCAGATTGCGCAGGGCGTGGTGGGTGTGGATGAACAGACCGACGGTCGCACGTTCATCACCGTCACCGTTCCGGACTTGTTCGCGTCGGCGAGCGAGAGCGTGAATGTGCGCTACGCGAATCTCATCGCCGCGATCGGCACGGCCGCTGAGAAGATTCCCGGTCGAATCACAGTCGTTGGGCACACGGACGACCAGGCGCTGAGCTCGCTGCGCTTCGCGGATAACTATGAGCTGTCGCGGGCGCGCGCGATGCAGGTCGCCGGACTTCTGCGCGCACGCCTGCGCGAGCCGGACCGCGTCGAGTTCGTCGGCAAGGGTTCGTCCGAGCCGCGCTATCGTCCGGAAAGCGTTGGCGACAATCGCGCACGCAACCGTCGCGTCGAAATCATTCACCGGCGGGGCTGACAGTCTTGCGCGCATTGCTGAAGAACCGCGCCGTCCTCACCGCCCTGGGCCTGGTGCTCATCGCGGCGATCATCTGGTTTGCGGGGCCGTACGTGGCGTTCGCGGACGTTCGGCTTCTGCAGAGCCCGGTCGCACGACTCACGTTCATCCTCATTCTGGTGATCGCGTACGCGGCATGGATCCAATGGCGTCAGTTCCGTAACGCGCGCGCCAGTGAGCAAATCGTGGCGGGCGTCACGAAGCAGGACGATGCGGCCGCGAACGCAGAATCCGCGCGCGCCGCGGGCGCTGAGAGCGCGCAGCTTCGCCGGCGGTTCGCGACGGCCGTCGATACATTGAAGCGCTCGAAGCGCAAAGGCCTCGCGAGTCTCTACGAGTTGCCCTGGTACATCGTCATCGGGCCGCCGGGCTCTGGCAAGACGACGGTACTGGTCAATTCGGGTCTCAACTTTCCGCTCGCGCAGAAGTTCGGCAAGGAAGCGCTGCGCGGCGTGGGAGGTACGCGCAATTGCGATTGGTGGTTCACGGACGAGGCGATCCTTCTCGACACGGCAGGCCGCTACACCACGCAGGACTCGGATGTCAGCACGGACGCCGCGGGGTGGGGCGCGTTCCTGAAGCTCCTGTGCAAGTACCGGAAGCGCCAGCCCATCAACGGTGTGCTCGTGATGATGAGCGCGCAGGACCTGCTCACGCTGGGCGAGCGCGACGTGGAGCGTCACGCCGTTGCGATCCGCCAGCGACTGGACGAGCTCGGTCGCAACATCCGCATCGACGTGCCGGTGTATCTCGTCATCACGAAGACCGATCTCGTCGCCGGATTCACGGAATTCTTCGACGACCTCGGGCAGGTGGCGCGCGGGCAGGTGTGGGGCATGACGTTCCCCCTTCCGCTCACGGAGTCCGGGCGCGCGGCCGACAGTTTCGGACGTGAATTCGAAGCGCTCGTCGAACGGCTGCAACAGCGCGTGCCGGGACGACTGGAAGGCGAGCGCGATCCGCATCGTCGCGCCGGCATCCTCGCGTTTCCGCGGCAGATCACTGTGCTGCGGCCGGTGCTGGACACACTGCTCAAGCGCGTCTTCAGTGCGTCGGAGTTCGATCGCCGATTACTCCTGCGAGGCGTGTACTTCACGAGCGGAACGCAGGAAGGCACGCCCATCGATCGTGTGCTCGGCGCGGTCGCGCGCACATTTGGATTTGCGACCAGCGGCGCCGTGCCGGCGGGACAGCACGGCAAGTCCTATTTCGTCGAGAGCCTGCTGCGGAAAGTAGTCTTCCAGGAGTCCGGGCTGGCTGGCGCCAACCGCAAGTTCCAGCTGCAGCGGATCGTGCTGCAGTCGGTGGCGTACGCCGCGTGTGGCGTGATCGCGATTCTCGGCCTCATCGCGCTCGGCGTGAGCTACAACGCGAACGCCAGCTATGTAGAAGAGGTGGACGCGGCGGTTGCCGGATTGAATGACACGCGCGTCGCGCCAGGCGAGCCGTCCATCGATCTGATTCTTGCGCGCCTGGATTCGCTGCGCTCGGTTGCTGGTGCGGCCGACAAGTATCGGGGCGATGTGCCGTTTCGCATGCGGGCAGGCTTGTATCGGGGTGGCGCGCTTGGCTCGGCCGCACGCGATGCCTACACGCGCGAGCTGAACGGTGTGCTGCCCGGCTTGCTCGGCGCGCAGTTCCAGCGGCAGCTCGAAAGCAACGCCTCGGACCCGGACCGGCTGTACGAGTATCTGAAGGGCTACCTGATGCTCGCGCAGTCCGAGCATCGCGATCGCGACTACCTCCAGTACGTGAGCCGCATCGAGTGGCCGCGCATGCATGCGGGCGGTGGCATGGCGCGACGGCTGGGCGAGCACTTCGATGAGTTGCTTGCGGAGAAGAGCCGGCTGCGATCCATCACGGCCGACGAAGCGGTCGTTGAGCAGGCACGCGGCACGCTGCAGAGCGCATCGCTCCCGTCTTTGATGTACAGCCGGCTGCGACTCGAATACCTCGACGACAGCAAGCGCGCTATCCGGCTGGATCTCGCGGCCGGCACGGGAGCGCAGCTCATCTTCGTCCGTCGCAGTGGCCTCGCGCTTTCCGAGCCCATTCCCGCGCTCTACACGCGACCCACGTTCCGCGAGATCAACGCAACCGGCAAGTTTTCGCTCATCCGTCAGTTCGCCGCGGATGCGTGGGTGTTCGGCGATGGACCGATCGATCTCGCCCGCAGCGGCTCGTTGCTCGAGGACGTGATCGCGCTGTACGAGCAGGACTACATCCGCGCGTGGGATCAGGTGTTGCGCGACGTGACGCTGAAGCCCACCGCCAGCGCGAAAGAACTTGCGGATGTACTCGCGATTGCGAGCAGCCCGTCCTCTCCGTTCAAGGGATTGCTGATGGTGGTGGCCGCCAACACCGATCTCTTGCGTGAAGAGTCCACCGTCACCGATCGGGCAGCTCGCGAAGCCGCCATGCGCGCGATGTCGGGAAGTCGCGGGCAAACGTTGCAACGAATCCTGGGCAGCCCCGGCGGTAACGAGAATCGCCCGGGCATGCGCATCGCCGCTCACTTTGCGCCTCTGCGTGAGCTCGTTTCCTCTACAGGCGGACCGGCGCCCATCGACGCGGTTCTAGTCTCGCTCGGTGACACGCAGCGTCGCCTGCAATCCATCGGCTCCGGCCTCGGCGACACGAATGCGCTCGACGCGCTCTCGCGCGCCGGCGAGGCGGATGCGCTCAAGAGCCTGCAGCTCGTTGCGCGTCAGCTTCCCGTGCCGGTGGGCGACATGATCGGCCAGATCGGGCTGCGCTCCGAGGCGGTTGCCGTGACCGAAGCACGCGTCGATCTCGTGCGACGGTACGACCAGCAGGTGCTGCGCGAATGTCGCGATCTCGTCGAGGGACGCTATCCCTTGAGCAGGGGCAGCGCGAACGATGTGCCGCTCGCGGACTTCAGCCGCGTGTTCGGGCCCTCGGGCATCTTCGACTCGTTCTTCCGCGAGAATCTCGTGCCGCTGGTGGACACGACGCGCTCGCCGTGGCGCTGGCGTTCCGGCGCCGCGCCGATCGGCGGCTCGACCTCGATGCTTCGCCAGTTCGAGCTGGTCGCGCGCATTCGCGATGTGTTCTTCGGCCGGAACGCCCAGGCACCGGAAGCGCGTTTCTTCCTCGCGCCCGAGTTTCTCGATGCGTCGGTGGTGCGCTTCAGCCTGGACGTGGACGGGCAGAACTTCGAGTACCGGCACGGACCGCAGCAGGCGCGGCCGATGACCTGGCCGGGCCAGGCTGGCCAGGCCTCGTTTTCTTTCGACGCGGTGAGTGGCCCGATTCCCGGCGTGGCGAAACAGGGACCGTGGGCGTGGTTCCGCCTGCTCGAGGCAGGGCGACTCGAGCGCGAGAACGACAGCCGTTATCGCGTGAGCTTCACGGCGGGCGAGAAGACGATGCGGCTGCGGCTCGATGCCGCTTCGAGCCGCAATCCGTTTGGCCTCGATGCGCTGGCGGGTTTCCGCTGCGCCATGTGAGGCCCGCCATGCAAGCAGCCGCCGCGGTCGGGTTCTTCGGCAAGCTTCCTTGTCGCGGGGATTTCCTGAAGCGTCGTGTGCGCGAGGACTTTCTCGCGATCTGGGACGAGTGGCTGCAGCAGTGCCTCGCCGAAAGCCGGCGGCAGCTCCAGGACGAATGGCTCGGTGCGTATCTCGCAAGTCCGGTGTGGCGCTTCGTGCTCTCGGAGGGCGTGTGCGGCACCGGCATGTATGCCGGTGTGCTGGTGCCGAGCGTCGATCGTGTCGGCCGCTACTTTCCGATGACGCTCATCGCGCAATGGGATTCGGAGCACGGCGCGCTGGATGTGGCGTGTAACGCGCGCGCCTGGTTCGACTCGATGGAAGCGCTGGCTCTCGAAGTGCCGGACACGTCCGACCCTGACGTGTTCGACGCGAAAGTGGCGCGGCTTGGCGGAGTGGACGACGCGGCGGCCGCCGCGGAGTCGGCTTATCTGCGCGATGCGCTGGCACATGCGGCCTTCCCGAATGGCACGGCCGAATGGCATCTGCCGTTGCAGTCGGTTCATTCCCTGCAGCGTGCGGTCAACACACTCGCTCTGCGCGAGATCGAGCGCGCGATGCGTCCGCTTTCGCTGTGGTGGACCGACGGCAGCGAGGCCGTCGACGCGTCGTGGTTATGCGTGCGCGGACTGCCCGCGCCTGAGCGTTTCGCCGCGATGCTGTCGGGGCACTGGTCCGGCGCAGGCTGGCAGAGCCTCGCCCCGCGCATGCCACCTGCTGCGCGACCTGCAACTCACGAAAGCACGCCCATGCCTGCGAGTGCGCCGATCTATCGCATCGTCGCCAGCCACGAGGCCGTCGCGCGCGAGTGGGGCACGGCTCCGCCGCGCACGCACTTTGTCGAGCGGCCGGAGCTGGGCTTGTGGGGCATCGCCGCTTCATCGGCTGATGAACCGGATCCGTATGCCGTGCAAGCCATCGCGGATGCGCTGTACGGCGTCGAGGATGGCGGGTCGCTCACCGTTCTCGCAGAGCACGTCCGGCAGGTGCTGAGTGCCGTAGAACGGCAACTCGGACGTGAAAGGTACGAAGACACAGGCGTGATGATCTTCGTCGCGCGCGGGCCGGATTGCGCGCTCGTGTTCAGCGGCTGCGCGCAAGCCACGCGCCGCCGTGGCACACAGGCCGTGACGGTTGTCTACATCGCAGTTGTGGAGCAGGAGGAAGCTGCGGCAGGTTCTGTATCCGAGCCCGTCAACGAGAACATCGCGCTGATGGATCTCGTGACGCGCCGACCCGAAGAGCGCGCGGCGCCTCGCACCGGGCCTCGCATTGGCGTGCGCTACGAATTCCTGAGTCCCGGCGACGCGTGGGTGCTCGAGGGCGCTGCCGCGCGGCTGCTCCTCGAGATCAAGGAAGAGTGAGCCGCACATGTTGCTTGCCCTGAGCGTGCTCGGCCCGCAGGCGGTGGACCTCGGTTCCACCGCCTACAAGGTCTTCGATCAGCCGGGCGGCTCGATCGGCCGCCTCGATGGCAACGACTGGACGCTGCCGGACCCGGAGAAGTTCGTGTCGATGCGTCACGCGAGTGTCGCGTTTTCGGACGGCGCCTGGCTGCTTGCCGATCTCAGCACCAACGGCACCTTCATCAACCGTCCCGATCAGCCGGTGGGTCGCGAGCAGCCTGTGCAGTTACAGGACGGCGACCGGATTTTCATTGGCAACTACGAAATTCTCGTGCAGCTCATCGACACGGACGCACCACAACGTGACCCGTCCGCCACGGCGCCGCTGCGCGCTCGGCCGGAGTTTGCGAGAAGTGCCAGCGCAGGGCCTGCCGATCTGTTTCTCGCTCTCGGCATCGATCCCGCACGCGCCTCTGAAGACACGTATCGCATGGTCGGCACGATCATGCGCACTGTCGTGCAAGGGCTCGTCGAGGTGTTGCAGGCCCGCGCGCAGGTGAAGAGCCAGTTCCGCGTCTCGATGACGAACATCAAGCCGGTGGAGAACAACCCGCTCAAGTTCGCGCGTACGGCGGACGAGGCGTTGCAGTGCCTGTTCGGCACCGAGAACCCGGGCTACCTGGGTCCGGAAGACGCGTTTCGTGAAGCGTTCGAGGATGTAGCGCGTCATCAGGTGGCAGTGCTCGCAGGCGTGCGCGCGGCATACGACAACACGCTCGCTGGCTTTCATCCGGAGCGGCTCGAAGCGCAGTACGAGCGCTGGCTGCGGCGCGCATCTTTCTTCCGGTTGTTCGGGCGGCTGCGCTACTGGTCCCTGTATCGCGCGCACTTCGAGGAGCTCGAAGCCGATCCGGAGACTCACTTCCAGCGCCTGTTCGGCGAGGAGTTCGCGAAGGCTTACGCCGATCAGTTGCAGTCGCTGCAGGCAGCGAAGCGCGCCGCCAGGCAGGTGCGAACGTGAGCATATTCAGCAAGCGCCGAAACGGAGGCGGGTCGTTCGCGTGGCAGTCCGCGGCCGCTACATCGAAAGGCAACGTCCGCACGCACAACGAGGACGCCGTGCTGGAGTTGCCCGAAGTGGGCCTCTGGGCAGTGGCGGATGGCATGGGCGGCCACGCAGCCGGCGACGTTGCGAGCTCGGCGATCACCGCGGCTCTCGCTTCCGTGCGCCGGCATCCGCAGCCGAGTGTGCTCGTCGACGAAGTAGAGGATCGGCTGCACGAAGTGAACGAGCGCCTGTTTCGCGAGTCGCGCGATGGGGGAACCGTCATCGGCAGCACTGTCGCGATGCTCATCGCGTTCGAGCGCCACGTGCTGGGCCTGTGGGCCGGGGACAGCCGCATCTACAGCGCGCGCGACGGTGCGCTCCTGCAGCTCACGCGCGATCACAGCGAGATCCAGGAAATGATCGATGAGGGGCTGATCAGCCACGAGTCTGCGGCACATGCCTCTGCGAACGTCATCACGCGCGCGGTCGGCGGTGCGGCCGAGCTGTTTCTCGACATGCATCTCGCGGAGCTGCACGACGGGGACTCCTATCTTCTGTGTACCGATGGCCTCTACCGCGAGTTGTCGTGCGACGTGATGGGACGCACCCTCGCGCGCAAGCACCCCGAGAAGATCTGCGCGAAGCTCATGAAGCATGCGCTCGCCGGTCAGTGCCTGGACAACGTGTCCGCCGTCGTCGTGCGGTTCTCGTCCGCGTGAGCGCTGCATGAAGGAGTTTCGTCAGCTTCTCGATGCGCACATGCGTGGGCAGGCCGGCCTCGAGGAGGTGGCGCGCGCGCTGCGCGAGAGCATCGGGCGGCAGGCGGGGCTCAGCGCTTCGCATGGCGCGCTGATCGAGGCGTTGTATCGAGGCGAGCGTTTGTCGAGCGATTCGTATTCCGCGCTGATGCGGCAGATCAATGCGCTACAGCCACCAGCCGTACCGAAATCAGCGCCGCGAGTGACGGTCGGCCCGGACACGACGATTCTGCGCGGGGCGCGGCCTCGGCAGGGCGGTGAGTCCGACAGGACGCAACTTCGCGGACAGCAGGGGCACACCGATACCACGGGCGCATCGAGCTGGAGCGATCCTGCGCGCTGGACACCCACGAGCACCGAGCCGCTCGGGCCCGGCAGCATCCTGAAGGACCGCTTCGTTCTAGAGCAGAAGATCGGTCACGGCGGCATGGGCACCGTGTATCGCGCGCGCGATCGCCGCAAGGAAGAAGCGCACGACCGGAACCCCTACGTCGCCATCAAGGTGTTGAACGAGGATTTCAAGCGCCATCCGCGCTCGCTCCAGGCGTTGCAGCGTGAAGCGCGCAAGGCTCAGGCGCTCGCCCATCCGAACATCGTCACGGTGTACGACTTCGACCGCGACGGCACGAATGTCTTCATGGTGATGGAGCTGCTGCAGGGCGAGCCTCTCGATTCGCTCATCAAGCGTCACAAGGGGATCGGGCTCGATCCCGCGCAGGCCTGGTACATCGCGCTCGAGCTGTGCAAGGGCATGAGTTACGCGCACGAACGCGGCATCGTGCACGCAGACTTCAAGCCGGCGAACGCGTTCCTGCTGAAGGACGGCAGCGTCAAGATTTTCGACTTTGGAATTGCGCGCGCCGTGAAACTTGGCACGCGGGGCGCGGGTGTGGCGACGGTGTTCGATCCGGGCACGCTCGGTGCGCTCACACCGGCGTATGCGAGTCGCGATGTGGCGCTCGGGCTCGATCCGGAGTCGAGTGACGACGTTTACGCGATCGCGTGCGTCATTTACGAGTTGCTGACCGGGTCGCATCCGTTCAATCGCCTGTCGGCGGATATCGCTGGCGCCAAGGGGTTGAAGGCAGCCAGGCCGGTCGATATTCCGTGGCGACGCTGGCGTGCGCTTCGGAACGCGCTCGAGTTCGGGCGCGGGGGGCGGCCGGCGACTGCGAAGCTGTTGCTCGATGCGCTCTCGGCGCGGCCGCGCCCGGCTTTGCTGTATGCAAGTGTGGCGGTCGCCGCGGCGGCGATTGTCGTGACGGGTGTGATGCTGTTTCGCTCGCATCTCATGGCGCGAGATGAGATGGAGCTCACGAAGACGCTCGCTGCCGGCGACGAGGCGCGTATCGAGGCCAGCCTGCCGGAGTTGCGCAGCCTTGCCGCCGATCGTCGTGCCGCTATCTTTCTCGACGATGCCGCGCGCGCTGGACTGATTCGGCACTTTCAGGTTCGCATCGACGCGGCCGTGGACGCGACCCAGGGCCGATATGACTATCCGCGCGCGGAACAACTTCTCGCTGACCTCACGGGCTTCTTCGCAGATTCGCAGGCGGTGAAGGACATTTCGGATCGCCTGTCGGCGCGCAAAACCACAGAGCTGGCCCGCCAGATCGGCGCGCTCGACGCGAGCCTGCAAAGCGGCGTGCTGATCGACCGGCAAGGCCCCTTCAGCGTCACGAGCGTGCTGGGCATCCTGCGCGCCGTCGACCCCTCCAACGCTCTGCTTGTCGACGCAAAGATCCCCGCCGCGTTCGCCGCCCAGGCGCGCGTCTCCCTGGATCGCGGCGACCTCGACTTGGCCGTGGACTTGATTGCAGCCGGTCTTGCCGTGGACCCGGGTGACCCATCGCTTGTCGCCCTGGATAAGGATGTTCGCGTCGCCCAGACGCGCGCCTCCGACACGGCACTAGCCAGCGCACAGCCGTCTCCGTTGTCGCGCGTACCGACGCCTGGATCGACCGCGCCCACCGCCAGCTCCACGGAGCGGCTTGCGTCGCGCGGCCCGACGCCGTCACAGACGACTCCCGCATCCAACTCCGCGGCGTCGCTGGCATCGTCGTCGCGCGCATCGGGGCCTGGAACGGCGACGACCAGCGTCAGCGCGCAACCGCTTGCGCCCGGGTTGCGTACGTCGACGCCCTTGCAGGCGAGCGGCGGGGTCGCCGACGCGGCGAATCCGGCCGACTTGTCGACGGAGCAGCTGCGTGAGCGGCTGACCGCGGGAATCACGGCGCCGGGACAAACCATCGCGAGAGTGCGATCGCTCGCCGCGATGGCCGCCGAGCTCGAACGCCGCCGCGCGCCGGGCGCGGCAGAGTTGAAGCGCAGCTTGAAGCTCCGCGTCGCAGGCGACATTGCAGCCATCCGCCAGCGCAACGGCATCGAAGACGCCACCCGCTTTGCCGAGACCATGGTGGCCCTGTTCCCGGATTCACCGGTCCTCACCAAGAGCCTTGCCGACTTACGACTCGCCTCCACAGAAGCGGTAGCGAAACGTCGCGAAAACGACCTCGCGCAAACGCGAAACAATCTGGCAGCGCTACTCGATGCACGACGCCTCGACGATTCCTGGCCCGCTGCGGTTGAAGCTCAATTGCAGCGCCTCGCAACCTTCCTCCCCGCTGACGACCCATCGCTCACTGAGATCAACCGCGGCGTAGCCGGTCTTTACCTCACTCGAGCAGGCCAGCTACGCGAAGCCAAACGCCTCACAGAGGCACAGCGAATGATGGAAAGGGCCCGCGCCCTCGGCGCCCCAGCCACCGCGCTGGCAGCAGAAGAAAAGTTGTTCGCCCAGGCCTTCGGCCGCGTGCAAGCAGACGTCGCCGAACGCGAGCGACTCGCGCGCATCGAGGCCCTCAAGCAAAAACTGCTGGCGCACGCGCAAGCCAACGACGTGAGCGCCGCCAACGCAACCCTCAAGGAGCTGCGCGAGGCGCTCCCGAAGCAGGACAAGTTCCTCACCGACGAAGCGCCGGCCGCTATTGCGCGCTCCTACGTCCGGCAAGCATCCGCGGCCGCGCGTGAAATGCGCCTGCGCGACGCCATCGACCTCGTTGATCGCGGCCGTGCAGTCTCGCGCACAGCCGCCGACTTCACACGCATCCGCAATCGCTACCTGCGCTATTCCGAAATCGTCAATGACGTAAGCGACGGCCCGCTCCTCAACGTAGACCGCATAAGTCGCGATCTCGCTTCGTTCGCCGCCGAAGACTTCGACGAACAGGCCGCCGTCGCACGTTGGCTCATGCAAAAACTCGTAAATCGCAGCAACACCGAGCGCGATCGCGATTTCGCACGCCGGCTGACCGGCATTGCGCGTCAGTTGAACGACCAGCAGACAGCGCTACGCAAGGAGAAGGCCACGTGACGAAGGACCTCGCACTCCGCCTCGGATTGCTCGCGAAGGATCGCAGTGAAGGTCGCCTCACGCTCCAGGCCTATCGCAAGCTGCGCGCCCCGCTGCTCGACAAGCTTGCGCCCAACCCCGAAGACGATTCAGATGCCTGGCTCGTCACGCGACCGAGGTCGCCACCTCGTGCAGCGAACGCCGAGCACATGATGGGCGCCCGACCCGACGAAGCCTCGCTCAACCTCGCCATCCCGCTGCGCCGTTCGCGCGCCCTGATGTGGGTATGCGCGCTGGCCATCGTGGTTGCCCTGATTGCCCTGAGCACCGGCCTGCTGGAGTGACGTTCTCAGCGCCCACCGTGCAGGCAATCCACTTCAACGAGCAGCTCAGCGCGACAGATATCCGCGTGGAGAATGATGAATTCCGTTTCAGCGGGAAGGCCTTCGCGGACCAGCGCTTCCACATCCGGCAAGAGCGACGCATCGCGCAGATAGATTTTCAGCAGGCTTTCAGCACCAAGCCGCGGCGTAATCCCAGGCGTCGCGCCCGCTGCCCGCTGCAGAAGGTTCGACAAATTCGTGAGGGTTTCCTGAAGCTGCGCGCGTACATCGCCGGGATGCCGCGAGGCATGCCCAACGATGCTGGCCGTGCCAGAAATCATAATGAGCCGGTCCGATGCCAGCATCGCCCGCGAGAAGCTCGGTGCAGCGGGCCCGTACTGCCTCGGATACCGATACGCGCTCATCTGCCGAGGATTCTCCAACGGCACTCCCGGCGCCCGCCCGGCAAGGCAATACACCTGGAGAATCGGGCTACCGTCACGACGCCCGATACACGTGGCCGCCGGATAGGTCCCATTCGGATATGAACGGAGGCCCGCCGCGCGACCTACGCAAAAAAGCTTGTACCGCTCTTCGTCCCCACTACCGCCGTTGATCCCGTCGAAGTAGTTCCAGATCCGCAGCAGATGCGGATGCCGACTCGAGGCGACGAAGCGGCCAAGCGCCGCATACGCGGCTTCGGCCGCGCCGGAGATGCCGCCGTACTGCCGCTCATCCACCTCGATGGCACCCAGCAGATGATTCGCATCGGCCGCGTACCGGAGCGCTCCGTCGAACCCGAAGCTGACCGGCCCGCTCGCGTGCCACACCTCCATCGTGCCCGCTCCGCGCAGCGGCGCGAGCCGGACGCGCACACAGCGCGGATCGTCATGCTGGACAGGTGCGTCACCAAAGGCCACCGCGCACAACACATCCCGGGGCAGGGGTGCGTGCGCATCGAACTGTCTGTATTCGATGCGCGGAGTCGGCGCGGCACGCAGTGAAGTGGCAACGTCGGACATTTGTCAGCGTGTGCTCAGGCGGTGTCCTGCCTCGTGGTTCCACCGGTGAAGGTCATCGCAGCCTGGCGCCGTCGCCGCCGGAAGCTGGCGAAGGTGTTCCGCAGCTCGGTGAGCGACACGATCATGTAGAGCAGCTTGAAAAACCTGAGCCGCCAGCGCACGCCGTTATCCCGAAAGACATCACCCGCGAGCATCGAGATCATGGCCTCTTCTACCCGCAGAACGTTACGAGGATTGCGGAACAGCCAGGTCATCGCGGGCGTCGTGAAGCGGAAGATAAACCACGACAGCGCGCTCAATCCGTTACGGACCTCACGCTCGTAAGCCCGTTGCAGGCGGCGCTCGCTGCGCGGGTCGCGCAGGGCGCCGGCCACCACGCCGGCCGCTTTCTCAGCGCTGTACATGGCGAGGAACACGCCGGTCGAGAAGATGGGATCTACGAAGGCGTACGCGTCGCCCACCATGAGCCAGTTGCGGCCGCTCATGCGCGTACAGGTGTATGAATAGTTGCCTGTCGCGTGCAGGTTCCCGGCGATCTCGGCCGAGCCCATGCGCTTCCAGACGTCCGGAATGCCGCGCAGGGTCTGCATCAGGAACTGGTCCTTGGGCACGTCCCGCTGCTTCAGGTATTCAGGGCTGCAGACGGCGCCGATGCTCATGCAGCCAGCGCGCAGCGGGATCATCCAGACCCAGCCATGATCGAAGCGGTAGACACTGACGTTGCCGGCGTCCTCGCCCGGGCGGCGCTCCACGCCGCGGAAGTGCGCGAACAGCGCCGCACTCTGATGCGCCGGGTTGCGCCGCTTGAGGCGCATCTGCGAGCCGAGGAGGGTATCCCGACCGGTCGCGTCCACCACGTAGCGGGCGCGATGGGTGCGCTGGACGCCGTCTACGAGCACCTCGGCCGTGGCCCCTGCCTCGTCGAATTCGATGCACTGGACCCGCGCGCCCTGGATCGTGGCGGCGCCGCTGGCGGTCGCGTGCTCGAACAGCATCTGGTCGAACTCATCCCGGCGCACCTGGTAGGCGAACGGCCACGTGGGATTCAGGCAGCGTTCGAACCGGAACACGTTGTAGCCGCGCTCGTTGTCGGCCGGAAAATCGGCCCCGAGCTTCCTGACGCCGATCTCGCAGAGACGGTCGCTCAGGCCGAGCCTGTCCAGGATCGGCATGTTCATCGGCAGCAGCGATTCCCCGATGTGGAAGCGCGGGTGCCGGTCCCGCTCCATGAGGGTAACGCTCAAGCCAGCCTTCGCCAGGAGGGCCGCGATCGTGGAGCCTGCGGGGCCCCCGCCAACGACCAGTACGTCGGAGTCGATGTTCTTTTGTGCCAACTGGACCACACCCCGCGGAATCCGCGCGAATATACCCGTGTGATAGCATTTCCGCTTCCGAGGTTTTCGCAGCGTTTTGCGTCCAGTCCGCCCATGCCCGCCACCCAGACGCTCCCCGAGCGCGAGCTCGCCGAGCTGATCATCAATGCCGTCAATCTGGAAGGGGTCACACCGGGGGACGTGGATCCCGAAGCGCCCCTGTTCGGGGCGGGGCTCGGCCTCGATTCCATCGACGCCCTCGAGCTCGCGCTGGAGATCTCCAAGCAATACGGGTTCCAGCTCCGCTCCGACGACGAGGAGAATCGCCGGATATTCGCTTCGCTCCGCTCACTGTCCGATTACATACAGAAGAATCGCACCACCTGATTTCGTCGCGTTCCGCAAAGGGAGGTCTTCATGAATCGCACGTGCCTTAAGTCCCTGCTCCTCGTTCCGCTCGCCCTCATGCTCATGGGCGCAGCCGTGCTCGTCGACCCGGCTCCGATCTCGGTTCCGGCCGGCCTGTCGACCAAGGATGTCTCGAAAGCCATTCGCTCCGGCATCGTCTCGCGCGGCTGGGTGGTCGCGAAGGACGAGAACGGCAAGATCGACGCCGTCCTCAACATCCGCACGCACGAGGTCAAGGTCAACATCGGCTACGACGCGAAGCAGATAAAGATCTCGTACGTGTCGAGCCAGAACCTCGACTACTCCGAGAAGAACGGCGAGCGTCGCATCCACAAGAAGTACAACCAGTGGATCGACAACATGGTGCAGGACATCCAGCGCCAGCTGCAGGTGACCGCCATCGGGCACGAGTGATCGTGCCGCTGTCGACCCCGTCGACCTGACAATGCGCGCCGTTCCGCTCGCCGTCACCGCATTCACGGCGTCCTGCGCCGCCGGGAACGGGCGGGCGGCGCTCCTCGAAGCGTTGCGCTCGCGACGCTCGGGACTGGCGGCGAACGACTTCACCGGCACGCCGTTACCCACCTTCATTGGACGGGTGGCTGGGCTCGAAGCCCGGCCGCTCCCCGCCGCGCTCGCGCACTGGGAGTGCCGAAACAACCGGCTCGCGTGGCAGGGTTTGCAGGCGGACGGGTTTCTGGACGCGGTCGAGGCGGCGCGCGAGCGGTACGGTGCGAGTCGCGTGGCGCTCGTGATGGGCACGTCGACTTCGAGCATCGGTGCGACGGAAGAGGGCTATGCCCGCCTCGGGCCGGACGGCCAGTACCCCGAGGAGCTGCGGCGTCCGCCGGTGCACACCGTGAATTCGTTGGGCGCCTTCGTTCAGGAGGCGCTGGGGTTCTCCGGCACGTGTGTCACCACGGCCACGGCCTGTTCTTCGAGTGCGAAGGTGTTTGCCCAGGCCGAGCGACTCATTCGCCTCGGTCTTGCCGACGCCGCCGTGGTTGGCGGCGTGGACACGCTGTGTAACAGCGTCTTGTTCGGTTTCAACTCGCTGGAGCTCGTGTCGCCGGAGCCGTGCCGGCCGTTCGATCCGCGCCGTCGCGGGATCAGCCTGGGTGAGGCGGCGGGCTTTGCGCTGCTCGAGCGCGAAGGTCGCGGCCCCTGGATGCTGGGATACGGCGAGTCGAGCGATGCGCACCACATGTCTTCGCCGCATCCGGAAGGTCTGGGCGCGCGCCTGGCTGTCGTGCAGGCGCTGGAGCGTGCGGGTGTGGCGGCTGCAGATATCGACTACATCAACCTGCATGGCACGGCCAGCCAGAAGAACGATGAAGTCGAAGCGCGCATCGTGGCGGACCTGTTTCCAGCCCGCACGCACGCGAGCTCGACGAAGGGCTGGATGGGCCACACGCTCGGTGCGGCTGGCATCGTCGAGGCGGTCATCACGTTGCTGGCGCTCGAGAGCGGGCTGATGCCCGGCACGCTGAACTCGACCGAGCTCGACGCGGCGTGCGGGCCGCAGATTCGACTCGAGAATGGCGAGGGGTCGGTGCGCTACGCGCTGAGCAATTCCTTCGGCTTCGGCGGCAGCAATTGCGTGCTGCTGTTCGGGAAGGCGCGGCTGCAATGAGCGCGCGCTCCTACGAGCTTTACGTCGAAGGCATCGGGTTCTGGGCGTCGCGCCTGCCCGGGTGGGATGTGGCGCGGGAAGTGTTTCGAGGCGGCGCGAAGCCGCCGGCCGCAGTCGCTACACGACCCTCGCCTTCGATACTTCCTCCGGCGGAACGGCGGCGTGCGCCGGACACAGTGGCCGTAGCGCTGGAGGTGGCCTCGCGAGCTTGCGAGAGCGCGGGACGCGATCCGAAGTTGCTGCCGAGCGTTTTCGCGTGCACGCATGGCGACCTTCACATCAGCGATGCAATTTGCGAGACGTTGGCCAAGACGCCGACGCTGGTTTCGCCCACACGGTTCCACAACTCCGTGCACAACGCTGCGGCGGGGTATTGGACGATCGCCACCGGGTGCATGAAGCCGTACACCGCGGTTTCGGCGCATGCGTACACGTTCGGGCAAGGCTTGCTCGAAAGCGCGTCGCAGGTGTTGTGTGAGGAGACGCCGGTTCTGTACGTGGCGTACGACATTGAGGCGCGCGGGCCGGTGAGCACGATGCAGCCTAGTCGCGGCGTCCTGGCGGGTGCGCTGGTGTTGTCGCAGGAGAAGCGCGAGCGGAGTCTGGTGCGGCTGGTTCTGGAAGTGCGTTCGGATTCGAGTGCGCGTCAGTCCATCGCGCGGGCTTCGAACGCTGCATTGGTCGAAGGCAACGCTCTGATGAATGCGTTGCCGCTCTTTGAAGCGCTCGCGGCTGGTGTGGAGCGTGATGTCGTGCAGATGCTGGCGCCGGGGCTCGCGTTGCGAATGCGAGTCGTGCCTGTTGCCGTCGCCACCGAAGTGCGCGCCGAGCTGCGCCAGAGAACTCAGTGAGCACGGCTGCGATCAGCCTTCGTGCGGATGTGGCGATCCTGGGTGGTGGGCTTGCAGGCCTGACGCTGGCACTGCAGCTTCGGCAGCGGTTGCCCGAGCTGGATATCGTGGTGCTCGAGCGGCTGCGGCATCCCGTGCCCGAGGCGGCTCACAAGGTCGGCGAATCGTCGGTCGAGATCGGCGCGCACTACTTCGATCGCGTGCTCGGGCTGAAGAAGCATCTCGACGAGGGTCAGCTCAAGAAGTTCGGCTTTCGGTTCTTCTTCTCCGAAGGGCGCGAGACCATCGACGATGTGGTCGAGCTGGGCGCGAGCCGGTATCTCTCCACGCCGAGCTATCAGATCGATCGCGGAATTTTCGAGAACTTTCTCGCGGAGCATGCGCAGACGCTGGGTGTGCGCTTCGTGGATGGGGCGACGGTCACGCAGCTCAATCTCACGGAAGAGGGCGGCGCTTCTTCCGGGCATGAAGTGGTGTTCGATCGTGACGGCCGCGAGGAGCGCCTCACGGCTCGCTGGCTGGTCGATGCGTCGGGTCGCGCGGGGCTGCTCAAGCGCAAGCTCGATCTCGCGGAGACGAACGAGCACGACGCCAACGCCATCTGGTTTCGCATCGGCGCGCGGATCGATATCAACGAGTGGTCCACGGACGGCCGGTGGCTGAATCGGTGCGATCCGCCTTATCGGTGGCTGTCGACGAATCATCTGTGCGGGCCGGGTTACTGGGCGTGGCTCATCCCGCTGTCGTCGGGCTCGCATTCGGTGGGCATCGTCGCCGACGCGAACCTGCATCCGCTGAAGACGATGAACAGTTTCGAGCGTGCACTCGACTGGTTCCGTGAGCACCAGCCGCGGCTGGCGCGCGCGCTGGAAGGCAAGCGCGAGCTGCTGCAGGACTTCGTGGCACTCCGGCGATTCTCCTACGGGTGCAAGCGTGTGTTCTCGAGCGCTCGCTGGGCGATCACGGGCGAGGCGGGTGTGTTCCTCGATCCGTTCTACTCGCCGGGGAGCGACTTCATCGCGATCGGCAACACTTATATAACGGAGCTGGTTGCGAAGGACCTGGCGGGCGAGGCGATTGCGCCGTATGCCCGCATCTACGAGCAGTTCTACTTCTCGTTCTATCGGAGCACGCTCGCGCTCTACACGAACCAGTACCCGATGTTCGGCGATCCGGAAGTGATGCCGGTGAAGGTGATCTGGGACTACACGTACTACTGGGGCGTGCTGTGCCAGCTCTTCTTCCAGAATCGCCTCACGGATCTCACGATGCTGACGCGACTGCGTGCCGAGCTGACTCTGACCATGGAGCTGAACGAGGCGGTGCAGACATTCCTGCGCGAATGGGCAAAGGTCAGTGCGCAGCGTAATTCCGCCGTAATGCTCGATCAGGCGCGGCTCGGCTGGTTCGCTGAATTGAATCGCGGGCTGCGCGATGTGCTGGACGATGCCGGGTTCAAGGCGCGGCTGCGTGAGAACACGGCGCTGCTTGGAACACTCGCTGCCGAGATCGCGGCCACGGCCCTTGCCGACCATCCGCAGCTCGACACCTCAGACATCCGTCGCCTCCTTGGCGACACCGCCCCGCCCACCACTTCTACGTCGCTCCTCTTTCCCGAATACGCGCGAGCTCGTTCGGCCGCGGCGTAATTTCCATGTCTCATGAGCGCACGCGTCCGACCCTAGTGTTCTAACACTGCGCGCAACCACCGCTGCGCCTCGCTACAAAAGTCCGCTTGAAAAGCTGATTGCCGTCGAGACCGCTGAAGGTCCGCTCTACGGCTTCGCCACGGAAACCGATCTCACGCAGCGAGCCGACGAACGAGGACTGGTGAAGGGAAGGGTCATGCAGGTAGACCCTGATCGCATCACGGTGAGATTGTTCGGATCGTTCTTCACGACAGCTCTTGGACTCACGTACGTCAAACCTGACGGTCTGACACGACTCGTTGCTCAATGATTCTGGCGCAACCTGAAGTAAGGGCTGCAGTAGCCGCGGCGGGATCAAGTTCGATCCTCCCCTGGAGGATAGACAGTGGGGTGCGGCATCCATCGACCTTCGCCTGGGTTTTCAGTTCACCAGGCTTCAGGAAACCCGAGGGGTGAAATTGTCGTTGCACAACTGCCGCACACCGATTGCTTCGGCAAGCGTGTCTCGTTTTGCCTCGACCCGAACGAGTTCGTTCTCGCGATGACACACGAGACGATCACGGTGCCAACGAATCTGATCGCCTTGATCGAGGGCAGAAGCACTTATGCGCGCCTTGGCCTGAGCATGCATCAGACAGCGCCGTGGATTCAGCCGGGCTGGTGCGGCCGCATCGTTCTCGAAATCAAGAATCACGGGCCAGCGAGAGTCGAATTGACGCCGCTGCTAGATCACCCGTGCCAGCTTACGTTTTTTCAACTCACCAGCGCGTTGCCCGATGCTCTGGCCTATGGCGGCAAGGCTGGCAACTCCTACGCTAACCAGAAGCACCCACTCGAGCGACGACAGCCGCGCGGCCAGCGGCCAGAGTGACGAGCTCGTGGTCGACGGTGAAGGAGTACTGCCAGCTCGTGCCGGTATCGAGGAGGCGCGTCGCTGTTATCCGCAGGTCGCCTTCGAGCTGATCGATGAAGTCGATGTGGAAGCGCACGTCGCGGAGCGACACGAGGAATCCGGGTTGCGCGCGGCGGCCTTCGGCCTGTGCGGAGAGGCCACCGTGGACTGCCATGGCTTGCGCGCCGTATTCGCACAGGTGGATGGCGCGCAGGCGACCGTCGAGGCGAAGCGGGTTCGAGGGTGAACGGTGCGTGGCGGTGGCCAGCACGATGCGGTCCTTGTCCCACTCAACGACGCGATCGAGCAGGCACATGGCACCCTGATGCGGGATGAGCGCGGCGATGGCGTCACGGTCGAGCATGCTGAGCGGGACGAGTCAGAAGGAGTGCGAGGACGAAGTTGCTGACGATACCGAGGGTGACGGTGACGCCGATGGCGCGTAGGACCGGCAACGTGGAAAGCGCGAGTGCCGCGAACACCAGCAGTGTCGAGAGCGAGCACACGATCACTGCATGCAGTGTGCGGCGTTGTTCGGCTGGGTCGTCTTCGACTGCTTCGAAAAAGAGTGCGTAGTCGACGCCTAGTCCGGCGGCCAGCACGAGTGCGATCAGGTGGAAGAGGTTTAGCGAGATACCCAGGCCGTGCAGGATCGCGAGGATCAACAAGGTTGTCAGCGCCATCGGGGCAACGACACGGCTCATGCGATTCACTGAGCGCAAGGAGGCCCAGATGGTCACGGCGAGCAGGACTGCGGCGATTGCGAGGCTCCACAGAATGTGGACACGCTGGCGCGCGACGAGGTCTTCGGACGCCTGCTTGAGGTCGAGCAGCGCGAGATTTGCAATTCCTGAGGACGCAACCAGAGTTTCGAGCGCAGGCACATTGTGGACGCCGCCCATCGTGACCAATCCGGTCCAGCGGTCACCTTGATTGAGGAGCAGGCCGCCGACGCGCAGCTCGAGCGGCGTTCCTGCGAGCGCCGCAGGCCTCAAAGGCGGCAGTGACTTTGCCTGCCCGATATCAACGATGAAAGGCTCGAACAGCCCGGACTTGAAGGGAAGTCCTTTCGTTGCCTGGGTGATCGCCGAAACAAGGTCGTCGCGGGCCGGCAGCGCCCTCTGGCGGCGACTTTGGACCGAAACACTCGGTAAATAGCGTGCGGCGTGGTCATAGCTTTCTATGTCACCACGCTGTACCAGTGCGTCGAGTTTCGGAGTCAGCGCTTCAAGGGCCGCGAGAACTTCCTCCGTCGTCGCACCATCGACAACGAGCAACCGCCGCGCATCCGCCGCACCCAGCTCCTGCCGCAACTTCGCATCCGCATCGAGCAAAGGTTTCGGGATAGGCGTGAGCTGCCCAAGATCGTTCTGCCACATCGGCGTGCGCGGGAAGGCAAGCACCGCGAGGCACACTGCAACCACTACAGCGGCAAGCCACCACGGCCGGGGAAGCGAAGCAATCGACGACCACATCCGCCCAAGCCACGCGCTCTGCCCCGGATCGCGCGACTTCTCGGGCATCACACGCGGCAGGAGGTAGCGCGTCGTCAGCCCTGCAACCGCGAGCCCCGAAATCGTGAAGCACGCGAGCTGAGCCAACCCCGTAACGCCCGAGCGCAGAAACGCGAGATACGCGATGCAGGTGCTCACGACACCCGTCGCCAGCGTCGGCCACACGGATCGCGCCGTCTGCAAAGGCGTTTTGCCCGGGTGCTGATGACTGAAGAGGTGAATCGGGTAGTCCTGCGCCACGCCGATCAGCGTGAATCCGAACGCCAGTGTGATCCCATGAACCGATCCGAACACCGCGCTCACCGCTGCGAGCCCTGCAACGCCCGCGCTCGCCAGTGGCAGGGCGCCCAGTACAACTGTCAGCAGACTTCGGTACGCAATGAACAGCAGCGCAATGAGCCCGATGCTGTCGATCGTGCCGATCAGCGTCGCTTCCGACTGCGTACGCTTCTTCATGAGCACCGAGAAGGCGCCGGGCCCACTCACCGTCATGCGCACGTGATCGTCGCCACGCGTTTCCTCGAAGTGCTTCTGCAACGCGCGCGATGCGTTCTCCTGGCCTTCCGGATCGAACGCCGCGGCTCGCGTCTCGACAACGAGAATTGCGCGCTCGCCCGCGCTGTCGAACCATACGTCGTACAGCCGCTGCGGCTGCTTTGCCGGTTGCCATTGCTCGGCGAGCTTCACCACCTCGAGCGTCGGATCGCGAGGGATCAGCGGCTCGAGCGCCGCACCTGCGGGTGAGGACAAATCCTGTAGTCGCTCCTGAAGCTCCCCGCGCAGATGTTCAGCGTCCAGTGCCTGTGCGGAGGAAAGCAGATATCGATAAGGCAAAAGCCTTTCCGGAAACGCATCGACCGACACGGCGCCATTCGACACGAGTCCGAACTGCTGATCCTCACGCAGAGTAGACGCAAGCTCCTGCGAGCTCTCCGCCAGCGTCTCGGGAGGCGCACCTTCGAGAGCAATGAGCAGCAACCGTGAGGCAGGGCTCTCGCCGACCTCTTCGAGCAAGAGCCGCTCGGTGCGGGTCGTGGGCGAGGGCATGAAGAGGCGCAGATCGCCGCTGATCGTCAAACTCTGCTGAACGTAGTACCCCAGCAGTGCGATCGCCACCACCCAGCCGATCAGCAGTGCGGCGCGCCCCGCTCGTGTCACGCCATCAATTCCTGGCCGCGCAGAAGGTGTCGAACCACTCACGGGTCACTGGCTGCGGAAGCGACGCTGATGCGGCTTTGCCGACCAGCGTGATGCTGGCCTGCATGTTCGGCTGCGTGACCACGATGCACTTCGGCTCGTTCGCGCCGCCCTCGATCACGATGTCACGCACGTACTTCTTGAGAGTCGCCGATTTCGGCGTCATGGCGAGCCGCCAGCGCGCTTCATCGCCTTCGGGCGCGAGCGTGAAATCCTGCTCCAGCGATGCGCGGCTGCCACCGAGCACGGCACCGAAGCCGGCAAGCATGCTGCGCAATTCGGGCGCGCGCTTGAGCGCGAAGCGGCGCTCGGGCTTCCCCACGCGCTCGATGGTCACCGCCTCGCCTTTGATTTCCGTGCGCTCCTTGAACGGCTCGTTCACCGCGCGCACGAGCGTGCCGCCTTCCAGGTATTCGAGCTGCCCTTTCACGATGAGCGGCTGATCGAGCAGCTTCGAATAGCGCACTTCCACGAACGGCGTCGTCGCGGGCGCGGGGCGCGCGAGCTTCGCGAGCAACGCATCGACATCAAGAGCGGCGAAGCAAATCGCCGGTGTCAGCCACAGCGTCGCCAGCGCCAGAGCCCGCCGGTTGCGGCGCCTGATGCCAGAAGTCATAGAAGTTGAACCAGTTGTAGGGCGCAAGGTGTGCATAGTGTGCCAGCCGGTCCGCAAAACGCTGCAGGATTCCGGCGAGCGCCTCGGCGCGGCGGTTGCGCTCGATGACGAGGTCGTCGGCGAATGGTTCGAAGTGCAGGTCGTAGCGATTGCCACCACGGTAAAGGCCAAAGGCCAGCATTACAGGTACTTTGAGGGCGGCGGCCAGCAGCCACGGGGATGTCGGGAGCGGCGCCGGCTGTCCCAGGAAATTCGCGTCTTGCACGGGATTGCCCGGCTGCCCGCGATCCGCGAGCAGCGCCACGATGGCGTTGCCATCGAGTGCCTGCTTGATCGTGATGGCGACGGCCGGCCCCGCGTCTCGCGCGTTGATGATGCTGGCCGCAAGCGCTGGATTGAGGGCATTCAGCACGGCTGAAATTCGCGCCCCCTGCTCGACATCCAGCAGGATGCGAACCGGCACCTCGGGCCGCTCGAGTGCCAGCACGCGCAAGGCGTCGAAGCTGCCGAGATGCGAGCCGATCAGCAGCACCCCCTTCCCGCCTTCCAGCGCGCGATCCAGGTCGGGCAGGCCGAACGCGCGGATATCGAAACGCTTGAATCGCTCGCCCAGCAGGAACAGGCGATCGAGGATCGTGCACGCGAAGCAGTGGATGTGTCGCATCACCTGCGCCGTGGAAGCGCGCCGCCCGAGGATGCGCGTGAGGTATGCCCGCGATGCACGCCGCTCCGGCCCGCGACGGAAGAAGAAATAAAGAGTGATTGGGTAGAGCAGCAGGCGGGTCGTGCGCCGGCCGCAGAACAGGCCGATATCCCGTATCAAATGCAGGAAGAAGGGGTTCCCGATCTCCTGCCGTTCGATCCAGGGCGTGCTCATGACGCGATCGAGAACGTGCCCTGCGCGACGAGATGCGCCGCGCGCGTCACCTGGAAGCGAAGTGTTTCGCCATCCAGCTCCAGCGCCACATCCGCATGTTCGGCCGGCAGCAAGGGTGCGTGAAACTTCACCTGCTTCAGTCCGCTGACCCGCACCGGGCGCCGCTGCCATTGCTCCGCCGCCTTGATGACCTGATCGAGCACGACGACGCCCGGCACGACGGGCGACCCGGGAAAATGACCCGGCAATGACGGATGCTCTGCTGGCACGGCGAACGAGGCGGTTTGTCGCTCAGTCATGACGTGCCCGCATCACCTGGGGGCTGGCAGCCACCGCCCGTCGCACGAAGTCGAACATGTTCCGGTACCGCAGTCGCTGTTGAGGAAAGCGACGGTGACGGTAGCTGTATTCGGCAACGAAGAAGACACCCAGGATCACGTAGTTCAGAAAGTTCGCGAACAGTGACCAAGTCTCCACCCGCACGGTGAAGGGCGGCTGAATTCCCATGAGGAGCAGTACGCCGTCGGGCTCCGCGACGAGCGCGAGCGTGAGGTTGAGCAGGCCCATCGCGCACATCATCAATGTCCAGGCGACGGTGACACTGCGGGCGTAGGAACAGATTTCGGGAGGCATGTGATCTGGATGCATGACCCGCGCAAGGCGCTCGATCAACGGGACCTCGCCCCGCGCAAGGGTATGCCCGAACAACCACGCGACTCCGAAGGCAATGAGTACGGGCGTGGCGTAGAGCGGCAGCCACGCCGCATGCATCCGCCATAGCAGAACGAGACCGCCGACGACGAGCGGTACCGCGCACCAGGCCACGACGTTCCAGCGGACCAGTCGGGGAAGCAGGACCAGCAGCGCGAGCACCGCGAGACTCACGATAGTGAGCGAGCCGCTGCGGCTCACCACCGCGGCATGCGCGATCAGTGGGAAAGCGATCGCCAGCGCGATCATCAACGGTCTCAACGGGTCCCCCTCGGAGCACGGCTATCCTGGCCGCGCAGTATGGCTCGCCCCCGCCCTGAATTTCACTGCGCGGCGGACAACCGTGCGCCGAGGCACAAAATGGCTGGCGCCCGCCGGGCCACCCGGCCACGATAAGGACAGAGGCCTGCCGGAGCTGAGGGGTTCGATGAACGAGGCATCCTCGATTTCGCCTTCGTCTGCGGCCGGGGGCGTGGCCGCCGCTCCCCGCACAACTGCCAGCCCGCTGGCCCAGTTCGCCTGGGCCCTCTTCGACGGCGCGCGCAGCCCGCACAACGTGCTCGTCAACATCTTCGTCTTCTCCGCCTACTTCAGCTCGGTGGTGATCCCGAACGGTGTGCGCGGCCAGACGATGTGGAGCTTCGTCACGGCGACCGGCGCGCTGCTGGTGGCGCTCACGGCGCCGGTGCTTGGCGCGATTGCGGATGCCGGCGGCCGCCGCAAGCCGTGGCTCGTGGCCACGATGATCATTGGCGTGCCGAGCATGCTGACGTTGTGGCTCGCCACGCCCGGCATGACCGACGGACTCTGGATGATCGTGCTGGCGCTCATCGGCGGCACGCTGTTCTTCGAGCACTCCGCCATCTTCCTGAACGCGATGCTGCCGAACCTCGTGCGGCCGGAACGCATCGGGTTTCTGAGCGGGCTCGGCCTCGCGATGGCCAACTTCATTGGCATTCTCCTGTTCCTGTTCTTCCTGCTGGCGTGGAGCTGGAATCCGCAGCCGCTGTTCGGGTTGGACCTCGCCGCGCACGAGCCGGAGCGGGCGGTTGGCATCCTCGCTGCCATCGCGATCGTGGTGTTCGGCTTGCCGCTGTTCTTCGTGACGCCGGACTCGCCGAGCACCCGGCGGAGCATTTCCGAGGCTGTCAGTCACGGTATCAGCAGTCTCATCGCCACGATCCGGAAGATCCGGCTCTATCGGAATGCCGCCGTCTTTCTGTTGTCGCGCATTTTCTTCTACGAAGGGTTCATCGTGCTGATGCTGTTCACGGGCGTGTTCGCCGCGGGCATCCTGCATTGGAACGCCACGATGCTGATCGTGGAAGGGCTCATCAACAGCGTCGTCGCGACGATTGCGGGTTTGTTCGCAGGTTGGCTCGACACTCGCATCGGCTCGAAGAAGAGCACGATCGTGTTCGTGGTTGGGTGCCTCGTCTGCAATTTGATCCTGTGCTCGGTGACGACGGACATGGTGTTCTTCGTCCCGATCGATGCAGCGGCCACGGCGACTGGCGGGCTCTATCCGACGCTGTCAGACAAGGTGTTCCTCGTCACGCAATGCTCGATCGCGTTCTTCGTGACCGGCGGGCTCGTCACCGGGCGTGCCCTGATGGCGAAGCTCGCGCCGCCGAGCATGCTCAACGAGTTCTTCGGCTTGTTCGCGATGTCTGGCACCGCAACCTCATTCGTCGGTCCCGCCTGCATCGGTATCCTGACGACGATGTTTCAGAGTCAGCGGGCGGGCGTCGCGGTAGGGATCGTGTTCCTCGTGATCGGCGTGCTGATCCTGTTCAAGGTCAAGGAGGAGATCGCGCGGGGCTGAGGCCGTGGCAGTTCGGCCCCGGGCCTGAATTCGCGACCAACCAGCGATCCACCATCGCGCACGCCCCGAAATATGCCCAATTCCGGAGCACCACCCCCGTTCTAACCCAAAGTGCGCATTGACCGTTTCCCCCGCCTCGGTAATGATCGGGCGCATACAAGTGGTGTAGATCGGCGCATGTCCGCCCGCGGCCTTACCTCGTGTCGCGAGCGTGTGATCGTGCCCTCCTCCCCCGTCTTTTCAACGCGATCGAAACAGCGCTGCCGGGCGAACCCCGGCGGCATGAGCGGAGTACGCCTCCGCGATTCCGACGAGGCACGACGATGAGCAGCGACCAGGGACTCTTCAAGGAGTCGTACGAGAAAGACAGTTGCGGGTTTGGCCTGATCGCCAACCTCGACGACCAGCCGAGCCGTTGGCTGGTCGAAACCGCTATTACCTCACTCAACCGGCTGACGCACCGTGGCGCCATCGCGACGGACGGCAAGACCGGCGACGGTTGCGGCCTGCTGCTGAAACGCCCCGAGAAATTCCTGCGCGCCGTCGCGAAGGAAGCGGGCATCGAGCTTGCCGCGAAGTTCGCCACGGGCCTCGTTTTCATGAGCACGGATCCCGTGCGGCAGGCCGCCGCGCGCGCCGAGCTCACCGCGCAGGTGGAAGGCGAGGAGCTCGAAGTCGCCGGCTGGCGCCAGGTGCCCACGGACCCGGCCGCCTGCGGCGACGAGGCCCTGAAGACGCTGCCGCACATCGAGCAGCTCTTCGTGAACTGCCGCGTTTCGGATCTCGATGAGGCTTCGTTCAACCGCAAGCTCTTCCTGATCCGCCGCCGCGCCGAGAAAGCGCTCGAAGGCAAGGACCCGGTGTTCTACGTGCCGAGCCTCTCGGCCACGACGCTCGTGTTCAAGGGCATGGTGATGCCCCAGCACCTCACCGAGTTCTTCCGGGACCTGGAGGACAAGCGTCTCGAATCCTCGGTGGTCGTGTTCCACCAGCGCTTCTCCACGAACACGCTGCCGCAGTGGCGCCTCGCGCATCCGTTCCGGTACCTCGCGCACAACGGCGAGATCAACACCATCCAGGGCAACCGCAACTGGGCGGTGGCGCGTGGGCCGGTGTTCCGCTCGCCGCTCCTGCCTGATATGTCCGACATCCAGCCGCTGGTCGCCACCACGGGCTCGGACTCGCAGAGCCTGGACAACATGCTCGAAGTGCTGCTGATGGGCGGTCTGGACCCGATGCAGGCCATGCGGCTGCTGATGCCGCCCGCCTGGCACGGCATCGACTCCATCGATCCGGACCTCCGCGCGTTCTATGAGTACTACACCACGCACATGGAACCGTGGGACGGCCCGGCCGGCATCGTGCTCACGGACGGCCGCTACGCCGCCTGCACGCTGGACCGCAACGGCCTGCGTCCCGCGCGCTTCGTGATCACGAAGAATCGCTTTCTGACGATCGCATCCGAGACCGGCGTGTGGGACTACAAGCCGGAAGACGTCGTGCGCAAGGGCAAGCTCGGTCCCGGCGACATGATCGCGCTGGACATGCAGACCGGCACGCTCCTCGAGACGAAGGATATCGATAACCTGCTCAAGTCCCGCTATCCGTACAAAGCGTGGCTGCGCAAGGGCGTGCGCTACCTCGAGACGGATCTCGTCGACCCGCGTCTCGCCGCAGAGCCGATGGATCGCGAGACGCTCACGCTCTATCAGAAGATGTTCAACGTCAGTGCCGAAGAGCGCGACGAAATTATCCGCGTGCTCGCGGAAGACGAGAGCGAGGCGGTCGGCTCGATGGGCGACGACACGCCCATGCCCGTGCTCTCCCACAAAGTTCGCCCGCTCTACGACTATTTCCGGCAGCAGTTCGCGCAGGTGACCAACCCGCCGATCGACCCGCTGCGCGAGTCGATCGTGATGTCTCTGCAAACGCAGATCGGCGTGGAAGCAAACATCTTCGTGCCCGGCCCGGAACACGGCCGGCACGTCGCGCTCGGCTCGCCGATTCTGTCGCAGCGAAAGCTCCGCCAGATCCTCGCACTGCCCGACATCACGCATGAGTTCATCGATCTCCAATACGACCCGGCCGAGGGACTGAAGCACGCGATTACGCGCCTCTGCGGGCAGGCCGAGCAGGCCGTTCGCGACGGCAAGCTCGTGCTCCTGCTCTCTGACCGTTACCTCGTGCAGGGAAAGATTCCTGCGCACGCGTTGCTGGCGACAGGCGCGGTTCATCAGCACCTCGTCCGCACGGGTCTGCGATGCAAGTGCAACCTGCTCGTCGAGACCGGCACCGCGCGCGATCCGCACCACTTCGCGTGCCTCATCGGTTACGGCGCGACGGCCGTGTATCCCTACATGGCATACCAGGTGCTGTTCGAAATGATGCGCCGGGGCCGCGTGAAGCTGGACTTCGCTACGCGCATGGAGCTGGGTCGCAGCTACCGCGCCGGCATCCGCAAGGGCTTGTTCAAGATCATGTCGAAGATGGGCATCGCCACGATCGCGAGCTACCGCAGCTCGCAGCTCTTCGAGATCGTGGGCCTGCACGAGGAAGTGGTGCACACGTGCTTCACCGGCACCGAAAGCCGTATCCAGGGCGCGGACTTCTCCGACCTCGAGGCGGACCAGAAGCAACTGGCTGCGCGCGCGTGGAATGCGCGTGAACCGATCGAGCAGGGCGGGCTACTCAAGTATGTGCATGGTGGTGAATACCACATGTACAACCCGGACGTGGTCGCGCTACTGCAGACCGCGGTGGTCAGCGGGGAGTATGAGCACTACCAGCTGTTCGCCGCGGCGGTCAACGAGCGGCCCGTCTCGACTTTCCGCGATCTGTTGAAGTTGAAAGCGTCGGCATCGCCGATTCCGGTTTCAGAAGTAGAACCGGAGGAGGCGATTCTGGCGCGCTTCGACAGCGCGGGCATGTCGCTCGGTGCCCTGTCACCGGAAGCGCACGAAGCGCTGGCCATCGCGATGAACCGGCTCGGCGCGCGCTCGAATTCGGGCGAGGGCGGGGAGGACCCGGCGCGCTATCGCACGGAAAAGAACTCCAAGATCAAGCAGGTGGCGTCAGGCCGGTTCGGCGTGACACCCGAGTACCTGATCAACGCCGAGGTGCTGCAGATCAAGATCGCGCAGGGCGCGAAGCCCGGCGAAGGGGGACAGCTCCCCGGACACAAGGTGAATGAGATGATCGCGCGGCTGCGCTTTGCGCGGCCGGGTGTCGGTCTCATCTCGCCGCCGCCTCATCACGACATCTACTCGATCGAGGACCTGGCGCAGCTCATCTTCGATCTGAAGCAGGTCAATCCGCAGGCGCTGGTTTCGGTGAAACTGGTTGCCGAGCCGGGCGTTGGCACGGTGGCCGCGGGTGTCGCCAAGTGTTACGCGGACCTCATCACTGTGTCCGGCCACGATGGCGGCACGGGCGCGAGCCCACTGTCCTCCATCAAGTACGCTGGCACGCCTTGGGAGCTGGGGCTGGCGGAGTCGCATCAGACGCTGCGCATGAACGATCTGCGTCATCGCGTGCGCCTGCAGACGGACGGCGGTCTGAAGACGGGCCTGGACGTGGTGAAGGCCGCGATCATCGGCGCCGAGAGCTTCGGATTCGGCACCGCGCCAATGGTGGCGCTCGGATGCAAGTACCTGCGCATCTGCCATCTCAACAACTGCGCCACGGGCGTTGCCACTCAGCACAACGTGCTGCGCTCGAAGTACTTCATCGGCCTGCCGGACATGGTGGTGAATTACTTCCGCTTCGTGGCGCGCGAGGTACGCGAGATTCTGGCGTCGCTCGGAGTGCGTTCGATCGCCGAAATCATCGGGCAGACCGACTTCCTGCAAATCGTCGAGGGCGAGACGTCGAAGCAGAAGAAGCTCGATCTCGCGCCACTCTTGTCGACTGCGGGCCTGGCGAAGGATCGTCCGCAGTTCTGCGTGGCGCCGTCGAACGCTCCGTTCGATAAAGGGGAGCTCGCCGAGCGCATGGTCAACGACATGGCCGCTGCCATCGCGGGCAAGACCGGCGGCGAATGGGCGTACGAAGTGAAGAACTTCAACCGCTCCATCGGTGCGCGCATTTCCGGCGAAATCGCGCGGCAGTGGGGCAACTACGGCATGGAGGAATCACCGCTCATCGTGAAGCTGCGCGGGAATGTCGGGCAGAGCTTCGGCGTGTGGAACGCGGGCGGCCTGCACATGTACCTCGAAGGCGATGCCAACGACTACGTGGGCAAGGGCATGGCGGCCGGGAAGCTCGTGCTCCGTCATCCGCGCGAGGCGCGGTTCGTCGGGCGCGACACGGTGATCATGGGCAACACGTGCCTGTACGGCGCAACCGGCGGCCAGCTCTTCGCGGCGGGTGTAGCTGGCGAGCGCTTCGCGGTGCGTAACTCAGGCGCTGTCGCTGTCATCGAGGGCGCGGGCGATCACTGCTGCGAGTACATGACTGGCGGCGTCGTAACCGTGCTCGGCCGCACCGGCGTGAACTTCGGTGCGGGTTTCACCGGCGGCTTCGCCTACGTGCTCGATCTGAATCGGGACTTCGTGGACCGCTACAACCACGAGCTCATCGACATCAGCCGCATCCAGCCGGAGAACATGCAGTCGCATCTCCAGCACCTGGAAGCGCTCATCGAGCAGCATGTCGCCGAGACGGGAAGCCTGTGGGGCGAGGAAATCCTCGCTGACTTCCGCACCTACATCGGCAAGTTCTGGGTCGTGAAACCGAAGGCCGCTTCGATCGACTCCCTGATGGAAAACCTGAGGCGCGCCGCTTGATGGCCGACAAGAACCTGCAATTCCTGGACATCCCGCGCGCGGATCCGGCGAAGCTCCCTATCGAGACCCGGGTTGCCGAGTTTCGCGAGATCTACACGCAGTACACTCCAGATGGCGCGGCTCAACAGGCCGGGCGTTGCCTCGCGTGCGGCAATCCCTTCTGCGAGTGGAAGTGTCCGGTCCACAACTACATCCCGAACTGGCTGAAGCTCATCCAGGAAGGGAATCTGCTCGAAGCGGCCGAGCTGTCTCACAAGACGAATTCGTTACCGGAGATGTGCGGGCGGATTTGTCCGCAGGACCGGCTGTGCGAAGGCGCGTGCACGCTGAATGACGGGCTCGGCGCGGTCACCATCGGGGCCATCGAAAAATACATCACCGACGAAGCGTTCAAGCTCGGTTGGACGCCCGACATGTCGAACGTCAAGGCGACAGGCAAGCGGGTTGCCGTGATCGGCGCCGGTCCGGCGGGCCTTGGTTGCGCGGACATCCTCACGCGCAATGGCGTGAAACCGGTGGTGTACGACCGGTACACACGCATCGGCGGTCTGCTCACGTTCGGCATTCCGCCGTTCAAGCTCGAGAAGGAAGTCGTCGAGAAGCGGCGCGAAGTGATGGAAGGGATGGGAGTCGAGTTCCGTCTCGGTGTGGAGGTGGGTCGCGACATCAGCGTCGAGCAACTCCTTGCCGAGTACGACGCGGTGTTCATGGGCATGGGCACATACAAGTACGTGAGGGGCGGTTTTCCGGGCGAGGATCTCGCCGGCGTGTACGAAGCGCTTCCGTATCTCATCTCCAATATCAATCATGAGCTGCGTTTGCCGGGCGCGGCGGAGCAGCTCATCAGCATGAAGGGCAAGCGCGTCGTGGTGCTCGGCGGTGGCGATACCGGCATGGACTGCAATCGCACGGCCATTCGGCAGGGCGCCGAGTCCGTGACGTGCACTTATCGCCGCGACGAGAACAACATGCCCGGCTCGCGCCGCGACTACAAGAACAGCAAGGAAGAGGGCGTCGAGTTTCTCTTCAACGCACAGCCTACCGAGCTCGTTGGATCGGATGCGGTCGAAGGCGTGAAGATCGTCGAGACGCGCCTCGGTGCGCCGGATGCGCGCGGGCGGCGTGTGCCCGAGCCGATTCCAGGCTCGGAGCAGATCATTCCGGCAGATGCGGTGATCATCGCGTTCGGATTCCTCCCCAGCCCGCCGGAGTGGTTCGACCAGCACAGCATCCGCGTTCAGGGCAATGGCCGCGTGCGCGTATCCGCGTCCAAGGACACCCCATTCCAGACGACCAATCCAAAGATCTTCGCGGGCGGCGACATGGTTCGCGGCTCGGACCTCGTGGTCACCGCGGTCTTCGAAGGCCGCGAAGCCGCGAAGGGAATCCTCCGGTATCTCGAAGTCGCCTGACAGATATGTCGAATAGCCAGTTGTAGGTACAAGTTCACGCGCGTACGCTGAAATCAACGCGCCATGGAGGCGCGAAACCGTACCGCGACAACAATGAACCAGCATCACGGTGCCGCACGCTTCATCCTGCTCTCGATTTTCTTCACGTGCGCACAGGCCGCGGATCAGGCCCCACTCGACGTAGAAACCTTCAAGGGTCCCGAGATTGTCCGCTCGGGGAACCTCACGTATCCGGTCAGCGAGAGCTCCGGAGGCAACGAAGGATGGGTCGTCCTCGACATGATGATCGATCCCAAGGGCAAGCCGTACGAGGTCACGGTAGTCGATTCGACTGGCAACCCGGCGTTCGAGAAAACGGCTCTCCGGGGTGTGCAGTACTTCGAATTTGCACCTGCCATTCGCGACGGCACGCCCATCGACTCGAGCTTCACCTTCAAGATCAAGTTCGCCATGAGCACGCCGCAGAAGGGAGCGCACCAGGAGTTCGTGCGCGCCTATAAACGTGCCACGAAAGCAATCGAAGCGGGCGACCGGGCCAAGGCAGATGAGGAGATGCGGAATCTCAAGGTGGAGAATCTGTACGAAGACGCGTTCCTGAACCTCGCCAGCTACTACTATCACCGCAAGTGGGGAACGGAAGCCGATCAGCTCTGCGATCTGCGCCGTGCGGTTGCGGGGGAAAGCGCGCCGCTATATCTCGACAGAAGCACTTTCATTGGGGTGCTAACCGCCCTGCTGAACCTCGAAGTGAGAGCTAAGGACTACGGCGCGGCGCTCGCCACATGGAAGATCCTGCAGCGATTCGTGGCGGAGAAGGATTTGCCTGCGTACCTGAAGACAATCGACCAGATCGTGACTCTACGGAACAGCGACCGCGCCGTTCGCATGTCGGCCGAGATCACGAGGGGCACGGCCTGGTATGGCCAGCTCTTCAAGAAGAAGTTCCAGATCGCCGTGGCGAACGGCAAGGTGTCCGAGATCAAGCTGAGATGCGCCAAGGCCTATCTCATCTTCCCCTACGATCCAGCGCTCGAATACAAAGTCGATGCGCGCCGGGGTGACTGCAGCATCGAGATCGTTGGCGATCCGGGAACGAAGTTCGATCTCATTCAGTCGTGAAGGGTTCCAGCAGCTAAGGCCTTACCGAGGCCGAGTTGCTCGAGCGCCCTCGACTATCGGCTTGGTTCTCTGGTACCGGTACCAATGGCGCATTTACAGCGTCGGCGACACTTTGCTCTGCTGGTGGGGAGCACAGGGAGGGATCCCCATGAGCAGTCGCCGGCGGTTACGGGTCGGGGTAGTCGCGTACGCGTGTGTCGCCAGCGCTGTCAGCGTCTGCGCGGAGAAGCCGTTCGGTGTCGTGCCTCATCCCGACAACAGCGGCCATGTCGACCCCGGCATCGCGCTTCCCGATTCCCGCCATCCCTTCTTTCCTTCCCGCGCAGGTACCGACGGACGGAAGGTCACCGCGCAGGACTTCGATCTGCCGGAGGTCTGCGGGGCGTGCCACATGGACACCTACAAGCAGTGGAAAGGGTCCATGCACTCGAACGCGTGGACGGACCCGGTTTACCGTGCTGCGCTCAACTTCATGAGCAAGGCCAGCAAGGGCAAGACGGACAACTTCTGCATGGCCTGCCACACGCCCATCGGGGTGGTCACGCACGAAGCCACTCCCGGCGGCAAAGGCATGAGCGAGGTCGCCAATCGCGGCGTTCAGTGCGAGGTCTGCCACAACATTTCCCGGACCAGTGGCATCGGCAACGGCTCGTTCGTGCTCACGCCGAAGCTGCACGGCCGGCCCCTCAAGTTCGGTCCGTACAAGGACGCCGTCTCGCCATACCACGACACTGCGTACTCGAAGCTGCACACGCAGTCCGAGTTCTGCGGCGACTGTCATGACGTCACGCACCCGTTCAACCGGCTGCCGATAGAGCGCACCTACAGCGAGTGGCGCGACAGCACGTACGCAAGCGAAGGCGTCCAGTGCCAGGACTGCCACATGAAGTCCGTGCGTGGACGCACCACCGCCGTCAGCAAGAATCGCGAGCGCATTTACACGCACTATTTCGTGGGCGGTAACGCGCTGGTCCCGCGTCTCCTCGGCAGCGAAGTGCACGCCCAGCAGGCTGAGGCGATGCTCCGGTCCGCCGCCACCGTGAAAATCACCGCTCCGGCCAGGATGGTCGTGGGGCCAAACGTCATCCAGGTGCGCGTGACCAACGTAGGAGCGGGCCACAAGCTGCCCACCGGTTTTCCGGAGGGCCGCGAGATGTGGCTCGACTTCAAGGTGCTCGACGCCCGCAACGCCGAGGTCTATCGGCTCGGCGCGGTACGCAACGGCCGCACGGAGCCAGACACCAAGAGCTTCAAGGTGGTGCTCGGAGATCGCCACGGGAACGTGGTGGACCTCAACATCCTCGACGCCGACCGCGTCCTCTACGACACGCGGATCGAGCCGCGCGGATCCCAGGAAGCGACCTACCTGTTCGACGTGCCGCCGGGTGCGGTCGGTCCGCTGAAGCTGGTGGCGGACCTGAATTACTGGTCGTTCTCGCAGGCTCTGCTGGATGAGCTCATGGGCAAGGACGCCCCCCGCACCCACATCACCCGGATGGCCACCGCGACCGCGTCAGCGCAACTGAAGTCGCGCTGACTTTCCGCCACCAGCCGAACCGCGGGGGCGGCCGTATCGGGCGCATTGACCCGGCATCGGGCGCCGGTATTATCGGGCTCATATTGGTGGCATAGACGGGCGCCCTGCGCCGGGGGTCTCAAGCGCCGGCCCCGGCGAAACGTCCACCTGCTCCCCCAAGCCAGATTTCGGTACGCATGCATTTCGCCGGCGGAGACCATACCGTCGGCGTGGTTGTGGGCAAATACAAGGCATTAGCCAGGGCCGGGCGTCAAAGCCCCGGTGACCGTCATGAGCAATACGCGCGCAGGAAATCAATCCGCCCCCCGGCGCTGGCCGGGCACGCCGGATAAACAAGGTCTCTACGACCCGCAGTTCGAGCACGAGTCGTGCGGCGTCGGCTTCGTCGTGGACATGAAGGGACGCAAGTCCCATCGCATCCTGCAGCAGGCCATCCAGGTGCTGCATAACCTCGACCATCGCGGCGCCTGCGGCTGCGAAGCCAACACTGGCGACGGCGCCGGCATCCTCATCCAGATGCCGCACGCGTTCTTTCAGCTCGTGACGAAGAGCGACCGGCTGCCGCTGGTGCCGGGCGAATACGGCAGCGGGCTCGTGTTCCTGCCGAAGGACCCGAACAAGCGCAGGCGCCTCACCGAGGCATTCGAGAACATCATCGAGTCCGAGGGCCAGACCGTTCTCGGCTGGCGCACGGTGCCGACGAACAACAGCATGCTCGGCGAGACGGCGAAGGCGAACGAGCCGTTCATCCGCCAGGTGTTCATCGGGCGCAATCCGGCGCTCAAGGACGAGATGGACTTCGAGCGCAAGCTCTACGTCATCCGCAAGCGCGCGTACAGCGACATCCGCGCCTCGACGATCGATGGCGCGGAGTACTGGTACCTCTGCAGCCTTTCGTACAAGACCATCGTCTACAAGGGGATGCTGCTGACGTCGCAGCTCCCGCAGTACTTCACGGACCTCGTGAATCCGGCGATGGAGACGTCGCTCGCGCTCATCCATTCGCGCTTCAGCACGAACACCTTCCCGAGCTGGGACCGCGCCCATCCGTACCGCTATCTCGCGCACAACGGGGAGATCAACACCCTGCGCGGCAACTACAACTGGATGAAGGCGCGCGAGGCGCTGTTCGAGTCCGACCTGTTCGGCGAGGACACGAAGAAGATCCTGCCCATCATCAATCCGAACGGTAGCGACTCGGCGATGTTCGACAACACGCTCGAGCTCCTCGTGCTGGCGGGCCGCTCGCTGCCGCACGCGATGATGATGATGATTCCCGAGCCGTGGTCGAACCACGAGAGCATGAACGACGAGAAGCGCGCGTTCTATCAGTACCACTCGAGCCTGATGGAGCCGTGGGACGGGCCGGCGTCGATCGCGTTCACGGACGGCAAGAAAGTGGGCGCGGTGCTGGATCGCAACGGTCTGCGCCCGTCGCGCTACTACGTGACGAAGGATGACCTGGTCATCATGGCCTCCGAGGCTGGTGTACTCGATGTGCCACCTGAGGACGTGGTGCAGAAAGGCCGGCTGCAGCCCGGCCGCATGTTCCTCGTGGACACCGAGCAGGGTCGCATCATCGACGACGCGGAAATCAAAGAGTCCGTCGCGCGCGAACGGCCGTATCGCCAGTGGCTCGACCAGTACCTGGTGCATCTGAAGGACCTGCCGGCGGCGCCGGAGGTGCCTGCATCGGATCCGGAATCGCTCCTGCAACGGCAGATCGCATTCGGCTACACGTTCGAAGACCAGCGCGTGCTGCTGGAGCCGATGGCGAAGAGTGGCGTCGAAGCCGTGGGCTCGATGGGGAACGACACGCCGCTCGCCGCGCTGTCCTCACGGCCGCGCATGCTCTACGACTATTTCAAGCAGCTCTTCGCGCAGGTGACGAACCCGCCCATCGACTGCATTCGCGAAGAGCTGATCACGGCCTCGGAAGTGTGGCTCGGCTCGGAAGGGAACTTGCTGCGGCCACAGCCGGGCGACTGCCGGCGGCTCGAGCTGAAGGGCCCGATCCTCACCAACGAGGAGTTCGCGAAGGTCCGGCGCATGAATGTGCCGGGGCTCAAGGTCGGGGTGCTGTCGAGCCTGTTCCGCGCGACCCGTGGGGACAAGGGGCTCACCAAGTCCATGGAAGAGCTGTGCCTCGCCGCGCGGCGCATGATCGAGGACGAGGAAGTGAACATCCTCATCCTCAGCGATCGCGGCGTGAATCGTGAGTTCGCGGCCGTGCCGGCGCTGCTCGCGGTGAGCGGCCTGCATCACTACCTGATCCGCGAAGGCCTGCGCATGCGTGTGAGCCTCGCGCTCGAAACGGGCGAGGCGCGCGAGGTGCAGCACTTTGCGCTGCTCATCGGGTATGGATGCGCCGTCGTGAATCCGTATCTCGCGTTCGAGACCATCGAGGGGATGATCCGCGACGAGCTCGTCGCCAACGTGGACTCGAAGCTCGCCTGCAAGAACTTCGTGAAGGCGGCGACCAAGGGCGTCATCAAGGTGATGTCCAAGATGGGCATCTCCGCCGTGCAGAGTTATCACGGTGCGCAGGTGTTCGAGGCCGTGGGCTTGCGGCAGGACGTGATCGATCAGTACTTCACGTGGACGGCCTCGCGTATCGGCGGGGTCGGCATCGACGTGATCGCGCAGGAAGTGCTGATGCGCCATCGCGCGGCGTTCCCGGCGCGGCAGACGAACGGCCAGGCGCTGCGGACCGGCGGTCTCTATCAATGGCGCGCGGACGGCGAGACGCATCTTTTCAATCCGGAATCGATCCATCGCCTCCAGAAGGCGGTGCGCACCAACAACTACTCGGTCTACAAGTCGTACGCGAAGCTGATCGACGACCAGTCGAAGAATCTCGCGACGCTGCGTGGGTTGCTCGAGTTCAAGCCCTCGGATCATGTGCCGATCGATGAAGTGGAGTCTGTCGACAGCATCGTGAAGCGCTTCAAGACGGGCGCGATGTCCTACGGCTCGATCAGCAAGGAGGCGCACGAGACGCTCGCCATCGCGATGAACCGCATCGGCGCCAAGAGCAACACGGGCGAGGGCGGCGAAGATCCGGATCGCTACGTCCCGCTGCCGAATGGCGACTCGAAGAACAGCGCCATCAAGCAGGTGGCCTCGGGGCGCTTCGGCGTAACGAGCGAGTACCTCGTGAACGCACGCGAGCTGCAGATCAAGATGGCGCAGGGAGCGAAGCCCGGCGAAGGCGGGCAGCTTCCCGGCAGCAAGGTCTACCCGTGGATTGCAAAGACGCGACACACGACGGCCGGCGTGGGGCTCATTTCACCGCCGCCACATCACGATATCTACTCGATCGAGGACCTGGCGGAGCTGATCCACGACCTGAAGAACGGCAACCGTAACGCGCGCATCAGCGTGAAGCTGGTGGCGGAAGTGGGCGTGGGCACCATCGCCGCCGGCGTTGCCAAGGCGCATGCGGATGTCGTGCTCATCAGCGGGCACGATGGCGGTACGGGCGCGTCACCGCAGACTTCGATCGCTCACGCGGGGTTGCCGTGGGAGCTGGGGCTGGCGGAGACCCACCAGACGCTGGTGTTGAACAATCTTCGCAGCCGCATCGCTGTGGAGACCGACGGTCAGTTGAAGACTGGTCGTGACGTTGTGATCGCTGCGCTGCTGGGCGCGGAAGAGTTCGGTTTCGCCACCGCGCCGCTCGTTGCAGTCGGCTGCATCATGATGCGCGTCTGCCATCTGAACACGTGTCCTGCGGGCGTGGCGACTCAGGATCCGCGCCTGCGCGAGAAGTTCGCGGGCAAACCCGAGCACGTGGTGAACTTCATGCGCTTCATCGCGCAGGACATGCGCGAGATCATGGCGCAGCTCGGCTTCCGCACCATCGAAGAGATGATCGGGCGCGTGGATCGCCTCGCCCCGAAGAAGGCCATCGATCACTGGAAGGCGAAGGGCTTCGATTTCAGCAATGTGCTGTACCGGCCGGATGTCGGCGCGGAGATCGGCCGCTTCCGCCAGATCGACCAGGATCACGGGCTCGACAAGGCGCTGGACGTGACGACGCTGCTCGAGCTGTGCAAGCCCGCGATCGAGCGGGGCGAGAAGGTACGCGCGACGTTGCCAATTCGTAACGTGAATCGCGTGGTGGGCACGATCACCGGTAGCGAGGTTACGAAGAAGTACGGGCGTGACGGACTACCTGAAGATACCGTGCAGATTCACTTCAAGGGATCGGCGGGGCAGAGCTTCGGTGCGTTCATGCCGCGTGGCATGACGTTCACGCTCGAAGGGGATGCCAACGATCACCTGGGCAAGGGGCTTTCGGGCGGCAGGATCGTCATCTTTCCGCCGGCGGGATCCACGTTCGTGCCCGAAGAGAACATCATCATCGGGAACGTCGGGCTCTATGGCGCGACGAGCGGTGAGGTCTACATTCGCGGCATGGCCGGCGAGCGCTTCGCCGTGCGTAACAGCGGCGCGGACGCAGTGGTCGAGGCTGTGGGCGATCACGGTTGCGAGTACATGACCGGTGGTCACGTCGTCGTGCTTGGCCCGGCTGGGCGTAACTTCGGTGCGGGCATGTCGGGCGGCATCGCGTATGTGCTCGATGATGTCGGTGACTTCCCGGGCCGTGTGAATGCGCAGATGGTTGGCATCGAGGCGCTCGACGATCCGGCAGAGATCGCGAAGGTGCGCGGCATGGTGGAGAGGCATCTCAAATACACCGGCAGCGCGCGCGCCCGTCATGTGCTCGACAACTGGGATTCGCTCGTGCCGAAGTTCGTCCGCATCATGCCGAAGGACTTCAAACGCGCCGTCGCATCGCTCAAGCGTGCGCACGAGCAGGGCCTGAGCGGCGATGAAGCCATCATGCAGGCGTTCGAAGAGAATGCGCGCGACCTCGCCCGGGTAGGTGGCAACTAGCCATGGGCAAGCCAACGGGCTTCATCGAGTATTTGCGCGAGCTGCCGGTGGATCGCACGCCGATCGAGCGCGTGCGCGACTGGGACGAGTTCCATCACCACATGGACGAGAAGCGGCTGCGCAACCAGGCCGCGCGCTGCATGGATTGCGGCGTCCCGTTCTGCCACACCGGCACGCTGATTTCCGGCATGGCCTCGGGATGTCCGGTGAACAACCTGATCCCGGAGTGGAACGATCTGGTGTATCGCGGCTTGTGGCGCGAGGCGCTCGAGCGGCTTCACAAGACGAACAACTTCCCCGAGTTCACGGGGCGCGTATGCCCTGCGCCGTGCGAAGGCTCGTGCGTGCTCGGCATCAATGCGCCGCCGGTCACGATCAAGAGCGTGGAGAACGCCATCATCGACAAGGGCTGGGAGCAGGGGTGGGTGATCCCTGAGCCACCCACGATGCGCACCAACAAGCGGGTTGCGGTGATCGGCTCCGGACCTGCGGGCCTTTCTGCCGCGGCCCAGTTGAATCGCGCGGGTCACACGGTGACGGTGCTCGAGCGCGACGATCGCCCAGGCGGGCTGCTCACGTACGGCATCCCGAACATGAAGCTCGACAAGCGCGCGGTGGTGCTCCGTCGGATCGAGCACATGGAAAAAGAAGGCGTGAAGTTTCTCTGCAACGCGAACGTCGGCGACAACGTCGAGGCGTTGCTGCTGTTGAAGGACTTCGACGCAGTGGTCATCTGCACCGGGGCCACGCAGCCGCGTGACCTCAACGCCGAGGGGCGCAAGCTCGCAGGTGTGCATTTCGCGATGGAATATCTCACCGCGAGCACGAAGGCGATTCTGAACGGCGGCGCGGACCACAGTCCGATTCATGCTCGTGACAAGCATGTGATCGTGCTAGGTGGTGGCGACACGGGCACGGACTGCGTCGGCACGGCCATGCGCCAGGGTTGCAAGAGTCTCACGCAGATCGAGATTCTCCCGCGTCCGCCGATGGATCGCGCGGCGGACAACCCGTGGCCCGAGTGGCCGAAGGTGTACAAGCTCGACTACGGGCAGGAAGAGGCGGCGGCGAAGTTCGGCGCAGACCCGCGCGTGTACGTGACGACCGTGAAGAAGCTGAATGGCGATGCGGGCGGGCGCGTGAAGTCACTGACGACCGTGCAGATCGAGTGGCAGAAGAATGCGAGCGGGGGCTTCGCTCCCGTGGAAGTCGCCGGCAGCGAGAAGGAGATTCCGGCGGACCTCGTGCTGCTCGCGATGGGCTTTCTCGGGCCGGAGCAGCCGTTGTTGAAGGAGCTGGGGGTTCAGACGGACGCGCGTTCGAATATCGTCGCGGAACACGGACGTTTCGCCACGAACCTCAAGGGCGTGTTCGCGGCGGGCGATTGCCGGCGTGGACAGAGCCTCGTGGTCTGGGCCATTAACGAAGGCCGAGGCGCGGCCCGTGAATGCGATCGTTACCTGATGGGCAGTACCGATCTGCCATAAATCTCAGGTAGGCTGGCGGGATGAGCCACGCCAATCTCGATAGCCGCAAACGCTGGTGGGCACTGATGGTGCTGTGCCTTGGCGTGCTGATGATCGTGCTCGACACCACGATCGTGAACGTCGCGCTGCCTTCCATCCGCGAGGACCTGAAGTTCACCGAGACCTCGCTGGTCTGGGTAGTCAACGCGTACATGCTCACGTTCGGCGGGTTCCTGCTCCTTGGCGGCCGACTGGGCGATATTTACGGTCACCGCAAGCTGTTCCTTCTCGGCATCACGCTGTTCACGGTTGCCTCGCTGGCGTGCGGGCTTGCCAACACACAGAGCTTGTTGATCGCCGCGCGCGCAGTTCAGGGCATCGGCGGAGCAGTCGTCTCGGCCGTTTCGCTCTCGCTGATCATGACCATGTTCGCGGATGGCCCGGAGCGTGCGAAGGCGATGGGTGTGTATGGCTTCGTGTGCGCGGGCGGCGGGAGCATCGGGCTGCTGCTCGGGGGCACGCTCACGAGCGCGTTCAACTGGCACTGGATATTTCTAGTGAACATCCCGATCGGCATCGCGGTGTATGCGCTGTGCCTGTCGTTGCTGCCGAACATTCGCACGCTCGTGACGGATCGCCGGCTCGATGTGACGGGCGCGATCACGGTGACGACGTCGTTGATGCTCGCTGTGTATGCGATCGTGAATGGCAACGAGACGGGATGGACATCGACGCGGACGCTCGGCTTGCTTGGCGCCGCCGTCGTGCTGCTCGCGGTGTTTCTGACCATCGAGGCGCGCGTAGCAGCGCCGCTCATGCCGCTGCGGATTTTCCGGCTGCGCAATCTGAATGTGGCGAACATCGTTGGGGTGCTTTGGGCGGCGGGGATGTTTGCGTGGTTCTTCATCGCTGCGCTGTATCTGCAGATCGTGCTCGGCTACGGACCGATGCAGGTGGGCCTCGCGTTCCTGCCTGCGAACATCATCATGGCGGCGTTTTCGCTGGGGCTGTCCGCCAAGCTGGTTATGCGCTTCGGTGTGCGGAAGCCGCTTACGGTTGGACTCGCGCTGGCGTGCATCGGGCTCGCACTGTTTGCCTGGGCACCGGCCGATGGGGACGTGTTGGTGAATGTGTTGCCCAGCATGATTCTGCTCGGGCTGGGTGCGGGCATCTCGTTCAATCCGCTGCTGATTGCAGCGATGAGCGACGTGGAGCCGAGCGAATCCGGCCTCGCATCCGGAATCGTGAACACGGCGTTCATGATGGGTGGCGCTCTGGGTCTCGCCATCCTCGCGGCCCTCTCCGCCATGCGCACGAGCAACCTGCTCGCAGCCGGCGCTTCAATGCCCGAAGCCCTCACCGGCGGCTACCAGCTCGCCTTCCTCCTCGGCGCCCTCGCTGCCGGCCTCGCCGCCGTAATCGGCGGCGTCTTCCTGCGCCCCAAGGCCGCAGCCCCCGAGCAAGCCGTCGCCCCTTCCTCCCTCCCCGCCGCCGCCAACGATTGAGGTGCGGCAGGCGAGGCAAGGCTTCGCAATCTACAACGCCTTTCGCTGCGTCACTCCGGAGCACCGCCCGACGGCGGTCCGAAACGGCTTAGTATTCGCCTTCCATGCAGAACTGCCAGTTGACCCCGCGGTTCTCTAAGGTCGCAAATTGCGACCTTGAACGCCCGTCGACGCGGCCGTTTCGGAGTGCCTCAGAGACGGAGCTCGTCGGGCGATTTGAGGAGGCGCTCGCTCTGGGGGATGGACTCGCAGGTGCGCATTGCATTCATGAGCGGTGGATGCGTGGTGAGTACCCGGCGCGAATCGAGGCGGCGCTTGAGGAGTTATGGAAGCGAGCGGCGAAGACGATTCCTGATTGGCTGCCGATGCGCTACATCACCTGGCTGCCGCTGGTGTACGAAGTCACGGCGCAGTTCACCGCCGCTGCGCGCGGCCGCTCGAACATCTATCTCATTCTGCTCGACTACTCGGATCGTCGCGGCGATCCGCATGGGCTGTACGTCGGCATGAGCGCATACAGTCCCGCGCAACGATTCGATCAGCACAAGGCGGGCATTCGTGCCGCCGGCAGTGTTCTGAAGCGCGGCATCGAAGTGCTCACCGGCCCGACGCTGCACCTTCAGCACATCAAGCGAAGTGAAGCTGCGCGCATCGAAGTCGCACTCGCCGAAGCGCTCTCAGATGCTGGCTTGAATGTGCAAGGCGGGCATTAGTTTCAGTAGTATTTCGCGCAATGATCCTCGCGGCGTCCCGAAGCAACACAACTGTCGGCAGGCTCGGTCGAGCCAGAGACAGGCTTTGTCAGGCGCTCGATCAGAAGTTGACGCTCGAGCAGGTTGCGCGCGAAGCGGCGCTCTCACCCGGCCAGTTCATCCGCGCGTTCAAGGCTGTGTTCGGCGAGACGCCACATCAGGTCCGTATCGACGCGCGCCTCGATCTGGCGAAAAGGCTGCTCATTACGGACTCCGCGCCGGTCACGGAAGTCTGCGTCGCAGCCGGGTTCGCGAGTCTCGGCACATTCAGCCATGTTTTCGCGCGCCGAGTCGGTGTGTCGCCTTCCGCATTCCGGCGGGACGCGCGCACCCTGGTCCAGGTGCCGGGCTCGCTGCCGCCCAAGCTCTATCCTGGCTGCCTCACGCTCATGTGGCACCTGCCCGCCTGATCGACATCAATTTTTGAGAAGCGCGCGGCAGCGGTTTCTGCCAACCTGCGCCCATGGGCCTGAAGATCAAGCTGAACAGCATCATGGTGGACAACCAGGACAAAGCGCTGAAGTTCTACACCGAGGTGCTGGGTTTCGCGAAGTGCAAGGACATCCCGGTGGGCAATGGATTCCGCTGGATCACCGTGATCGCACATGACAGTCACCCGGACGTTGAGCTCGTCCTCGAGCCGAACGCCAACCCGGCCGGCAAAACGTTCCAGGCCGCGCTCTTCGAGCAGAACATCCCGGCCACTGCCTTCGAAGTGGACGACCTCGAGGCAGAGCATCGCCGCCTGAAAGCTCTCGGCGTCGTCTTCACGGTGGCGCCCACGAAGATGGGCCCCGTCAGCATCGCCGTATTCGCCGACACCTGCGGCAACCTGATCCAGATCTATCAGCAGACCGGGTAACCACCGGCGAGTTACGCATACCAGCGCCCTCTACGGTAGAGTTGTACCGAGAGGGACCTATGCACCACAAACAACGGCTGACTCGTTCCCGGAATTACTGGATAGCCGGCGTCTGCGGCGGTATTGCCGAGTTCCTGGGCTGGTCCCCCGGCGTGGTGAGAGTGCTCTATGTGTTCTTCTCACTCATTTCTACGGCATTTCCTGGGATGCTGGCGTACCTGATTCTCGCGATGGCCATGCCCCCTCCCGACAAACGCCGGCGATTCCGTCTCGAAGACTTCCGTGTGCAATGAGGCTCGCGCGCTCGTCAAGCAGCTTCGAGGATGTAAATCTGCCTGGCCGAGGAATTGGTGAGCGGTGTCTTGTCGTACCCGCCGTAGGCTTCCAGGAAACGTAGGCCGTTATGCCGCAACAGTGCCTGCAGCTCCTGCGGAAAATACATCTTCAAGTCGAGTGATCCCTCAGTCTCCGTCCCGTCGGGAGACCTGTGGAACGTCCTTACGGACGTGATCTGGGTAATCGCATCGTAACGAGACGTCTGCGTCACGACTACGCGGCCGGCGCCGCTTGGATCGTCGTACTCCGACATCGGCTCACGGGCGTGCGGGTCCGCCAGTAAGCGCTGCAGACTTGGCACGAAGACATCGACGATGAAGCGGCCACCCTCGGCGAGATGCCGGCGCACGCACGACATGCATGCATCGAAGGAGTCGATGTCGAGGAGATGCCAGATGGAGTTGCCCGCGATGAAGATCAGGGCGAAGCGCTCGTCGAGATCGAATTGCCTGATGTCGGCCTGAATGTAGCGACTCGGCGTGGCGCCCGCCTTTGCTTTGCGGCGCGCCTCCATGAGCATGCCGGGTGACAGATCGATTCCCGTCGCCGCGAACCCCGCGTTGGCGAGGGGCTCGAGAAGTCTGCCCGTTCCACAGGCCAGCTCCAGCACGGGCCCACCGACCATCCGCGCCTGATTCAGAAAGAACTCGATGTCATCTTTCCGCGGAAACATCAGATCGTAGTGGCGTCCATCCAGATAGATTTGATCCATAGATACTCCTACGGGTGCGACTCGCTACCGCCCTCCCGTCAGCAACCGTGCTTGCCGTTTCCACCAGGCCGCGAGTGCCGTCAGTTCGTGCATCTGCGCGGCCTCGCTCAGCGCGTCGCTTCGTGCCGCCGGGTCAAGGTTGCACGTCCACCAGAGTTTCGCCTGACATTCCGGGCAGTACTCCACGGGCTGCCGGTCGCGCTCCTCTGAACTGTTCGAGCCGTTCATCCCGCATTCGTACGCGGTACAGTGTTTGATACCAAGCATGTGTCCGGTTTCGTGAGTCGCGGTTTTCAAGGTGCGCACGATGCTGACGTGGCGCATCCCCGGGTCTGCATCCGGGTCGCCGTTGCGCGCCATGGACCACACCCCCACACGCTCAGTCAGCGAGCCCTGTCCGAACACGAAATTCCACCCGGGGCCGGGCCACAGGTCCATCGCACTGATGCCCAATACGGCTGCGTCGGTGGCTTTCCTGTATCGCGGAAGCACTTGCTCCAGCAGGTAGGTCGTCAACAACTGATTGCGGGCTCCCTCGTACGGAACACGCTGCGCGTCTGCGGGGATTTCCTCGAGAGGTACTTGTGCGTCGACGGACAGCGCCAATCCGAAGAAGGGCCTCATGAGGTCGGCGACGGTCTGTAACACGTCCGACTGTCCTGCACTCAGTGGGCCTATCGGTACGATTCGGAGCGTGGAAAAGAGGCTCGTGACTCGCTGGCGCGCGAGAGCGCGATACTGAGTGAACGTCTGGCCGGTTTCCTTATGCGTGGCCAGCCAGTCGCCGGAGCGCGGTGGAGTCTTGCGTCCGAAGAGCGGCTTGATCCTTGCCATCGACACCGTGATCGAGTCGCCGTCGTCTCGCGTGCATGCGCTCGAGCCGAGGAAGGGAGGCAACGTGCTCAGCAGTTGTAGCGCGGTTCGGCGAGACAAGAGCATATCGCAGGAATCTAACAGTGCCGTGGCGCGTTGACGATCTCGACAACCGATCGTTAGACTCACGCCAGGTCGTACAGGCGACCCTCGGTCCGCGAGAAGGGTTGAACCCGCCTGCGTCGATACATCGCCTCAAACCTTCTTTCTGCCCGTTTCGCGGACGCCGGGCGCATCAGAAGGAAGGTCTCATGTCCGAAGCACTCCCTGTCCGCCCCAATCTCGAGTGGCTGAAGAAGACGGCGAAGCAACTGTTGCAGGAGCTACGCACTCAAATCCCGGGTAGCAAACTGGCCGACGCCCAGCTGAAACTCGCGCGCCGCTATGGGTTCTCCAGCTGGCGCGCGTTGAAGGCTCATGTCGAGCAGTTCACCTCACACACCTACGACGACGAACAGGTTGCTGCGTTTCTGCGTGACGTCGGTGCCGGGCGCGTCGAGGCCATCAAGGCAACGCTGGCGGCGTACCCTGAAATCGTGAACGCGATTGGACCCCATCCGTACTGGGGTGGCCGACCTCAGGCGCTGCACGTATCCATCGAAACGAATCGTCGGGATGTTTTCGATCTGCTCCTCGATGCAGGGGCGGACGTCGACGGCAGCAACGCGCTCTACGATCATTGGTCGCCGCTCATGCTCACCTACGATAGAAATCGAGAGCACATGCGCACAGCGCTTCTGGCGCGGGGCGCGCGCAAGGGCGTGCTCGAAGCCTTGCTGGCAGGCGATGACGAAGCTCTGCGTCGCATGTTACGCACAGGCAACGCCGCGTTACCGCCCGATCCGAATGGCGGCTCCATTCTCGCCTTCGCACGCACGCCCTACGCAATCGATCGCTTGCTGGAGCTGGGCGCCGCGGTCGATGTGAAAGACCGTTGGGAAACGACGCCAGCGGAAGCAATGAGCCGCCTGGGGCCTCGTGGGTTACCGCTCGTAAAGCATCTGGTGAAGCGCGGCATCGCTGTGCCACCGGAGGCATATGCTCGCCTGGGCGACAAGCAGGCGATCGAGGCAATGCTGGCCCGGAATCCGCAGCTCATCGAGTCCGACGACTTGTTCATCGGCGCCGTGGATTTCGGTCACGTCGACCTCGTGCAGTGGTTACTCGAGCGGGGCGCCAATCCGAACGCGCGCTCGAAGATCGGTTCGCGCGGCACGGCGCTTCATTCGGCGGCGTGGGAGGGCAACCTGCAGATCGTGCAATTACTCGTGAATGCAGGCGCAGACATCAGAGCGCTCGATCACGAACATCACGGTACCCCGGAAGGTTTTGCTCGAGTAGCGATCGAAGTTACGAACAACCCACAGTGCGCCGAGGTCGCGGCGTACTTGAGCGAGGTCGCCAAACGCTAGCATTCGCACTACGGATACGAGGAGTACTTCCATGCCACGTTTCATCGAGATCAGCCACGTCATCGAGCCCGGAATGGTGACGTATCCCGGACTGCCCGCGCCGGAAGTCGAGGTCATCGTCGATCACGACACCTCACGCGTGCGCTATCAGAACAAGTCGGAGTTCCTGATCGCGTCTCTCCATCTGTGTGGAAATACGGGGACGTACGTGGACTCACCGCTGCACAGACATCGGGGCGCGACGGATCTGGCAGGTTTGCCGCTTGAGCGTGTCGCCCACGTGCCAGTGCGTGTCTTCGACGCCCGTTCGCTCGGCCGCGCGGTCGGCCCCGACCTGCTCAAGGGGGCGGACCTGCGTGGCGCAGCCGTCCTGGTGCGGACCGACTTCAGCCAGCACTGGCGCACCGAGCGCTATGGTCGCGATAACCCATTTCTGACGGCCGCGGCCTGCGAGCTGCTCGTGCGCTCGGGAGCCGCATTCGTCGGCATCGACTCTCTGAACATCGACGACGTGGCCGATCTCGCGCGCCCCGCGCACACGATCCTGCTCGGCGCAGGCATCCCGATCTGCGAGCACATGACCAACCTCGCCGCACTCCCGCAGAACGGCGGCAACCTGCACGCCGTTCCCATCGCCTGGAAAGGCGGCGCGACGTTTCCGGTCCGGGCGTATGTGCAATTTTGAGCTTCAAATGCGCTTGAAGAACTCGCAATTGGCCTTGCCTGCGAGCATGTAGAAGCAATCGGGTCCGTCGAAGTGGAGATCTCTGAATTCTGAGTTGCGTCCCTTGCCAAACGCGACGATCACGCGATGGGCGTCATGGAAGACGATCCGATACATCTGAGACCAGGATTTACCCTTGTAGATGGTCGTGAACCGCCGCGCCGTGATCCGAAACCGTAGATGGCCGAAGAACTCCTTCGAGCGGAGCAGCCTTCTCGTACGCTCGGAGACGTTCTTTGGGAATGACCAATATTCCAATGTGCGATGTCTGTCGGACTGCCACTTGCCGAGCAGCGGAGCCTTGGAAGGGGCGCGGCGTTCCCGCGGGAACGAACGCATAGATCTACCCTTCACGACGACTACTTCGCCGCTGCCCAACTGAGCGCGGTCTCGAGGCGGTCGTTGCCCCAGAACAATTCGTCGCCGACGATGAAAGTCGGCGCGCCGAAGATACCGATCTCGACTGCGTGCTCGGTATTGCGACGGAGCTGCGCCTTGACCCTCTCGTCACTCATCGTGGCGAGCGCCGCGTCCGGGTCGGGGGCAACACCGCTCAGGCACTCACGAAGAACGTGGGGGCTTGCGATGTCCAGGTCATCGCCGAATTCCGCCGTATACACCCGCTTCACGAACTGCGGCAGCCACTCCGCCTCGCTGAACGCCGTGGCGATACGCGCCGCATTCAATCCATTGCGCGGAAACTGCGATGGCTTGCGAAACGGCAACCCAAGCTCCGCGCAGACGCGCTCGGTGTCGCGCCACATGTAGCGGCCCTTCGCCGGGAACAGATTCGCCGGCGCATCCGTCCAGCCCTGAGCGCGAAAAATCGGCCCGAGCAGGAAGGGCCGCCAGATCACGCGCCGCCCGTAGTCCCGCGCGAGCCCCTCGATGCGCATCGCCGCGGGATAGGAGTAGTTGCTCGCGAACTCGAACCAGAACTCGATCGGGCTATTCATGCACCCAACAATAGCCCTCCGGGACAAGGATGCCCAGCTCACGTGCTGCGGCTCTATGGCTCCTCAGGTCGGCCCTGATCCGGGATCAGCGCACCGCCAGGGACAATTTTGTCTATGTCGTTCCTGAGCTCGGTCAGATACTCAACGAAATCCTTCAGCTCTTCGTCCTTGCTTACTTTGAGGGATCGCTCGAGAAGTCCCACCGTCGTTCTGGACTTCCCAAGATTGCCAAACTCGCGATAGTAGGCTGCGGACACGAACAAGTATTCCAGGCGATCACCCTCCGGCAGTTCCCTCGCCAGTGCTGCTTCAATCATCCCGAGCGCCTGGCGTCTGAAAGCGCTGGCGCCAGGCAAGTCCCCGAGCTCCGTTTCGTAGTAGTACGCGAGCACTCGTAAGAGCCGAATCTTCATGCGCACATCCGGGTTTCGCGCGGCATAGCTCCTCTGCAGCAGCACGAGTTTGTCGCGAAGAGAAGGACTCTGGGTCGGCTCATAGGAAGCCAACTCCGCTGCCACCGCCGCTCGCTCGTTTGCCGTCAATTCGAAATCATCGATGAAGGCAGCAAAACCTGACTGCTGACAGAACCAGATGCCTTTCGGATCCGTCAGTGGCCAGAACACCTGATCGTATTTCGATGGCCATTGATAAATGTACGATCCCGAGCTCAGTGGATGCGACACATCGCATGTGGAACCTTGTCGCACGGGATCAGGAACAGGCACCGGTTTGCCCCACGTCGTGGCGCGAGCGATGACTGTGAATGTCAGCACGAGCACAAGACTGCATACAGAGGCGTTCTTCATCTTGGGTCCGGCGGGCCGCGCTGGCGATTCAGGGATCCTTCTTGATCGCGTCTCGCACAATTCCGCGCAGGTCGCCGACCCTCGTGGCCATGTCCTTCTTGGTCTGATCGATCGGCGCTGGTCTTTTGTGGGCCAGCTCATTGCGAAGACGCGTGTAGATCGTCTCCATCTCTCCCTGTTTTGCAAAGGGACTCAAGCTTTGAGTCTGAGGAACCGTCGGATCCCGTTTGACAATGAAGGCATCGATAGCAGTTTGCTTGTCCGCAAAAAGGCGCATCAGAATTCCGTACAGGTGCAGGAATTCCTCCGTCGCACTCACCGAGAGACGCGCAGAGCGAAGTGCTTCGAAGTGCTTCTCACCGGCAAGAGTTGGGGGCTCAAGCACTGCCTTGAGATCATTCGCGCCAAGTCCAGCAATGAGTTTGATTTTCTGACCTTCGGCCACCAGCGTGGCGGCTTCCACAACGATGCCCGGCTGCGAGGATTTGAAATCCTTCCGGGTAATCTTCGCGACACCGATTGCAACCTGGTGGAAGTATGACAAGCGATTGAGTGCCGCTTCGACCACGATGTGCGCGAGCGCGCAACCCTCATCAGGCGATGCTATACCGGAGACATCCACTGACGCGATGATCTGTTCGCCGTCTGGGGCTTGCAGCTCCACTTTGTCCACGCCAGCGTCCGCGGGGTTATAGCTGAACGGCTGGAACTCGATCGTGCTGTCAGTCAGTTGTGCCGCGAACTTGATGTTTCCCTTGTACATGCGCGCTCCAGGAGCTGATCTTCCATCGCAGGGAAGTAATGCGCCAGATCGGACGCGCTCCGGCAGTTCCACGCGATGGTACTACGAGTAGCAGCCACGGCTCCGAACACCCGCTTCGGATCGCAAGCGGTCACAAGTTGGAGTGTGTCGGAGTCGAATCTCTTCGCACGCGGCGTCGAGCGCCTTGAGGAAGAGGGTGCCCTGCTCCGACGACCCCGCCAGCTACCATCGCTTTGTGATTGGTTTCGATTTCTGCGCCGTGTTTACGCGACGAAGGAAATCAGCCAGAGACTTTGCGCCGTGATTGCACGCTGGATTGGCCAACAACGCCTGAAGCACTTCGCGACACTCGTGTAGCAGATAGTCAGGCATTATTTCGAAGTCGGCGCGTTCCATGAACGCCATGAATTCGTCTTGCAGCAATGAATGCGCGTCGGCTCGTGCGAGCGAAGCGGCCTGCTCAATCGCATCGCGTAGCGTTCTACGGCCCACGGATTGACCGTAGTTTCGTTCGAAGCCGCGAATGATCGCCGGGCCTACGATACGACGGTAGCTTTCCGTGTCGAGGAGCACGCCGCGAATGAGCAGCAACTCGAGGAACTGAGCGGCGGCATACTGAAGGTTGGGTTCCGTCGACTCCACGACGTCATCGAGCTTGACCAGGATGAGCGTGCGCTGACCCTCAGGTAGCTTCATGAACTCTTCGACCGACATACTCTGCAACGCCAGCGCGATCTCATGTAGCCGACCGTGCGCCAATACCTCCGATATCGGTTTCGTCGCCGATAGCACAGAGGCGAGCCGAACTACGAAGGCTTTGGCAGTGTCGATGCGGCGCTCACGTGGTTCCAGACAATCTCGAACGAGGTCGTCGATCTCAGGCGGAATCGCTTGATTCAGCATCGCAAGGTCTTCGTACTGACCCTGCGGAATCGGCTTTCCGGATAGCGCTTCGTAAAGCGTAACGCCCAATGAATACAGGTCAGATCGTGCGTCGACGATTTCTCCTGCCTGCTGTTCGGGTGACATGTACCCGGGCGTGCCAATCCAGGCTCCGGATTTGGTTAGTCGCTGCGCCTCGAGCGGTGAGAGCGCGATTCCGAAATCGACCAGATACGCAGACTCGCGGTCGTTCGTGATGATGATGTTTCCAGGCTTTACGTCACGGTGAACGACACCCAGGGAATGGGCGTGATCGAGCGCGGAAGCGATCTGATGAAACCAGAGCCGCGCCCTGTCGAAATCGATTGGCCCCTGGTCGCTGATGATCTGCCGAAGGTTCGCGCCCTCGATAAACTGAGAGACGATCAGAAAATGCCCCGGGCTGAAGTCGACATCGTAAACAAAGGGATGTTCGGATGCGAAAGCCGCGCAAGGATACGCGCCTCACGCCGAAATCGTTCCTGCTCCGCGGGTGAAAACTGCGTTGCAAGCGGATTCAGAACCTTTACGGCGATGTCACGCTCCAGCACATTGTCTCGACCTCTGATGACACGAGCAAACCCACCCTCGCCGTAGGGTTTGGAATCGAACGAAAACCTGTGTTGCGCGGCTGCGGGCACGCGCACACTCTCTTCGACCGTCGACATACCTATCTTTCGCTCCCGAACAGACCACCGACCTGGACGGCTGTTCGCTTGAAATGCGGCAATCTTGGCCTTGAGAGCCGAGTAGGCTGCCGTTTGCACTACCATGTTCTCCTATGCGTTACGGTGTTGTAGGCGTAGCGCCTGTCCCGATTTAGGAGCGTCTTCGGAGGCCGTAATGTTAGACGGCCGGGATGAAGAGTTCCGTGGCAGCTAACGCGGGCCGCGTCGCAGGGACCTGAATGAGCGCATTTTGGCGGAAGCACGCCAGGCATAGGACTCGAACTAGATGTGAATTCGTGCAGAAGTGGCGGCCTTTGTGTGCGGCCGTCCGCAAGCACAGTCAAATAGCGCAGGCGTGGACCGCACACAGCGGCAGCGCGCGCTCTTTGCTGCCGCGCCGGACTGAAGCAACGAGCTGGACTCTTGCAGCGAGCGCGCTTAGAACGCATGCCTCACTTGCAAGCAATCGTCAGCACCGCATGCAGCCTCGCGGCCGGAAACAGGCTACTTCGTCGCGACCCAGCTGGGCGCCGTCTCGAAGGTCAGAGGACCCGGATGTCATCCAGCTCGACCTGGATCCCGGATGGTCCTTCGTTCAGCGTCAGTTGTATTGATAGATCTGAACGACCTTCTTCTGCCGTCCAAAGTGGCATGACGACCGACCATCTGCGAGGCGTGGAGCCGCGGACTTCAATTACGTCCATCAGTTCATAGGCGCTGTCAGGAGGGAGAACGAGACGACGTCCATAGCCAGCGATAGCCCTTTCGATTTCCTCCTCGGTTATCCGAGCGCCATTCGTTAGAGCCACAAGCTCGGCATACTGGCGCTTCGTCATATAGCCGAGAACTTGTTTAACTGCCCCAACTATCGCGGGTGCCAACTTGCTCATGCTGCGCTCCTGTGGGGTTGCGTAAGCACGCCAGCGTTCGTACTACTTCGTCGCGACCCAGCTGAGCGCAGTCTCGAGGCGGTCATTGCCCCAGAACAACTCGTCGCCGACGACGAATGTCGGCGCGCCGAAGATGCCGATCTCGACTGCGCGCTCGATATTGCGGCGGAGCTGCGCTTTAACTCTCTCGTCACTCATCGCGGCGAGCGCCGCGTCCGGGTCGGGGGCGACACCGCTCAGGCACTCACGAAGAACGTGGGGGCTTGCGATGTCCAGGTCATCGCCGAACTCCGCCGTATACACCCGCTTCACGAACTGCGGCAGCCACTCCGCCTCGCTGAACGCGGTGGCGATACGCGCCGCATTCAATCCATTGCGCGGAAACTGCGATGGCTTGCGAAACGGCAGCCCAAGCTCCGCGCAGACGCGCTCGGTGTCGCGCCACATGTAGCGGCCCTTCGCAGGGAACAGGTTCGCCGGCGCATCCGTCCAACCCTGATCGCGAAAAATCGGCCCGAGCAGGAAAGGTCGCCAGATCACGCGCCGCCCGTAGTCGCGCGCGAGCCCCTCGATGCGCATCGCCGCGGGATAGGAATAGTTGCTCGCGAACTCGAACCAGAACTCAATTGGGAGATTCATGTGCCAACGATAGCCCGTTCAGGGCGACGATGCACAGCTCACGCGCCGTTCAAAAGGCCCTCGCCAGAGCGTCGTCGCAGCTTGCTAGCCATATAAGTTTTTATATAATGTAACGAATGATGAAGCCCGTGGAGTTCCGTGGCGATTCACTCGATCGTCTTCGGGAGTTTCCCAAGGAGGCGCGACGCGAAGCTGGATTCCAGCTCGACCGCGTGCAGCGCGGGTTGGAGCCCTTCGATTGGAAACCAATGGCGTCCGTTGGAGCAGCTGTCAGCGAGATTCGGGTGCGCGACGAATCGGGGGCGTTCCGAGTGCTCTATGTCGCCAAGTTTGAGGACGCCGTGTACGTACTGCATTGTTTCCAGAAGAAGACTCAGGCCACCTCGAAACGAGACGTTGACCTGGCAGAAAAGCGATATCGAGAGTTGCTGAAGGAGCAGAAATGAGCAAGAAACGATTTGCTTCCGTGTGGGACGCGATCGAGGATTCGGCGCGGGACGCTGCGAGCATGAAGCTGCGCGCCGAGCTCGCGCACGAAATCATCGGAATGATGCAGGAGCGCAAGCTGACGCAGGCGAAGGCTGCCGAGCTGATCGGTGTGACTCAGCCGCGCATTTCAGATCTGATGCGAGGTCGGCTGGGCCTGTTCTCGCTCGATGCACTAGTGGACATGGCAGATCGGATCGGTCTGCGGACACGCATGGTCATCAGCCCGAAGAGAGCTGCCTGATACGAGCGGAGTCACTTGCCGCTCAGTGCGTCGTGGTACGCCCTTGTTTTCATGTGCCTCGACACTGGAGTAGGGCAACGCGCAGATCACGTATCGATATGCGCTGACTTCCCAGCTAGCATAATTCTGCTTATATAAGCGTAAGAGTGCTAATAACCGGCCATCCTGGATGCTAAACCTCTGAAGCCGTCGCCTCGGGTGGCGGGGCGCTGGGTGCGCCGCTGAGGCGGGCCATGCTGACGACCGCGGCCAATATAGAAATTCCCGCGGCCGCAGCGAGCGCGACATTCGAGCCACGCTCGGGGCGGGCACCGAATAGCAACGCGACGCCGGCAGCACCAAGCGCTTGGCCGAACAAGCGAGCGGTGCCGAGCATGCCGCCCGCCGCGCCGCTGCGTGCCCGCGGGGCCGACGACACCAGGGCGCGATTGTTGGGCGATTGAAAGAGCCCGAACCCCAATCCGCACACAGCCATGCGCCAAACGATATCCGCCGTGGTCGCGTCCGACGGTAAGAATGCGAGCGATGCGAGCCCGGCAGCCATGATCGCGAGTCCCAGCCCACCAAGAATGCCAGCCGGATAGCGATCCGCGAGTCGCCCGGCCAAAGGCGCCGCAAGAGCGAGCGCCACGGGCCAGGGCGTCATCAACAACCCAGTCTCCACAGCACTGCGCCCGAGTCGCTGAAGCTCGAAAGGCAACGCCACGAATGCGGCCATCTGCGCCATGAATGAGCACACCGACGTCGCAACGGATAAAGAGAACAAACGGATGCGCAATAAATCGAACGGCATGATCGGCGAAGCGCGCCCGATCTCATGCCGCACGAGAGCCACACCGAGCACGCAGCCACCCGCAAGCTGCGCCAGTGCAAGTGGCATCGCTTCGTGATGAGCGAACGATTGCAGCCCGATCATGAGCAATCCAAGCGCCCCCATGTGCAGCGCCGCTCCAACGAAGTTCAGCCGGCGCCCCGAGCGTTCGGTCTCCGGCAGTGCGGACGTTGCGATCAGAAACGTGATCACACCGATCGGAACGTTCACGGCGAACACCCACCGCCAATGTCCAATCGCAAGAATGGCCGACGCAATCGTCGGCCCCAGTGCCGCAGAAGTCGCGACCACCACCGCGTTGATTCCGATTGCACGCCCGAGCATGTGATGCGGATAGGTGTAGCGCACGAGCGCGGCGTTCACACTCATGATCCCCGCGGCGCCGATCCCCTGGATCACGCGCGCGATGCTCAGACTGACGAGCGACGTCGAAAACGCGCACGCCAGCGAAGCCAGCGTGAACACGACGAGCCCCGCCTGCGAAATCCGTCGATAGCCGACGATCTCACCCAGCGATGCCAGTGGCAGGAGCGAAACGAGGATGGCGACCTGGTACGCGTTGATCACCCACACCGACGCCGCATTCGTCACGGCGAAGTCGCGCGCAATCGAAGGCAACGCGACATTGGCGATGGTGCTGTCGAGCACGGACATGGCGAGCGCCAGCGCGATGGCCACGATGGCCCAGTAGCGCCGCGGGACGGGAAGCCCGTCAGTCTGGGAGGTCATGCGTTATGACACGTCGCACGCCCGCCACTATATAGATGTATCGCGTTTGACGCCTTCCCCGGAAGGCGCGCGGCGCGTTAGCTGGTCGCAGCGCTTTCCTGGCCGACCAGATAATTCACGAGCTGAATGAGCTCGTCGTACGACGTGAGCGACTGGTTGTTGATGCGATACCGCCCATTCACGATGAGCGTCGGCGTTTGTTCAACCTGGTACGCCCGCACCAGCGCATCCGCCTGCTTCACCTTCATCTCGATCGAAAACGAATTCGCAGTCGAGACGAACTTTTCGACGGCCACGCCAGTGCGCTTGTTGTAGAAGCGCGCGGCGTCCTCGATGGTCGGGAGATTGCGCTTCAGCTTGCGATTGGCCTGATCGACGATGCCGAGCTCGCCGGTCTTCCACACAGCCTCGAACATGGCGTCGTGCGTCTTGTCCGCAATGCCCAGCGCCTGCGCCGTGAGATAGGCACGCTGGAACATGGGCCACGCTTCCGGCGGATTGAACGACGCAGGCAGGTACACCATCTTCGCGTTCTTCGGCAGGCTCGACTCGAGCCGCTTCGCGACGGGCAGGAACTGGTTGCACGCGATGCAGCCGTACGAAAAGACTTCCATGACTTCCACGGTACCCGCCGGCACGGTGGTGCGCTTCATGGACTGGATGCGGAAATAGTGCTGGCCTTCCTTCCAGTTCGTGGCGGCCTGGGCGGCGCCATTGAAGGAAACGAGCGACAGCGCGGCGAACAGGACAGCAAGATATCGATTCATTGCGGAAGTCTCCCGGTCAGGGTGACGGTATAGCAGCCTTGTTACGACAGCCGCCACCGCGGCAGGTTCGCTCTCCACGACACAACGAAGCGCTAAACTCGCAGGCTGGATAGCGAGGAGTGCTCCCAATGATTGCGCGTCACTGGCGTGGGTGGACGACGGAGGAGAATGCCGACGAATACGAAGCGCTGTTGCGGGAGAAAGTGCTGCCGGGCCTGAAGCAGGTGGCCGGCTACCGCGGCGGCTACGTGCTGCGGCGGGAAGTCGAGGGCGGCGTGGTCGGCGAAGTAACGGGTGAAGTCGCAGGCGAGATCGTGAGCGAAGTCGAGTTCGTCGTCGTGAATCTGTTCGAGTCGCTCGATGCCGTGAAACGATTCGCCGGGCCGAGCTACACGACGGCCGTGTTCGAGCCCGAAGCGCGCAGGCTTCTCAGCAAGGTGGAACCGCTAGCGACGCACTACGAGGTGCGCATCAGCACCGTGTAGGCCTGGTCGACCACGCGGCCACACGCCGCGGTCCCGCCGCGGGCGTGCGCCGGCACAGCGAAAGCTTTACTTCGGCTTGCGGAATTTGAACGCGAACTGATCCGTCTTGCCGCGGATCGATGCATCCCGCACGTTCGCCGCATGCGTGTCCGCCGGATTGGCGAGCACATCGCTCTGGCTATCCAGAACGAACCCCGCCGCGGTCACTTCCGTCTTCACCACATCGGGATCGATGCGATGGAGCGTGGAGGTGTCCTTCGTGCCCGCGCCCTTCGCGGCCGCATGGTCGATCACGATGTACGTGCCGCCCGGCTTCAGCGCATTGAAGACACCCTTGTTGAACGCGAGCAGATCCGCGTTCGGGCGATTATGGAAGTCGTGGTAGTTCAGCGAAGTCCACACCACATCGACCGGCTCCGGCGCGAGCGGCCCCTGACCCATCGTCCCGACGCGAATGTTCTTGTAATCCGCAGCCAGGGCAGCGACCGGCGGCGGTCCACCTGGGCCATCGGGACGGGGTGGCGCAGCCAATGCGTACACGACGCCCTTGTCGCCAACCACCTTGCTGAAGATGCGCGTGAAGTAACCCTGGCCGGGCATCAACTCGACCACCTTGTCGCCGCTCTTGATACCGGCGAACGCAACGATCTCAGCGGGCTTGCGATCTGCATCCCGCTGCTTGTCCGTATCCGGCCGACCTGCATCGGCCACGGCCGCGGTGACGGCAGCGGGAATCTTGTCCGCGGCTCCCGCCTGGGGCGCGCTGACGAGCAGCGCAACGATGAACGCACACAGATAGCGAACCATTGATATCCCCCTGATGACGCTTGCGGACTCTAGCAGTTACTCATGACCATAGACCGGCCCGGCCGCCGATGGTCGCCAGGCGGTGCAGACTGCGCGATAGGCCGCGGGTGAGTCCATCGAAAACGCCTGGGGCTTCGTTTAAGTTGGCGGCCCCGAACGGGATGCTCCACATGAAAACGCTTCATTCATTTCTCCTGCTTGCCGCGCTCAGCCTGCCGGCGTTTGGCAGCGACACGCCCGCCAAATTCGAAGCGAAGAAGGACACGTTCGACTTCGTGAAGCGCGAGGAAATGATCCCGATGCGGGACGGCGTGAAGCTCAAGACCTTCATCCTGATTCCGAAGGCGGCCATGAAGCCGGGCGCGCCGAAGGCGCCGATCCTGCTGACGCGCACGCCTTATAACGCAGGCGAGCGCATCTCGCGTTCGGAGAGTCCTCGCATGGCGTCCGTCGTTCCGCAGATGAACGACACTGCCGTCGCCGCCGGCTACATCATCGCGTTTCAGGACATACGTGGAAAATATGGATCCGAAGGCGACTACGTGATGACGCGGCCGCTGATCGGCCCTCTCAATTCCACCAAGGTCGATCACGCGACGGATGCGTACGACACCATTGACTGGCTCGTGAAGAACGTGCCCGAGAGCAACGGCCGCGTTGGTACGTTCGGCGGCTCGTACGAAGGCTACACCGCCGTCATGTCGGTGGTGCGCCCGCATCCTGCGCTGAAAGCCTCGGTGCCTTTCGCGCCCATGGTGGATGGATGGATCGGCGACGACTGGTTCCACAACGGCGCGTTCCGCCAGGACGGCACGCTCGCGTACATCTACGAGCAGGAAGGCACGCGCAAGAACGAAGAGAAATGGTGGTCCGAAACACGCGATACGTACGAGGAGTATCTGCGCGCCGGCTCCGCAGGCGCGATGGCCGCGTCACGCGGACTCGATCAGCTCGGGTTCTGGCGCGCGATCGCCGAGCATCCGGCGTACGACGCGTTCTGGCAGAACCAGGCGGTGGACAAGCTGCTCGCGAAAGAGCCGCTCAAGGTGCCGACGATGATCGTCTCGGGTCTCTTCGACCAGGAAGACATCTACGGCGGCCCGACACTGTTCAAGGCGCTCGCGGACAAGGACCCGAACGGCCAGATGTTGCATCTCGTGCTCGGCCCGTGGAATCACGGGCAGGGTCGGCGCGAGGGCCGTGGTATCGGCCCGATCATGTTCGAAGGCGACACGGCCACGCAGTTCCGCCGCACGGTGATGCAGCCGTTCCTGGACTACTACCTGAAGGATGGGCCGAAGCCCGCGACACCGCGCGTGTTCGTCTACGAGACCGGCGCGGATCAGTGGCATCGGTACGATAACTGGCCGCGCGTCTGCGCGCAGGGTTGCGCCGAGCGATCGCGCAATCTCTATCTCACGGCCGGTGGCACGCTCAGCTTCGACAAGCCTGCGGCAGCGAAAGAGAAGTACGACGAGTACGTTTCGGATCCGGCGAAGCCGGTGCCGTACCGATTGCGGCCCACGCTTGCCGGCTCGGCTGCGGATTCGACATGGGGCGAGTGGCTCGTGGACGACCAGCGCAACGCCGCCGCGCGCCCGGACGTGCTCGTCTACGAAACGGAACCGCTGAAAGAGCCGGTGCGGCTCGCGGGCCAGCCGATCGCGAACCTGTTCGCGTCGACGAGCGGCACGGATGCGGACTGGGTGGTCAAGATCATCGACGTGCTGCCCGCCGAGAATCCGAATCATCCGACGCTCGGGGGTTACCAGTGGATGATCTCGGCGGACATCCTGCGCGGACGTTATCGGCAGGACCCTGCGAACCCCAAGCCCATCGAGTCGAACAAGGTGCTGGCATACCGTCTGCCGCTGCCGCAGGTGAGCCATACGTTCCAGCCCGGCCACCGCATCATGGTGCAGATCCAGTCGACGTGGTTCCCGCTCTACGACCGCAACCCGCAGAAGTACGTGCCGAACATCATGTTTGCGAAGCCCGAGGACTACGTGAAGGCAACGCACCGTGTGTGGCACACGCCGGAGAATGCGAGCTTCATCGAGTTCCCCGTGACGACGGCGGCGCTGGCGCCAGGAAGTATGTGAGCGCCGGACGGACCATCTGACGCCAGTTGCTGAAGGTGTGTCCGGCGTGGACGTACTCCGTTCGATGACGGACGTGGGTGCGCGCGAGATAGCGGTCGAAGAACTTCGCGTCTTCGAACAGGCCGACCTCGTGCGTGCCCGCGCTCATCCACACGTCGATGCGACGATCGGGTCGCTTGTCGCCTGCGAAGTAGGGGCCCAGCACGTGCGCATAGGAATTGAGGCCCGGCGAGAGGAGCGCCACCTTCCTGAAGAGGTCGGGCTTCTCGAGCGCGACTTGTAACGCCGCGCGCCCACCCGCCGAGGTGCCGATGTGGATGCGGCCTTCGGGCGAGGCCTGCGTCGAGTAGCGCTCATCCACGTATGCGACCACGCGTGAGACGTAGCTCAGATATTCCGGGTTGAACTGGTACCAGTCGCCCCGATCCGCGCGCGTGTCGATCATCACGGCGATTGCCGGGACGATCGCGTGGTCGGCGATGAGGTTGTCGAGAATCGTCGGGAGCTGCAGAGCGCCCTTCCAGCCCGAGCCATCGGGCGTATAGAGAACGGGGTAACGCGACGCCGGCGAGTAGCCCGGCGGCAGGTAGATCGAAATGGCGGGCATTGCCCACGGCTCTTCGACTGAAATGACCTGACCCTTCGGTTGCCCCTCACGTGGCTGCGCCTCGGCCGGAGGGCGGTAGCCGCGCATGCGCAACTCCGACACGCGCGGCGCTTCGTCGCCCTGCGGCCCGCCGACGTCCTCATGCGGATTCAGCGAATCGAGACGGTATTGCCCGTTCACGCGGAAGGCGTAGTCGATCACGGCGTCGGATTCGAACTTCATGCGCCGGATGAACACGGTCCCGTTCGCTCCGAGCCGCTCCATCTCCAGTCCGCTCGCTGACCAGTAGATATTGAGGAACGCGCGCGTCGCGAAGTCGCCGATCAGACTCGCGGTCTCGCCCGGCTGCGCGCAATAGAAGAACACGACTGTGTTGTCGTCGCCGACGATGGGAAATCCGCTTCGGGCCTGCTGCAATCGAATGAACTCTTCGGCAAGCGCAGGTTGTTCACCTGCGGGCGCGACGACGTAACGTTGCGCGAACTCTTCGAACGCCCCCATGTCATCCGCGCGTGCCACAGATGCGATGAGCGCTACTGCCACGAGTATCAGATTACGAGACCACATCTTCGGGTATCAGCGAATAGAGCGCGGCTGGGTACGCCTGCCCGCGCCTGACGATGCGATTGCGCACGACGGCTTCGAGCGTTGCGCCAGCTTTTTCGGCTACGCGCCGGCTTGCGAGATTGTCCGGCTCGGCGGCGATCTCGACGCGCGCCATCCCCAGGGAATCGAACGCGAATCGTGCGACAAGGCGTACCGCGCGGGGCGCGAACCCGCGGCCGGTGCGGCTGGTGCGGACCCAGTACCCGATGTTCGCGTACCCATGCTGTCTGTTGAGATGGTTCACGCCGATGACGCCGAGGTGCGCACCGTCCGTGGTGTCGAAGATGCCGAACGTGAACTGCGAGCCCTCCTGCCACCATCGGATCGAGGTGCCGACGAAGCCTGCCGTGTCGGAAGGCGCGTAGCCCGGGTCGCACCAGGGCAGCCATCGCGAGAGCTCGTTGATCGATTCCCTGACTGACGTGTAGATGGCCTCGCAATCCGCCATCTGCAGCGGGCGAAGGCTCACGACACCGTCGGTCAGGTGGGTTTCCATGAGTCGATCTTTGCGCCCGAATTCGTTCTGCGCAACACTCCCAGCGATGAATCGCGATTGGACACGTGAAGGTCTTGGCGCAGCGGCCCACACCGCATTGGCGTCCGGTCTGCCTGCATCCGAAGTCTGGTCCCTCCTGCTGGGAGTGCTGGAGGAACGCGCGCGGCAGCGGACTCCCGCGAGCCTGCGCCAGCAATGGGAGCGCGACCGTTTCGTGCAGCTCTGCTACGTCGATCAGCGCACGCTCGTCGAGCTGGATGGACACCTGCTCGCCGCCGCCGCGGCCTTCGAGTCCGTGGAGCTGTCGCCGGTGGCTCCTCTGGGTGTGGCCTCAGCCGTCGCGCTCGCCAGCCAGAACAAGATCGTTTCGACCATTCGGGGCACGGAAGTGGTGTCCGATCCCACGAACGTGCTTGCTTTGGAATGCGCGCGGCGCCTGCAAGCGGATCCCACCGCGCACGTGCGGCTCACCACGAATCACCGTTGCGTTCGTGCGCAAGAGGTTCCGAAGGCGCCGGGGTTTGCCGCGCACTTCCGCATGTTCTGCCTGGTGTCCGCCGGACATGAGCGCGAGAGTCACGGGTTCACGGTGGATTCGATCGTCGAGCACATTCGCACGCAGCTCGCGGCCCTGGAGCGACTCGAGCATCACGGCTACGCATTCCCCGCGCGGAAGGTGAAGCTGCTTTCCGTGCCGCGCTTCGCCTCACATGCTCAGCGAATCGCCAGTGCGGTCAGCGAAGCGCCCGTCATCCACGCGCCACTGGAGCACGACTACTACGACGGCCTGCGATTCATGGTCAGCGTGCGCGCACCTTCCGGGGACGAGATTCCGTTCATCGATGGCGGCGCGTTCAACTGGCTGAAGAAGCTGACGTCGAACAACAAGCTGGCATTCGTGGCGAGCGCGATGGGCTCGCAGCTAGCCGCACTGCTGTTTCGCGCGCAAGGCGCGCGGCTCTCGCCGGGCTAGATACCAACCTTCCCCAGCATGTCGGCGAGTTGCCGGATCGAATCGGCGAGCGCGGGGTGATCCGCTTCGAACTTCACGGCCAGCGCCTCGAGACGCGGCTTGGGCGCAGCGACTTTCTCATCGCTGCGTGCGAGCGCCTTCTCGATGTCATGAAGCACGGTGGTCAGGCGCTTCCGCTCGTCCGCACTCACGGACTTCGTGGCGGTGAGGCGGGCATGAAGTTGCCCGAGCAGGTCGCGCAGATTCCGATCGCTCATGGGTGCGCTCCATCCAGTCAGCGCACACAGCTTAGCGCATCAGTACCCGCGTTTCAGGTCCACGACCGAAAGCATCTTTTCGCCCGCGGCGTAACGCCGCAGATTCTCGATCATCAGCGCCTGGCGCTCCTCGGGCAGCAGGTCCGACCGCGACGACACGTGCGGCGTGATGATCACGTTCGGCGCCTTCCACAAGGGATGCTCCGAAGGCAGCGGCTCAGGGTCCACCACGTCCAGCCCCGCGCCGGCAAGGCGATGCTCGTTCAGCGCCTTGACCAGATCGTTGGTCACGACGCTGCCGCCGCGCGCCACGTTGATGAACAGCGCGTTCGGTTTCAGCACCTCGAAGAACTTCGTGTTGAACAGACCGGTCGTTTCCGGCGTGAGCGGAGCGGTGTTGACGATGACGTCTGCCGCCCGCGCGAGCGTGAGCAGCTCATCCGGCAGGCCGACGTAACTCACGTAGCTCGGGCCTTCGCGGCCGCGGTTGCGCGTGGCTGTCACCTTCATGCCGAGCGCGTTGCCGCGCATCGCGACTTCCGTGCCAATGCCGCCGAGCCCGACGACGAGCATCGTCTTGCCGTTCAACACCTGCATGTGCGTGGCGGCAGCGTCCTCGCGACTCCAGCGCGCGCGCGAAGTGTTCACGACTGACGTTTCGAGTCCGCGAGCCAACGCCAACGCCAGTGCAATCGCGTGTTCCGCGATCGCGGCGGAGTCGACGCCGCGCATGTTCGTCACCAGCAGGTCGCGAGTCTTCACGGACGGAATGGCCATGCAACGCTCGACGCCTGCCGACATCGAATCGATCCAGCGCAGCTCTTTCGCGCCGTTGATGATTTCAGGTTCGCAGATTCCGCCTTCGCTGGTGAGGCCGAGCACGACGTCTGCGTTCCTGGCCGCGGCGGCGGCGCTGGCGACATTCTGTGCAACCACCAGCTCGGCTCCGGGCGCCGCGGCGGCAAATGCATCGCGCATGGCGGGTGAGACACCGAGGAGCGAGACGATCTTCTTCGGCGGCCGCCAGCCCTTGCGCTCACGCACGGGCGTCGTGTCCTCTTCGAGGCGCAGCTTCGTCATGACATCGGCAATGCTCTTGCTTTGCGCCGCGGGCGCAGGAGCGGGCGCGGACGATGACGCTGCGGGAACGAGCTTGTCCTTGTTTGCCGCGAGCAGCGCACGCACCGAGGTGGCAGGGCGACCCGTCAGGTCCGCAACGGCAGTGCTCACGAGCTCGAGCGAAGGACCTCCGAAACTGCGAGCCGGCGGTGCATTCGGATCCGCCGCAACGATCTCGATCTTCCTGCCCGTGACTTCCGATGCAGCCATGGCCACTTCACGTAGACCGACCAGCTCCGGGCCCGTGATGTCGTAGATCTTGTTGTCGTGGCCCGTCGTAGAGATGACGACGGCGGCAGCGGCTGCGCAATCGTCACGCGTCACGTATCCCATGCGGCTCGAGTTCGCAGGCACCGTCACGCGACCGTCCGCGACCATCTTCGCGGCCTGCGCGACGAGACCATCGGCGTAGATGGAATTGCGCAGGAACGTCCACTTGACGCCGCTCTTCTTCAGGATTTCTTCCGTCTTGAAATGATCGGCGCCGATGCCGCCGTTGTCGCCCTTGCTGAGGGCCACCCACGACGTGTAGGCGATCTGCTTCACGCCGGCCGCGATCGCGGCGTCGATGGCGCGCTTGTGCGCTTCGGGGCGCGGCCCGGCTCCGCCGCCGATACTGATGAGCAGCATGTGCTTGCCGCCCGCATAGGCGGCGGGCAACGACTCGGGTTTGCTGAAATCGCCGAAGCGCGCCGTGGCGCCGAGCTTCACGAATTCATCCAGGTTGTCCGGCGTGCGGCTGACGAGGATCAGGTTTTCCGGCGCCACGCCCTTCGCCAGCAGCGCCTTCACCGTGGCGCGGCCGAGCTGCCCGGAGGCGCCGGAAATGATGATTTTGTCCTTGTGAAGGGAAGCCTGGACGCTGGTGGGCGCGAGCGCCGCGACCAGCAGGCACAGAACGAGCGCAATCGTGTTCTTCATATTTCCCTCGGGACCGCGACTTCCTCAGGGTTATTACAGCAACGAACCGCAAGATTCTCCAAGTGCAGAAGATGGCGCCCACCGTAACGTGATCACCCTCGCCCACCAGGAGGTATCGACTATGTACGACCACATCGGACTGAGAGTGAAGAATCTGGACGCCAGCGTGCGGTTCTACGAGCACGCGCTCGGCGCGCTGGGCCACGTGCTCGTTTCCTGCGAAGAGACCTATGCCGGGTTCGGGCCGAAAGGCGCGGCGGCGTTCTGGCTCTATCCGCATCCCGATCTGAAGCACGCCGGCACGCACGTCGCATTCCAGGCGAAGACGCGCGCTGCGGTGGACAAGTTCCACGCGGCCGGCCTGAAAGCGGGCGCTTCCGACAACGGTGCACCAGGAGTGCGCGCCGACTACGGGCCGAAGTACTACGCCGCGTTTCTCACGGACCCCGACGGCAACAACGTCGAAGCCGTGTGCATGGAGTGAGCGTCAGGTGGACACCGGCGGGGCAGGGGGCAGCGTGAACAGCGCTTCCCCCATCCGGATCCGCTGGCCCTCGCGCAATTGCTCGGCGAGCGACACACCTTCAGGCGCGAAGGCGATGATGGTGGAGCCGTGCTGGAACCATCCCATCTCATCGCCTTTGCGGAATGGCGCGTCGCACGGGATCACGTTCGGACCGCGATAGCGAAGATGCAGCAGCACGTCGAGGAAGTGCAGACGAATGCTCGCGACGAGAATCGCTGCGACAGGCACGAGCGTGATCAGCGCATCGCTACCCGCGAGCCGGCATTGAAGGATGGCTCGCTCGTTCCTGCAGAAAAGTTTCTCGATGCGCCTGAGCGCGATCGGATACACGTTCCAGGTGTCGCCGGAAATGTAAGTCACCTGCTTCACGCGCAGGTCGTGCGGCGCATGGAAGCGGTGATACATCGTCGGCGTGATTCTGAGCGTCGCATACGAACCGTTTAGGTATTGGCGCACGAGCTTCTCGTCGCCGAGCAGATCGATGAGCGCGTACGGAAAACCCTTCGCTTGCAGGACCGCGCCCTCTGACACGCGACCGCACGCACCGACGATGGCATCGCACGGGCTCACGAGCACGCCGGGGTGCGCGTCCACGGGCCGCGCACCTTCTTTCAGCTCACGGGTGAAGCAGTCCTGCAGACTCGTGAACCGCGTCCGCTTCGCGTCGCTCAGGTCCAGGTCCGAGAACAGGCGCCACAGGCCGATGCTGAGCGAGCGCACCAGCCTGTTCTCGATGGGGCTGAGCCAGCCCATGAATAGTGTGAGCCAGCGCCGCGGAATGCGGTTGGTCAGCAGGAAGCTTATGTTTTCTCGGAACGGCATCCCGGTAACGTCATCGTAGTGTAAATAGGCGGCAATAGAGTTGTGCTCCATGAGCACAACCGTACTTCTCTACATCGCCGGCGCGATCGTCCTGCTCGCGCTGCTCCGGAAGGTCCAGCTGCGCATCGAGCTGTCCCTCGCCAAACACCGCTCGCTGGCGGGGCACGCGCGCTGGGCGCGGCGCCTGGCCTCGTTCATGCCTTTTTATGAGTACGACGAGGAGGAAGTCTTTCGTGCAGACGATGCACCGGACGACGTGGCCGCACAGCGCCGCACCGGGTTCCTGAGGCTCGCCGATCTGTTTGCGCGCCGCTTCGCCACCAGCGCGCGAGCGACAGCCGAAGTCGAAAGCGGCATCTCCGACCTGCAGTTCACCTCGCGTTACCGCGTGCCGTTCCAGTTCAGCGCGTTCGTGCGCCGGCATCTGAAGGCGGGCGTCTTTCTCGAATCGTCCGAAGGCGCCACAGTGACGGACCTCGATGGCAATCGCCTCTACGACCTGACCGGCTCGTACGGCGTGAATGTCTTCGGCTACGACTTCTACAAAGGGTGTATCGATCGCGGAGCCGACCTGGTCCGCAATCTCGGCCCGGTGCTCGGGTCGTACCACCCGGCGCTCGCCTACAACGTCAGGCGATTGAAGGAAATCTCCGGGCTCGACGAGGTGTCGTTCCACATGTCCGGCACGGAAGCCGTGATGCAGGCCGTGCGACTCGCGCGCTATCACACGCGACGTACCCACGTGGTTCGTTTCTGCGGCGCCTATCATGGCTGGTGGGGAGATGTGCAGCCTGGCATCGGCAATCCCATCACGGCCCGCGAGACGTACACACTGAAGGACATGGACGACGCGTCGCTGCGCGTTCTTCGCAAGCGTCGCGATATCGCCTGCGTGCTGGTGAATCCGTTGCAGGCGCTGCATCCGAACGCAAACGCGCCCGGCGACTCTGCGCTCATCGACAGCGGCCGCAGCGCGCGCTTCGATCGCGCGGCCTACGTGGAATGGCTCAAGAAGCTGCGCCTGATCTGCACGGAGCGCGACATCGTGCTGATCTTCGATGAAGTGTTTCTCGGCTTCCGTCTCGCGCCGGGTGGAGCACAGGAATACTTCGGCGTGCGCGCGGACATGGTGACGTACGGCAAGACGCTCGGTGGTGGCCTGCCAGTGGGTGCGCTGTGCGGTCGCAGACGTCTGATGAAGCGCTTCCGCGAGAACAGGCCCGCGGACGTCTGCTTCGCCCGCGGCACGTTCAACTCGCATCCGTATGTGATGGGCGCGATGCATGAGTTCCTGAAGAGTCTCGAAACGGCGGAAATGCGTGCGAAGTACGCTGGCCTGGATGCGCTCTGGGATGGCCGCGCGCAGCGCCTGAACGAGCGGCTGCGCGCGGCGAATCTCCCGGTGCAGGTTGCCAACCTCTCATCCGTGTGGACGCTGCTCTACACACAGCCGTCACGCTACAACTGGATGTTTCAGTATTACCTGCGCGCCGAAGGACTGGCCCTGAGCTGGGTCGGCACCGGCCGCCTCATCTTTCCCATCGACCTCTCCGATCAGGACTTCGCCGCGATTGCGGACCGCATCGTGTCCGCAGGCGAAGCCATGCATCGCGAGGGCTGGTGGTGGGCCGGCGCCGAGCTCACGAACCGTGCGATCAGGCGTCGCGTGTTGAAAGAGATGCTTCGAGCTCGTGGCGCTCCTCGGCCATCGGGTCGATCAGCTCCCCCTTCAGCAGGTAAAGCGGCGCCTTCCAGTAGAGCTTGACGTCGTGGAACGGGTCGGTGGCGATCTTGGTGATCCACACCAGGCCCGTCTGCACGTCGCGCAGGAAGAAAAGGTGCACCGTGCGGAAGATGAGCCCGCCGAAGCCCACTGCCAGCCAGACCTGCCCGATCTGATCGATCAGCTCGCCCGTGGTCGTGTGCTCATGGAAGAAGCCGAAGAACGTCGGATCGGCCCATAGCACGAGCGGGGACAGCGCCCAGATGGTGAGCAGCACGACCTTGCGCTTCAGGTTGTAGCCCACCTTGATCGATTCCTTGTACTCGTGGGTGGCCTGGTTCACCTCGTCGTACCCCTTCGGTTCGAAGAAGAAGTGACCCGCCTGGCGGCTCACCATGGCCAGCAGCCACCCGACGAACGCGGCGGCGGCCGGATTGGTGAACATCAGGCCGTACGAGGTGAGGAAGCTCAGTGCGCTGACGAGGTGCAGGGACTGGTTGATGCGGCTGTGATGGTAATAGCGATGGTCATCCCACCGCTGCGTCTGCAGGGCCTGCAGAAAGCTTTGCATATATATGGTCCTTCCGAGAAAGCGACGTAAACCGGACGTGAAGCAAATATCTCGGGAACATCTCAGGAATATGACGGAGAGGCCTGACGGGTATAAAAATGTGTCCCGGTACCCAAAACCGGGCGCGTAAGAAAACCTTCGCCGGCGCGTCATCGGGATTTCATCCGCGGACGCAATCGTGGCCGAGCATGAGGATCCTGATCGTGACGGACGCCTGGCTCCCCCAGACCAACGGCGTCGTGAATACGTTGAGGCAGACCGCCGCGTGGCTCGGCCGGCTCGGACACCAGGTTCGGCTCGTGACGCCACAGGAGTTCCGGACTGTCCCTTGTCCCACGTATCCCGAGATCAGGGTGGCGATCTTTCCTTACCGGAAGATGGCAGCGACGATCGCGGAGTTTCAGCCCGAGGCGCTCCACATCGCGACGGAAGGTCCGCTGGGGCTGGCCGCGCGGCGCTACTGCGTGGACCACGGAATGCGGTTCACGACCTCGTATCACACTCAGTTTCCGCAGTACCTGCGCTCGCGCTATCCGATCCCGATGTGGGCGTCGTACCTCGCGTTGCTCTGGTTTCATGGCGCGGCCGCGCGTTGCATGGTGAGCACGCAGACGGTGCGCGATCAGCTTGCGGCGCGCGGGTTCAAGAATCTCGCGCGCTGGCAGCGGGGCGTCGACACGGAGTTGTTCAAGCCGCGAGACAAGGGCTTTCTGACGTATCCGCGACCGATCGCGGCGTACGTGGGGCGCGTGGCCGTGGAAAAGAACGTCGACGCGTTTCTCAGCATGCCGTGGACCGGAACGAAGGTCGTGATCGGAGACGGGCCGGAGCTGCCGCGACTGAAGGCAACGTATCCTGATGCCGTGTACGCGGGCTACCGTTTCGGCGAGGACCTCGCGAAGCATCTCGCTGCCGCGGACATACTCGTTTTCCCAAGCCTCACGGACACGTTCGGGCTCGTGAACCTCGAGGCGATGGCGTGCGGTGTGCCCGTTGCGGCGTATCCCGTAACGGGGCCGATCGACGTCGTGGACGACGGTGTGACGGGCGCGCTCGATGAGGACCTCGCGCGCGCGGCTCAACGCGCGTTGACTCTCGATCCTGGCGCCTGCCGTCAGCGTGCCGAACGGTCCGGATGGGACACGTGCACGCATGAGTTCGAAAGCAATCTCGTCGCGTGCGAAGCCAACCAGGCAGTGGAGCTTGTTACACTGGCTGAATGAGTCTTCGCGTCTGGCTGGCGTTCCTTGCTCTGTGTGTCATTTGGGGGATCCCGTACTTCTTCATCAAGAAGGCGGTGCTCGAGGTTTCGCCTCTGATCATCGCGTGGGGGCGCCTCACGCTCGGTGCGCTCGTGCTCACGCCCATTGCCTGGAAGATGGGCGCTCTCCGGAATCTCAATAAGCACTACGGCTATCTCGTTCTGTTCGCCGTGGTCGAGCTCGTCGGACCCTTCTATCTGATCGCGCTTGGTGAGAAATGGATCAGCTCGTCCATGGCGGGGATTCTGTTGTCCGCCGTGCCGTTGACGGTGCTGACGATCGCGCCGCTGATGGGCGTGAAGGAGCACGTGAGTGCGCGTCGGCTCGTTGGGCTCGCCGTCGGGTTGATCGGTGTGGTTGCGCTGCTTGGCATCGATTCGCTTCACAGCATGCAGGAGTGGTTTGGAGCGGGATGCATTCTGCTTGCCACACTCGGCTACGCGTGTGGGCCGCTCATCGTTCAGCGCCATCTGAACGGTGCGCATCCGCTGGGCGTCGTCGCTGCAAGCACAGTGATCGGCTCGATGATTCTTCTGATACCGGCACTGCTCTCGTTGCCCAACGTGTTTCCGTCGGTTTCGACTATTACATCCGTGGCGATTCTTGGGATCGTGTGTACCGCGCTGGGGCTCGTGCTGTTCGTGTACGTGATCTCCAACGCCGGTGCATCCCGTGCGGCCGTTGTCACGTATGTGAATCCTGCAGTCGCCGTGTTGCTGGGCGTGTGGATCCTCGACGAGCGCTTCGGATTGGGAGCCGGGATCGGCCTCGTTCTGATCCTGCTCGGATGCTGGATGGCGACGGGTGGCGCGCGAGCCGCGCATTGACCCGTTGTTTTCGCGCGTCGTGTGAAACGACGTTGAGCGCATTACAGCCGCGAAAAAAATTTTCAGTGACATAACTCTGGCGTCGAATCGCGACGCGTTGACAGCTAAAGCGCACGCGCAGCAGGCTGGAAGGATTCCTGAGAGCTTGCACGGAGCGCGTATCGACATGTCGATCACGAAGTTGCTGTCGATTACTCCCTGGCCCGTTGTGTCGGCGTTTTTGTGGGCGGTGCTGATCATCGGCGCGCTGTATCTCGCCCGTCGTACGGCTCATCACGCGATCCACGACGCGATGGCGACGTTGTCGCGCGGGCTGCGGCTCGCTGCGCAGGCCGTGAGCAACGGACAGTTGCGGCTGGCAGCACGCAATCGTGAAGTGCTGCTGCAGTCGGGCCGCGAAGCGAAGGAGCGCGTCATCGAGCGCGAGTTCACGCGCGTCGCCGAGAGCGTTCGCAAGGATCTCGCGAACTATCCGGGGCTCCATCGCGCGCTCAGCGAATCCATCACGCGCATCGATGAAGATCATCGCAACGCCGTGGAAGTTCCGCCGGCCGTGCCCGGCTGGGTCGACGCCGTCGAGGCGGTTTCGAAGATCGACACGCGCAACACAGGCGCGGAGATCATGGGCCAGATCCACAAGGCGCTGGTCAAGTCGAACGAAGAAGCGCTCGACGAGTACCGCAAGTCGAGCGGCGAGCGTCATGCGCTGCTGCGCCGGATGATGCCGGAGTGGCGCCTCGTGCAGGAGACGCTCGGCAACGTCGGCAAGACCGTCGAGAGCGTGCTGACGCGCGCGGTCGGCATCGACCGCCACATGCAGCAGTACGAGGACATCGTGAAGGGCGAGGACCGCGCCGTTTCGGTTCTTTCCTCGTCGTCGCTGGTGCATTTCTTCGTGTCCGCGCTCGTGCTGATCGTGGCCGCTGGCGGATCTGCCGTGAACTTCACGCTGATCGCGCGGCCCATGGCCGAGATGGTCGGCGGCACGAACTTCATCGGCGGCTTCCGCACGGCCGACATCGCGGCGCTCGTGATCATCATGGTCGAGATCTCCATGGGCCTGTTCCTCATGGAGTCCATGCGCATCACGCGCCTGTTCCCCGTGATCGGCGCGCTGCCCGACAAGTTGCGCGTGCGCATGATCTGGGTGTCGTTCTCGATCCTGCTGCTCATGGCCAGCGTCGAAGCGGGCCTTGCCTACATGCGCGAGATCCTCTTGCAGGATGAGCTCGCGACGAACGCGTTGCTGCGTGGGGGCGAGGACAGCGCCGCGGCCGCCGTGAGCGGTCATCTCTGGATCACGACGGCCGCGCAGATGGGCATGGGATTCATCCTGCCGTTCGCGCTGACGTTCGTTGCCATCCCGCTCGAGACTTTCGTGCATTCGCTGCGCACGGTCGTCGGGCTCTTTGGCATCGGCATCCTGCGCTCCGTCGCGCTGGTTCTGCGTGTGACGAGCGGTGGCGCACGTCATCTCGGCGCGCTCTTCCAGCGCCTTTACGATCTGCCGTTGTTCCTGCCGCTCTGGGTTGAGAATCGCCTGGCTGCAGCACGTGCGGCGGATCACGCAGAGCTGGAAGCCGACCTTCGCGCGCAGATGGAAGTTGCGGACGTGAAGGCGCCCTACGTAGAGACGGAGGCGCCTGAGAGTCACGCCGAACCGGAGCGCGAGCCGCGTCGCGCGGGTGGGCGAGGAGGCCGTTCATGAACGCTGGGCGCAAGACGATGAAGCGAGCGCTCGTGGGTGCACTCGGCATGGCAACGCTGCTGCTCACCGGGTGTGGGGCCGAGGGGCCGCGGTCGACTGGCGTCTATCTGCTCGTCGACACGTCCGGCACGTACAACGTGGAAGTGCGCAAGGCCGAACAGATCATCCGCTTCGTGCTGGGCAAGATGCAGCCGAGCGATTCCTTCGCGGTCGCGCGCATCGACACGGCGAGCTTCACGGAGCGCAATATCATCGCCAAGGCGACCTTCGACGACCGGCCGAGCACCGTGAACCAGCAGAAGCGCTCATTCGCCGGGCGCGTCGATCAGTTCGTCGAGAGCTCATATGCCTCGCCTTACACGGACATCACAGGCGGTATGCTGCAGGCGATCGAGTTCCTCAACGAGAAGGGCAGCGGGCGCAAGGAAATCCTGATCTTCTCGGACATGAAGGAAGACCTGGCGCAGGGCTACGTGCGCAATATCCCGCTCGACCTGAAAGGGTTCGAGGTCGTGGCGCTGAACGTCACGAAGCTGCGCTCGGATAACGTCGATCCGCGCGAGTACCTGAATCGCCTCGATGCCTGGCGCTCACGCGTCGAGCGAGGCGGCGGGCGCTTCCGCGTGATCAACGACCTGGAGCAGCTCGACTCCCTTCTGTAGAGGCGCGCGCCGGCGCCGTAGAATCGGCTGACTTGTTTGCACAAGGAAGCCACGCTATGGCACCCGCAAGGATCTGGCGCGTTGCCGCCGCGCTCTCGTTGTTCTGCGTCTGTGCCGTGAGCCTCGGCGCGTCCAGCGCCGCACCGGCCGGCCTGCGCGATGGGCCTCCGATTCACCAGCTCCGCATTTACGAAATCTTCGACGCCAGCAAGCAGGCGTTCCATGACCGCTTCCGCGATCACGCCGCGCGGATCATGGCGAAGTACGATTTCCGGATCCTCGCCATGTGGGAGTCGAAGTCGGAGGGCCGCACCGAGTTCGTCTACCTGCTCCAATGGCCCGACGAGAAGACCATGAAGGACCGGTGGGCCCGGTTCATGGCCGATGCCGAGTGGGCGGAAATCAAGAAGAAGACGGCTGCCGAGCATGGGGCTTTGGTCGGCAGCATCCAGGACCGGATGTTGCGGATGACGGATTACTCGCCTGCGACCCTGATTCGCCAGGACGGGAACCTTTCGCCCTGACCCTGCATCCCCTCAGCAATGACCCAGCCAGCCGAACGGCGTGTCCGCCAGTTGATGGAGCAGCTCTCCGATGCTGAGCTCGTAACGCGCATCCGCAACGGCGAACCGGCCCTGTTCGAGCTGATCATGCGCCGGTACAACCGGCGCCTGTTCCGGATCGCGCGCAGCATCCTTGGGGACGATGCCGCGGCCGAAGACGCCATGCAGGAGGCGTACGTGACCGCCTATTTCAAACTCGGCCAGTTCCGCGGGCCGGAGGGTTTCGCCGGCTGGCTATGCCAGATCGCCACCAACCACGCGCTCATGCAGCGCCGTCGCGCGCACGTGACGGTTACGCCGCTCACGGCACTGGATGAGCCCTCGAATCGGGAGGCCGCCATCGCCGATCAAGCCTCTCCCGGAAACAATCCCGCCGCCGGCGTCCATGAGCAGCAGCTCCGAACGCTGATGGAGAAGGCGATCGACGGGCTGCCCGAGGTATATCGGGCGGCGTTCGTGCTTCGTGAAGTCGAGCAGCTGTCGGTGGCGGATACGGCGCGGGCGCTGGGCATCGAGGAGGCGACCGTGAAGACCCGTGTGCATCGGGCGCGCCGGGTTTTGCAGAAGGATTTGTCGAGTGAGCTGGCTTCAGCGTTGAACGGCGTGTTCGATTTCGATGGAGTGAGATGCGATCGCGTCGTGGCCAACGTGATCGCACGGATCAATCAGGAAGGTTGAGGCCAAAAGAAAAAAAGATCGCCCGGAGGCCGTCAGGGAAGCGTCCCCGCCAACCCGCTGGCTGAAGGCCATCAAAAAAAAGCCCCGCCGCAGGCGGGGCTTCAAGTACCTCAAGTTGCGTGACCCGGTAGATCGCTGTCAGCTCCGGCCGGGCGCGGGCAAAAGTTCACTGCGCAAAATTCGCCCCTGTCGCGCCTCGGCGAGTCGCGTCTTCACGAGCATTAATTTCATCGGCTGGAACGTTGGGGCCACTGCCCCGGCCGAACCTCAAGGCCGGCGTGTTACTGCACGCTCGCATCACTCGTTCCGGACAGCCAGCAAATGGAGTGGCCGCCACTACCCGTGCCCGCGTCGATGCTCCGAGTTTCTCTGTTATCCCTCCATCCTGTTGTCCGCTCGCCGCATCAGCGGTGAGTCGGATCTCGTCGTTCTGTATCAAGCAATCCCGGTGCCAGTGCGACGATTGCACGTAAAAACCGCGAGTTGCGGAAGTCGTGAATCGGCCGGGGTGTCGAAAGTGTACAGAGAGCCGACAACTCTTGCCTGTCGTTTGTCAACGACAAGCGATGATTGTCTGCCTGTCAGTCACGATTCGCGGCGTTCGAGCCACACCGAGAAGCGCGCGCCGGAAGAATCGGGGAGATCGCTCGCTTCTGCGCGTCCGCCGTGAAATTCGGCGATGAGTTTGACGATATACAGACCGAGCCCAAAATGCGGCCGCTCGTCGTCGCCGCCCTTGCGCGATTGCCAGAGCGACTCGAACAGCCGGCCATGCGCTTCAAGCGGTAGCGGCGGCCCTGGATTCTCCACTTCGACGATCGCCGCGCCGGGCTCGAGGCGCACGCCGATGGTGATGGTGGCGCCCGGCGGGCTGAAATCGACGGCGTTGTCCACTAGCTTGTCCAGCATCTGCACGACGAGGTCCGGCGCCCCGTCGATCTCGACGGGCTCCGTGGGCAGGCGCTCGGCAAACTCGCGCGCCGGAAACCCGATGCGATACGAGCTGATGGCCGAGGCGATGACGCGTACCAGATCGAAGCGCGTGCGCTCTGCGCCCTGAATGGCTTCCTCGACACGCGTAGCCGCCCCCATCGCGACGAGGATGGCATTCAGCCGCTCGCTGCCCTCACGCGCGCGATCCAGATACACACGCGCCTGCGGCGGCATGCCACCTTCGGATTCGATGTTCTCCAGGGACGATCTCACGATGGTGAGTGGCGTGCGGATCTCGTGCGCCAGCTTGCCGGCCAGCGTGCGCAGGTAGCCGGTGTATTCGTTGAGCCGCTGGAGGAGCGTCGAAAAGCTACGCGCCACGTTTCCGAGCTCGTCCGGCGCCCGTGTCTCGGGAAACGTGGTGACGAGGCCTTCGCGCGTCAACGCGGATTCGCTGGCCCGCTGCAGGCGGGAGAGTCTGAGCGCGAGATGCGCGGCGAAAACGAACATCGTGAGCACCGCAATGGCGCTCGTGATCAGCGTGAAGTTCAGCAGTGTGGTGAGCGCCCGGTCGCGCAACGTGAGCCAGCGGTCGATCGTCTGCGTCACGCGTAGCGTGCCGATGATCTTCTGCCGATCGTGATCGTAGATCGGCGCGGGCGTCTCCAGTCTCCGCGACTGGCCCGGCTGATCGAGCAGCCGGCGATAGATGCGCGCGAGGATGCCTCGCTCTTCGCCAAGGTCGGCCGGTGGCGCCGGGCCGTCCGCACTGGCGAGCGTCGAGCCCTGCGGCGTGGTGACGGTGAGCCGCAGCCCCGGCTGAATGAACTGATGCAGATAAGGCGCGAGATCGGGCGAAGCTACGATCAGCCGCCCACGCGTGTTCAGATCGTCAGGGCGTAGCGTGCCGTAGCTCGACGGAAGGGCGCCGCGTTCGTCGCGGTCGTCCACGAGTACGCCGAAGCGATTGCCGAGAAGTGACAACGGCACGCGCAGCTCGACTCGATATCCGCGGGACGTCGGCTGCCATGCGCCTTCGATGCGCGGCTCTTCAACGGCAACCTGCTGACCGAGCTCGCGCGTCTCGATGCGCCGCGCGCGCACGACGCCGGGGCTGGTCGCAGAGATGAACACCTGGCGCTCGACGCCGTCAGCATCCTCGAAGCCGAGCCAGACGCGATCGCCGAGTGCCTGCGGATTGAGCGGATTGCTCGCGGTCGCGTCGAAGACGAGCTTGTCGTCCCGCACGTCCAGCAGGACGTACAGCATCCGCTCATGCACGCCGGTCAGAATTCCGAGGCGATCCTGGCCGTTGTTGACGTATGTCCAGGCCTGCGGTGGTAGCGGCTGCTCTTCCGCGCGGCCACTGGAATGGGCATAGCCGTAGGGGCTGCTGTCAGAACTGGCGCGCGGTGTTTGCGGCCAATCGTCCGCATAGCCGTCGAGAAAAGGTTCGCCCGCGAGTGGCAGCGGATGCACGTCGAACGGTTCAGGCTTCGCGAGCTCGCCGGCCGCCTCGGATCGATACAGAAGATCGCCACGCCCCTGGAGAGAAGACGCGATGGTCTGCGACACGGCGGCGAGCGACTGCTTCTCGCCCTCGCGCAGCACCGATTCCATTTCCCTTGCGTACTGGCATCCGGCCCATGGCAGCGCCAGGGTGAGAAGGCTGATCAGCAGCAGCTTCAGTCGTAGCGACAACTACTCGACCCAACGGTAACCCATGCCGTACACGGTCTGCACGCCGTCGAACTTCGGATCGATCGCCTGGAACTTCCTGCGGATGCGCTTGATGTGCGAGGTGATGGTGTTGTCGTCGAGCACGACGTTCGCGGCATCCATCAACTGCTGCCGGTTTTTCACGTGCCCGGGATGTTTCGCCAGCGCGTGCACGATCCAGAACTCGGTGAGGGACAGCAGCACGACCTTGCCTTCCCATTCCACCTGCATGCGCTCCGAGTCGAGCTTCAGCGGGCCGCGCTGGACGACCTGATTCTCTTCATTCGGACGGCGCAGGGCATCCACGCGACGGAACAGCGCGTTCACGCGCGCGCTCAGGTGCGCGAGGCTCAGATCCTTCGTCAGGAAGTCGTCGGCGCCGAGGCGCAGGCCCGACACCGCGTCGAGCTCACTGTCGCGCGCGGTGAGAAAAATGATGGGCAGCTCGGCGGACAGCGCCCGCAACTGGCGGCAGAGCTCGAAGCCGCCTTCGGGCTCGTCTTCGAGCGAGATGTCGATGATGGCCAGGTCCGGCAGGCGTGCCGCAAACGCCGTCATGGCGGCGGACCGGTTGCCGTACGTGCGCACGGTGTAGCCCTCGCGCGTGAACGCGGCGGCGTAGTTGTCCCGGATGGCGGGCTCGTCTTCGACGATGGCGATGAGCTTTTTCATGGCTGAAGCGGATACCTCTGCGCGCAAGGCTACAGGGAGTGGCGCGGCCGGCAAAGCGAGTCCCGTCACGGATGCGGGGCTTTCTGCCGGCTGCCATTTTTCGCCACGATTGCAAGGCGCCTTGCCACCTTGTCGTCCCGCCCGCGCGCCGCGCGGCGCATGAAATAGGCCCCGTTGAGTGCAAACGGGAGCCGACGGTGACAACAACTCGCGAAAAAATGGTGAATTGGCTGGCCCTGCTGGTGATCCTTTCTCTTGGGATCGTCTGGCCCCCGGCGTTCGGCAACGTGCGCGGCGACGACCTGACGAAAGTGCAGGCTGGGAGCCTGCTATTGAGAACCAGCGGCGGCGAGTCCGTGCCGGCGTTGCGCCAGTCCACGCAGATTCGCGCGCAGGTCACCGGGAACGTCGCGCGTGTGCACGTCACGCAGAAGTTCGAGAACCCGGGCGATGAATGGGTGGAAGGCCTGTACGTGTTTCCGCTCTCGGCCGGGGCCGCGGTCGATGAGCTCGAGATGCTGGTCGGCGAGCGCAGGATTCGGGGCGAGATCAAGCGGAAGGCGGAGGCGCGCGCAACCTACGAGAAAGCGAAGAGCGAAGGGCGCCGCGCGAGTCTGGTCGACCAGGAGCGGCCGAACATGTTCACCACGTCGGTGGCGAACATTGCGCCTCATTCATCGATCACGGTGGACATCGCGTATCTGGATACGGTGCCGTTTCGCGACGGGCGGTACACGCTGAATCTGCCGCTCTCGATCACTCCCCGCTACACGCCCGGCATGACACTCGATCCGGCCGTGCCGACGACGCCTGAGCAGGTGAGTGCGCCGGTGCAGAATGCTCAGATCGAAGTGGAGCTGCTGCCGGGCTTTCCGATCGGCACGCTCCGGAGCGTGAATCATCCGACGGTGGTCAATGTGATTTCTTCCGGCCGGCGCATCTCTCTGGAGGGAAGCACCGTTCCTGCCGATCGGGATTTCGAGTTGGTGTGGACTCCGGCAGCGGTGCCGGATACAGAGGCGGCGGCGTTCGCGGAGCGCGTCAACGACGACACGTACGTACTGGTCACGCTGATGCCGCCGCAGATGACGGCGTCGCGCGCGTACAAGCGGGAAGTGCTTTTCATCATCGATACCTCGGGGTCGATGAGCGGGCCGTCCATCGAGCAGGCGAAGGCGGCTTTGCAGCTTGGCGTGCAGCGGCTGGCGCCGGGGGACACGTTCAACATCATTCGTTTCAGCAGCGACGCGAGCAGTTTGTTCCCTGCTCCGCAAATAGCGGACACGCAGGCGCGCATTGTTGCCGCTCGGTTCATTGAAGGGCTGGTTTCGGAGGGCGGCACGGAAATGCGGTTGGCGCTCGATCTTGCCTTCGCGATGCCGTCATCGAATGAATCGCTGCGTCAGATCGTGTTCGTGACGGACGGCAGCGTCAGCGATGAGGCTGAGCTCGTGAAGAGCATTCACGAGCGCATTCAGAGCGCGCGGCTGTTTACCGTGGGTATTGGCGCGGCACCGAATGCGTACTTCATGCGTGAGGCCGCGGCTGCGGGGCATGGCAGTTACACGTTCATTCCGAATGTGAACGAAGTGCGTGAACGCATGGAGGATGTGTTCCGCAAGCTCGAGAACCCTGCGTTGGTAGATCTGGAGGTTTTCTGGCCGGGTGGGGTGAAGGGCGAGCTGGCCACGAGTTTGCCGAGCGATGTGTATGCGGGGGATCCGCTGGTGATCGCGGCCCGGCTGCCGAAGGTGCCGGAAGGCGTGCTCACGTTGTCCGGGCGCAGTGCTGGTGGCGCGTGGACGCGGCAGTTGCAGATCAAGGTTGTTGGCGATCAGGCGGGGATCGCGAAGCTGTGGGCGCGTGAGCGGATTGGTGAGCTGTCACGGCAGAAGAATTTCGGCGCCGATCCGGCGGAGCAGGAGATGCGTATTGTCGATCTCGCGCTTGCGCATCACATGGTGAGTGAGTTCACGAGTCTCGTTGCGGTTGATCTGACGCCTGCTCGGTCTGGTGATCTGGCACTGATGCGTGCGCAGGCGCCGACTGCTGCGCCTGTCGGTGGTGCATGGGCGGCGACGACTGGCTTTTCGTCAACGGCGACGCCCGGCCCGATGTTCTGGGTTGTGGGCGTGCTCGGGATCGTGCTGGCAGTGTGGCTCTGGCTCACCGACCGAAAGAGAAAGCCGAGCGCATGGCGTGGCCTCGGTGGTCGCTCGAACAACGGCCCTGCCTTTCGCCGGGCCCGCTGGCTCGCGATAAGAGGCTGGACCTCCAGAGTTTGGAAGTGAGTGGGAAATGAGCTCGCCGGCCAATGCCCGCGCGTCCGCTAACACTAACTCGCTGCCTCTTCAAGCGAGCCTCGCGGGGCTCATCCAAGCGAGCCTGCGGGCGGCATGCGGGGCACGGTCGTGATTCGAGCGTCCCGCACCTTCAAATCGTGGAGGCCTTCCCGACGACAGACGGCGATCGTCTTCGCAGCAATCGGCGTCGCATGCATCACGCAGGCCGCATGGATCGACATCAAAGCCTACGTTGCGCAGGCCCTCATTGAAGGTGCCTGGCAACGCAATCAGTCCACGTTCCCGCGCGGCGACGCGCGTCCCTGGCCATGGGCCGACACAACCCCTATCGCGCGCCTGACAGTGCTCAACGGCGCGCCACGCGGCCTGACGATGCCCGCAACGTTCGCAACCCCTCGCGGCAAGTCGCTATTCGTTCTTGAAGGAGCGAGCGGTCGAAACCTCGCCTTCGGGCCCACACACGACCCAGCGAGTGTTCAACCAGGCGACATCGGCAACAGCGTCATAGCCGCCCACCGCGATACACACTTCCGGGTACTCGAGTCGCTACACATAGGCGATCGCGTGCGCATCGAACGGACCGACGGATCGCTCATCCACTTCGCAGTAACCGACATTCAAATAGTCGACAGCCGCCACACGCGAATAGCTCTCGACGCCGACACGCCACGTTTAACGCTAGTGACGTGCTATCCCTTCAACGCGATTAGTCCCGGCGGGCCACTGCGCTTCGTCGTCACCGCAGATTTGATTGCGGGTGCCGGGCATTCCCCGCCGCCACAAGTGGCCCATGCGGCGGTTTCCAAACTAACCTAGAAGGCGTTGATGCCCGTAAGCTCACGCCCAATCGAAAGCTGATGAATCGTCTCAGTGCCCTCGTAAGTAATCACGCTCTCGAGATTGAGCATATGCCGAACCGGCACGTACTCAGCACTGATCCCAGCCCCACCGAGCATGTCGCGTGCATCACGGGCAACATCCAACGCCATCCGACAGTTATTCCACTTCGCCAGCGAAACCTGCGAAGGCGTCATCTCCCCCTTGTCCTTCAACCGCCCGAGCTGCAGTGAAAGCAGTTGCGCAGTGGTAATCCGCCGAGCCCAATCCGCCAGCCGCATCTGAATCGCCTGATTCTGCGCGAGCGGGCGCTGAAACAGCACGCGTGTCTTCGTGTAATCCAACAGCTGCGTCAAACACGCCTGCGCCGCGCCGATCACACCCCACGTGATGCCATACCGCGCCTGGGTAAGGCACGACAACGGCCCCTTGAGTCCAACGACTCCAGGCAGCACGTTCTCCTCCGGCACGACCACATTGTCGAAGAACAACGCCGACGTCACCGAAGCGCGCAACGAAAACTTCCGCTCGATCTCAGGCGCCGCAAACCCCGGCGTCCCCTTCTCGACGATGAACCCACGAATGCCATCCTCCGTCTGCGCCCACAACACGCAGAGATCGGCGATCGCACCGTTCGTGATCCACATCTTCGAGCCGTTGATCACCCAATCCTTGCCGCGCTTTTTCGCATGCGTCTTCATGTTGCCCGGATCGGACCCGCCGTGCGGCTCGGTGAGTCCGAAGCATCCGATCAACTCCCCGCGCGCCATCCCCGGCAGATACTTCTGCTTCTGCGCCTCCGAGCCGAACGCGTAAATGGGATACATGCAGAGCGAAGACTGCACGGAAACGAAACTGCGGATCCCCGAGTCCCCGCGCTCCAGCTCCTGGCAGATAAGCCCGTAGCTCACTGCATTGAGCCCGGCGCAGCCGTAACCCTCGATCGAGGATCCAAGCAACCCCAGCGCCGCGAGCTCCGGCACCAGATCCTTCGGAAAGCGGTGCTCTTCGAAACACTTCTGGATGATCGGCAGCACGCGCTCGTCCACGAGCCGCGCCACCGATTCCTGCACCATGCGCTCCTCTTCGGTGAGAAGCCCGCGCACGTCGTAGAGATCCACTGGGTTCAGTGTTGTTGCCATCGACAAATGATACCTAAGCAGCTTTGACCGTGATGGCGACTTTGCCGACCGTGCGGCCCGTCTCCACCTGCGCGTGACCTTCTGCCACGCGTTCGAGCGGGAAGCGGTGACTCACTCGTGGCGTGAGAAATCCGGCTTCCACGAGCGATGCAATGCTTGTGAGGATCGCGCCCGGACGCTCCGGTTCGATCTCGTAAGCTGTCGGAATTCCCATGAATTCGTAGTGAATCGTGATGTTCCGATAGAGCAGGGACTGCCCGCGATCCGCCGTGCTGGCGCTGGCGCCGAGAATCGTCACGACCTGCCCGTTCACGGCTGCGCAATCGATGCTCTGTAGAAAAACGTCACCACCCACGGTGTCAAAAGTCACCGGCAGACCTTTGCCATGGGTGAGCGCTTTCACGCGCTCCACGACATTCGTGTGGCGATAGTTGATGACCTCATCAGCCCGTAGCACATCCCGACAGAACGCGATCGACTCTTCGCGACCAGCCGTCGTGATCACGCGGCAGCCATGCAGCTTCGCGAGTTGCACGGCGATGTGTCCCACGCCACCCGCGCCCGCGTGGATCAACACAGTCTGACCTGGCTGAATTCGCGCGCGCAGATGGAGTGCTTCCCACGCCGTCTGACTCACGAGCGGCAACACGGCTGCGGTCGCATGATCGACATTGCGAGGCTTGCGCGCGGCGCTCCGCGCATCGAGCGCAACGTAATCCGCATTCGCGCCGTTCCGGAACAGATTCGCGGTCGCGAAAATTTCGTCGCCGCGCTGCCATTGAGTGACGCGCGCTCCGCATCGAACGACGACCCCACTCACGTCATAGCCCAGAATGATCGGAAACTCGCGGCCACCGCTGGCTCGCTGTCGCACCTTCGTGTCGACCGGATTCACGGACGTCGCATGCACCTCGACGAGCACATCCGTTTCCCGCAGCTCAGGCTCGGGTCGCTCTTCCAGCCGCAACACATTCGGCGCGCCGTGCTCGCGAATCACCATCGCACGCATGTCAGTAACTGACTCCAAGACGGCGATAGAGCGCAGCCATCAGCCACAACGGTCCGATCATCAGGAACTGCGCATCCTTGAAGAACGAGGGTCGCTTGCCTTCCACCGCATGACCGATGAATTGCCCGATCCACGCGACGACGAAGATGACGAGCGACGAGAGCCAGACTGGCCACGGCAACGTCTGCAGCGCTGCGAGCGTTACGAACAGCGCGACGTAAGACAAAGCGATGCCGATCGCGAGCCCGGCCGACAAGGCAGCGTAGTAGACGAGTGCCACCAGTGCGGTAAGCGTGGCCCAGTTGAGCCAGGGCGATATCGCCGCAAAGGCTTCCGGCCTGGGAATGGACCAGAGAAAGCCCATCACCGCGAGCACTATCAACGGCACGCAGATCCAGTGAAGGAGCTCGTTCGTCGGGTTGGCGTGGCTCTCGCCGTACTCACCGAGCCAGTCCGCTACGCTTCGCATGGCCTCATCCTCTGCAGCGCAGTTCGTGTCAAAGCTACGATATTCGTAATAGTAAGCCCAGGTCCCGCTCACGCACGTAATTTGCTACCTGCCCTCTGATCCTCGATGAGAGGGGACTGGAGAGCTTGCATGAAAGTGAATTCTCATTTGACGAAAGTCCTGATCGCCGGGCTGGCCGCCGCTGTGCTCGTCGCCGGGTGCTATACGCAGGATGCCTACACCGGCGATCGCAAGGTCAGCAAGACGGCCAAAGGTGCCGGCATCGGCGCCGCCATCGGTGCGGTGGCCGGCATTCTCACAGGCCCGGATTCGCGGGCCCATCGCAAGAATGCGCTCATTGCCGCAGGTGTGGGAGCCCTCGCTGGCGGCGCCGTCGGGCAATACATGGACCGCCAGGAAGCAAGGCTCCGTGCGCAGCTTCAGGGCACCGGCGTGAGCGTCACGCGCAACGGCGACAGCATCACGCTCAACATGCCCGGCAACATCACCTTCAAGACCGACAGCGCCGATCTTAGACCGGACTTTTTCGATGTGTTGAACTCGGTGTCGCTTGTCCTGAAGGAATACGACAAGACGATTCTCGAAGTCGCCGGCCACACCGATAACACCGGCTCCACGCAATACAACCAGGCGTTGTCCGAGCGACGCGCCGGCTCGGTCGCGCAATACCTGGAAAGTCATGGCGTGAACGCTCAGCGCGTGATGACAGTGGGTGCCGGCGAAACGCATCCCATCGCGCCGAACACCACACCGGATGGACGCCAGGCGAATCGCCGCGTCGAGCTGAGCCTCGAGCCGATAACTGCTGGCTGATCTCGCAAAAAGAAAAGGCCCGTCGCTTGGCGACGGGCCTGTGAGATGACACTCCGATAGTGGTTGGTTGACTTAGGCAGCCGGCGCCATCAGGCCGCGAAGTTTGCCCAAGGCATTAGACTCGATCTGGCGGATACGCTCTGCCGAGACGCCGTACTTGTCGGCCAGCTCGTGCAGAGTGGCTTTCTCTTCCGTCATCCAGCGCCGCTGCAGGATGTCCCGGCTCCGGTCATCGAGCCGCGACATCGCGGTCTGCAGACGATCCACCGAGTCGTTTTCCCACTCTTCCGCTTCCACGCTCTCGGCCGGATCGGAATCCGGCGAGGGGAGGAACGCGGCCGGGCTGTACACGTCGTCTTCGTCCGACTCCGGAGTCGGGTCGAAGGACATGTCGCGCGCAGCGAGGCGCTGCTCCATCTCGGTGACTTCCGCAGTCGTCACGCCGAGATCGCTGGCAACCGCCTTCGTCTCGTCCGCCGACAGCCACGCGAGGTTCTTCTTCATCCTGCGCAGGTTGAAGAACAGCTTCCGCTGCGCCTTCGTCGTGGCGATCTTCACGAGACGCCAGTTACGCAGCACGTACTCGTGGATCTCCGCGCGAATCCAGTGGACCGCGAAGGACACCAGGCGCACGTTCAGATCCGGGTCGAAGCGCTTCACGGCCTTCATGAGGCCGACATTGCCTTCCTGGACCAGGTCACCGATCGGCAGGCCATACCCACCGTAGCCGCGCGCGATATGCACGACGAAGCGCAGGTGAGCGAGCACGAGCTGGCGGGCGGCATCGATGTCATTGTCGCGACGAAAACGGACGGCGAGCGCGTGCTCCTCCTCACGGGAGAGCACTGGAATACGGCTCACGCGTTCGAGATAAGCGTCAAAGCTCCCCAGCGGGCCGGCCAGGGAGAGATCGGAATTACGCATCACCACTGCCGTAGCTGTAGTCATCGCGTTTCAAGGTCTCCTTGCGGTTGAGGGGCCGGCGAACCGGCCCGGATTTCGTCGAATGAGATGTTAGCAGTCGGGAATTTAGAGTGCTAAGGTCCGCCGGAGTTCAGTGGTTGGGGAACGTCCAGGCCACTCGTAAGTTGTTGAGGAGCCTGGAAAACCGCCCCGCTGACGCAGGAGAGGCACAACCCCCTCTCCCGATAGGAGGAGAGCCTCTATGGAGCCCGACGCACTGCTGCTCGCCCGCCTGCAGTTCGCGTTCACCATCAGCGTCCACATCATCTTTCCGGCCTTCTCCATCGGTTCGTCGGCCTATGTGGCGACCCTGCTCGTGCTCTGGCGGCGCCGGGGCGAGGAGCACTACCACCGCCTGGCGCGCTTCTGGACCAAGATCTTTGCCGTGTCCTTTGCCATGGGGGTGGTTTCGGGAATTCCAATGTCCTACGAGTTCGGCACCAACTGGAGCCGCTTCTCGGAGGTCGTGGGGAACGTGGTCGGACCGCTCATCGGCTACGAAGTTCTGACGGCGTTCTTCCTCGAGGCAACTTTTCTGGGCGTGATGCTCTTCGGCTGGAAGCGGGTGCCGCCGTGGCTGCACGTGACCTCGGCGATCCTGGTCGCTCTCGGTACGGCGATTTCCGGTTTCTGGATCCTTTCGGCGAATAGCTGGATGCACACGCCCGCCGGGCATGTGGTGCGCGATGGCATCGCGTATCCGGTGGACTGGCTGCAGATCATCTTCAACCCGAGCTTCCCCTACCGGTTCATGCACATGATGTCGGCCGCGTACCTGACGACGTCCGTCGTCGTGCTGGCGGTCGGCGCGCGCTACTTGCTGGCCGGCGCGTATCAGCAGGAGGCGCGGACGATGGTGCGCATGGGGCTCGGCATGGTTGCGCTGCTCGCTCCCCTCCAGCTCTTGCTGGGCGACCTGCATGGGCTGAACTCCTTGCACCACCAGCCGAGGAAGATCGCCGCGCTGGAGGCGCATTGGGAAGACAAGCGACCGGCGGACCTCATCCTCTTCGCGATTCCGGACGAGAAGAACGAGCGCAATCGCGCTGAGATTGCCGTGCCGAGGCTCGGCAGCATCATCCTCACTCACACCATGGATGGCGGCGTGCCGGCGCTGAAGAGCTACGCACCGGAGGACCGGCCGCCGGTGGCGAGCCCGTTCTTCGCGTTTCGCATCATGGTGGGGATCGGCGGAATTCTGATTCTGCTTGGACTGGTCGGTGCGTGGCTCTGGTGGCGCAAGCAGGTGTTCGACACGAAGTGGTATCTGCGCGCTGCCGGGTACGCCTGGCCACTTGGATTCATCGCGATTCTCGCGGGCTGGGTGACGACTGAGACCGGGCGGCAGCCGTGCATCGCGTACGGCATCCTGCGCACGAGCGAGGCGTTGTCGCCTGTTTCCGGCGCAACGGTCGCAACTTCGTTCGCGGCGTTCGTCGTGGTGTACGCCGTGGTGTTCTCGATCGGCGTCTATTACATCCGGAAGCTCATTCGCGGCGGTCCCCGGGGCGCCGCTGTTGCGCACCCCGGTCCGGGCGAGGGCATGCCGAATCGCCCGCTGGGCGTGGCCGAATCCGGCACCCGCGAAAGCCGCACCGGGTCGCCCGTCATATGAGTGGCGCTTCGTTCTGGCTGCCATTCGCATGCGCGGCGGTCGTAGTGCTGGCAGTAGCGCTCTACGTGGTGCTGGACGGCTTCGACCTCGGCATCGGCATTCTTTTCCCGTTCTTTCCATCCGAACCGGACCGCGACCGGATGATGAATTCCGTCGCGCCCTTCTGGGACGGCAACGAAACCTGGCTGGTTCTCGGCGGCAACGGGCTCTTCGTGGCGTTCCCACTGGCGTACGCCATCATCATGCCGGCGCTCTACGTGCCGCTCATTGCGATGCTGCTGGCACTCGTCTTTCGCGGAGTCGCATTCGAGTTCCGCTGGGTCGCCAAGCCTCACCACCTCAAGTGGGACATCGCCTTCGCCGCCGGCTCCGCAGTCGCCACGTTCATGCAGGGCCTGATGCTGGGCGGGCTCCTGCACGGCATCCGCGTCGAGGGTCGCCAGTTTGCGGGCGGCCCGTTCGATTTCCTCACGCCGTTCAGCGTGATGTGCGGCATCGGGCTGCTCGTCGGCTACGCACTACTCGGAGCGTGCTGGCTGGCCATGAAGACCACGGGCGATCTGGAGCGCCGCGCGCGCAAGTTCGCGAGCCCGCTGCTCGCGGGACTCGTGGCGCTCATCCTGCTCGTGAGTCTGTGGACGCCGTACGAGCATCCATTCATCGCGCAGCGCTGGTTCACGTGGCCGAACCTGCTCTATCTGTCGCCGGTCCCGCTGATCACCGCCGCGCTGATCCTCATGTGCTGGCGTGGGCTACGAAGCGATCACCCAACGCAGGCGTTCTACTCGGCCGTGTTCCTGTTCGTGGTTTCTTTCATCGGGCTGATCATCTCGATGTATCCATTCCTCGTGCCTACCACGATCACGTTGTGGGAGGCCGCTGCATCGGCCAAATCGCAAACGTTCATCCTCATCGGCACGGGCGTGCTGGTCCCGTTCATCATCGGGTATACGGTGTTCGTGTATTACACCTTCCGCGGCAAGCTGCGCGAAGGCGAGGGCTACCACTAAGCGCGCGGCTCGATGCGGCTCAGGTGACGCGTCGCCGAGATCCACGCGCCCACGAGCCCGAGAAATGCGCCGCCCCCGAGCAGCGTGCCGATGTCGTCGGGCGGAAGCCCTGACAGCGCGTACTGACTGCCGTAAAGCTGCGCCAACGTCGCCACCGGCTGCTGGAGCACCAGCACCGTGATTTCGATGATGCCCCACGCCAGCAGCGCGCCACCCAGGCCATAGAGAAGACCGGTGTAGAGAAACGGCCGGCGTACGAATCCGTCGGACCCGCCAACGAGCTTCGTCACTTCGATCTCCGCGCGCCGATTCAGAATCTCGAGACGAATGGTGTTGCCGACCACCGCCAGTACACCAAGACCGAGGAGCGCGGCGGCGATGAGGAGCACCTTGCGCAGCACTTCCAGGATCGCGTTGAAGCGAGTTACCCATTCCGCATCGATCTGCACGATGTCTACTTCCGGCCACGCGGTGAAATAGGCGCGCAGCGTTTCGATAGCGGCACTGGAGCTCGCGTCCGGCGCCGGGCGAACGTGCAACACGTGCGGCAGGGGGTTCTGCTCCAGCACTTCGAGCGCAGCGCCGAAGCCGGAGTACGTGCGGAATTCTTCGAGCGCCTGGTCTGCCGGAATGAGCGTGACCTCTGCGACGCCGGGCCGCGCCCGCGCATTCGCGGCGAGCTGCTCGGCCTTGTTGAGCGCAACGTCGGTCTTGAGATAGACGGAGAGGTCCACCGCGTCCTTGAAATCGCCCGTCGCGAGTCGCGCGTTGCTCACGAAAAGCTTCAGGCTCATCGGCAGAGCGAGTGCGACGCCCACCACCAGCACCGTGAAAAAACTCGCGACGGGGCTGCGCGTGAAGCGCCCGAGTGCGCCAAAAAACGCCTGCAGGTGGCGCACGGTGTAGGAACCCAGACTCATCGTGTGGCGACCAGGTTCGGCAGATCGTCGGCGGTGCCGCCATGCACGTGTCCATTCTCGATGACGATCTCGCGCTGACCGAGCTCCTTCACGAGATGCACGTCGTGCGTGGCCACCACGACGGTCACGCCCACTTCCTGGAAGCGCTTGAACAGCCGCATGACTTCGATCGCGAGATCCGGATCGAGATTACCCGTGGGCTCATCTGCTATCAGCAATGGCGGCTTGCTGACCACCGCGCGCGCGATGCCGACGCGCTGCTGCTCACCGACGGACAGCTCGAGCGGCGACATGCGCTCCTTGCCGAGCAAACCGACCTGATCCAGCGCTGCGCGCACGCGCTTGTCGGTCTCGCGCAGCGGCGTGTCGGCGACGACGAGCGGTAGCGCGACGTTGTCATACACCGGCCGGTCCGCGAGCAGCTTGTGATCCTGGAACACCACGCCGATGTGCCGGCGGAAAGCAGGTATCTGTCCCGACCGCAGCGTGCTCGTGTTCATGCCGTTGATCAGCACCGTGCCACGCGTGGGCCGCTCGAGCAGGGCGATGAGCTTCAGCACCGTGCTCTTGCCCGCGCCGGACTTGCCGGTGAGAAACACCATCTCGCCCGGATGGACGCGGAGGGTGACGCCCGCAAGCGCCTCGCGACCGTTCGGGTAGCGCTTTGCAACCCGGTCGAACACGATCATCGGCGCTGGGCCTTTGCGTCCGGGGCCGCGGCGCCGCTCGATGCACCGGCGCCTTCGACGAGCGCGCCGGCAAACGCCTGCGCATCGAACTCGCCGAAATCCTCAGGCTGCTCGCCGACGCCGATGAAGCGGATCGGAATGCCGAGCTTGCGTGCGATGGCCAGCACGATTCCACCTTTGGCAGTGCCGTCCAGCTTCGTCAGCACGAGCCCGGTCACACCGACGGCCTCGTGAAATTGCATCGCCTGCGACAGCGCGTTCTGCCCTTGATTCGCATCGAGCACCAGCAGAACTTCGTGTGGCGCGCTCGAATCCACGCGTTGCAGGACGCGCTTCACTTTCTTCAGCTCTTCCATCAGGTGCGACTGGCTGTGCAGACGGCCAGCGGTGTCCGCGAGCAGCACATCCATCTTCTGCGCGCGCGCCGACTGAAGCGCATCGAACGCCACGGCGCCGGGGTCCGCGCCCGCTTGCTGCGCGATGAACTCCGCACCGGACCGCTTGGCCCACACGTCGAGCTGTTCGATGGCCGCCGCACGGAACGTGTCGCCGGCGGCGAGCATGACGCTCAAGCCATCGTCCTTGAGTTTCCGGGCGAGCTTGCCGATGGTGGTGGTCTTGCCGGACCCGTTGACGCCGACGACCAGAATCACGAACGGCCGTCGCGATTCATCGATGACCAGTGGCTTCGCACAAGGCGCCAGAATCTCGGCGACGGAATTGCGCAAGGCCGTGACGAGCGCGGCGACATCCGCGAGCTCTTTGCGGGAGACGCGCTTCTGCAACCCTTCGAGGATGTACTCCGTGGCTTCGACGCCTGCATCCGCCGTGAGCAGGCGCGTCTCGAGCTCCTCGAGCGCCGCGGCGTCGATCTGCCGTCCGCTGAACAGCTCGCTCAGGTCGCGAGTGAGAAAGGAATCGCCGCGATTGAGGCGTGCGCGCAGCCGGCTGAAGAAGCCTTGCTTTTCCGACTCTTCGCCGGGCTTGGGTTTGCGTCCGAACATGATAGGCCGCGTATTCTAGCGGCCCATCGGTGGCGCGCGGTCAAATTGCGCTATTGCTGGACCACGGCCGTGTTCGTGATCAGGATGACCGCGCCCAGGCTGCTAGCGAAGGCGATCGTCTCGCTTTGCATTTCGGCGGTCGTGGCCAGGCTCGCAGTCGGACTGATGATCGAGCCGTGATCGCCGAAGATGAAATTCACGTAACCGTTGGGCCCCGGGTTCGCGCCCGCCGCCGAGATACGTGGCAGCCCGGCTGCGTCGATCAGGCGCTTCGTGGCCGAGTTCACGACTACCTGGTCGGGCGGGGATGGATTGCCGTTCGGGAGTGTTCCACCGCCCACCACCTGCAGCACCAGCAACGGCCGCGCGGCCGCTGCCGCGGCGATGTAGTTGATCGGGTCGCCGGCATCCACGATGGTCTGCGCATCGCGAATGAACTGGTTGTAGATCGTCGAGCCTTCGGTGATGCCCTGTGCAGCAAGACCCTGCTTGATGCGCGGACCGAATGCCGGCGAATCGAAAATGGTCTGCGCGACACCGCCGCCCGGCATCGCAAGCTCGCTCGTACGCACTTCGGCCGCGCCGGCGCTGCCGAGAAACACGCCGCCGACGATTCCGCCAAGCGAATGTCCGACGTAATGGATGCGCGTCGCGTCGATGTCGCCGGCGCCATCGGGCGGCGTATCGAGATCGAGATTGGGCAGCGAGCGTGTGAGCGCGAGCAGGTCCACCGCGCCCTGGCGCAGATTGTCACGCGTCACGAGCGGGTTGGGCACGTTCACGAAGTGCGTGCCGGAGCCGTCGATGACGCCGTCCGGTCCCGACGCCAGCGTCGTGTTGTTCACGAGATCCAGGTTGAACGTGCGCTCGTTCGTGGCCTGAAAGAACGCACCCCCCGTGGCGGTTGCACCGGGAATGCCATGCAGGGGCAGATCGATCGAGACTACGACGTAACCATTGTCTGCAGCGGCATCCGCAATCGCGGCCGCATCCAGCCGATTCCGCGTCAGGCCGTGCTGAAAGATGATGACCGGCCAGCCAGTCGGGGGTTTCACGCGAAGCGATTGCGCGTTGGGCACAGTGACGAAAACCGGGATCTGGATCGTCTCCGTCGCCACGGGCACCGGATTGAAGCGCGTGAGAAGCCTGCTCGTGGCATCGAGTGGCGAAGGATTGCCTTGCCATGCCTGAGTGAGCGGCGCCGTGGGATTCGCTTGCGTGGGCCGCGTCAGGTAGTACGGAATGGTGAACGTGCCGACGTAGACGTTCGCGTGTCCCGGGAGCGACGCCGAGAGCGCTTGTGTCGTCGCGCCGGTGTTCTGAACCACGATGGGCCGCGCCGTCGTGAGGCTCGGGTTCGCGAGCGCGTTCATCGTGTCGCGCGTGGCCTGCGTCGAGAAGCTGAAGGACAGCACGACGTTCGCGGGATTCACGCCGACTGCCGGCGAACCTGCGATCTGCAGGTGCGCACCCGTGAGTCTGCACAGACCGTTGAGTGACGTATTCGTGATTGCCGCACAGGTTGGCAGCGCGGCTTTGAAGGCGCTGTAGTCATCGTCAGGTGTGACCGCAGTGCCCGCGGTGTTCCTGATGCCGTTCGTCAGCAGCACGAGATAGCCGACGTTCGTCGTGCCCGGACCTGCGCTCGGCACGAGCGGCTTGAGCGGTCTGATCTCCAGAATCGTGTTGCCCACCTGCGCGTCGCTCGCGAGTGCGGCGCTGAAATCTGCGGTTGCCGGATCCGTTCCGAGCACGAGCTTGCGCGTGACGCCCGTCGTCGCCTTCGTTGCGCTGTCGACGGTCACCTGGACCATGATCACGTTCGCTGCGGTCAGCGTCGTCGGATCGATCGGGCTTGCGAAGCGTGTGCGGATGACGGCGTTCGTCGAGAAGCCATCGAGTGCATTCAGGCCGGACTGCAGCGGCATCAATGCATTGGCTGGTTGAATGTTCAGCGTCCCGTCCGTGGAGCCCACGAAATACGCATCAGTGGGAAACGGCAGCACGCCTTGCAACGGCTGGAACAGCGCGGTCGTCGCGGGATTCGCGGCGGGCGGCGTCGTGCCGCCAGGATTGCCGTTGCCGCTCGCGGTGTTCGTTGGACCGATGTCACCGTTTCCGCCACCGCCACATCCGGCTGCGAGCAACGTAATCGCGAGGAGCGAGGTTGCAGTAACTTGCCTCTTCATCCGTGTTTTCCCTCACCCGGTCGGGGCGCTCAGTCGGGTAGGCGGGCGACCATTGCTGGTCCCCGCCCCCCTGAGAACCGGACGTGCAAGTTTCCCCGCATCCGGCTCAAGCCTCGCAAAGCCTCCGCCTCAGCGGCGACCGGTTTCGTTGGTTACCTGTTCCGTATTCTCGGGACATCGCGAGTGATGAATCTGCCGATGACAGTTCGGATGCCTCATACGACGATTCTCGGCTCCATCGGAGCCATCATCACTGCGTGGTTGTTTGTGGTGTAGGTCCCACTTGTCTTCCGCGCCGATGATATCTCCGCAAACAGAGCAAATGCCATTCTGCTGCAACCAAATCATCTTCAGGAACGGCTGTGCCCGAAGACGCAGGAGCATCCGAGCCCGTTTGCGCTCGTCGAAATACTCCCTGCAAGCCGGATCGAAGGGATTTGCGTCCCCTCGAACCTTGACATGGCGAACAATCGGCAAGCGGCTGGCTTTGAAAAGCCGTAGCGTGCCAACCTGACCCGTGCGGTTCTGGACCGTTGCACAAAAGACGCTGTGCTCAGCCCCGATGGTCCTGAAGTAGCGCTTCAGGACCCACCGGTATCCCTTGTTGGGATGTCTGTGCTTGGCCCACCGCTTCAGGGCGTGCCATATCTCGTTGTCCACGTCAGCAAAGATGCGCGAAGCAACGATGTGCCGATGGTAGTGCGCCCAGCCACGAATGACTGGATTCAACCGCCGAATCAGCTTCTCTTGCTTGAGAGGCACATTGCCTTTGATGATCTCCCGGACTTTACCGAGGAACGCTCGCACGTTCGTCGATGACGGCTTGATGAGAAGCGTGCCGCCGTACTTGCGTACATTTTGCCCGAGAAAATCGAACCCTTTCTCGATGTGTGTGATCTTCGTTTTCGCTTCCGACAACCGAAGACCGCGTTCGCCAAGAAATTTCTCGACGAGTGGTTTGACTTCGTTTTCGAGTAGCTCCTTCGAGCGAGCCGTAATCACGAAGTCATCCGCGTATCGAACGAGCGAGACCTGGCTTTTCTTGGTGGCCCGCTCTGTCCGCCCAAAATGGGCGGCCAGTTCGTCCTCCAGTCCGTCCAAGGCCCAATTCGCCAGCGTTGGCGAAATCACCCCGCCTTGTGGGGTGCCCGCCTCCGTTGGAAAGAGCTGCCGTGACTCCACATATCCAGCCTTCAGCCATTTGTGCAGGACCGCTTTGTCCATTGGGACGTGCGCTTCGAGCCATGGATGGTTGATGTGATCGAAACAGCCCTCTATGTCGCCTTCTAAAATCCACTGAGCCGAGCCCGATTTCGACAACCGAACGAACAACTGCGCAATTGCGTCAGCCGTGCAACGTCCGCGACGGAATCCGTAAGAATTCCAGTCCGCGTGCGTCTCGGCCACCGGTTCCAATGCGAGCAGGTATAGCGCCTGCATCGCGCGGTCCCGGATGGTGGGGATTCCGAGAGGTCTTGTCTTACCGTTGCTCTTGGGTATGTGTACCCGCCGCAGCGGCAGCGGCTTGTAGCCGCGACTGCTCAATCGCTGGATGGCTTCCCATTTGGTTTCCGGAGTGGACCACGTTTCGCCGTCCACGCCCGGAGTCCGTCTGCCAGCATTTTCCGTCACTCGTTTGATGGCCGTAACGCGGCCGGTAAACGAGCGGACCAGAAACCTTTGTAGAGCTTTCACTCTGCGCCAGTCCTGATCCTGACTTGCCTTTGCAATACGGGTCTGCAGCCCTCTCACCTGATCGTTCACGAAGCGCCAGTCGATCTGGTGCCAGTGAGTCGGCCGGGCGAAGGACGCAGACCCGTGCGAATCGACTTCGTCGGGTTCCATCTTGCTTTCCTTCTGTGTGGGAGAAAATTCCCGAGAAAACTCCCGATGGAAACAGAGGGCAAAGCAATCCCCGAAAGGGGACTCGGCCCCCTTTCGGGAGTGGTTCTGCAAACGCTCTCGCAACGCGAGACCACGCGGAAGTCAGCACCCTTGCGGGTCAGGCTATTTCTGCCCTATCCATCCGATTACAGGACGGCGTTCGCTTTTTCCGCAATCCTCTACCTCGTGCAGCATCGATGATCCTTGCGGATCACCTTGTCCGTGATGATTCGCGGACGCCACATGAGGCTTACCGAGTTCCACGACTGCGACAATGAATGGCGAGGACCCTGCCTTTAACACCGGAGACCATGAGTCAGCGTATCCCGATCGGCGAACGGGATACCCTCGGTCTCAGCCACGCCTGACAGCTACTTTGGCGTGTCTACAATCACGATGCTTCGACAGCAGTTCACGATGTGTTGGTCCTTCCATCCGAGCCTAGCCCCTCAACCGCCCGTAGCTGGCAGTTAACCGGCGTGCCTTCTCGCGAAGGTGAACCGCTCGTAAAACGAGGGGATTACATTGTCAGGTGGCTTCGCACAGCACCGTTACCAGCGCTGCACTGACCGTAGGCTACCAATGGCTGAACATTGGGTCCGAGCCGACAGGGAGTCAGTCGGACAATCGCAGGTCGTAGCTTCACACCACGCGGGCTTTCAAGGACCGCCTGCCGCCTTGACGGCGACATGCCCGATCCTATAGGCCCTGCGGTTCTTGCGAACCGCGGTAGCTGCTATTCACAAGGAAACAGCAGCATTTTCCGGCTGAATTTGGCTCACTTTAAGGGTGGAGCCGGGTCCAGCTAACCACGCGACTCTCGTCGCACCGCCGAGCTTGTAGTAGTGGGCCGGTAGGGTACGCTTAGCGTGATAAACGCCGCAAGGTGCGAGGCGCCGCAAGTCTTGATACGCGCAGGAAAATCGCGCAGCCGGCCGCGCGTCGCAAGACCTGGCACCGATGGCGGCAAGCGAGACGCGCCGTCGCGCGGCAGTAAGGCGCGCGTCATTCGCATCATCGGCGGCTCCTGGCGCGGACGACGATTTCGCTTCGCAGATGTACCGGACATCCGTCCCACACCGGATCGCGTGCGCGAGACGCTGTTCAACTGGCTTGGCTCGCGCGTCGTCGGCGCGCGGTGTCTCGATCTGTTTGCCGGCAGCGGCGCGCTGGGCCTCGAAGCGCTTTCGCGCGGTGCCGCTTCAGCTGTGCTCGTGGAGCAGAACGCGCGCGCCGCAGAGTCACTCACTGCATTGGTTGCAGAGCTCAATGCCGTTGGTGCGCGAGTGGAGCGTGAAGATGCGCTGCGCTTTCTCGCTCGCAGCGCCACGCCTTTCGACATCGCATTTCTCGACCCGCCGTTTACGGCCGGGTTGCTGAGCCAGTCCGCGGGCCGGCTCGAAGAGCGCGGCTGGCTCGCGTCGGATGCGCTTATCTACGTGGAAAGCGCGGCTCGCGAGCCGTTGCCGCCGCTCCCGGACCCGTGGCAACTGCTCAAGGCGAAGCAGGCCGGTGAGGTCGGGTATCATCTGTTCGCCCGGGCTGCGAGGGGAGCCGCTCCAGAATGAACCGCAACGCCATCTATCCAGGCACGTTCGACCCCATCACCAACGGGCATCAGGACCTGGTGCGACGGGCGGCGGGCATCTTCGACCGCGTGATCGTCGCCATCGCGGCGAATCCCAACAAGACGCCGATGTTCACGCTGGAGAAGCGCGTGGACCTGGCGCGGCGGGTGCTCGCGGATCTACCGAACGTGGAGGTGACCGGGTACTCGGGGCTCACCGTGGACTTCGCGCGTCAGCATCAGATCAACGTCGTCGTTCGCGGGCTGCGCGCGGTGTCGGACTTCGAGTTCGAGTTTCAGCTCGCGAACATGACGCGGCACCTGGCGCGGGACGTCGAGACTGTGTTCCTCACGCCGCAGGAACAGTTCACGTTCATTTCGTCGAGTTTGATTCGTGAGATCGCCGTGCTTGGGGGAGAGACGCGCGAGTTCGTTCACCCGATCGTCGAAGCCGAGCTGAAAAAACAGAAACGCGTTTGATCAACGCCGTTTTCGTTTGAGCTTCGCAGCGACTTTCTTTTTCAGGCGCTTGACGGCCCGGCGCAGTCGAGGAATGCGTGGCAGGCGCGTCTTTTCGCAAGGTGGCGGCAACGAGCCGGCGCGGTGAAGTTCTACAGCGCGCCACAGATACCAGGCTGCGGCGGATCGGTGGGGTGACCAGCGTTCACCGAAAGCGGCGAGCGCTTTCGGAGTGGGCATTTTCCGCAGGCCGTAAGCGACGCGGAACCCGTAGCGGACACCGAAGTCATCGACCGGGAGAATGTCGCCGCGGCCGAGCTGAAAGATCAGCATCATCTCCACGGTCCACCGCCCGATCCCACGCACCTGTGTGAGTCGCTCGATGATCGCGAGGTCATCGAGCGCGATCAGCTCTTCGCGCTCGGGCACGATGCCTTCGATGGTCTTCGCCGCCAGATCCCTCAGCGATGCAATCTTCGCGAACGAAAACCCGCACGCGCGCATGGCCGGCCCAGGCGCATCGAGCACCTGCTGCGGTGTCGGAAATGTCCCACCGCCCACCTGGTCGACGAAGCGCTTGAGAATGGTGTTCGCGGCAGTGCCATTGAGCTGCTGATGCGCGATGGCACTCGCCAGCGCCTGATACGGCGGCCCTTCGAGGTTCGCAGCCATGCGGCACGGACCCACGGCATCGATCACGCCCGCCATGACCGCATCCACTTTCGACAGATGCGTGACGATTCGCCGGGTCATTTCTGGCAACTGGGGCAGTAGTACGTCGAGCGCTGCCCCTGCGCGATTTGCCTGATCTTCGTGCCGCACACACGGCACGGTTTGCCGACGCGCTCGTACACGTACAGCTTCTGCTTGAAGTAGCCGGGATTGCCGTCGGCGCCCACGTAGTCGCGCAACGTAGTGCCTCCGACCTTGATGGCCATCGTCAACACCGCGCGAACTGCGCGCGCGAGCTTCGCGACTTCAACGCGCGTCAGGCTGCGCGCCTGGCGCTTCGGACGAACACGCGCGCGGAACAGCGCTTCACTCGCATAGATGTTGCCGACACCCACTACCTGCGCGCTGTTCATCAGGAGCTGCTTGATCGCAACTTTTTTCCTGCGCGTGATGCGCCACAGATAGTCGGCGTTGAACGCTTCTTCGAGCGGCTCGGGCGCCAGGCGCTTGAGCAAAGGGTGCTCGGCAAGCTTCCCCGTCGTGTAGTGCAGGCTCCCGAAACGCCGCGGATCGTTGAAGCGGAGCGTGAATCCAGAATCGAGCAACAGGTCGAAATGATCGTGCGTGAGTCGCGGCGTTTCCGCGGGCAGCACGCGCAGGCTGCCGGACATGCCGAGGTGCAGAAGCAGCGTTCCGGATTCGAGCTCGAGCAGCAGATATTTCGCGCGGCGCCCGGTCTGTCGCACACGCTGGCCCGCGACTTCGGCGGGAAGGCTGTCCGGCACGCGCCAGCGCAGGCGCGGCTCGTGAACCGCGAGCGCCACGATTTTCCTGCCAACGACGTGAGGATCGACTCCGCGACGGGTCGTCTCGACTTCCGGAAGCTCAGGCATGCAGCAAGGCTACCGCCTGAGCGGTGGCTCGTGCATCAGCCGCAAGGGGCAGAGCGCGCGGACAACCGCGTCGGGCTGCCGGTGTGAACGCCCGGAGGCCGTCAGGGAAGCCTCGAATCTTTAGCGCGTGGAAGGCAGATTGTGGTGATGCGCGAGGTCCGCGCCCAGATGCGCTTCACCTCGGCAACCCCCGTCGCGCGCTGGCCGAAGGCCTGTCGGGTGGGTGAGGGCTGTCGCCAGCCCCCACCCCCCTAAGAACCGGACGTGCAGGTTAATCCGCATCCGGCTCAAGCCTCACACAACCCCCACCAAGGTGGGAGCCGGCACCCTGTCACGCTCTCGGGCAGCGGCCCCGAGCGGGTGATGGATTTGCCGATGGCAGTTCAGGTGCAGTAAGCGGCGGTTCTTTGGAGCGTCGGAGCCGCCCTTCGAGGCGAGAACGACATGGTGGAGATGCCACTGGTCGTCTTCTCCGATGAGCTGCCCACAGACCCCGCAGAGGCCGTCCTGCAACTTCCAAATTAGCCGCAGGAAGGGTTTTCCTGTCAGCCTTTCGAGCATCCGAGCCCGTTGACGCTGCTCGAAATACTCGTCGCACCGCTGGTCGTATGGGTTCATCCCCCACTTGACCTTGATATGGCGAACGATACGGAGATGACTGGCTTTGAACAGCCGAATCACCACCGTCTGCTCCTGTGACTTGCGGACCGTTGCGCAGAACACAGCGTTCTCAGTGCCAATGGGATGGAAGTAGCGCTTCCGAACCCACCGGACACCTTTGGTCGCGTGCCTGCGTTTGGCCCATCGCCACAGGGTCCACCATATCCGGTAATCCACTTTGGCAAAGGTCCTCGATGACACGATGTGCCTGTGATAGTTAGCCCAGCCCCGAATGATGGGGTTGAGAAAACCAATCAGGTGTTCTTGTTTTGTCATCGCATTGGCCTTCACCAGTGCTCGAACCTTGTCGAGAAACGTTTTCACGTTCTTCGATGACGGCATGATGAGGAGCTTGCCGTTGTACTTGCGCACATTTTGTCCGAGGAAGTCGAACCCTTCATCGATGTGGGTGACCTTGGTTTTCTCCGGAGAGAGTTGAAGGCCACGCTCGGCGAGAAATTTCTCGACGACCGGTTTGACTTCGTTTTCCAGCATCTCTTTCGAGATACCCGTAATCACAAAGTCATCCGCATATCTCACGAGTGACACCTTGTTCTTTCGATCCAAGCGATCCGTAGCCCCGAATCGGCCGATGAGTTCGCTTTCCAATCCATCCAAGGCGATGTTCGCCAACGTCGGCGAGATGACCCCACCTTGCGGTGTGCCTGCGTTCGTTGGGAAGAGTTGACTCGATTCCATGTAACCAGCCTTCAGCCATTTGTGCAGGATCGTCTTGTCCATGTGGACGTGCTTCACCAACCATTCGTGGCTGATCTCATCAAAGCAGCTCTTGATGTCAGCCTCCAGAATCCACTGAGCGGCACCCTTCCTCGCAAGGAGGATAAAAAGTTGGGCGATCGCATCAGCGGTGCATCTCTTGGTACGGAACCCATAGGAGTTCTTGTCCGCGAGAGTTTCGGCCACAGGATCGAGTGCGAGCAGATAAAGCGCCTGCATCGCGCGATCCTTCATGGTCGGAATACCCAGAGGTCTCCATTTGCCATTGCTCTTGGGGATGAATACCCGTCGGAGCGGCAGCGGTTGATAACCGCGGCTGTTCAAGTGCTGGAGTGCGTGCCATTTGGATTCCGGCGTGGACCAGGTCACCCCGTCCACACCAGCCGTACGCTTGCCAGCGTTATCCGTTACTCGTCTGACGGCCAAACATCGGCCGCTGAACGAGCGGACCAGAAACCTTTGCAGGGCTTTCACCCGGCGCCAGTCCTGTTCCTGAGTCGCCTTTGCGATACGAATCTGTAGCCCTCGCACCTGTTCATGCACGAAGCGCCAGTCGATCTGGTGCCAGTGCATGGGACGGGCGAAGGATGCAGATCCGAGTTCA